>Ga0180219_1000014_pt1 | contig 393778 bp, 288 predicted proteins | sample eDN3rd30CBELigMG_FD_151338 | JGI IMG/M metagenome (GOLD analysis project Ga0180219, IMG submission 151338) | Enriched Miracle-Growth compost microbial communities from Emeryville, California, USA - eDNA 3rd pass 30_C BE-Lig MG (version 2)... ... | reverse complement strand
TGGGCGCGGCCGACGAGGACGACACGCCGATCAACACGGCGGTTACGACTGACGTGAAGTCGAATGATGGAGCGAGCGCAACGGGCACGACAGTGACGGCAACGGACGGCACCAACGGGACGACCACGGTTGATGCCACGACGGGCGCGGTCACCTACACGCCTGATGCTGACTTCATCGGCAAGGACACCTATACCTACACCCTGACGACGACCGATGGCGTGGAGAGCGACCCGATCACGGTGACCATCGAGGTTAAACCTGTGGGCGTCGACGATGCGGTTACTTTGGACGCAAATAGTGCGACAACGACAACGGTGAAAGCAAACGATGGCCCAAGTGGAATTGAAACGGGCGTAAACGTAATGACACCGCCAACAAATGGTGAAACAACCGTTAATGCCGATGGTACAATAACTTATGTGCCGGAGAACGATTTTTATGGAACAGATTCGTACACCTATACGCTGACGACCAAAGATGGGGTGGTTTCGGAACCGGTTAACGTGACGATAACCGTTGTGGCGAACCCGGAACTCACGTTGGTGAAATCAGCTGCTCATCATGACGTGGATGAAGATGGCCGGGTGAGCGTGAACGACGGGATCGTATATACGTTTGTAGTGACTAACACTGGCAATGTAACGGTGAGCGACATCGCATTAGTTGATGATAAAGTTACAGCAATTGGTGATGCGTCGATACGACTGGCACCTGGCGAATCGGCTACATTCAGCGGAGAATATATCGTCAATCAATCGGATATCGATTTAGGTAGCGTAGCGAATAGGGCCACCGCTGTGGGTAAGGACCCTCAAGGAGTGGAGGTGACGGACGATTCGGACGCCGGTACGGATCCTAAGGGCGAGGAAATAGATTCGCCGGAAACCGTTGACAGCGACGGTGACGGCAATGATGGCAACGACCCGACGGTGACGGCACTTCCTGCGTCGCCGGATATCGATCTGTTGAAGACGTTCACGGTGGATAACACCTCGGGAGTTACCGGGCGCGTTGACGCGGGCGACGAGGTTACCTATACGTTCGAGGTAACGAACACGGGCAACGTTACGCTTACGGGTATCACACTTTCTGAAGACGTTTTCAGCGGCACGGGCGACTACGAGCTTCCGGCCGGTGCGGTGTTCGTTTCCTCGACGGGAAGCAGCGCTGTGGGTACGCTTGTTCCGGGTGAGACGGCGACCTACACATTAACCTATACGCTTACACAGCAAGATATCGATGCGGGTACATTGAACAACAGTTCACGGGTTACCGGCACACCGCCGAGCGGCACAGCGGACAATGTTACAGATGAATCCGATACGGCCACGGGTGCCGACGGCACTCCGGTGACGGATCCGGAGAATACGGACAGCGACGAAGACGGAGATAAGGGCAACGATCCAACAACCACGCAATTAACGCGACTTCCGCGACTTGAGGTGATTAAAGAAATCATTAGTGAAGGACCATACGACAGCACAGATGATGCAATCATTTACAACATCACCGTAATCAACACCGGCAACGTGACATTGAAAAAGGTCGTGCTGACTGACGATAATGCGGTGATTGCCGACGGCGAGGAAAACGTGGGTACATTGGCACCAGGTGCAAGCAAGACGGTTACTGTTACCCATGCCATCACACTGGCAGACCTCAATAAAGGTAGCGTAAGCAACCAAGCTACTGCCACGGGCGAAGACCCTAACGGTGATCCGGTGACGGACGATTCGGACAATCCGAACACGCCGGACAATCCAGACGATGCCACGGACATCGACGTAGTGCAGACACCGGAGCTTACGGTACGTAAAGTAATTACCAGCGAGGGACCGTACGACAGCACGGACGACGTAATTACCTACGGTATCACGGTGGCTAACACGGGCAATGTGACGGTTGACAACATCGTGCTGACGGATGCCAATGCAGTAATTCCGACAGGTGCGGAAAACATCGGTACACTGGCTCCCGGCGCACATAAGACCATCACTGTGACGCATGCTGTCACACAAGACGACTTAAATAACGGAAGTGTAAGCAATCAGGCAACGGCTACAGGTAAAGACCCGCAAGGGAATACCGTGACAGATGATTCGGACAATCCGGGAACGCCGGATGATCCGGACGATGCGACGGATATTTCCGTAACGCAGCAGCCAGAACTGATCGTCACCAAAACCGCAAGGGAAGGTGAGTATGCCCTCATCGGCGATGTAATTACTTACGACATCACGGTAACGAACGCGGGTAATGTAAGCGTAACAAATATAGTAATAACGGATGCCAATGCGGATGCAGGTAGTATAGTTCCGGCGACAATTGCTATGCTGGCACCGGGCGAGTCAAGAAGCGGAACGGCTGTACATACCATTACGCAGGCGGACATCGATGCGGGCCACGTATACAACATCGCTAAGGTAACCGGTGAGGCGCCGAATGGAGAGGACGTGAGCGACGAGTCGCACGACCCCGATCCGCTGGATCCGGACGTGCCTGCGGGAGATGACTGCACAGACTGCACCGTTACACCAATCAAAGTGAAACCTGCTGTTGCCCTGGTGGCGGTGGCTACCAACACAGGGTCGGGCCGAAACGGTGCCTTTATCGTCGGTGATGAGATCGAATACCGATTTACCGTAACCAACAGAGGTAACACCACACTCAGCAGCTTCGTGCTGAACGATACAAAGCTGGGGCTAAAGAATGTCGTGGTAGATGAAACACTGGCACCAGGCGAAAGCTTCGTACGCATGTTCCGCTATCGGATCACACAGGAAGACATTCTGGCAAAACAGGTGGTCACCAGCGCGACGGTCGGTGCCGAAAGTCCGACGGGTACAGCAACGACCGATGTATCAGGTGATGAAGTGACAAACGATGTGCCGACGCTCGTACCAGTGGCTGAAGGCCCTGAATCTTCGAACGACGAGGGGGAGACGCCGCAGAATACGCCGGTGACCGTGAACGTGGTGGCCAACGACGAGGAGGGCAGCAGTGAGCTGGATCCGGCTACGGTACGCTTGGTCGATCCGGAAACGGGTGAAGCAAGCGAAGAAGTGACCATCCCCGGTGAGGGTACGTATACGGTGGGGGCCGATGGTACCATTACGTTTACGCCGATCCGCGAGTTCTACGGGGAAAGCACCATCCAATATGTGGTGCGTGATGTGAACGGCTTGCAAGCGGATCCGGCAACGATCAGCGTTGCTGTCGCCCAAAGCCAGCCCACCGCTTCGAACGACACGCAGCAGGGTTCGTTCAACGGGCCGGTACAGATCCAATTGGTAAGCAACGATCAGCCGGATACGGCACCATTGGATCCGTCGACCATAGAAATCGTCAGCCAGCCGCAGCATGGCACGCTGGAAATTGGCGCAGATGGCATCGTAACGTATTCGCCGAACCAGTACTACACCGGGCCGGATGAATTCAGCTACCGGGTGATGGATGCCAACGGCAATTGGACAAACGTAGCCACTGTACAAATAACGGTTTCCGGATTTAATATCCCGAACATCATCACGCCGAATGGCGATGGCCAGAACGACCGCTTCGTCATCGTGGGCCTTGCTGACTATGACAATGCCGAGGTACTGATCTTTAACCGCTGGGGCAACGAGGTTTACCGCAGCCGCAGCTACAAGCAGGACTGGGATGCGCAGGGGATAAGTGAGGGGACCTACTACTACCTCATTACGCTTCGGAAGGATGGCAAGGAAACCGTCCACAAAGGTTGGTTAGTCATCAAACGGAAATAGGGGAGGCGCTTAGCTATGAACAAGTATAACATGAAGAATATCATAAAAACGTCAACGCTATTATTTCTTTCCTGCATGGGAATGGTAGCTAAAGGACAGCAGAATATCCAGTTTACGCAGTATATCTTTAATTCGATGAGCATTAACCCGGCTTACACTGGTTATAAGGAGGAATGGTTTGGACAGCTGGGGCTGCGCAGCCAGTGGGTGGGCATCGAAGGGGCTCCGGAAACGGGCACCGTTTCCATTGACGGCGTGGTGGACCCTTACCAAAAGCGGCACGGACTCGGTTTTCAGGCTACGGCCGACCGGCTCGGTCCGCAATCGGCCACCTCGGTGTATGCCAACTATGCGTTCCGCCTGCAACTCAATGACGAAGATACGCAACGGTTGAGCTTCGGTGTGGGGGCAGGTGTAACCCAATATAGTCTCGACGGAACAAAGCTGAATCCGAATGATCAGGTGGATGGTGTTATCCCTCCGGGGCGGATCAGCAACTTTATCCCCGATGTGCGGTTTGGCGTGTATTATTATAATCCGAACTGGTATGCGGGTGTTTCGGTGATGGACCTGCTATCGGGCGATCAGAGCAACAACATCTTTCGCTGGGACAATACCACCACGGATAACATCCGCCGTAGACGACACTTGTATTTCATCGGCGGTGCGCTGGTTAACTTTGATAGCGGACTGAAGCTGCGCCCGAGCGTGTTGGTGAAAGAGGATTTCAAAGGGCCGACGAGTCTGGACCTGAACGCCATGTTTATCTTTGACAACCGGTTCTGGATCGGCGGTGGCTGGCGTACGGGCGTAACCGTATTTAAGCGGGATTACGCGCGGTTCACTGGCGATAAGCTGAGTAAGCAGAACTCTGTTTCGGCGATCGCCCAGCTGTATGTGACACCTAAATTCCGGATTGGTTATTCCTATGATTACATCCTGAGCCAGTTAAGTAGCGTACAGAACGGCTCGCACGAAATAACATTGGGGATCACCTTCGGGCGCAAGGATCAACGTCTGCTGAGCCCGAGGTTTTTTTAATAGATACGAGACACTAGACACCGGACACCGGATATAGACATCAGATAACTACCATGAGATATCAGTTGCAACAACTCTTTTTTTTAGCGGCGCTGCTTTGCATGAGCGGGGTTGCGGTTTCACAGGAACAGCCATCGCTGCGCGACCGGGCGGATGAATTGTACCGTAAATACGAATACGCCAATGCGGCGGCTTTATACACCAGGCTAGTGGACAGCAGGCGGCCCAGACTGTTGGATCTGGAGCGGCTTGCGGACTGCTATGCACAGATGAAGGATTACGAGGCCGCGGAGAACTGGTACGCCCGGGTGGTGGCCATGGAGGGCAGTGAAGCGGAAAACCTGCTGCGCTACGGGGAGGTGCTGAAGATGAACACGAAATACGCGGAGGCGAAAACGCAGCTGGAGGCGTATGCGGCGAAGACGGGAGACCGGGACGGGGTGTCGGTACAGCTTGCGGGGTGCGATTCGGCACTGGTATGGATGGCCGTTCCGACGGTGCACCGGCTGCGCAATGAAGGGGTGAACACCTCGCTGTCGGAGTTTTCGGTTTTCCCGGCGGGGGATAAGGTGTACTACACGGGCGAGCCCGACGGGCAGATGCGGGGTGTGGGGACGTACGGCTGGACGGGCAATTCGTTCCTGCGGGTGTACACGGCAGACCGCGGGGCGGACAACGGGCTTTCGGATGCGGTGATAGCGGATGAAGGGATCAACAATGTGCCGTACCATACCGGTCCGGTAGCCGCGGATGAACAGGGCACCACGCTGTATATGACACGCACCTACCCGGGGAAGCAGGGGGAGGTGAGCCGGGAAAACCGGCGGCGGTACCGGACGAATAAGCTTGAGCTTTATATTTACACGAAAGGGGATGATGGCGGCTGGCAATCGGAACCGTTTCCCTATAACAAGGTGGAGGAATACTCGGTGGGCCATGCCGCATTGAGCGGGGACGGAAGCATCCTGTACTTCGTGAGTGACATGCCGGGGGGACAGGGGGGCACGGACATCTGGTACAGCGAACGGCAGGGGGACGGCAGCTGGGGTACTCCTGTGAATGCGGGAGCCACCGTCAACAGCGCGGGGGATGAGCTGTTCCCGAACGTCGGACCGGACGGCACGCTTTATTATTCGAGCGACGGGTTTGCGGGAATGGGCGGACTGGATATATTCCGTTCCACGGGCAGCAGGGCAGGGTGGACCCGGCCTGTCAACCTTCGGTACCCGGTTAATTCGCCGGGGGATGACTTCGCATACATCACCACCTACGAAGGCGAAGAAGGCTTAGCCGGCTACCTTTCCTCCAACCGGAACGGCGGCCGTGGCGGAGACGATATCTATTCGTTTACGTTTGAGAAACCGAAGATCATCATCATCCTGAAAGGTACGGCTTCGGATAAAAATACAACCGACCGGTTGGCGGATGTCTCGGTAACGCTGTACGACGGCATGCGTGAAATCGTAGCGAGGAAGCGCACGGACGGCAGCGGGACGTTTGAGTTTGTGCTTGACAGGGATAAATCCTACACGGTATTGGGCCAGAAGGAGAAGTACCACGGCGATTCGGCCAAGGTAACCACGGTGGGCATCACGGAATCGGATACGCTGGAGGTGGCGTTGCTGCTGGAGCCTGTATTCGAGGTGGGCAAAACCTTTGAGCTGGAGAATATCTATTACGACTTTGACAAGCACAACATCCGGCCGGATGCTGCTGCGGTACTGGATGAGCTGGTGCGTACGCTGCGTGACAACCCGACGCTGCGGATCGAGCTATCGAGCCACACGGACAGCCGCGGCAGCGATGCCTACAACCTGGCGCTATCGCAGCGGCGGGCCCAGTCGGCGGTGGATTACCTGGTGAGCCGTGGAATCGCGCGCGACCGGATGGTGGCCAGGGGCTACGGGGAGACGCGGCTGGTGAACAACTGCGGCAACGGCGTGCCCTGCACGCGCGAGCAGCATCAGGCCAACCGGCGCACGGAAGTCACCGTGTTAGCCTATTAGGAGTAACGCTATCAACTAACCGGATCGATCATCGATTAGATCCAAAGGCCAATCCCTGTTGCTGGATTGGCCTTTTTGTTACGCTATTTCCAACCGCCTCCCAGTGCCCTGTAAAGCGTGACCTTGGCATTCAATTGTTCCTGTTTTATACTCACCAAATCCAGTTCGCTGTTGAGCGCGTTACTTTGCGCGGTAATAACTTCTAAATAGGTTGCCTCACCGCTTTTAAAGAGCAGGTTGGCGTTTTTGACGCCAAGTTGCGCTGTGACAACGCGCTGTTCACTGATTGCATATTGTTCATTAAGTTTTTCAATCATCACCAGCGCATTGGTTACTTCGTGTACGGCATCCATGACCGTTTGCTGAAAGCTGATTTCTGCTTTATCACGCTCCAGTTTCGCAATCTCATGCTGCGTTTTCAGTCTTCTCCCAGCAAAAATGGGTTGAGTGACGCCGCTGATGATGCCACCGAACAACGCCCCGGGGATGTTGAACCAATTTTGGGGTAACATGGCATTGAGCCCCCCCGAAGCCTCGATGGTAAGTGTGGGATACCGGTATGCTTGTGCAACGCCCACATCGGCGTTAGCTGCGCGCAAAGCGAGCTCGGCTTCGCGAACATCGGGCCGGTTGACAAGCAGCTGCAAGGGTACACCTGCATCGTAGGTACCCTGTATACGCCAATCCATCAATGCAGACGAGCGATATACGCTGTCCGGCATCTGCCCGGTCAATGCCCGCAAGGTATTTTCCTGGATGGCAATTTCCTGTTCCAATTGGGGAATAAGGGAGGCCGCAACCAACATTTGTGATTGGGTTTGCTGGATAGCCAATGAACTGACTTCGCCTGCATCCCGTTGCAGCTTGACGATCTGGAGGGTACTGTCGTTGAGTTTAAGGTTGCGCTGTGCGACCTCCAGTTGTGCATCCAGCATAAGCAGGTTATAATACCCTTCGGCGATGGCAGCCACCAAACTGGTCTGTATCGCTTTCCTGGCTTCAAACGTTTGAAGGTAGCCGGCCAGGGCACTTTCTTTTTGCCTGCGCAACTTTCCCCAGATATCCAGTTCCCAGCTCAGGCCGACAGATGAAAAATATTGCGACTGATACAAGAACAAGTTCTCGGGAGGATCAGACTGTCCCTCCTGATCATACCAGCCCGATGATGGAGAACCGTAGAAGTCACGCGACCGCCACTGGTGGTTGGTGCCGCCCAGTTGAGCCTCGATTTCGGGCAGAAAGGCTGCACGGGATTGCCGCAACGATTGATTGGCTATTTCGATGTTCTTCAGTGCCGTTTGCATGTCGTAATTGTTGACGATGGCGCTGTCAATAAGTATCATCAGCATGCTATCGGTGAAGAAATCATTCCATGGAATGTCGGCAATCGTCGCGGAATCCGCCGCCGTGCCGACTCCCCGGAAGGTGTCTGCAGTCGGTAGCTCAGGACGGACGTAATCTTTTCCTACTTTGCACGATGATAACAAAAGGCAGCCGGAAATGAGAATTAACCCGGTATATCGAATGATAGTGTTCATGATCAATCTTCTTCTGTTGTTGTCAATTTAGTTTTTACCTGTTCATCGAGGTATTTGAAAATTACGTACAATACCGGGATGATAAAGATGCCGAGCGTAACGCCGATCAACATACCTCCCGCAGCCCCGAAACTGATGGAATGGTTGCCCTGAGCAGACGGACCTACCGTCCACATTAGCGGAATCAGACCGGCTACAAACGCCAGGGAGGTCATCAGAATTGGCCGAAGTCGCATACGCGCACCTTCGAGGGCAGATTCATAAATACTCAACCCTGCCTGTCGTTGTTGCACGGCGAATTCGACAATAAGGATGGCGTTTTTTGCCAACAACCCAATGAGCATAATAAGCCCCACTTGCACGTAAATGTTATTCTCCAATCCGACAAGATTGACGAGTGTATATACGCCGATCAATCCTACGGGAACGGAGAGCATCACCGCTAAGGGTAAGATGTAACTTTCATATTGAGCTGCCAATAGAAAGTAAACAAAGAGGATACTCAATGCAAAAATTAATACAGTCTCGTTGCCCGATTGGCTTTCTTCCAGACTCATGCCCGTCCACTCATAGCTGTAGTTGCCGGGCAGGTATGCGGCGGCCGTTTCTTCCATCGCTTTCATCGCTTCGCCGGTACTGTACCCTTCAGACGGTATGGCATTGATGGCAATGGCGTTATATAAATTGTAACGGTTTACAATTTCAGGTCCCATTACTTTTTTAAGGGTTACAATGGTATTTACGGGCACCATTTCGTCCGCACTGTTGCGCACAAAAATGGATTTGAAGGATTCGGGTTCTGCACGGTATTCAAAGTCTGCCTGCATATACAGACGGTACTGTCTGCCGAAACGGTTGAAATCGCTCACCATGACTCTTCCGTAATATCCTTGTATGGTTCGCATCATCTCGTTGATACTCACACCCAGGGCTTTCGCTTTTACGGGGTCTACCTCCAATAGGTACTGTGGGAAGTTGGCGTTGAATGTGGTGTAGGCAGACGCCACTTCCGGCCGTTTTTCCAGCTCACGCATGAAGGTATCTGCCACCATGCCAAAATCCCACATCGAGCCACCCATGCGGTCCTGTAATACGAATTCAAGGCCGGAGAAGTCGCCGAATCCCTGAATGGTGGGGCGTGGGAATACGCTGAACGATGCTTCGGTAATCTTGGACAAATCCTGGCGTATGGTGTCCATGAGGACGTTGATGTTCCGGATCTCCCCACGTTCTTTCGCAGGCTTGAGGTTAATGTAGCCGACGGCAAACGCTGAACTCGCGCTGGCATCAATGGCGTTATATCCGGAAACGGTGGTCATTCCCTCGATGGCTTCCCGTTTTTTCAAGATGCTGTCCGCTTTGGATAGTGCGGCAGTGGTACGGGCCAGCGACGCCCCCGGGGGCATGGAAAGTGAGTAGGTGATAAAGCTGTCGTCTTCTGTAGGAATAAAACTCGGTGGGGTGCGGTTCATCAGCCATACACCAATGGCAGTAACAAGTGCGAGTCCGCCCAGCGCTAACCATTTGCGTGCAGTTAGAAAGCGCAGCGAACCAATATACTTGTTTGTGACGGTTGCAAAGCCGGTATTAAATGCACTGAAAAACCGGGATTTAAACCCGCTAAAGCCCGGTTTCTTTTCCGTAGTGGTATCAGCCATCGTATCGGCCACCGTCGTAGGCGTCGGATGTGCATCCGATTTTCTGAGCAGCAATGCGCAAAGTGCAGGGGTAAGTGTCAACGCATTCAGGGCTGAAATCAGAATAGCTGTAGCCAGGGTATAGGCAAATTGCTGGAAAAATACACCTGAAGGGCCGCCCATGAATCCGACGGGAAAAAATACGGCGGACATAATGAGGGTGATGGATACGATGGCACGTGTGATTTCGCCCATCGTCGAGAGGGTCGCTTTCCGGGGCCCGAGGTTTGTCGAGTGCATCTTCTGATGCACCGCCTCGACCACCACGATAGCGTCATCAACCACGATGCCGATGGCCAGTACGAGGGCAAACATGGTCAGTACGTTAATGGAAAATCCGAATAGCTGAAGGAAGAAAAACGTGCCCACCAGTGAAACCGGGATGGCGATGGCCGGAATGAGTGTCGATCGGAAATCCTGCAGAAAAATGAATACAATGATAAACACCAAAATGAACGCTTCGAAAATCGTGTGCTGCACTTGATTAATGGATTCATCAATCTGATCGCGTACACTGTAAGAAATTTCATATTGGATGCCATCGGGAAAGTCTTTGGAGAGCCGTTCCAATACATCACGTATTTGAATGTCGATTTCCCGTGCATTGGAACCACTGGTCTGAAGAATGTTCAGGGTGAGCCCCGGGTGTCCGTTTACCTTGTTATCGCTTCCGAGGTTAGTGGCGCCGAGTTCGACCCGGGCAATGTCGTTCAGGTAAAGTACGGAACCGTCTTCGTTGGTTTTAATGACAATTTGCTCGAACTCTTCTGGCGTGGTAAACCGCCCTTGGTGCCGTAAGATGGTCTCGAAAGCCTCATCGGAAGTTTCCCCGAATTTCCCGGGCGCAATTTCAAAGTTCTGGTCCCGGATAGCTGCCCGGACGTCCTGCGGAATCAACCCATATACGGCCATCTTTTCCGGATTCAACCAGGTACGTATTGAATAATCACGGGCTCCTACACGCCGTACCTCGCCCACACCACTTACCCGTGCCAATTCGCGCATCAGGTTAATCTGTGCGTAGGCTTGCAGGAATGTTTCATCATATAGGGTATCGGGGCGGTTGCTGAAAATGTTGATGGTCATGATGATCCCGCTTTGGCGGGGCTCGACCGTGATCCCCGATTCGATAACTTCGGCGGGGATACGGGCATTCGCTTTTGAAACCCGGGTTTGTACGTTTACCGACGCCTGGTTTGGATCGGTACCTGTTTTAAAAAAAACGGTAATATTTCCGGATCCGGAGTTGGTGGCCGACGAGCGTATATAGGTCATGTTGGGAACGCCATTAATTGCTTCTTCGATGGGAAGCAATACGGCACCGGCTACAGTTTCCGCATTGGCTCCTGGATAGGACGTCGAAACGGTGACACTCGGCGGTGCGATTTCCGGAAACCGGGTGATGGGTAATTGCCACATCGATACCAATCCAAGAATTACCAGCAGGGTGGAAATTACGGTGGCTAATACGGGTCTATTGATGAATGTTTTGAGCATTACATTTCGTTTAAAACGTGTGCCAGCAGCGGACAGGAATCGCCGCCGATAGCATCAAGCGTTAGCTGGGAATAAATGAGAAAGATGTTTACTCTGCAGATGCTGAGGGAACAGTTAGGGGTTTGATCTCCATTCCGTTCTCGAGTTTATCAAGCCCGGACAACACAATCCGGTCGCCCGGTTTGATTCCGTTCTTTACGATATACTGCTTTCCGCTTTTGCCGGTCACTTCGATCGCTTGTTGCTTTACCCGATTATCTGGTTGGAGTGTATATACAAAGATCTTGTCCTGCAATTCGGTGGTAGCGACTTGGGGTACCGTCAGTACGCCGCGCTGGCGTTCTTCCATTTTGAGTGTGCCGGTATTGCCCGAACGGAGCACATGGTCTTTGTTGGGAAATGTAGCCCGCAGGCTGATGGATCCGGTCGTACGGTTTACCTGGCCATTGATGGCGTCTACCACCCCCTTTTCGGGATAGACGGTGCCGTCGGCCATTACCAAGGACACATTAGGAATCAACTGTGCCGTGTCGGCAGAACCGGTTGATGTTGAATCCGATTTGCCATATTTTTTACGGAAATAAAGAAAATCCGACTCACTCATTGCAAAGTAAACATATACCTCACTGATATCGGAAAGTTCAGTCAGCGGATCGCTGCTGCTTACCAGGTTACCCACACGTTTCGGTATGCGTCCGATAAAACCACTTACGGGCGCCTTGATGGTGGTGAATCCCAGGTTAATGCGCGCACTTGCGACAGCTGCCGACGCTTGGGCGAGCGATGCTTTGGCAACGTCGTAATCAGACAGCGCGGCCCGAAGCCTTACATCCGAGATCACGTCGTTCTCAACCAACGGCTTCAGCCGATCTACTTCCAGCTTCGCATTCTCCAATTTTGCCTTTTCGACATTTTCGTTTGCGATGGCATTGTTCAATTGTTCCTGATAGGGCTGTGGATTGATCTTGAAGAGTTTTTGACCTTCTTTCACAACGGCGCCTTCATCGACGTATATTTCTTCCAAAATCCCCTCAACCTGTGGACGTATTTCCACATTTACCTTGCCTTCTATGGTTCCCAAATAGTCTTTTACTGTAATAGCGGTTGCCGTGTCTATTTGCTGCACGGGCAAGGCAATTGCATTGCTTTCTGCATCGTTGGTTTTTGAAGATCCCGTGGAGCAACTGAAAATTACAAAGAGTGATAATGTGATTAAGCCTATGATTATGAGTGTTTTGCTATTTAATTTGATTGAAATGTTCATGTTCTTTCTGTTTATTGTTCCAGTACCTGCGTATTGTTTGTTCTGTGATAAATGATCGATGGTTTTTACGCCATTCGGTTTACGGGATAGGAGTCAGATAGTGTGCCAAACATTTCCTGCAATACCGTGTTATGATTCCAAATGGATTTGGTTTATACGCTACACAAAGAGCAGATTCCTGTCATTGTAACCGCAATTCATCAGGGACATAGGGTAGCAGCCCCTTTAATGGAATATATGCATTTGCAGGAACACGAGCGTTTTCGCGAGGAAGATCCTTACACGGGCTATATGGCAAACCTGCCTGTCAACCGGATTGTCGTAGAAACTTCAAGATTTCAGGTCGATCTTAATCGCCGACGGGAACAAGCCGTATACCGTAGACCGAAAGATGCTTGGGGGTTAACTGTTTGGGAACCCGCTTTACCCGAACTGATGGTTGATCGGCTGCTGGAAGGGTACGATCGGTTTTATGCAGAAATGGATCAGCTGCTGCAATGGGTCCTGGCGCTATTTGGAAAATTTGTGGTATTGGACATCCACAGTTACAATCACAGGCGCACACGTCCCGACGAATCAGCCAGTATCGGAGAAAATCCGGAACTTAATATTGGAACCGGTCACAACCATGAAAAATGGAAACCGCTGGGGCATTGCCTGGCCAGTTTTCTGGCACATCACCGCTTCGAAGACCGGTTTCTGGACGTCAGAGAGAATGTTAAATTCAAAGGGGGAGGTTTTTCGGAATGGATTAATCGGAATTATGGTGCGTACGGTTGCGTGTTTTCGCTGGAGTTCAAAAAAACATTTATGGACGAATGGACCGGTTGGGTGGATATCTCCCACCTAAATCGCATTCATGCCATGCTCGGTGGATGCATTCCGTTTCTGTTGCATATGCTTGACACACCCGTTAAACCTTCTTTTTTGCATGGACATTGATGATAAGAAACATATCCAGCGTATTCTTGATAAGCTGAAGAAAAGCAAACCTGTGTTTATGAGCTTGCCCTGTGGCGGTGAACTCCGGATCGAAAGGCCGCTTCCCTACCTGTTGGTGTACCGCGTTCCTCCCGATGGAGAAGATGCATTTACATCGACCCTGGGGAAAACCGAGTCGGCTTACCTGGTAGCTCCAGATACAGAGGAATGCCCCATAAATCCGATTATTTACGCAATAGCCGGTGCGATGGCCGACAAGTTCGGCGGGTTTATGCTGTTGGAAGTCTGGCTGTCAAACCGTGCTGATTCGCCTACATTCAGCATCCATATCAGCCAGAAAAGTGCACTGCCGATCGCTGAAAAATTACAGTCGGAGTTGCAACGTATTCATCTCATCCAAGTGCCCGGTGTACATACCACACTGGAAAAAGACAAGAAGATGCCTTCACCGCCTTATTACCAAGCGCTGTACGGCGCGGAAGAGGCACGGAAAAACGAGATCATCTTGATTGGATTGGAAATCAGACCCGTTTACATTAATCAACAGACAGGAGCGCCCTATCCACTGTTCTTGCGGGAACTGCGTGAAAATTTTGTAAAAGCATTGCGCAAAAGTTTTTTTGAGTTCGTGCGTATGAAGACCTCCTACAGCGCGGCGAATTTCCAGATGCTGGGCACAACGGAATTACACGAATCCGTATGGGAAATCGACGAGAAGCTGGCGGAATACAGCAATCAATTTGATTTTCTGCTATTGGTGACGCCAATTAACGCACAGGAAGCCTGGCGGAGCTTTTCCCGGACCAAATACCGAAAAAATCCGGCGTTTCACTATCGGCCTATGCCAATCGATCCCGAACTCATTAAAAGGAAACTGTATAACCTGCCCATAGAAGCGATTTCGGACCCGACCATCGCTTATCTTTTCCGTGATAAACGAAAGGAAATCGACCGGATGCTCAACATGCTGAGTGAACGGGAAAAGCCAGATTTCCTATATAGCAGTCAGCAGCTTTTTGGCAATGTCGAGGAAAATTTGCTGGAAATTGCGCGCGCCATACTGGTGGCCTCGGAGCCTCAACAAGTACCTGCAGAGCGTGAGATGCTAGATGCCAATGCTTTTGCAGCGTTGGCAAAGGCAGAATTGGAATACTTGAAACAGCAGTACAATACGGTGTCTACCGCTGTGAGGGTACGGGACGACGTGGAGGGAGTCATGGTATCCCGCGGAACGCTCAATATCAGTAGCCGATACCGCATATCCCAAGAGCGTGCTTTTGCCTTGTTGCAACACGAGGTGGGTACCCATGTAGCCACCTACTACAACGGCATGGCCCAACCCTTTAAGCTTTTTTATGTGGGGGTACCCGGTTATGAACAATTGCAGGAGGGGCTCGCGGTACTCAGCGAGTACATGACCGGGGGGTTAACCAACCAACGGATGCGCACCCTGGCGGCACGCGTACTGGCCGTCCATCATATGTTGGCGGGCAATCCGTTTACCGATACGTTTGATATGCTGGTAGAAAAGTACAGTTTTAATCCCGAAACGGCTTTTTATATTACGATGCGGGTATATCGCGGCGGGGGACTCACAAAAGATTCGGTATACCTAAAAGGTCTACTGAATGTGATCGAATACGTGAAGGAAGGAAACGATATCTCACAACTGCTCGTTGGAAAAATAAGACAAGACTACCTTCCGATCATCCAGGAGCTGCTGCATAGAGGACTGCTGAAGCCTTCGCCGCTGCGTCCTAAATACCTCGAAAAACCGTATGTGGCAAAGATCGACGAAATAAAAAAGGGGGGCAGCGTGTTTAAAATGATTGGGTGATTATTTTGCGAAGCTGCAAAGACGCGAAGTTGCAGAACCGCGACTTCGCAAAACCGCGACTTCGCAAAACCGCGACTTCGCAGAACCGCGACTTCGCAAAACCGCGACTTCGCAAAACCGCGACTTCGCAAAACCGCGACTTCGCAAAACCGCGACTTCGCAAACTGCAAAAAGATAAAAAACAATAAATATGACCATTACATTTGTCGTGAATCAAGTACGGAAAGAATTGGCAGGCTATACGACTACGGCGCTGGCCCTGGAAGCGCATCGACGTGGACACACTGTGTATTATGCAGGAGTCGGAGACCTGGTTTACCTATCGGATGGACGAGTAGGGGCCCATAGCCGTAAGGTGCCCGACCGCGAATTCCGGTCGCGACACACCTTCCTGGAAGCTGTGGTGGCCGAGGAGAAGCAATTGACGAATTCCAAAGATTGGGATGTTATATGGCTGCGTAATGATCCGGCGGCAGATCTGGAGAAAAGGCCATGGGCACAAGATGCAGGCGTCCTGTTTGGGCAGTTGGCACAACAACAGGGAATTTTAGTGCTCAACAATCCGGACGGCCTGATAAAAGCTTCGAATAAAATGTATTTGCAGTATTTTCCAGAGTCGGTGCGGCCGCAAACCATCATCACGCGTAATATGGCAGATGTCGAAGCTTTTTACCGCGATCAGCATCACCGGATTATTCTTAAGCCCCTGAAGGGGTCTGGCGGAAAGAATGTCTTTCTCATCGATAAAAAGGACGATAAAAATCGGAAACAGATCGTTGAGGCAATCTGCAGGGATGGGTTTGCGATTGCGCAGGAATACCTGCCCGCTGCAAAGAAAGGTGATATCCGTTTATTTTTGATGGATGGAGAACCGTTGCTGAAGGAAGGAAAAGTCGCGGCCATCAAACGTGTGCAGCAGGTTGGCGAAATCCGGAGCAACATCCATCAGGGAGCGAAAGCTAAAAAGGCCGCTATGAATACCGAGATGACGCGCATCGTCGCATCGGTGGGCCCACTGCTTAGGCAGGATGGAATATTTTTGGCTGGGTTAGATATTGTCGGCGACAAGCTAATGGAAATCAATGTTTTTAGTCCGGGTGGACTGATCCACGCCTCCGAATTTCAGCGTGTGGATTTTATGGATGAGGTCATCTCGGCCATCGAAAAGAAAGTGGCAGATAACAGGTAAAATGTGTAGATTTGGTGATACGTTCGTTGCGCATGGCCGGTATCGTGCAGACACTTCACCAAATCGGGACTTTTATCTACCAGTGGTATTGGATACCGCTGTTGTTGGTGTATATTGCCATCATCCTGACCATCTTGATCGAAAACCGCAATCCTGCCAAAACAATCGCCTGGATTATGGTGATTGTCTTTGTTCCGGTGATCGGCATCGTAATTTATTATTTTTTTGGTCAGAAATTTAAAAAGATCAAGATATTCCGGATGCAAAACCGGGAAAAGCACGTTCGACTGTTGAACGTGTGGGATCGGCTAACTCCCATTATGGACCACAACCTCGTTGTGTTGAAGCAATCTATGGGGCCGCTCAGTAGGGTTTTTGTCTTCTTGAAAAACCAGCGGATTGCACCTCCTTCACTGCATAACCGTGTGGAACTTTTAATCAATGGTGAACAAAAATTTCCCGAATTGTTCCGGGTAATCCGTGGGGCGACCCACCATGTCCATTTGGAATATTATATTTTTGAGCTGGATGAAATCGGTCTTGCACTGATTGACTTACTGGAAGAAAAAGCATCGGCAGGCATCACTGTGCGGATCATTGCCGATGCATTCGGATCGCCAAAGCTTAGGCGTCGGCAAAAACGTTTTGCTAAAGCCGGAATTCAGTTTATTCCGTTTATGCCGGTTACCTTTACTTCGCTGGCAAATGGAAATTATCGAAACCACCGCAAAATAGCTGTTATTGACGGACATACTGCTTTTGTAGGTGGTATCAACATCAGCGATCGGTATATCAACAGGGGGCGCCATTCCCCGTATTGGCGGGATACCGCTGTAAAAATCCAGGGCGACGCGGTAAACGTGCTGCAAACGCATTTTTGGATGAATTGGCACCTGGCCGGAGGTGAGTCTTTTAGCCTCCGGGATGGTTATTTCCACACGACACCGGCCCGGCCTGTTGGAGGTGCGGCCGTGAGTTTCGCCTTCAGCGATCCGGGTTCCAATGCGCCCTATAACATGGAAGCCATGTTGATTGGCATTGCTGAGGCAGCACATACGGTACGGATATGCACACCCTATTTTATTCCGAGTGAAGAGTTGAGTACGGCATTACAACTGGCCGCGGCTTCGGGCGTTCGCGTCGAATTGATGCTACCCGCCCGTTCAGATTCATTTATCGTGCAGCATGCTTCATTCTCTTTTTTGAAGCCCTTATTGGAACGGGGTGTGATCGTGTATTTGTACGAAAAAGGCTTTATCCATGCAAAAACCATTTGCGTTGATGGAAGATTGGCCTATATCGGGACAGTCAATCTGGATATCCGCAGCTTTTATATCAATTTTGAAGTCAGCGCCGTTATTAACGACCTGGGTCTATGTGCTCAATTGGATGCGCAATTTGAAGACGATAAAGCCGATAGCACGTTGTTGACGCGCGATGTTTGGATGCGGCGGCCGCGATGGAAACGTGGAATGGATTCGCTATGCAGGCTGTTAACGCCCTTGCTCTAAATGTTAAAATTAACCCGACTTTTGGCATAAACCGCCAAAAAGAATATCTTAGCCATTTGTTGCATCTAAGTATTGTTTTGAATGAACCGTATCGTTAAACTAGTCTGTTATTCCCTTTTTGTCTGTTGCCTAGCTATCGAATCCTATGCCCAACAGGATAGTGTTACTGTCAATACCGTAGTTGAAAAAACACAGAAGTTACTGGAAGCGTATCCCGTGGAAAAAGTGCACTTGCATTTTGACAAACCTTACTACGCAGTAGGGGATACGCTGTGGTTCAAAGCGTACCTGACCAGCAATATGTACAACTATGACCTGAGCAAAGTGGTTTACGTGGAGGTGATGAACGGAAAAGATTCGCTGATGCAGACCATGCGGATTCCGTTGACCCATAACGTGGGCGACGGTCATCTGGTGCTTGATCAGGAATGGTACGGCCAGGGTAACTACCGATTCCGTGCGTATACCAAATGGATGGTGAATTTCGACCCTGCTTATTTTTTTAACAAAATTGTACCCGTGGGTGACGTGCTGAACAATGCCCTTCACTATACCGTTACATTCAATGACCAAGGAAAAGGCAAAAGCGCCCGTGCACAGGCCGTCATCCAATTTAAGGACCGAGAAGGAAAACCGTTGAGCAATCGAAAGTTGAATTGGTCAGCACAGGTGGGATGGGAACCCATTGATGATGGCAAAGGTCAAACGGACGCTGTGGGTAACGTGATGATTAACATCAACGGGAAAGACCGGGATCGCCTGCAAAAAGGGAAATTGTACGTATCGGTTGAGTCGGGTGGCAGCGCTCCACCGCTACTGGGTACCATTCCATTGCAGACGGCACTTTGGGATGCCGATGTCCAGTTTTTTCCGGAGGGGGGCGATCTCATTGCAGGATTATCCAAGAAAGTTGCCTTCAAAGCGATCGGAAGCGATGGGCGTGGATTGCCTATGAAGGGTAGCGTTGTGGACCAAAAGGGGACGGAAGTGGCTGCGCTGTCGGATCTGCATAAAGGAATGGGATCTTTCACATTTATACCGGAAGCAGGGAATGCGTATACGGCCAATGTGACGTTTGAAAACGGTGAGAACCGCAGTTTTCCCTTACCTCCGGTGGTTGAACAGGGAATCAGTGTGACGGTGGTGAAATCCGATGCATCACAGTTGCAATTGGCAATTGTGGCCAACGACCCATTTTTTGCTGCCCATAAGGGCAAGGCGTTTTACCTCATCGCGCAAACAAATGGGATTCTTTGTTATGCGGCACAGGCAGCTTTGCGCAATAATTCCGTAGTGGTAAACCTTCCCAAAGACCGCTTTCCAACGGGTATTGCGCAACTGACGCTATTCACGTCATCCGGCGCGCCGGTGAGTGAACGGTTGGTTTTTGTGGAGAATATTAAACCGTTATCAATAACCATCAGCAGCGACAAAACAGCGTATACCACGAAGGAATTAGTCAAGTTAGGCATACAGGTTGCCAACAACGATACCACGACCGTTGGCAATTATTCGGTAGCCGTAGTAGACGAATCCAAGGTGCCGTATGAGGAAAATAAAGAGACAACCATATTGAGCAACCTGTTGCTTACGTCCGATTTGAAGGGCTACGTGGAGGAACCGAATTATTATTTCAATCAGCCGGATGACCACAAACGGGAAGCGCTGGATGTGCTGTTGCTTACGCAGGGATACCGGCGATTTTCGTATACGGATATTTTGGCAGACCGCTATCCGGAAGTGCATTTTTTTCCAGAACAGGGCATTGAAATATCCGGCGTATTGCGTTTAAACAATGGAAAGCCTGTGGTCAATGGCGGATTATTGTTGTCTATTCCCGATAGGAGCTTCCGTAAAGATACCTATACGGATGAAAACGGACGCTTTGTATTTAACGACTTGGTGTTTACCGACTCGTCACGCGTAACGATCAATGCCCGCGGTAATGACAATTACCGGAATATGGTCATTAATGTGGACCCTACGCGATATCCCGGAATTGATACCACGGCTTATCGGGCGGATGACGTGTTGAATATCGATGGTGTGTTTGCACCTTACCTGACCAACAGCCGTAACGAATACCGGACATCTATCTTGCTGGAAGAGGTGGAAGTGACGGCTTCCTCGCGACCGAGTTTTTCACACAAAGATTATCCGGCTATTTCGGGGTTGGGTATGGCCGATCACCAAATCAGCGCCGATCGGCTAAAGGGATGCAACAACCTCATTATGTGCCTGCAAACGGCTCTTACCGGCATTACTTATGACAGTCAAAGCCAACTTTTCTTCATTACCCGTGATTACAACGCCGGAGGACGTATTCCGGTGCAGTTTTTTGTAAATGGAATGGCTATGGACGTCCCTTCGCTCAACGGGATTATGCCCGCAGAGGTGGAGGGAATCGAAATCTTTCTGCGCGATGAACTGGGTACGGTGAGCCGGATGTATCAAAACAACGGGGTGGTGTCTATTTATACCTCGAAAAAGCAGGAAAAAGGCCCCCGCATGTCACTCAGCCAGATCGAAGCGCTATTGCCGAAAAGCAATATCATTGATCTTACGCCGCTGGGGTACGTGGAAGAGCGCAAGTTTTACACACCCAAATACGATACGCCCGAACGCCGTGCGGTGAACGACATCCGGACAACGGTATATTGGAACCCCGAAGTGAAGACGGCCGAAGATGGTACGGCGCAATTGAATTTTTATAATGCGGATGGGATGGGCAGCTACCGTGTCGTCGTGGAAGGGGTAGATGCTACGGGGAACATCGGCCGTGCCATATACCGGTATACGGTGAAGCAGTGATTCAATAGGTAACATATGCGGAAGATCATCCATATTGACATGGATGCGTTTTATGCTTCGGTAGAACAGCGGGATTTTCCGGAATACCGGGGTGTTCCGTTGGTGGTGGGCGGTCCGCCCAATAGTAGGGGTGTGGTGGCGACCGCCAGTTACGAAGCCCGCAAGTATGGGGTCCGCTCGGCTATGCCATGCAGCCAGGCTGCCAGACTGTGTCCACACGCTGTATTCGTGCCGCCCCGGTTTGACGCTTATAAAGCCGTTTCGGCTAAAATCCGTGAGATCTTTCGACGTTATACCGATGTGATAGAACCCCTTTCGTTGGATGAAGCGTATCTGGATGTGACAACTGATAAGCGGGCGATTGGGTCGGCCATGGAAATTGCACGGCAGATTAAAGCAGCCATCCGCTCAGAGCTTGGTCTCACCGCATCGGCGGGGATTTCGGTCAATAAGTTCGTGGCCAAAATTGCGTCGGACATGCAAAAGCCCGATGGACTGACATTTATCGGCCCGTCACGCATTGAGCGGTTCATGGAAAATCTACCGGTGGAGAAGTTTTTCGGGGTGGGGAAAGTAACGGCGGCAAAAATGAAGCAGATGCAATTATTTACCGGCGCCGATCTTAAACGCCTGTCGGAAGTGGAGCTGGTGCGGTTATTTGGAAAAAGCGGACGTTTTTATTACCACATTGTACGGGGAGTCGATGATCGCCCTGTGCAGCCTGACCGCGAGCTGAAATCGATTGCTGTGGAAGATACGTTTGGCGAGGACCTGCACCGGGTAGCCGCCATGGAGGAGGAACTTGAAAAAATTGCCACTAAATTAGCTGGGCGGATGCAAAGCCGCAAATTGAAAGGGCGTACCATTACGCTGAAAATCCGATTTGCTGATTTCCGATTGATAACCCGCAGCCATTCCCTGCCTTATTACACGGATGCAGGGGAAGAAATTTTGTCTGCTGCCCGTAATTCCCTTCAATTGGTGATGGCGCCAGAACCCATCGCGGTTCGCTTGCTGGGGATATCGGTTAGCAATTTCGATCGCATCAACCTGGCCTCCAATCAGCTTTCCTTGTTTTGATCGGTGTTTGGACGGGAGGGTAGTTCGAGGGGCTCGTCCTCCACTTCCTCTTCTTTCATCACGACTTTCACCGCATAGGATGACGGCCATACGCCCCGACCGTAACGGAGTGCGTAAACTTTTGTAAATTCAGCGCCAAAGTAAAGAATAGCTGCTGAATAATATACCCAGAGCAGCAAAATGATAATGGCGCCCGCGGCTCCATAAGCGGAGGCTGGTGCACTGTATTGCATGTAAAGTGAAATCAGGTACCTGCCCAGCATGAAAAGGGCGGCCGTGAAGATAGCACCACCGGCTACATCCCGGAAACGCATCCGTGCATCGGGCAGAAAGCGGAAGATAAAAGCAAACAGGGACGTAATGACGATAAACGTGAGTCCAATGTTTACCCATTCGACCAAATAGACGGAAATTTCGGGGAAAAAGCGTGTAATCTGCGAACTGAGTGCCACAATGATTCCATTGGCAATGAGGGAAACAATCAGCAGGAAGCCAAGTCCCAGTACCATGGAAAAGGAGATGGCGCGGTTTAGGAGCATCTTTAACCATCCCTTTTTCGGCTTAGGTCGCACACCCCATATCCGATTCAGCGAATCCTGTATTTCAGTGAAGATGGTCGTAGAACCCAGGATCAAGGTGCCGATGCCCACCGCAATTCCAATTCCCGATTTATTGGATAAACCGATGTTCTGGATGATTTGCTGGATCTGTGCGGCCGTTGCCGGCCCGAAGATCGCTGCAAATTCCTCAAAGACCGCTGATTGAGCGTCGTGTTCGCCGGCTAGGATCTGGCCGTAAAAAAAGCCGACCAGCCAAATGACGATGAGCAGCAGGGGTGCGATGGAAAAGATGGTGTAGTAGGCGAGTGACGCACTCATCTTCATGGCATTGTCGTTGGAAAATTCCGAAAATGTGTTGCTCAGCAACTGGAAGATGTCTTTATAGAAGGATTTTTTAAAAAGCCTCATACATACATGCTTGATGTATTTAATAAACGAGAAACGGGTAAGGTTGTTTATTCGCGGTAGATATCTTCGATTTCTTTTTCGTAGCGCTGTAAAATAACTTTACGTTTTAAACTGAGCTTGGGGGTAAGTTCTCCGGCATCGATTGTCCAGTCGGTTGCGAGCAGCGTAAATTTTTTAACCTGTTCCCAATGTCCGAAACCTTGGTTCAGCCGATTGATTTCACGCTGGTATTTATCGATGACTTCCGGTTTTTGAATCACCTTTTCCCTGGAATCGAAGGAAATTCCTTTGATTTTACACCAGTTTTCCAGCACATCAAAGGCGGGAACGATCAACGCCCCGGGGAATTTCCGGTTTTCACCGACGACCATTACTTGCGCGATCAATGTCGATTCCATGTACTTGTTTTCGAGCGCCTGGGGTGCCACATATTTACCGCCCGCTGTTTTAAACATTTCTTTCTTCCGATCGGTAATGCGTAGGAAACCCTCGGCATCCAACTCGCCGATGTCGCCCGTATGGAAATACCCTTCGCTATCGATGGCTTCCGACGTTGCCACTTCATTTTTGTAGTAACCCGCTGAAATGCTCGGGCCTTTGCACAGTATTTCGCCATCGGCGGCAATCTTTACGTCTACATGTTTCAATACTTTTCCCACTGTTCCGAATTTAACGCCACCTTTCTCCAGGCTGTTGACGGCGATAACCGGCGAGGTTTCCGTAAGGCCGTATCCTTCCAACACCGGTATGCCCGCCGCCCAGAATACCCGTGATAACCGGGGTTGCAGTGCAGCTCCACCCGAGACAATCAGTTTGATGTTGCCACCGAGCGCTGCCTGCCATTTGGAGAATACCAGCTTCCGAGCGACGGCCAGACGCATGTTGAACCAGGCGCCGTTCTTTTCGGGTTCCTTGTTGTTGAGGCCGAGATTAAGCGCCCAGAAGAAAATGTGCCGTTTTACACCGCTGAGTTCCTTGCCTTTGGCTACAATGCGGTCGTATACCTTCTCCAATACGCGGGGCACGGTGGTAAACCCGTCGGGTTTTACATCGTTAATGTCGGCTACAATGGTGTCCAGGCTTTCTGCATAATGGATTTCTACACCTTTGGCAAAATATAAGTATACGACCATCCGTTCAAAGATGTGGCACAAGGGCAGAAAGCTGAGTGCCTTACGGAAGTAGTCGGGCAGCAAATGATAGCAATCGTACACATTGGTGATGACATTTTTATGGGAGAGATGCACACCCTTTGGTTTGCCGGTAGTACCGGAAGTGTAAATGAGTGTGAGTAGATCGTCGGCATGTACGGCGTCCCGGTAGGGTGTCAGGTCCGTATCCTGTGTCGCACCTTCATCCACCAGGTGTTGCCAGGACGGCACGCCATCCACGGGGTCGAACGAATAAATGGGGACATCCAGGTTGTTTGCTTGCAACGCTTCCGTTATCTTTTCGTGCAATTCGGTAGTGCTTACAAAAATAAGTTTAACGGCAGCGTCATCGATGATAAACGAGAGGTCCTGGCCCGAAAGGGTAGGGTATAGGGGGACAATCGCCGCACCAAGCTGGTTGATGGCAAAATCGCAAAAGTTCCATTCTGGTCGATTGGCAGACATCAGTGCAATTTTGTCGCCCTTCTGTATTCCTTTTGCTAGTAATCCCTTGCTGAGGTTGTCTACTAAGGATATAAAGGTTTCCGTTGGGTAGTTCGTCCAAATGCCTTCTGCTTTTCCTGCCACCATGACCGGTTTGGAATAGTGGGCTTCATAGTTTGTCAGAATGTCAAAAATGCGGGTTGCCGGTGTCATATATCCTACGTTGGTCTATAATCTATTTGTCGTTCACGCAGTAGCGCATTTAAAAGTACTAATTATTTAGAATAAACCCAACTGCGAAACCGCGAAACCACGAATTTACGAAACGTCGATTTTGCAATTTAACAAATGTTGGCATTTGTTTTGCGCAAAAAGGGACATGAAAGAAAATCGTTTCGCCGCGTTCATCGTTGTCTTTTTAGTAGGAATTTTTGCTTGTAAAGAAGCCGCCGCTCAGGAGAGCAATGCGTATACGGAGAGCAGTGCGTATACAAGCGGAATCGGGGGGCGCTTTGGGGTGGCAAACGGTATCACCTACAAACATTTCATCAACGAAAGTCATGCCATTGACGGAATTTTGAATTTTCAGGGAAACCGGAATTTTACGATATTTAAACTGCTGGGTCTATATGAGATCCATCAACCTGTCAATTTTGTTGACGTAGAAGGTCTCCGGTGGTATTACGGCTTCGGGGGAGGCCTGGGTGCTTATAAATATAAAGATACAGACGACAGTGGCATGGCATGGAGCTTTGACGGAGTTGTGGGCTTGGATTATAAAATACCGACTGCACCCATTAATTTATCGTTGGATTGGAAACCCACGATGGAACTGACGCCCGAATCGGGTGTGCGGTTTGACGGTATTGGATTATCAATACGGTTTGTGTTGCCATCAGCATTTGGTCGGCAGCTCACTTCTGGTTCCTAGTTTTTGATTTCCAGTTCCTAGTTCCCGATCCCCGATTACTCCTGCGAAAGCCAGATTTTTCCGAGGCGCTGCTGTTCGACCGTTGCGTCAGCCAACGGAATAATGCCAAACGACCCCCTGGTATCTTTTAGAAGTGTTACACGAAGCTGTTGTATTTTCCCGTCCCTTGCAATCAATACGTGCAGCACGTCGCCAATGGCCGCCGTTTGCAATACGCGGTTTAATTCTTTGCCATGCGCATCCAGCCGTTCCCCGTTGATGGCAATGATTTCATCCCGCACGTTGATGCCAGAATCCCATGCTGCGGTGCCCCTACCCACGCCGGTAACTAGTACACGACCGTCAGAAACCGAAGTTGAGATACCCAGGTCAGGTAATTCCCGTCCGTCGTTGTAATCAATCACTTCATAGCCTACCGCGTTGAGGTAGCGATTATAATCTAACGATCCGGTAGTATGTGCCGCATCGAAAATATCTGCTACCGATATACCGGTTACTTGTTCAATCAGTGTTTGTAATTCGAGTTCCTCAAACCCTCTTTTTTTCTGAACGTAAAACGTTTCATAAGCAGCTTTTAATACATCATCCAGTCGCTTTTCACCATTCGTTCCGGCAAGTAGCTTAAGGTCGAGCATCATGGCAAGCAAGGCCCCTTTATTGTAATAGGAAATACTCGTATTTGCCGAGTTTTCATCCGGGCGGTAGTATTTGATCCAGGCATCGAAGCTGGCCGAAGCGGCAGATTGCACTTGGTTGCCCGGCCGATTTTCAATGGTGTTGATGTCGCTGCTTAATGCCTGTAGATAGCTGGTTTCAGTAAGAAAGCCACAGCGCCTGAGCAAGAGGTTGTCGAAGTAGGCAGTGAAGCCTTCCATGATCCACAATGCGGTTGTATAGTTTTCGGCATCGTAATCAAACGGGCCGAGTTCAAGGGGACGTAGTCGCTTAACATGCCACAGATGGAAATATTCATGTGCCACCAATCCCAGAAATCCGACATACGACCGTTCATTCTGATAACCGTTGCGGCTGGCTCCCAGTACGGTTGAATTGAGATGTTCCAGGCCGCCCCCGCCCGACTGGTAGTTGTGCACGATGAATACATAGCGCTTGTTGGGATTTACGCCGAAGATGGCGGTGGCTTCCTCCACAATGGCGATACAATCCTTTGTTAAGCGCTCTTTATCGTAGTTACCCCCGCCTACCATGGCTATTTCGTGGAGTACACCCGCTGCTTCAAACGTAAACACGTCTTGATTCCCGACTTCGATCGGCGAATCGAACAGGATGTCAAAGTCGGCGGCTTGATAGGTTCCGGGTTTCCCGGCTACGGGCTCAAGCCCTGTGGAGATTTTGGACCAAGAAGCATGGGGAAGGATGGTGACCTCGGCAGGAAGCTCAAGGAAGCCATCGACGTATAAAAAAGTACCCGCAGGGGATAAGAAAGCATGACTGTCGTCAATGAAATTGGTTCGTACCGATACTTCAAAGCCGTAGACGCGGTATTGGACAGTCAGCGTGCGATTCTTTTTTGAGGCGATCCGCCATGTGTTTTTGTTGATTTTCTCGGTGGCAAGCGGAGTATCTTTCCCGTCAAATGCCTCCAAGCTTTCTACGTTTTTGGCATATTCACGCACCAGGTATGAACCGGGCGTCCAAACAGGCATTTTAACATCGATAAAGTCTCTCTGGAGATTTTCGATTTCCATTTTTATTTCAACATAATGCGCTTGTGGTTCTTTGAACGAGACCTCAAAATGGATACGTGGTTGGGAAGCAGCAGTGGAAGTCACGGCAGTTGTCATTAGCAAAAATAAGTTGGTACGGATTTTTTTCATCATCATCTAATTCCAAATCTAGCTCAATTTTCCCTAACGGTTAACGTCGCAGTTGCCTGAGCGGTGGGCATGATTACCAGGTCGTTGATGTTGACATGTCTCGGGCGGGACACAGCAAACCATACGGCTTCTGCGATGTCGTTGGCTACGAGAGGTTCAAGGTTTTGGTATACGGCAGCGGCGCGTTCTTCGTCACCTTTGAAGCGGACAACGGAAAACTCCGTCTCCACCATGCCGGGATGAATGGCGGTCACCTTGACGTGTTTATTTAACAGGTCTATGCGCATTCCCTTTGTTAGCGCATCCACCGCATACTTGGTGGCACAATATACATTGCCATTGGGATACACCTCTTTCCCGGCGATGGAGCCGATGTTGATGATATGGCCTTCGTTGCGTGCTGCCATAATCGGAGCTACTGCGCGCGTCACATACAGCAGGCCTTTTAGGTTGGTGTCGATCATCCGGTCCCAATCTCCGATATCGCCCTCTTGAATTGGGTCGAGTCCCTGGCTTAAGCCCGCGTTATTGATCAGCACATCCACCTGTTGCCACTCACTGGGTAGATTGCTGAAGGTCGAGAATACTTCGTCTGCGTTACGTACATCGAGTGCCAGGAGGTGGGTTTTGATGCCATATGTCGCGATTAGCCGGTCTGAAAGTTCCGTCAGGCGGTCGATACGGCGCGCTGCCAGCAGAAGATCATACCCCTCGCGGGCAAGTACCGAGGCACATGCTTCGCCAATCCCTGCACTGGCGCCTGTAATGAAAGCTGTTTTTTTAGACATGAGACATTAGATAGTTAAATTTGCCACTCATTTCAAATGAACCGGGTTACTCAAAAAATAAGCTGATTTGGAAGTTCCGCAAGGTCAGCCGATCAATTGGATTATTATACATATTGCGCTCCCGAGCATCCAGTAAGTTACCAATGCTTTGTACCCACCTAACTTCGGGAGACATCTTGAAAAAATCGAAATATATATCAAACCCGATGCCGGCCTCGTACGAAAAGTAACCGGGTTTGGTTTTTAACCGCTTTTCCGTCCCTGTTAATTGCGAATCATCTGTTGCTTTGCCAGATAATACATTGACAGAGTACTTGCCTCCACCAATGAGATAGCCGCGGTAATTACCCTTCCGATCTGACTTGAACTTTAGTAGCAACGGGAGATCGATGTAAGATGCCCGTACGGGCGCTTCGAGTTCTCGTTCGTGAGGATTATTCTGGATGGGTGTATAGCGGTAATTAACCATCTTATTGGAAAAGACCAGGGAGGGGGTAAACCTTATATTTAGGTTTTCAGTCAGTTTAACATCCGCCAATAATCCCAGACCCACTCCGCTGGAAAATGGAGAATATACACCGTATAGGGAGTCTGCGGAAAATGAACTATTGGGATCATCTGAATAAGGTAGCTGCCAATCAGGTTTCAGAGCGATCTTATAATCTGCAGTTACATAATGGAAACTGAACCCGAAATGTAATGTTTCGTCGTCTACACCGCCACCCCACCGCTGAAATTTTTGTTGGGCATGGACAGGAAGGGCTGCCATCAGCAGCCCGGTAACGCACGTGGCTAATATCGGGGAGGCAAAATTCATTTCGTGCCGATATAGAGGGTACAGATGCCGAACGTCTGCGGACGACTTACCGCCTGGCTGAAACCTGCGCGGCGGAGAATATCGGTGAATTTTTGCCCGTCTGGAAACTGGGCGACTGACTCGGGCAAGTAACTATACGCACGATGATCTTTTGAGAACATTTTGCCAATACGCGGTGTAACATGGTTGAAGTAAAAATGGTAAAGCTGCTTGACAGGGAATTTTCTCGGTTTTGAAAATTCGAGGATCACCGCTTTCCCGCCAGGCTTCAGCACTCGGCAGATATCTGTAAGGCCCTTTTCAAGATGCTCGAAATTGCGGACGCCAAAAGCAACCGTGACTGCATCAAACGTGTCGGTAGCGAAAGGAAGGTTTTCTGAATCGCCTAATGTAACCTCAAACCGGTCTCCAAGCCCTTTTTTAGCTATTTTTTCCCTCGCGACATCTAGCATGCCCTGGGAAATATCAACACCGATAATTTTTCGCGGATTCAGCATACGGAGTGCTTCCAGCGCAAAATCACCTGTGCCCGTGGCAACATCCAGTATGTACTGAGGCTGGACTGCCTTGAGCGTTCGGATTGCTTTTTTTCGCCAGATGATGTCAATGCCAAGTGATAGAAAATGATTGAGGAAATCGTAGGTGCCCGATATATTGTCAAACATATTTGCCACCTGCTGCTTCTTGTCTGCGTCGTTGTCGTTGTAGGGCTTTACTGTTTCGGATGTCGCCATGGTAGGCAAAGATAAGATTTATATGCGAAGTTGCGGTTTTGCAAATCTACGCCTCAACAACTTATTATTGTTAAGTAATCGTTAAGGATTTTTGTGCTAGGGTTTGATAATCAATTGGTCTTAAACCAAGTGGGGCTGCGTATCCATTTTTATTGTGCATTTTTGCTTTTCATTTTGTATATTAACAGTTTGTAAAGTTGTTAACACTTAGTTAACTAATTGGCTCAGAGAGGCTGTTTTATTTTTTTAACAATTTTTGCACAGTTGATGTTAATAACCTATCTTGCTAATCAAGCCTGTTTCAGGCGAAAAGGATTTGTGAAAAATGCATTGTGAAAAGGCTGTTCAGAACTTGTCTGCATGTGGCTGTCAAAAATCCCTACATTTGCTCTGCTGGTTTTGGGAGCAGCAGCCGGTGATAAGCCGCGGTTTCGATTCTACCATCATTTTTTAATGACGATATAGTATATGAATAACGAGAATGAATATGCCTCCAACCAAGCCGTTAATTCTTCCCGGGGTACGTTCGCAGAACGACGTACACGGTTGAATAACCTGGTGAGCGGATTGGGGAAATTACCCCCCCAGGCGGTCGATCTGGAAGAAGCGGTATTGGGGGCACTGATGCTGGAGAAAAATGCGCTCAGCGAAGTCATTGACATTCTCAAGCCCGAAACGTTCTACGTAGAAGCTCATCAAAAGATTTTTGAGGCGATCTATAACCTCTTTCAGAAGACTTCTCCGATTGATCTGCTTACCGTGACAGCCGAATTGCGCAAAATGGGCGCATTGGAGCTGGTGGGAGGTGCCTATTACATTACCCAGCTGACGGATCGGGTCGTGTCTGCTGCTAATATCGAGTATCACGCCCGCATCATTTCTCAAAAGTACATTCAACGTGAGCTCATCAAAGTATCCACAGAAATTATCAATAATGCATACGAGGATACAACGGATATTTTCGATTTGATGGATCATGCCGAAAAGAGCCTGTTTGATATTGCACAAAACAACTTGAGACGGGATACGCGGAAAATGGATGACATCATGCGGGAGGCCGTGGAAGCGTTGGAAACGCTCCGTGACCGTACCGATGGCCTTACCGGTGTGCCTTCGGGATTTACGGAGCTGGACCGGATGACGTCGGGCTGGCAGCCCTCCGACCTGGTAATCATCGCGGCCCGGCCGGCGATGGGTAAGACGGCTTTTGTGCTGAGCTGTGCACGCAATGCAGCGGTAGACCATGACAAACCGGTAGCCGTGTTTTCACTCGAAATGTCATCCGTACAGTTGGTAAACCGCTTGATTGCCGGTGAAACGGAAATCGAGCAGGAAAAACTGCGGAAAGGCAACCTGGCAGATCACGAGTGGACACAGCTCCATTCTCGCATCGGGCGACTTACCCAGGCACCGTTGTTGATCGACGACACACCCGCACTCAACATTTTTGAATTCCGTGCCAAATGCCGCAGGCTGAAAGCCCAATACGATATTCAGATGGTGATTGTGGATTACCTGCAACTGATGCACGGAAAAAACGATGGCAAAGGGGGAAACCGCGAACAGGAGATCGGCAGTATTTCCCGTTCATTAAAGTCAGTCGCAAAGGAGCTGAACATCCCGGTTCTGGCACTTTCACAGCTAAGCCGTGCCGTGGAGAGCCGACCGGGTGGGAGTAAACGCCCCATGCTGTCGGATTTGCGCGAATCCGGCTCCATTGAACAGGACGCTGATATGGTGCTGTTTTTATATCGACCTGAATATTACGGGCTTACCGAAGATGAGGCCGGGCGCCCGACAGCCGGTGTGGGAGAGGTCATCATCGCCAAGCACCGGAACGGTGAAACCGGGACGGTACAACTCCGCTTTGTAGGTAAATATGTGAAATTTGCCGATCTGGAAGACGACTTTTCCTTTGGCGGTGGCAACCCACCCGATTCCGGTTCGTTTTCGTCGGGCATGGCCCCGTCGACCTCGTTCGAGCAGCAGGGTAGCATCATCCGGCAGTCACGGATGAATGATATGAATGATGATTCGCCATTTTAGCGGGGCTATCGGCTAACAGCTGTCAGCTAACAGCCATTGACCGGCCTCCGAAGCGACCTCCGAAAGCCGAAAACTGACCTCCGACTTCCGAAAGCTGTTTCAGCTATGCTGATAATTTCGTACCTTTACGCCTCAATCAGAAACGACAGAAGAGGAATAGGATTTTGGATTATTTAGCAGGTTTAAACCCGTCACAACGGGCCGCAGTAGAGCAAACCGAAGGGCCGGTCATGATTGTGGCCGGAGCGGGTTCCGGCAAGACACGTGTCATTACATATCGGGTAGCTCACCTGGTGCGGCGAGGGGTCGATCCGTTTAATGTTTTGGTGCTCACCTTTACCAACAAGGCTGCCAAGGAAATGCGCGAACGCATTATGAAGGTGGTGGGCGATGAGGCTAAAAATATCTGGATGGGTACCTTTCACTCCGTATTTGCAAAGATACTGCGGGTGGAGGCCGAGCATATCGGGTATCCGCGCAATTTTACGATCTACGATACGGACGACAGCAAGAGCCTCATCCGTAGCATCCTTAAGGAGATGCAACTGGATGACAAGCTGTACAACGCAAGCTTTGTTTACAACCGCATATCATCGGCCAAGAACAACCTGATTTCTGCGCAGGAGTATAGCAGCAATGAGCAAATACAGGCTGAGGATTTCTCCAATGGACGGGGACAGCTGGGGCAGATCTACCTTGCGTATACCCAACGGTGCTACAAAGCAGGGGCCATGGATTTTGACGACCTTTTGTTCAAAACCAATGTGCTATTTCGGGAATATCCCGACGTGCTGCATAAGTATCAGCACAAATTCAAGTACTTAATGGTGGATGAGTATCAGGATACCAACTTTTCCCAATACCTCATTGTCCGTAAACTGGCCGCGATCAACGAAAATATCTGTGTGGTGGGCGACGACGCACAAAGTATCTATGCCTTTCGCGGAGCCAATATCCAAAACATCCTCAACTTCGAAAAAGATTACCCCGACCTAAAGGTCTTCAAGCTGGAGCAGAATTACCGTTCTACACAGAATATCGTAAACGCGGCCAACAGCATCATCGCCAATAACAAAAGCCAGCTCAAAAAGGAAGTGTTCTCGGAGAATGAAACCGGCGAAAAAATTAAGGTATGCCGAGCTTTCAGTGATAACGAAGAAGGTAAGATCGTAGCGGAATCCATTGCCCAGGAACGAGCACTTCAGGGGGGGAAATATCGTGATTTTGCTATTCTGTATCGTACGAATGCGCAGTCACGGGCCATGGAAGAAGCACTCCGTAAAATCAGTATTCCCTATAAAATTTACGGAGGAACCTCTTTTTACCAACGAAAAGAAATTAAAGATCTAATTGCCTATTTTAGGTTGACATTCAACCCGAACGATGAAGAAGCGATCAAACGGGTGATTAATTACCCGCGCCGCGGAATTGGGGATACCACCGTGGATCGTATTCTAATAGCTGCCGATCAACATCAGCTTACACTTTGGGATGTCATCAGCCAGGCGTCAACCTACTTGGATGGGAGAAGCGCGGGGGCTGTGGGCGTATTTGCTACGATGATACAAGGATTTCAGGTAGTGTCTAACCGCCATTCGGCTTTTGAAGCCGCCATGCACATCGCACAGCATTCGGGTATCTTGAAGGACTTGTATGACGATAAGTCGGTGGAAGGATTAAGCCGCTACGAAAACATTCAGGAGTTGCTCAATGGAATTAAGGAGTTCAGCGAACGGGAAGATATCGAAGAAAAGGGACTGGATGTATTTATGCAGGATATTGCCTTACTTACCAACGACGACAACGACAAAGATCCCAACGCCGATACGGTGTCGCTTATGACCATCCATTCTTCCAAAGGATTGGAATTTCCGCACGTATTTATCGTGGGACTGGAAGAAAATCTGTTTCCTTCGCAGTTATCGCTCAACTCACGCAGTGAGCTGGAGGAAGAACGGCGCCTTTTTTATGTGGCGGTTACCCGTGCTGAGAAAAAGCTGACGCTGAGTTACGCTACCTCACGGTACCGCTGGGGCACGCTGAATAATTGCGAACCCAGCCGGTTTCTGGATGAACTGAACCCTGCTTATCTCGAATTGGATTTCAAACCGCGGTCCGTACCTGAAAGCTCGGCTTCGTTTGCCGATGAACGCCAAGCTTGGGGGCAGCGGGATGTCTTTACCAAGCCCAAGCCCAAAGTACCACCGAAAACTACGGCTATTTTGCCCAAGGCGCATACGCCTACCCCTGGGTTTGCTCCTTCAGATACCGGCAATCTGCAGGTGGGCATGGAAGTGGAACACGAACGGTTTGGATTTGGGAAGGTAATCAACCTGGAAGGAAGTAAAAACGAGGTAAAGGCAACTATTTTCTTCCGGGAATTGGGACAGAAACAATTGTTGCTTAAATTTGCCAAATTGAGGATCGTTGGGTAAGCATAAACGATAGATAAAAAGTATGGAAATGAATTTTGATTATAACAGTACACGACCGAAGCTGATTTTGGCGGAGTACGGCCGAAATGTGCAGAACATGGTAGATTACATCTGTGCATTACCGACCAAGGAAGAGCGTAACCGCCATGCCCAAGTCGTGATCGACATGATGGGATTCCTCAATCCGCATCTTCGAGATGTAGCCGATTTCAAGCATAAATTATGGGATCACCTACACATTATATCGGACTTCAAGATCGACGTAGACTCACCTTATCCAACTCCTGATCGGACAGCCATTCACCCCAAACCGGAACTGCTTGAATATCCGCAGCATCGTATCCGGTATAAGCATTATGGGCATACCATCGAAAAGATGATTGAACGTGCCCGGAAAATCGCCGATCCGGAAAAGAAAAAGAGCATGACCCAGGCCATCGCCAATTTCATGAAAATGGCGTATATGACCTGGAATAAAGATTCCGTAGAAGACGATTTGATTATCACGGACCTTGGCGAATTGTCCAACGGCGAATTGCAGCTTGGACCCGATGTAAGCTTAACCAAGCTTGATTTCAAAACGCCGCCTCCAGGTAGCCGCACCAAAGGGGGTGCCACCCAGCAGAACAACAACGGGAAGAATAAAAAACAACAACCCCAAAAGAAAAAGAAGAAGCATTGAATGCATTCGAAATACATGGGGGCAACCCGTTAACCGGCGAAATTATTCCCCAAGGTGCGAAAAATGAAGCGCTACAGATTTTGTCGGCCGTCTTGCTGACAGAAGAAGCGGTGACCGTGAGTAATGTTCCCGACATCAAGGACGTTAATAAATTGATTGAGCTTCTTGGTGAGCTGGGAGTCGAGGTAGACCGCCGAAGCGGGGATACCTACGTGTTCCGGGCAAAAGATATTAACCTGGAATATTTCAAATCGGAGGCGTTCAAAAGTAAAGGCAGCGGCTTGCGTGGGTCTATTATGATTGTGGGACCGTTACTGGCGCGATTTGGAAAAGCGGCCATCCCAAAGCCCGGTGGTGATAAGATTGGACGTCGGAGACTGGATACTCATTTTCTCGGCTTTGAAAAATTGGGTGCGCGCTTCCATTACGATGCTGCCACTCACTTCTTCAATGTAGATGCAACTAATTTAACCGGCACGTACATTTTGATGGATGAGGCGTCCGTAACCGGTACCGCTAACGTTGTCATGGCAGCCGTGTTGGCTAAAGGAACAACAACTATTTATAATGCAGCGTGTGAACCTTATCTGCAGCAATTATGTAAAATGCTTAACCGGATGGGTGCGAAGATTACCGGTATTGGTTCAAATCTGTTGACCATCGAAGGGGTAGACCATTTGGGGGGAACTGAACACCGCATGTTGCCCGATATGATTGAGATCGGTTCGTTCATCGGACTTGCGGCGATGACTGAATCCGAAATTACCATTAAAGATGTACATTTTCAGGAATTAGGCATCATTCCGTCCGTTTTCTCCAAACTCGGAATCCAGTTTGAACTGAGGGGCGACGATATTTACATCCCGCATCAAACCAGTTACGAAATCGATACCTTTATCGATGGCTCAATTCTCACAGTGGCAGATGCGCCCTGGCCAGGTTTTACGCCCGATTTACTTAGTATCGTGCTGGTTGTGGCTACACAAGCCAAGGGCAATGTCTTGATCCATCAGAAGATGTTTGAAAGCCGGTTGTTTTTTGTCGACAAACTGATCGACATGGGTGCGCAGATTATTCTGTGTGATCCGCACAGGGCCACCGTAATCGGCCTTAACAAAGCATTTAAGTTGCGTGGAATTGAAATGACTTCCCCGGATATCCGCGCCGGTGTCTCCCTGTTGATTGCCGCATTATCGGCACAGGGAAAATCTGTCATTCATAATATTGAACAGATTGAACGGGGCTATCAGGATATTGAAAAGCGGTTGCAGGCAGTAGGGGCCAACATCCGCCGGATTGACTCGAATCCATCCTTGCATTAAAACTTTTTTGTCGATTAATTGTTAATTTTGCCGATAGGTATCGGAAATTACAATCGCTTTTATATTTTTGCGTCAAATAAATGTTTAGCCATCTATTACTTAATCATTTCAAATCCATGGAAAAATTATTTTTATCAGTAGCAGCAGGGGCGTTGGTATTAGCGTCGTGTGTAAGCAACCCAGAAGGAAACAAGGCGGAAACTACCGATCATGTAGAAACAACAGAAACCGTAGGAGCCGGCAATGCATTGACGGTAGATACCAGTGCCTCGGAATTGGCATGGACGGGACGTAAGGTCAGTGGCCAGCATCACGGAACCGTGAAAATAAAATCCGGTTCGTTGACGGTAGAAAACGGTCAACTGACGGGAGGTAATTTTGTGGCGGATCTGACGACCATCACCAACCACGATCTCGATGGTGAGTACAAAGGGAAATTGGAAGGCCATTTGAAATCGGCCGACTTTTTCGATGTTGAGAACCATCCGGAAGCCACCTTCGAGATTACTGGTGTAGAACCGGGAGCGGAAGCCGGTGTTGTTAAGGTTTCAGGCAATTTGACCATTCGCGGCGTGAGCAAGAACATTACGTTTGATGCGCATGTACAAGAAGCTTCCGATACCTCAATCAAAGCAACCGCTGATTTTAATATTGCCCGTGAAGACTGGGGTGTGAATTACGCTGGACAGGCAGACGATTTAATCAGCAAGGAAATCAATTTGAAGGTAACGTTGGTAGCCAAAGCCTAAACGAATCCGTAACGGATTTTTGCCAAACAATATGATGAACCCCGGAGCTTTGCCCGGGGTTTTTTAGTATCCTGAAATTGCGTTGATGATATCGTATTGGGTAATGATGTTGATTTTGCCGTATTCATCCTCCACCAATACCGCTTGATTGTCTTTGTGGATAAGTGCTGATATCTTGTCGATTGATGTGAGGAGATCTACGAAAGGAAAAGATTGGGTACAGATTTCTTCCACCCGCGCTGATTTCAGGGTAGGATTCTCCAACAGGGCATGCAAGATGTCGGCTTCTGTGACCTTACCGATCACCATGCCTTGCTGAGTTACGGGTATTTGCGAAATGTTGAGTGTTTTCATCAGGTTGAATGTTTCCAAAACCGACTGTTCAACATCAGCCATCACAATCGGCACATTACCCCGCTTTCTAAGAATGGCTTGTGCAGTCAATTTTTCATCTTTGAGAAAGCCACGTTCACGGAGCCAGTCTTCGTTGTACATTTTGCCCATGTAGCGCGATCCATGGTCATGCAGGATGATGACGACCACCGAATTGCTGTCGAGCCGTTCACGCAATTGAAGCAACCCAGCCACGGCAGCTCCGGCAGAATTGCCGGCAAAAATTCCTTCTCTGCGAGCAATTTCCCGCGTCATCAGGGCCGCATCTTTATCGGTCACTTTCTCGAATAGGTCGATCACATCGAAGTCTACATTCTTAGGTAGGAAGTCTTCCCCGATGCCCTCCGTGATGTACGGATAGATTTCCTCCTTATCAAATATTCCCGTCTCTTTATATTTCTTGAAGACCGATCCATAGGAGTCGATCCCCCAGACTTGGATGCCGGGGTTCCTTTCTTTCAAGTACCGTCCGGCTCCACTGATGGTTCCGCCGGTGCCTACACCAACAATCAAATGCGTAATCCGGCCTTCGGTTTGTTTCCATATTTCGGGGCCGGTTTGTTCATAATGTGCCTGCGTGTTGGACAGGTTGTCGTATTGATTGGCTTTCCATGAGTTGGGGGTTTCTCTTTCTAAACGGCTGGATACCGAATAGTACGAGCGGGGATCTTCGGGGTCTACATTAGTGGGGCAGACAATCACTTCCGCGCCGAAAGCGCGCAAGGCATCGATCTTTTCCTTGGATTGCTTATCGGTCGTTGTGAAGATACATTTATACCCCTTGATCACCGCTGCGATCGCCAGCCCCATACCGGTATTGCCGGATGTGCCTTCAATGATGGTTCCCCCGGGTTTGAGTAACCCAGCCTTTTCAGCATCTTCAATCATCTTTACCGCCATACGGTCCTTGATGGAATTTCCCGGGTTCGTGGTTTCCACTTTCACCAGTATGGTGCCTTTGACATCTTTTGTGATGTTGTTGAGCCTAACAAGGGGAGTATTGCCGATGGTTTCCAATATGTTGTTGTACCACATCGCAGAACGATTAAAATTTCAGGTGTTTTACCGTCAGTCCGTCGTTGATGAGCTGCCGCAATGATTCGATCCCAATGGTAAGGTGTGTTTCTACAAACTCAGCGGTTACGCTCGAATCGCTCTCTACCGTTTTCACACCTTCGGGAATCATGGGCTGGTCCGAAACAAGAAGGAGAGCTCCGGTGGGAATTTTGTTGGCAAATCCAACGGAAAATATGGTGGCTGTTTCCATATCCACCAGCATGGCGCGAATGCGCTTGAGGTACCGTTTGAAGTCCTTATCGTGCTCCCACACCCGCCGGTTAGTTGTGTAAACGGTTCCAGTCCAATAATCCAGTGAGTGATCCCTTATGGTTGTAGAGATTGCCTTTTGTAATGCAAATGCTGGCAGGGCTGGTACTTCGGGCGGAAAGTAGTCGTTTGACGTCCCCTCACCCCGGATAGCGGCAATCGGCAATACGAGATCGCCGATTTTGTTTTTTTTCTTGAGCCCTCCGGCCTTGCCAAGGAATAATACCGCTTTGGGCGCGATGGCCGACAGCAAATCCATAATCGTTGCCGCCATGGGGCTGCCCATTCCGAAATTGATGATGGTGATACCTTCGGCGGTCACGCTTTGCATGGGCTTGTCCAATCCCAGGATGGGTGCGTTATCATGCATCTCGGAAAAGAGCTTCACATAATTGGAGAAATTGGTCAGCAAAATGTACTTCCCGAATTGATCCAAGGAGCGACTCGTGTACCGGGGTAGCCAGTTATTTACGATATCCTCCTTGGATTTCAAGCCCGGTTTGATCGGACTTTGTACCGGTGTTGCCTTTTTTGCTGCCATGGCGGGCCTCCCTTATTATGCCGCTTTCAGCTTTTTCAAATCAGATTTTTCAAATTTGTGTTTAGCATATTCCAGCGATATGTAGAGCTCTTTCGACTCATTTTTAGTTTTGGTAGAAGGCATTTCAAACATGGCATCCAGCATAATCGCTTCGCAAATGGACCGGAGTCCGCGCGCTCCCAGCTTAAATTCTTCGGCCTTATCGACGATGAACTCGAAAACATCCTCGTCAAATTTGAGCGTCACACCCTCGTAATCAAACAATTTCTTGTATTGCTTGATGAGCGCATTTTTGGGTTCAGTAAGTATGTTCAGAAGCGTTGTTTTGTCGAGTGGATTAAGGTACGTCAATACAGGCAATCTTCCGATTAGCTCCGGAATTAAACCGTAATTTTTTAAGTCTTGCGGTGTGATATACTTATAAAGATTGTTAACATCGATATCGGTGTCTTCCTTGTTGACTTTGTACCCGATGGTTTGGGTGCGCAACCGGTTGGCTATCTTCTTCTGAATGCCATCAAACGCACCGCCGCACATGAACAGAATGTTATTCGTGTTGACGGCGATCATTTTTTGATCGGGGTGTTTGCGACCACCCTGCGGGGGCACATTTACGATGGTGCCTTCCAGGATTTTCAGTAATGCCTGCTGTACTCCCTCGCCGGAGACATCACGTGTGATGGACGGATTGTCGCTTTTGCGAGCGATTTTGTCAATTTCGTCGATGTAGATGATTCCGCGCTCGGCGGCGGCCACGTCGTAATCGGCAGCTTGCAGCAGACGGGTGAGGATACTTTCCACATCTTCGCCCACGTAACCCGCTTCCGTCAGCACCGTAGCATCGCAGATGCAGAACGGTACATTCAGAATTTTAGCAATGGTCTTTGCCAAGAGGGTTTTTCCCGTACCCGTTTCACCCACCATGATGATATTGGATTTTTCAATCTCAATTTCATCTTTGTCTACTTTTTGGTTAAGCCGCTTATAGTGGTTATATACCGATACCGCCATAACCTTTTTGGCGTCGTCCTGTCCAATCACATATTGGTCAAGGTGCTCCTTAATTTCGATGGGCCGTATCAGCTTCAATGTCGTTTGCAGCGCCTTGCTTTTGCGCAGGTTCATCTCCTCGGCCAGAATCTCACCGGCTTGGGTGATACAGCGGTCACATATGTGTGCACCGTCGCCCGCGATGAGCATCAATGCATCCTGTTTCCGTATGCCGCAAAATGAGCAGGTCACTTCTTTCATGTTTTTCGCCATTTTTATTTTTCCTTTTTGGAACTCAGCACCTCATCTACCATGCCGTGTTCCTTGGCTTCCGAAGACGTCATCCAGTAGTCGCGATCCGACGATTTTTCCACCCAATCATAAGGTTTTCCCGAATGGTGCGAGATTATTTCGTACAATTCTTTTTTCAATTTCAGCATCTCACGGAGATTGATTTCCATGTCCGATGCTACCCCCTGTGCACCCCCAGAAGGTTGGTGAATCATCACCCGCGAGTGTGTCAACGCCGCACGTTTACCTTTAGCTCCGGCGCAGAGCAAGACTGCTCCCATGGAAGCTGCCATACCGGTACAGATGGTGGCAACGTCGGGCGTGATGTACTGCATGGTATCGTAGATGCCCAAGCCAGCGTATACACTTCCACCCGGCGAATTGATGTAAATCTGAATGTCCCGATGGGCATCTGCAGATTGAAGAAAGAGCAGTTGCGCCTGGATAATATTGGCCACTTGATCGGTCACGGCATCTCCTAAAAAGATAATCCGGTCCATCATCAGGCGGGAAAACACGTCCATTTGTGCCACATTCAACTGACGCTCTTCGATGATATAAGGCGTGAGTGATGTAGGCATCTTATGTTCCACGCGGGAGATAAAGCTGTCTACATGTTGGCTGCCAATCCGGTGGTGTTTGATTGCATATTTTCTGAATTCCTTTTTATCGATACTCATGTTATTCTGATTAATTCCGCTAATATATGTGAATTTGTTCAAATTTTTACCTAGTGGGACGGTATTTAATCGTTGCGACAAACATCGGGCCATCGGCACTTAACTGGGTTGGACTGCCAAAATGCCCGGTGGTTTGCTGTCAGCGTGTCGGTTTTTGATTAGGTGGTGAAAGGTGTGCCGAAATCGGGAAGGTCAGCGAGAAATTCAAAGGAACGCTGCTCGAAATCAATGCGGCAATAGTAATGCTGCAGACCGTTACTCACCAGCAAAAACGGAATGCGGTGAACGGTGTTATACCGGGCGATCTGTTCAAACGCCGCTTGGGTAATTTTTACAGAGGGTGCCTTGAATTCTGCAAGTAAAATCTTATTTCCCCCTGTATCGTAGACTACCAAATCACTCCGGCGAGGCATGGTGTTGACTTTGAGCCCACCCTCCAGTTTGATGAGCGACTTGGGACAACGCTTTGCGCGAATGAGGTGTTGTACCCAATGCTGCCGTACCCATTCTTCGGGCGTAAGCACCAGCTGCTTTTTGCGCAGTTCATCGAATATATACGACTTTTCGCCATCCTGTTGGATCTTTGCTGCATATGCCGGTAGATTCAGCGGTATCGGGATAAACATACTGCAAACTTAGGGAAGTTACGTGTAAAACTTAAAATTATGTTTAATTTGGCGGCGTGAAAGGGTTCAGGGCAATATCGCTAAGAAAGCCGCTTTGCGACGTTACACCTTTGGGAGAAAAAAATGGATGCTACTAAGATTATAGCCGACATAAAAAACGGGAAGTTGCTTCCTGTATACCTGCTGCACGGGGAGGAACCCTATTACATTGATCAGATCAGCGATTACATTGAGCAACATGTGCTGGAGGAAGCCCAAAAGGGATTCGACCAAACAATCCTATACGGCAAAGATACCGATTTTGTAACCTTGGTGAATGCGGCCAAGCGGTATCCAATGCTAGGCAATCATCAGGTCATTATTGTCAAAGAAGCCCAGAATCTCAGATGGAAAGGCGACGATGACTTATTACTGGCCTATTTGGAAAACCCGATGAAAAGCACCGTATTGGTGCTTGCCCATAAACATGGAAAATTCGACAAACGGAAAAAGATTTACAAAGTCGCGGAAAAAGTTGGCATCGTGCTTGAATCGGCCAAACTGTACGACGACAAAGTGGCGCCGTGGATAGCCTCGTTTGTGAAGGATCGTGGGTGGGGGATACATCCGCAGGCTGCGGCAATGATGGCCGAATACCTGGGTAACGACCTCTCAAAAGTAGTGAACGAATTGGAAAAGCTGATGCTCAACGTTCCCAAAGAGCGGGAGATTTCCGCGCAGGATATCGAACGCAATATCGGTATCAGCAAAGATTTTAATGTGTTTGAATTGAATACGGCATTGGCCAAGCGGGATGCCGTCAAAGCGTTTCAAATCGTCTCCTATTTTGCAGCCAATCCGCGAAGCAATCCAATACAGGTGATATTGGGCGCGATGGCTGGTTATTTTACCAAAATACTGAAATACCACTACCTGCCGGATAAGTCACCCCAACTAGTGGCGCGGGAGTTGGGGGTCCACCCGTTTTTCACGCGGGAATACGATCTGGCAGCCCGCAGCTATAACCGTCGTAAAACGTTCGACATTATCGCCTATCTACGTGAATATGACCTAAAGTCGAAGGGCCTGAATGCAGTGAATGTTGAACCGGGCGATCTACTCAAGGAATTGGTTTATAAAATCCTCCATTAACGAATGAATAAGCATCTGTTTGTACTCGCTTTTTTGATCTTTTGTTTTTGTCTTCCGATTCAGGCACAACGGCGCGGAACCTATACGGTCCTGCAGGCAGGAGGTATGTTTGGCCTGTCTACTACCAGCGACCAATCGGCGATGCATGGCTATCAGTTCCAGTTTGCTTTTGGCCGTAATTTTTACGACCGGATGTACCTGGGGTTGGGGATTGGTAATGATGTATACCGGGGGCGCTCGGATTTGGCAGATGGTAGCCGTTCGACGCGACGGATCAGCACGTTGCCCATATTTGTTGATTTCAGAGTGCCATTTGCCCGGCTATCGCCACTGGGTACCTTTGGTGTGGTGGCCGATGCAGGATATGCCCCGAGCATAGGCGCAGATTATTTCAAAGGATTTATGGGCAAGGCGGGTATCACGTATTCCCATTTACTGGTAGAAGGGTCCGATCTCCAATTCAGTGCCGGATATGGATTCCAGCAATTTGATTCCCGATTTTCCGGAAAGGTCTTTAGCCAGCACAACGTGTTCATTACCGTGGGATTGTTTGTGCATTGATATCACAAAGCTACATTTTTCGACTGTTTTATCTGTATTTTCCGGCGGCGTTTTGCGTCGATGGTTACTCCATGAAAATCCCAATCTTCGGCATACTTGATGGATCCAGCTTCGCTGGCTCCGATGTAGATATTTTCGAAAAAAAACCGCTGCAACGGACGCTCTTTTAATCCCTCTGCATGGAATGCTTGTTGGATGTTTTTTGCCGTGAGGTGGGAGATAGAAATATCCCGGAAAACAGGAATACCTCGCTCTTTGGGAACCACCGGTTCGAGTATGGTCACCCAATAATCCGGTACCTCGTGGATGGAGTAATGCTTCGGCAGCGAAGCATAGCTATAGGATGGATACCAATTGGAAGTAATTTCAAGGGCGATCCCCACGCTGTCCATTGTAATATGCTCGAAATGGACATCTTCCACCACACCGCCCCGGGTGGTGGCGGATTTGAACCGGATACCGGTACGCGTGCCCAGCGCTTTCAGGTGACGGGCGATAATATGACGCATGCTACCGGATGTTTCGCTGCCGAAGGTGATAAGTCCGGCTCCATTGCGGGAGACGCAATGTTGTACCAATACGTATTCCGTCGGGCGGTTTACGCGGAGCCCATCCCAATCCCTACCTGCCTTGAGACAGAAATTGTCGTCGTTGCAATCGATGTCTGCATTTTGAATTAATATCCAAGAAGAGGAATCGATGTCAATACCGTCGGTACTGGGGCCATGTCCGCCGATGTTATTCCGTATGGTGATCCCGTCGACGGTTACGTACGACGAATACAGGATGTGGACGGTCCAAAATCCAGCTCTTTTGAATGTCACATCTTCAATTAAAATATCCCAGCATCCATCTACAAGCAGTGTCCGTGGCCGCTTGGCGTCATAATCAACAATCCAACGCAGTTTCTTCCGGTCATAGTCATCGCGCAGCGCCCAATACGCATCCCAAAAAGGTTTTCCCTGGCCATCGATGACACCACCGCCTGTTACGGCGGCATTTTTTTGGTGAAGAATATTAATCAGTGCGGATGGCCACATCATTTCGATACCCGCTACACGCGTAGGAATTTCCGGATAATCGGCCAAATTCTGGCTTCCCAGCAATTCCACTCCCTCGTCAACCTGTAGCTGCACGCCACTTTTTAGGTAAAGTGACCCAGTTAGGTATTTTCCCTTATTGAATATCACTATCCCGCCGCCCTGCGCGGCACTGGCGTCGATAGCGGCTTGAATCGCAGCGGTGTTGAGTGTAGTTCCATCGGGGATTGCCCCATAGTCAGCCACGTTGAACAGCTTATCCGGGATATCCAGTTTGCGTACTCCTACATAAGATACCCATTCGGGATCCTCGGCTACGGCATCCGCCACCGAACTTACCAACGACAAAATACACAGGATTCGAAGGGAAAATTTCATTAACGATGGGATTGATTCTCCTGCAAGTATAGACATAGCAGACTTATTAACCAAATTAACAATAGGCTCGTATCTTTGTTTGTCTTTCTTGTTGGTATCCCGAATCCGTATATATTTCCTCGATAAAAGCGGTCTCTCAACGGCGGAGGAGAGATCGACAAACCGCGAAGCGCTCATGAATGCCATTCAAGACGAATACGCTATGAATAATTCGTTTTATATGCAACGCAATTATATTGCATATAAAACGAATTTATCTAAGTTTGTATATGATGAACGAATCGATCCAAACATATCACGCTTTTCTGCAAGGCGAAGATCGTGAAATCGCAAATCTTCTGTATATGGAAATCAGCGCTCAGCTTCCTGAAGCAGAAGGGAAAAAATGGCACGGTCACCCCGTTTGGTTCTTAGCTGGAAATCCAGTTGTAGGATACGCCAAGCGCAAAGATGGTATCAACCTGATGTTCTGGAGCGGCCAATCGTTTGACGAACCCCTTCTGAAAAAGGAAGGAAAATTTCAAGCAGCTGAAATCCGTTACACGGCCGCAAGAGAGCTCAATTCCACCGATCTGAAACGATGGCTCAAAAAAGCCCGTGACATCCAGTGGGACTACAAGAACATAGCCAAACGCAAAGGTGTGTTAGAGCGACTTAGGTAACCAACGCCTATGCCGATGCGTACATCCCTTCCCGCTGCTCTTTCACCGCCTCGCTATTGATGTAGTCGTCATAACTCATTAACTTGTCAATGATACCACTTGGCGTCAACTCGATGATACGGTTGGCCACCGTTTGGGTCAGCTCATGGTCACGTGAAGTAAACAGGATGCTGCCCCGGAAATCATTCATCCCGTTGTTGAGCGCGGTAATCGATTCGAGATCGAGGTGGTTGGTCGGTTCATCGAAGAGTAGCATATTCGCCCCCTGCAGCATCATGCGGGAGAACATGCATCGCATCTTTTCGCCACCGGAAAGTACCGAGCATTTCTTGAGTACCTCTTCGCCCGAGAAGAGCATTTTTCCGAGAAAGCCACGGATGAACTGTTCGTCTTTTTCGCCAGAGGCATATTCTCGCAACCAGTCGATAAGATTCTCGTTTTTCCCTTCGAAATACGCCGTATTATCCATTGGAATATCGGCAATATTGATGGTAACACCCCATTTGAAGCTGCCGTCATGATCGGTATCGCGTCCGGTAAGGATGTCGTAAAAAGCCGTTGTGGCCAAACTGTTCTGGGAAAGCACAGCGATTTTATCGCCCTTGTTCACCATGAAGTTTGCATCGCGGAAAAGCACCTCGCCATTTACCGTTTTTCCAAGTTTTTCAACTTGCAGAATCTGGTCGCCGGCCTCCCGATTCATCGTATTGAACATGATGGCGGGATATTTCCGGTTCGAAGGCTTGATTTCTTCGAGGTTGATTTTTTCCAGCGCTTTTTTCCGGCTGGTAGCTTGTTTCGATTTGGACGCGTTGGCACTGAAGCGGCGTATAAACTCCTGCAGCTCCTTAACCTTGTCTTCCATCTTCTTATTCTGATCGGCACGCTGTTTCAACGCTAATTGGCTGGACTCATACCAAAAGGTGTAATTACCCGTATAAATATTCATCTTACCGAAGTCGATGTCCACCACGTGGGTACACACGGAATCAAGGAAGTGACGGTCGTGCGACACGACCAATACGATGGCCTCGTAACCGGCAAGAAAATCCTCCAGCCAGGCGATGGTATTTATATCTAAGTCGTTGGTAGGCTCGTCCAGCAGCAGAATATCCGGACTGCCAAAAAGTGCCTGTGCCAATAATACACGTACCTTTTGATTACCATCCAACTCTTTTACCAGCTTATAGTGGAGCGCTTCATCAATACCTAGGTTGCTCAGTAGCGTTGCCGCATCACTTTCTGCATTCCAACCGTCCATTTCTGCAAATTTGGCTTCCAGCTCACCAGCACGCTCGCCATCGGCGTCTGAGAAATTCTCCTTGGCATAGATGGCGTCTTTCTCCTTCATGATGTCGTAAAGTTCTTTATGACCCATCATCACCGTTTCGATGACGGAGAACTCGTCAAATGCATAGTGATCCTGCTTCAATACGGCCATGCGCTCACCGGGAGTGAAGCTTACCGAACCGGTGGTGGGATCCACATCGCCCGAGATGATCTTCAGGAAAGTGGATTTGCCGGCACCGTTTGCACCGATGATGCCATAGCAATTTCCGGGTGTAAACTTCAGGTTGACATCTTCAAACAATACGCGCTTACCATAACGGAGCGACAGGTTGGACACATTAATCATGGGCGCAAAGGTACGGTTTTAAATACGAAATAAGAAGTTAGGGATACGAAGTACCCCTTATCGTTGTATCAGCTCCGTTTCCAATACGATGTTTTCGAAATCGTATACCGGGTAGCGGCTTTCAATCAGTTGAATGAGCATCTCCATGGCTACCTGGCCCATTTTAAACGCAGGTTGGCGAATGCAAGTAAAACCCGGTTGTAGCAGGTCTAGCACGTCTGAATTGGAAAATCCGGCTACGGCAGGGTGGGATTCCCTAGGCATTAGTTTGTTGTAGGCACTGAGACATCCCATGCTGAGGCGGTCGCTGGCCACAAAAATAGCGTCAGGTTTTTCTCTAAGGTTAATAAAATAACGAGCGGCTTCGTCCACTTCCTCTTGCACGCGCCCGCCGTGATGACAATAGCGGATGAGTGACTCATCCAAGGGAATGTCGCATTGTCGCAAGGCTTCCTCATATCCTTCCAGACGCTCGGCTGTAATGGATAAATGCGGGGCATTGGCCAAATGGGCAATTTTTTTGAATCCCCGGTCAATCAAGGACAATGTAGCCTGTTTGGCGCCCTTCCGGTTGTCGGATGTCACGGTATGGGTTTCGAAATCATCAATTACCCGATCAAAAAAGACGATGGGCAGTCCTTGTTCATGCAGCTTTAGAATATGAGAGAAGTCTTTGGTCTCTGCCGACATGGAAATCAGTAATCCATCCACCGCACGGTTGGCCAGGTGTTGTATATTAACCACCTCGCGTTCGTAGGCATCGTGGCTTTGTGAAATAATGACGTGGTAACCTTTGCCGTAGGCTACCGACTCAATGCCGTCGATGGCCTGTGAGAAAAAGCTATTGGCCACTTCGCATACTACTACGCCAATGGAGTAGCTCCGGCCGTGACGTAGGCTGGAAGCTATGGGGTTACGGCGGTAATTGTGCTTTTCGGCGTATTCAATCACACGTTTCTTCGTTTCCTCGTTGATCTCGTAACTATCACTCAATGCCCGCGAAACGGTAGAGGGCGAAAGTTCCAGCGCGTGGGCGATGTCTTTTATGGTAATGGGCTTGAACACGGGTAATTCATTGTTTCTACAAAACTAAAAAAAAAGCGGACTTTTCAGCTGTTCATCCATCGGTTTCCCTGGCGACTGCGTATTTTATGGAGGGGGTGTATTTAATACCTGGATTTTTTTTATGTTTGTTAAACAATTATAAACGATAAGCGGCGATTTCACACATTTAGACGCTAGCTATGCAATCTGAGGGTAAGATTAGGATATTACTTTCGCAGCTTCGTGACGGCAGTGAATGTGCATTTGAGCAGTTATATCATATGCACAGCAATATGCTGTTGGCTAATATCAGGTCTTTAGTAAAAGATCGAGAAGTTTCCTGTGACATTCTTCAGGACCTCTATGTGAAGGTATGGGAATATCGCCATTCCATTGACCCAAGTAAATCCTACGAGGCTTTTTTGTTTACGATGGCTCGAAACCTGGTTTATGATTACCTTCGAAAAACTGCACGTGATAGGAAGAAACGGGTTGAGCTTCTGAATGTTGTCTTGGAATCCTATCCTCATGTGGAAGAATATATGATGGCGAAAGAACAGGAAGGGTTGCTGGTGAACGCCGTGAATCAGTTACCCGAACAATGTCGAAAGGTATATACACTCAGTAAACTGGAAGGAAAAAGCCACCAGGAAATCAGTCATATGCTGTGCATCTCGCTGGCTACCGTTAATAACCACATGGTCAATGCGAATCGGAAAGTACGTTCTTTTTTGCTCCATCACAAAGAAGTTTCGTTGATGATCCTGCTATATGTTGTTTCGCAAAGCCTAAAATTTTAATGTTGATATTCAATTAGATAAATTGAATATCATTCTTTTTTTCGAACGGACTAGTTATTGTTTTTCACCGGTTCGTATTCCCCATATATAACCAATGATCCTATGGGGCGCTTCGAAGCACTATTACGGAAATATCAGGCTAATCGCTGTACGCCCGAAGAACTGGAAGAATTGCTGGCACACTTCGGCAGCGATTTGAATACAGAGGAGATCAAAAAAGCCATCGAACAGCAATTGATCGAGAAGGGAGGGGAAACAAAGGAACTGCGGAGTGAAACCGATGAAATTTATAAACAAATTAAACGACGCATCTATACGCCCAAGCGATCTTATGGAAGACGTGTCTATCGATGGTGGGCGGCGGCTGCCATTCTTTTTTGCGGCTCTCTTGTTGGTTATTATTTGACCAATAGCGATCACTTACCTGTTAGCGAACCCAACCCGAATACACCCGGACTAATCGTCGCCGGAGGAAATCGGGCTACGTTGACGTTGGCGAATGGAGATACGATTCTGCTAACAAATTCTGCCAACGGACAACTGGCCGAGGATGGGGGAGTGGCCATTCAAAAAACACATGACGGACAATTGGTTTATACATCTGCAGCGGGCGAAAGCAACGGCGTAACCGGAACAAACCAGTTGACCACGCCCAACGGCGGAATATATAATGTCGTTTTATCGGATGGATCACACGTATGGCTAAATGCGGCTTCCACGCTCAGCTATCCGTTGATGTTCACGGACGATGAGCGGTGGGTTGAATTGAGTGGAGAGGCTTATTTCGAAATTGTCCATGATACGAAGCCATTTAAAGTCATCAGCAACGGGCAAATCGTCCACGTATTGGGCACAGCATTTAATGTAGATGCCTATGCCAATGCGGCCGCCATCCGGACGACGCTGCTTCAGGGTGCCGTCAAACTTTCCTACCAGAATCGGGAAACATTGTTGAAACCCGGAGAAATGGCCGTGAATGATTTAAAGGGGAAAATACAGATAAAACCGGCAGACAGAGACAAGATATTGGCATGGAAAAATGGAATGTTTGTTTTCAACAACGAAAGTATTGCCGATATCATGCGCAAAGTAGCACGCTGGTATGACATCGAAGTAACCTATGAAGACGCGGTAGCCGACAAGAAATTATGGGGTACCGTATCTCGTTACCGAACCATTAACGAACTACTGGACAATATTGCGCTGGCAGGTAACATTAACTACAGAATCGAAGGAAGGAGGGTCATTCTAATGAAATAGGGCAGTTCTTTTTCCAACACGAAAGACCAAAAACCAGAAGCCTGGCCGCTTCTGGTTAGCAACAGTCTAAATTAGGCTGTTGGGGGTCATAGTTAATTGTATTGCATAACCAATTTTCTAAAACCACATTCAAATGTATGTAAATTTTATTGTACCTCGACGCACGAAGTGTTTGTGTATCCAATCAAAGTTATGGCGAATGATGAAACTTTCAGTTTTGTTTGTTATGGTGGCTTTTATGCATGTGAGTGCCGCATCGAATGCGCAGCAAATCACCTTACATAAAACGAATGCAAAACTCAGCGAGACCTTAGAGGATATTCGCAAACAAAGCGGTTACAGTTTATTGTGCGATGCCGATTTAATCAATCGCGCATATCCCGTAACGATCGCTGTAGAGAGCGTTTCGCTAGAAGAAGCATTGCAGAAAAGCCTCCTTGGTCAGCCTTTTTCTTATAAAATCAACAACCGGACGATTGTCATTCATGCGAAGCATGAATCGCCGGGACGGTTGCAGCAACAACCCCCACAGCGGCAGGTAACCGGAAAAGTAGTCGACGGTAACAATCAGCCTCTTTCTGGGGTTTCCGTAAAGCTTAAAGGTGGGCAGGCTACAACCGTTACCGATGCCGATGGCTTGTTTACATCCCTGATACCGAGTGACAATGCAACGCTGATTTTTACATTCATCGGTTTTGCAAGCCAGGAAGTTGCCGTTCGGGCAGGTTCCACCGTGAATGTGAAGATGGTTGAAGAAAGCAGTGACCTGGATGAAGTCGTCGTTGTGGGCTATGGGACGATGAGAAAACGGGACTTGACGGGTTCGGTGTCCTCCATTAAATCGGAAGATATAAAGCGTTCTCCCGTCACCTCGTTTGATCAGGCTATTCAGGGCAAAGCAGCCGGGGTACAGGTAACGCAAGCCTCTTCAGCTCCAGGTGGTAGAGTTGTGATCAGGGTTCGTGGAGGTAACTCATTAAGTAGCAGTAATGAACCGTTGTATGTGGTGGATGGCTTTCCTATTTCCGCCGGGAGTTCTGCCGGCGGTAACGGTACCGCGCAAAATCCGTTGGCAACATTAAATACGGCAGACATTGCCTCCATAGAAATATTAAAGGATGCATCGGCAACTGCAATTTATGGAGCCCGTGGTGCCAACGGAGTCGTACTAATCACTACAAAAAGAGGGAGTGTAGGAAAACCGCAAGTTACATTCGATACGTATTATGGCGTTCAAACATTAATAAAAAAGCTCGATATGATGAATGCTATGGAATACGCGACATTGGTAAATGAAGCAAGAGCCAATGACGGACAAGATCCGGTATTTCCCAATCCAAACAATCCACATTATTTTCCTGAGATTTCTTCTTTAGGTAAAGGTATAGATTATCAAGACCAGGTATTCACTAGCGCACCTACTCAGAATCATAATATAGGTATTAACGGAGGTAACGAAGGCATTCGTTATTCTATAGGTGGAGGCTATTTTGGTCAGGAAGGGATTATTAAGAACAGTGATTTCAACCGTGCTTCTTTCCGTTCCAATTTGGACATACAAATAATACCGAATCTGACGGTTAATACGAATATCTCTGCCAGTCATATCTGGGCCAATGGAATGCCTTCTGAAGGCGATGGAGGTGGAGGTACCGGCGGAGTTGTGCACGGCGCAATTACAATGCCTGCTTCTGTGCCTATTTTTGATGAAGATGGGAGTTATACCATGACCAACCCTACCCCTGGAAGTACTCCCAGTAATAACCCCATTGCTACAGTCAATCATTATAAAGATAAGCAGGAAATCGATCGTCTGCTGGGTTCTGTAGATGTAAATTGGGAAATAAGAAACGATTTGACGTTAAAAGTTACGTTTGGAGCAGATCGATCTACTGCCAACAGGTCGTACTACTGGCCTAAAGAAACACATCGAGGATATACCAAAGACGGAGAGGCTTATCAACGATACCGCAGAGATGCCTCTTACCTGAATGAAAATATTTTAACTTACAATAAAGTGTTCGGGGACCATTCCATTAACGCGATGGGTGGATTTACCTGGCAGGTATTTCATTACAAAAGTTTTGAAACGTCGTCCACCGGTTATTCCACAGATTTATATTTGGCAGACAATTTAGGGGCCGGAACAACATATGGCCAACCCGGATCCAGCAGAACACAAAGCCAGTTGGCATCTTACCTAGGCCGATTAAACTACGTCTACAAAGACCGGTACTTGTTTACGTTTACCGCCCGGTCTGATGGGAGTTCTAAATTCGGAGCAAATAATAAATGGTCTTTCTTTCCTTCCGTTGCAGTGGCCTGGCGCGCTTCCGAAGAGGAATTCATGCAAAGCTTGGATTGGCTGTCTGATCTTAAACTAAGAACGAGTTATGGAAAGACAGGTAATCAGAATATCGATAGTTACAAATCGATGGCCATGCTTGGAACCATGAATTATCCGCTGGGAGGAGCTCTGAATTCCGGTGCAGGACCTAATAATATCCCCAATCCGGATCTGAAATGGGAAACAACGGCAACGACAGATGTAGGTTTGGATATGGGGTTGTTCAATAACAGATTATCGTTAGTTGTTGATTATTATTATAAAAAGACAACCGATTTGTTATGGAATATCAGTACGCCAAGTTCAACTGGATTCACATCCATATTCAAAAACATCGGAAGCCTTGAAAACAAAGGATTGGAAATGGCACTGGGAGCAGATGCACTTACCGGACAGTTTAAATGGAATACACAGTTGAACTGGTCGAGAAACCGCAACAAGGTATTGGAAATCCCAGGATACACCCCCAGTACGCAAGGTTCAATATCCGGCCATTTGAAAATAAACGGAAGTTGGCTTGAACCCGGATTGCCTGTTGGTGTTTGGAATTTGCTGAAGTATGACGGAGTATTCCAGAACGAGGAACAATTAGCAGAAGGGCCTCATTCCTCAAGCAACGACCAGTTAGGAGATGCTCGGTTTGTAGATAGAAATGGTGACGGTACGATCAATTATACGGACGACCGGATGATTGTAGGCGATCCGAATCCGGATTTTATCTATGGATGGACGAATAACTTTTCTTTTAAGGGATTTGACCTTTCCGTCTATATCCAGGGTTCGCAGGGCAATGATATCCTCAATGTACAACGAGCTGAAACGAATGTATCAGGCCCGTGGGGAAATCAACGGCGAGAAATGCTGGACCGTTGGACGCCCGCCAATACAACCAGCGGTATCCCCAGGGCACGGGTAACCGTAGACCCGTTGCTTCTGCAGTCCGACTGGTTGATTGAAGACGGTAGTTATTTGCGCTTTAAGACCATATCGTTAGGATATACGTTCGAGAATTTGAAGTTTATAAACTCACTGCGTTTGTATGTGACCGGGCAGAATCTGATAACCATAACCGACTATCAGGGTTTCGATCCGGAGGTAAACTCCCCAGGGAACAGCAATCTCCAATTAGGCGTCGATTATAACGCATATCCGTCTTATAAGGCGATGCTGTTCGGCATGAATATATCATTCTGATTAACTAATTATTAATGTGTGATGATTATGAAAATTAAACCAATAATACTTGCTTTAGCGGTCCCGCTGATATTTTTTACCGGTTGTTCCGAAGGATTTTTGGAAGAGAAAGTGTACAGCAATATAACACCGTCTAATTTTTACAAGACCGAAGATGATGCGAAAACCGCGCTGATATCTGTCTATAGCTCGTTGCGTAGCAGCAATGGTTTTCAACGCCAGATCATACTCGCTGCTGAATATCCGGGAGAAGCGACATGGCCGAACAACTCGGGAGAAGCATGGCGGACAGAAATGGATCAATTTAAATGGACAACCAGTTCAACGGGCTTTTATCAAATATGGTCTCAATTATACGTAACAATCAATCGTGCGAACACCGTACTTTCTTATATGGAGAACATTCAGTTTGAAACCCCGGGTTTAAAGGAGCGGATAATCGGTGAAGCACGCTTTTTGCGAGGACTTGCCTACCTTTATCTAATTCGTTTCTTTGAGAATGTTCCGCTTAAAACGGAAGAAAATATGAGTGAAATAGAAAGTTCAAATGAAGGGACCAGCGACGCAGTTTGGGCGCTCATTTTTGCTGATTTTGAATATGCCAAGAACAATCTGAATCCGAAGAATACCGGTGCGGACGTCGGAAGGGCTACCGCCGGAGCTGCCCAAACGATGTTAGCCAAAGCCTATTTATCCTATGCCGGAAAACCGTGGAATAAATCTGAGTATTGGAGCAAAGCAGCCGAGGAGGCCAAATCGGTTATTGATAACAGTGCCTATGGTTATGATTTGGAAGGGGAGTATGAAAAAGTTTTTTTGCTGGAAAATGAACATGGCCCTGAATATATTTTCAGTGTGGAATATGAAAGTTTTATGGGGCAGGGTTGGGATTTTCCTACGTTTACAGGGATCAGAAGCGGTGATCAGCTCAAACTGGATGGTTGGTCGTCGCTTACCGTTGAAACAGCTTTTTTTGACGGTATGGATGAAGCAGATAAGAGAAGAAATAAAACGTTTGTTTTATCTTATCAGGGAATAAATAATCCGGATCGAACCTATACATATCCGGGAAATATATCGCTGCCTCACTACAATAAATACATCGACATGGAAGATGTTGGCAGTGGTACCGCCGATTATGCCCTGAATCATTACATAACAAGATTTTCAGATTTATTGCTAATGCATTCGGAGGCTGAAAATGAAGTAAACGGACCCGGAGACAATGCGTTGTATGGAATCAACCGGGTGAGGGCCCGAGCCGGGCTCCCTGCTTTAAAAAGCTCCGACTTTACAAAGGAGACACTTCGGGAGGCTATATTCCAGGAAAGGTTATGGGAATTGTGTGAGGAAGGCCATGTGTGGTTTGATATGAAACGTATGAATCTGATGACTACACGTATCAAAAAATACAACGTAGAAGAAAAGCATTACGTTTTCCCTATTCCACAGAATGAATTGGATGTAAATCCAAGCCTGGTTCAAAACAGTTTGTATAAATAAACGACCACACCTTAGGTCACCGCGTAAAAAATTAGTTGATTTTTACTCGGTGACCTAACAATTTTAAATACCTTACTGCGGAGAGCCTCCAATAACTCCTTTTTCAATGCGCCCCACTGTTTTCGGCAACGATTGCGTATTTTACGTGGGATTGATATCCCTTTTTGTGTTTAATTTGTCGTGGTAAAGACCAGTAAAACAATATCGTTATGAATATCGGACCCATCTACCTGGTTATTTTTTGCATCAGCGTATTGGATGTTTCCGCACAACAGAATCCATGGCCCGAGCCAACGAAGGAAAGTAAACCCTGGGCCCGATGGTGGTGGATGGGTAATGCCGTGGATACGGAGAATCTCACTGCGGCCATGAGCAAATACAGCGAGGTTGGAATCGGCGGTCTAGAAATAGCCCCGATTTATGGAGCAAGGGGCTTCGAGGACCGTTATTTGCAATTTCTCTCTCCGGCTTGGGTGGATAGGTTTCAGTTTGCGCTACGTGAGGGAGATCGCCTCGATCTGGGCATCGACCTTACAACAGGAACAGGCTGGCCGTTCGGAGGGCCGCAGGTTTCTGTGGAAAATGCGGCTACTCGATTGATTTATCGTACCTACAGGCTTGGCCAAGGGCAGCGGCTCAGGGAAGCGATCCGTCCTGAAAGCCAAAAAAAAGATGACAAGGCGGTCTTGTTGGAAGTAGTTGCCTTCGAAGGAGTTAACCGTTCCGAGGTGATAACGGAAAAAGTAAGAGCTAATGGGATGCTGGACTGGGCTGCCCCAAGCGGCGATTGGACGTTATACGCGATTTTTAATGGCAAGACGGGACAGAAAGTGAAACGTGCGGCTCCGGGTGGAGCGGGGTATACACTTGATCATTTTTCCAGCGACGCTGTTGACCACTACCTAGCACGTTTCGATAAGGCATTGGTTAACGAAGAGATGGGCGTTCGGGCCTTTTACAACGATAGCTACGAAGTATATGGCGCCGATTGGACGCCTGGGTTTTTTGGTGAGTTTAAAAGCCGGCGCGGGTACGACCTTCGTTTGTACCTTCCGAAGCTGCTTGCAGACAGCGGGGATACCCAGGTGGCACGCATAAAATCTGACTACCGGGAAACCATCGGGGACCTACTGCGTGAGAACTTTACCACGCGGTGGACAGCATGGGCACATGACCGTGGTGCCAAAACTAAAAATCAGGCTCACGGGTCGCCGGCAAACCTGCTTGATCTGTATGCCACCGTAGACATCCCCGAGATGGAGACGTTCGGTTCCAGCGACTTCCCGATTCCGGGGTTCAAATCCGGAATCAAACCTAAAAGCGGCGACAAGCCAGACCCCGTACTGATGAAGTTTCCCAGTTCGGCAGCGCACCTGATGGGAAAGCCGTTAGTGTCGTCAGAAACGTTTACCTGGCTGGGCGAACATTTCCGCTCATCGTTGGCGCAATTCAAACCTGAAGTGGAACAGTGTTTCTTGGCGGGAATCAATCATGTCTTTTACCATGGTATTACCTATTCGCCGCAGGATATTCCATGGCCTGGATGGTTATTCTATGCATCGGTCAACATGGTGCCCACCAACAGCTGGTGGTCACATTCCCGTGGACTTAACACCTACATCACCCGGGTGCAGTCCATCTTGCAGTCCTCGTCAGTAGACAATGAAGTGTTGCTTTACTGGCCGATCTATGATGTCTGGGACGATCCGAAAGGAAGAATGAAAGCGCTTACCTACCACAACGTGGAAGACTGGTTACACCCTTCTGCTTTTTATCGTTCAGCCATAGTATTGATGGATAACGGATACGGCGTCGATTTTGTATCGGATCGGTTACTGGCAGATATGCAAGCCGTGAACGGCAAACTGCAGAGCCCGGGAGGAAACCGTTACCGCGTATTATTGATTCCTGCCGCGCGGCGGATACCACTTGAAACGCTGGCAAAAATTAAAGAATTGGCTGAAATGGGTGCGACGGTGGTATTTGAGGAACTACCTGAAGATGTTCCCGGTTTCGGAGACTATGAACGACGAAGCCGGTCCTTCAAACAGGCCGTTAACAGCCTTCCGTCTATCCGAAATGTACATGTGATACCGGATGTGATCTCCGGGCTGGAGAACATTGGATTATCCGGCGAGCCTATCGTACAGGAAGGAATACGTTTTATCCGGTTGAAATCCGGGGATAAAACCAGTTATTATTTGGTAAATCACGGAAATAAAGATATGGATAAAGAGGTGGTTTTTAATGCGAAAGGAAATTATGCTCTCTTAATGGATCCACAACAGGGTGATTTCGGCTGGTGCCATGCGGAAAGGCAAGGCGATCGGGTAAAGGTTCGCTTACAGATTCGCGCAGGGGAAAGCTTATTTGTTCAATTTGCTGATAAGGAGGATTCCAGAAGCGGTCAGATCCGATGGAATTATTGGGGATCCGTAGATGAAGTAATCAACCCGGAAGGCGGGTGGAAGTTAACTTTTATCAAAGGAGGTCCTCAATTGCCTGCCAATCAGAAATTTCGGGAACCGGTCTTTTGGACGTCACTTTCAGGCGAAGCTTACTCGTCGTTCAGCGGTACGGCGGCATACGAAACCACATGTATCATTGATGCGGTTGATAGCACCGGCCGGTACGATTTGGTTCTTGATGACCTTGCCGAAAGTGCGCAGGTATGGGTTAACGGCGAAGATGCCGGTTTTATATGGTCCGTTCCTTACCATCTTGAAATTTCAAAATACCTGAGACCGGGCAAGAACACCCTTCGCATCGAGGTGGCCAACTTGATGGCCAACCGGATCCGGTTCATGGATAGAAATCGGATCAAGTGGAACGACTACCACGAAATCAACGTTGTCAACATTGACTATAAAAAATTCGACGCTTCGGCTTGGGAAGTACAGCCTTCGGGGTTGCAGGGCAGCATAGCAATCTGGAAATACCGATAAACACCGCAATGATTGTAAACCAAAAATCTTGTCATATGATCAGATCTGTGGAAACCCTTTTATTCATCTTGCTGTTTGCCTGTGCTACGGGTTACGGCCAGCCAGATCCCAATCAACGGGTTGCGGGATTTCCCGTAAATTACGATGAGGCGAAAGCAGGACCCTATACATTGCCCGACTTGCTAACCTTGGAAAATGGGCAGAAAGTGACCAGTAAAGAAATGTGGACCCATCAGCGCAGGCACGAAATTCACCGATTGTTTGAAACAACACAGTTCGGAAAGACACCTCCGAAACCTGTAGACCTATCATTCAAAGTATTTGAAAATGGAACGGCAGTATTTGGAGGAAAAGCCATCCGAAAACAAGTAACTATTTATTTTACTAAAGACACGACCGACCATAAAGTGGATATATTGTTCTATTTGCCGACAAAGATGCACGAAAAGGTGCCGCTCCTGCTCAATATTTCTTTCAGCTCCAATAATAAGGCGGTCGACGATCCCGACGTCAAAGTGGGGCTCGTTTGGCCGCGGGAAGGTAAAGGCGGTGTGAGGACGCTTGCAACCCGAGCTGGTGGCGAACCGCCAAGACATGCGATACCTATTGAAGACATGGTGTCCAACGGTATTGGTTTTGCTACGTTGTATTATGGTGATATAGAACCCGACCTTAAAAAGGGTATGCAACTAGGTGGTATACGGAAGTATTACCTGAAAAGGGGCCAAACCGGGCCCGAAGCAGATGAATGGGGAGCCATTGCTGCCTGGTCTTGGGGGCTGAGCCGCGTCATGGATTACCTGGAAACCGACAACCGGGTCGACGCCAAACGCGTAGCGCTCACTGGTTCATCGCGCTTGGGTAAGACCGTATTGTGGACGGGTGCCAATGACCCGCGTTTCAAAATGGTACTGGCCAGCTGTTCCGGAGAAGGTGGCGCTGCGCTGAGTAGACGTGATTATGGAGAAAATATCAAACATATGACGGATACATCGCGGTATTATTATCAGTTTGCACCCAATAGGCACTCGTATTCCAATGATTTCAACAGTTGTCCCGTTGATGCCCACGAATTGATTGCACTGATGGCGCCCCGTTATCTCTTATTGCAGACTGGCGATACCGATTATTGGTCGGATCCGAAAGGTGAGTTCCTAGCGGCCCGGGCCGCCCAGCCCGTATATGATCTATTTGGCGTCCGGAATTTATTCCCGGAGATGCCAAAGGCCGGAGATACTTCGTTGGCCTATCAACCGCTGGGGTATTACATGCACGATGGCGGGCACGGTATGATTCCCTCAGACTGGCAGGTATTTATTGAATACATGAAAAAATTTTTATAGAATCCACGCCCTCGCCCAATTTGCAATGTGCGCTATAGCTGTCCTGCAATCGTTACCGGGATCGATTGCGTAGATATTTTGCACCCATGTTCATCCGCTAGTTGATTATTGTCGCTATAATTGTTGTACATACGCTTATATGCCCTCAGCATAAAGGCATCCAATTAAAATCTATAATTATGAGGCAAGTACTAGTTATTAGTGTTCTGTTTTTGTGCGTGGTTTTCCATGCGGTAGGCCAAACGTCCCTCACGGGCAAAGTGACAGATTCCTTTGGCGATTCACTTCCAGGTGCTACGGTGACAGTTAAAGGAACGTCAATTTCAACAGTAACCAATGGGGAGGGGAATTACTCGCTTTCCAATGTCCCAGAAAACGCTATTTTGCTCGTTTCATTTATCGGAATGAAGACGCAAGAAATTGCGGTTGGGAACAGGGCAACAATTGATGTAGCATTAGCTGGCGAGGCCACGCAAATGGACGAAGCAGTGGTGGTAGGTTACGGCGTTCAGAAAAAAATCAATGTAATCGGTTCCGTTTCAACGTTATCTTCGGAGGAGATTACTGCCGCACCGGCTCCCAATGTTTCCAGTGCATTAAGTGGCCGTGTGCCTGGTCTATTCGTTACGCAGTCGAGCGGGCGCCCGGGTGCTGATAATGCCAGCTTAAATATAAGAGGAAAGGCAACGATTGGGTATCGCGAAGATACGGGTATTGATAATACCGCTGTTCTCGTCGTTATTGACGGTATTCCCGGACGAGATCTTAATTCCATAGAGCCCGGAGATATTGAAAGCCTATCCGTTTTGAAAGATGCTTCTGCGGCCATTTACGGTTCTCGCGCTGCGAATGGGGTAATATTGGTCACTACAAAATCAGGAAAGGAAAGTCCGCCAAGGTTCGAATTTGATTTTTATTCCGGATGGTCTTCGGCGTCGGTACTTCCGGAAATGACCGATGCTGCTACGTATGCCACCATGGTACGGGAAGTACAATCCTACAGAGGGATTCCTGAAGAAAATATGGCCTATTCGACTGAAGATGTTGAAAAGTTCAAATCGGGCAATTATCCATGGACCCATCCGAACACCGATTGGTTCAAGAGCGTGATAAAAGATTATTCAAAGAGCGACCATTATAGTTTTAGGGTATCAGGTGGTTCCGAAGATGTAAAGTATTACGGCGGATTCGGTGTGCAGAAGGACGATGGAATCTATAAATCCGGATCCTCATCTCATAATCGGTATAATTATCGACTCAACTTACAAGCGGATTTAAATGAGTACATCAGGCTCAACTTGAACGTAGCTGGAACGCAATCTAATATAATGGATCCTTATAACACGGAGTTTACCAGTATTATCCGTAACCTGCCGGTGTCTACGGCTATTTGGCCAACGGGCGAACCGGGCCCTGATATTGAAAAGGCGCAGCAACCGGTAACAGATACCGATGCGGATAAAACAGGGTATACAGATAACAAACGTTATACCAGTCAGAATATGCTGACCGCTACGGTAAAAATTCCCTGGGTGGACGGGTTATCCGTAGTCGGCAACTACTCGTACGATATGGTCTTTGGTGTGCAGAAATATGTAAGAGATCTGGCAACGTTATATTTTTTGGACAAAGATGCCTACTTGGCGGCTGGAAACGATGGTAGCCAAAATGGCCAGGCCTTTTTAACGCCTCAGATTCGAGCTGAAATAGCCGATCCAAGGGTAGAAGATACCTATAGCGATGCAAAACGAGTAACGGGTAGTTTGAAGATAAATTATGACAAATCGTTCGATAAGCACTCCATAAGCACATTTGCCGCTGTTGAAAGCATGGACTATCTTGACAAGGGAATTACTGCGTACCGCAGAGGTTTTCAAACGGTTGCCCTGCCGTATCTGAATTTTGGATCGACTGAGGAAATGAGTAATAACTCGTCTGCAAGCATCGACGCCCGGCTAAACTATTTTGGAAGACTTGCTTATAATTACGACAGTAAGTATCTGTTTGAATTTACTTTTCGAAGAGACGGTTCCCTTCGGTTTTCCAAAGATGTCGGTCGCTGGGGAAATTTCCCGAGTGTTCTTTTAGGGTGGACTGCCTCAAGCGAGGATTTCTGGCAGAATAATATCCAGGCAATTAATTATTTTAAATTAAAGGCCTCATGGGGGCAGTTGGGAAACGATGCTGTGCTCCCGTTTCAATACCTGACAATGTATGCAATAGGTGATGGACAGTCATTTGGACCATCGAGAGGTTATCAGACCAGTTTGTACCAGGTTGGAGAACCCAATCCCAACATCACCTGGGAAGTAGCCAATGTCTTCAATTTGGGATTTGAATCGCTTTTGCTGGATAGTAAAATCAGATTTGACGTTGACGCGTTCTATCAAAAACGCACCGACATTCTCGTGGCCCGGAATGCTTCCGTGCCGGATTTTACGGGGCTGTCTTTACCGGATGAGAACTTTGGAATCGTATCGAGTAAAGGATTTGATGCAACACTTGGATATCGCAGTAAATCGACAAACTTCGACTATGCCATAACCGGCATATTTTCCTTTGCGCGTAATAAGATTGTCGAATATGATGAGCCGGCAGTTTCGTATGATTGGCAGCGGCTAACCGGGCATCCTACGACCGCTTTTTTACAATATAAAGCCATTGGGATCTATAAAGATGCAGATCAGGTCAACGCTACACCGCATGTTCCGGGAGCAAGACCCGGGGATGTGATATTGGCAGATTACAATGGAGACGGTGAAATCACGGAAGCCGATCGGATTGTTTACAATCTGAACGGGGACCCGGAAATTACTTTTGGCGTTAATCTTTCTGTGCGGTACAAAAATATACAATTGCAGGCGTTGGTACAGGGGGTTGGAAACAACTGGCGGCGGATTGCTGATACAGAAGGTGATTTTATATACATGGGAACCTTCGGTAATTACTTTCAATATTATGCAAATGATAGATGGACGGAATCCAATACCGATGCAACGATGCATAGAGCATTTGAACGGGTAGAAGAATACTGGAGAAAAGATGCATATCTATCCAGTTTTGATTATTATAACATGGCGTTTGCCCGTCTTAAAAGCGTGGAGCTTTCTTATACATTTACGGAGAACCTATTGAAATCAGTACGACTTAAAGGAGCAAGCGTATATGTTACCGGTAAAAATCTGTTTTTTCTGTATAACAAAAATGCAGTGGGAACAGATCCGGAAGTAGCTTCGGTCTCTACTTATCCCACTACCCGGGTGCTGGCATTGGGTGCAAGGGTCTCTTTTTAATCGATAAACAGCAAAGTTATGAAACGATATTTGATAGTTGCCTTCTTGTTTTTTGCTACTGCATGCAGCAAAAATATTCTAGATAAAACTCCTTTGGACCAATATTCGGATGAAATCGTATGGTCCAGTCCGGAGCTTGCAAGTTCTTACCTGAATTACTGTTACGACGGACTTGGTCATGGTTTTCAGAGTGTTAAAGCAAGTAATTTTACCGATGAGGCTATATTTGGAAGAGGGGCGAGTACAACCACGCTTCTGAACGGAACGATGTCTCCCGATGCCGCCATTGGCCAGCATTTTATGGAGCCGTATCGGTGGACGCAATTCGAACAGATACAGCGTATCAATCAGTTCCTTGAGAAAATTGATGGGATTGCAGATACCTATCCTTCCGGACAACAAGCGGACGTAAAAATAAAAACAGATATTTTAAAAGGAGAGGCGTTGTTTTTGCGGGCATTCAATTATTGCAACATGGCCCGTAGCTACGGAGGTTTGCCTTTATTGAACAAAGCGGCTAAATTAAATGATGATTTTTCGACAGTTACAAGGGCCACTTTTGAAGAAACCGTTAATTTTATCGTGGCAGACTGTGACGCTGCCGCCGCACTGTTGCCGCTTAAATCGGAACAAGTGCTGGGACGGGCGTGTAAAGAAGCTGCTTTAGCGCTTAAAGCAAGGATGTTATTATTTGCAGCAAGTGAGCTCACAGCCGGGGACGTGTCAGGTATCGGTATAAGTGCCGACAATGCGCTTGTTCACTACGTAAATCCCGATAGGACTGCATTATGGACAGCTGCAAAAAATGCTGCTAAGGAGTTAATGGAACTTCCCGGTTCTTCGTTGGCATTGGCCGATTTCGGGGCATCGGGTGGTGATAAGGCAACGGTAGCGCAAAACTATCGAGCGTTGACAGGAAATAGCACCACACCGGCCGACGGTGAATTCATATTTGCGAAAATGTTTGATCAAGCATTGGGTACCCGGCACCGGAATAATCAAATAGACGGACCAAACGGGTATGATGGACTTTATGGAAGAAATGCACCGCTACAACGAATGGTGGATGAATACGAAATGGAGGATGGTACAGATTTCTTTGATCATTATTATATCGAAGAGGTGGCTGAGGGATCAAACACGGGCAGGTATATAAAAAATAAGCCGGAAACTACGGGTTTTGAAGATCAAAACCCCTATCATAATCGTGAAGCGAGATTTTATGCGAATGTATTGTATGATAGCGCCATATATGACATTGAACCCAGGCCCTCGAGCTTAAAACTTCGGGACCCTGTAGGGATTTACGATAGACGTACGCGGGTGACGATCAAAGCGGATGGATCAGAGACGGTTGTCTACGGATTGGATACACGTAACGGCCCGATTGTAGCGGGCAACGGTAATTATGTCGGGTATTTGACAATGAAATGGGTGCAGCAAGGGGTTACCGGTAGCACAGATTATAATTTCAACATTTGGCCTTATCTCCGCTACACCGAAGTGGTACTTGGCTACGCGGAAGCTTGCTGGGAGTTAGGCGAATATGAAGAAACCAGAACGTGGGTGGATTTTTTCAGAAACCGTGTACTTCTTCCCAATACGACCGCAACGGATGCTGAATTAAGAGATGCGTTAAGGCATGAACGGAAAATTGAACTATATGGGGAAGAATCACGGTGGTTTGACATAAGAAGGTGGGTAATCATGGCCGAAACGATGACGCCGCCACAGTATGGTGTCGAAATCACGGAAATAACCGATAATAGGAACACACCAGCAACGGTTACAACTACATGGAAATATAATCAGGCAATGCCAAACAATATCATGACAAATGCCGTATATTGGTTGCCCATCACAACAACTGAGCGCCAGAAAGCTCCTCAATTGTTGCAAAACCCCAATTATCGCGAGGATATTTAATTTAAACGATTCCGGTGCCAGAAGATTTCGCAAACGTTTTCGGTAACGATTGCGGAAATAAAAGGGCCGGATTCCTTCTTCGGCTTGAAAGATTACGGTATCATTGTAGTCAAGTGCTAACTGATTACTAAAAGAAAAGGCGATCGGTGCATTTATCAAGCGATCCTGTATTTTGACCATTAATATAGTAATAGTCACCATTATAAAATCAAATAGAGATGAAATCAACAAATTCACGCCGAGAATTTATCAAACAGGCTTCAATGGGAGCCGGAGTCGCTGGGCTATCCGCGATGGGGTTCAGCGCAAAAAGCTATGCAAAGATTATCGGAGCTAACGACCGGGTGCGGGTAGGTATCGTTGGATTTTCCAATCGGTTTAGAGGCTCGCTGTTCCCAGCCTTTATGAATCATGCAAAGGCTCAGAATTTTGAATTTGTAGCAGTTTCGGACTTGTGGAATCGCCGTCGTGACGAAGCATATGCCTATGCGAAGGAAAAGGCAGGTATTGAAATCGCAAAGTACCGCAACAACGATGAACTTTTTCCACGGACCGATGTGGATGCAGTGATCATCAGTACGGCTGACTTCCAGCATGCCCTGATTGCGGCGGATGCCGTGCGCCACGGAAAGGATGTGTACGTAGAAAAGCCGATGGCAGAATCCATCGAAGATGCCAAAACGCTACGGAAAGCGGTGGAAGAAACCGGAAAGATTCTTCAGGTTGGGTCGCAGCGGCGCAGTGCTCCTAACTACATCGCGGCCAACGAGTACATCCGGTCCGGCAAATTCGGAGACATTAAAATGGTAGAAATGACCTGGAATGTGAATCAGCCCGGTCGCTGGCGTTTGCCCGAGTTAACAAAAGAAATCCGCGAAAAGGATACCGATTGGAACCGTTTCCTGATGAACCGCCCGAAAGTGGCGTGGAATCCACGCTATTACCTCGAATACCGCCTGTTCTGGCCCTATTCATCCGGAATCTTCGGCCAGTGGATGGCTCACCAAATCGATACTGTACACTGGTTTACAGACCTGCCGCATCCGCGTAGCGTAGTTGCGAATGGAGGTATCTATATGTGGAACGATGGCCGTATCAACCCGGATACACTGACTGCGGTGATGGACTATGGCCCGGCAAACGACCCTACAAAAGGATTCCAAGTGCAATATTCGTCGCGGTTTACCAACTCCGCCGGTGGTGTGAAGGAACTGTACTTCTCGAACGCGGGCTCACTAAACCTTGATACCAATGAAGTGACTTCAGAGGGCGGGTTAACGCAGCGTATGGCAGACCAGATGGGAATGAAGGAAAATCTCCTTGAGCCATTTACCCTTTCAAATGCTGCAAAAATAGAAACGTCAGCAAATACCGGAAGTGATCCGATGACTTCATTACACATGCTGAATTGGATGGAATGCGTGCGGAATCGGAAAAAACCGAATGCAGATGTCGTGGCCGGATACAATCACTCTGTAGCCAATATTATGGGACACACGGCCTATGAGACCGGCAAACGGGTAACGTTCGACGACGAAAAGCAAGAAGTAGTGGTTTCTTAATTGATGAGACGCAGATGAAAACAGCAACTATTTTAGTAGGTGCCCTTGCGCTATCCACAGCCCTTGCGGGCTGCGGACAATCCCAGTCGGGACAGTCGCAGTCCGAACAGGGGTCAGCTGAGCAGACCGATCGGTTTTCGTTCGTTGAGCATCCCGAAAGTAACAGCATAGCGGTATTGCTTGACGGGCAGCCTTATACCGCCTATTGTTATGCTGACAGCTTAAAAAAGCCGGTATTGTTCCCCTTACGTACCAAAGGCGGGCATTTCATAACGAGAGGATGGCCCGTGCAGCCTCGGGCAAACGAGCGAACAGATCATCCACACCACATTGGACTGTGGTTTAATTATGGCGATGTAAACGGGCTTGATTTTTGGAACAACTCACCGGCCATCCCAGCCGAAAAGCGGATGGGCTACGGAAGTATCCACCACGCAGCCGTTAACGAGACAGAAAGTAAGGGAAATACGGGGGTCCTTGATGTCACTAAATATTGGATGGGACCGCAGGGAGACAGTCTCTTGAAAGAAGATACCCGGTATGTTTTCCAAGTGGAAGACGATAGCAGTACTTCCATTGAGCTGGATATCAAATTGACGGCACTGAAAGATGTGTCACTGAAGGATAATAAAGAAGGTGTGCTGGGCATACGGCTAGCCCGTGAGCTCGAACATCCCTCCGATCAGCCCGCTAAATTTACCGATGCCAACGGCATTGTCACTGAAGTGGCGAAGGCCAACAACGAGGGAGTTACCGGGCACTACGTGAGCAGCGAAGGTATCGAGGGTGATGATGTGTGGGGAACACGGGGAAAATGGGTTACGCTTAATGGAACCATCCAAGGAGAAGATGTATCGCTCGTTATTCTTGATCATTCCGGGAATCCGGGATATCCCACGTATTGGCATGCACGCGGCTACGGGCTGTTCGCGGCTAATCCGCTGGGACAGAAAGAACTCAGTGGTGGAAAAGATGTGCTGAATTTCAAATTGGATAACGGCTCATCAACCCGGTTCAGGTATAAGGTCTTAATCCATGCTGGAAGCAAATTGGATGCTGCTGCCATCAACGATCGGTTTGTGGAATTCAGCGGTCAACAATAAACCACTTTCTTATCCGAATTGCGCAAACGTTGCCGGCAACGTTTGCGCAATTATAATGATTCAATTGTTTCGTTCCTTATTCACCAAGCTGTAAAATTGCAATGGTAAGTGATTAGTGCGCTTGCCACATGGGTGAAACTTGTTAGGTCAGCGGCTTTGTGCGTCGACGAAATGCAGGTCATTAAAAATAAGAAAGATCAATAACTATTTTAAATGAATTTACTGAACAGGCAATTAATTAAGGAACGTCCTTATCCTGAAAAGGTACTCCAATTCGGAACAGGTGTATTGCTTCGTGGGTTGCCAGACTATTTTATTGAAAAAGCGAATAAAACGGGGCTATTTGGCGGAAGTATCGTTGTAGTGAAGTCGACGGCGTCGGGAGGTACGGATAAATTCGAGCTGCAGGATAATTTGTATACGCTCCATATCAAAGGACTTGAAAAAGGAGTGGATGTACAGGATGTGCTGTTGGTATCGGCAATCAGCCGAGTCGTTTCCGCTGCCAGCGATTGGACGGCTATTTTGGACGTCGCCAGAAACCCCGAAGTGGAAACGGTTATTTCAAATACCACCGAAGTAGGAATTGTTTTCGACGAGCAGGATGATCCGCTGACTTCGCCACCGGTGTCTTTTCCTGGTAAACTGACCGCAGTTTTGTTGGAACGGTTCCGTGCTTTCAGCGGCGCGAAGGACAAGGGTATGATTATTCTTCCCACCGAACTTATTGATAAAAATGGGGATGTGTTGCGGGACATCATAATCGCAATGGCCGAGCGTCATCAGTTGGGAGCTGATTTTATCAATTGGATAAAACGCTGTAACCATTTTTGCAATACGCTGGTTGACCGGATTGTACCGGGTAGTTTGAGTGCATCCGAACAGGAACAAGCGGAAAGCCAGCTAGGCTATAAAGATGAGTTGGCCATTATGGCTGAACCATTTTGCCTTTGGGCCATCGAGTCGTCCCATCCGCGTGTGTCGGAAGTGCTCTCATTTGCACGCGCAGACAAACGGGTGGTGATTACCCCTGATATTCAGAAATTTAAAGAGCTGAAACTTCGCCTGCTCAACGGAAGCCACACGTTTGCGTGTGGATTGGCCATACTGGCGGGCTTCGATACGGTCAAAGAGGCCATGGCCGATCCGGTGTTTTCGAAGTATGTAAAACAAGTGATGCACAAAGAGATTATTCCTACCTTGTTAGAGGTAGGAATAGATAAGGGAGAAGCGTCGGAATTTGCAGACCATGTGATTGATCGGTTCGGAAACCCATACCTCCATCATCAATGGCAGAGCATCAGTACAAACTACACGTCTAAAATGCGGATGCGCAACCTGCCGACGATCGCACGTTATGTGCAACGGTATAACGAAGTGCCGGCCTACATGGCGTTGGGTTTTGCAGGGTATTTACAGTTTATGAAGGCTACGGAAGGCAATGAATTGTTCGCCGTGTGGGAAGCGGATCTACTGCCATACACCGGTTTCCGGAATGCAGTGGAGGACTACATAACCCGTCTGGAGACACAGCCTGTATTGGACGTGATCAATCAATTGAATAGAAACGAGGAAGCGAGGGATTAGGTTATGGATGTCCGTGTATTGAAAATTCACCCCGACGATAATGTGTTGGTTGCCTTGCAGGACCTAAAGTCGGGTGAGCGCGTCGTCTGCGACGGCAACGCCTACGTGCTGATGGAAGATATAGCCGCAAAGCATAAATTTTTTACCGACGACCTGTCTGCGGGCAGCGCAGTGATGATGTACGGTGTGATAGTGGGACGTGCGTTACACGATGTGAAAGCCGGGCAATGGATGAGTACGGGCAACGTAAGGCATGCTACGGAACCCTATGGCTATCGGCCGTACCACTATACATGGGAGGTGCCGGATGTTTCTACGTTTGAAAACCGGTCGTTCCTCGGCTATCATCGTAGCGATGGACGCGTAGGGACTGCCAATTATTGGCTGTTTATCCCCACCGTATTCTGCGAGAACCGTAACCTGGACGTGATACGGGAGGCGATGCACAACGAACTGGGGTATGCCGTTACGGATAGGTATCGCGCTAAGACCCATATGCTGCGCGAACTGTACCAGCAGGGAGAGGACGTGGCTTCAGCCGACCTCACGGTGCGTGAATCGGTTGTGCCGGTAGACCGGCTATTTAAGAATGTGGATGGCATTAAGTTCCTTAACCATCAAGGAGGGTGTGGCGGTATCCGGCAGGATGCGGCGGTATTGGGTAAATTGCTGGCCGCATATGCCAATCATCCCAACGTAGCAGGGGTTACCGTACTTAGCCTCGGATGCCAAAATCTACAGGTACGTGATTTCCTGGATGACCTCTATGCATTGAATCCGAAATTCGACAAACCCTTGCTGATTTTTGAGCAACAACAATCCCAAAGCGAAGAACAACTGGTTACAGATGCAATCCGGCAAACCTTTATCGGTCTTATTGAGGCCGATAAATGCATACGTAGTCCGGCACCCTTGAGTAAACTCTCCATCGGCGTTAAATGTGGCGGAAGCGATGGCTTTAGCGGTATATCGGCCAATCCGGCGGTAGGGCATTGTGCTGATCTACTGGTTGCCCTCGGCGGGACCGTCTTGTTGGCCGAATTTCCGGAACTATGCGGCGCGGAGCAAAACTTAATTGATCGGACGATCGACGAAGAGGCCGCCCATAAATTCATTCGGTTGATGAAGGACTACAGCGAAGCAGCCGATCGGGTAGGATCCGGCTTCCACATGAATCCTTCTCCGGGAAATATACGCGATGGATTGATAACGGATGCCATCAAGAGCAATGGGGCAGCAAAAAAAGGGGGGACCTCGCCAGTCGTCGATGTGCTTGACTATACCGAACAGGCTACAAAACCCGGATTGAATTTGGTCTGTACACCTGGAAACGACGTTGAGGCAACAACAGGTAAAGCAGCAAGCGGCGCAACATTGATCCTGTTTACCACCGGACTGGGTACACCCACTGGGAATCCGATCTGCCCGGTCATCAAGGTTGCGACCAACACGGGCCTCGCGGAACGGATGGCCGATATCATCGATATCGATTGCGGTCCGATCATAGCGGGAACACGGACCATTCAGCAGATGGGGGAAGATATATTGGCGTATTGCATACGGGCAGCTTCGGGCGAAGTAGTACCAAAAGCGGTACAGCTTAACCAGGACGACTTTATTCCTTGGAAACGGGGAGTTTCATTGTAACAAAGCAACATATAAAATGAAGAAATTTTTGGATGAGCATTTTCTGTTGAGTACAGATACCGCTCAGATTTTATACCATGAATATGCGGCAAACATGCCCATCATTGATTATCATTGCCACCTGCCGCCGCAACAGATCGCTGAGAATACCCATTTTGATAATATCACACAGGTGTGGCTCAATGGCGATCATTACAAATGGAGGGCCATGCGGACAAACGGTGTCGATGAACGTTATATTACCGGCGATGCATCCGACCGTGAGAAATTCCGTAAATGGGCCGAAACGGTGCCTTACACCATGCGGAACCCGCTGTATCACTGGACACACCTAGAGCTACAACGCTATTTCGGTATATCGGAACTCCTAAATCCAGGTACCGCAGATCGCATATTTGATGAGACCGAGGAAAAACTCCGATCACCAGAATACCGCGTACGCGGATTGCTGGAACGCATGAATGTGAAAATCATCTGTACGACAGATGACCCCACAGATACACTCGATTTTCACCAGCAATTGCGCGAAGAAGCCTACGAAATCCCGGTCTTCCCGGCATTTCGCCCAGATGCAGGAATGAATCTCAGCGACCTGGGTAAATTTAAAGCGTACGTTGCGGCTTTGGAGAACGTGTCGGGTCGCTCCATCTCAGGTTTTGACGATTACCTATACGCGCTCAAATCCCGCCATGATTTTTTTGCATCTATGGGCTGCTGTGTGTCCGACCATGGATTGGAAGAGATATATGCCGAAGACTATACGGATGAAGAGGTTCGACGCATCTTTGAAAAGGCGTTGACGGGACAGGCAGTGTCCGACTTGGAACACCGGAAATTTAAATCGGCGCTGTTGCTCGTATTTGCGCAATGGGATGCGGAAAAAAATTGGGTGCAGCAATATCACTTGGGCGCTTTGCGCAATAACAATTCGCGGATGATGGCGAAACTGGGGCCCGATACCGGTTGGGATTCCATCGGTGACTTCCGACATGGAAAAGCGCTTTCTAAATTTCTCGATAGGCTCGATCGTGATAATCAACTGGCAAAGACAATTTTATATAACCTGAACCCAGCCGACAATGAATTGATGGCAACGATGATCGGAAATTTCAATGACGGGTCTGTGGCTGGTAAGATTCAATTTGGGTCAGCCTGGTGGTTCCTCGACCAAAAAGATGGAATGATCAAACAGATCAATGCATTAGCCAATATGGGGTTGTTAAGCCGCTTTTTGGGTATGCTGACCGATTCACGAAGTTTCCTTTCCTTCCCCCGCCACGAGTATTTCCGGCGGCTCCTGTGCGACTTATTCGGAACGGAAATTGAAAATGGTGAATTGCCAAATGACCTGCCATGGATCGGACGGATGATCCAAGATATCTGCTATCACAACGCAAACCGGTACTTTGGCTGGAATGAACTTTCGCGGTGAGAGCGAAAACGATTTCGAAGAAATTCGGTAATAAAGCGGGGCATTTCAACAAGTGTTGTTATATTTGGCTGGCGTAAACGTTTACGCGATATAAATCTAATCACATTAAAACTTATATGATGACTTCTAGCCAGCGAGCCAGTAAATACAGATGGACGATTTGCTATTTGCTTTTTTTTGCCACTACAATCAATTATTTGGATAGACAGGTTCTTTCATTGACGTGGAAAGATTTCATCGTTCCGGAGTTTCATTGGACGAATAGTGATTATGGAAATATCGCCGCCATCTTTTCGTTGGTATATGCCATCGGAATGCTGTTCGCGGGGAGGTTTGTGGATTGGCTGGATACCAAAAAAGGGTTTCTATGGGCAATTGGTATCTGGTCTGTTGGTGCTTGTTTGCATGCATATTGCGGGATTGCTACAGCGGGTGTCCTCACGGGCAATTGGTTTGTCGGTTTTGAACAGGCGAAAGAGTTGCTTGGTACGGTCGGCGATGTAGGGAGCGTCATTTCGGTCAGCGTCTCCTTGTTTATTGTTGCCCGGATTGTGTTAGCACTTGGTGAATCGGGCAATTTTCCGGCAGCCATTAAAGCGACGGCGGAGTTTTTTCCAAAAAAAGACCGTGGATTTGCGACTAGTATTTTTAACGCCGGATCAACAGTAGGAGCATTGGCTGCACCGGTGACCGTTCCCTTTATTGCAGAAGCTTATGGTTGGGAGGCATCCTTTATCATTATCGGGGCATTGGGATTCATCTGGATGGGTTTTTGGCTTTTCATGTACAAAAAGCCGCATGAGCACCCCAAAGTCAATGCGGCTGAGCTGGCTTATATTCAGCAGGACGATGTGGAAAAACAGCCGTCGACGGCGACGGACCAACCGTCGGTACGTAGAAAAATGTCTTTCTTGCAGGCATTTGGATACAGGCAAACATGGGCGTTTGCGGTAGGCAAATTCATGACGGACGGAGTTTGGTGGTTTTTCCTGTTTTGGACGCCTGCATACCTTAGTTCGGTTTATAATTTAGACTCTACGGAAAGCGCGCTACATATATTTGTGCTCTATGCACTCACATTGTTGTCGATAATAGGCGGATGGCTGCCTACTTATTTTGTAGATAAAAAGGGAATGAATGCGTATGCCGGCCGAATGAAATCAATGCTGATCTTTGCGTTCTTCCCGTTATTGACACTGCTTGCACAGCCGTTGGGTCATATCTCCGTATGGATTCCGATATTGATTATCGGTATAGCTGCTGCAGCGCACCAAGCGTGGTCTGCGAATATTTTTTCGACAATCGGCGATATGTTTCCACGGTCAAGTGTGGCCACCATTACCGGAATCGGCGGAATGGCCGGTGGTGTCGGGTCCTTCTTTATCAACAAAGGATCGGGCATGCTTTTCGATCATGCAGCCAACACAGATATGAAATTTATGGGCTTTACTGGAATTGAATCGGGATATTTCATTATTTTTTCAATTTGTTCGGTTGCCTATTTAATCGGCTGGGTCATCATGAAGTCGCTGGTGCCGCATTATGCACCGATAACGGATATTGACTAGTACGGTGATTATAATTGTGGCCTTCACAAAAAAAATCCTTTAGCGAGAAGCTAAAGGATTTTTTTAATAATAAGGATCGTTTCCTACCAACGGCTTTTTTCTCTGCGTTTTCCTCCCGAGAAATCCCGGAAACCGCCACCGTTTTCACGCTTGCGGCGGCCGCCATTGTAATCCGATGATCCGTTACGGAACGATCGGTTACGTTTCTCTCCGCCACGGCTATCCCCGCGCCCTTCTCCGGCATTTTCCACGCGTACACTGCGGCCATTGAATTCAGCGTTTTGAAATCCGCTGAATACCTTGTCAACCGAAGCATTCTCGACTTCAAAAAACGTGTAAACACCTTTCAGATCAATTTTGCCGATAGACTTGCCACTTATATGTGTTGTATTGCAGATATATCCGAGGATATCCCCGCGGGTGAATTCATCCACCGAACCGAGATTAATGAATAAACGGGTGTAATCCGATTTATAGCCATCGCGGCCAAAACGCTCACCTTTACCTTTTCGTTCGCGATCGAAGCTATTGCGTCCTTCATTGGCATCCACATTGAGATCCGGCGCATTTTGATAATATTCCAAAAAGCGGTTGAATTCAAGTGAGGCAAATCGTTTGATGATTTCTTCCTTGCTCAGATCGGCAAAGCTTTCTAGGATTTTTGGTAAATAGGGATCGATGTGATCGTCATTTACGGAAACCTGCTGCACCTTGTGGATCATGGCAAACAACTGGCTTTCTACTACCGCTTCGCCCCTTGGGACCTCCATTTTGACAAAGGATTTACCAATGACTTTCTCAATCTGGCGTATCTTACCCAGTTCTTTGAGATTTACCAATGAAAGTGAAATACCCGTTTTACCGGCCCGCGCGGTACGGCCGCTTCGGTGGGTGTAGTTTTCGATTTCGTCCGGCAGCGAATAGTTAATGACGTGTGTTACATCATTTACGTCGATGCCACGTGCAGCAACATCGGTAGCAATCAATAGTTGAAGGCTACGTTCGCGATAGCGTTTCATTACTTTGTCCCGCTGTTGTTGCGAGAGATCGCCATGCAGCGAGTCGGCATTATAACCGTCCTTGATGAGGGACTCAGCAATTTCCTGGGTTTCAACTTTTGTACGGCAGAATACGATACCGAAAATCTCGGGATTTGAATCCACAATGCGCTTAAAAGCTGCATACTTGTCGCGCGCACGTATTACGTAGTAGTGGTGTTCGATATTGGCGTTACCACTGTTTTTGGTGCCTACAGTAAGTTCAAATGGATCGGTCATGTAATTTTTCGCAATCCGCCGAACTTCGGCAGGCATGGTGGCTGAGAACAGCCATGTTTTTTTCTCATCCGGAGTAGTGGACAGGATATTGTTGATGTCTTCCTGAAAGCCCATGTTGAGCATTTCATCAGCTTCATCCAACACCACATACCTTACATTAGAAAAATCGATGGCATTGCGACCAATAATGTCGAGCATGCGTCCTGGGGTGGCCACGACAATTTGCACGCCTCGACGGATCTGCCGCAACTGATCGCTGATGCTAGCACCGCCGTAAACGGCGACTACATGGACATTCGGAATGTTCTTGGCAAATTTTTCGATGTCTTTGGAAATCTGCAGACACAACTCGCGCGTAGGACATAGTACCAACGCTTGCGGGTGTCGCTGTGAAAAATCCAATAGTTCTAATAAGGGCAGACCAAACGCTGCTGTTTTGCCGGTACCGGTTTGGGCTAATCCGACAAAATCGTTGCTGCCTGTCAAAAGTACGGGAACGGCTTGTTCCTGGATGGGAGTGGGTTTCTCGAAACCTAACTCTGTGATGGCATTAACAATATCATGACGGATCCCCAGTTCAATAAATGGGTTCATGAATATTATGTATACAATAGGCACTATTGCCTAAGGCGGTGCAAAGGTAAGGTTAATTTATTGAAATTCAAAGAGAGAAGTGTTGAAAGTAAAAAGTAAAAAATCAAACATAAAAAGTGAATGGGTTAAGTAAGAAAGCAAAAGCCGGTCTGAATTACCAGGCCGGCTTTTTGACTTTTAACTTTTGGTTTTTAACTTAATACAGCGTGAACTCCACCCGTCGATTTTGTTGGCGGCCTTCTGCCGTGTTGTTGCTGGCAATTGGCTGGGTTGGACCATATCCGGTAGCTTCAATACGCGATGGATTGGCACCTTTGCTTACAAGGTAAGCTTTTACGGCCTCGGCCCTTTCTTTCGAAAGACGCATATTGGTTTGCATAGAGCCGGTGTTGTCCGTATGGCCCGCCAATTTGAGACTGAAGTTTTTCTCAATAAGCAACGCCGCAACCTTATTGAGGCTAGCATGTGAGGTTGCCCGAATTGTGGCTTTCCCTAAGTCAAATTCCAGATTTTGGATGGCCTCATCCACAACTCGCCGATCTTCATCTGTTACGGTAATTTGTTGAACAACGGGAGCTTTGGGTTCAGGTAAAGGACATCCCGCACCATCCACCTTGGTTTTTTCGGGTGTATCAGGACATTTGTCGTATCGGTTTGCTACGCCGTCGCCATCATCATCTGCAAGATCTGCATACAGGCGTTCCAGTTGTGATTTTAATTTTTCGTTCTCTGCTTTTTGAGCGTCAAGCGTTGCTTTCTGAGCAACCAACTCGTCATACTGAGCGGTATACTCTTTTTGCATGGCTGATACCGGGTTGCTGTTGGCAAGGAACGGTTTGCTCCGGTCACCAAGCGCAAACTCCACACCAACGTGGGCATAGGAGAAGATGTCTTTGGACCCGCCGTGGCTTGAGCCATCAAAATTAGCAGACTGAACGAGGTTAAGGCGATAACCTAAATCGATGGCAATGTCATTGGACACCCCAAATTTCAGTCCGACACCACCGGGTACAAAGAGCTTCGTAGTTTGATCGTAATCGGTGGTCACACCGTTTATTTCAGAAGAAGGCTCAAAGCCCAGGGCACCCAGACCGACATTAGCGTAAGGCTTGATCAGCCCCTGATGCTGCCGCCAGTTGATGTTGGCAAGGGTGACGTGGGCAGACACAGCCACTGACCACGGTAGTTTGGTTTCAAACGAGTTGCCGTTGTTTTCCCGCACTCCGGATACTTTCCCGCCCACATATTCAGCTTGTATACCAAAACCGGGAAGAATTTGCCTTTTTACATAAAGACCATAGCCAAAGTTGTTTTCGACTTGGTCGAATTTACGCCGTAAACCGATCAGGTTCGACTGGTTTAAGAGGCCGCCATGTACGCCGATAGACCACGTCCGATATTCAGTGTCTGGTGCAAAAGGCTTTACTTCATTTAGGGTTGGTGTTTGCGCAACCAATTGTGTTACAGATAGGATGCCTGCTGCGGCAAGCCATCCGGTTTTGGTAATATTTATTCTCATTCGTCCGTAATTAGTTTATTATTTTATCCCCATTAAGCAATTAGCGAGCCATTTATTAAAAAAATAGGATATGTTTCAAAGTTTCCAAGTAGTTTTCTGATATTTTTACCATTAAAAATAAACAATAACTAGATTAAAAGTTAATGCAATTTTACTAGATATCATATATATATGGTAAAAATTAGGTGTTTTTATCGTATTTAATACGATAACAATACGATGAAAATACGATAACGATACGATGAATTTTAAATAATATATCCTATTTATTTAAAGTCTATTTATTTTTCAATATAGAACGAGTTTCTGAATTTGGTCTGCCCAGTTTAGCCGCCGTTACGTTTACCTATGAAATTGCAATTGCATGCTATTTTGCCTAAATTTGCGCAAAAGATTAACAATCGTTTTCAATGACAAGTAGGGAAATCCGCGAAGCTTTTCTGGCTTTTTTTAAAAATAAAGGGCATCATATTGTGCCCTCTGCTCCGGTGGTCGTGAAAAATGACCCGACACTGATGTTTACCAATGCTGGTATGAACCAGTTCAAGGATATCTTTTTGGGAGATGCCCGGGCGAATTTTTCTCGTATAACGGATACTCAACGCTGTTTGCGTGTATCGGGAAAACATAATGACTTGGAAGAGGTAGGGATCGATACCTATCACCATACGTTGTTCGAAATGCTGGGAAACTGGAGCTTCGGTGATTATTTCAAGAAAGAAGCAATTGCATGGAGCTGGGAGTTACTTACCGAAGTATATAAACTGGATAAAGACCGCCTTTATGTAACCATCTTTGAGGGCGACAAAGCAGATGGACTGTCCCAAGACGATGAAGCATATACGTATTGGAAAGAAATCATCGCCGAAGACCGCATCTTACTTGGCAATAAAAAAGATAATTTTTGGGAAATGGGAGATACGGGACCTTGCGGCCCCTGTTCCGAAATCCATGTGGATTGCCGCGCCGACGCCGAGCGGAATGCGGTGGACGGGAAGACGCTTGTAAACGCCGATCATCCGCAAGTGATTGAAATCTGGAACCTCGTGTTTATGCAGTTTAACCGTCAAAAAGATGGTTCACTCCATCCGCTGCCCGCGAAACATGTAGATACCGGAATGGGTTTCGAACGCTTGGTACGGGTAATCCAGGGTAAATCTTCTAACTACGATACGGATGTATTCCAACCCATCATTGGGTATATCGCTCGAAAAGCAGGTATTACGTATGGTAGCAATGAAAAGACGGATATTGCCATGCGGGTGCTGGCTGACCATATTCGAGCCATTAGCTTTACCATAGCCGACGGCCAATTGCCTTCAAACAATAAGGCAGGATATGTAATCCGGCGCATTTTAAGGCGCGCCGTTCGATATGCATATACATTTCTCCATTTCAAAGAGCCATTTTTACACGAGCTGGTGCCGCTATTGGCAAAGCAATTTGAAGGAGTGTTTGACGAATTGATAGCTCAGCAGGAGTTTGTGCAGAAGGTGGTACTGGAAGAAGAACAGTCTTTTCTGCGTACATTAGTTACAGGTGTACAACGTTTTGAAAATTATATTTTGGAAGATGGAGCATTGAGAAATAGTGCTTTACGGGGAGAATTGAATAAATCGCTTGGCGATGCAAATAGTTGCGATGATAAACGGCACGCTAAAGTGATAGATGGGGACTTCGCTTTTGAACTATATGACACATACGGGTTTCCAATTGACTTAACCGAACTGTTGGCGAGGGAAAAAGGTTGGCGTATAGACATGGCTCGATTCCAACAGGCGCTGGCTGAACAAAGGAACCGTTCGAGGGCCGCTACTGCCATCGATACCGATGACTGGGTCGTACTGCAGGAAAGCGAATCGGTAGATTTTGTTGGGTATGACCAAATGGAATGCGAAACCGAAATTCTTAAATATCGGAAAGTTGCCGCCAAGGGAAAAGAGCAATATCAACTGGTGTTGACCGCTACGCCGTTCTATGCAGAGGGTGGAGGCCAAGTAGGCGATACGGGGATGTTGGTTTCACGTGAGACTGGTGAAAAAATAGTCATTACCGATACAAAAAAAGAAAACGGGCTCGCTGTACATTATGCGCAGTCGTTGCCGACCGATTTACGGGGTACATTTGTTGCTGCGATAAATGCAGAAAGACGGCGCGATATCGAAGGAAATCATTCGGCTACCCACTTGCTGCATGCGGCGTTGAAACAAGTGCTTGGAAATCATGTGAACCAAAAAGGCTCGCTGGTTAACACCGATTACCTCCGTTTTGACTTCTCGCATTTTGCAAAAGTGAATGACGACGAGCTTTTACAGATTGAACGCATTGTGAATGATAAAATAAGAGAAAATATTCCATTGAAAGAAGAACGGGATGTGCCCTTCCAACAAGCAATTGATGCCGGGGTGACCGCATTGTTTGGGGAAAAATATGGCGATCATGTGCGTGTGATTACGTTTGATGACCGATTTTCAAAGGAACTCTGTGGGGGTACACATGTGCGGGCAACCGGACAGATCGGCTTTTTCAAAATTGTTGCCGAAAGTGCTGTGGCGGCGGGAGTAAGACGCATAGAAGCTATTACAGGAAGCGCAGCAGAGCGCTTTATCGAAGAGCAGGTAAAGACCGTTAGCAGGTTCCGGGAGCTGCTTAACAATCCGAAAGACCTGGCGTCGGCACTGAATCGGCTGTTGGATGAGAATAACTCGCTACGGAAAGAGGTTGAGCGCACCGTGACTGACAAGGCACTTCAATTAAAGGATAAACTGACAGCTAAGGCGTTGGATATCGACGGAGTGAGTTTTATTGCTGATCAGATAGATCTTCCTAATGCAGAGGCAGTAAAGACCCTGGCTTATGCTTTAAAAGGTGGAGTCGAAAATCTGTTTCTTGTACTGGGAGCCGAAATAAATGGGAAACCGTTGCTTACGGTAGTTGTTTCAGATAGTTTGATCAAACAAAAGGATTGGAATGCCGGCACCATTGTACGTGAACTGGCAAAGGAAATTCAGGGAGGTGGTGGTGGCCAACCTTTTTATGCAACAGCGGGAGGTAAGGATGCCAGCGGCTTACCCCGCGCGCTGGCCAACGCAAAAGAATTTGTAATGTCTCAATAGATGATACGATTAAGTGTAATAACAGGGATTTTGGTGTGTTTGTTGTCGGCGTGTGCTAATGACGACCAGTTTACAATTGAAGGTGAAATACACCATGCGGGAAACATACGTACCGTTGTCTTGTATGAGGGAGACCGGAAATTGGATTCCGTGTTTTTGAACGAACAGGGCGAATTCGTGTTGCGCCGGGCAGCGGCGAATCCGCGGCTGCTCACGTTGCAAGCCGGAAATAACAAATATCACTTAATACTGCAGAATGGTGACCGCGTTATGTTTCGCACCGATTTGATGTCCGAAGGGAATACCTACGAACTTTCCGGTTCTCCGTTATCTGAAAAAATACAGCATTTTGCCGGTACGATTACTGAGAAAGAACAATTTGAAGCCGAGTTGGAAGCTTCGTTTGCCACGCAGGCAGCGGGGTTGGACGATGCCAAGCTTACGGACCTGCGGCAGCAATTTATGCAAAAATACCGCGAGCATATGCAGGCATACACAGATGCTGCTATCCAGTTTGCAAATGAACACGACGACTTGGCTGGCTTTTTTGCCATGAGCACACTGGATAAGGAATTGGCGGAAGCGGAGCTGGTCGCTTATGCAGACCGGATTGCGGGTCGATGGAATGACAACGTACAGGTACGGCAATTTGTGGAGGAAATGGCGCGTCTGAAGCGGCTGGCAGTGGGGCAGCCGGCACCTGATTTTGAGTCGATCACACCGGATAATAAGCGCGTGAAACTATCAGACTTCCAGGGCAAATATACGCTCGTAGATTTTTGGGCCTCCTGGTGCGTGCCCTGCCGTCAGGAAAATCCGAATATTGTAACACAATATCACGCCTTTAAAGATAAAGGGTTTACGATATTGGGTGTGTCATTAGACGATAATCCCGGCTCTTGGATGCGTGCCATAAAAGACGATGGGCTGGAATGGACTCAAGTTTCAGACTTACAGCAATGGGGCAGCGAGGTGGTGGGTCTGTACCGGATACAGGCGATTCCTGCCTCTTATCTACTTGATCCAAAGGGAATAATTATCGCAAAAAACTTAAGAGGTCCTGAATTGGCGACCTTTTTAAAGAAAACGTTGGATTAGTGAATATTCTGTGTTAATGACATGTGCTGTTTAATGATTTGTTAATATTGGTTTAACAATGATTTGTCAATAAGTACATACTTTAGCAAAAAAAACACGATGAGCACTGCAAAACAAAAGATTCTGGTGGTCGACGATGAACCCGATATCGTGGAGCTGATTGCCTATAACCTCAAACGGGAGGGTTATCAGGTACACACCGCGTCCAACGGTCAAGAGGCTGTCACGACGGCAAAAAAGATCATGCCTGACCTGATTATCCTGGACGTAATGATGCCCAAAATGGATGGAATAGAAGCCTGTCGTATCATGCGGGCCATGCCGGAGTTCAAAAGCACGTTCATGGTGTTTCTTACCGCCCGGAGTGAAGAGTATTCGGAGATCGCGGGATTTAATGTTGGTGCGGATGATTACATCGCTAAACCCATCAAACCACGCGCCCTCCTAAGCCGCATCAATGCAATCCTACGGCGGAACGCACCTACCGATGAACTCCCTAATGAGAAGCTGGAGATCTCGGATTTGGTAATTGATCGGGAAGCTTTCCTGGTGTTTAAGAACGGGGAAAAGATCGTGCTGGCAAAGAAGGAATTTGAACTGCTTTACCTGCTGGCCTCCAAACCGGGTAAAGTGTATACCCGGGAGGTAATTCTAAAGAATATCTGGGAAGATTCGGTGGTGGTTACCAATCGGACCATTGATGTACACATCCGTAAACTGCGTGAAAAAATAGGCGAAAATTATGTTTCTACGGTAAAAGGCGTGGGATATAAATTTGAGGCTTAAATGCCAAATACATCATAGTTGGGTTTGTTGAGGTGATAACCGGACGCCTCGGCAGCTTGATTCGCCTCGTCGAGCAGCCGGCCACTGCTGATCAGCTGCTGCAGCTTGTTGATATCATCGGCGAAGATACGGTCACGATCCGCGAAAGGAACTTCTTTTCTTACCAAGCTATGGCATGCCTCCAATACCTCCGATGACCTGAGAGGGCGGCGGAAATCCAGCGCCTGGGCAGCATATAGCAGCTCGACAGCCAAAATGTATTCGAGATTGTCGATAACTTTGTTCAATTTACGCGCACCGATCGCGCCCATCGACACGTGGTCTTCCTGTCCCAGTGATGTCGGGATGCTGTCGGCACTTGCTGGAAAGCACAACGTCTTATTTTCGGAGACCAATGCCGCTGCCGTATATTGCGGTACCATGAAGCCCGAATGGAGACCGGCGTCCGGTATTAGCAGTTTGGGGAGGCCGTAACGCCCTTCGATGGTGAGGTAACTCCGGCGATCAGAGATGTTGCCAAGTTCTGCAGCACCGACGGTGGCGTAGTCGATAGCGATAGCCAACGGCTGGCCGTGGAAATTACCGCCGCTAATGGCTTCGTGCTGTCCCAGTACAATCGGATTATCGGTGACCGCATTAATTTCAATTTCGGTGAGCTCCTTGAGATGTAGCCACGCCGTCCGCGAAGCGCCGTGTACCTGAGGCATACATCGTAGCGAATAAGGGTCCTGTACCCGTCCACAATCCGGATGTGAGTTGGCGATCTCTGAGGTATGGAGCAATTCCCACAAGCGATGGGCGACTAATTGATTTCCCGGAAACGGGCGGAGCTCGTGCAGACGGGCATCAAACGGCTTGTAAGAGCCCATGAGTCCTTCCAACGACATCGCGCCGATAAGGTCGGCTACCTCGAGGGTAGTATACATCCGGTGTAAAGCATGCACGGAATGGGCCGCAATGAATTGCGTGCCGTTGATCAACGCCAATCCTTCCTTGGGACCAAGCTGTAATGGAGACATTCCGCAGGCCTTCAGTGCAACTTCGGCTGGCATAATGTTTCCTTTGAAACATACTTCGCCAAGCCCAATGAGTGGTAAGAAAAGATGGGCGAGCGGAGCGAGGTCGCCCGATGCTCCCACCGAACCCTGTGACGGAACCATAGGGATAATGTCCTGTTCAGCCATCCAGATGATACGCTCCAATGTACGCAACTGTACACCGGAATAGCCCTGGGCAAGCGCCTGCGCCTTCATGATCATCATGGTTTTGGCAATAGAGACAGGGAGAGGGGTGCCAACGCCTACCGCATGGCTTTGCAGTAGGTTACATTGTAGCTGGTTGACGTCTTTGGCGGAGATGACGGTGTTGCATAAGGGACCGAATCCCGTATTGATGCCGTACACCACTTCACGGTTGGACACCATGTCTTTTACGAATGATGCCGACTGATCCACTTTATGCCGCGCCTTGGCAGAAAGTGTCCCTTGGAGTCGCCCGTGAGTGAGTGCTAAAACCGACCTTATGGTAAGTTTATCAGTGCCGTACCGAAAGTTCTTCATGACATGTCCAAAAGTGATTCGGTGATTCGCTTGGATTGCGCCAAATTTACATGTGCGTCTACAATGATCGGAACTATTCGCTAATTACGCAATAGAAATCTGAATTTTTAACTTTACCCCCGTATGTCTATATTCCGTTTTAAGCAATTTGTGGTCGATCAAACTGAAAGTACCATGAAAGTGAATACCGATGGAGTGTTGCTGGGTGCTATGGCTTCGGCGGCTGGTCCTGGGCGCATCCTTGATATAGGAACCGGTACTGGCGTGATCGCGCTGATGTTGGCACAGCGATTCCCCTCGGCCAGGGTGGAAGCCATTGAAGTAGATGCCCTTGCGGCTAAACTGGCTGGTGAGAATTTCATCAGATCCACTTTTGCAACGCGGATTTCTGCTCAGGCTGTCGCCTTAGCAGATTTTCAGCCGATGGAGGCTTTTGATCTCATCGTGTCCAATCCCCCCTTTTTTCTGCATGCACTTAAAAGTCGAGACTACCGAAAGCGGGTGTCTCGGCATACAGAAACGTCGTTTTATTCCGAATTGCTGGATCGGGCCTTCAAGTGGCTGACGGCAAAGGGAAGTTTGCAGCTTGTGCTTCCGATTCCAGTGGCAGAGTGGATCAAGCAGCAGGCAATCGATGAATACGGCTTGGTTGTGCAAGGGCAGCATAACATCCGATCGTTTGCATCTCATCCGCCGATCCGTTGCATTTTAGCCATTGGTAAAACTCCATTAGCGATTCCGGCATTGACGGGCGACTTGGTAATTTACGAAGATAAAGGCGTATATAGCCAAGCATACCGGACATTGTTGGCCGATTTTTTCTTGGCATTTTAAGAATTCTTATATTCGCCTGTCTATGATCAGAATCGGGTTGCTTTCGGATACGCACGGTTACCTGGATGAGCGGGTGTTTAAACATTTTGAGTTGTGTGACGAAATATGGCACGCTGGAGATTTTGGTGATATTGCAGTGGCGGATACACTGGCGGCATTCCGGCCACTGAAGGGCGTTTATGGAAATATAGATGGCAAGGATATTCGCGCGGTGTATCCTGAGCACCTGCGTTTTTATTGTGAGGAGGTGGACGTCTGGATGACCCACATCGGCGGCTACCCCAATCACTATAGTCCACAAGTACGGAAAGCAATCCAACTCAATCCACCTAAACTTTTTATCAGCGGCCATTCGCACATTCTTAAAGTCATGTACGACCAAAAGTTACAATGCCTGCATCTGAATCCGGGCGCCGCCGGAAAGCAGGGGTGGCATAAAGTTCGTACGCTTTTACGTTTTAGCATTCACGATAATCGTATTGAAGACCTTGAGGTTGTCGAATTGCATAATGTTTAATTTATATTTACACTAAGTTTTTTGATTTTTGTTGTTTTAGTGCTGTTTTTGGCTATTTTTGCTTGCGTTTTTAAGTATTATAATACACTAACTAAAGCAGGATTTAATGACGAAAGTGATTACACTGGGCCAGTTCATCATCGAAAAACAGGCTGACTTTCCGTATGCGAAGGGTGAACTATCAAGGCTGTTACGCGATATCGGCATTGCCGCAAAAATTGTGAACCGCGAAGTAAATAAAGCTGGGCTTGTTGACATACTCGGGGATAATGGAACAACCAATATTCAGGGTGAAGGCCAGAAGAAGCTGGATGTATACGCAGATGAGCAGTTTATTTCTGCGTTACGCAGCGGTGGCGAATGCTGTGTTGTCGCTTCTGAAGAACACGATGACTGCATCTTCATTGATTCCCATGTGTCTCGAAATGCCAAATATATCGTCTGTATCGATCCATTAGATGGTTCCTCAAACATTGATGTCAATGTATCTGTGGGTACCATCTTTTCGATTTACAGGCGTACCGATCCGGGCGGGCCTATACGGCTTGAGGAAGTTCTTCAAAAAGGAACGCAACAGGTTGCTGCGGGCTATGTGATTTATGGTTCCTCAACGATGCTGGTTTATACCACCGGTAAAGGTGTGAATGGGTTTACGCTTGATCCTTCCATTGGTGAATTTTGCCTTTCGCATCCGAATATGCGGATACCACTCGATGGTACAATTTATTCCATCAACGAAGGTAACTACGTAAAATTTCCGCAGGGTGTGAAAGATTATATCAAATATTGCCAAGTGGAGGAACCGGAGACCAACCGGCCTTTCACATCCCGGTACATCGGATCGATGGTGGCCGATGTGCACCGTAACCTGATCAAAGGGGGGGTGTTTCTGTATCCCACCACGTCGTCACATCCGCAGGGAAAACTGCGGCTGATGTACGAATGCAATCCGTTGGCTTTCATTATTGAACAGGCGGGCGGGAAAGCAACCGATGGATGGCAACGGATTTTAGACATCCAACCCCAAGAACTCCATGAGCGTACGCCGATTTTTATCGGTAGTATAGCGATGGTGGAAAAAGTAGAAGAATTTATCCAGCTAAAGACTGTCGCGTACTTCCAATAGGAAGGTTTTCAAGCGCTGGAGCGAGTCAATGACCCGTTGATTTTCCCGCGCTTCGCTTTTATTGTTTCGTAGGTAGTCTTTTGCTCCCTGCAATGTGTATCCTTTGTCTTTTACCAGATTGAAGATGACTTTCAGGTTTGCAATGTCATCGGGAGTAAACAGCCGGTTTCCTTTCTTGTTTTTCTTGGGTTGAAGAATGTCAAATTCGCGTTCATAAAACCGTATTTGGGATGCATTAACACCAAATAGGGCTGTCACTTCACCCATGGTGTAATAGAGTTTGTTTATTTCGCGCTCTTTGTAAGGCATATAACGAACGGGATTGATGTACCTTTGCTTTGCAAAGATACAATTACCGTTGAAATATCCTACGCCTATTAATCGAACGACTGATTTTCCTGTGATGCAGCCTCTAAGATGGCTACGTATTCGGTGGGAGTAAGGTCGTTATAAATGAAATTAATGGGATTTACGGGCTTATTGTTTTTGTGCACTTCGTAATGTACATGGGGGCCGGTGGAAATTCCGGTATTGCCTACATAGCCGATCAAATCGCCCCGTTGTACCCGTTGGCCCACCCGCACTGCAAACCGGCTCATGTGGCCATAAAGCGTTTTATAGCTGTACCCATGGTTGATGACTATCCGCCGCCCATATCCGCCATCCATGCCCGCCGCTTCGACTTTTCCGTTTCCGGTCGCATAAATCGGAGTGCCTACCGGTGCCGCGAAGTCGATTCCTGCGTGCATTTTCCGGATCTTATATACCGGATGTATTCGTGTGCCAAAACCCGATACACCGGCATGCCCCTTACGGCTATCCACAGGTTGGATGGCTGGAATGCTAGCCATCATTTCGGTTTTGGATTTTGCCATTTCGGTCAGGTCATCGTACGATTTCGATTGTACGTACAGCGCTTTGGTAATGTAATCAAGTTTTTTGGCCGTTTCAACCATCAAATCTGAATTACTGAAGTGTTCAAGATTTTTGTATCGATTGACGCCGCCAAACCCTGCCTTGCGGATATCGGAGTCTATGGGGTCGGCCTCAAAGATCACCCGGTAAATATTATCATCGCGGTGTTGCATGCCTTCCAAGGCCGCATCAATCTGCTTCAGCCGTTCCTGCATCAGGTTGTATTGAAGTGCCATTTGGTCTACTTCCCGTTGTAGTTGTTTTTCTTTCGGCGAATCAAAAAACGTGAAACCTATATAGAAGAGGAAAATCGCACATGCGAAGGAACTCGTAAGGAAACCGATAATACGGAAGGTCCAGGTCCTGGTACTTGTTTTTATCTTCTCATATTTCAATGTATGAGAGTTGTAATGGTACTTTGTTTTCGCCATTAGCGTTGCATTTAATGGATTTCAGTTAATGGTCAGACTGACTTCGACTACAAAGATAGCTACTAGCTGGCGGCAAACTTAACTAAAGTTGATTGAATATACAACGGGGTACGAAACAAAATGTCCGATTTCGTTGCAAATCCATAAGAAGCGAAGTCGCAGTTTAGTAAATATGCGGTTTTGCACATCCGCTAGCTGACCATCGATAGAAACAGGGCTACTTGTTGTTTGAGCTGGCGGCGGTCGACAATAAAATCGAGAAAACCGTGCTCCAGCAGAAACTCAGAAGTTTGAAATCCCTTAGGCAGGTCCTTTTTGATGGTTTCTTTAATGACACGAGGGCCCGCGAAACCAATGAGCGCACCTGGCTCAGCAATGTTAATGTCGCCCAGCATGGCGTAAGAAGCTGTTACGCCGCCGGTGGTGGGGTCTGTTAGTAGACAGATGTAGGGTAGTTTTGCTTCGTTAAGCAGCGCGAGTTTAGCTGATGTCTTGGCCATCTGCATCAGTGAAAATGCAGCTTCCATCATACGGGCACCGCCCGATTTCGATATCAGCATGAAAGGGGTCCGGTGTTGGAGGCAGTAGTCGATGGACCGCGCAATTTTTTCGCCCACTACCGATCCCATGGAGCCACCGATAAATGTGAAGTCCATGCATGCCACTACCAGATCGCGGCCCTCCACTTTACCGTGGGCACAACGAATCGCATCGTTCAATCCGGTTTTGGCGTAGCTTTCTTCCAAACGTGCCGTATATTTTTTGGTGTCTTCAAAGTGTAGGGGGTCTCCGGATTTCAGGTTGGCAAACAGCTCCGTAAACTGATTGTCATCAAAAAGGATGGAAAAGTATGCGGCCGATCCAATGCGGAGGTGATAACCGCAATATTGGCATACATACTTGTTTTCGATCTGTTCGATGTTCAGCAAAGGTTTTTTGCAGGAAGGGCATTTGTTCCAAAGGCCGTCGGGCGCTTCCTTTTTATGTTCGGTAGCCGTACTAATACCGGCCTTTTCACGTCTAAACCAACTCATGCAAATTTGATTATGGGATGCAAACTTAGATAAACTTGTGGGGATATGCAAGAACCGTCATGTACTTGTTCGTAGCCGGATTTATCAATAAAAAATGGGCAAGCTCCTTTTATCGCACCGCTACAACCCAATACCCTTGCTGCGTTCCCGCCCTGGGGGATTCTTGGGGAGCTGGTCGTAAAAGACTTACCCATGGTGCAAAGGTAACGAAAATCATGAGAAAATCAATAGAAATAATGCATACTCCTAATTAATTGGTTTGCAGGTTAGTTCAAAATTCGGTACACCCACCCTGGCAGTACAGCAATGACGCCTTTTATCTCCATTTCTAGCAACGTGATCGCTAACTTACTTTGTGGCCATTGCAATCGCCGCGAAAGTTCATCGATAGCGATCTGTCCGGCTGCCTGAATGGCATCATATACCTGTTGTTCCGTTTTATCCAGCGAAACATGAAGCGGGAGCTGTTTGGGAGGTTGTTTTCTTTCGTCAATTTCCCAGTTCATGAGGTACGCCAGATCCGTTGCGCCGGTGATAAGATGAGCGCGGTTGGTTTTAATCAAGTAATTGCATCCGGATGAAAATTCCTGATTGAGGTTTCCGGGAAACGCACACACATCACGATTATACGTATTAGCGATTTCCGCTGTGATAAGTGCACCTCCTTTGATGGCAGCTTCAATAACAATAGTCACGTCGGATAGACCGGCGATGATGCGATTACGCATTGGGAAATTCCGTTTATCGGGATTGGTGCCCGAAGGAAATTCGGTGAGTAATCCGCCTTGATCCAACATTCGGGCAGCCATTTCGCGGTTAGCTGAAGGGTAAATTCGATCGAGGCCATGCCCCAAGACACCAACAGTAGGCAAACCATACGTCAGTGCATTGCGATGGGCATGGCTGTCGATACCGTATGCTAGTCCGCTGATTACGCTCACGCCATACGGTTGAAGGTCTCGCACAAATTCGCTGCAGATCAATTTTCCATACGAAGTAGCATTGCGTGTGCCGACGATGCTGATGATGCGCGATGCGTTAAGATCGGTATTTCCTTTATAATAGAGCAGCAGTGGTGCGTCGGGACATTCTTTGAGGCGCTTAGGGTAGCTGTTTTCATTCCAAAAGAGGGTCTGTATACGATGCTTTTCGATGAATCGGAGTTCGTTTTCGGCTTCACGGAGTACCCTTGCCTCTAAAATGGCCGCTGCCAGTCGGCTGCCGATTCCGGGAATGGCCAAAAGTTCCTTCCTTGGGGCGGCAAATATCGCCTCGGCAGCCTGAAAATGATCCAGTAAATGGCGGGCGATGACAGGCCCCACACCGTTTATTTTAGTTAACGCTATTTGATGAAGGAGGCTCATAGGATAAAGCGAATGTATAAAAAATATTATAAAAGTAGTATATTGTGTGCGTCCGATAATAAAATAAACTCATCGATGGCGGAAGCACCACAACTCGAAGTATGGATGCGGGGTCCGGTACCCGGGATCCCGGCATTATTGCAGCCCGTGGCACATGCCCTGCTGCAGGCGAAGGAAGAGGTAGCCGTGTATATGGAGGGCTTCGACAACCGATATCTATGGCAACGGCCGGGTGGAGTGGCGGCTGTGGGTTTTCATTTAAAACACATAGCGGGTGTTATAGACCGCTTGTTTACCTACGCAGAAGGTCTGTCATTGTCTGAAGCCCAGTTTGATTACTTGCGCGCAGAGGGAGCGGAAATGTCTGAGATTGCTAGTGCCGAATTGGTGGCTGCTTTGCACAACCGAGTGGACCAGGCCATTGTCCAGCTCAAGCAGGTTGATGAAACGCAGTTGACCCACACCCGATACCTTGGCCGAAAACGAATACCTACGACGGTTATAGGTCTATTGTTTCACGCCGCTGAACATACCCAGCGACACGTCGGACAATTGTTGGTTACGGTCAAATTAGTAGAACACCGTTGACGTAAATCAAACGGATGGATAGGAATTTAAATCGGAATGTACACCAGGTGCTTGGTTTCAAAAAAATCTTCAGTAAAATATTGGGCGAGCGAATGTACTTCCGCGCGAAGATGTGCTTCCCGGATTTCTTCGCGCAAATCGCCTCCTTTAAGGTATAAGATGCCGTTGGGAATGGCATTTTTATCTTTTTTGAGGAATTTATTGCTAACCCAGGGATAGAAATCGGCCAAACGAGTGACGGCGCGCGATACGACGAAATCATATTTTTCATCCAGCTGTTCGGCACGGATGTGATAAGCTTCTACATTTTTCAGACCGATTGCTGCTGCCACCTCCCGCACGACCTTTATTTTTTTGCCAATGGAGTCGACAAGATGAAATTGTATCTCGGGAAATAGGATAGCTAACGGAATGCCTGGAAAACCGCCTCCCGTACCGACATCTAAGACTTGTGTGCCGGGTGTAAAGTTGATGAATTTGGCAATGCCAAGAGCGTGTAATACATGGTGGAGGTAAAGGCTACCGACGTCTTTACGGGAAACCACATTAATCTGTGCGTTCCAGTGCGCGTATAGGTCTCCTAATTTCGCAAATTGTTCCCGTTGTAGTTCCGAAAGTTTCGGAAAATAGCGGTAGATGATATCAACACCTGGATTGAACATGCTTTTGTCCTGTTAATCTCGTACTTCGTATTTGGTACTTATTTCCACGTAACTTCTTTTTTAAATAGCGCAGCGAAGCCATTGAGACAGATGTAGCCGTAATAGGCGATGTCTAATAGCGGCAATCCCCACAGCAACCCCTTCACCTGTAATTTCTTGGTGATGGGATAATAGACTAAAAGCTGCACCAACAACCTGAAAACATACATGCCAGCTCCGATATACCAGTACTGTGGATAAACGACAACGGTTGCAATGACGAACAGATAAAAAAGAAACGCACTGACCAGTTGGGTTGTCAGCATTCGACGGTGCGAAGGTTTATACGCTTTTGACGCGCTTGCATGTCGCGTCTTTTGTCTGGCATATGCCGAAAACGTGGTTTTGGGTTCGCTCCATACCTGCGCTTCAGGATGAATGCAGATGACCGTATTATGCGGAGTAGCATTCTGATTTACGAACAGGTCGTCGTCGCCCGAGGCAATGTGCATGTGGGAAGCAAATCCCTTTCCTCTGAAAAACAAGCTTTTAGTATAAGCGAGATTACGTCCCACACCCATATATGCATTTCCCCGAAGTGCGTAAGAAAGGTAGCTCATGGCCGTATGGAATGTTTCGAAGCGGATCAGGGCGTTGAGCAATCCGGATTTTTTTACGTAGGGTGAATAGCCAAGCACGATCTCCTCCCCGCCGGCAAATGCGCCGTTCATATGTTTGAGCCATTGGTTGGACTGTGGAACGCAATCGGCGTCGGTGAAAACTAAATGCTCGTACTGAGCGGCCTTGATGCCTAACGTGGCGGCAAACTTCTTTCCGTGCTTCAAACGTACGTGTTCGGCGATTTCGACTACTTTTAGATGCGGGTGTTGCGTGCAAAGGTCCTTCAGCAGCCACTTAGTTTCATCTTCCGAAAAATCGTTTACCAGTACCACTTCAAATGTTGGATAATCCTGCCCCAGGATGTAAGGTAGATTCTTCCGTAAATTTTCTTCTTCGTTGCGGGCGCAGATGATGACTGACAGGGGGTAGAACGGCAATTTCTCCGGTAGGGACGGGACTTTGTAAAGCGTTAATTTACTGTAAACCGACAGGAGAAAATATAACTGAAAGATTAACAGTAATCCGCATATCCCTGACAAAAAAAAGAATGCTATTCCGGTTATTTGGCTGAAGACGTCCATATACGCTGACAAAGATAGTAGGTTAATTTGTTTTTCCCTATTTTTGCGCGACATGAAATTCACCCTTCAGGCAAAAGACAGACAGTCCAAGGCACGTGCCGGTGCGATTGAAACTGCCCATGGCACAATCGAGACACCTATTTTTATGCCTGTAGGTACAGCGGGTACCGTAAAAGCAGTACATCAGCATGAACTGGTGCGGGATATCGGGGCGCAGATCATCCTCGGCAATACATACCATCTTTACCTGCGGCCGGGATTGGATATATTAAATCGTGCCGGTGGGCTGCACCGGTTCAATGGATGGGACAAGCCAATATTGACCGATAGCGGGGGCTATCAGGTGTATTCGCTTACTGAGGTACGCAAAATCAAAGAAGAGGGGGTAACATTCCGATCGCATATCGACGGTTCTAAACATCTTTTTACACCAGAAAATGTAGTGGATACGCAACGGATCATCGGGGCGGATATCGTTATGGCCTTCGACGAATGTACACCTTATCCCTGCGACTATCAATATGCCAAACGGTCGTTGGATATGACCCATCGTTGGTTGAAACGTTGCTGTGACCGGTTTGATCATACGCAACCTCTTTACGGCTACGAGCAAACGCTGTTTCCTATTGTGCAAGGGTCGGTATACCGGGATTTGAGAGAACGATCAGCAGAAACCATTGCAGCTTTCGGACGCGACGGTAATGCGATCGGCGGACTGTCGGTGGGCGAACCGGCTGAAGAGATGTATGCGATGACCGAAGTGGTATGCAACATACTTCCCGCCGAAAAGCCGCGTTATTTGATGGGCGTAGGCACGCCGGTCAATATACTGGAAAACATTGCCTTGGGGATCGATCTATTTGACTGTGTAATGCCTACACGGAATGCGCGAAATGGCATGTTGTTTACCCGGCAGGGCATCATCAATATCAAAAACAAAAAATGGGAGGCGGATTTTTCACCCATTGATGCCGAGAGCGATTTGCTCGCCGATCGGGTATACAGCAAGGCTTATTTGAGGCATCTCATCCGGTCGCAGGAGATTCTCGGCGCACAGATCGCTACGTTACATAACCTGCATTTTTATCTTTGGTTAGTAGGGGAGGCTCGCAAACATATTTTGGCTGGAGATTTTCGTGAGTGGAAGAATAAGATGGTGGCACAATTGGACGAAAGGTTATAACGCATGATAAAGTGGTTGAAATCATCGTTTACGATTATCGACTGGTATATTATCCGGAAATACCTAAGTACGTTTGTTTTCACGATGGCCATTTTTACCGTTGTGGCTGTCGTATTTGATGTGTCCGAACGGCTGGATGATTTCATGAAACACAAGGCGCCGCTTTCGAAGATTGTGTTTGAGTATTATGCCGGATTTGTCCCGTTCTATCTGAACATGCTTTCGCCACTGATAAATTTCATCGCGGTTATCTTTTTTACGGCAAAGATGGCGGATCAAACTGAAATCGTGCCGATTTTGAGTGGGGGGATGAGCTTTAATCGGTTTATACGCCCCTATATGGTTGCGGCTACCGTTATTTTTGCGCTGAATTTTGCGTTTAGTGTTTACATTATTCCCCGCACCAATAAGCTGAAAGTGGGCTTTGAGCGAATTTATGTAAAGCCGGTGGAGAATAACACAAAAAGTTCCACACATATGCAGATTGATGACGATAGCTATGTTTACATCGATAATTTTGATAATAACCGCAAGATAGGATACAACTTTGTGCTCGAAAAGTTTAGGGAAGGGGAGATGACGGAGAAGCTAATGGCCGACCGCATTACTTGGGATTCGATAAAAAATAACTGGCGGATCGAAAATTATACGATCCGTATAGTCGATTCGCTCAAGGAGAAAATGATTAAGGGTTCCCGCATGGATACGTTGTTGGATATGTCGCCGGGAGACTTTGAAGTTTACGATAACATATTCACGGCGATGAAGATGACGGAGCTGAATGCACGTATCGATAAGGAGGAGAGCAGGGGTACTGGAATGATGACCGATTTGCTGCTCGAGAAATACAAACGTTTTGTAACACCGCTGGCAGCTTATGTGCTTACGTTAATGGGTGTCGCATTGTCGTCGAAAAAGGTACGCGGTGGGATCGGGCTAAGCTTAGGAATTGGAATCGGACTAAGTTTTACGTACATCGTATTTATCCAATTTTCTACCATGTTCTCGTTGAAAGGAGGACTGCCTCCAATTATTGCGGTCTTCATCCCCAATATCATTTTTGGCCTGCTGGCTTTTTATCTATTGCATAAAGCCCCGAAATAAGATCATTCTTGTCATAATGGAAACTCCTGCGAGCGGTCGCAAATTATGTATCCTTCATGTCACTGTGGTGGTGTGGGGATTCACCGGGATATTGGGTAACCTTATTTCCCTTTCGGCTATTCATCTGGTTTGGTATCGGGTATTGATCGCCTTCTTGTCATTAGCTATCTATTTTGCTTTCAAAAGACGCTCCTTTAGCGTTAGCAGGCGTGATTTTTTTTCCTTCTTTGTGACGGGCGGATTGGTGGGGTTGCATTGGTTGCTTTTTTTTGAATCGATCAAGGCTTCCACGGTATCGGTTACCTTGGTTTGCCTATCGTCTGTTACCTTGTTTACAGCCTTGGTGGAACCCTTATTTTATAAACGGCGTACGTCAAAGGTGGAAGTGCTTGTCGGCCTGCTGATCATTGTGGGTATTTACCTGGTTTTTAAATTTGAGAGCCATTACCTCAAAGGTATTATTTTGGGATTAGCTGCGGCTTTGACAGCGGCTCTCTTTGGTACGATCAATTCCATGCTAGTTAAAAGCAGCAGTGCTACCCATATCAGCCTGTATGAAATGGCGGGGGCTGGAGTGCTGCTTTCATTAGTCATGCTGGTTTCGGGAGGATTTAATGATGGAATGAAAGTAACAAGTGCAGACTGGATGTATCTTCTGGTGCTTGGCACGGTATGTACATCCGGAGCCTATGTAGCAGCCGTATCGGTAATGAAAGAGATCAGTGCCTTCCGTGTGGCGCTGGCCAGCAACATGGAACCGATCTATGGTATTGCATTGGCTTGGTTGTTTTTTGGTCATCAGGAAAAAATGAGCAGCGGCTTTTATGCCGGTGCGGTTATTATTTTGGGTGCTGTTTTCTTTTATCCGGTTGTGAAATTCAGGTTGGCCCGGCGGAAACCGCCAGCACCTTTGGGTGGGGCTGTTTGATAGAAGGGCTATTTCAACGTGGCTCGGTGCTTACCCGTTCGGATGGTGCAAGAGCGCCCAGGATATCTTATAGCCATTTCAAAATTTCTTCCAGTGCAATCGGAGAGAATGTCTGGCTGATACGGCCATATTCAGCCGGAAGGCCGGTTTCACTTTCCTGGAAAAGGTGATTGAGGCCCGGCAGCGTTTCGATGGTTACGTCGTCATTTCCCGAGTCCCGTAGGGCAGTTTCGATTCCAGCCAGGTTTTCCTTGGCAGATACCTGCAAATCCCGGTCGCCGTTCAATGCTAGTACGGGACACGTTACGCGGGCGAGATACCGGCCCGGGTTGAAACCGAGGAAGTACCGCATCCAAGGGGAAGTGAGGCTGGCCGTTTGCTGGGTAATGGCTTCCATTGCCGCGGCTTCGGTAATGGCTCCGCTGTTAATAGCCGACTGGTATACAGGTAATAACAGCTTACGGATCTCTTTTTCCAGTTCGGCAGTTTCAGCCGGTCCGGCGGCCAGCGCATAGAGTGTTTTGTTGAGTTTGGCGCTAGCCTCCAGCTGTTCGGCTGGCACTCCGCTGGCCTCGCCTAGCATCCAGTTCTGCATAACAAGTAAGCTGTCCAAGGGTATGCCCGGCGCGGCAAGGAGGATCAGAAAAGCAATTTCGGGATGTACAGAAGCCACGATGGGAGCAATCATCCCGCCTTCGCTATGGCCCAATATCCCGATCCGACTCGGATCAATATTCGCAGTCGTTTGCAGGAATGTTACCGCGGCGGCGGCATCGGTAGCAAAATCGGCGGTGGTGGCTGCTGCAAAATCGCCGGTGGACGCGCCGACGCCCCGGTCGTCATACCGCAATATAGCATATCCCTGCCTGGTTAGGTAATCGGCGATCACGAGGAAGGGCTTGTGCCCGAATAGTTCCTCGTCGCGGTTCTGGGGGCCGCTGCCGCTGACAAGTACGACCGTCGCAAACGGCCCTCCGCTTTGCGGCCGTGTGAGCGTTCCTGCCAACGTGATGCCCGCTTCGGGATTGGCGAAGGTGACTTCGTCCACACGATAGGGGAAGGGAGGGTGCGGTTCCTGCGGTCGCGTTTCTTCAGCCGCCGCGGTGTTACCCTGCTTCACCAGGTACAGCGGTATTTCCATGCCACTTTGATAAAACGTGCCCGATAGGGTGGTGTCGGCTTCCAGCTTCCCTTTATACCTGACTCCAAGGGCAGGAGCTTCCAATTCCAGTATGCCGCCATTAAATGCGACCGAGCCGATAGGAATGCCTGCCGCACCCTGGTCGGGGCTATCCATCGTGGCCGTAAAGCCATCGCCCTTTTTATCGATATGAAATATAAGACGCAAATTGACCTGGCCGAGATCCAGCGTGCCGTGCCATATACCGACGGGATTCTGGGCCTGTAGCTGCCCTCCCGTGACCAAAATAAGAAAGAGAGTGAGTATTCGCATGGGGTTGAATGGTTTAGTTTTTAGTTAACGGACAGAATAAGAAGCTTAGAAATCACTTCACTAAGCACGATGCAGCCACCGAAAATCCATTTATGCAGATTTTTCTTGCTGTTGGTGGCCGTTTGGAACCCTTGGAATAGCCAATAAATAAATACGACCGTCGCCACGATTGCCAAGGCCGCGAATGCGATGTTGGCCGCCACGGCACCCAACCCGATAGGGGCATCTTTTGTGGCATTTTCTACCAGATTCATGCTGGCCAGGTGCATAAAACCACCGGTGTTTGTCAGGGGGAGCACATAATAAGGGATCCGGGCGACGAGAGCGGTGCTCACCAGATCAATCAGCCGGGTTTTTGAATTGATGGATCGCCCAACAAGGTAAAGCGGGATCACGAGGCACAATAAGTTGATACCGTTATCCAGTAGAGGCTGCCAGGGCGTGGTCTGCGAAACAAAATGCAGATCCAGTACGCCATCGAAGCGGGTATTGCACTGCCAGCCCAAAAAAGAACCCACTGCGGTTGCCAGCAGTCCTGCTGCCACCAGCTGAATTTCTGCGAAGTGCGCAAAGGGGTTCAGTAAGATGTGTCGTTTCATATATCGGTTACTTTTGTTCGGGTTACTTCTGTTCGAGTTCCTTGATGTGGGCAATCATGTCGTCGAGCCGGTTGCGCACGGTGGGATAGCTTTTGCCCGTTTGTACAGACATTTCTTTAAGGCTGCCGCTACTTAGGAAAAACTGCAAGATAAATTCCTGGTCTTCGGCAGTCAGTTGCATCAGTATCGGAAGGGTATAATTACCAACTATCCGCGTGTCGCAGTTGCCGCAGGATAGCTCTGTAACAGTCAGTGTTTTGGAACAGCTGGGACAATGAACAGGGAATTTATATTTCATACTTCTTGTTTCATTTTATTGATACAATAATAAATAAAATTAATTAGATAAGTAATATTATTTATTATTCAAGGAAAAATTGACGCGTTTTTTGAATAAGTATATTCAATCCGTAAGGGAGTTGCAAGAGAGGCTAATCCGAATGGATAGAAATGGTGGTTTTGTTAGGGCTGGTAAAAAAAAAGTAGTTACTTTCTGTACAGAAAGTAACTACTTACGATATGCGAACGATAGCCTGAAAAGGATATCCGCTTAGATGGGCAGTTTGGTTGAACGGCAGGCAATCCTACGCGTAATCAAACACTGCATCTTTACTCTCAAGCTCCGAATATCCCATCAGGTATTCGTCTACCTTGCGTGCACATTCACGTCCTTCCGAGATGGCCCATACGACCAGGGATTGGCCACGGCGCATATCGCCTGCCGCAAAAACCCGTGCGGTGGATGTTTGGTACTCGCCCTCCTGTGCGCGAACATTGCCCCGTTCATCTCGTTCCACGCCCAGTTGTTCTAAAAGACCCTCGTGCTGCGGATGTAGGAAGCCCATGGCGAGCGTGACAAGTTCGCAGGGTATCTCGCGTTCGGAACCGGGTACTTCTGAGAATTTTACCGGGCGGCCCAAGGAATCGCGCTCCCATTCCAGATCAACGATACGGGCAGCCTTTAGATTTCCTTTGTCATCACCGATAAATTCCTTCGTGGCGATGCTCCAATGGCGTTCGCAACCTTCTTCGTGTGAGGTGGTGGTTTTAAGCAGCATGGGATAGGTAGGCCAGGGCATGGCCTCTGTACGGCCTTTCGGCGGCTGCGGCATCAATTCAAATTGAGTGACGGATTTGGCACCGTGGCGGTTTGACGTACCTACGCAGTCCGATCCGGTATCCCCGCCACCGATGACCAATACGTTTTTCCCGGTAGCAAGAATGTCTGCTTCCTCAAAAGCCGAATTACCTACCCGTTTGTTTTGCTGTTTCAGGAATTCCATGGCAAAGTGTACGCCATTGAGTTCCCTACCGGGGATGTTTAAGTTACGCGGGATGGTGGATCCGCCCGCAAGTACCACGGCATCGTAGGTCTGCAGTTCGCTGGCGGGAACGTTTTTACCTACTTCGGCGTTGCAGCGGAAAACGACACCTTCTTCTTCCATCACCTTGATCCGACGATCGATCACCCATTTTTCCAGCTTAAAATCCGGAATGCCATAGCGGAGCAGCCCTCCGGGCTTATCATCCCGTTCGTATACGGTAACTTCGTGGCCTACACGGATCAATTGGGCGGCAGCTGCCAATCCAGCCGGTCCACTACCCACCACGGCCACCCGTTTTCCTGTTTTGAGATGCGTAGGCCGGGCCTTCACATATTCGCGCTTGTATGCGATTTCAATGATGTGCTTTTCGATTTCTTCGATGGCCACAGGTGAGCGGTTGATGCCTAATACACAGGCCGATTCGCAAGGGGCGGGGCATATCCGGCCCGTAAACTCCGGAAAGTTGTTGGTGGATACCAATATCCGGTATGCGTCTTCCCACTTTCCGTCGTATACTGCATCGTTAAACTCGGGAATGACGTTGCCCAAGGGGCATCCCGAATGACAGAAGGGGATGCCACAGTTCATACACCGGGCAGCCTGTCTGTTCAACTCGTCATCGCTATAGGGTTGTACAAATTCATTGTACGTCTTTTTCCGGTTTGCCACGGGAGCCTTCTTGGGGAGAGCCCGTTCAAATTCCTTAAATCCGGTTGGTTTTCCCATCTTTCTGTCTATATCGTTGTTTATGCTTCTACTAATTTTGAACGCAGCACGTTTTTGAATTCCCGTGGGAATACCTTGATGAAATGCGCCTTTTCTGTTTTCCAATTCTTGAGGACGGAGGTTGCCCGTTTACTGCCGGTAAGATGGATGTGCCGTTTTAGGAGCGTGATGATTGCAGTTTCGTCTTCGGCTTCGAGTGGATCGAGGTCGACCATTTCGGTATTGCAGTTGTCCCTGAATGTTCCTTCGAGGTCATATACCCAAGCAATACCGCCACTCATTCCCGCAGCGAAGTTGCGCCCTGTGGCGCCTAGTATCAGCGCTCGTCCGCCCGTCATGTATTCACATCCGTGGTCGCCCACGCCTTCTACGACGGCGGTGGCACCCGAATTGCGCACGGCAAATCGTTCTCCCGCCTGCCCGCAGACGAATAGGTGTCCGGAGGTAGCACCGTATAAAGCCACGTTGCCTATGATAATATTTTCGTGGGGTACCAGCGGGCTACTTGGTGCGGGATAGATGGCCAATTGTGCGCCGGATAGTCCTTTGCCTACATAATCGTTTGCTTCTCCTTCCAGCTCAAAAGACAGCCCTTTGGCAGCAAATGCGCCAAAACTTTGACCCGCAGAACCTGTAAACTTAAAGTTGATCGTATTGTCGGGAAGTCCTTCGCCGCCGTATATCTTCGAAACTTCATTGGATAACATTGTGCCGATGGTGCGGTCCGTATTTTTGACATTGAATGTGCCGAAAACAGGTGTTTTGCTGTCCAACGCTTTGCGCGCTTGGGTTAACAGCCCCCAGTCCAGGATCATATCCAATCCGTGGTCCTGCTGTTCCGTTTGGTACAGCGTATCGCCGGTGCGGCTATGTGCCACATGCAGGATGCCTGAAAGATCCAGCTTATTGATTTTCCAGTGGTCGATGGCTTCCCTTTTCTTTAGGAACTGTGCACGACCCACCATTTCGTTGATGGTACGGAAGCCAAGCTCGGCCATTACCTCGCGTAATTCCTCAGCGAGGAATTTGAAAAGGTTGACGATATCCTCGGGCTTGCCGGTAAACAATTTACGAAGCTCGGGATCCTGGGTGGCCACACCCACCGGACACGTGTTTAAATGGCATTTTCGCATCATAATGCATCCACCTGCTACCAGCGCCGCAGTAGCTACGCCCCATTCTTCGGCACCCAGTAAGGTTGCGATGGCAATGTCGCGTCCAGTTTTCAATTGACCGTCGGTTTGTAGTACCACACGGCTACGGAGCCCATTTCTAACCAAGGTTTGGTGTGATTCTGCCAAGCCCAACTCCCAGGGCAGTCCGGCATGTTTGATCGAGCTGATGGGCGAGGCTCCTGTTCCACCATCGTATCCGGCAATGAGGATTACGTCGGCATGTGCTTTTGCCACACCTGCGGCAATGGTGCCCACACCGGCCTTGGAAACGAGTTTTACGTTGATCCGTGCCGCCCGGTTTGCGTTTTTAAGGTCGAAGATCAGCTGGGCCAAATCTTCGATCGAATAAATGTCGTGGTGTGGGGGAGGGGAAATCAACCCTACGCCCGGAGTAGAATGCCGTACTTTGGCAATCCAATCGTCCACCTTATGGCCGGGCAACTGTCCGCCTTCACCGGGCTTTGCACCCTGCGCCATCTTTATTTGCAATTCATCCGCTTGGGTGAGGTAATTGGAGGTTACGCCGAAACGACCGGAAGCAATCTGCTTGATGGCCGAACGCATGGAGTCGCCATTGGGTAAGGGTTTGAAACGTATTTCATCCTCGCCGCCTTCTCCAGTGTTGCTCTTCCCGCCAATCCGGTTCATGGCAATAGCCAGTGTGCTGTGGGCCTCATGGGAGATCGATCCGAATGACATGGCTCCCGTAGCAAAGCGCTTCATGATGTTTTCTGCCGGCTCGACTTCATCGATGGAAACCGGTGTGCGGTGACGTGCGAAATCCAGCAACCCACGCAGCGTATACATACGCTCCTTTTGGTTGTTGATGAGCGACGCATATTTCTTATAAGTTTCGTAGTCACCCGTACGGCAGGCCTGTTGAAGCAGGTGTACCGTCTGCGGGTTGAACAAATGTGCTTCACCTCTTCTTTTCCATTGATAGATGCCGCCTTCGGGGAGCAGATCTTTGGTATTACGCGAACTGGTGAAGCCGCGATGATGCTTACTCAGTACTTCACGGGCAATGTCATCCAGATCCAATCCACCGATCCGGGATACGGCACCGCAGAAATACGTGTCAACCACGCTTTTATTGATGCCAAGTACCTCAAAAATCTGCGCACCGTGATAAGATTGTAGGGTCGAAATGCCCATTTTTGAGAAGATTTTGAGCAATCCACCACATACGGCTTTTACATAATTCTTGGCCAGTTGCGGCCAGGTGAGGTCGGTATCCAGTATTTTTTGTTCTTTGAGCGTACGGATGGAGGCCAACGCCATGTAGGGATTGATTGCTGTCGCACCGAATGCGAGCAGGCAGGCAAAGTGGTGCACTTCCCATACATCACCGCCTTCCACAACAAGGCCGACCGCACCGCGGTGCCCTGTTTTGATAAGGTGGTGGTGAACAGCCGAAACGGCCAACAAGGAAGGGATTGCCGCGTGTTGTGAATCAATAGCACGGTCGGAGAGAATAATTACTTCAAATCCATCCTTCACCGCATCTTCCGCATAACGGCACAGGCGGGCTAATCCTTCTTCAAGGGCGCCAGGTTTACCACTCGCATTGAAATAGCACTGCAGGGTTTTGGCTTGGAACACTCCTGTGTCGATACTACGGAGCTTTTCAAGTTCCCGGCTCGTTAATATCGGATGTTCCAGGGCTACACAATGGCAATGCATTTTGTTTTCATCCAAAATGTTTCCCGCATTGCCGATAAAGGTGGCTAGACTCATCACCAACCGTTCGCGGATGGGATCAATAGGAGGATTGGTTACCTGTGCGAAAAATTGCTTGAAATAACTGGATAAGTGCTGAGGGTGATTGGAAAGTACAGCGAGCGGTACGTCTGTTCCCATCGAACCGACAGGCTCTTTGCCATCTAACGCCATGGGTGTGAGAATGCCTTCAATATCTTCGCGGGAGTAACCGAATATCTGCTGGTACTTGAATACGGAGTCTTTAGAAAGGTAGGTAAACGTGACCCGTGGTTCCGCAAGTTCCTCCATCCGGATTTTATATTGGTGAAGCCAATCGTCATAAGGCTGCTGTTTGATCAATTCTCCTTTTACCTGCTCATCCGATAATATTTCCCCTTTTTCCATGTCGATCAGGAAAATTTTGCCCGGTTGCTGGCGGCCTTTTTTGATGATCAGGCTTTCGTCAATGGGGAGCGCACCAGCTTCTGAGGCCACAATCACACGATCGTCGGAAGTGACGGCAAATCGAAGGGGCCGCAGGCCATTCCGGTCGAGCATGGCACCGATGGTGGTGCCATCGGTAAAGCAGAGCGCAGCCGGACCATCCCAAGGCTCCATTAGCGTGGCATGGTATTCATAGAAAGCCTTTTTCAGCGGGTCCATCTGTGTGTTGCCATCCCATGCTTCGGGAACCATCATCAGCATGACGTGCGCGATACTACGACCGCTATGTAGAAGCAGTTCTGCGACATTGTCCAGACAGGCTGAATCCGATTGATGTCCGTCTACAACGGGCAGGAGAATTTGCAGCTCTTCTTCACTAAAATACGGCGAAGACAAGGAACGTAATCCGGCATAAAACCAGTTAAGGTTGCCGGTTAAGGTATTGATCTCACCATTATGGGCCAACATGCGGAACGGCTGTGCCAATTGCCAAGAGGGAAACGTATTGGTTGAAAAACGGGAGTGTACCAATCCGAACGCAGATACTACGCGCTCATCCGAAAGGTCGGGGAAATAGGTACCTACTTGATAGGTGGTTAACTGCCCCTTATAAACAATTACCTTACAGGATAAGGATGCGATATAAAGATCTTCGGTAAGTTGTGAAGTTTCCCGTACTTTTTTGGCGATGAGCCGTCGCAGCACAAATAGTTTCCGTTCAAATTCTTTGGTATCCGTGACACCTGCCGGGCGCGCGACAAAAAATTGAACGATTTCAGGTTCTACGCTCAACGCCGTAACGCCAATACCCTCCGGGTTTACCGGCACACGCCGGAATCCCAGAAAATCCATACCTCTTTCTTGGGCAGCTTGTTGGATGATCTCACGGCAGATACGGTTTGCTTCCGCCTCCTTTGGTAAAAAAGTCATACCAATGCCGTAATAACCAGGTTCGCTTAGTTGGATACCCAATGCGATACACTCTTCCCACAGAAATTCGTGTGGCAGCTGGATCATGATGCCAGCGCCATCTCCACTCTCCGGGTCGCAGCCGCAGGCACCGCGGTGTTCCATGTTTTCGAGCATGGTCAACGCGTCACGTACTTGCCGATGGGTTTTGTTACCTTTGAGGTTCGCAATAAATCCTACACCACATGCATCGTGCTCAAAATCAGAATGGTAAAGCCCTTCCTGTTGTTTTAATATATCAGTCATCCTATTTAGTTAGCTGTATTCGTTTTGCTAAATTAGTAAATAAAACGTATATAATTAAATTTTTTTCAAACTTTTATCATTTTTATTAGTAATTACCTATTATTTGTATTTATTTTTGATAATTTGTTAATCATATAGATTTTTGGTTGCGGAGATTGCAATGAATCGTTTTTTTGCCCTCACAAAAACTTCCTGTACATTTGTGCCATGATTACCTATCAACTAAAAGGGGACTACATTACATTGGTCCAACTACTGAAGGTGCTTCATTGGGTGGAACATGGAGGCGAAGCTCAGGCAGTGGTTTCTGCGGGGCTGGTCAGTTATAACGGCGCAGTGGATTATCGTAAACGGTTGAAGGTACGGGTGGGTGATGTGGTTGGATTTGAAGGAAAGCAGGTGAAACTAATAGCATAAGGAATAAGGAATGAATAAAGGAGTGTTTTTTTTGCTGTGCGTGATTTTCTTTGGATGCTCGGGAACGGGAAAGAAAGGAAATCAACCCTATGAGCTGGTTGTAGCGGTGGAACTTGCAGGTGGGGGTAAACCCGACGGACCGAATCGGATCGTTCAAATGGAGGTCGATACGGTTAATGCATCCTCTTCATTGACAGCTTACTCCAAGGGTATACAGCGGTATGCGGCAATGTTGATGCATATCCAGCAATTTCCGGATTCCATCAACGGATTAAAAGGTTTGATGGTGCGCGACGGGAAGGGCAACGACATCGTTGCAGCCATTCCACAAACGCAACGGGATAGCATAATTATGAACTTTATCCAATTTGCAAGACGATCAGACATCCCATATTATGAGCGGGTAAAGGACTTCGAATTGAAATTAATGACTGCTAGATAACCTACTAAATGAATTCAAATACCATACGTAGCACGGGTTACGACGTTATTTTTGACGATACATTAGCGGAGCTGCACCAGTTTATCCAACACAATAGCTATTCAAAGATACTTATACTGACCGACCGGAATACCTGCACCCATTGCCTGCCCCTATTGCAGGACGCATTGCCAGGTTTTGACGGATACGATGTCATCGAAGTGGATCCGGGTGAGGAAAACAAAAACATCGATTTTTGCGTCGGAATCTGGAGAATGATGTTAGACTTCGGTGCCGATCGGCAAAGCTTGCTGATTAATCTCGGTGGTGGGGTGGTAACGGATATGGGTGGGTTTACGGCTTCGACCTTCAAACGAGGGATTGATTTTGTACAGGTACCTACCACGTTGTTGGCGCAGGTGGATGCGTCCGTGGGGGGCAAGACCGGTGTGGATATGGACAACGTGAAAAATATCATTGGTACCTTCGCGCAGCCGAAGGCGGTGTTCATCGCATCCACATTCCTGCGGACGCTGGAAAAACGGCAGCTGGTTTCGGGCTTTGCGGAAGTCATTAAACACGGCTTGATTGCAGATCGACCGTTTTATGAAGCCGTTAAGGAATTGGACGCCACGGCGCTATCCCTGGAACACATCAGGCATTCGGTATCGATTAAAAATAAGGTGGTAACGGAGGATCCGCTGGAAAGAGGCTTGCGGAAAATATTGAACTTCGGCCATACCATCGGTCATGCGCTGGAAGGCTACTCGTTGGCAAATGATCGCAATCCCTTGTTGCATGGCGAAGCCATCGCGGCGGGGATGATTTGCGAGGCATACCTGGCGCATCGGCTGAACGGACTGTCCGAAAAGGCGCTTGAAGATATTATCAATACGTTTCGCCGACATTTCCCCGACTATTCATATACCCGGGAGATCTACGATGAATTGTTGGTGCTTATGAAGAACGACAAGAAGAATGCCGGTAATCGGATCGGCTTCGCATTGCCAGGTGCCGTCGGCCAATGTAGCATTGACGTATTTGTGGAGGAAAGCCTGATTGTGGAAAGTCTCGACTTTTACCGGAAAATTACCACTTAGCTGTTGAGGATCAACTGGGCGGTCCGTTCAGATGCACCCGGTTTTCCCATCTTTTGATGGAGGGTTGCATAATCGTCCAGTACGTGTTGCCGATAGGCCTTTTTGTTTAGTAAGCGGTCCAACTCACCGGCGACTTCCTCCAGTGTGTAGTCTTTTTGGATGAGCTCTTTTACAGCGGGCTTATTAAGGATAAGATTGACGAGCGAGATAAATTTAACCTGTATGACGAGTCGCCCAATGGCAATGGATAAGGGATTGGCTTTATATACGACTACTTGGGGTACGTTTAATAAGGCGGTTTCCAAGGTCGCCGTGCCACTTGCCACCACGGCTGCTTCCGCGTGCTTCAAGAGGTCATACGTAGCGTTGAAAACAATCGGTAGGTCAGCATCGCCCATGTACTGCTTATAATAATGTTCATCAAAATTGGGCGCACCTGCAACCACGCAATGATGTGCTGGAAATCGAAAAGCCAACTCGCTCATCACCGGAAGCAGTTTACTGATTTCCATGTGGCGGCTTCCAGGTAGCAGGGCAATAATGGGCTTTCCTGCTAACTGGTTATCTTCCATGAATCGTGGATTATCGGTATGGGCCGCGATGGCATCCAATAACGGATTGCCCACATAATCGACCTCCATGCCCCACTTTCGGTAAAAATCGACTTCAAAGGGTAGAATGCAGAATAGCCGGTCTACCACGCGCTTGATTTTCAACACGCGCCGTTGGTTCCAGGCCCATACTTTTGGTGAGATGTAATAACAGACCTTAATGCCTGCTTTTTTGGCGTAGGAAGCTATTTTGAGATTAAATCCCGGAAAGTCAATAAGAATCAGTACATCAGGTGAGTAGGCGGCAATATCCGCTTTCACGATCTGTAGATTTCGGGCGATGGTCCGTACGTTAGCCAGCACTTCCACAAATCCCATGAAAGCCATCTGTGCCACATGGATGGTTGCGTTTTCATCTGCGGCCTGCTGCATGCGGTCACCGCCGACAATCCGGAATTCGGCCGTTGCATCCAACTTTCTAAGGGCGTGGATGAGGTTAGCGCCATGAAGGTCGCCCGATGTTTCTCCGGCGATTAGGTAATACTTCATTATATGCCTAGTTCGATTTGAAAAGTTCCCCCCCAATTATTTCCGTCATGGCTCGTTTGATAAATTCCGCCCTTAGTTTGATAGTTGGCATTCAATTGCAATTTGAGACGGTGTGCCCGGAAATATTTGGTTAACCCCAGTTCGACCACTTCGGTTTGTGATTCAAATGCGCGTATGTCGTCGTGCGGTTTGATCCATGTATATCGGCCTGCAAGTTCGTAGCCGGAGTTCCTATTCAATACATAAGACAGTTGCTGATTCAATCCTTGGCCCTTGAACGTGTATGCTACATCGCCTTCCTCATCCGTGCTGAAAGGATTATCGCTTCCGCGTTTCATGTATTCAATCTGGTAGGCCCATCCCCGGTATTTGAAGATCGCATCGTAGAAGGAGGTCTTGAGGGTGAGTGGAGAGGCAATAAATACACCCGTTTGCCCACCGGAACGTGTTGTTCGGTCGTTGAAGCTGTATCCGCCTCCGATCGACAGTTTGGGACTTTCCTCGTATTCAAGGTCTCCCTCGTAGTAGTCTCCTTCGTTCGTAAATGCACCCAATGGTAGGATTTCAGCCCGCCCCGTATAGGCTAATCCGTCGTTGGTTACATTGGCCACGCGTCCTTCACCAGTACTGATGGCGGCCTTAACATGCACGGGTACTTCACCGATTTTGGGCGAGTAATAGGCCTTAATCCCGAAATCACGGTCTACGTTAAACGTTGCATTAACCAACGAGCGTTCAGCAAACTGTAATTCACCCGATGAATTGACGCGTTGGCGGTTGCCCGGTAGTTTACTTTGGCCGAAGGAAACGTAAAAATTATCGGTGAAATTATAGAAAATAACGGCATCACGCACCAGGTTGGGGACATCTGTGTCGTCATAGTCTTGGTCGCCCCGCGTAAAGCCCAATTGTATGCTGTATGACAATTTGGGGTTATAGATATAGCCGTCCATACGCAGCCGTAACCTTCTGATTCGTGCTTCAAAGGACCCATCACTCAAATCATCGCCACTGGACGACGTATATTTCAAACGGCTTTGCATCCGGAACCTGAAATTGATGTAGAACGTCGAATCGTCACCGGTATATTGAATGCCCTTGAAATTTTCGATGGTAGGCCGTTCATCGCGTTGACGCTGACCGTACAAAATAGTTGGAGAAATAAGGCAGATATAAATGGCAAAAAACGTCAGCAGGCGATAGTTCATATTCGTAATTGATTTATTGGGTGCTATAGATTTCAGGATGTATATCGGGCTCCTGTTGACTTAGGCAGTGCCAGCTGCCAAGTCCCCATATGATATCGGTACTATCTATTCCCACCACGTTACGGTCGGGAAAACAGGAGGAGAGGATGTCCAGTGCTTTCTGGTCGTTCAGCTCATCGCGATATGTAGGCACCACGACGGTAGCGTTCGCAATGTAGAAGTTGGCATACGATGCCGGAAGTCGCTGACCATCATACTCCACGGGAGCCGGCATGGGCAATTCGATGATATTCAGCTTCTTGTCGTTTGGTAGCCGCATTTCTTTAAGCAATTTCAGATTATCCTGCAGGATTGCATAGTTTTCGTCAGCTCGGTTTGTTTCGACAACCGTCACTACCGTGTCTTCGTTTACGAAACGCGTAATATCATCAATATGTCCGTCGGTGTCATCGCCGACGATGCCATCACCCAACCACAGGACCTGCGATATGCCGTAATAGTCAAAAAGATACCTTTCAATTTCTCCTTGACTTAGATGAGGGTTGCGATTTTTGTTCAGCAGACATGCCGTGGTGGTAAGTAAGGTACCCTTTCCATTGAAGTCTACCGAACCACCTTCCATCACAATCCCCGGGTGGACGACCGGCAAGTTCAGTGCCCTGGCCACCCATGAAGGGATCACATCATCCTGTTCGTACGGAGGGTATTTATTTCCCCATGCATTATATCCCCAATCTACCACCAGCTTTGGGTTATCGGCATTGGGATTGATGAGAAAAGCAGGACCGTGGTCACGGCACCACGCATCGTCCGTCGGGTGATGGTAAAATGTGATTTTAGATAAGTCTACCCCTGCTTCTTTCAGATGAGTGGTGGCAACTGACTGCATGGTGGCATCTGCTACGTTGATACATACCTGTTCGCCCGCGGATACTTCCTTGATAAATTGGCAATAGGGGCGATATATCGTCGTGATTTTGCCAGGCCAACTAGCCTCTTTATGCGGCCAGCTTAACCAAGTGGCTCGATGTGGATGCCACTCCGCAGGAAAATGATAACCTAACGCTTTCGGTGTTGGAGAAGTCATTTTGAACAAAGAAATGATGTGTTTTGGGAAAGAACTGGGAAAGTCAGATGTGATGGCCCCACTTTAGTCAATAAACCGTTTGGTGATGGGCTGATAGCTATCAATCCGCCGGTCACGTAGGAAAGGCCAGTGTTTCCGGAAATAGTCCGACTGGGATAAATCAACTTCGGTAACTTCGGTTTCTTCTGCATCGTGGGAGGCTAAATACAATAACCGGCCTTGGCCGTTGGTGATAAAACTCCCTCCCCAGAATTTCATGGCACCATCTTGTTCAAATCCTACACGATTTACGCTGACCACAGGCAGTCCATTGGCAACCGAATGGCTGCGTTGGATGGTCTGCCATGCATTGTATTGATCTTGATTCGTCTCCTCATCCTGATCTGTGGCCCAGCCAATGGCAGTAGGGAAAAATAGAATTTCGGCACCCATTAAGGCCGTAATCCGTGCAGCTTCGGGATACCACTGATCCCAGCAAATCAGCACACCAATGGTGGCATACCGTGTTTTGAAAACCTTATAACCCAAGTCTCCGGGCGTGAAATAGAATTTCTCGTAATAAGCCGGATCGTCGGGAATATGCATTTTGCGGTATTTCCCTAGGTAGGCACCATCTGCGTCGATAACGGCGGTCGTATTGTGATACAACCCTTGGGCGCGTTTTTCAAACAGCGAGGCAACAACGACTACACCTAATTCGGCAGCGACGGTTTGCAGGGCTTCTGTTGACGGACCCGGAATGGGCTCAGCCAATTCAAAATTGTCGTAATCTTCCACATCACAAAAATAAAGTGACGTAAAAAGCTCCTGCAGACAGATGATCTGCGCACCCTTGGAGGCAGCTACACGAATTTGGTCAATCGCTTTAACTACATTGGTGGCTTTATCTGCCACGCAACTCATTTGTACCGTTCCTATTTTCACTTTGGCCATGATGCTATCGTATTATTCAAGGTACAAAGATACGAAAAGCACGGCAATTCCCGCAGCGTCCGGCGTCGTAAAGACGCTAAGAAAGTCACTTAACGTCCTTGCAACTTTGCGGGAAAACTAGAAAAACTAAACCTGTCCGTGCACCGGAAAACGGTACTGACAACGGGAGATTAATATGTCAATTCATACGCCGCGACTTCATTCTTCAGGAAGGTAGGAATGATAACCAGATTTTTGCCAGATACGAAGCCTATATCCGCAGTATTGGATTTGTCAGCCTGTGTATCCAGTATGACGGTCGTTTCGGCGCCGCGGATGAAAAAGATTTCTCCGTGCCACCGGCTGGCTACAAAGGTGCTATCGTTGAGTATTACCAATCCGTCTCCGCCGGTTACTTCGGCATTGATCGTTTCTTGGGTATAATTGCCGTCGTTGCTAAATTTTTTCAAGCCGTCGCCATCCAGTGCATACAAATGGCCGTCGTAGCATTCCAGACCATTCACGTTTGGATTTGTTGCTGAAATGTTTGTATAATTGCCTTCAGGTGTCATGCTGTAAATTTTTCCAGCCCTGCTGTCTGAAAAATACAGTTGCTGGCCATCCGTGGCAAGGTCATTCAGAAAGATAGCGCTATCTACAGGTACAGTCTTTTCAATTGATGCAGTGGCAATGTCAATGATTTTTATCTCATCGATGTCTGTTACGTAAAGCTTTCCACCGAGCAGGGCCATGCCCTTGGGAGCATGAAGATTGCCTTCTACCCATTTCAGATCCTTTACAGTTCCGTCTGGGTTGACTACAGATATAAAGCCATCGTTGTCTTTTTCTCCGGCTTTTGTGTTACCGTTGGAAACGTAAATGACATCCGTTGCCGGATCATACAACGTCGATTCCGAACCGGTAAATACCGTGTCCGTTTTCCAAGAAAGTGTCAACGTAGGAGATACAGGAGCTTCTGCGGCTTCCTTGTTTTGTTGGTTGCCGGTGCATCCCAGTAAAACCGATGCAGCGGCAGCAAGAAGAAATGAAGGTTTCATATATTAGGAATTTAATTAACGATGCTTTACGAGTGCTTCACTATTTCGGGACGCCTATCACCGACTGCTCATCACTGCCTACAGCTGTTTGCGCAGCCTTGCAACGGGTATGCCCATTGCTTCTCGGTATTTTGCTACCGTGCGGCGGGCAATTGTATATCCTTTTTCTTTCAATATTTCAGTTAACTTTTCGTCTGCCAATGGCTTCCGCTTATTTTCTGTGGAAATGCACTCTTCTAATATTTTTTTGACTTCTTTGTTGGAAACCTCTTCACCGGTATCTGTTTGGATCGCCTCCGAAAAGAATGATTTCAGCAGGAATGTTCCGAATTCGGTTTGCACATATTTCGAATTGGCTACCCTGGAGACGGTTGAAATATCCATATCAATACGGTCGGCAATGTCCTTCAAAATCATAGGCTTCAGTTTGCGCTCATCGGCTGTCAGAAAATACTCATATTGGTAATTCATGATAGCGTTCATGGTTTTGAGTAACGTTTGCTGCCGTTGCTTGATGGCATCAATAAACCATTTTGCCGAATCGAGTTTTTGCTTAACAAACTGCACGGCTTCCTTCATTTTTTTGTCTTTTTGCGCTGCTTTGTCGTAGTGGTCAAACATTTCCTGATAGGAGCGGCTTACGCGCAATTCCGGGGCGTTACGGGCGTTTAGGGTGAGGTGCAGTATTCCGTCGTTATTGGTAATGTGGAAGTCGGGGATGATATGCAGTTGTTTTCCGGCCACAGCGCCTGAATCACCGGGCTTGGGGTTGAGTTTTAATATTTCATTGACAATTTCCTTCAGCTCGTCCGAATCAATATTGAGCGAACGCTCCAATTTGTCGTAGTGTTTCTTAGTAAATTCTTCGAGGTGATCTTCCACCACGGCCATCGCCTTTTTGATAATTGGATTATCCTGGTCCTTTTTGCGAAGCTGGATAAGCAGACATTCCTGCAGGTTACGGGCACCGATGCCCGGTGGATCAAATTCCTGGATGATTTTGAGCATCTCTTCCACTTCCTGTTCTTCGGCGATGATGTTTTGAGAAAACGCCAGATCATCAATGAGCGACGATATTGGGCGTCTCAGGTAGCCATCATCATCCAGGCTGCCAATAATCTGCTGACCGATCAGGAAATCCCTATCGGACAACGCGAGCAAATCCAGTTGTTGCTGGAGATTTTCAAAAAATGAATTTTGAATGGCTATAGGGATTTCCTTACGGTCATCTTCGTCGTCTCCGTTGCTGTTTTGTCCACCTCCATAGTCATTTATATCATCCGCCTGAAGGTAATCATCCACATTAAACTCGTCCAAATCGGTCGTTTGGTCATCTTCATTGAAACTCTCGTCGGGATCTTTATCGGGATATTCTTCGGTGGGTTCGTTCATGTTGGCAAGGCTGATATCCTCTAAGGCCGGATTTTCTTCCAACTCTTCCTTGATGCGTGTGTCCAACGAAACGGTAGGCACCTGCAGCAATTTGATGAACTGAATTTGCTGAGGCGATAATTTTTGTAATAACTTCTGTTGTAAAGTCTGTTTTAACATATATCAAATCACTTCACAAACATACAGAAAATACCCGAAACTAAAACAACATAGCCCACGGTGTGTAACACCGTGGGCTATATCATGTCGTTTCTTTACTGTTTCTCTTTACAGTTGTTTGACCAGTTTGTCTGTCAACACAGATTTGGGTACTGCTCCGATTTGTTTATCGACAATTTGGCCATCCTTGAAAAAAAGCAGCGCCGGGATGTTGCGAATACCGTATTTTACCGATATATCGGGATTGTGGTCTACGTTGACTTTGCCTACCACTGCCTTACCGTCGTATTCCTTTGCCAATTCTTCAACGATGGGGCCTACCATGCGGCAAGGACCGCACCATTCAGCCCAAAAATCGACCAATACAGGTTTGTCGGATTGCAATACAACTTCGTCGAAGTTGCTGTCTGTGATTTCTAATGCCATGATGTTACTTAGTTGTGCTGTCAGCTACCTGCTCTCGGCTATTGGCCACCGGCTTCCGGCTTTCAGCTTATGTTACGCTAATTATTGATTTTACTCGTTACTTACTCACTGTTCCACTTTCCACTTCGCACAAAGATAACTATCAAAATCGTTGCCAAGGCATATGTACCGACAATCTGACATTAATTTAACTTGTAATTGACACCCTTCAGTTCCATAAGTGCTTCTATAAAATCATTACTCGGACTGATTTTCAGGCCCTTGGAGGGCATTTCGACGCTGATTTCTGACTCAAAATCTCGAACGGCAAATCTCAATTGACAGGTTGTGTTTTCGTGTTGTTCGATATTGGCATGTACCAGATGCTGGATACGGTTTACAACACCGTCGTTCAGTTCATGCAGGGGTACCTGTATCGTCAGGCACTTGGCCAGTTTGTCGCGGAGATCCGAAAGAAGCTGCATGCTTTTCACTTCGAATCCCCAGTTCCCCGGTTGCCGGAAGCGTTCCTGGATGATGCCTTTTACCTGTATGAAGTACCCTTCATTGAGGTAGCCTTTCATTTTTACATAATCCTCCCCGAACAAAGCGATTTCGTAGGAGTCTGAGTAGTCTTCAAACACCATCACCCCAAATGGCTTGCCATTTTTGGTAATGCGATGGTTTGCAGCCGTGACCATGCCGCCGATTGTCAGTTCCCGGTTTTTGATCTTGTTGAACTCGTTGCGCAGTTCTTCATCCACTTCGGCTTCCTTCATTTTATCAATCCATGTGAGCAGCCGCACGGAATGCTGACAGAAATGGCTGATTTCAAAACGGTAATTGTCTAGGGGGTGGCTTGTCAGGTAGATGCCGATCACATCTTTTTCATATTTCAACTTCTCAATCAATCCCCATTCTGCGCAAAAAGGGAGCGCCGGCTCAGGAATCTCGACGTTGCTGCCGCCACCAAAGAGACTTACCTGGGCCGAATTTTCGTTTTCTTTGTATTTAACCCCGTATTTCAAGGCCTTTTCCAGTGCGGTGCCGCTCCCATCGCCATCCGCATGGAAATACTGTGCTCGGTGCGTGTTGGCGAAGCAATCAAACCCGCCGGCATAGGTTAGGCTTTCAAAAGCTTTCTTATTGGCCGCTCGCAGATCGATACGGCGTGCCAAGTCAAAAATGGATTTGTAAGGGCTGTCTTTTCGGCTTTGTACAATAGTTTCTACGGCGCCTGCACCCACACCTTTTACTGCACCCATACCAAAGCGGATGGCACCTTTGTCGTTTACGGTAAATTTGTAATAGGATTCGTTGACGTCTGGCCCAAGCACCTGCAACCCCATTCGCTTACATTCCTCCATGAAGAAAGTGACCTGCTTGATGTCATTCATGTTGTTGGATAGAACGGCAGCCATATATTCCGCCGGATAATGTGCTTTCAGGTATGCGGTTTGGTAAGCCACCCAGGCGTAGCAGGTGGAGTGCGACTTGTTGAAAGCATAGCTGGCAAACGCTTCCCAGTCTTTCCATATTTTTTCAAGAATTTTCGAGGAGTGTCCGTTAGTCGCTGCCTGTTCGATGAATTTAGCTTTCATTTTGTCGAGTACGTCGCGCTGTTTCTTACCCATGGCTTTGCGCAGCACGTCGGCCTCGCCTTTTGTGAAATTCGCCAGCTTTTGGGAAAGGAGCATCACCTGTTCCTGGTATACCGAAATCCCGTACGTTTCTTTCAGGTATTCTTCACAGGCTTCCAGATCGTACGTGATCGGTTCCATGCCGTGCTTTCGACGGATGAAGCTGGGTATGTACTCCATGGGTCCAGGCCGGTACAAGGCATTCATTGCAATGAGGTCGCCGAAGACCGTCGGCTTAAGCTCTTTCATGTACTTTTGCATACCGGGCGACTCGTACTGGAAGATACCGATGGTTTCGCCGCGCTGGAAGAGCTCGTAGGTTTTCTGATCGTCTATTGGGAATTTGTCCGGATCCAGTTCGATGTCGTGGCGCTGTTTCACAATACTTACCGTGTCCTTGATAAGCGTTAAGGTCTTCAAGCCCAGGAAGTCCATCTTGAGCAAACCAGCACTTTCCACGACAGAGTTATCGAACTGCGTTACATACAGATCAGAATCCTTCGCGGTGGCCACAGGAACGAAGTTAGTAATGTCATCTGGTGTAATGATAACCCCGCAGGCATGGATGCCCGTGTTGCGGAGCGACCCTTCGAGCACCTGCGCCTGTTTGATGGTTTCGGCTTCCAGCCCTGCGCCCTGCGCCATGGATACCAATTGCTGGACGTTTTCTAGCTCCTCAGCCCGCAAAGTGCTCTTCAGTGCCTGGGCATCCATGTTGAAGATCTTGTTGAGTTTCAGGTTGGGGATGAGTTTGGCGATCTTGTCAGCCTCAAATAGTGGTAGATCCAGTACCCTAGCCGTATCTCTAATCGACGATTTGGCCGCCATTGTGCCATAGGTAATAATCTGAGCTACTTGGTTGGCGCCGTATTTATTGATCACGTATTCCATGACCCGACCGCGTCCTTCGTCATCGAAGTCGATATCAATATCGGGCATGGATATCCGGTCGGGATTAAGGAACCGTTCGAATAGAAGGTCATATGCGATGGGATCGATGTTGGTGATGCCTAGGCAGTATGCAACAGCAGAGCCTGCTGCGGAACCACGGCCGGGACCTACTGACACACCCATGTTGCGCGCTGCCGCGATGAAATCCTGCACAATGAGGAAATAACCCGGGTAACCGGTACGCTCAATGGTGGCTAGCTCAAAATCAAGTCGTTCACGTATCGCTGGTGTGATTTCCGGATAGCGCCGCTCGGCACCTTGGTAAGTAAGGTGTTGCAGGTACTTGTTTTCACCCCGTTTGCCGCCATCTTGTTTGTCTTCTGCTACCTGGAATTCTTCTGGTATTTCAAATTTGGGTAACAGTACATCGCGGTAAAGGGAGTAAGGTTCGATCTTCTCAACGATTTCTTGAATAGTGAGGATCGCATCGGGCAGATCGGCAAAAGTCTTTTTCATATCCTCTCCACCCTTGAAATAATATTCTTCATTGGGCAGTCCGAAGCGAAAACCCCGCCCACGTCCTTTGGGTGTTATCAACTTTTCTCCATCCTTCACGCAGAGAAGAATATCGTGCGCATGGGCATCGGCTTTATTAATATAGTAGGTGTTGTTGGTGGCTACCACTTTTACACCATGTTTCTCCGCCAAGGCAATGAGGCTTTGGTTTACGCGGTCTTCATCTTCTTGTCCATGCCGCATGAGTTCAATATAGAAATCAACGCCGAAGGTGGTCTTCCACCACAGCAATGCTTCTTCCGCCTGGTTTTCGCCCATATTAAGGAGTTTATTGGGAATTTCTCCATAAAGGTTCCCTGAGAGGACGATGACATCTTCTTTATATTGCTCGATAACAGAGCGGTCAATACGTGGCACGTAATAAAAGCCTTTTGTGTAGGCGATAGACGACATTTTGGCCAGGTTATGATAGCCGTTTTTGTTTTTAGCCAAGAAAACCACCTGATAGCCGTTGTCTTTGCGTGATTTGTCGGTGTGGTTGTCGCATACGTAAAACTCACAGCCTACGATGGGCTTAATGACTACCTCCGTTGGAGCTTCACCTTTTTCGGCAGCAGCTTTGTTTTTGGCTTCTGCATTTTTATTGTGATTCAGCACGTTGCTCACAAAGTGAAAGGCGCCCATCATGTTGCCATGGTCGGTAATCGCTACGGCGGGCATCCGGTGAGCCGCCGCTGCCTTTACGAGGTCGCCCACGGATATCGTTGACTGTAGGACAGAGAATTGCGTGTGATTATGCAAGTGAACGAAGTCCACCTTTGCCATGTCGCGCCGGTTGGCTTCGAGATCTTGCACAGGTATCGCGGCCTGCTGTTGATCTTGCAGACGTTTTCGTATTTCATCCGATGCCGCTTTCAGGTTAACGTGTGTCAGCCCTACAGGCTGGATTGGATGCGGATTACATTCGCGGAATTCCACGAAGTATCCCGTATCAGTCTGTAATTCAGAAGGCGCAAATACTTCCCGTTTGATGAGCTCGAGGAAGCAACGTGTCGTCGCTTCCACGTCGGCCGTGGCATTATGTGCCTCGGCAAAAGGGATACCGAAAAGATACTGATGCAGTTCGGTGAGATTGGGCAACTTGTATTTGCCGCCGCGTCCGCCGGGAAGCTGAAGTAATTCTGCGGTAACCTCCGTACAGGTGTCCAACACGGGTAATTGCGCCAATTGCGTATTCACGCCATAGCGGTGAAACTCGCATCCCATGATGTTGATGTCGAACCCAATATTTTGACCTACCACGAATGTTGCTTGGGCCAGCGCTGCGTTGAATTTTTCGAGTACGCCCGCTAGTGGAACACCTTGCTCCATGGCCAGCTCTGTGGATATACCATGGATGCGTTCCGCATCAAAGGGAATGTTGAATCCATCCGGTTTGATTAGGTAATCTTGATGGTCGATCAGATTACCCATCGAATCATGTAATTGCCAGGCTATCTGTATGCATCGTGGCCAATTGTCTATATCGGAAATAGGAGCGTCCCAACGTTTGGGAAGACCAGTTGTTTCGGTGTCAAAAATTAAATACATCGCTTACTCAAAATTACCCTGAGAAGTAATTAAATCCAAAACAAACTTACGGATTTTTACAGGTAAAGCCTAATGATGTGATTACTTGCGGATGATCACGATGCCAATTAATTGGTATGATATAACTTAGGTTTTCCACATGCGATATAACGTTGAATGGTTGTTTTTCCTGGGTGGTAAGCGGCGTTTTTTTTGTTGGTTGAGTTGTGTGTGTTGGTTATTTATTTTGTTTTAACGTTATTTTATAGTTTGTTATTGGTTTTTAGTGTGTATAATTATGTTTTTTTGATTAAATGTGTAGTGTTTTTGAATTTTTATTAAAATAAATGGATAAAAAATTGATAAAATGATGGTGTATAGTTAATTTAGCACCAAAATTATTAATAATTAATCAAATGTATTCGAAAAAATCTACTATTCCGTTTATTTTATTGATGGTTGTGGTATTATTTGCGCTATTTTTTCCTGGGATTCCGATTGAAGGAGACAATGAGTATGATACCGCAGATATTGCTTGGATGTTGACTTCTACCGCCTTGGTTTTGATTATGACCCCTGGGCTGGCTTTTTTTTATGGAGGTATGGTCAAAAAGAAAAATGTGATTTCAACCATGCTGCAGAGTTTCATCTGTATGGCTGTTGTTGCAGTTATTTGGGTAGTGTTTGGGTTTAGTTTGGTTTTTGGTGAATCGATCGGCGGCATTATCGGCAATCCGGCTACTTATTTCATGTTCAACGGCGTTATTGGTGGTCCGAATTGGCCCGGCGCGCCAACGGTTCCGTTTGTGTTGTTTGCGATGTATCAGCTGAAATTTGCCATCATCACACCGGCTTTGATTACCGGTGCGTTCGCGGAGCGGATTCGATTTACCTCCTATGTTTTGTTCCTTTGTCTGTTCTTTATTTTTATTTATGCGCCGCTAGCGCATGCTACTTGGCATCCCGACGGGTTACTGGCCGGTATGGGGGTACTTGATTTTGCCGGCGGCACCGTTGTGCATATGTCGGCCGGCGTTACGGCATTGGCTTCGGCATTATATCTTAAACAGGGCAATGCAAACGGAGGGCATGACCCGGCGCGGATTTCCTATGTGATTTTGGGTACCGGATTTCTCTGGTTTGGTTGGTTTGGTTTTAACGCCGGTTCGGCATTTGGCGCAAATGAACTTGCGGCCACCGCGTTGGCTACCACCAGTACGGCATCGGGTGCCGCAGCGCTGGCCTGGATTTTTTTTGATGCCGCAAGGGGCAAGAAACCCACTGCCATGGGTGTATGTATCGGCGTGGTGGTTGGTTTGGTTGCCATTACGCCTGCCGCGGGTTTTGTAACGGTACCTCATTCGCTAATTATCGGGGTGGTCGCTTCCATCATCAGCAGACTGGTTGTCGAATGGCGTACTCACTCGCGTGTAGACGATACGTTGGATGTTTTTCCCAGCCATGGTGTGGGCGGGATGGTAGGCATGATTCTGACGGGTGTGTTTGCTACCAAAACCATTAACGGTGTGGTTACTACAGACGGTCTTTTCTTTGGTGAAACCGGACTGTTCACGGCGCATGTTGTCGGGTTGATCGGAGCCGTGGTCTTCACCTTTATCATGGCATTTGCTATTCTCAAAATCACAGATTCCATAACCAAATTGCGGGTGTCTGCAGCGGACGAAGAAATAGGGCTGGATATTAGCCAGCACGGAGAGAAATTGTAGTTAGATTCATTATTTTCGTTGCCGCCATAGTTGTATGGCGGCTTTTTTTGCTATTTTCGAAAAAATGAATATCACGCATACCGAAATTTACCGCTTCAGCATTCGTATGGAGCCGTTTGTCATCGCCACAGGGACGATGGATTATGCCCAGAATGTATTTATACGTATCCATACCGACAGCGGTATTTACGGAGTGGGCGAGTGTTCGGCCTTTCCCATGATTGTGGGAGAAACGCAGGATACCTGCTTGGTCCTCGCTCAAGACTTCGCCCGGCTTTGGAAGGGGAAAAATCCATTGGACTTAACAGGCAGACTCACTGAACTTGATACCTATATCGCAAGGAATACAACGGCCAAAAGTGCTTTTGATATGGCATTACACGATCTGGCCGCCAAAGCCGCGGCGCTTCCGCTGTACAGGTACCTCGGGGGAACACCCCGTCCCATTGCTACCGATATCACCATCGGTATCGGCTCGCCCGATGAGATGGCAGCAAAGGCAGTGACCTTTAAAAAGCAGGGTGCTGAAGTCCTGAAAGTGAAATTAGGTAAGGCTCCGGATACTGACATTGCGCGCATCAGCGCCATCCGAGATGCTGTTGGCTCAGAAACAACGATCCGGGTGGATGCCAACCAGGGTTGGACGTATGACGATGCGGTGCAGGCATTGCAGGGGTTGCAGGCTTTTGATATCCAGTTTTGTGAGCAACCCATGCGCAGTTATAACGACCATTTGCTACCGCAGCTGCGCAAAGAGACAACCATCCCGCTTATGGCCGACGAAAGTTGCTATGACCACCGAGATGCCTCGCGATTAGCCGTACAGGATGCCTGCGACTTTGTGAACATCAAGTTCTCGAAGTCGGGAGGGATTGCTGAGGCTTTGCGCATACAACAGGTTGCTGGCGATTATGGGATTCCCTGCATGATTGGCGGAATGCTGGAAAGCCGTATTGCGCTGTCGGCAGCGGTACATTTTGCCTATGCCGCATCCAATGTTCGCTTTTTTGATCTGGATACTTGCTTGATTGGCCATCTCGAAAATCCCGTATCGGGCGGTGTCCAATACGCAGGATATCATATCTCCGTGCCCGATGAGCCCGGTATTGGAGCCGATGTGGATACGGCATTCCTGAAAACCTGCGAACAATGGATCGTATGATCACTACTTCGTGCTTCTAACTTCGTACTTAAAACCCTACCTTTGTAGGCAAAATCAAGTACAACGAAGCAATGAGCAAAACAAGAGGTCCAATATCTCAATTTATTGAAAGAAACTACCTGCATTTCAACGCAGCCGCATTGGTGGACGCTGCGAAAGGATACGAAACACATCTGGATGAAGGCGGGAAGATGTTGGTTTCTTTGGCCGGTGCGATGAGTACGGCCGAACTGGGAATTTCACTGGCGGAGATGATCCGCCAGGATAAAGTGGCTATTATCAGCTGTACGGGCGCAAATCTGGAAGAGGATGTCATGAACCTCGTTGCCCACTCACATTATAAACGTGTACCTCATTACCGCGACCTCAGTCCGCAAGAGGAGTGGGACCTGTTGGAGAATCATTACAACCGGGTCACAGATACCTGCATCCCCGAAGAGGAGGCCTTCCGCCGCTTACAGTCGCATCTTGTAAAAGTATGGCGTGATGCCGAGGAGCGTGGTGAACGGTATTTTCCCCATGAATTTTTATATCAAGTCGTACGATCAGGCGAATTGGAACAATATTATGAAATCGATCCTAAAAATTCCTGGATAGTAGCGGCCGCTGAAAAAAACATTCCGATCGTGGTGCCGGGATGGGAAGATTCAACGACCGGTAACATCTTTACGTCGTACGTGATCAAAGGCGAGCTGAAAGCGTCAACGGTAAAGAGTGGCATCGAATACATGGTATATCTGACCGAGTGGTACCGAGCTAATTCTGGGGGGAAAGGTGTAGGATTCTTCCAGATAGGTGGCGGAATCGCCGGAGATTTTCCAATTTGTGTCGTACCCATGATGTATCAGGATCTGGAATGGCATGACGTGCCCTTTTGGGCGTACTTCTGTCAGATTTCCGATTCGACAACGTCTTACGGGTCTTATTCTGGAGCCGTACCTAATGAGAAAATTACCTGGGGAAAACTGGATATCAACACACCTAAATACATCGTCGAGTCCGATGCTACGATCGTGGCTCCGTTGATATTTGCGTGGATATTAGGTCAGTAGAAGAGAGAATGAACGGTTTTTCCTTACATACGACTGATCCGACGGCGCTTCGCTACCTGATGACAGAAACGATTTTCGGTATCGAGGAGCCGGGGGCGGATGGGCCCGATCAGGAGGCGGCTGTCCCCACAGCGACTCCCAATACATCGCTTCAGTTTGCTTATCACGGCGGGAACAAGCGAAATCTGTTGTTTTTAACACATGAAACCCAGTACGAATGGATGTCGGCTGCGGCGCTGGACGCATTTACCAAAACCTTGGCAGCGTTGAAATTGTCGACGGATGATATCGCTTTGCTGAATGTTGGAAAACTATCAGAAATTCCAGAGAAATCCCATCTATTGGCTTTTTTCAATCCCAAGGTAGTCGTTGCATTGGGAGCATCTTTGCCGTGGGATGAATCGGATGGTCTAACTGTTTTCAAGACCTATTCATTTGATGAGATGTTGGTGGATGCCGAAAAGAAACGGTTATTTTGGACAACGCTAAAGACGTTATTGGGATGATTGAGTTAGTTTTTGCGACAAATAATCTTCATAAACTTGAGGAAGTACAGGCAGTCGTCGGCAATCGGTTCCGTATCCTGACACTGGCGGATATCGATTGTGCCGATGATATCCCGGAGACGGGGGATACCTTCCAGGCAAATGCTTCGCAGAAAAGCGGCTACATTTACGGTAAATACGGATACAACTGTTTTGCGGACGATTCCGGACTTGAGGTGCAGGCGTTGGACAATGAGCCGGGGGTCTACTCGGCCCGTTATTCTGGTACGCGGGACATGGAAAAAAACATCGATTTACTGCTGCAGCGGTTGGCGGATCATACGGATCGGCATGCGCGGTTTCGTACAGTCATATCACTGCGCATTGGAGAGGCGGAGTATTTTTTCGAGGGGACTGTCGACGGTAAAATCGGTTTTGAACGACAGGGTGAAGGTGGCTTCGGGTACGATCCATTGTTTACACCTCGTGGGCATAGCCGGACGTTTGCACAAATGAGCGGTGCAGAAAAGAATGCCATCAGCCATCGCGCGATTGCGGTGGCCAAACTGGCCGAATTCCTACGGACAACTTATTAGACTGCGTGCATATTTACGCAAGCACTTGCTGATTTTACCCGGTGCAATGGTATAATCGTTTTAGCTATTATTTAATGCCATTGTCAATAAAAATTATATATTTGGCCCATGATAGCCTTCAATGAACATGTTCATCTGCTATCAGACTAAACAATAACTAAAATACATAGACCCTAGAAGAATGATTTCTTATCAAATCAAAGAAAATCCAGAGGTGTACGACGCGGTGGTCGTAGGTTCAGGAGCAGGAGGGGGGATGGCAGGCTATGTGCTTGCCAATGCGGGGCTGAAGGTACTGATGCTGGAAGCGGGACCGTTTTTCGACCCGGCCAAAGACACGATGCAATTGCGGTGGCCGTGGGAGTCGCCGCGGCGTGGGGCGAGCACAGTCCGTCCTTTCGGCGATTTCGATGCTGCCTATGGCGGCTGGGAACTGGATGGCGAGCCGTATACACGAGCGGCAGGCACGGAATTCGATTGGTTCCGCGCGCGGATGCTGGGAGGACGGACGAATCACTGGGGCCGTATCTCCTTGCGGATGGGCCCTGATGATTTTAAACCGAAAGACGGAGTCACCGATCCGTGGCCTATCAGTTATGAGGAATTAAAACCCTATTACGACCGCGTGGACCGAATGATCGGAATCTACGGTACGGTGGAGGGGATTCACAATGAGCCGGATGGAATTTTCTTGAAACCGCCAAAGCCGCGTCTGAATGAGCTATATATCCGCCGAGGTGCCGAAAAAGCGGGTGTACCGGTGATCGCAGGGCGTGGTTCGGTGCTTACTGAAGCATTGCCAGGTGTGGAGGGCAGGGGTACCTGCTTCTACTGTGGTCAATGCGGCAGAGCATGCCGGGTATACGGCGACTTTTCGTCTTCTTCATGTCTGGTGATACCAGCGATGAAGACAGGTAACCTAACGGTTATAGACAATGCGATGGTAAGGGAGGTGCTGACCAACGACGAAGGGCTGGCTACCGGAGTGTCTTACGTAAACACGAAGGATCTTCAGGAATATACAGTGCGGGGCAAGACGGTAATCCTGGGTGCCAGCGCCTGCGAGAGCGCACGGCTGTTGTTGAACTCTCATTCGGCCGCCCATCCCGGCGGGCTGGGTAACAGTAGTGGCTTGGTAGGGCGCTACTTGCACGACTCCACAGGCGCCAGCGCCGGTGGTTTCCTGCCACAGCTGCTTGACCGGAAGCGGTATAACGAAGATGGGGTGGGGAGCGTGCATATCTACTCGCCGTGGTGGGGCGATAACAGTAAGCTGAATTTTCCGCGGGGCTACCACATCGAGTACGGTGGCGGTATGCGGATGCCGTCTTATGGATTCACAGACTGGGTGCCGAATGTAAATCACCTGGTCCCGACCAAAGATGGGAAACAGCGAGAACAGGGGGGGTACGGTGTATCGCTGAAGGAAGATTATCGCCGGTTTTACGGTGCGAGCGTGGGAATGGCAGGCAGGGGTACGGCACTGGCGCGTTATGATAACTATTGCGAGATTGACCCCTCCCGGGTGGATAAGTATGGGATTCCGGTATTGAGATTCCATTATAAATGGGCAAATGAGGAAGTGGAACAGGCCAGGCATATGCAGGAGACTTTTCGGGAGATCCTACACGAGATGGGCGCTGTCGTTGCTTCGCCCATGCCGGGACCGGAGACTAAATACGGGCTGGAAGCACCGGGGAAGATCATCCACGAAGGGGGAACCACCCGGATGGGCGATGACCCGAAGAAATCGGTGCTGAACAAATGGAGTCAATCGCATGACTGCCGGAACCTTTTTGTGGTGGATGCGGGTCCGTTTGTGCAACAGGGGGACAAGAACCTTACCTGGACGATCTTGGCGCTGTCAATGCGAACGGCGGACCATATCCTGCAACAGCGCAACAAACTGAATATCTAACAGACTAACGGCAAATAGAATAGATAACTATGAACAGAAGAGATTCACTCAAGGCGCTGGGGTTGGCAGCTGCTGGGGGTGCCCTATTGCTGGACGGGTGTGGGCCGCAAAGCAAGACGGGGAAAGAAACGGCTGCAAAAGGTGCGGAGAAGCTGCCCGGTGTACAGGATTGGGAGCATGTGCGTAACGGGAAACTGGCAGGTGAAACGTTTTTTACCGATCACGAACTTGCTACTATCGGGGTGGTGGCGGATATCATCATTCCGGCCGACGGTGTTTCGGGCGGTGCAACGGATGCAGGTGTTCCCGCCTTTATCGAGTTTATGGTCAAGGATATTCCCGCATATCAGACCCCGATGCGTGGCGGACTGAAATGGCTGGACGTGCAATGCCAGCGACGCTATGGCCAGGTATTTACGGAATGCAGGGAATCGCAACAGTTGGAATTAGTAGACGAGATCGCGTATCCGGCTAAGGCTAAGCCGGAGATGCGGCAAGGAGTGGCCTTTTTCAGCCTAATGCGCAACCTGACGGCTTCTGGATTTTTTACCAGCGAGCTGGGCGTGAAGGATATCGGTTATGTGGGTAACCGGCCGGGAGTGTGGGACGGCGTGCCCCAGGATGTACTGCAGGCCCATGGATTTAAAGACGCCTGGGGCTAACTACGCGGCTTCCATTTGCCTGCATGCTTCGGCACAGCGTCTACACGCCTCGGCGCATGCTCGGCAATGGTCCATATTGTGTTTTTCACATTCACTAGCACAATCGTCGCAAATCTGTGCGCACAGCTTACAGAGCTGAATGACGTAACCGTCGTGACCAATTCCACTGGTTTTGGCCATAAAGGAAGCCGCCATCCGGCATGCCTCCGCGCAAAATCGGTCTAAGTGGATGCAGGTAACCATCGCATTTACGTGATCTTCTTGAAGGCATGCGGTTGCACAGTGATCGCATGCGTCCGCGCAATGGTAACATGCATCGATGCAATTCCTAAATTTTTCTTGTATCATCGCTTGTCGTCTTTTTGATTATTTCCTGTAAAATCAACAAGCGATCCCTGGTATTTGTTTAAAAATACCTACAACTAGGTATTGCCTCTCCAAACCTACTGGCTTATCTTGCATACAGTAATCATCCCAAAGCGTTCTTTTACTTACATGGAAGGTATGGGCATCTTGGGAATTCCCATGCTGAATTTAGTGTCACTGATGTTTGCAAATGCGCAAGATATCAAAGCTCTTGCGCCTTGCAAATTAAATGACATAGCGTTATAAAGGATTGGTCAGGAAATCTTTTTTACTGAAGTGGCTTGCAGGCCTTTAGGTCCCTTGGATACGATAAACTCTACACGGTCTTCTTCCGCAATGGGTTCGGTCAGGTCGTTAATATGGACAAATATGCGTTCTCCGCTTTGCGCGTCGGAAATAAAGCCATATCCCTTGGAATCATTGAAGTAAGCTACACGACCTTTGCGTGTTCCGTCACCTTCTTCCGTGTCTTCCAATTTTGGGGTGCTGATCAAAATCTCGTCAGCGGATACAGGCTTAAGTCTATTCGGATCCGGCGGTGTAGCAGTGATGTTTCCATTTTCATCTACATACGCCAACATCTCATCCAAACTTTTTCCTTTGCTGGATGCCGCAGCGTTCCGCCTTTCTTCACGGCGTTGCACTTTTTCTTTTTGTTTCTGTAATTTTTTCTTTGCGTTTTCTTTTTTGTTGAATGTTTCTTGTGATCTTCCCATTGATGAACTTTAAATTAAACTTTGATTTGGTAACAACTAACGAGCATATTCGATGATTTTGCGAACGAGTAAGCAAGCAAAAACGAAAGGTGAGAAAGCGCTACTCTATACAAAGGTAGCAAATGAAAATTGGATGGCGAAATCCTTTGGCAGGAAACTAGTACCTTTACCTCCAAAAGAAAAGGGACATAGGTAGGATGGAACGCAAGAAGATCATGATTATCGGGGCCACATCGGGGATTGGACGTGCTTTAGCCGAACTTTTGGTTGCTGAAGGCCATACCGTTGGAATCACAGGACGTAGGGAGGAACTTCTTGTATCGTTGGCGGTTACCAGTCCCGAGCAATACCGGTTGCGGTCTTTTGATGTGACGGATACAGGCAATGCTGTGGCAAACCTGGAGGAGCTCGCAATCGACATGGATGGTGTAGATTTGGTTGTAATTAGCGCAGGCGGCGGAGACGTGAACCCTTCGTTGGACTTTGATACGGAGCACCGGATGATTGCATTAAATGTAGCGGCCTTTACATGCCTAGCTGATTGGGCATTTAACTATTTTAAAAGACAGGGGCATGGCCAATTGGCTGCGATTACTTCGGTAGCAGGTATGCGGGGCAGTCGGCAAGCGCCGGCTTACAGTGCCACCAAAGCCTATCAAGTCATCTATTTGCAGGGATTACGGCAGAAGGCTCGTAAAGAACAAACCGGTATTGTTATTACCGATATCTGCCCCGGTTTTGTCGATACACCGGCAGCTAAATCGCCGGCCCGCTTTTGGGTGTCGCCGCTGCCGAAAGCCGCCAGGCAAATCTACCGTGGCTTGTGCAGACGCCGGAATGTCGTTTACATTACTGCACGCTGGCGTATCGTCGCCTGGCTCTACCGATGGCTGCCCAACTGGTTGCACGAACGAATGTGAGGTGCCGTGGCGCCTGTTGCCAATGCTTAGCCGAGGTTTTATCGACAGACTCCAATGAATCAGGCTCAACTTCCTGAATCGGCTGACCGGGTGTTTCGGTTGTATCAGCTGGGAGTTCGGTATCCCCACCGGCAGGTGGCCTGCGGCGCATAAGCAGATCTTCTTTGGATGTGGGGCGGTCGCCGGGTTTCCATACAAACCCTTCCAATACCTCCTCTTCTTGGGGAACAAGATTCAGGGGATATACCTTTCCGTCGATACTCCGGATCGGGATGAAGTGCGTAATCTGGTTGCTGTCGACCAATATCTTGATGCGGCTGCTACGGCTATGGTACATATCTGTGTAGATTTTCCGTTTTTCATCAACGATGTAGTAGATGCTTTCCGCATTTCCATCAATAAACATCCGCTCCAATGCGTTGTCTTTAAAGAATCCCGTAATTCGTCTGCCTTTGATCTGATTGTATTTGCTTGAATCCAATTGGGTATTTACCATAAATGCATGGTTCACCAACAGCAGGTTATCCAACTGTTCCTTGCGGATCTGCATGTAGATGGTATCGGCAGTCATTTGAGAGCCCTGCGCCCAAATCATCGGCCTGCCGAAAAAACGCATCATCGAATCGGGATACCCATAGTATACGGAGTCGGCTACGGCCTGCAGATCCGACTTGAACAGTCTTACATTGTAGTAGGCTTTGACGATACGTGTCCGGGCCGTGTCACTGGCGAGTGAATCCATCGTTATGGTATCAGCAGGACGATGGGAAATAGCCGCTACGGCACCGGCCATGAGGCTGTCTACCTCGCTGCCGGTGGGGATGACGGACTGGGCACGCAGCACACTGTCGGCCGCAAGATTACGTGCTAATGCATCGTGCGATTGCGTCTGCAAGGGTACGGCCTGCACTCGTTTAAGATGGGTCTTAAGCAGCGCAGAGTCGGTCGGAGGAGAAATTTCAGCCGGCGGAGGGGAAATAGCTGAAACGCGAGTGTCTGCTTGGGCTTTGACGCTATCCGGCAGCGCGGATGGAGTATTGGCTAACGAATCCGGCTCACTGCTCACCGAATCTTGAGGCAGGTCCAGCAGGCTGTCCACTGGCATGGCCATGTCATCAAAAGGCTCACCATAATCCTCGTCTTCATATTCATCCAGCGCCCCACCTTCCCGATCGAGTTCGAACACCTTGGGGATGTAATCCTTTAATGGGATGACTTGGGAAAACAATGTATCCGCTGTCATATAGATCGTATCGACCGCAGGTCGATTGGCAGATGGCCGTTCTAAGCTATCCAGGGAAGGTGAATTGCCGGTCAGACTGTCAGCAGAAACGTGATCACGAGGGGGGGGCAAGTTGGCGGTCGTGGTATCCCTGGACGTGCTATCGTTGCGCGTAACGGTCATGACTAATGGGTTTCGAGTCATGGTGATGGATTCATCAACCCGGTGGTATAAGCCCATACCACCGTATGCAAAAAACTGGTCGGCCGTATCGATGAATACCACATTATCAATCGCACGCCCATTACCGGTTTGTCCATTGTAGAACAAGCTGTCGCCCCGCAGAAAACGGCTTCCCGAAGTATATAGATTGTTACGGTCAAACCAGGCTTGTTTCGTTTCGGTGTTGTACTCGCCCCGTTCGGTGTAAAGATTCTCACCCTCATTTCCCTTTATATTCGTGGGACCATAGAAATAGGTAACTTTCGTCGCGGAGTTATACCGCATGGTGTCGGTGTATATGTTAACATCCGGTGTACGCACCACCACGTCGTAACGAAAATAGGCATCCTTGGTATTGTCGAAATAGGTGGCGTTCCGGCTGGTGATGGTATCGGTCGTGTTTAAAATCCGGCCACCGTCCCTATAGGTGCCTACCCCGTTTTTCATGTTGTATGTAAGATGGTTGGTAGTCAATGTCGAATTTCCATCCACCATGCGGACATTGTTGGTGAGCGTGGCTAATTGGGTCTCCGCTACATAGTGGAGCTTATCGGCAAAAATGACCGTGCCGTTGGGCTGGGTGATGATCACTTTGCCGAAAGCGTCGAAATATTGCTTTTCCTCGTCATCACTGTACACATAGCCGCTGTCGGCCGATAAGGTGGATCCGTGGTGTTCATATACCGGGCGGTAATTCATCATGTTTCCGGTGGAGGCATTGAGACGGCTGTGTGAAGAGGAAATGAGCCTCAATTCGTCCCGTTGCTGTGCATACAGGGAAGCGTAAACCAACATCGAAAGGTATATGAACAGCAGGCTTTTCTTCACAGGAGCAAACTTAGATAAAATGCGCTTTATATGGATGGATTTTTTTGTTGGATAACACGTACCTTTGGCCATATGAGCGTAGCGGAGCGATTTATCCAGTATCTCCATGAACAAGCATTGTGCCAACCGCATCAGCGGTTGCTATTGGCCGTGAGTGGCGGCAAAGATTCGGTCATGATGACACGGCTGTTTGTGGAATCGGGCTATGCGGTGGGGATTGCGCATTGCAACTTTGGGCTGAGAGGAGAAGAATCCGAGGCCGACGAAGCCTTGGTGTATCAGCTCGCAAAGACGCTGGACGTGCCTTTTTATGTAACGCGGTTTGATACGGTATTGTATGCCCGTCAGGAGGGGATTTCCATTCAAATGGCCGCCCGCGAATTACGGTATGCTTGGTTTGAAACCATCTGTGTATCGCAAGACTATGACTATATTGCAGTAGCTCAACATCGCAATGATCATGTGGAAACCTTGATATTTAACCTCGTGCGAGGTACCGGGCTGGCAGGTTTACAAGGTATTCGACCCAAGCGCGGCCGCATTATCCGCCCCATGCTTTTCCTGAATGCTGCAGAAATCACCGCATATGTGCAGCAACACGGATTGGAATACCGGGACGACGCATCCAATTTTTCCACCAAATATGCCCGCAACAAAATCCGCATGGAAGTCATTCCCAAGTTGAAGGAACTTAATCCGGACCTCGAGGAGACCCTAACAAAGAATATGGCTCATTTTTCCGATGCCTACGTAGTACTGCAACGCTACATCGAACACCTAAGAACGCAACTGTTCAGTGAGCGCGCCGAAGGGGAATGGCATATTCCCGTTGTTGGTTTGGCATCCTTGGATCCACAGCAATTCTTGTTGTACGAACTATTTAAACCCTTCGGGTTTACGGAAGCGGTATTGAGCGATCTGGCTAGCAGTTTAGGAGGGACACCGGGGAAGCAATTTGTGTCACCCTCGCATGTGTTGTATATAGACCGTGGAGAAGTGGTACTCACGTCAAAAAAGGCAGTGTATGAGGAGACCGTTCTGCTTGAAAAAGGGGGAACCCGTGTGCAATGGGGTGAATACAACTTCAAATTTCATTTATCTTCCCATACGGAGGTCGAAACAGCATCTCATATCGGGCAATTTGATGCACATAAAATCATATTTCCGCTGCGTATTCGGTCGTGGAGGAAAGCAGACATGTTCCAACCCTTGGGGATGAAAGGACATAAAAAACTAAGTGATCTATTCGTTTCGCTTAAAATTCCGGTTTACCGCAAGCATAGGGTCCCAATCGTGGTAAACGGCAATGGCGATATTCTCTGGGTAGTTCCCTATCGGATGGATGATCGTTATAAAATTACGGGCAAAACGAAAAAAGTGCTTACATTAGCCTGCATTTAGACCATGGGAGAAAAACCGATATACATCGAAAATCAATACTTAGGTCGCGACCGCGGTTGGGTGAGCGTGCGATTGGTTTTGGCGTTGTTTTGTTTTGTCGCTTACTACATCAATATTGAACGGGAAAGCGAAAGTCAGTTATTTCTACTGGTGGGAAGCGCCATCATATTTGTTTCCATCGTGATGATGTACATGCTTCAGTACCGGATCGCGGTGGAACAAGGAAGTATAAAGTTGAGTGGCTTATGGACTACTCGTTTGGTCAAAATTGACCTGAATAGCATTGTCAAAGTTGAGTGTAAACCTTACAGTAAATTTTTTATTAACAATCCAGTGTATAACCTGCACCAAAAAGGAAGGATTAAGTTTTATGCAGGTGGCAAAGATGCCGTGTGGCTGACTGACCGGGACGGATTGGTGTACATCATCGGTACACAGCGGCAAGTGGAGTTCCAACAAGCGATCCTGAAAGCCAAGGGCAGATCAAGAGAAGACGCTGTTAAGTAGGGGTAATGATTATTGTCAGCGGATCGTTAAAGTTGGCAAAAAAACCTTTACAAGCAATAATCTTATCTTTTTTTTTGTTTATGTTTGTGTACGTATGGGATTACTGAAGTTTTTATTTATAGCAATCACCGTCTTATGGCTAGTGCGTTTGGTCTTTCGGCTTGTCTTTCCATGGGCAATGCGTAAGATGGCTCAAAAAGTAATGGGCGATGCACAACAACAGCATCAACACCGGAATGCACCGCACCGCAATGCTGGGCAGCGCCAGCCGGATGGTAAGATACGCATCGATTACGTTCCTCCAAAAAATCAAACCAAAGGAGCGAAAAAGGCAGGAGAATTTGTTGAATTTGAAGAAATCAAGTCGTCTGCCGAATAGCCAGTAAAAACATTACCTTTGCAGGTATGTGGCTGAAATCATTGTCTGCTCTTAATTTCAAAAACTATACCGAGGCCACACTCCAATTTGCCCGTGAGGTAAATGCGTTTACAGGGGCTAATGGAGCGGGAAAAACCAACCTGCTAGATGCCATCCATTACCTTTCGCTGTGTAAAAGTTATTTCAATCCGGTAGATTCTCAGCAGATTAAACAGGGAGAAGATTGGTTTATGGTGCAAGGGGAGTTTGACAAAGACGACCAGACCGATGTTGTTGCCTGTAGCCTCAAACGCAACCAAAAAAAGCAATTTAAGAGGAACAAGAAAGAGTACCCGCGCCTTGCTGATCATATCGGCCACTTTCCATTGGTGATGATCTCACCCAATGATTCGACGATTGTAACCGATGGGAGCGAGGAACGTCGCCGTTTTGTCGACAACGTAATTTCGCAGACCGACCCTCATTACCTCGATCGGTTAATTGCTTACAACCGTGGTCTTGTGCAGCGGAACAGCCTGTTGAAGCAGGCCGCCAGGGGCGGAGTGCTGGACAAAGGGCTGTTGGAGGTGCTCGATGCCCAGCTCGTGGAGTTAGGCGTGCCGATCTTTGAGAAACGGCAAGCTTTTATGGAGGCCTTTATTCCTGAGTTTAATAGGCATTACCTCTTTCTGACCGAAACAGCAGAAAACGTGTCCTTGGCTTACGAATCTCAATTGATGAACGGAAGCTTTACAGAGTTGCTGAGGCATCACTTGGACCGGGACAGGGCGTTGGAGCGCACTACTGTGGGAATCCACAAAGACGATCTGCAGTTTTCCATCCACCAAGACATGCCGCTCAAAAAGTTCGGCTCCCAAGGACAGCAGAAGTCCTTCCTGATCGCGTTGAAGCTAGCACAATATAGTTTCCTGCATCGGCAGAAAGGGTTTAAACCCCTGCTGCTACTGGATGATATCTTTGATAAGCTGGATGAAAATCGTACGCGTAAACTGATGCAAATGGTGTCTGCGGATGATTTTGGACAGATATTTCTTACGGATACGGATGCCGCCCGGATAAATCGTATCTTTGAAGAAATAAACCGACAGGTGCGGGTTTTTACGATCAATCGCGGTACTGTCACATAATTCGAACGGACATGAACGGCAGGGGTAATGATATCACCATCAAGGAAGCGATCGAAAAAATGCTCGATGTCTATAAGTTACGGCGCAAATTTGATGAAACTTCATTAATAGCTGCCTGGCCGCAATTAATGGGAAACGCAATTGCCAACCGTACCAAACAACTCTATATCCGTGATAAAAAGCTATTTGTAAAAGTAGAATCGTCAGTGATTAAACATGAACTTTTACTGATGCGTTCGCAAATCATTGGGCGTATGAATGAACACGTCGGGCAAGTGGTTGTTGAAGAGCTAGTAGTACTTTAATTAATCAAGTATGAGGCATAGGATAGCCTATGCATACGTACCGCATCCGCTCCCTATATGCACCCCTTCCGTACCCTTTATGTACCTTTTGGGGGTGGGCTGGCATTTCATATAGGGTTTAGTTAAGCTGACTGATTGGCGCTGGGTTAAGACAAGGAGGTACCTCCTCCAACAATTAAAAAGGCTGTCTAGTTGAAGCGTACAACGAGACAGCCTGTTATATTCTTATCGTGATTTTTTACGGATTTGCTGGGGTAGCAGCAGGAGTGGAAGCACTGATGCCTAGTTTCGTCTTTACATCGGCCGTAAGGTCATCGCCACCTGCAAAATAAGGAATGGCCGAGTTGGCAATGTCAAACACGTATGCATATCCTTTTTCTTTGGCAACACTTTGCACCGCGGTATTTGCTTTTTGGAATATCGGTGCAAACAATTGTTCTTGCTTGGTCTGCAGTTCCTGTTGGGCAACTTGCTGAACTTCTTGGATACGGCGCTGAATTTCCTGAATTTCCGTGCCCAATTGTTGCAATTTGGCGTCTATCGAATCCTTATTGGCTTCACTCCGGTTACGTGATAAGCTTTGAGCTTCGGTCAGTTTTTTATCATGCTCCGTTCCCATTTGCTGCAATTCGCCTTCCTTGGTTTTTTGAAGATTTTCAAATTCGGTTTGCGCAGTTTTGAATTCAGGCATGGCTTGAATGATGTCATTCGAATTGACATGGCCGATTTTTTGCTGCGCACTTACGAGTCCGGTTGATAAAAACAGCACCGCAACCATCCCTACACCTTTTAACAAATTTTTCATGCTATTCATTTTGATTTTTCTTGTTTGTGGGGCTGTTCCCCTACTTGGTGAATTATAGAGTTTTTATGTTTTACTTTTACTTTTTTCAAAAACAGCGCAATGATACAAAACGAATCAATTTTCTGCAAGTGACGGATCGGGTTTGTATCCCAATCGTGTAATGACATCATTGCTTTTATCTAATTTTGGGTTAGCATAGAGAAAAGTAACTTCACTGCCCTTGTCAAGAACGATATCCAAACTCTGATCCGTCGCGATGGTCTGAATCGCTTGAGCTACCCGATCTTGTATCGGTTGGATCAGTTTTATACGTTCTTCGAAAAGGTCTCCTTCAAAGCCAAACTTCTGCCGTTGAAATTCTTTAGCTTCTTGTTCTTTCAATACAATTTCATCTTCCCGCTTCCGGCGCATTTCCTCACTCAATAATACCTGATCTTCTTGGTACGCCTTATAAAGCTTTTCGATATCGGCAAACCGGTTGTCCACTTCTTCCTGCCATTGTACAGAAAGTGCATCCAATTGTTTTTGGGCTGCAAGGTATTCGGGTATATGTTTGAGAATGTACTCTGTATCCACATAGGCAAACCGTTGGGCAAATGTCGCTGACGAAGCCACTATGGACAATGCGATCACACCTATTATTTTTTTCATATTCATTTTAATTATGTCTTTGGTACTTGGAATATCGCTGCAAAAGTAATTCCATTTTTTTATTAATTAGTTAAATCCACCCATTTGCTGCATGATGCTGAACGTGAAGTTCTGCCGCCATTGGTTGGATTGTACACCCGGGATTGGATCAAATGCGTGACCGTAGTCAATTCCCAACAATCCGAAGATTGGTAAGAAGATACGAGCACCCACGCCCACCGAACGACGAACTTTAAACGGATTAAAGTCGCGGAAATTATTCCAGGTATTACCCCCTTCAGCAAAGGCTAACACGAATACCGTCGCTTGGTCATTCAGCATAACCGGGTGCCGGAGTTCCAGCTGGTATTTGTTGTAGATAGGACTCCCCGAATTGCGAGCGATGTTGACATCTGCTCCGTCGGGAATGACCATTCCGTTTGCATAACCCCGCATGGCAATGATTTCCGAGCCCTGTAGGAAATCGAAGCCCATCATGCCATCTCCACCCAGTTTGAAGCGCTCAAAGGCAGATTGTCCGGTTACACGGTTGTATGAACCCAAAAAGCCGAATTGAGCTTGTGCTTTCAATACGAGCTTACCGGCAATCCGAGTATACCATTGCGAGTCAAATTTCCATTTGTGGTATTCTGTCCATTTGTACCGTTCCTCATTGGGCGCAGTGGGGTAGTTGACGTTATTAAATGACGAATAGGGTGGGGTCACCTGGATGGTGAGCCGTATGTGCGATCCCGACGTCGGATAAATGGGAGCATCCACCGAGTTACGGCTGATTTCCTGTGTAAGGTTGATGTTGTAGGAAGTTCCGTTTTCAAACAGGAACCCCGGATAGTTCTGTAATTTATATTGCTGGAATCCCAGCGAGTAGTTTACCTGGAACCAGTTGTCCGGCCATTGCAGACGTTTACCTAAACTGACGGTCACCCCGTTCATCCAGATGCGGTTCAGATCCTCATCGGCTGCTATCTGGCGTCCGGTCCAGTAATCGAACCCACCGAACGAAGAAGAAGACGTATACGCGCTTACCCCGAAATAAATCGGCTTCTTGCCACCTAACCACGGTTCAGAGAACGAGAAGCTGTACGATTGGTACCGTTTACCGCTGGTTTGTCCGCGGAGGCTTAGCTTCTGCCCGTCCCCTCTCGGCAGCGGTTTCCAAGCACTTTTATCGAAAAGATTACGGGTTGAGAAGTTGTTGAACGAAAGCCCCAGTGTACCGATGACCTGCCCGGCACCAAATCCGCCAGAAAGCTCCACTTGGTCGGAAGGTTTTTCTACCACGTTGTATTCGATATCAACCGTTCCTTCTGAGTGGTTAAGATTTGTGGGGACCGGATTGGTTTTCTGTTCGTCAAAATTGCCGAGCTGCGCGATTTCCCGCGTGCTCCGCATCAACAACTCTTTCGAAAATTTTTGTCCGGGTTTGGTGTGGATGGAACGAAGCAGTACCCTGTCATTGGTCACATCGTTGCCCTTCAGAATGATATTGTTCACCGTGAACTGAGCACCTTCATAAATGCGTAGGTCCAAATCGATGGTATCGTTATAGATCTTGGTCTGTACCGGGTCTACCGTAAAGGTTAGATAACCGTCGTTCAGGTACAGGGAAGAAACGTCGTCACTGTTGCGAGTAGGACCCATCAATTTGGTGTTCAGTTTTTCCTCACTGAACACCTCGCCCTTTTGGATGCCGAGGATGATATTTAGCACGGAATCGGTATACTTCGCATTGCCTTGCCACGTAATGTTGCCAAAATAATATTTAGATCCTTCATAGAGATCGATATCGACAATAACGTTGCGGTTATTGTACTTGTAAAATGTGTCCCGGAGAATTTCGGCATCCCGGTAACCGCGCTCATGCATTTTGGCAATGAGCTTTTCTTTGGCTTCTTTGTACTTCTCTTCTTTAAATTTCCCTGGTCCGGTGATCCGCCACCAGGTACGCTGCCTCACGCCCTTGAAAAACTTGCGTAGCTGGCGTTGCGAGAAATCTTCGTTGCCCGTGAAATTGATACGGTGCGCACGCACTTTCCGGTTTTTATCTACATTGACTACCAAAATTTGGTTGTTTACCTGAGCGGAATCCTTTACCGGGGCCATCGTGATTTCGGGATACAGATACCCCTTTTCACTTAAGTAACGGGTAATGGTATTCCGTGTGGTATTCATCAGGTTTTCATTGACGATTTTGCCGGTGTTTTCATTGAGCTTCTTGCGTACTTCCTCGGTTTGGGTTTTGTTGAGCCCTTCAATGTCGATCCGCGTGAGGCGGGGGCGTTCTACGACGTGGATATTGAAAAAAATGGAATCTCCTTTTACCGCATCTGCATAAAGCTCCACTTCGTCAAACAGCCCTTGATCCATCAGATTTTTCACTACGCTTGACGTTGCATCGCTTGGTACCTCAATTCGTGAGCCCACAACCAATTTGGAAATGGTAATAAGCACATCATTGTCGAGGTATTCGGTGCCGCTGACCGTTATCCCCCCAATGATGTAATTCTGAGGGTTAAGGTAACTGAATTCGTCCGAATCACCCACACGTACACCGCGTTGCTGGGCTACGGTGGTCTCTGCCGCTAATATGGTAATGAGTACAAAAAAGAGTATTCGCTTCATCTATCTAATTTATTGCCGCTAAAGTACGTCAAACAGTTGTTAATTTTTGTTAAAAGGTTATTTTGATAATTGTTCGCTTGTTAACCCGAATCGGCGTTCGCGTTGTTGATAGGCTAGGAGCGCCTCAAACAAGTCGGTTCTTCTAAATTCCGGCCATAGTTTATCCGTAAAATATAATTCGGCATATGCCAGTTGCCACAGGAGATAATTGCTGATCCGCTGTTCACCGCTGGTGCGGATCATCAGTTCGGGGTCGGGCATACCGCGGGTTGAAAGCTGCTGTGCAAAGCGATTTTCATCGATGTCGTTTGGAGTGATTTCGCCCGATTGGACTTGCAAGGCCAACTGCCGTGCTGCTTCGGTAATTTCCCAGCGGGCGCTGTAACTTAGCGCTAACGTCAGCGTGCAATTCGTATTATCTGCCGTCTTTTGCATGGTTTCATGAAGCTGATCGCAGCATTTGGCAGGCAGCTGATCCAGGTTGCCAATGGCATGGAGTTTTACTCCGTTTTCCATCAGCGTTTTGGTTTCTTTGTTGATGGTCTTAACCAAAAGTTCCATTAAGGCTGAGACTTCCAGCTTCGGGCGGTTCCAATTTTCTGTAGAAAACGCATAAAGTGTGAGGTAACTAATACCTATTTCCACCGCACCTTCCACCGTATCCCGCACGGCTGCTACGCCATTTTTATGGCCAAATACCCGCAGTTTACCGCGCTCTTTAGCCCATCGTCCGTTGCCATCCATGATTATGGCTACATGCTGGGGCAACCGTGTCTTATCAATCCTTTCCTTGATATCCATCTGAATTTGGTGCAAATGTAAGATATTTTTGAGGACTTACTGCCATTCCGGACATCCTCCTTTAAAGATGGTGTAAGAAAGGGTGATACCCACGGTCATGAACGAGTCGTAAGGGCGACCGTCGCCGCGTTGGGATCCAGGGAGAGCCGATGCGGCGCGGCGGTAAGTCAGGTACTGCCAGTCGTCCAGGGTTAAGTCACCTGGTAAATAAGGCGTAATCTGATTAGGATGAATAGGATAGTTTCCACTGACATCGTCCAGGTAATCTGTCAATGTCAATCGGTATGCTAATTCAATGCCTATTGACCAGGGCCCCCTTAGGTTGTACTTGAACCCCGCTCCGAACGGGATGGAAATGGCGTATTCCGCATAGGGATGGGGGTTGTCATTCATGTGGTATTCCGTTTGAACCGGACGGAGATTCACTTTTTGTGGGGATGCACCGGCGATAGGTGGCCGATACCACTTTGGATTAAATTGAATGCCTCCAATCCCAGCAAAAATATACGGTGTATAGACAATCCTCCCGCGTTGAGGCAGCCATTTAAAGAAATTAAAATCAACCAATAGTGCGGCTTCGTTGATCGCTCCAAAAAAACCAAGATTTCGATTCTTGCGTTGCTGGTTACTCGAATATCCGTCATATGCGAACGTATTCGCATGTGCAAAGTTTCCCCGAATGCCCCACGTATGATTAAGATTGTATTTAATGAAAGCCCCAGCAGCCCAATCGTTGAAGGCGAAGGGAGTTTCTGGATTAAGATCTCCCATGTAGCCCGAGGATCCGCCCTGTAATCCAAATTCCCACTCCTGTGCGTGGGCATTCACGAATTGGAAAGCGATGAATAGCGTTACAAGTCCTCGAAGCATAACTAATAATTCCGTGCATCAAGACCCCAAAGCAACTTATTGCGCAAGTTGGAAAAGTAACGGTAATTTTTCAACCGTAGGAGGTTTACCTGGTAATGGGCCTGGCTGATTTTTAACCGGATATCTGTAGAAACAGAAGTTGTCTGCGAATCGCAAGACAGCAGAAATTTACCGCTTCGGCTTTCGATTTCTAGGTCGAGCTCCATATCGTCTGAAATGACAACCGGTCTCACATTGAGGTTATGCGGCGATATGGGTGTAATAACGAAATTACCGCTGCCGGGCACAATAATGGGACCACCACAGCTTAATGAATAGGCGGTGGAGCCGGTGGGCGTGGCTACAATAATTCCATCTGCCCAATAAGCGTTCAGTAATTCACCATTAAGGTATGCGTTAACCGTAATCATCGCCGAACTGTCACTCTTGAACAGTGTGATATCGTTTAATGCAAAAGGACTGCCGTTAAAAAGGGGGATTTGCTCAGATCGTACCGTTAGCAATGTCCGCTTTTGGATGCTGTATTCCCCTTGAAAAATCGCGTCGATGGCTGAATCGATGGCATCTTTATTGATATCAGCCAAAAAACCAAGCCTGCCAAAATTAACACCCGCTACCGGAATACCCGAATCGCCCACGATAGACACGGCCGCCAACATCGTTCCATCGCCACCTAGGCTTAGCATAAATCCAATATCATCGGGCAACTGACGGCGGCTGGAGTAACTGCGAAGTTCTTCCGAAAGAGCAACTTGCTGCCGCAGGAATTGCTGAAAATCTTCGTATATCCATAGTTCCGCGTCTTTGGCAATTAATAAATCAAATAAGTGTTGCACGTAGGGAATAACTGAAGATTGGAATTCCCGGCCATAAACTGCTATCTTCATCAGATTACATATTGATATAGTTCATCAATTGCTCATAGCGGTCACGGGAGTTGTCGCGGCTACTTTCGTCGTTGTACGTAGCCTTAACCGTATAATCATGCCGTAAAAAGGAAGACACGATAGATGAAATATTGGATTTATTGATTTTGATGGTGACCTCCAACCGGGAGGAATCCGAAAAAGTTTGTACATAGGAGTTCAGGATCTGTGCGTTGTCCGATTCGACGATATGGGCAATGTGTGAAAGCGCGTTATCGCGTTGTCCCATTTCCAGCACAATAATGCCCCCTGGTTGATGAATAGACATGGTTTGACTTAATGTATTTATTAATTCCAGCGGCGTAATAGCTCCCAAGTAGGTGTGATGTTCGTCGACTACTACCAGTAGATCAAGTTGGTAAATCTGGAAAAAAAGCAGGGCATCAAAGATGTGCTGCGTGCTGTAAATATAGATTTGTTGATAGACAATATCGGCACGATCAATACGCTGATCGGTATTTGCCAAGCCGGCGAGGGTTTCATAGGATACCGATCCAAGGAATGCCCCGTTTTTCACTACTGGCAGCTGCGTCAAGCGGAGGTCGGCCATCTTGTCAAGCGTATAACGGATACTATCCGTTGGATTAATCGCATAATTGCTGTCTGTAATGACTTGATGGATGTTCATGCCTGTTTCTCCCCAGCTCTTATTTATTAAACGAATAAAACGCCCGATCGTTTAATCTTGTCAAAATTAATCGGTTTTGTTGATAACCACGACTATTTTGCTTTTTTTTTACATATTGATTGATTTTTGGAGGTAGTTAAACATTTGAAGGTAGTTAAACAAAGGAATGACAATACGCTAACTTTTACTACTTTTGGCTGCTGATCGCTGGATACGGTGCGGCAACTGTCAGGTATAAGACGGATCATTGTATAGATTGTTTTGGAAGATAAAGACAAATATATCATTATCAGGGAGGTGATTCGTGGGAAAAACCCCCAGCTCCTCAAATGGATACCACGTTTTCTGCTACGGTATATCGAGCGGGTTGTGCATGAAGCGGATATCAACCAGGTAATGGCCAATATCGGACACCTGCACGGGCTTGATTTTGTGGACGCATTGATTGCGGAACTGGGTGTGGTTGTCGAGCTCCGCGGCGAAGAAAATATTCCGCTTTCGGGCGGCGTTATCTTTGCGTCTAATCATCCATTGGGCGGATTAGACGGAATCGCATTTATGCACGCGCTGGGTAGGTACCGCAGGGATATTAAATTTCTTGTAAACGATATCCTGTTGAATATCAAAAATCTGGAGCCTTTGTTTGTCGGAGTAAATAAGCATGGTACACAGGGCCGAAAAGCGATGGAACAAATTGAAGAGGCCTACGCGCTCGACCATGCCTTGTTGGTTTTCCCCGCGGGTTTGGTGTCCCGCAAACGTAACAGCAAGATCGAAGATCTGGAATGGAAGAAGAGTTTTATCAACAAGGCAAAAAAATACAAGAAAGATATTGTACCTGTTTACATCGATGGAAAAAATTCCCGTTTTTTTTATAACTTCGCCCGTTTCAGGGAATTTATTGGCATCAAAGCGAACGTAGAAATGTTTTATCTTCCGGATGAAATGTTTGCACAGAAAAACAAAAAAGTAACTATATGTATAGGAAAACCAATTTCTTATACTTATTTTGACGCCTCCAAAAGTGAAAAGGAGTGGGCTGGGCATATGAAACAATTGGTTTACAACTTAGCCCCTGAAAACTAACTATATGCAAGAAATAATAGCACCTGTTGACCGCAGTTTCATAAAAAGGGAGCTTACTCAAGAGGCGTTTGTCAGGTATACTAACAACGGAAATAATGAGATTTACCTGGTTAACCACCACAGCGCACCATATACGGTACGGGAAATCGGACGATTGAGGGAATTAACGTTTCGGGCAGCCGGAGGGGGGACAGGGCTAGATCTGGACTTGGACGAAAACGATATATGTGCCGATGCCTATGATCAGTTGATAGCCTGGAACCCCGAAGACGAAGAGATTATCGCAGGATACAGGTTGATCAAATGTAAGGATGTAGGCACTAACAGCCACGGAGAAATCAATTTATCAACTGCTCACTACTTCCATTTTTCACCCAAATTCATTGCTGAATACCTACCGTATACGATCGAGTTGGGCCGGTCTTTTGTACAACCCAAATACCAACCGGGGAAGGATAATCGAAAGGGATTATTTTCGCTTGATAATCTGTGGGACGGATTAGGTGCCGTGGTAAAACTCAATCCCGATGTCAAATACCTGTTTGGCAAGGTAACCATGTATCCCCATTACAACCGGGAAGCAAGAGACCTTTTGATCTATTTCATGCATCATTATTTTCCAGATAGCGAACAGTTGGTTTGGCCGATCAGGCCGCTTGGCTATTCCAGGGATACCACGTATTTTCGTCAACTTTTTGAAGGACAGGAATATAAAGAGGGTTATAAGATACTGAACGGACGGATACGGGCATTGGGAGAAAACATACCGCCCTTGATCAATACGTATATGAATCTTTCCTCTACCATGAAGACGTTTGGTACTGCCCAAAATGAAGAGTTCGGTACCGTGGAAGAAACGGGCATCATGATCACGATTGACGATATCTTCGAAAGTAAGAAAGAGCGCCATATTTCTACCTATGAACGCGATAAAGAAATCGGAAGCCGAAAGGTGATTTAACAGCTACTAGCTTTCGGCAATCAGCTGATTGCCGAAGCTGGTGGCCGAAAGCGGACTAATTTCCCGTTAATAAGGTTTTGGCAATTTCGGAAATCGTTTTGCCGTCTGCTTTTCCTGCTAGTTTCTGGTTTGCTAACCCCATCACCTTACCCATGTCTTTGGGGCCAGTGGCGCCGGTTTCAGAAATGAGTTGTTTAACGATGCTTTCAATTTCTTCACGGCTAAGTTGCTTCGGTAAAAAACCCTCGATCACTACGAGTTCTTCCATTTCAATCTGATAAAGATCGTCACGTTTCTGCTCCTGGTAGATCGCGGCTGACTCCTTTCGTTGTTTCGCCAGTTTCTGTAAAACTTTAACCTCGGTATCTTCCGAGAGTGCCTCCGCGGGCCCTTTCTCAGCTTTAGCCAGGAGGATGGCCGCCTTGATCGCACGTAAACCGCGGAGCCGGGTATTGTCTTTGGCCAACATGGCCGCCTTAATGTCTTGGTCTATTTTTTCTTGTAAAGCCATTATTTGAGGTGTTATTTGCTGTAATTGTTACTCGAAATGGGCGCATGACAGATTTTTCGTTACCTGTTTGTTTTTAACGGTACCCAAGCTTGCTTCGCAGGTACATTCGGTGAGCACTTAGTGCTATTACTTCGTAGAACCTTTCAGGATTTTATCGTACACCCACTTGAGATTCCAAAGATACTAATTATATATTTTTTTGTACCTTTGACGGCAAATGTTATTTATATGGCAACTGCATTAGAAAAGACACCTCCACGGAAAACCGATAACAACGCAAATCAAACCCATTATTACGTAACATTGGCTATCGCCGTAGCCATCGGATTGGCCGGTACCTTCCTCAGATTTTTACAGGACTCTGCACTGTTGTCTGCCATTTCCAATATCCTGCTTGCCCTCGGCTGGTTCATCGTGTTCCGCGTAGTATTTCGGATCATGAAGTAAAGCGATTGAAGACCGACTAACTGTTGATGTAACTTTCTAGTTGATTGATGGTCTGTTGTTGGTCTTCAATGATGTATTTAACCAGATCGCCGATGGAAAGCATGCCGATGACTGTGTGATTGTCGACAACCGGCAGGTGCCGGAAATGACGGCTGGTCATGAGTTTCATGCAATGATCGATGGCTTCATGCTGAGTAATGGTATGGGGGTTGTGGGTCATCACCTCATACATGGGGGTATCCTTGGAAGATTTCCCCTGCAGGATGATTTTACGGGCATAATCCCTTTCCGTAAAGATGCCCTGCAATAAGCCGTTCTCAATGACCAGCAAAGCGCTGATGTTTTTTTCCATCATCATCTTTAGTGCTTCCAATACCGATACATCTTGGGTCACCGAATACACAACAGGTGATTTATTGTCGAGGATGTGCTTAACGGTTTTCATAATTGTTGCTTTAATTTATTAATACCTTGCCGACTGGTCAACAGTAGATAGGATACAGTTAGCGACTATAATTGGAGTTTCGCAAATACACGAATAAAAGTAACAATATTTCATAAAAAAACCTAACAGTTATTAATGCTGTTAGGTCTTTGAAGTGTCCCTCTATTTCCCTGTTTTAACCCGCCACGCTACCCGGCCAGGTATGCCAGGGAATCCGGGATAAAATTAAAATCAACCCGATGATATAAAATATCAAGACGCTGGCATTTTGCTTTTTGGGTGTAGCTAGTTTTTTTGCCCTCGAATAGCCTATCGTGATCAGTACGATAGCTACCAGCATCGTGAGGGGGTGTTCGAGGAAATAAAGTCGAGCGATGCCATCTTTCATAGCGGCTCCGGACGCATTTTTAATTCCATAAGGAGATACAAAATAGGCGATGAGGCCGACTATAAATTGAACATGGGCACAGATAAGCCCCAAAAGTGCCATTTTACGGTTGTACCCTTTGTTTTGTAGGTAAGCGAAAAGGGCATACAGAATGGAAATGATCAGACCAGCCAGTAAAACATAAGCCAATGTCGAATGTAAATGTTTGATTCCGGTGTACATAGTTTTGTTAGTTATGTTAGCGTATTTCCACGTCCGACGATGTGGGGCAATTGTGTCGTCATTACGATGAATGACGGGCTAAATTACAGAATTATTTGGAGATTCCAGTATGATTACCTCGGCAATAGGACTGAAAAGATAGATGCGCCGCGTTTTAAGCTCAATACAGCGGTATCGCTTTCTGATCTTTTCCTTCTTCTGAAAAACGCGGCCATTTTTAAGTGTAAAAATCGTATCCTCCGGCAGTTGTTCGACAGATTGCGTATCGTCGGTTTGCAAGTTATACCTTTTTAGTACACGGAACAGATTAAGATCCGTACAACTTGAGGCGGCCGGATTGTCCATATAGCGGGCTAGTGCTGTTTCGATATCAACCGGAAAGATTCCCGTTTTGATAAAGGGTTGCATGAGCTGTTTGAAATGGCTTTTCCATTCCTTTCCATGCGGCCTTACTTTATTTTTATAGTTGTTCCAGGTTTTTAGATGGGCAAACTCGTGGACGGTCGTAATTAGAAAGGCATAGCTGTTCAAATTATGGTTTACCGATATCCGATGACCGTGCCCGCCATGTGGAGGCCTGTAATCACCCAATTTGGACGCCCTGCTCTTGCTGATTCGGAATTGACAGTTGCTATCGATGATCCATTGCGAGATCACTGGTGCAGCGGTTGTGGGCATGTATCGGCTCAATTGCTGGCTGTAATCAGGCATGTTTGTTTGTTTTTTCACAACGCTCGTCTACCATTACATTTCGTCGCTCCGACTACCGAAGGACTTGTTAAATTAAGATTCTGCACAACGGTATGCCGTCACTACTTGTTGTTTTTGTCCGCATATTGGTTCCCTAATCGTTTGAGGATACTGTATCCAATGATGGCCGAGAGTGCCGACGCAACTAAAATGGAAAATTTCGCAGCTGTCTGATGAAGCGGATCGCTAAAGGAGAGTAGCGCGATGAATATTGACATCGTAAAGCCAATGCCGCCCATCAATCCGATGGAAAATACCTGGATCCAACGGGTGCTTTTCGGGAGCTCACTCATCCCCAGTTTTACGGAAATCCATGAAAACAACGTTATTCCCAAGGACTTACCTACAAATAAGCCGGCGATAATCCCTAATCCAAGCGGACTGGCAAGCCCTTCTATCATTCCGCTTTCAAACCGGATATTCGTATTGGCGAGTGCGAATAGAGGCATGATGATAAAATTGACGGGCGTGCTGATTGCATGTTCAACCCGTTGGATGGGTGAGGAGCCACCTTTTTTTCCTTCGATGGGAATTGCAAAAGCGGTGAGTACACCGGCAATGGTTGCGTGTATGCCGGAATGATGGATAAAATACCACATGAATACACCGGGAATGAGATAAACCCAAACCGATTTGACACCCATCCGGTTGATGAACGTCAACAGCAGAAAGATGCCCAACGCGTACAGTAAATAATCGGCAGCCAAATCTGAGGTGTAAAAGATGGCGATAACGAGGATAGCACCCAGGTCGTCTACAATTGCGATCGCGGTAAGAAAAACTTTGAGCGCGAGTGGTACACGCTTGCCTAAGATAGACAGGATACCGATCGCAAACGCAATGTCCGTTGCCATTGGGATGCCCCAACCGTGATGTGTCTCGGTTCCGACATTGAATAACAAATAAATACCTGCAGGCAGCAACATGCCACCCAATGCGGCAAAGAACGGGAGCGAGGCTTTCTTGGCCGATGAAAGTTGACCGTGTGCCAGCTCTTGCTTTATTTCTATACCCACCATCAGGAAAAACACGGCCATCAAACCATCGTTTATCCACTGGAGAATGCTGTAATTTAAATGGATGGAACCGGACTCAAAGCCGATTTTATGGGCTAACAGCGACTCAAAGCCCGGACCTAACGGCGAGTTGGCAACGAGGAGGGAAACGACCAGAAAAATCAACAGCGTAATACCACTTGCTGAATCGGCCTCGAAAAATTGTTTGATTTGTCTACGCATGTGAAGATTAGCTTGTAAAAAGCTACTAAGCTATAAAAAAAGAGACAAATCTCCCTTTCCTTCGCGGACTATTTCGAAATCTCCGGACGTGGTATCCACCACGGTGGAAGCCACATTCCCACCGTACCCCCCGTCAATGATAATATCTACGTAATCGCGATACTTTTCATAGATAAGCTCCGGGTCGGTTGAATATTCCACAATTTCGTCGTCATCGTGAATGGATGCCGACACAATTGGATTGCCTAGTTCGCGTACAATCTCACGGGCAATGTTGTTATCCGGGACACGGATACCTACGGTCTTTTTCTTTGAACTCAACAGTTTGGGTACTTGCCCACTGGCGTTAAAGATAAATGTAAACGGTCCCGGCAATGCTTTTTTCAACAGTCGAAATGTCGCTGTATCGAAAGGTTTGGTATATTGGGCGATACCGGTTAGGTCATCGCACACAAATGATAGATTGGCTTTTTCCAATTTCAACCCCCGGAGATCACACACCCGCTCGATTGCCCGGTGATTGTTGATGTCGCAACCCAATCCATAAACGGTATCTGTAGGATAGATGATAAGCCCTCCCTTGCGTAGCACATCCACCACCTGTTGGATGGCTTTTGGATTTGGATTCTCTTCGTAGATACGTAGTAACATCGTTTAAACAAACTATCAAAACTCCGCATTGTTTGGCGTGCGTGGAAAAGGAATCACATCGCGGATATTCGTCATACCCGTAACAAACAGTACGAGCCGTTCAAATCCGACACCGAATCCCGAATGGGGCGCTGTGCCGAAGCGCCGCGTGTCGAGGAACCAGTCCATTTCATCAGTGGGTACTCCCATTTCGTGCATCCGCTCAACAAGTTTGTCGTATCGCTCTTCTCGTTGCGAACCACCAACCAGCTCACCGATACCGGGAAATAAAATGTCCATGGCAGCGACAGTCAGCCGCCCCTGGTCATCCGGCTCATTCAGCCGCATATAGAACGATTTAATGTCTGCAGGGTAATCGGTAAGAATGACCGGTTTCTTAAAATGTTTCTCTACCAAATATCGCTCATGTTCAGATTGCAAATCGGTACCCCATCCGGTTATGGGGTATTTGAATTGCTTCTTTTGGTTAGGTTTGCTTTGACGCAGTATTTCGATGGCTTCGGTATACGTGAGTCGTTCAAACCGGTTGTCGAGACAGAAACGGAGTTTGGCAACCAAATCCATTTCGGAGCGTTCGTTTTGCGGTTTGCTTTTTTCCTCTTCGAGTAGCCTGCTTTTGAGAAATTCGATCTCATCCGGGCAATGGTCGAGCGCAAATCGAATGACATACTTTAAGAGTTCTTCGGCGAGATCCATGTTGTCTTCCAGTTCGTAAAACGCCATTTCGGGTTCAATCATCCAGAATTCAGCCAAGTGGCGTGTGGTGTTGGAATTTTCCGCACGGAATGTAGGTCCGAATGTATAAATATTGCCCAATGCCATGGCCGCTAATTCACCCTCGAGCTGTCCGGATACCGTGAGGTTGGTGGGTTTGCCGAAAAAATCTTCCGAATAGTCTACTGCACCGTCGGGTGTCCGGGGGGTGCCATCGAAGTCGAGGGTGGTTACCTTGAACATTTCACCGGCACCTTCAGCGTCGGATCCCGTGATGATAGGGGTATGCATATAAACAAATCCACGTTCAAAAAAGAACTGGTGGATGGCAAATGACAAGGCGTTGCGTACCTTGAACACCGCGTTGAATGTATTGGTGCGAAAACGCAGGTGGGCGATCTCACGCAAAAATTCGAGACTGTGCTTTTTTGGCTGTAAGGGGAATTTTTCGGGATCACTATCTCCTAATATTTCAAGCGATTCTACCTTGATCTCCACCCGTTGACCTTTACCCAACGACTCCACCAAGCGTCCGGAAACAGCAAGTGCTGCACCGGTGGTAATCCGCTTCAAGAGATTTTCATTGGTGTTAGCAAAATCAACTACCGCTTGGATATTGCCAAGCGTCGATCCATCGTTGATTGCAATGAATTGATTATTCCGGAACGTTTTAACCCATCCTTTTACGGTTACCTGCTGCCCGTATTCCGTAGCATTCAATAAATCCTTTATACGTGTATGTTTCATATTTTTACTGCCTTTTGGCTCGTTAGCTATCCGCTGTCGGTATTGAGCGACCAGCTATGAGCCATTTGTTAGCTTAACTGTTGCTGGTACAGGTTTATTTTTATATATCATTAATGCGACCCCAACTAAAACGAACGGGATGCTTAGCCATTGCCCCATATTAAATGTCATTCCCTGCTCAAAAGCAACCTGTTCTTCCTTAAAAAATTCAATGCAAAAGCGTGCCGTAAATAACAAAATCAAAAATATTCCGAACATAAAACCATGGGGGCGGTTGTTTTTGCGGTATAGAAAGGCCATCAGCACAAAAATAACCAAGTAGGAAGCTGCTTCGTAGAGTTGAGTAGGGTGACGGGGGATATTATCCACCCGTTGGAAGATGACGCCGTAACTTCCTCCTGTGGGTTTGCCGATGATTTCAGAATTCATAAAATTTCCCATCCGAATGAATGCGCACGTCAGCGGAGCAACAATGGCCAGGCGATCTACTACCCAAAGAAAGCTCAGCCTGGTTTTGCGGCAATATAAGATGACTGCAATAAGGATACCCAGGGCGCCTCCATGGCTGGCCAATCCACCAAATCCCACAAACTGATAAGATCCATCTATTTTCGCTATCGGAAGAAATATTTCGAGCGGCGCTTTCCAAAAATATTCAGGTTGATAAAAAAGAAAATGTCCCAAGCGGGCGCCGATAAAGGTTCCGAGTACCACGTAGATCGCCAACCGTTCAAGATGTTCGAGTGGTATGCCCTCCTTTTTATACATCCGATCCACCACATAATAGGCAGCGGCAATGCCCATCGCAAATAACAGACCGTAGTAACGTACCGGAAATGTGCCAAAAAGTTTGGCCATTTCTGGGGATACATTCCAGTGGACTAAGGCTGCAATCATTAGCTATACTAAAACCAAAAAACCTCCAACGAGACGGGAGGCTTTGCTGAACAAGTTAACATCTTAAATTAATCACGACAAGACCTTCGTCACCAAGTCTGCGGCCTCTTTAAGAAGAATGGCAGAGTAAACTTCGAGCCCTGATTCGTCGATCAGCCGTTTGGCCTCTTCGGCGTTTGTGCCCTGTAGACGAACGATGATGGGTACGGGAATGTTGCCGATTTCCTGATACGCATCAATTACTCCTTGGGCTACGCGGTCACAACGCACAATGCCTCCAAAAATATTGATAAGGATGGCTTTTACGTTCGGATCTTTCAAAATGATGTTAAACCCTGCTTTGACCGTCTGGGCATTCGCCGTACCACCTACGTCAAGGAAATTTGCGGGCTCGCCGCCAGCCAATTTAATGATATCCATCGTGGCCATCGCCAGTCCCGCGCCATTCACCATACAGCCTACGTTTCCATCGAGTTTTACATAGTTAAGATTAGATTCGCCAGCTTCGACCTCGGTGGGATCTTCTTCGGTCACATCGCGCATCGCTGCATAATCCGGATGACGGAACAAGCCGTTTTCATCCAAATTCACCTTCGCATCTACCGCCAGTATCTTATCGTCTGAGGTTTTCAATACCGGATTGATTTCAAACAATGCAGAATCCGTGGCGTCATACGCCTTATATAAAGAGGCAACGAATTTGGTCATGTCCTTAAACGCCGCACCACTCAATCCCAGATTGAATGCAATTTTACGAGCCTGGAAGCCTTGAAGCCCTACTTTCGGATCAACTTCCTCCTTAAAAATAAGGTGCGGTGTTTTTGCAGCCACTTCTTCAATATCCATGCCGCCCTCTGTGGAATACATAATGATATTACGGCCGCGGCCACGATCCAGCAGCACGCTCATATAAAACTCTTTGGTTTCGTTTTCGCCGGGGTAATAGACATCCTGAGCAATCAACACCTTGTTTACCTTTTTGCCTTCGGGGCCTGTTTGAGGGGTAACCAATTGCATGCCAATGATGTCGGAAGCCCGTTGTTTCACCTCGTCAAGATTTTTGGCTAGCTTCACGCCACCGCCTTTGCCGCGGCCACCGGCATGGATCTGGGCTTTTACCACCACCCAATCCGAGTTGTAGTCTTCTTTCAACTTTTTGGCTGCTTCCACAGCTTCCTCGGGTGTTTCAGCGACAATGCCTTCCTGCACCCGTACGCCGAAACTCTTCAGTATCTGCTTGCCTTGATATTCGTGAATGTTCATTTGCGAAAAATTTGGCGTAAAAGTAGGGTTTTAATCGGGAATGGTCAAGGGAAACCTCCAAAAATTACCTACCTTCGCAGCATGCTACAAGCTACTGGCATTTATAAATCGTACGGCACATTACCCATCCTGAAAGGAGTAGACCTCCATGTTGCCAAAGGCGAAATCGTCAGTTTGGTTGGTGCATCGGGTGCTGGCAAAAGCACACTGCTGCACATCATTGGCACGTTGGATCGCCCCGATAGCGGCAAGGTAGTGATAAACGGTACAGATGTTGGGTCGCTTCAAGCCAAGCAGTTAAGCGCGTTCCGTAATGAGCACATCGGTTTTGTTTTTCAGTTCCACCACCTACTTCCTGAGTTTACCGCAGTGGAAAACGTGTGTATTCCAGCCTTTATCCGAAAGGAAAGCCGAAAAAAGGCAGAACACCGGGCAACGGAGTTGCTGGAGTTGCTGGGAGTGGATCGGCGCGCAAGTCACAAACCCGCAGAATTGTCGGGTGGCGAACAACAGCGGGTGGCGGTAGCACGTGCGTTGATTAACAATCCTTCCGTTGTGCTCGCTGACGAACCCTCCGGAAACCTGGATTCGGAAAACGCTGCATCGTTGCACGCCCTGTTTGTAGATCTGCGGGCTCAATTGAATCAGACGTTTGTTGTGGTAACGCATAATGAGGAACTGGCAAATATTGCAGACCGCATTGTTCATATTAAAGACGGACGGATCGGACCGGTTGACCGCCATGCAGAATAAAGTACTGATCACACAGGGTATGAGGCCTTTCGCCCAACGGGTAGCAAAACTGTTACCGGTAACCTATACGCTCCTATTTGGTTCGGCAGAGGATGTACCCAATATACTCATAGATAACGGCAATTTCGTGCGTATCCCGCATGCTAATACACCTATTTTTATACACGAGGTGATAAAAAAATGCCTGGACAGGGAAATTTCGGTGGTAATCCCCCTGGGTGTTGAAGAACTTTACCCGTTGGCCAAAGGCCGTCCGCTTTTTTCGGAGTATGGTATTGAGATATGGGTGCCTGATGTGAACGTGCTTGCTAACCTGTCTGTTATCGAAAATCCACCGAAGCAATTGACCTTGATCGTGTTGGCTGAGGGCAGATCGATCCCTGATGGAAATGCAGATAAGCGGTTTGAAGGACTATCGGGTGTTTTTACACCTTCCGACTCGGACGATGAGTTGGCACTGTGCTGCATCGCCGATTAACGATCTTTAATCCTTAACTGAGTGAAACGATCTCAATGATACCGATAAAACGAACACGACATCATTAACATAGTGAAACGATCTCAATGATACCGCTAAAACGAACACGACATCATTAACTGAGTGAAACGATCTCAATGATACCGCTAAAACGAACACGACATCATTAAACCATTCTTTAGTTTAGCACTCCAATCGGTATGTTGAGACACCAGAATATTCCCGTCGAGAAAAAAGCGCTTATCTTCGCGCTGGACGACGTGCTTTTTCCAAAGAAGGACTACCTGTTGCAGGTATATTATCTGTTTGCCCATCTACTCGAATATACTGAAACCACACCCCCAGCTAAGGACCTGACCGAATTTCTGAAATCAGCATATATGCATCACGGCGAACCGGGGCTGTTTGAACGGGCGGCCGAAGTGTTCGGTATAGCTGGCAAATACCGGGTGCATTTCGATCGACTGCACCTTACGGCAAAATTACCATTGAAATTATTGCTTTATAAACCCATAACGGATGCCATGCGGACGGCACATGAAAGCGGCAAACAGGTATTCATCCTAGCCGGAGGTAACCCCGCCCTGCAATTAAATAAGTTGCGACACGTGGAATGGGAAGGCCTTGATCGGGTTGTTAAGGTATATTTTGAGGAAGAACTGATCAACCAACAACAGGAGCCTATGGTTTATCTGTTGGCTGAGAATGGCCTGGAAGTACAGGATGTTTTGTATATCCATGCGCGCGACGAAAGGAATCTGACTAGGGTTGCGGATGTGGATACGCTCGATGTAGAACGAATTTTGACAACACCGTTTGTAGGTACAGACTGAATAACTATTTTCTAATGAAAACAAGAATGGTTAAAATTTTTATGGCAATAGGACTGTTGACCTTCGTAGCGGGCTGCGGGGAAAATACGGTCATGCCTGAACTCGAACGTCCTGAGCTAGGAGATACCGATGAAGACTTACTGAAAGATTCGGTTTATCTCTATACATACGGGTTTTACCTTTGGCAGGAAGATCTGCCCGACTGGTTTGCGGACGTACGGGGAAACACCCGCCGATTTAATTCTGCAGACGCGGTTTTGGAATCGCTAAAAACATATGCCCGCGATAATAGCGGGGCACCCCTGGACCGATTCAGCTTCCTAGATCGTTGGGGTACGGTTAACGCGGAAATACAACAGGGACTGGCCGGTAGCTTTGGGCTTGACGTCCGGTACAATAACGATACAGATCTATATGTAAAAAAAGTAGATGTGGGATCGCCGGCTGATAAGGCTGGCGTAAAAAGGGGATGGCAAGTGTTGAGTATTAATGGCCGAAACGATCTGTCGCTTGCGACGCTGGAAGCAGATAATTTCAATTTTCTTTTCGATGCATTGGATGGCGGGAGCATCGACTTGTTATTCAGAAAGCCCGATGGAAACGAGGTGTCATTCCGCCTAAGCCGGGGTAACTATCAGTTACAGCCGGTGTTGGCAAGCCGGGTGTATACCGTAGGTAGCAAGAAAATAGGGTATTTTGCTTTTGATATCTTTGTCTCAACGCTCGGTGATCTTGGGAATCCAACGTATGTGAAAAGACAGTTGGATCAATTAATGGCAGAATTTGAACAGGCGGGTGTAGCGGAAATGATTGTAGATCTTCGATATAATGGGGGAGGAGCTGTCGTGACCGCTGAGTATTTGTCAAACCTGTTGGCACCGCCCTCGGTAGGCACCGGGTTGATGTATACCAATAAGGTAAACCATGGATTGGAGGACTTTTTGCGATCGCACCGCACCCAAATTGATTTCTCTCCGGTGCATTTCCACAAGACGAATACGCTTAACCTCAATCGTATTTATTTTTTGGTGACGGAAGGAACCGCATCTGCCAGCGAGCTATTAATCAACAACCTGACACCACATGTAGACGTGAAGTTGGTCGGTGAACACAAAACGTACGGAAAGCCGGTAGGTTTTTTCAATTGGAATATCTTGGGTGTAGACCTCTATGCTGTTTCGTTCCAGACATTCAATTCAGTAGGAAATGGTAGTTATTTTGAGGGGATGGAGGTAGATAAGCTGGTTTATGACGATCTTACCAGAGACTTTGGCGACCCCGAAGAAGATATGATCGCAGAAGCGTTGCATTATGCGCGCAGCGGCAGCTTTTCCGCCAACGAAGCCAGTCTTCAAGCAAGGGCAGCAACTGGACGACGTGCCCCATTTGATACCATGCCCTTGAACAGAGGATTGGATAATCGCGGAATCAAAGGCATGTATCTTTTTTAAAACGATACAACTTTTGGCAATAATGAGTATCTTGCACCTTCGATGAAGGAAGGAAAGCCCGCAACAATCAAGGAAATTGCCAAACGGCTGAAGATTTCGCCTTCAACCGTTTCCAGAGCATTGAACGACCACCCGAGTATCGGGCTGGTAACCACGATGCGTGTGAAAAAGGTAGCAGCGGAACTGAACTATGAGCCTAATCAAACCGCAATTTTCTTTAAACAGCGCAAGACATTTACGGTAGGGGTGGTGCTCCCCAACCTTTCCGAACCTTTTTTTTCTGCCGCTATCAGTGAAATTGAAAATGTGGCCAATGGCAAGAACTATACGGTCATCATGGGTCAGTCTATGGATGATGCCGACCGTGAGATGAAGATACTCCAGACACTGAAAAACCACCGCGTGGATGGCGTACTCATGTCGATTGGGAAGAATACGCGGGATTATCCATTTATAGATCTGATGGAAGGAGCGGGTATACCCATCGTATTCTTTGATTGTGTGCCGGACCTGGAACATATACATAAGGTATACTGTGACCTGGAAACCGGTATGCTGGAAGCGATCGACCGGTTTGTTTCCTGCGGACACCATGCAATTTCACTGATTAACGGCCCAACCCACTTGCCCGCAAGTTTGGAACGTGAAAAAGCATACAGAAAGGGCTTAGCGCAGTATAATATACGGTATAAGGAAGAATACGTAGTCAATACAGATCTTACGCCGGAGGGCAACGAAGCGGCTATTTCGCAACTTTTAGCCTTGCCCGATCGGCCATCTGCGGTCGTCTCATTCAATGACTATGTGGCATTGGACGTGATGAAGATCGTTCGTAAACGTGGAATCGCCCTCAATCAGGATATCCATTTTATCAGCTATGCCAATTACCCACTTTGGACGTACATCGAAAATCCACCCCTGGCATCCATTGAGCAGTTTCCGGGAGAACAGGGCGGGAAAGCGGCAGAGTTGCTCTTCCAGCTAATCGAAGCCAACGGACGGCCGGAGCCCACACGGATTACATTCCATTCACGGTTGGTCAATCCGGGATAATTTTAAGAATCTTAATCTTCCGCCGTCAGGAATGACGCTTCAGAAATTAACGGCTTTTTAGTTTCTGTGGATACAACATCGGCAACCGTGGAAATAACCGTGTAGGCATTACCAACATCAAGCCCTATCGCACGTTCAATGTGATTAGGACCACACCACAACGCCGATCGTAAAAAGTAGCCCAAAGAGGCGAAATTATTGGCGCCTTCGGGAACGATGACATCAAGGACGCCCTCAAATTCCTGTTGGAAATGACCGACCAATTCCGGGTAAAGGGCACCGCCACCTACCAAGTATAACCGATCGGCTTTTTCAAAATCAATATCCATAAAGGCTTTTCGCATCGCTGGAGACAGTACTTCGTTGTAATAACTGGCTAAATGCGTGCTCCGGGCATTCAATAGATTCATGCGTTTGCGTCCGATGACAATGTCTCCACGCTGAAAGCTTTGGTTGATCATGTGTTCATTTTTCATGGACAGGTAGTAACTCGTATTAAGCTCGTCGTGCAAGGTATTTACCGCATGCCTCAGCCCCGGTACACTGGTGCAGGTCCGGGAAATCGGTCCCTCAGCGGTGCTCAATGCCGTCTCGCAGGTGCCATAACCCAAACTCAGGATAAAAAAATTGCCATCATCGGCCAGTGGACCTTTGCGGATGGCATTGATGCATCCCAATATTTCGGACATGACTTCCAGGTGCGAGATGGTCAGTTGTACACGGCTACGGCCGCCGTTGAGCGTGTCGCTGTTATATTCAATGATGACATCGCGTACAGAAAAGAATTTTTCTGCCTGCAATTTAAACAAGTCAAAAACAGCCGAGGGAAAACCTGTGGTAACCACCAGTTCTCCTGATTTGGCTCCGGATGCCAGCAATAGCCCCGCTTTGGCCAAGAGCTGATAATCTAAGTCGGACGGTGAACTGTTAATGTTGCGATAAGGAACCTGGCCCTGGCTTAACGCAACGTCACCGACCAAGAAGCCTGCTCCAGCATCAAATAATTGAATGCGTTTTTCCAGCGAGGCGGTAAGCTGCGTCAAAGGCTTATCGTGCCGTTCAATAACACTGGGGATACTTGAGAATTTTGTTTCCATATTAGATTTTTAGGTGAGGTATATAGGACAAATATAGCAATTGTTACGGCTCGGAAGAATATTCGGCCGTTTTTTGATTGTTACATTTTTGTTAAGTTGATTGTAGGTTCTAGGTTTTAGCCGTGAGCCGTGAGTACGACCTATGAAAAGATTTTTGATCTGCGACTCACGGCTCCTGACTAATTAATACGATTATAGATGGATCACTTCACCGTATGCATCGGCTGCAGCTTCCATGATGGCTTCGCTCATGGTGGGATGCGGATGTACGGATTTGATAATTTCGTGTCCGGTAGTTTCCAATTTACGGGCTACCACGATCTCGGCAATCATCTCCGTTACGTTAGAACCGATCAAATGAGCCCCTAAGAACTCTCCGTATTTAGCATCGAAGATGACTTTAACAAAGCCGTCCTTTGCGCCGGCGGCGCTGGCTTTTCCGGATGCAGAAAAGGGGAATTTGCCCACTTTAATTTCGTACCCTGCTTCTTTGGCCGCCTTTTCGGTGAACCCTACGGAAGCAATTTCGGGCGAACAATAGGTGCATCCCGGAATGTTGTTGTAATCGATCGGTTGGACGTCTAGACCTTTGATTTTTTCCACGCAGGTAATACCCTCGGCGGATGCTACGTGTGCCAAGGCCTGGCCTTTTACGATGTCACCGATGGCATAAACGCCGTCTATGTTGGTCTTATAGTAATCATCTACCACCACACGACCTTTCTCGGTTTTGACACCCACTTCCTCCAAGCCGAGATTTTCAATGTTCGGGGCGATGCCAACTGCAGAAAGCACAGTTTCGGCTTCGATCGTTTCGGTGCCCTTTGATGTTTTGATCTGGACCTTACTCAGTTTACCGGATGTATCTACGGATTGTACCTCTGCGCTGGTGAGGATATTGATGCCCGCCTTTTTGAGGCTGCGCTCCAATTGCTTGGATATCTCTTCATCTTCCACGGGAACAATGCGATCTAAATATTCAACGATCGTCACCTTCGTCCCAATGGCATTGTAAAAATAGGCGAATTCGACGCCGATGGCTCCGGATCCGACGACAACCAACGACTCAGGCTGCTTTTCCAGGTTCATTGCCTGGCGGTAGCCAATCACTCGCTTACCATCTTGCTTCAAGTTTGGTAGCTCACGTGATCGGGCGCCGGTGGCCAGGATGGTATGCTTGGCTTGGTACTCCTTGGTAGCACCTTCGGCGTCTTTTACGTCTACCTTACCGCCCGTTTTGATTCGAGCGGTACCCATGATGACATCGATTTTATTCTTTTTCATCAGAAACTGGATGCCTTTGCTCATGCCTTCGGCCACCCCTCGGCTACGCTTGATGATGGCTCCGAAATCGGCCTCACCACCGCTCACCTTAATACCGTAATCTTCGGCATGGTTGAGGTATTCAAACACTTGTGCACTTTTAAGCAAAGCCTTTGTAGGGATACATCCCCAATTGAGACAAATGCCGCCCAGGGATTCCCGCTCTACAATGGCGGTTTTAAAACCAAGTTGGGATGCCCGGATGGCCGCAACATAACCGCCCGGTCCGCTCCCGATTACAATGATGTCGTAGTTCATATATTTATTCTGTTTCCTGAGATTGATTTCTATTTATGCCGTCAGCTCAATATTACGGTGGTTACAAACTTACGGTTTTTTTGAGAAGTCCGAAAGCCGAAAAGTCCGGAAGTCCTGCCAATCGTCACATTTCAGTCAAAGCCGTCCGGAAATGGCTTGGAGTGATAGATAATTGCCTATTTTGGCGGTCAATTTAATAGTATGAGCGCAAATAACAAAGTTTTAGATTGGTTTCGTAACGTTGCCTTGATTGAGGGGATATCCATGGTTGTCCTGGTCACGTTTTCCGTATTGAAACGCACCACAGATTTCGAGTGGGCTACGTTGGGAGTCAAATATGTAGGCTGGGCACACGGCATCCTGTTTATTGCCTACGTTTATTTGCTGTGGATGTGCGTGGCCAAATACAAATGGAAATTTGGTCGTGCAGTTGTATTTTTCCTTGCCTCTCTTATTCCGTTTGCTCCATTTTTTGTCGAACGGAAGCTGCGGCACGAAGAGCAATCCTAAGGCCGGTCACCGGCATACGCATAGGTGATTTCTGTCTTTCCATGCGGCGATGGATTACCTTCCGGATCCAGGTTAACAAACACCAGTTTGTCTATCGTTAAAATACTTTTGCGTGTAATTTTATTACGTACCTGACAGGTTAACGTGATGGATGTACGGCCGAAATGTGTAGCGGTGATACCCAACTCGATGATATCGCCCTGCTTTGCCGAACTTACGAAGTTAATTTCAGAAATAAATTTGGTGACAATATGCGGGTTGCCGAGTTGTACAATTGCATAGATTACTGCTTCTTCGTCGATCCATCGTAGTAAGGTGCCTCCAAACAGCGTCCCATTGGGATTGAGGTCCTCGGGTTTTACCCACTTGCGTGTGTGGAAATTCATCCGCATCCCCTTATATGTGGATCGCCCGGTTGGCAGTTGCGGCGAGGGAAGCCTCCCGGAAAGCCTCTGTAAAGGTGGGATGTGCATGGCAAATCCGAGCAATGTCTTCAGCGGATGCACGGTATTCCATCGCTACTGTCGCCTCGGCAATCATGTCTGCGGCCCTCGGCCCGATCATGTGTACGCCGAGCACCTCGTCGGTTTCCGTATCAGCCAAAACTTTGACAAATCCATCCGTGTCGCCACTGGCTTTAGCGCGGCCACTGGCTTTGAATGGAAACGAACCGGTTTTATAGGTACGGCCTTCTGCTTTCAGCTGCTCTTCGGTTTTGCCGACACTAGCCACTTCGGGCCAAGTATATACCACGCCGGGAATCAGGTTGTAGTCGATATGGGGCTTTTGGCCGGCAATACGCTCAGCGACAAGTACGCCTTCGTCTTCGGCTTTATGCGCAAGCATCGCTCCCTTAATCACGTCGCCGATGGCATAGATACCCGGGGCCGACGTTTCCAGGTGCTCATTTACGGGTATCTTTTTGCCCCGTTCTTCCAATTGAATGCCGACGTTTTCAAGTCCCAGCCCTTCTGTATAGGCTGTTCGTCCCACCGCGACGATGCAGTAATCTCCTTCCCATTTCACTGGTTGACCCTTTGGATCTTCTGCAGCGATGGTCACCTTCTTCCCCTTGGCCGATCCTCCGGTTACTTTATGTCCCAGGTAAAATTCCACGCCCAGCGTCTTTTTTAATACCCGTTGCAATTCCTTGCCTAAGCTTCCATCCATGGTTGGAAGAATGGATTTCTCGTATTCAATAACGGACACTTTCGCGCCTAAGCGTGCATAAACAGACCCTAACTCCAAACCGATTACTCCGCCGCCGATAACGATGAGATGGTTAGGTACCTCCGTCAGCGTTAATGCTTCGGTAGATGTAATGATCCGTTTTTTGTCAACCGGAAGAAACGGAAGTGCGGTGGGTTTTGATCCAGTTGCGATAATTACGTGCTTACCGCTGATTTGCTCCGTTTTACCGTCATTCTTTGTTATGTTAACGGTGTTCTTATCGACAAAAGACCCTACCCCGATGAAACTGTCAATCTTGTTTTTCTTGAAAAGAAATGCGATGCCAGCCACATTTTGAGCAATCACATCATTCTTACGCGCAATCATCTGCTTCATATCAACCTTGAGGTTGCTCAAGTTGATACCATGGGTGCCAAAATGATGAGCGGCGTTGTGGTAATGCTCGGAAGAGTCTAAAAGAGCTTTAGAAGGTATGCAGCCTACGTTGAGGCAGGTTCCTCCGAATGTGTTGTATTTTTCAATGACAGCTGTTTTCAAACCCAGTTGCGCGCAGCGGATAGCTGCCACATATCCCCCAGGCCCGCTACCGATTACAATGACGTCGTATTGCATGTGATGATGTTAGTCTACTCGATGGTTCAAAGATACAAAAAAAGACAGCCGTTTGGCTGCCTTTTTATAAATTTAAAGAACCTGTGTATGCCTATTCGGCTACGATTTTCCCTTGCATTACACCGTAGTGACCCGGAAAGCTGCACACAAAAGGATAAACTCCTTTTTCATCCAACGTAAATTCAATCGTGTCTGTTTCACCGGGGCCCAACAATTTGGTATGTGCCACGATGGACGATCCAAACGTAACCGGGATGTATTCAGTATCTACAGCTTTGATGGCTTCACCGCCGAAAGCGGGGAGGTCAGTTCCTGGTGTAAGGACGACCACGTTATGTCCCATGGATTCCTTAGGCATCTCACCTACGTTTTTCAGGGTAAGTTTCACCGGCTCGCCGGCTTTCACCCGGAAAAGTTTTTTGTCAAATGTCATCAGGTCGTTTGCCTGCAAGGCTACTTCATTGCTCACGGCTACTGTATCCAACCCGGGGATATCTGCCGCAGGTGCTTGCTCGGTAGCTGTTGTTTCTGTTGATTCAGTAGTAGCTGATTCTTCCTTTGTCTGGTTGCCACCGCAGGCGGCAAAAAAAACGGCGCCCGCTACTAGGGGCATCAAAAATAATCGCTTCATTTCAATTGCTGTTTATTTGCGCCCCAAAGGTAATCGAATTTGAAATCGTAAAAAAGCGCAATTATCACCTAAATGTAATTTTAGTGTTACGTTAAGCCGTTGTCTTCGCATGAGTCAATGTTTTGATGATTTGATACAGCGATATTGGATCGAATGGCTTGCCCACCACGGCATCGGATCCCGCAGCGTAGGCAGCCTGCTGCTCGCGCTGCAGGACTGAAGCGGAGATGGAGATGATCGGAATTTTTCTTATGTGCTCGCGGGGATCGTTTCGGATCGCGCGGATGGCATCAAACCCGCTCATTACGGGCATATGTGCGTCCATGAGAATTAGGCTGTATGTGATGTTTTCCACTTTTTCCAGGGCTTCTTTTCCATTTTTTACGGTATCCACAGTGATTCCCCAGGTATTTAGCATATGGGTAACCATAAAGCTATTGAGTTCATTGTCTTCCGCCAAAAGAATGTGAACATCGGCCAGTGGAGGCAAGTCGGTATACTGCTTTTTTTCTGATTTTGGGGTTGCTTCAGAATCTTCCTCATCGAACCAGCACTGAAAGACAAATTCACTGCCTTTACCCAATTCGCTATAGGCATGGATTTGGCCTTGATGGAGATTAACCAACCGCTTTACGATGGCCAGCCCGAGACCGGTGCCACCAAAACGTTTGGTAATACCTTCTTCCCCTTGCTCAAACGATTGAAAAATCTTATCAATGGCGTTGCTGGCAATGCCAATGCCTGTGTCTTTCACCGAAAACTGGATATGTACCCGTTGTTTTGACCGTTTGAGTAACTTGGTTTCAAGCGTAACACGTCCGTTTTCCGTGAATTTAATGCCGTTGGAAATCAGGTTACTCAGTATTTGTGTCAGCCGGAGTGAATCGGCGAGGATTTGCTTGGGCAAGCTGTTGTCATTGATTACTTCGAATGTAATCCCTTTTTGTTCGGCTTTATAGGCAAATAGGTTGGTGAGTTCTTTAATAATGTTGACAAAAGAAGTTTTCGCATAATCCAGCCGCATTTTCCCAGAATCAATTTTGGAGAGATCGAGAATATCATTGATGATGAGGAGTAACTGTTGGGATGCATTTTCGAGGTAGTCCAACCATTCAGATTGTTCTTCGTTGAGCGGAGAATTTCGCAACATGGTCGTAATCCCCGTGATTCCATTGATGGGTGTCCGTATTTCGTGGCTCATGTTGGCTAGGAAATTTTCTTTGGACTTCCGCGCAAGATCGGCTTCTTTTTTAGCCTTCATCAGCTCCATATGTGACCGTTCCAACTCCTCGTTTTTTCGCTTCAATTCCCGTTGGATGTATACCTGTTGCATAAAAGATTTGACTTTGGCAACGGTAATATCTGGATTGAGGGGTTTATAAAGGTAGTCAATAGCGCCGCTGTGCAGCCCTTTGAGCAGGAACTTATCTTCTTTGGAGATAGCAGTGACCATAATGACCATGATTTGCCAGGTCTTTGGATTGCTCTGCAGCAAGGATACAAACTCAAACCCGTTGATCTCAGGCATTTGGACATCCACGAGTGCGATGGCGACATCCTGATTCCAGCAGTAGCGCAACGCTTCGTTGGGCGACGTGCTGCTCCAGATGTCCAGGTTATCGATGTCGGCCAACAGGGCTTTTAGGCTGAGTACATTTTCTTCTTTATCATCTACAATGATGAGCTTTAATTTCTCCATGACTGATCTCCTCTCAAGTAATTGTCCAACTGTTGGCTGAATGTGATAAGTTCTTCGTTGTTGAGAACAAGGTCGGCTGCGCCAAGTTTTATCGCTGCTTCAGGCATTGTTTTTATCTCTGCTTGTTCGGGATGTTGTACGATGCAGAGCCCCGCGGCATGTTGGACTGCACGCATACCTTGGGCACCATCTTGATTTGCACCAGATAGCAATACCGCGAGGGTGCCCGGACCATAAATATCGGCGGCACTCTGCATGGTCACGTCGATGGATGGCCGACAAAAATTTACCGGCTCGGAGATATCGAGCGACAGGCTACGGTCAGGTTCTACTAATAAGTGGTATCCCGCAGGTGCAAAATAAGCCGTACCCGGCCGGATCTGTTCTTTTTCTTCGGCTACCTTGACCTTGATGTGGGATTTGGCCATGATGCTTTCCTCAACGTTGGTTTCGTACCTGGCATTCCGGTGGATGACGACCAAGATGCCAATGGGTAAATTTGATGGTAACACGCTGAGCATGTTAAATAAAATCTTAAATCCGCCAGCAGAGCATGCCAAAATCAATACTTCAATTTGTTGAAGCTTGCTGGAAACGTATGTTGGTAATTTAAGCAATTTTCTGATAAATATTTTGCTTTTTATTGATAAGTCTAAACCGGTCCTTTAATTGCTCTGACCGCAGTGCTTCTTTCGAACCCAGGCAAAGAAAGCCAAATAACGCTAAACTTTCATATAACAGGTTGAATACGTGTTCTTGCAATGCTGCGTTGAAATAAATCAATACATTACGGCATGTGATGAGTTGAAATTCGTTGAATACCCCATCGGAAACGAGGTTGTGAATGGAAAACAAGATGTTCTTGCGCAGATTGTGGTGAATGGCAGCAGCGTCGTATCTAGCCGTATAGTATTCGGAAAGGGAGTCATCGGATCCGGTTTGCAAATAATTGTCCGAGTATGCTTTCATCTTCCTCAGGTCAAAGATTCCGTCTTTGGCTTTTTCAAGGACTTTCGAGTTAATATCGGTTCCATAAATAAAGGAGCGTTCGTAAAGACCCTGTTTTTTTAGCAAAATGGCGAGCGAATAAACTTCCTCGCCCGTGGAACAGCCAGCACTCCATACTTTAATGTGCGGAAAAGTGGCTAAATAAGGAAAAACCTCTTCCCGTAATGCGACGAAAAAAGCCGGATCACGGAACATCTCGGTGACGTTGACGGTTATTTCGATAAGAAAGCGGTTAAAAAAACCCGAGGTGTTGATTAGGTTATCTTTCAGGGCCGGAAAATCGAGTCGGTACAGATCCATAATCCGGGAAACCCTTCGTTTGAGCGAAGCACGCGAATAGCCGTATAGATCAAAACCATGGACGTGGTTGACCAGTTCAATTAATTCTTCCAAGTGTTCAAACGATAGGCTCATTACCGGTTAGTTATTAGCTGATCCAAACACGCACCAATGAAAGAAGCTTGTTGATGTCTACCGGTTTGGCAATGTAATCACTGGCTCCTGCATCGAGTGCCAGCTGCCGATCACCGTGCATGGCTTTTGCCGTGAGCGCAATAATAGGTAATTTGGCGAATTTCTTGTCGGCGCGGATCTTAGCGATGGCTTCATAGCCGTCCATTTCTGGCATCATAATATCCATCAGCACCAGGTCAATATCCGGTTTCCGTTGAAGAATAGCCAGTGCCTCTATGCCATTATTCGCTGTTTCTACAGTCATCTGGTTCGTTTCGAAAACCGTGCTCAATGCGAAAATGTTACGCATATCGTCATCGGCTAACAGAATACATTTGCCTTCCAGCACATTGTCAAATGGCAAACCGTTCGATGCGGAGCTGCTAAAACTAGGAAACGCACGAGTTGAAGAAGGGTCGTTTTTTATACGATTTATAAAAAGGTTTACTTCATCTAAGATGCGGCTGTTGGATTTGTCCGATTTTAGAACCAGTGTCTTCGTATGGCGGAGTATGCGGCTTGTTATTTCGGGATTGAGCTCCATTGCCGTGTTGATAATCACCGGTGTATCGATATATTGGGGAATGTTTTTGATCTCATCCAGTAAATCTGTGCCAGATTTGTCCGGTAGGTTTAGATCCAGGATCATGCAATCGAAATGTTCACCGGAATTTAGGAAATGAATGGCTTCTTTGCCCGTGAAGGCTTGCTTTACGTCAACGCCACTTTCTGTCAAGCTGAATTTAAGGCTGTCGCTTTGGACTTTTTGATCTTCAACAACCAGCACTTTTTTGAGTGGGGATTCGATGATTTTATGCAGATGTCCGAAAACATGTTCTAGGGATTGTTTATCGACGGGTTTTTTGAGAAAGCCCACGGCAGCCTCCTCGATTTCGTGCTTATTTGGCCGGTCTGCCGACATCAGATGGACGGGGATATTTTTAGTCTGCGGGTTGCTCTTCAGTTTTTTTAATACGGTCCAGCCATCCATCACGGGTAGCATGATATCCAGAATAATGGCATCGGGCAGGTGTTCCATGGCCATCTGCAGACCGGTATCGCCTTGGTGAGCAATCAGCGTATCAAATCCCCGCTCGCGGGCATATCTTTCAAGTATTTCAGCGAAGTTTTCGTCGTCTTCAATGATTAGGAGGCGTTTGGTATTCTCCTCCGTATGGGGTGTCGGCTGAGGTGACGGCTGCTCAACAGGTTTTTTTTCATAATGCGTGTTCATGTGCGTCCGGTTATCTTCAGTCGGAAGGGGGGAGGTGGTTTTTTCCGGGAAACGCAACGGAACGATCAAGGTGAATGAACTGCCTTCGCCTTCTTGGCTGGCGACATGAATTTCGCCACGAAGCATGGTGGCCAATTCGCGGCAAATCGAGAGTCCCAGTCCGGTGCCCCCAAATTTTCGGCTTGTTGAACCATCCGCTTGTTTGAAAGCGTCGAATATCAGCCGTTGTTTATCTTCGGGAATGCCAATGCCGTTATCTTTTACCGTCAATGCGAGGGTATCGTCACCGGCTTGGGTAATCAATAATTCCACTTTTCCATGTTCTTTGGTGAACTTGAAGGCGTTGGAAAGTAGATTTTTCAGGATCTGCCGGAGGCGCTGTTCGTCCGTTGCAATGGAAGCAGGAGAATTTTCGTCAACCGTAATTCGGAAATCGATTGCCTTACGGTCGGCTATGCCGCTAAATAAGTCCAGCAGGTCTTGTGTGATGGGTAACAACGGGGTATCTTCGATGATCAGCTCCATATTCCCCGACTCGATTTTTGATAGATCGAGAATGTTGTTGATCAGGTGCAGTAGGTCTGTGCCCGCGTTGTATATGACCGAAGCATATTTGACTTGGTCGGGCAAAAGATTGGCAGATTTGTTGTCCTCCAGCAGTTTGGCGAGTATGAGAATGCTGTTAAGCGGTGTCCGTAATTCATGACTCATATTTGCCAGGAACTCGGATTTGTATTTGCCCGATTGTTCAAGTTCGCTCGCTTTCATGGCGATTGATTGATGGGCCTGCTCAATGGAAAAATTGCGCTCTTCCAATAGCCTTGCTTTCTCTTCAAGTTCCGAGTTGGCATGCTTCAGTTCTTCCTGTTGGACCCGTAATTCTTCCTCGGACGCCTCCAGCTGATGGGTTTTATGAACGAGTTCGTCGTTGGTGGTCCGGAGCTCCTCTTGTTGTGCTTCAAGTTCTTCCGCCTGTTGCTGTGTTTCTTCGTAGAGCAGAGACAGCGTGGCATGGTCAACGGCCACCTTGGCGGCAATTGCCAGATTGGCAGCAGCCCGTTCCAGAAACCGAGAGGTTGCATCATCAGTTTCATGAAAGAAACCAATTTCCATTACGCCGATCGCCTGATTTTCGTATACGAGTGGCTGGATAATGATGTGTTCTGGTTTGGAATTGCCCAATGAGGATGTAACCAAAAGGTAATTTTCGGGTATATCTGAAAGGACGAGCTGCTTTTTGGCGGCGATACACTCGCCGGTAAGGCCGCGGTTTCTTTCGACATGTGGTCGTAGATAAGATGCATCTATTGCATACGATCCAGCATGAACGAATACATCTTCGTTTGTTGTGTTTTTCAGATAAATGACTCCTACCTTGGCATCGAGATATGGGCAAATCATCTGAATGGCATGGGCGGCGATTTCACGCTCATTGAGATCACCCCGGATCTTTTCATCAAGCATTGCCAAGCCGCTCAATATCCAATTATGGATCTCCTTTTCTTTCGAAAGCCTAGCCAGATCCCTGTTGGATTTTCGAATAATCAGTTCGGTTTTTTTGTGGTGTTCAAAGGTTTTCGTGACATAAACGAGCAACCACAAGACAATCGCAAATGCTAAAACAGCAGCGATAAGGAACGTTGTTTTGATGCTGTCAAGTATTCGATGCGACACATCGATTTGCTCGAATAAATACAACAAATAAAATAATCTAATTAACAGAATGGCTATTAAAAGGGAAAAGCCGATGTATATATGTGCCTTGAATGTCAGTTTCTTCATCCAGAACAATTCAGTTTCCTAGTGCGTTACCGAACGCGTATTTGTCCATGCTAATTAGGTATTTTTTTCGATTTCGCAAAATAAATGATCAAACTAATAAACCTGATTTTTTAAAGAATGGGATGTCTTTCAAACGGCTTGGCACGATCAAATAAATACCGATACGTATGATGTGTTTTATAGATTGTGCCGCCTATGTATCGCGCTACATTCATCATCTTTGGATTGAAATCACCGATCCAATTCATCTGCAGTTCTTCATACTTCAGCTGCTTCGGGTCTTGTATTACTTTTGTGGCGGCCATTACCATGGCTGCCTCAAGTCCTTTCCGTTGATGCTCCGGTACGATGCCGAACACGATGCCGAACATGGTTTTACAGCGCCTACGCCATCGGTTCCACAGAAAACGTATTTTTCCCGGTAAGGTAAGTTTTCCATTGGTGTATTTAACAATCAACTGATTGACATCCGGAATGTTGACCCAAAAACCGACTGGCTGGCCTTGGTAATAGGCAAACCAGATAATCTTTGGATCGATGATGGGTTTCATGCTTTGTATCAATTTATGCGCATTTTTCGCACTCATCGGGTTCACCCCCTCATGCCTCGCCCAAGCCTCGTTGTATACCGATCGGAAATCTTCAGCGGCTTTTCCGAGTTGATTGCGGTGAATATGGCTAAACGTATATCCTGCGTCCTGTAAAGCGTGGAGTGCCTTTTCACCCACTTTGCTGGAAAGTGGAGTAGCAATCTCTCGGCGGTAGGTAAATTGCTTAAAATAAACCTGAAAGCCATATCGTTCAAAAAGTTGCTGATAATACGAAGGATTGTAATTGCAGCAGTAACAGGGCGGATGGAAGCCATCTACGAGTAGTCCCCACCAACGTTCACGGTTACCGAAGTTAATGGGACCATCCATGGCCGACATGCCATGCGCTGCCAGCCAGGCTTTGGCAGTATCAAACAATAGGTCGGCAGCTTTTTGATTGTTTATGCATTCGAAAAATCCACATCCGCCCACCCGAAATCCGGTGTCGTTGGCTTCCTTTTCAAAAAATGCGGCAATGCGTCCGATAGGGTTGCCGGATTCATCCAACAAAAGCCACCGGGCACAGTCACCGCGCTGGAAGCGGGGATTCTTCTTCGGGTCAAAGACGGCTTGGACATCCACGTCGAACGGTCGGATGTAATTGACATCGTCCAAGTAAAGTGAGGGTGCCATGGTTATGAATAGTCGATCCAACGCTGCTCCGGCTACGGGTACAATTTTCATAGACGATTCGTATTCAATATTTGAAAGGTGCCAAAAATAGCAGTTTAACACGGGTTAAACAATATAGCTGTGTATAGACAGCTTAAAAAGAGGCATCGCTGCAACGTCTCGTTTATTGCGACGTCTTATATGTAAAAAAACGTGTATATATAAAAACGAACACAATGGAAAGAAAATTGTCTTTATTAGGTGGGTTAGCATTGCTGTTGCCATTTTTTTTATGGGCCCATACGATCCCTGGTCCTTCGTTCCGCGATGAAATACGCGAGGTGCGCGGTTTTCATGCACTGACCAGCGCTGGTAGTATCCATGTAGAGGTACGTTTCGGTGACCAAGAATCCGTACGGTTAGTGGGCAATGAGGCAGCCCTCCGCGAAGTTGAAACTGTGGTAGAACAGGGGACGTTGAAAATTAGGTTTAAAAGAAACGCTGGGGAAGCTCGATTCAACAGGGACAAAGTTACCGCCTACGTAACTGCCAAACAACTTAAGTCACTGGCACAATCAGGCGCTGGAAATATTACGGTCGTAGGAACGGTAGCGGGCGATGAGCTGAACGCCTCGGTGAGCGGTTCGGGAAAGCTTGCATTTGACTCCGACATAAAGGTGTGTAACGCTCGTATTAGTGGCTCTGGGCGGATTGTGGCCACAGGCAACGCCGCGGCGAGTAACATTTCAATCAGCGGTTCGGGCCGGTTTGAGGGGAACGAGCTAAAAAGCCAATCCGCCAACCTCAAACTATCCGGATCCGGTAGCATCGCAATTCATGTAAACAAACAATTGGATGCATCCATAAGCGGATCGGGTACGATCCATTACAGTGGAAATGCACAAACCAACGTGCGTACATCGGGCTCAGGCAGGCTCCACAAAATAAGTGCATCGAGGTAAGCGGACGGAGGGCGAAAAGTTTAAGGAGCTTTGGATAGCCATCAAAAAGTTGTATCTTTAAAAGCTGTAAACAGTACCTTAAATGTATTAAACCCTTATGGACCCCAATTTTACCCCCATCTTGATGATCGTCGGAGCTATCGTAGCATTTTTTATTTTGCTTTATTTGCTTCCCGTAAATCTTTGGTTCACTGCACAGTTATCCGGCGTGCGCGTCAACCTGTTGAATCTGCTGCTGATGCGTTTGCGGAAAGTATCACCTGCCTTGGTAACTAATGCGATGATAACCTCCACCAAAGCAGGATTAAATATTACATCGAATGAAATAGAAACACATTATCTTGCTGGAGGCAACGTAAACAACGTGATTAAAGCATTGATTTCGGCAGATAAAGCGAATATCCCGCTGGATTTTAAGCTCGCAACCGCCATTGACTTGGCTGGCCGGGACGTATTTGATGCCGTGCAGTTATCGGTTAATCCCCGTGTCATTAATACACCGCCGGTAGCGGCCGTGGCTAAAGACGGTATCCAGCTCATTGCTAAGGCAAGGGTGACAGTGAGAGCAAATATCAATCAACTCGTGGGCGGAGCAGGTGAAGAGACTATTTTGGCACGTGTGGGAGAAGGCATTGTTACGACCATCGGTTCGGCGGCCAATCATAAGGAAGTGTTGGAAAACCCCGATCGTATTTCAAAAACCGTGTTAGCGAAGGGGCTGGACAGTGGCACTGCATTTGAGATACTGTCAATTGATATTGCGGATATCGATATCGGCGAAAACGTCGGGGCAAAATTGCAGACGGATCAAGCGGAAGCCGATCTCAAGGTTGCGAATGCGCGTGCGGAAGAGCGACGGGCGATGGCTGTGGCCTCCGAACAAGAAATGCGTTCCAAGGCACAGGAAGCCCGGGCAAAGGTAATCGAAGCGGAGGCACAGGTGCCTTTGGCCATGGCCGAAGCGTTTCGGACCGGCAACCTGGGTGTAATGGATTATTACCGGATGCAAAACATACAGGCAGATACAGATATGCGGGGCTCAATCGCAAAACCGGGAACCAATGCAGATAAAGGAAATAAAAACAAGTAAAACAACAAAACCCCGGTGATGGGCACCGGGGTTTGTTACTAACCAATTATAAACCTAAATTATGAAAAGACAATTCTAAATCCCCGGTATTATCCGGGTTTGTTTTACTGATGCAAAAGTAGCGACTTTTTGTCGTTTTTCAATGAAACTTTTGTTAGTTTTTTGTCAAAAGAACATTGTTTTAAATCCGCTTGTATTTAAACTTTTAAGCGTTTGTTAATAGGGTCGCAAAGGGCATGCCAAAAAAATAAATTGCTTAAATAGGGTTTTTGCCTCAACTTCGCATTGGAAGTGTAGTTTGAACGATAAAACAAGACTGATTTATCAGACACCGTGTAGCGGAGATTAACACTTTTGGACCAACGTTCAAAAAGTTCGGATTTTAATAGTAAGTTTGGCTTCAAATCGTATTCAATCATGTTGTTTGATAAGTTCAAGCGGGTAAAAGCGTTCGTATTCGATGTAGATGGCGTACTCTCGGATGGGAATATATTAGTTACAGAACACGGTGATCAGCTTCGTTCGTTTGATATAAAGGACGGCTATGCAATGCAATTGGCTATCAAAAAGGGATATCCCATGGCTGTCATAACCGGTGGGCGATCCATAGGGGTGAAAAAAAGAATGGAGGGATTGGGAATAACAGATGTATATCTGTCAGTTAACGACAAAAGTGCCGCATTGGAGGAATGGCTGGCTTATCGTGGACTTACCCATGCGGACATCCTCTATATGGGCGATGATATTCCCGATCTGGATAACATGAAATTGGCGGGCTTACCCACTTGCCCGGCCGATGCGGTGGAAGCGGTTAAAGCGATATCGGTTTATGTATCCTTTTGTAACGGCGGCCGCGGAGCGGCGCGTGATGTCATTGAGAAGGTGATGAAACTACAGAATACCTGGCATGAGGACCTGGCAGTTGCAAGCATCTGAAAAGATGGCGGTGATATAAATTAGTAACCATGCGGATAATTCTTGCTTCCCAATCACCGAGACGGAAAGAATTGCTCTCATCGATGGGAGTTTCATTTACGGTGGCTATCCGCGAAGTAGATGAATCCTTTCCCCAAACGCTGAACCCGGTGGCCGCCGTGCGCCACATTGCCGAAAAAAAGGCCCGGGCTTTTATGACGGAGAGTACCGATACGTTGGTTATTACGGCGGATACCATCGTGACCATCGATGGCCAGATACTGGGTAAACCAATCGATAAAGCCCATGCGGTTGAGATGCTCACGCTTTTGTCCGGTCGGCGGCACGAGGTGATCACGGCAGTGGCGCTGTTGCAGGGCGGGGCAGTCGAAATATTTCACGAAACCACCGAAGTATATTTCAAGAGCCTATCGGCCGCTGAAATCGACTATTATATCCACCATTACCAACCCTTTGACAAAGCAGGAGCGTATGGAATCCAGGAATGGATAGGTATCGTGGCCATTGAAAAAATAATAGGTTCCTATACGAATGTAGTGGGGCTGCCCACCGCAAAACTTAGTGAGATACTGCGCGGCCGGTTGGATAACTTGTCCTAAATACCCCCGTTTGTTGTCGTCTTTGCACAGTATTCTTTTGATTTGGCGCTGCTAACTTTGTTTCTATGAAGAACCTGATTTACCCATGCCTATGGTTTGACGGCAATGCCAAGACGGCTGCCGAATACTATTGTTCGGTATTTTCCAATTCAGTTATTACAGCAGATACACCCATGGTGGTGACATTTGAACTTGACGGCACCAAGTTCATGGGACTGAATGGTGGCCCACAGTTTAAGCCCAATCCGGCGATCTCGTTCTATGTAACACTTGAAAGCAAAGAACAGGTGGAACGTGCATGGCGCCTGCTTGCCGACGATGGTTCCATCTTGATGCCTCTTGATAAGTACGATTGGAGTGAGTTATACGGTTGGGTACAGGATCGCTTCGGAGTCAATTGGCAATTGTCTCTCGGCGAGATGAACGAGGCAGAACAGCGGTTTGTACCTTTATTGATGTTCTGCGGAGAGCAGCAGGGAAATGCCAGCAAAGCAATGGACTACTACGTTTCTGTCTTTCGCGATTCGGCAATTACGTTTGCTGCAAACTATGCCCCCGGGCAGGTGGCTCACGATGCTACTGTCGTGCATGCACGCTTTCGTTTACTTGGCCACCCTATTTTTATGGCAATGGATAGTGGCGTCCCTCAGCCATTTACCTTCAATGAAGGAGTATCGCTCGTAATCGACTGTGAAACGCAGGAAGAGGTGGATTACTATTGGGCCAGGCTTACAGAAGGAGGTGAAGAAAGCAGGTGCGGATGGCTGAAAGACCGGTTCGGAGTATCCTGGCAGGTCGTTCCGTCGATTTTACCCAAACTGCTTAGCGATCCACAGCGCGCGGAGCGGGTCATGCAGGCATTCATGAACATGAAGAAGTTTGATATTAATGCATTGGTCAATGCTTAAACGAACAAAGGAGTTGTACTCCTTTGTTCGTTAACTCCCTACTTGATACCAAACCTGATCCCCGCATAGAACATTCGGCCGGTGACGGGACCCCACAGCAGCGAGGAATCGAAAAACTGGCTGAAAGGCTGGTCGGCAGCCAATACAGGATTTCGTTGAAAAAAGTCGGTAAGGTTCTCTCCACCGATGTAAAGATCAATGGGTTGGCTCTTGCCGATGGTTTTGCTGATCTGGGCATTCATGGTGGTATATGCACGAGAATATTCCGGCAGCTGGTATTCCGTTGGGTTAGCCGCTGTAGAAGGCAGTCGCTTCTGACCAGTAATGTTGAGCGTATAGTCAAAATGCCAACCACCGCTGCGCGTGGCATAGCCGAGGTTGAGAAAACCCCGATGGCGAGCTACTAACGGCCGCTGCAATAATGTATGGGCATAGGTGGTCTTTACGTCAAAAAGCCGGTAAGCCATCCGTGCCTCGAAATGCGGTAATGGCATCAGACGAAGCTCGGTTTGCAGACTATTGGAGTAAGATTTGCCGTTAAGGTTATAAAAAGCCAGCTCACGTGGGTTTTCATAGTCCACCACCACCTGGTTGATAAAATCATTTCTGAAAAATTCGGCACTGAAGGAGGCTTCCCTGTGAAACAACCGAAACGATTGATCGAAGCTGATTCCCGAGTTCCACGCAATTTCCGGCTTCAGGCCATAGGCATTTTTAGCGTCGTTTTCGGTTGCGATGCGGACCATCCGCGAACTGGCCAACGCTGCCGTATTTTCTGCAAAAATATTGGCCGTACGCTGCCCACGGCCGCTGCTGATCCGAAAACTGGTGCCAGCCATGGGTTGATAACGCACATGTGCACGCGGTGTGGCAAACCAGCCATATAGATTGTTGTAATCGCCCCGGATGCCCAATACCAGGTCGAATTTGTCAGATGGACCGTATGTATATTCGAAAAATCCGCCCGGAACGACTTCGGTGCGAGCAAACCGCTGCCCGATGTACCGTTCGTCATACCGGTCGTATTGCATGCTCAGGCCCGTGCGGTATTTATGCACCACGGTGCCGATGATATCCTGGTAAATCAGGTTAGCATAAGCATTCCGTTGCCCGGCGTCATAGGTGCGTAAGCCGAAATAGGACGTTTGGTTGTATGATGTGCCCGATAATTGCAAACCAATGCTGCGTTGGGTCTGTTGCGGAAATACGTAACCAATTTTGGCGAATGCTTCATACCGTTCGATGTCGAATCCCAGTCCGTATCGGTTTTCCGTCAGCTTATCCATTGCCGGGTCAAAGTCTAGCTGGCCACCAGTACGGTCATCACTGAGAAACTTGATGCCAAACTGAAGCATGAATCCCTTCCCGTCTTCGTATTTCCACCTGCTGATTCCCGAAAAAAGATTGCCTATCGGAATATCCCGGAAACCATTGTTGCTGAAGTTCATGTTTTTGTTGTACATGAAATTGTCATGAAGCAGCAGTCCGCCTGTCCACCGTTCATTAAACCGGTGCGCTAAGTTAAGGTTGATGTCAGACCTGCCCATGTTGTTGGTATAGGCATTGAAAAATAGCCGTTCAGACGTTTCCGGTTTCTTCAGCTCCACATTAATTTGTCCCGCAATGTTTTCGAAACCATTGACTACCGAGCCGATGCCTTTTCCAATTTGAATGGATTCAATCCAGGTTCCAGCGATGCTGTTAAGTCCGAGTGGCGTAGCCAATCCGCGTGGCCCCGGCAGGTTTTCCACCGTTAATTGCGTATAAATGCCACTCAAGCCGAGCATCTGGATCTGTTTGCTGCCGGTCACCGCATCGCTGCTCACTACGTCTACCGAGGCGTTGGTTTCGAAGCTCTCGCTGAGGTCACAACAAGCGGCTTTAAAGAGTTCCTGCCCGGTCAAGACTTCCAGGCGTGTAGGACTGAGCGCTGAAATGTAATTGGAGCGCCGTCTCGCCGATACGGTTACTTCGGCCAATACATTGTCTTTGGCCGTAACCACCACCACCTCGTTTGGATCGGTGATGGTCAGCGTATCGGGCTGGTTTCCTGCATAAGAGATGATGAGCTGTTTAACGTGTTCCTGGTGGTCAATTCTGAATACCCCAGAAGCATCGGTTTGGGCATGGAGGGTAGCGTCTTCCACCCAATGTACGTTGGCCGATTCGATGGGAGAGAGCTCGCCACGGTTATTTTCCTGCATGACGATGCCCATCACCGCGTGGGTGTCATGATCCTGTCCAGTGACCTTATGCACGTTTGCCTCGTCCCGGTAGCGGCAACAGGATGGTAGCTTTTTATATGCCTCGGCGTTTGCCTGACGTCCCTCAACATCATGACCTGCGGAAAGGATACGTGCTTTGGCGGCTTCCACATCGTATGTCGCGGGATCGAATGAGAGGGCCAGCAACTGTGTACTGGCTTCCCAATGTACGTTCTCCAGGCCATCTGCCTTGGCAGCTTTTTCTATCCGGGACTTGCACATGCCGCATACCCCGGCTACGGTAAGTGTGATGTTTTCACGGTTTTGGGCGATCGATACTGAAACCGATAGCAGTAGCAATAGTGTAATGTATGCTTGTTTAATAAGATTAGTCATCTCGTGTAATTTGATTCTCGCTGTTGGTTTAATCCGGATCCGGTGCGCTGCACCGATATTCCAACGGACGACGTTGTTTTCGTTCGGCCGTTGGCGAATAATCAGCTATCAAATACGATAGGTACAGTGTTGGATAAATAAGGGTATTAAAGCGTCTGGCGGGCCGTGGTTCACTGCCCGTGCAGCATCATGGATATTCAGCGGCAGGTCGATGACATAGGCCAGGGTAAACACCAATAACTCCAGCGGATAGATCTTTGTCAGCTTTTTAAAGGCACTGGGAAGGTGTTCCTCGGTGGTTTTCTTGGCTTCAATCTTTACGTTTTGGCAGTGTCCATGTCCTGCCTGATTGATGGTACAACTATCGTTGCTGTCGTCGGTACAGCAAGTGATAGCTTCTTTTTCCTTTTCGTGGTGCGTTAAACAGAGCGGGCAATCGTCAGGATTAGGTTCTTCGGGCGCATATTCCATGATGAATTTTTGAAGCTCTCCGCAGCAATAGTGCAAATGCACGGTAGCCCCCGTTGCCGAGCATGTGTAGATGAACGTAAGTAATATGACGAATACTTTTGCCACGATCATGCAAAGGTAAGGAAAGGGCGTTCAACAACGAATAGTTAATTTGTTTATTAAATGTCAAAAACCTGGATTGTTACCGATAGGTGGTTATTTCCTAAGTTTTTCCCGTTTTAGCTGGTTAATTTGTATTGTTTACTAAAATAAAATAGCCATGAAAAAGTTATTGATAGGATTTACAGTCATGTTATTGACGAGTTTTTCAGTGATGGCCCAGAAAGGCCCGCGTGGAGTCCCTGCGATCGTATTGAATGCATTCCAACAGCAATTTCCGAAAGCGCGGCAAGCGGAATGGGAACGGCGGAAAGATGGTACCTTCGAGGTGGAGTTTAACGTTGGTTTGGTAGGGCGCGATCAAAAGGCATTTATCAGTGCCGATGGAAAAGTGTTAAAACACGAAGAGGAATTGTCGGCTTCTGCGCTGCCGGATGCGGTCAAGAAACAGGTCAAGACCGAATTTGATGGATATCGGATCGATGAAGTGAAGAAAATTGAGGAGGCCGGAAAAATCACATACGCGGTCGATTTGGAAAGCCGCTACGGCGATCTAAAGGTTTCTTTTGACCAAGACGGTAAGATTTTAAAAGAGCGGATGGACTAGTATCCATCCGCTATCTCCTTCAGCTGATGGATAAATGCCGGAATTTTTTTCTCGTAATTGGATTCACTTAGCAACCGCACGAAAGCACTTCCCACAATGGCACCAGCTGCATAATCTGTAGCGCGCATGAACGCGTCTCTGCTGGAGATGCCAAAGCCCACCACAACCGGATTTTTCAGGTTCAGGTTCCGTATGCGCGAAAAATACGCCGCGGTATCTTCGGATACAGCGAGATTTTTGCCGGTAGTGGCCGACGATGATAACAGGTAGATGAAACCGGTAGAAAGCCCATCGATTTTCCGGATGCGTTCTTCCGACGTCTGCGGTGTAACCAAAAAAATGTTGCTCACTCCATTTGCTTCGAATACCTCCTGATAACGCTCCTCATATTCGTACATCGGTAAATCCGGAACAATAACCCCGTCCACTCCAACGGCTTTGCACGATTCGCAGAATCGTTCCACGCCATATTGTAATACGGGGTTGACATATCCCATTAATAATACCGGGATGCTGATGTGCCTGCGCAGTTCTGCAAGCTGGTCAAAAAGTACCTGCAGCGTCATCCCGTTGCGGAGGGCTACTTCGGAGCTGTGCTGGATGACCGGGCCGTCGGCCACCGGATCGGAGTAAGGGAAACCGATTTCAAGGAAGTCCGCGCCTGATTTCTCCAAGGTTTCCGCGATTGCCAGGGTACTGTTCAATGTGGGATAACCTGCCGTGTAATAAATGGAGAGTATGCGTTTGTTGCCCTCGTTGGCAAATAATTCGTTGATCCTATTCATCGTTAAAAGCCAAAATATTTCATGTAATTATCCAAGTCTTTATCGCCCCGCCCGGAAAGACAGATCACGACATTCTCGTCGCCCTTGAAGGTCATTTTTTCCAGTTGCGCCAAGGCATGAGCGCTTTCAATGGCCGGTATGATGCCTTCGAGTTGGGTAAGCAGGAGGCCGGCCTGCATCGCTTCATCGTCTGTGGCACTGGCATATGTGGCACGGCCCGATTTATACAGCCAGGCATGCTGGGGGCCGATACCCGGATAATCCAATCCCGCAGAGATCGAGTACGGTTCGATCACCTGTCCGTCGTCCGTTTGCATCAGAATAGAGCGGCTGCCGTGGAGCACGCCCTCGCGTCCCAATAAGGTCGTGGCCGCCGATTCGCCCGAGTACACACCTTTTCCAGCAGCTTCCACCGCAATTAGCTTGACCGAAGGTTCATCCAGAAAGTGATAGAACATGCCGGCCGCATTGCTGCCGCCACCCACGCAGGCTAGGGCATAATCCGGGGTTTCAATTCCTGTTTTCTCTTGTAATTGCTTCCGGGTTTCGGCGGAGATAATCGACTGGAACCGGGCTACCATATCCGGATAAGGATGCGGTCCCACCACGGATCCGATGATGTAGTGCGTGTCTACAGGATTGTTTATCCAATCGCGTAGCGCTTCATTGGTGGCGTCCTTGAGCGTCTTGCTGCCCGACTCGGCGGCAATCACTTCCGCGCCCATCATCTTCATACGAGCCACGTTGGGTGCCTGCCGTTCAATATCGACGGCTCCCATGTAAACCACACATTGTAGTCCCTTGAGGGCACAGACCGTTGCGGTGGCTACGCCGTGTTGTCCGGCACCCGTTTCCGCAATGATGCGTCGCTTGCCGAGTCGCTCTGCCAGCAGAATTTGCCCGATGGTATTGTTGATCTTATGCGCCCCAGTATGGTTGAGATCTTCCCGTTTTAAAAAGATGTTGGCACCATACCGCTCCGAAAGTCGTTTAGCCAGATAAAGCGGAGAAGGACGTCCTACATAATCCCTAAGTAATTGGTCAAACTCCTGTTTGAATCCCTCACTTTGGATGATTGCGATGTATTGCTGCCGTAACTCTTCGACATTCGGATAGAGCATTTCAGGGATATAGGCACCGCCAAAATCACCGTAATAGCCTTTTTCATTTACTTGGTATTCACTCATCGTTGATGGTCTGTAATGTCTGTTTTAATAGTTCAATGTCTTTGATCCCGGGTGCAGTTTCGAATTTCGAGTTCAGATCCAGCGCATAAAGCCGATCGTCATCAATCTTTAGGGCTTCCTGGATATTTTCGATACCGATACCGCCGCTTAGAAAGAACGGTTTTTCGAACGTATACCCCTCAAGCAGTTTCCAGTTAAAGCGCATACCTGTTCCGCCGTGCTGTTTGCTTTGTGTATCAAATAGATAATAATCTGCGGTGTGCTCGTATTCGCCAAGGCGTGCCCAATCAAACCGCTCGTCGATGCCAAAGGCTTTGATAACGGTCGTGCCGGTTGCCTTTAACCTTGCACAGTAAGCCGGGGCTTCATTTCCATGTAGTTGCACCGCGTGAAAGCCGTATTGCCGTATATAGCTGTTTACCTGCTCCTCATCGGCATCAACAAACACACCCGTCTTATTGGGTCCTTCCAATTGAGCCATCCAGTTGGCATCAAAGGAAGACCCAACAAAGCGTTTGGAGGCCGGATAAAAGATGAAGCCGATGTAATCGGGCTGCAAAGTCAACACGTCCCGTATATTTTCGGGATCCCTCAAACCGCATATTTTAATTTTTGGTTTCATTTTTTGTGCCCGCAAAGATTGCTAAGTTTTTCGCGGATATCGCTAATTATCCCGCTACCAACTTTTTGAAACTATCCAATGCCTTCTTGCCGAGTAGCGAAGCTTCCGCTTCATAGTAGCAGTCACCAAAGCTTTTTTCCGGATGGATGGTTTGTATGGCGATGGCTGCGTTGACGAGAACCACGTTGTTTTGTGCCGTGGTACCGTTCCCTTGGATAACCGCTGTAAATATTCCCGCGGCTTCTTCTACAGTATCCCCACCGTGTATCGTTTCGGGAGACAGCGGCGTGAAACCAAGTTGCTGGATACTGCAAAAGTTTTCACCCCGGTTACTGATCGTTTTAAAATCACCAGTCAATGATATCTCGTCGTATCCGTCCAACGCGTGTAGTATTGTATATTGTTTGTTCGTCTGTTGATATAGATAACCATAAAGACGGGCCAATTCAAGACTGAATACGCCGACGGATTGATAATGTGGATTAGTGGGATTGACCAACGGACCAATCATATTAAAAAAAGTCTTCACACCTAATTCCCGACGGATGGGCGCTACGGTTTTCATCGCCGGATGGAACAGCGGAGCATGCAGGAAACAGATGTTGGCGTTATCCAATTGGCGGCTGATGGCACCTTTGTCGTTGGTAAACCGATAACCCAGATGCTCCATCACATTAGACGACCCACAACCAGATGAAACACCATAGTTGCCATGCTTCGCGACAGGATAACCTGCACCCGCCACCACGAAGGAAGCCAGTGTCGAGATATTGAATGTATTTTTTCCATCGCCTCCCGTGCCACAGAGATCAATTAGTTGATAACCGGGAAAATCGAGTTTTAAGCAGAGATCATACATTGCATCCCGAAACCCTTCCAATTCTTCTACCCGGATGCTCCGCATTCCATATGCCGTCATAAACGCAGCGATCTGCGAAGGGTTATACTTTCCGGAAGCAATGTTAGTGAGGATCTCATACGCCTCACTTCTGGTGAACGTTTTAAATTCAAATAAATGTGCCAGTATTCGTTTCATTCTGCGTGTTCATCGCTTGAAAAATGCCAAAAAAAAGGCTTGCCGGTAAATGGGCAAGCCGCTATACGTTTCAGTAACTATTACTTACAGTAGGAGGTTGCCTCAGCATCAACTGCTACGCCACCACCAAGTAATATGTTCTGTTTGAAAATTCATTCGCTTGTGGCAAAGATGCGTTTTTGTTTTGAAAGATGCAAGTAATTGGAGCGGTTAAACTTCAGTATTCATCCTCGTTGAAAAAGAAATCGTCTTTGGTCGGATAATCAGGCCAGATCTCCTCTATATTTTCATATGGCTCACCATCGTCTTCCAATGCCTGCAGGTTTTCAATCACTTCCACGGGAGCACCCGAACGGATGGCGTAGTCGATAAGCTCGTCTTTTGTTGCCGGCCAAGGTGCATCTTCCAAATGTGACGCTAACTCTAATGTCCAATACATAACCTATCAATTTAAGTTCTCAATTTTGCGCAAAAATATAATATTTCTATTATGATTTTTTAATTTTTTGTCGATATTTTTTGTGTTTAGATTAAGGGGTTGATTTATAGTGTTTTATTGTTGATAATATCGTTTTTTTTACAAAAAGATGGCTTTTTCAGAACCTAAATCTGTGCTTTTCGACGCTATTACGGCAGTCTTTACTATCGCAATAGTGGCTATCAGATATTTTCAAAATCAGTTCCTTTTTCGCGCAATGCAGCTAATCGGGGAGATACACTTTTGACGTCTTTATTGGGATAATCGTCTTCAATGAGACCGTCCCGCATGCGTACGATCCGATGCGCATGTTGCGCAATATCTTCTTCGTGCGTGACGAGAATAATGGTATTGCCGCGGGAATGTATTTCCTCCAATAAGCCCATGATTTCGATGGAGGTCTTTGTATCTAAGTTGCCGGTAGGCTCATCCGCCAAAATGATGGAAGGGTTGTTAATAAGCGCACGCGCCACGGCAACACGTTGGCGCTGTCCGCCGGAGAGTTCATTCGGTTTATGGTCCACGCGATTGCCCAATCCAACACTTTCCAAAGCCTTTTGAGCCATTTCTTCCCGGCTTTTTTTGCTATATCCCGCATAAATCAGTGGCAGCGCTACGTTGTCCAACGATGTAGAACGGGGGAGTAGGTTAAACGTTTGAAACACAAAGCCGATCTCTTTGTTGCGTACCTCAGCAAGTTCATCGTCGCTCATATCGCTCACATTGATCCCGTTCAGAATATAGTCGCCCCGGGTAGGGGTGTCTAAGCAGCCCAGTATATTCATCAACGTGGACTTGCCTGAGCCCGATGGGCCCATCAGGGCAACAAATTCACCTTTGTTGATTTCAAGGCTTACCGATTTCAGTGCATGAATGGTTTCCGCACCGATGACATACTTTCGTCCAATATCCGTAATCTGAATGAGGGGTTGCGACATAGCATCTTTTTTCTGTGAGACGTATAGGAACCGGTAAAGTTACAAACCACCGGTCTTGTTCCAATGTTTTTTTATCAACTGATGCACACGGTCACGCAGCTGATCTGCATGGTGCAACGGTAGACCTTCGGTTGCAATAGGCGTTAATACTTCTACCTCGATAATCCCGGGCCTGCTACCGAATGTTTTCGCACCGTCCCAGAAAATTTTCCAAGCGTTGTGAATGATAACGGGAATGATGGACACCTGGGTTTCGATAGCCAGCTTAAAAGGGCCGTTTTTGAAAGTGTATAAATGGGGAGGAAATTCTTCTCCAATGTGCCCTTCCGGAAAAATAACCATACTGCGTCCATTTCTTAGGTTGTCATCGGCACGTTTAAAAGCTTTGAAAGCAGAAATCCGACTTTGTCGGTCCAACGGGATATCAATGGTTTTGAAAAACATTCCTGTGACCGGATTATTGAGCAATTCAATTTTTCCCATGAATGAGAAATCGGAAGGGCAGAGCAGGACCATGGCCGTGATATCCAGGTTGGACGTATGGTTGGCGCAGATGATGTGTGGTTTTGTCCAATCAATAGGTCTTTCATACCTGAACCGGTAAAAAACTCCGACAAATGTAGAGCTCAGAAATCCAATGATCCGTCGGCAGCGTGCAATGCGGTGAAAATTACGTTCGAAATCTTTTGCCAAAATGGCCAAAAAGGGATAAAAAAGTATAAAGAAAAATAAAACAGATGCCAAGTAGAGGCATCTGTGTATTTTTCTCAATAACTGGATCATCATCCAAAGGTATGCAATTGTAGGACAAGTGCCAAGCAAAAGCGTTTATTGCAACACCAAAGGTTTCACATGACGTCCCGGATCAGCTCCACGGATTCGTTCGAATTCTGTTATCAATTTTTCCAATATATCCGGTTGTTGCTTTGCGACATTCTGTTGCTGTCCTGGATCATTTTTGAGGTCAAACAGTTGGTATTCAGTAGCGTTTCCGAGTTCAATGTTTACCTGTTTGTTGACGGCTGGGCCATCATAAGGGGGAATCAGTACCCAGTTGCCGTGGCGCAGCGCTGTCCGTGCCGATGCTTCGAGGATCAGCGAGGTTCTGCCGGCATTGCTCGAACCTAGCAACACATCCAGATAATCCTCGCTGTCGCCGGTGCTTACGGTTGATCCTGTCAATTTGCCGAATGAAGCTAGCAGGTCGACCTGGCAAACCAATGCATCCGAAACTTTTGGGATAACGGTACCTTTCCAATAAACGATAAACGGAATACGGACGCCTCCTTCATATAGGCTGTATTTGCCACCCCGAAAAGGACCGCTTGGTGTATGATTACCGAGTTTTTCCACCGCATCATCTTGATAGCCATCGTTGACAACCGGACCGTTATCACTGGTGAAAACGATAAGGGTATGTTCCAGCAGGTTTTCATCTTCCAATAATTCCAAAAGCTGTCCGACGCACCAGTCTGCTTCCGCTATTGCATCGCCACGGCTTCCCAGTCCGGTAGTGCCGGCAAAACGCGGATTGGGAGTGCGGGGGACATGCGGCTGCTGCATGGCGTAGTAGAGAAAGAACGGCTTTTCTTTGTGGTCGGTGATATATGCCTTCGCCTTCGCCAAAAACGTGTCGGCCATCTCCTCATCCTTCCAAAGAGCGGCCGTTCCGCCTTTCATGAACCCGATGCGAGGAATGCCATTTACGATGCTGTTGTTGTGCCCATGATGCCATTTCAATTTCAGCAATTCCGGATGGTCAAGCCCCGTCGGCTCCCCTTCAAAATTCGTTTCATAACTCACAAAAATGGGATCCTCGGGGTCTAGACCTACGGCGCTGCCATTCTCAATATACACTGTAGGTACCCGGTCCTGTGTGGCTGCCATGACGAATGAATAATCGAAGCCGACTTCATTGGGTCCGGGTGTGATCCGCTCATTCCAATTTGCATTTCCCGCTCCCAAACCTAAATGCCATTTGCCTACCACCCCCGTATGATAACCGGCCTTTTTCAGTATTTTCGGCAGGGTCAATTGGGCTGTATCGATCAGCAAAGGGGCGGTACCGGGCAGGATACGTGCATTTTCATTGCGCCAGGGATATACCCCCGTTAATAAGGCAAACCGGCTGGGCGTACAGGTGGCCGACGTGGCATATCCATTGGTAAACCGCACACCGCCCTCGGCCAGTCGGTCAATATTGGGCGTTTGCAGGGCCGTTGCGCCATAAGCTCCGACATCTCCATAACCAAGGTCGTCCATGTTGATAATGATGATGTTCGGATGGGTTGCAATTGCTTTTTGTTGTGCTCCACCGTTGATCTGGCATCCGATTGCAAAACCAATCAAAAAAAAGCCATATAAAATACGTTTCATATCGGTTATGTTATCTTGTTAAGATGAAATAATAAAGTGATCATCAATCCATTTTCAATGCACCTAAACTGGGTATATCGTCCGTCATTTTTCCTTCGATATCTTCTGGAATGCGCAATCCCTGCATCAAGCCGATGGCATCGCTCGGGAGGTAAGGGACCTTGATCCCCTTGCCCTTTACTAATTGTATATTACGTGGCAGGTAGTCTGCCGGCAACAAACCGCCTTTGGAAGTGAACTCCGGATCGCCGAATAACGGCGACTGATCCTGTATCGGTAAATCTGAGGGCCAATTTCCAGGTTTTAGGTAGAGATTGTTGTGGAAAAAGACACGGTTTAAGCCTCCTTCAAGCGGGGTATCCGGCTTGTTCTGATCTCCCAACACGGTGAGCGAACGACCTTCAATGCAAAAAATATTGTTGGCGATCAATACGCCATCTGACCTGCCGTCTATCGCAAATTTGGTTTCGATATCTTGACTTACATAGATCGTGTTGTTGTAGAAATAGGTGTTTATCGGTCCTTTACGTTCCTTTGCATTGCCTTGATACCCGCTGAGCCAAAATAATTTACCTTCCTGGAATGCACCATTTTTTCCCTTCACACGGTAGCCGTCGTTTACGCTGATGTTGTACCGATAGGCACAATTGTATGTATTGCCCAATATTTCGCAAAACCCACCCGCATTGTGCGCACTGAAGTTATATTGAAGAACAACATTGTCGCAATTGTAGTCAATGTGCGCTCCCGCAGAATCTCCAGGGCCGTTGGCATACATGAACCGATTTTTTTCAATAAGTACATTAGAAGCACTCCATGTCCACAAGCCGCTGCCGCGTCCCCATTTCCGGCTGTCATCCGCGCTGCCAGAGTAGGTGATTTCGTTGGCAGCCACATGGACGAACTTGACGTTCGACAGTTGGATACCTGGCCCTCCTGTGTGGGTAATGTGATTCGCGTACAGCCAAACCCGGCTGATGTTATGTCTTCCTCTTGCACCGGTTAATTTTATACCGGTATGCTCGATGTTTTCAATATGGCATGCCTCAATGCGGATGTTTTCTATCTTCGATGTTTCGTCGGTGCTCATCAGCCGGATTCCCCAACCATACGGCTCGCTCCCGTTGGCCGTCGTCACCTCTTTGGAAGGGCGTTTATAACCCGGATTTTCGTGGAAAATATCCTGAATTCGGATGTTGGCCAAGACGATGCCTTCCGTGCGGCCGTTGGCCGTGGCGGTTACTAATATGCCGCAGCGCATTTCCGATCCTGGTTTCTTTTGGACAGACCCATTTGCCTGGATGCGTAAGGAGTCGATATGGACATATTGACAATCGCGGATGAGCAGTGCCTGCGCGTGCCCCTTGGCATCAATAAGCGCCGGTTGATTGGTGTCATCCCCGGGCCAGGCCACCGTCGTTATTGCAATCGGGCGGTTTGGATGTCCTTGAAGGCCCACCAGTGACAATGAACCGGTATGGCGCTGGCCAGCGGCCAGCAATAAGCGATCACCGGGCGATAAAACCAATTGGGATGCCCTTTCCAATGATCGGATAGCCTGGGCGGTGGATAATCCACTGTTGGCATCATTTCCCGCTACGGGATGTACGAAGTAATCGGTTGCACGGGCAAGGAAAGTCGCCGGTATCAAGAACAGCAGCGTCAAAAAAATACGGGTGTGAGTCATCATGCGTCAATGTTATGTTGGACGCCCAAAATTAATGTGTACCCGTATCCAAGAGGGGGGAGGACAGACCAACATGAGGGGGGAGGCAGTTCAAAATTGTTATTTATTCACACAAAATCAAAGATCGACCGTCATTTTGTGCTGCTTCAGGTAATCCGACGGGGTGAGCCCAAATTGTTGCTGAAAACTCCTGCGGAAATGTTTCAAGTCATTGAAGCCGGTCTCATAAGCAGCCTGTGTGATGTTAAATTTTCCCGACTTCAGTAAGGCCGCACTCCGTTTTAGACGAATTAGTTTGATAAATTCAGAACCGGATAGCCCCGTAATGGCTTTCAGTTTCCGATAAAAGGTTGACCGACTCATGTTCGCTACTTCCGCCAATACATCTGTATTAAAATCAGGTGAGGCCAAGTGTTCCTCGGTATAGGAAACAATCCGTTTAATAAAATCTTCTTCAAATGTGCCGAGCTCGGTTTGATCCTGTTCCAGGTTGATGTGGCGAGCGAATTGCTCCCGAAGCTGCTGCCGCAGCGCTATTAAATTCTTGACATAAGATTTCAGAACCTGGGGATTGAACGGTTTTGTCAGGTATACATCCGCACCTTTGCTGATACCTTCAATGCATGCATCGTCATCCGATCGGGCCGTAAGCAATACGATGGGGATGTGGGACGTTCGTTGATCATCCCTTAATTGTTGGCATAGGCTAAACCCGTCCCGCGATGGCATCATGATGTCGCTGATGATTAGGTCGGGAATGGTACCGAACGCTATTTCAAGGCCATGTTGGCCATCAGCGGCCTGAATGACTTTGTAAGACGCACCAACCAGGGATGCCAGATAATCCCTTATTTCAGAATTGTCTTCCACGATTAAGACTACCGGAAGGTCCTTTGTCGACGTGTCGGCTTTCCGGCCGTCTTTGTTGCTATCTGTGTCCGACGCAACAATAAGATCAACCGGATTATCTGCCAAAAACACGCTATCCACCCCCGCAGCGGGCAGGCTTATGTAGAAGGTGCTGCCCATGCCCGGCAGGCTCTCGACGGTTATTCGGCCTCCATGCATGCCCACCAACTCACGGGCAAAAGCCAGTCCAATACCCGTACCCACGGTTTTATCGGCATGTTCTTTTTCAGCTTGGTAATAGCGTTCGAATATCCGTTGGTGATCCTCCTCCCGGATACCGGTGCCGCTATCCGCCACGCGGATCTCGCAAGAGGCCTCATCCGTTGTTGCATTTGCCAAGCTTGCCGACAAGGTGATACGGCCACCGTCAGGTGTAAACTTGAACGCATTGGAAAGCAGGTTGTACAGTATGATTTCAATTTTTTCTTTATCGAATGAAAAGCATATCTGCGTGGGGCAGTCCACAGAAAACTGAATATTCCTGCGTTCCGCTTCATCGGAAAAAGAATCGGCGACATACTTGGCGATAGACGTCAGGTCATGCGTGTTGACGTGGAGCGCGAGACTGCTGGCTTCCGCTTTTTGGAAGGCCAATAATTGGTTCACGAGATGCAGCAGGCGCTTAGCTTGGTTAAGCACGCGGCTCAACGTGCTCTTCGTTCCCCCATCCAGTTGGGATGCCGCCGACAGTTCGGACAGCGGTCCCATCATCAGTGTCAATGGTGTGCGAAACTCATGCGATACGTTGGTGAATAGCTTTGACCGTACCTGCGCGACTTCATGCTCCCGCTGGTAATTTAAATTGGCAATTTCGAGGTTGTTACGCAGTTTGATCCTGCTGATACCGATATGGCGGGACAACCAAAGAAATGCGATTAGCAACGCTACATAGACGCTATAAGCCCACCAGGTTTTCCAGGGTGGAGGTAAGATCTTGATCGCCATCGATGTCCCTTCTTCATTCCATACCTTATCACTGTTTGAAGCCATCACCGTAAACCGGTAATTGCCCGGCGGTAAATTGGTGTAGGTAACCTGCCGCTGGTCACCGGCATATACCCAGTCCTGATCAAATCCCGATAACTTATAGGCATATTGGTTTTTATCCGGTGCATGGTAGTCCAACGCAGCAAACTTGAGGGTTACAATGTTTTGTTTATAAGATAACGTGATGGTACTTGTGGCGAAGGGGGCATTGGATAACACCACGCGGCCAGCAATCGTATCGCCCACAGTGACATCTTCATTGTTTACGGCAAGGCCGGTAATGTATACTTGGGGAACTCGTTTGTTCATTGCGATACTATCCGGGAAGAAAGACGTAATGCCCTTAATGCTGCCGAAGTATATTTCGCCCCGGTTGGAAAGGAAGGAGCTGTTTTCGGAAAAGACATTACTGATCAGGCCATCCCTGGTATCGAAATGCTGGAACTCGCTATTTTTTGTATCATATTTGACGATGCCGTTATTTGTGCTCATCCAGATGTTGTCGTGCCTGTCCGGTTGTATGGCATGGATGTAATCATTCGGAAATCCATTTTGCGCAAAGTGATTCTCAAAGGCATATTTGCCATGCTTATCTTCAGTCAATTTATTGAATCCGTGTTGTGTGCCGATCCAAATACCACCACGTTGGTCTTCTGTGATGCACAGGACGGTATTGTTGGTCAGGCAGGCCGGCAGGTTGTTTTGCTGGCGATATACGGTGAATCGGTCGCGTTCATGGTCATAAAGGTGTAGGCCATTGTACGTGCCCATCCACAGTCGTCCCTTCGAGTCGGATAGCATACAGCTTATGCGCTCATTCTGCAACGCACCGTCTTTTCCTGGCTGAGCAAAATACCGCCTGAAGCGGGGACTGCCGCTATTGGTGAAGCCGATCACTTTGTTAAGCCCCGACTCCTGTGTACCCACCCAGATAGTGCCCTGCCGGTCGCGGGTTATTGCGTTTATTTTCGGCCCACTCAGGCCTTCCGGCGTTCCCCTATTGGGCGTTACCAAGAGGTGGTTTCCCTTATCAGGTTTGCCTTTGATAATGACGATTCCCCGATTGGTAAACATCCATAAGTCTCTTCCATGTTCAAAAAAGCCTCTCACCGAATTGACACCCGCAGCGGAGGGTACTTTCCTGAAGTCGCCACGGTCACTGAATAGATACGCTCCGCTTGCCCTCGTGCCGACCCAAAGCCCATCCTCGTTCATGAATATCGATTGCACGTAGGTGTCTATGGTGGAGGCATCGGTGTACGACGCAAATTGGATGTTATTGAACCGCTTTCTGCCGGGGTCAATTTTATAAATTCCACCGCCATCTGTGCCGACCCAAAGAATGCCAGACCTGTCCTGTATAATGGATAATACGATGCAACGCTGGGATATCCCATCACCCACAGGATCGAGACGATAGCGCTGCAGGCTTTGCCGTTCGATATCGAGGCGGTTGAGTCCGCCACCCCAGGTTCCGATCCAAACGTTGCGCGCCGCATCGATGAACACCCGGTAGGCGTTATTATTGCTTAATGAATATTCATTTCCGGGTTCATGCCGGTACTGCCTTACGATGCGGCCCGTTGCTGGGTCGAGTACCAGTACACCCATTCTCCATGTCCCTAAATAAAGTAACCCCGATACCGGATCCCGCGCGATGGAGGTGACCTGTGCGGAGCTTCCCAAATCCCAGACAACTTGTTTGAATTTCCCATCGGCGAACTCGTAGGAAAAAAGCCCCTGGTCTGTACCCACCCAAAGGCCGTTGCCATACGACAATAAAGACAATACATTGCGTTTTCTTGTTACTGGGCTATAGGTATCCGTGGCGAGTTCATAACAGAATAATCCGCTGGATGCGCCGATATAGAGATGGCCATTGGTTTCATGCAGGGCCTGTATATTTTGAATGTTGATCTGTAGACTATCCGGCGGTATTTGGTGATATATGGTATCGCGTAATAAGCTATAGCGGTTTAACCCCGTCGTTTTGGTGCCAACCCAAAGGTTGCCGTTTTCGCCCTCGTGGATAACCTCAATGTATTGGCTGGTAAAATTATTGCCCGATTTGGGATGGTTCCGGATGAGTTTGAACGCATAACCATCGTACCGGTTGAGTCCGCCGCGCGTACCCATCCATAAAAAACCATATCGATCTTGCCATAGCGAGGTAACTTCATTATTCACCAACCCTTGCTCGATAGCAAGCGATGAAACTAGTTCGCTTTGGGCATAAACCCCCGATATGCTCATCGAAGCCAGCAACAGCTTGGCAATACGAGTAATCGATAGGGCAATGGAATACCACGATCTAAGATTCATAATTTGGTGGTTTTTGATGGGCTAATTTATCATATATAAATCAGAAAGATGAATAATCCCACGATGATTGCGTAAATAACCCATTCTGTAATCGTTATCCGTTTCATGCCCAAAGGTAAGTCGTCTTCAACGAACCCTTGGGGGCCTGGCGCTCACAAATGGGGAGGCTCGTTTCAGTTTTTGCCCTTAACCGCCATTGTAGGATGACCAAACGATTGACCTATTCCACCCGCATTTTGAAAGAATCTGCCCTATGCTCGTTGTATGGGTGCCGTAATTTTGATCCGTACCAATTTTTAAACTAAATTCAATAAAATGAAACAATACAGGCTACATGGAAGGACTGGCAGGACAATCTGTCTGTTTCTTTGCTTGTTCGGTGCTGGCAGTTCATGCCAACGGTATCCGATGCAGCGTGCGGACATGCAATCCACCGAAACCCTTCCTTTAACGGTTTTTCAGTACAACGACTATACAGGTGACGAAGCCGGAATTCCGTCACGTACCGTTTTTCGCGGAGACACGATTCCGGACGGAATGAACGACAATTTTTCATCTTTCCATCTTCTGCAGGGATTCATGGCTACGTTTGCAGAGCACGAAGATGGTACCGGATTCGGTTTTTCGTATGTCGCACGAAGCAGTGATGTAACGGTAAACCTTCCGGCCCAATTGGCCCAAAAGGTTTCATTCATCCGGGTGCTGCCTGTGCAAAATGTGCTGAAAAAAGGAGTGGGTAACACAAACAATACGCTGATAGATAGCCTGAATGTCTCCTGGTTTTACGATTGGGGGCCGTTAGATCATTCCACACCTACGCGGGAATATGTTCCCATGGCTTGGGGCAGGGGTGCTGCGAACAATCCGAGTAGGGTAGATGCTTATATTGAAAAAGATACCGTAACCCACCTGCTCTCGTTCAACGAACCTGATAATGCCAGTCAATCCAATATCCCCTATACAGAGGCCGTGTCGCTGCATAAATTGCTTTTGCGTACCGGATATCGGATGGGATCGCCGGCTCCCGAGGAAGGGAATGCAGATAAATGGCTGCTTAATTTCATGAACAAAGCCGATCAGGATACTGTGAAAGTGGATTTTATGGCCCTGCATTGGTACGATTGGGGGAATTGGAGCAGTACTCATAATGCATCGCCCAATCCGGCCAATGTGTTCAATCGGTTTAAAAATTACCTCACACGGATCTACAATCTATATAAAAAGCCGATATGGATCACAGAGTTTAATGCAAATCGGAATACGACCCCAGAGACGCATGCACGCTTCATGGAATTGGCATTGCCATGGCTGGACGCGCAGCCTTTTATCGAGCGGTATGCGTATTTCTTTCCGCCCACCGTGCCTGCAATGGAAAACGACACACTCACGGAAGTCGGCAGGATTTACCGCGATCACGTTTCCACCCCTTCCATTACCGGTAATATCATTTACGGTGACGGGTCCGGAGGCGAGGAAATTCCCGAGAACATGAGCATTATCCCGTTGACCAATGAACTGATATTGCCGCAATACGCTTACACCGGCCAACAAACAACTGCAAGGCTCCATTATGTGTGTAGGTTACGACTGACCGGGCTGGCTCCGAACGCGACCTATAGGTATTTCACAGGCCTTTCGGATCAGGCATCCCGTACGACACAGACGCCCGGATGGTTGTTGGCTATCCAAAATAGTAGTTCCTCGGCTGGTTATATCGTTGGCATGTCGTCTTCCAATAAATCCGTTGGAGGCTCCCGTCTGGACAACAATGAAAATTATACCGGTACCGGCTCTAAATTTTCGACCTTCACCACCAATGCGTCCGGGAACTATACAGGGTGGTTTGCTGTAGTGCCGACCAATCAGGAACAGCATCAAGCGGGGAAGAATGTTTACTTTTTTGTGCAGGTAAACAATGGATCAGGGGGCACCAGCCTCAACCACACCTTCAGGACCCAATCAACGATATCCATGTTGGATTACAGCACCATTACCGAGGATATTGGGGGTGCCTCTGCGGTGAAAGGTATTTCTACGGTGGGTGATGAGAAAATCGTTGTACTCTATTCCGATACTGCGATGAACGATAGGCCCTTGTATGCCTCGTTTACGGAAGATGACGGCATACCACAACCGTATACCAACTGGTATGGCACCGTAAATGCAAGCGAGGGCCAGTGGGGAGCTCTTATTCCGAATTACCTGACATCCGGCGTACGCGCTATCCGATATGTATCCATCAACGGTAGTCAACTGGCCCTCTTTACAAGTAGCAACGGAGAATGGGGGACAACCGAAACGGTGCACCCCGATAATGGATCGACACCGATAACGATAGAAACTCCTTAAAACCATCGCTATCCTAATTCTTTATCATGAAATTTAAAATCGTTAAGCTACTCCTTCTGATATTTATTTTAATCCCCCTGTGTGATTACGCGCAAGATAAACAGCCCCGGCAACCGAATATCCTGTTTATTTTAGCCGATGACCTGGGATACCATGACCTCAGCTGTACGGGCAGTAGTTATTATGAAACGCCAAACATCGACCGTATTGCGCGGGAAGGGGCTGTTTTTGACGAGGGGTATTCAGCGTGTCAGGTCTGCAGTCCTTCAAGGGCGAGTATTATGACCGGGAAATCCCCCGCCCGACACGGTATCACAGACTATATCGGTGCTCCCCACGGCACGGATTGGCGTAAACAGAGAAGGCACAACCAATTGCTTCCGGCCTCCTACGATACGGCACTCCGCCATGCATACATTACGCTGCCGGAAGCCCTGAAAGCCGCGGGTTACAAGACGTTCTTTGCCGGAAAATGGCACCTGGGCGGCCGGGGATCGTGGCCGGAAGACCACGGCTTTGATATCAACCGGGGTGGCTGGGAAAAAGGAGGTCCCAGCGGCGGCTATTTCTCGCCCTGGGAAAACCCCAACCTGGAAAATACAGTGCCTGGCGAAAACCTATCCATGCGGCTGGCCGCAGAGACTGTCAAGTTCCTGAAAGAAAATAATCCGCAGGAAACCGGGCAACCCGTGTTTGCGTTCCTGTCATTCTATGCCGTGCGTGGTCCGATACAGACCACCCGGAAAAAATGGGAAAAGTACCGGGACAAAGCTGATCGGAGTGGTATTGCACAGCAAGGCTTCAAAATGGAACATTTTCTTCCCATGCGGCAGGTTCAGGATAACCCGATATATGCAGGCTTGGTGGAAACAATGGATGATGCCGTCGGTGTGGTACTGCGTGCGCTCGATGAACAGGGATTGGCAGAGAATACCATCGTGGTCTTTACTTCGGACAATGGTGGTGTCTCGGCCGGTGATGCGTATTCAACCTCCAACCTACCCCTGCGCGGCGGTAAAGGATATCAGTTTGAGGGAGGAATCCGGGTACCCTACTTCATGAAGGTTCCCGGCCTGACGAAAGGCGGCGAAGTCTATCATACACCGGTTATCGGTACGGATTTTTATCCAACACTGCTGGATTTGGCCGGTGCCGGGTTGAAGCCGCAGGAACATGAGGATGGGGTGAGTCTATTGCCGTTGCTTGAAGGTAACAAGCTTTCCGAGCGACCCCTGATCTGGCATTACCCACATTATGGGAACCAGGGTGGAGAACCCTCCTCCATCATCCGCCAGGGGCCTTGGAAGCTTATCCACTACTATGAGGATGGGCGGGATGAATTGTATAAGCTGGATGCCGATCCGCGTGAGCTAACGGATGTGGCGAAGCATCATCGGCGGAAAGTAACGGAACTGCGCGCCACATTGGATGGATACCTGACGCGGACCGGCGCCCGTTACCCGCAGCCCGATCCCGCGTATGACGCGGATAAGGAGCGGCAATATTTGCAGCGGGTAATCACGGAAAAACTTCCCCAACTGGAAAGACAGCGTATGGAGTTCCTGTCACCTGAATTTGATCCCGGAAACAACTGGTGGGGCAGCGAGGTTACGGCAATGAATCCGAATGTCGTGATTATCCTGGCAGACGACCTCGGATACGGAGATGTGGGCTTCAATGGCTGTGAGGACATTCCCACGCCCAACATCGATCGCATCGCGCGGAATGGCGTGAAATTTACCGATGCATATGTCACCTATGCCGTATGCGGCCCGAGCCGCGCCGGATTGATTACGGGTAGGTATCAGGACCGCTTTGGTTTTGGAAGGAATCCGCTTTTGGCTCCCAACGACCCCGATATGGGACTTCCACTGTCTGAACAGACACTGGCAGACCTGTTAAAACCCGCCGGTTATCGTACGATGGCAATTGGAAAATGGCATTTGGGGTCCCACGCTTCTTTACATCCCAATAATCGGGGGTTTGATGATTTTTTTGGCTTCCTCAGCGGTGGGCATCATTATTTCCCCGAACAATGGACACTGAACAGTGAGTTTGATGCCCGGTCCCAATACGATGGGTACCGGACGAAACTTTTGCGGAATTCGGATGCCGTCGATGAATCCGAATACTTGACGGATGCATTGTCGAGAGAGGCTGTGCGCTTTGTCAAAGACAACGCCAGTACACCCTTTTTCCTGTACCTGGCCTACAATGCGCCGCACACACCGCTTCAGGCCACGTCCAAATACCTCGATAGGTTTACACACATTGCGGATGAAAAGCGGCGGACTTATGCAGCGATGGTGAGTGCGATGGACGACGGGATCGGGCAGGTACTCGATGAGCTGGACGCGTTGGGCATAACGGATCATACCATGGTTGTCTTTCTGTCGGACAACGGCGGTCCGGAAGCCGCGAATGCTTCGGACAACGGGCCACTGCGGGGAGGAAAGGGCAGCTTTTTTGACGGGGGATTGCGGGTGCCTTTTGCCATACAATGGCCGGATCACATCAGGCGTGGAACGGTTTGTCATTCTCCAGTTATCTCGCTGGATATCGCGGCTACGGTCGTCGCAACGATCGATCAGCCGCATCCGCCGAAAAACGAATTGGATGGTATCAATTTATTGCCCGTACTGAACAATGCTGATACCGCTCGACAAAACCGTCTGTTTTTCTGGCGCAATTTCGATAAAAAAATGCTTGCGTTGAGAAGTACAGATTTCAAGTTGGTCATGCAGGATGGCCACACTCCGTCGCTGTTCCGGATCGGGGACGATGTGGCTGAAAAAAATAACCTATTCACTGGCCACGCGTCCACGGTCGACGGTTTGCATAAGCAATGGCAAAAATGGGCATCGGAGCTGAAGGACCCTGCTTTTTTGGGGCTGCTGCAGGATAAAGAATACAGTGAACAGCGAAAAGATCGGTTTGGCCACCCATGAATAAGGCGAAGATGGGGAGCAAACGGATGCTATTGCTCGGTTTGGTGATGCTGTTGGCGGGCCCGGCCTCGTTGTCTGCGCAGGATACCACGGCGAGGGTTGTGAAGACATTACGTACGGACTGGCTTTTTATGAAAGGGGAGGTGCCTGATGGTGCACGCCTGGATTATGACGATAGTCACTGGGACCGGGTCGATGTACCCCATGATTGGGCGATTGTCGGGCCGTTTGATGAAGATCATGACAAACAGGAAGTCACGGTTATTGAAGACGGCGAACGGGTGCCCAGCATACGAACCGGCCGTACAGGAGGGCTTCCCTATATGGGAGTAGGCTGGTACCGCAAGCAGTTGTCTTTTTCCGGGAGGGCGAGTGATAAACGGGTGTTCATTGAGTTTGATGGAGCGATGAGCAATGCCACGGTCTACCTGAATGGACAATGGGTCGGCGGGCGTCCTTACGGTTACTCATCTTTTGGGTTTGAGCTGACACCTTACATAAGGTGGGGCAGTACCAACGTGCTGGCGGTGAGGCTTGAGAACGAACCGGAATCAGCCCGGTGGTACCCGGGCGCTGGACTGTACCGGGCCGTCAGGCTACTCGTGCTCAACCGCACCCATATCCCGCAATGGGGGGTGTGGGTGACCACACCGGAAATAACTCATCAGGAAGCGCTGGTTAATATCCGGACGGAAATCGCCACTAAGCCGCCCGTTTATGCTGATATCCGGTTGGAAACCGATATCATCGACCCCTCGGGAAAGGTCGTCGCTTCGTTGAAAAAAAATCTTTTACCCGTTACCAGTGATACCGTGTCACAGCAACTGCTGCTAAAAGATCCCCGGTTCTGGTCTGCGGATAGCCCAAGGCTATATAAAGCGGTCTCCCGTATCAAAGCGGGAGGTAGAACCCTCGATGTGATGGAAACCGTATTTGGTATCCGGACCATCCGGTTTACGGCAGACAGCGGGATGCTGGTCAATGGCCGTTGGGAAAAACTGAAGGGTGTCTGTCTGCACCATGATCTCGGAGCGCTGGGGGCGGCCTTCAATAAGTCGGCGTTGAGACACCGCCTCACGTTGCTCAAGCAAATGGGATGCAATGCCATCCGGGGGGCGCATAATCCCCATGATCCCGCGATGCTTGAATTGTGCGATGAAATGGGTTTTTATTTCATTGATGAAGCATTTGATGAATGGAAGCTTCCGAAGACAGCAAACGGATACAGTAGGTGGTTTGACGAATGGGCCGAACGTGATTTAACGGATATGATCCGGCGCGACCGTAATCATCCCGCTTTAATTATGTATAGTATCGGCAATGAGGTGCGCGAGCAGCAACAGCCCGAAGGCTATCGTGTCGCCCGCTTTCTCACCGCGATCTGTCATCGCGAAGATCCGTATCGGCCGGTCACCGCAGGCTTCAACCAGTGGAAGCCGGCCATCGACAACGGGTTGGCCGATGAAGTGGACATACCCGGATTCAACTATAAGCCTGCTTTCTATGGTCGTATCCGGCAGCTCCAGCCCACCTGGCCCATCTATGGCAGCGAGACGGCTTCCACCGTCAGTTCCCGGGGAAGCTATCATTTCCCCGCTCAGCGTTTTTCAATGAAAGCTTGGGAAGATAACCAGTCTTCCGCTTATGATTTGGAACATTGCAGTTGGTCGCAATTGCCGGATGAGGAATGGAAGGCCTTGGAAGACCATCCCTTTGTGGCGGGAGAGTTTGTATGGACCGGCGTGGATTACCTCGGCGAGCCTACCCCCTATAACAGCCGTTGGCCAAGCAGGAGCTCCTATTTCGGTATCCTGGATTTGGCGGGCATCCCGAAAGATCGCTATTTTCTCTACAAAAGCCGATGGAGCGATCGTCCCACCCTACACGTGCTTCCGCATTGGACATGGCCGGAAAAACTGGGCGAGCACGTTCCGGTTTATGTCTACACCAACTATCCCGAAGCCGAATTGTTTGTCAATGGCAAAAGCCAGGGAAGAAAACGGTTTGATCCCGGTGAATTGCTCGACCGCTACCGCTTGCGGTGGGAAGATGTGGTCTACCAACCCGGTGAACTGAAAGTAATTGCCTATGATGTGCAGGGAGAAATCGCGGATTCGGTGGTGACGGAAACGGCGGGGGCACCCTTCCGTTTGGTGCTCACAGCTGATAGGGACACCCTAACGTCGGATGGCGATGACCTGATTTACGTTACGGTTGAAGTACAGGACCGACGGGGAAACCTGTGTCCCCGTGCGGATCATCCCGTTAAATTTTCCGTTGAGGGAAGTGGTTTTCTCCGGGCAGTGGATAATGGGAACCCCGCCAGCACCGAGGCTTTCCAAGCGCAATACCGCAACGCGTTCAACGGGAAATGCGTAGCCATTGTTCAAAGCAATGGGAAAACGGGTAAAGTTTTTATTCGTGCAGAAAGCCAGGGGCTTGTAGTTGGTGAACTTACAGTGGACTGCACGGCTAAAGAGCACTATAAACGCGAATGGGTGGAGAAGTAATCACGGATTATATACCATGCTTTCTTTTTCTCACCGTATTCGGACAACAATCCTTTCCGGTTCCATCCATTCTGGTACGTGCTGTGCATGCGCGTAGGGCTTCGGAAGTCAGCAAGTACCCAGGGACATACCCCGCGTAGCTGCAGATTCGAACGGAACATCCGGATGTTGTCTTCCATTACTTTCGCCTGGTATTCTTCTGTCCACGAACTGGCCGTATCAGCTGTGCCGTGATTGCCGTGCACCGCCTCGGCGCCAAACTCGGAAATAATGAGCGGTTTCTTGTAGGTCGTTTCCCACCGGATATTTCCAGGCCCGGCAGGCCACGGGGTATACCAGCCCATGTATTTGTTTGCGGCCAGGAGGTCGAGGTCTTCGCTCAGGGGATCGTCAATGATGATTTTATTGCCTGAATACTTGAATTGGTCAAAGGCCGAAGCTATTAAACGCGTTGGATCCATTGTTCTCGAAAAGGAAGCCAGTTCACGCAGTACGCGATTCCGATCCGGTGCCGGCCGCGTTTCGTTGGACAGGCTCCAGATGATCACGCCACACCGGTTCTTATCACGCGTAATCATGTCCCGGAGCATGGCTTGTGCTTTTCCTGTAATTTCGGGGCTGGTGAAGTCGACACCCTGCCATATGGGAATTTCCTCCCAAACCATAAATCCCATTTCCTCTGCTTTGCGGATTAAGTATTCGTGCTGTGGATAGTGGGCCGTACGGATGAAATTGCACCCCAGTTCGCGGGCTTGCAGAAGCAGTTGCATCACATCGGCTTCCGAAGAAACCCGGCTTTTGCGTTGCGGAATCTCTTCATGGATACTGATTCCCTTCAGGAATACCGGTTCGCCGTTCAGCAGCAACTCGTCACCTTTTACGTCAATATTTCTGAATCCGATCTTTTCACGGATTTGATCGTGATCCGAGGTGATTTCTACCTGGTATAGCTTCGGATTTGAGGGCGACCAGCGTTCCACCCCCGCATGGAATGCGAAGGAGACATAACCATCCGCATCCGTACGGAATGTATGCCGGATGTTGGCGTCGGGGAGGGAAAGTGCGATGTTTTCACTCCCTTCATTGCCACTGAGCTGGAGCCAGCCCGCGATCGTATCTTGACTTCCTTTTTTTAACTGGATGAAATAATCGGCAATATAGCTCGCCGGCGTTGCAATCAGGCTGACATCCCGGGTAATGCCACCGTAGTTCCACCAGTCAAAGTTCAATGCGGGGATGCCGTCGGAAATCCGCCTATTGTCCACTTTGACGATAAGCTTATTGAGACCCTTGTTGGCATGGTCGGTAACCTCAAATTGGAAAGGCGTGAAGCCTCCTTCATGAACACCCAATAGCTGGCCATTCAGGTAAACTTTGGTGCGGTAGTTGGCCGCACCGAAGTGAATAAATAGCCGCTCGCCCGGCTTGGTGTCAAGATGAAGTTCCTTTTTATACCAGATGATGCCTTCATAGTATTCAAGGGTAGCGCGTTGCGAATTCCAGTCACCCGGTACCGTCAGCGTTTCATCGGCAAAACTATATTCATTGAAAGCGTTTTTGTTTTTCGGCGGCTCATCCAGGTAAATCCGCCGCTGTTCGCCCCGGTCGTACCAATCGACGATAGTCTGCCAATCACCGTTCAGGCTGATGGAGTTTCTGCCGGCAACGTTGGTCATGGTGGGTTGAGCGACGGTCAATAGGGGAAAGACGGGCCCCAAAGTAAGACCAAGCAATATAAATAGGTTGTTCATGTCATTTGTTTTCTCACGGTGTGGTAGCGGGTGCGTTCTTAGGGTACACGAGCTTGATCGGCAGCGGGACAAAGTCCTGATAGCGTATCATCCATTTATTCAATGCCGCAAGGAGCTGCTGTTGCTGCATGGCAACGTTTTCCTTGCCGTACAGATTATCCAATTCATACGGGTCTTTTTCCAGATCGAATAATTCAAACATCGGGCGGGGTTGGGCGAAAATCAACCGTTGGAATACGGTATCCAATTTGTCCTCCTTATTCAGTGTGACCAGTTCTTTCCAAAAAGCTTGGCCGTTCATATCAACCGGAACATAAGGGAGAGCTGGTAGTACATTATAAATCAACTTATAGCGTTTTCCGGTAACGCTGCGCGAAAGGTCGAAAGCAGCAGTTGACGTGGGCAGCATGTCGGCGTGGGCACCCCTTTCTGCGAAGATATAGTCGTTGGGTGTGTAGTTTCCTCCAAGCAACAGCGGTTTGAAGCTCCTGCCCGACATGTTGGTATCGGGTGGCACACCGGCAATATCCAATACGGTCGGTGCGAGATCGGTGCCCGAGAGAAGGTCGTTGCTCGCTGTGCCTTGTTTGACGCGGTCGCCCCAACACATGACGAGCGGCACGCGCAGGCCGGTTTGGTATAAGGTTCCCTTCCCGCGCAATAACGCCGCACCATTATCGCCCATAAAAATAATCAGCGTGTTGTCAGCTAGTCCGCGGTTTTTAAGCTCCTGTAACACGAGACCCACCCGCATGTCTAGCTGTTGGATTTCCCCATAATAGGCCGCTAGGTCCCTCCGCAAGTGTTGGGTGTCTGGATAGTCCGGTGGAAGTATCAAGCTTTCAGGTGCAGGGAGAAACTCAGAAGGTGCCGTGTACGGACGATGGGGGTTGCTATAGTTGATCCACAGAAAAAAAGGTTTGCCGTTGGGCACATCGTTGAGAAACGACTGCATGACAGCGAGGTTCTCTTCATCGGGACCGGTTTGAAGGAAATCAACCCGATGATGGAAGGTCCGCAGTTGAAACTCGTCGAAAACCGCTGCGGCTTCAGGCGACTGCCGGTCAGAGCCGTCCAGGTGATAACTCCTTCCCTGAATTCCGGTATAATACCCCGCTGACCGGAGCAACTCCGGAAACGTTACGATATCCGCTGGCAATGGCGCGGAAAAACGTGTCATTCGGATGTCAACGGGATCCCTGCCGGTCATTAGTGTTGCCCGCGACGCTACACACTGCGGGGAAGTGGTATACATTCGTGTAAAACGTATACCCTTCCCGGCAATGGCGTCGATATGGGGTGTATTGACATTCGGGTCGCCATAGCAACTCAGGTGCGGTGCGCTGTGGTCATCACTCAGTATGAACACGATGTTGGGACGCTGTTCCTCCTGGCAGAATAATACTGCTGGCAACACTGCCAGCAGTATTGCAAAAAGCCACGTTTTCATCCTATTTCCAAGCATCGTGTTGTATCAAAGCCTTGTTGGCGTCCAGTTCGCTGAGCGGAATAGGGAAGGTTTCCGAACGCTTGTTTTGGTATCTTGGATTGTAACCATTCAGGTTGTCGGCGACCATGCGTTCATACGCTTCGCTCACCGCTCTCCAACGTATCAGGTCGAAAAACCGTAGTCCTTCAAAAGCAAATTCCACGCGGCGCTCGTGCCGTACGATTTCCCGTAGTTCGACTTGGGACAGGCCCGTACCCTCCGCTTCCTGTACGGTAGGCATCCCCACGCCCGGCCGTTGCCGCACCTGGTTGATGAGCGAATACACCTCCTCGGTGATCTGGTTATCTTCAATGAGCGCTTCGGCCCGCATGAGCAGCACGTCTGCATAACGAAGGAAATAGAAGTCTTGGCCTCCAACCCCTCCGGTGCTTGTGCCCAGATCGGACTTTTTCGTGCGGATGTATTTTTTCAACCCATAGCCGGTTACATTATTGCCTTTAAAGACGCTCCCCAGGTCGGTAATGAAGACGTCGTTTTTAAACCACACACTGGCCAACAAGCGCGGATCTCGGTTTGCTTTCGGATCGTTTGGATCGTAGCGGTCCGACTCCGTGATCGGCTTGCCATCTGTACAATAGAAATCATGTACCAGGTTGGGCATGGGTTGCTCATCAACCTTCGGCTGCGCGGTATACGTGGAAGAAAATGTTTCGTTGGTAGCGAAACCCGCTGCTTCCATGAACCTGACAGAGAAAACTACGTCTTTTGAGTTTTCCCCTGCTTCTGTAAACTGTGTTTCATAGGGAGAGTCCAGGTCATACTGGCCGAGGTTGATCACCTCCTGTGCAGCAGCTGCGCTTTTTTTCCACTCTCCGTCGAAAAGATACACCCGGGTCAATAAGCCGTAAGCGGCTCCTTTGGTCGCATGTCCGAAACGGTCTGCCGGTTGAGTAGGAGGGAGGAAAACGGTTGCCTGTTCAAGATCGGCAACGACCTGATCCAACAGTTCCCGGCGGGTGTTTTTTGCTACTTGGGCCGTCTCCAACGTCTGGAGTCCGGTAATCAATGGCGCATCCTCATAGTATACGGCGAGGTTGAAATAGAACAACGCCCTTAAAAATAGGGCCTGTCCCATGAAGTTATCTTTTGAGGTGGTATTCAGTTGGTCTTCCGTCATCCTGGGAAGGTTCGAGATCACCTGATTACTTCTTACGACACCCCGGTAGTTCGCGAGCCAAAAGGCTTCGAACATTCCAGCAGAAGAAGCAGAAATGTTACCTTCTACGTAACGCCCGGGGCCTTCGAATTTGTAGCCATTGTAGGAATTGTCCGTAAAATTATCATACATCGGAATGCCGGCATCGCCATTGAGGTTACCACTGTAAAGCTGCCTCGTTTGCAGCACGTCGTAAATGCCGTTTATGGCAAGCAATACGTCCTTTTCATTTTGCCAAAAATTATCGGAAGCCAGTTGGGTCAGCGAATGCCTATCCAGAAAGCTCTCCGAACATCCCGTCAATAAAAGGTGCAGGGCTAAGGTGACTATCGTTATTTTTTTCATCTGTATATAATTTGTTCTTAAAAGGTGATGAAGCTATCAGATTATTCATCCCACTATGTGGTCTGAAAATCATGATGGTTTCATATTAGTATTTTCGTTAGCGTTAAAAACTGAAATTAAGTCCTCCAGTTACAACTTTGTATAAGGGAGCATTTCTGACGGCGGTATTGGTGGCTGCACGTTCGGGGTCAAAATCTTCCATTTTAGTAAACGTAAGCAGATTCTGTCCGGAAACGAAAAGTCGGATGCCATTGACATGGATTTTGCGTAATAGTTTGTTTGGTAACGTGTAACCAAGTTCGATAGTTTTGAGTCGGAGATAGGAAGCATCTTTGACATAGAAGTTGGAGATCATCGCATTGTTGGCGCCGCCGATACGGGGCAGCGTAGTGCTCGGATTCTCCGGTGTCCACCGGTCCAGCCATAACGCCAGGGAGTTGCTCCGTTCGTCGTTGAAAGCTACCTGGCCGTTGCCGATCATGACGCGATCGACTTCAGCGATCCCTTGGAAAACGACCGTTAGGTCGATACCCCTGTAATTGAAATTGGCATTGAAACCGTATAGCCAAAGTGGGTAGGGATTGCCAATGACAGTACGGTCAAAAGCATCGATGACGCCATCAGGGGTACCGTCGGGACCACTCAGATCCGCATACCGGAAATCACCGGGACCGGTACGCGGGCTGCCAAACTGTACTGGAGCATTAGCTGCCTCATCTGCTGTCTGGAATATCCCCATTACCTGATAGCCATAGTAGGCTTGGTATGACTCCCCCTTACGGGTAAGGAAGTTGCCATCGATGGTCTGGACACCCGACCCTAGGCTGGTGACTTCGTTTTTGGTAAATTTGGTTACATTGGCCCCGATGGCATAGTTGAAGCCGCCCTTATTATCGGCATAATTGACATTCAATTCAATCCCCTTGTTTAGCATTTCGGCAGCATTTTGCGCGGCTAGGCTATTTACGCCCAGCGTACCCGGAATGGGGAAATTGGTGTAAAGAATATCGAAACTTTTCCGATTAAAATAATCCGCTTCAACATTCAGCCGGTTGCGGAAAAATGCAGCATCCAGCCCGATGTTATATTGTTCCGTAGTCTCCCAGCGGATCGTTGGGTTAGCAAGGCTCGTAAGCGCAACGCCACCCATGACAGTGCCGTCACCCAGTATATAATCGAGACCCGCGTTATAAGTCTGGTCGTAGATATAGTTCCCGATCCCATTGTTACCTGTACGGCCCCAGCTTCCACGCAATTTGAGGTTCGATAGCGCCCCGGAAGACCCGCTGTTTTTCAGGAACGGTTCTTCGGATATCCGCCAACCCGCCGAAAAAGAGGGAAAGGTGCCATACCGGTTACCGGGTCCAAATTTTGAGGATCCATCCCGTCGTATATTGGCTTCAAACAGGTACCGTTCTTTGAAATTGTAGTTTATTCTGGCAAAGAACGACTGCAGGGCTTGCTCAGAGGCATTTCCTGAAACGGTGGGATTGGCAACACCGCCGCCATCAAATTCCTGCAGGGCGTCTGACGGGAAGTTCTGCAACGAGCCGCGGAAACCATCGTTCCGATCTAGGATCACCGAGTGCCCTAACATGAATTGCAGGTCATGGATATCCTGAAACTTGGTTTGGTACCTGAGAAGGTTTTCGTTCATGATTCGATAATGCTTGCTGAAGCTGTTGGAAAGGGAGTTCCGCTCGTTATAGCTGGCAATATTCCCTTCCGGATCCAGGCGTTGTACCGAAGGTTTAAAATCCGAGTCGTCGTAAAAGTCGAGGTTAAGGGTCACGGCACTTTCGAAGCTGAATCCCTTTACCTTCGCTTTTACGCTGAGACGGTCATTGATATTGTAGTCGTCCGAAATAAAGTCGCCTAACTCGCCCAGTTCCAGGGGCTGAAATTCAGTGCCGAAGGAAGGATTCACATTTTGATAGGCGCCGTCACGGAAGCCGAACCCGCCGTGTTTAAAGTATGCAGGTATGGTAGGCGCATTCCTCCGGAATGAGTAGATGATGTTGCTAACTACATCGCTGCCGCCGCTGGGGCCTGTGAATTTGTTCAACGTTCCGTTGAAATTGTTGGCAACGGTGAGCCATTCTTTGAGCTCGGACTGTACATTTGCCCGGAAATTATAGCGTTCTGATTTGAATTTTCCCTGGATGATGGCACCTTGATTGAGGTAACCCATGGAAATCCGGTAAATCGTGTTCTGGCTCCCACCGGATAAGGAGAGGTAGTGGTTTTGTATGGGCGCATCCTGCAATACTTCAGCGGCCCAGTCCGTGTTAGCAAACAGGTCGGGGTTTGATCCGTCACGAATTAGCTGCAACTGTTCTTCCGTATACCGTGGGTTGAAGGCCTTTCCATCGGCTTCATTTTTGTACTTCTCATTGATCAGTTCTGCATAATTAATAGCATCTAGGTATTTGGGAAGTACCGTGGGACGCTGGGACCCGACATAATTGTTGTATTCCACCCTGAATTTTGATGCCTGCCCTTGTTTGGTCGTGATGACAATGACACCGTTGGCTCCGCGTGCACCGTAAATAGCTCCCGCAGACGCATCTTTCAATACCGTGATGGATTCGATGTCGGCAGGCGCCAATCGATTGAACTCGGCTAACCCATCGAACTGCATCCCATCGATTACAACCAACGGCACCGAATTCCCGAATGTTCCCAGTCCGCGGATATTGATAGTCGAACCATCGGTTCCGGGCAGTCCATTGCCCTGCGTGAGTTGGACACCCGAAAAACGGCCATACATCAATTGGGCAGAATTACTCACCGGTGTGTTAACCACGCTATCCAGTTGCAGCGTTTGGACGGCTCCTGTCAGGTTTACCTTTTTTTGCGTACCATAGCCGACTACCACGATTTCGTCTAGTTCCGTTTTGGAAACAGCTAGGGAGACGGTCAGATTTGTTTGGCCATTGATGGTCACATCTTTTGATTGGTAACCAACGAAAGAAAAGCGCAAGGTGCTTTGACGGCCCTTGACCGTCAAGGTGAAAGTGCCTCGGTTATCGGTTAGCATGGCATTGCTGGTTCCGATTTCTGTGACACTTACCCCTGCGAGGAGAGAATTGTCAGTGGCGTCGGTGACCGTTCCCCTGACCGTCACCTGTGAGTAAGCGACGCTTGTAAAAAGCAGAAGCAGCAATAGCGGAAATAGATTGCATAACTTCGTTATTGAAAGTGTAAATATACGCATAAGTATATAGATTAATTGGTTAATAATATGCGACAAAGGTAGGAATGGCGTAAAGTCGAGAGGGGGACAAGGGGGTCAATTATAGGGAACGTCGATTCAAATCGATCCGTTTGAATGCGCTGGAGGCGTATCAACGCAAATCGGGAAGGATCTCAGCATAATTTCAAAGATCCTTCCCGTCACTTGGAGTAAAGCAGCGTGATTAACTCAACTCCGCAAAATATTTATGAAACAGCGGGATTGTTTCAATCCCTTTGAAGTAATTGGCAATGTCGTACTTCTCATTGGGTGAATGTAGGTTGTCGCTGTCTAGGCCGAAACCCATGAGTACGGTTTTCAAACCCAGCTCATTTTCGAAAAGTGAAACGATGGGAATGCTTCCTCCTCCACGGGTTGGGATTGGTTTTTTTCCGAATGCCTCTTCGATGGCTTTTTCAGCAGCCCGGTAGGCAACACTGTCAGTCGGCGTGACCGCCGGGTGTCCCCCATGATGCGGTGTAACTTTCACAGTGACGTACGCTGGGGCGATACGTTCAAAATGCTTGGTAAAAAGCGCGGTGATTTTATCCGGATCCTGATTAGGTACCAGGCGCATGGATAGTTTGGCATTTGCTTTCGATGGCAGTACAGTCTTGGCGCCTTTGCCGATATATCCGCCCCAGATGCCGTTTACCTCCAGCGTAGGACGGATGCCTGTTCGCTCGATCGTTGTATATCCTTTTTCACCCCAAAGCGCGTTGATGCCCAGATCGGCTTTATATGCAGCTTCGTCGAAGGGGGCTTCGTTTAATGAGTTACGTTCCGCTTCGTTCAGCTCGACCACGTCGTCGTAAAAGCCGGGTATCGCGATGCGGTTGTTTTCGTCATGCAGTGAGGCGATTAGTTGGGCAAGGATTGTGACGGGATTGGCTACAGCTCCTCCATATACACCCGAATGCAAGTCCCGGTTCGGTCCGACAACTTCCACCTCCACATACGATAAACCGCGCAGGCCCGTTTCGAGGGAGGGAGTGTCCAGGCTGATCATGGCCGTGTCGGAGATGAGCACCACGTCAGCAGCCAGACGCTCTTTATTGGCCTTCACGAATACACCTAGGTTATCGGATCCCACTTCTTCCTCTCCCTCAATCATGAATTTGACATTACACGCCAGCGTATTGGTGGCCTGCATTAATTCAAACGCCTTGATGTGCATGTAAAACTGCCCCTTGTCGTCACACGCCCCCCGGGCAAATATTTTGCCGTCGCGCACCGTGGGTTCAAAAGGTGGGGTTTCCCAAAGTTCCAACGGATCGGGCGGTTGCACGTCATAATGCCCATATACCAATACAGTTGGCTTGGCCGGATCGATGATTTTATCCCCATATACGATGGGATGTCCCGCTGTGGAACATATTTCCACATTTTCCGCGCCTGCATCGGTTAATTTCTGTGCCACGTATTCCGCCGTGTGGCGTACGTCGTCACTATATGCAGAATCGGCGCTTACCGATGGAAAGCGAAGCAATTCAAATAGTTCATCCAAGAAGCGCTGTTGGTTGGCTTCCACGTAGTTTTTGATGGTTTTCATATGCGCTAAGGGCTTTGCTGCAAACTTAGCTAATTTGCCAAAGAAAGGCAAATTAGCGATCTCTCGCCTGCCTTTGAAAATAAGGTGTCAGGTGAAACTTAGCTAATTTGCCAAAGAAAGGCAAATTAGCGATCTCATCCAGGAGTATGCAGGGGCTTTTTTAGATAGAGATAAACTTGAATGTTTGTGCAACAAACGTCGGACAAAGGCGTCATAAATGCGGCATCTCAAAAAAACCGATGGGCAACTTGGTTGTTTACTGCATTTTCGTAATTTTACGAATTATCCATAGTTCTTGTAAAGTTAAAATGAAATAGATGTTAAAAAATGTTAAGTATCAATGTTTTATTTTTAAACTAAAAAATTAGTTCTATATTTGTGTCGATGTGTTGGGGGGAATAGAATGTTACGGGGGATAACCCATGATTAATTATAGCTTAAATTCCAACAATGAAGAAAATCCTCGTTGCGCTGGCTTTGGTCTTGCCATGCTGGCTTTCCGTTTCCGCCCAAGAAAATGGGTATACCATTAAAGGTGCAGTAGTAGACACCGCTTCCAGTATCAAGCTGGCCAAAGCTTCCATCGTGCTGGTGCACGCAAAAGATTCCATGCTATACCGGTTTACGCGCACAGATGAACTGGGAAATTTCCGAATGGATGGATTGGATACCGGAGAATATACGCTTTTTGCCACCTTTCCGGAATATGCAGACTATGTAGAGCGATTTACGTTAGATAGCACATCTTCCGTGTTCGATTTCGGTAATTTAGGCTTGGTATTGCGATCCAAGTTGCTCGAAGAAGTGCTGGTAAACAGAAGCCAGGCCATTACGATCCGGGGAGATACGACGGAATACGATGCAGCGAGTTTCAATATAGAACCCAACTCGAAAGTGGAAGACCTGCTCAAGCAGTTGCCTGGCATCCAGGTAGACCAGGACGGAAAAATTACTGCCCAGGGCCAAACGGTAAATAAAGTGCTGGTTGATGGCGAGGAGTTTTTCGGGGACGATCCGACGTTGGTAACCCGTAATCTCCGGGGCGATATGGTGGATAAAGTACAACTGTACGATAAAAAAAGCGACCAGGCGGAGTTTACCGGTGTTGATGACGGAGAGCGCTCCAAAACACTCAATATCAAACTGAAAGACGACCAAAAGAAAGGGTATTTTGGTAAGGTGGACGCCGGTGCCGGCACGAACGATATGTATCAGGGGCAGGCCATGTACAACCGCTTTAATAACAAACAACGTTTTTCGGTATTCGGCACTGTTGGCAATACCGGCCGCACGGGATTAAGTTGGCAAGATGCCAACCGTTATGCTCCTTCCGGCACGGTAGTGGATGTGGATGGGGGATTTTATATTACCAGCACCGGTGGTCAGGATGAAATTGAGTCGTGGGGCGGGCGTTACGATGGCCGGGGTATTCCGTCGGCGCTCAACGGCGGCGCCTATTACAGCAACAAATGGAACGAGGGCAAGCAGTCGATAAATGGCAACTATAAAATCGGGGAACTCAGCGTAAAAGGTACCAGCAATACCATCACTGAAAATAATCTGCCCAATGGAAGAAGCATCAATACCGTGTCCGATCAGACCTTTGATCGGCGGATATTCCGGCAACGGGGAGGAGCGATCTTCGAAACGCGGTTTGATTCGACGTCGACACTGAAAGTGACGTTAGACGGAGCATTAAAAAACGGTGAGACGGACGAGTTCAACCAATCGGTCGGTACAGACGAAGATGGCGGAATGCTCAATGAATCCATGCGCCGCACCAGAAACGATACAGAAGGGGTGGATGCCTACCTCACGGCTTTGTGGACGAAGAAGCTTCGCAAGCAGGGACGGACATTCTCTTGGGAAGTAAACGAAACCATTAACCAAAGCAAAGCCAACGGATTCCTGTACGCGGAGAACTCCTTTTACGCAGATGGAACGGTGGACAGTACGTCCCTTGTGGATCAGATGAAGATAAACGACACCAAAAACTCCGTGTTCAATTCCAATATCACCTACACGGAACCTTTTACCAAAACGTTGTCCCTCGTGATGAACTACCGACTTTCAGCAAACAACGGGACATCGCTCAGGCAGTCATTCAATGAGGCGGGTGCGGGAGATTATTCGGACTTAGATTCGCTGTATAGCAACGATTTTAAGCTCAATCAATTCGCCAACCAATTGGGGGCCATCCTGAATTTCAAAAAGGGAAAATCCACACTCAATTTCGGTACCCGCATGAGCCGGGTCCAATTTGACCAAATCGATCGATACTCCGATAGCCGCTTTGAACGGAATTTCACCAACCACAATCCACAGCTGACGTACCAGTACCGGTTTTCGCAGCAGAAATCGTTTCGTTTTTCCTACAATGGCAACAATACCCAGCCGTCTCTAAGCCAGATACAGCCCGTGCGGGTGAATGACGACCCGTTGAACATTGTATTGGGTAACCCCGATCTGAAGCCATCGTATACCAATCGGTTCAATATGTCTTACAATTCGTTTAAGGTGATTGGAAATCAATACTTCTATTTCTCCGGCAGTTTCTCCAATACCAATAATCCCATTGTCAGTAATATAACCACCGATTCTGTGGGGCGAAGCACGTTTCAATATGCCAATTTGAGCGACAAATCGCCGATGAACTATTATTTTTATTCTGGTTTTAGCAAGAAGATTAAGAAACTGGACCTGGATGTCGGCGGTGGGCTGAATGCAAATGGCAACACGTATTACAATCTGACGAACGGCGAGCTGAACCGGACACAGAACTCGACCTACTCGGGCGATGTCAATATCCGGCAGTATGTTCAGAAAAAATATAATTTCTACCTCAATTTCGGTCCTACGTATACGTTTAGCAAGGCATCAATCCAACAACGGGGCGACAATAGCGGCTGGGGGTTAAACGGTCGTTATTCCTTTAACATTTTCCTGCCTTTGAAATTCGAGATCACGTCCGAAGGCAGGTATACCTATACCGCTCCCACGGAATCATTCGACTACGCTTTCGAGCAATTTATTGTCGATGCATCCGTCAGTAAGAAATTTCTGAAAGACGAAACGCTCCGTTTTTCCGTCGGTGTGAATGACCTGTTCAATCAGAATAAGGGTTTTAGCCGGTATGCCAATAACAATATGTTTACACAAAACAGTTACACCACGATTACCCGCTATTTGATGTTTTCAGTGACCTGGGATTTCAGTAAGATGGGCGGCGTATCGGTACAAAATTAGCAGTCATGAAAGTAAAGATTTTTCAATCGTTGGCCTGTTTGTTAGGTATCATGCTCGTTACCCAATCGCTGCAAGCGCAATATGCGCGTTTTGTAGAAAGTGGTGTGGTAACGTTTGAGAAGCGCGTAAACATGTACGCCAAAATTAAAAGCAGGATCGGCAGGAGTTCATTTATGGAGCAGGCTTTCGAACAATATCAGCGAAACAATCCACAGTTTAAAACATTCCAATATAATCTGGCATTTGATGGCAGCCGGACACGCTTTTGGCCGTTGGGTGATCAAACCCCATCCAGGAGTTTTTTTGGCGATGATCCTTCGATAGATATGGGAAACACCATCGTCACCGATCTGCTCGCGGGGCAAAGTGTTGGCCAGAAAAGTATTTATGAACAAACGTACTTGATAACAGACAGTACCCGTCGCATCCAATGGCGTTTTACCAACGAAACGCGGGAGATAGCAGGCTTTGAGTGCCGCCGCGCCAACGCATTGGTGCTTGATTCAATCTATGTGGTAGCTTTTTATACCGATCAAATCCCCGTTTCCGGCGGACCGGAATCATTTACCGGACTACCCGGAATGATCCTTGGCGTAGCGCTTCCTTATGAAAATATGACATACTTCGCCACTAAGGTGGACGACCGTCCCGTAACGGCCAAAGAGCTGGAGGCTCCCAAAAAAGGGAAGGCCGTCAACTACCAGGAACTGCGCGCCGAGTTGGAGGCCAGTCTGAAAGACTGGGGAGATTATGCCAAACCTATTTTCAAAGCGATGCTGCTGTAAAGGTTGGGGCTTGTGCTTCGTAGGTGTTTTCGCCTGCTGCTCGCAAGCTGGGATCCGCTGCGCTTTGCTTGCGTCTCCGAGGCTTGCTCTGCAGCAGACGGAAACACCAGCAGAGGTTAGTACCCCGAATAACGTTGGATATGCATGAGCAGCCTAGCGGCGCGAAGCGTTGCAGCTGCGATGCATATCCAACGTTATTCATCCCCTTTGTATCTGTTCCACGGTCTTTTTTTAACATATATTTCTTTAGCTTTGCACGTCACGACAACTTGCCAGCCAATTGCTATTGAAAATGAAGCGACTTTTATTCACCATAATTTCCGTACTAGGTTCCTGCACATTTTCCTTTTCAAATAGCCGGGGAGCCGAGATTGATTCGTTGCTGCAGCTGTTGGATAAAACCATAGCAAAGCGCGCGATTTATACATCGGAAAAGGAAAAAAAAATCAATGAAATAAAACAGTTGCTTACACATGAACACGCTCCCGAAAAGCGCTATCAGTTGAATAACAACCTGATAGCCGAATATCAGTCGTTTATATGCGATTCTGCATTGGGTTACATCGACCGAAATATCCAATTGGCGAGTACCTTGAACAACCGGGAATTTATGGATGAGAGCAGATTGCGGTTGGCTTTTGTGCTGTCGATATCGGGTTTGTTTACCCAGGCATCTGACGTATTTGATTCCATTGAGTACGAGTCGCTACCTCATCACCTGAAGGTGTTCTATTGCTGGGGTTACATCCGTTATAATGAAAATCTGATAAAATATACTGATCTTCCGAAGTACGAGACGGTACACATACACGAAATCGCGAGATGCAGGGATACGCTAATGCGTCTCCTGGGCGAGGAAACGGATACATACCTGAAGGAAAAGTCGTTCAAATTGAAGGCGGAGGGGGCCTTCGAAGCCTCCGCTGAAATCCAGACAGAATTATTCAAGAAAGAGCAAGTGGATTCCCACGGCTACGCGATGGCGGCGATGGGACTGTCGATGATTCATAAAGAACTCGGAAATCAGCCATTACAGGAAAAATACCTTCTGCTGGCGGCGATAACCGATGTGAAACTGGCCGTGAAAGAAAACGAATCGTTATTGACGCTGGCGATCTATCTGCACGAACAGGGAGAAGTAGATAGGGCTTATAATTATATCCAGGCAGCCCTTGATGATGCAAATTTCTATAACTCACGTTTCAGAAATGCAGTGATCGCACGTACGCAGCCCAAGATTGAAGCCATGTACCTGACCAAGATCGAACAGCAACGGCGAAATTTACGGTCGTATGCGCTGACCATCAGTATTTTCCTGGTTGTGCTTATCGGGACGTTATATTTCCTCTACAAGCAGATAAAAACGGTATCGAGGGCGAGGAAACATTTGAATAGGGTCAATGCACAACTGATATCTGCCAACCACCGGCTGGATGAGGCTAACCTCATACGGGAACGGTATATCGGGTACTACATTAACCAATGCGCGGTATATCTTGATAAGTTGGACGAGTTCCGGAAGAGTGTGAGCCGAAAGATCAAAGCCGGCCAACTAGCCGAATTGGAAAAGCTAAGTGCAACGACAGCTACGCTGGAAAAAGATGCCCAGGAATTGTATACGGACTTCGACAGCACCTTTCTGGAAGTTTATCCGGATTTTGTGGAGGGTTTTAATGCACTGCTCAGAGCGGATGAGCGATATGTGCTTAAAAAAGATCACCTGAATACGGAACTTCGCATATTTGCACTGATCCGGCTGGGCATCACGGATGTCAATCAGATCGCAACGTTTCTGCGCTATTCCATCCAAACGATTTACAACTATAAAAGCAAAGTGAAGGGGAAAGCCGCGGTCGACATCGAACATTTTGAGGAAAATGTTAAAAAAATCGGCACGCTTCGTGTCGAATAAATTCTCATACGTTTACCAATTGTTTTTTGATGATTGTTGTTAAGTGATTGGCTTAAAGTTATTTGTGTTTTTTTTAGGCAAAAATCACTTACCAAGACACCTACTTGCGCATACACGTGGGTGTCCTGGTATATACATTTGCTTCTGATTATAAACATCAAAAATTTATAAACACAGATATGAAAAATCATCTCTCCGGGATCGTCCGGTTGCTCCTGTTTGTCTCGTTTTTTTTCCTAAAGGGCATGACCGCCCGCGCACAGGAAATAACACCATTCGTCAACAACGATCGGGTTGTTTTTCTAGGCAACAGCATCACCGACGGCGGGCACTATCACTCGTACATAGGACTCTATTACATGACGCGGTTTCCGGCGATGAACCTATCCGTACTCAATGCGGGTATCGGTGGCGACCGGGTCATAGAAATGGTCAAGCGATTGGACGGAGACGTGTTCAGTAAACAACCCACCGTCCTCATCACGACATTCGGCATGAACGATTCGGGGTATTTTGAATATAATGGCTCTGAACCCGATAAGTTTGCCGACGAAAAGGTTAAAGAATCCTACGACGCGTATCAGGAAATGGAAAAGCGGTATAAACAACTTCCTGACACCCGCATCGTCCTGATGGGGAGTTCACCTTATGATGAAGGAGCGATCATCAACGATAATACGCCGTTCAAGGGGAAAAATAAGGCCATGCTTCGGATCGTCGACTTTCAAAAAGCCTCTGCGCAGGCGAATAACTGGGAATTCTTCGACCTGAATCAACCGATGACACAGCTAAACCAGCGTATTCAGCAACAGGATTCGACGTTTACACTCTGCGGTGCCGATCGCATCCATCCCGATAACGACGGACACATGGTGATGGCATACCTTTTTCTGAAGGCACAGGGATTTGCCGGAAATAAGGTCGCCGAACTATCCATCGATGCTGCCCGTCAGCAGGTGGTTTCCGCGGTAAATTGCCAGGCGTCAACTATCAAAAAAACGGCAGCCGGTATTTCGGTTGACTACAAGGCCAATTCGTTGCCCTACCCGTTGGATACGGTTGCGCGCGGATGGGGAAGTAAAAAAAGCCAGTACGATGCCCTGCGTGTCATCCCGTTCATGGAAGAGATGAATCAAGAACAGCTGGTGGTAACCGGTTTGAAGGGACGCACCCAACTGGTTATCGACGGTGAAGTGATCGGGGTATGGTCTGCCGACGATTTTGCCCATGGAATCAACTTGGCTGCGTTAACTAATACGCCGCAGTACCAGCAGGCACTCGGCGTGATGTATCTAAACGAAGAGCGGTGGGAAATTGAACGCCGGTTCCGGGATTATGCATGGGTGCAATACAACTTTTTCCAGCCTAGAGGACTCTTGGACGCCAACAACCGGAAGGCCATCAATGTAATGGATGAACACGTCGCAACCGACGGCTGGTTAAGGGCTAAAAGAGACTTGTATGCCAAGGCGATGCTGCCCGAAGTCAGGAAAGCATGGCAAGACCAGATCGACCAGTTGACAGACGCAATGCGCGAAGCGGCGATACCCAAAACGCGGAAAATTACACTGGTTTCCGTTCAATAAAAAGTAAAACGAAGTCATATAGAATTATTGAGGCAGTCATGATGAGGATGAAGAAGATCGGCTATTGTTTAGGGATTGTTGTTTTTGTGATTTGTGCTTGTTCGGAGCATAAGCAAGAGGAAAAAACTTCTCCCGCAGACTTCGTAAACCCGTTTATCGGCGCAAGCACCAGTACCGGAGCAGCAGGCGTTTATCACGGTTTGGGCAAGACGTTTCCCGGCGCGACGACACCCTACGGCATGGTGCAGGTGAGTCCCAATACGATAACCGGGGGCGACAACAGCCCGGGATACAGCTATGAGCATAAGACGATTGAAGGCTTTGCGTTTACGCAAATGAGTGGGGTAGGGTGGTTTGGAGATCTGGGTAATTTTCTCGTGATGCCCACAACGGGTGAGCTGAAAACGATTGCTGGAAAGGAAGATGGTAGTATCCACGGATACCGTTCCTATTATAATAAAGATTCAGAGATCGCCAAACCGGGCTACTACGCCGTAGAATTAACGGATTATCGCATCAACGTGGAAACCACCGCGGCTCCGCATAGCGGGATGATCCGGTTTACGTTTCCGGAAAATAAGCAATCCCGGATACAGATCGATCTCGCCAGACGCGTGGGCGGTACAGCAATCCAGCAGTACGTCCGCAAGGTGGACGACCATACGATACAAGGGTGGATGAAATGTACACCCGAAGGCGGGGGCTGGGGAGATGGTGAAGGAAAGGCGGACTATACGGTCTATTTTTATGCACGTTTCAGCAAACCGCTGGATAATTACGGTTTCTGGAGTGCGGATATTCCGGAAGGGTGGTCCCGTAAGCGGGATGATGTAGTGAGTGAACGGTACCTACGCCGCGTGGAAGAAGCCGAAATTATCAAAGGACAGTCTGAATGGGAAGGAAAACACCTCGGCTTTTTCTCCGATTTCGAAACCCACGAAAATGAAGAAGTGACTTTGCAGGTAGGTATCTCGTTTGTCGATATGGAGGGTGCGTCAGCTAATTTCCGAAGTGAACTGGAAGGAAAGGATTTTGAACAGGTACGGGCAGAGGCGGAAAAACTATGGAACGAATCGTTATCGAGTATCGACGTGCAGGGCGGAACGGATGACCAAAAGACGATATTCTATACGGCGCTTTACCATACGATGATTGACCCGCGGACGTATACCGACGTGGATGGGCGGTATACAGGAGGTGATAAAAAGATACACAAGAGCGGAACATTTACGAAGCGGACTATTTTCAGTGGATGGGACGTATTCCGTAGCCAGTTTCCGCTGCAAACCCTTATCAACCCACGGCTGGTCAGCGACCAGCTGAACTCGCTGATTTCCCTTGCCGATGAATCGGAACGGGGATACTTCGAACGCTGGGAGTTGATGAATGCATACTCCGGATGCATGATCGGTAACCCCGCGCTATCGGTACTGGCAGATGCGTATGTAAAAGGTATCAGGGATTATGATGCCGGGAAAGCCTACCAATATGCGGTCAATACATCAAAGCTATTCGGCAACGATAAGTTGGGGTATACCGGGCCTCCTTTCAGCATTTCCAATACTTTGGAATATGCATATACGGATTGGTGTATTTCACAACTCGCCAACGGATTGGGTAAAAAGGAGGAAGCGCAGCTTTTCCTGGAAAAGGGGCAGGCATACCGGAATATTTTTGATTCCGAAAAGGGGTGGTTCCGGCCAAAAAAAGACGATGGTTCGTGGGAAGAATGGCCAGACAGTGCCCGGACAAAAGAATGGTATGGGAGCATTGAATCTAATCCGTACCAACAGGGGTGGTTTGTTCCACATGATATTCCGGGCATGATCGAATTGATGGGCGGACGCGACAGCGTGCTGAAAGACCTGACCCATTTTTTTGAAAAAACACCGGAACACATGCTGTGGAACGATTATTATAACCATGCCAATGAACCGGTACACCTCGTGCCGTTTCTTTTTAACCACCTGGATGCACCCTGGATGACGCAGAAATGGACCCGACACATCTGCGAGAAAGCCTATAAAAATTCGGTGGAAGGGATTGTAGGAAACGAAGATGTAGGGCAGATGTCGGCCTGGTACGTGTTGGCAGCGGCTGGAATACACCCGTCGTGTCCCGGAAATACGCGTTACGAAATAACCAGCCCGCTTTTTAGCGAAGTGGAAGTTGCGCTGGATCCGCACTATTTCAGCGGGAAATCCTTTAAAATAAAGGCACATGACAACTCGCCCGCAAATGTCTACATACAAAAGGCTTTGCTGAACGGGCAACCCTACAACAAGTGTTATATTGACTTTCAGGAGATCGTGTCCGGAGGCACGCTGGAATTATTCATGGGGCCCCAGCCCAATAAAAATTGGGGAAGAACGGTAGGTAGCTAAAACAAGAAAGAAAGATGGGTTTGAAAATTAAAACAGGATATCGAATGATCAGGACGCTGCTGGCGGGGCTGGCAGTCGTTTATTTTGTCAACTCCTATTCGTTTGCACAGGAGCGCGATTTGGTGAAGTATGTAAACACGCTGCAAGGAACCGATTCGGAATGGTCGTTGTCTTACGGAAATACCTACCCCACCGTTGGGTTGCCTTTTGGCGTACATTTCTTTTCTGCCCAAACCGGCAAAAACGGCGACGGCTGGAAATATCAATACAAAGCCAACACCATCCGGGGATTTCAGCAGGTTCACCAATGCAGTCCATGGATGAATGATTACGCGGTTTTTTCGCTGATGCCGGGTATCGGAAACCTGGTAGTCAACGAAGATGCACGTGCATTGACTTTCAGTCACGACCATGAAGTGGCGAAGCCGCACTATTATGCCGTCAAATTTGATAACGGCATACGTACCGAAATCAGTCCCGTTGAACGGGGAGCACATATGCGGTTCCGTTTTCAGGGAAAGCAAAAAGCCTATCTGGTGCTGGACGGGTTTATCAAGGATAGTGAGGTAACGATCATTCCGGAGGAGCGCAAGATCGTTGGCTTCGTCAATAATGGACGTTTTGTTCCCGGGAATTTCAGGAATTATTTTGTTCTGGTCTTTGACCGGGATTTCAAAAGTTTCGGTACCTGGGAAAATACAAAAGATCAGGTAAAGGCCGGTAATCGGCACGACGGCGGAAAAGGAGTGGGGGCTTACCTGGAATTTGCGCCCGGCGCAACCGTCGAAGTAAAGGTGGCCTCTTCGTACATCGATCCCGCGCAGGCCGAGCTGACCCTCAAACAGGAATTGGGCGATGCCAAAAAGTTTGAAACGACAAAAAACAAGGCTTTCGACGTCTGGAATACCCTGCTGAACCGCATCGTGGTGGAAGGCGGAACGGAGGAAGAAAAAGCCACTTTCTATTCCTGCCTGTTCCGTGCCAATCTTTTTTCGCGGAAATTCTACGAACTGGATGCAAACGGAAATCCCCGTTACTACAGCCCTTACGACGGCAAAGTTTATTCAGGATACATGTACACGGACAATGGCTTTTGGGATACCTTCCGGGCACAGTTTCCCCTCAGCAACATCCTGCATCCGGAAATGCAGGGCAGGTACATGCAGTCGTTGCTGGATGCCCAGAAACAGGCCGGTTTTTTTCCAACTTGGTCTAACCCCGGAATGTCGGGCGTTATGATCGGTAACCATGCGATATCGCTGCTTGCTGATGCTTGGGCAAAAGGAATCCGCACGTTCAATCCCGACAGTGCATTACAGGCTTATTATCACGAAGTGACTAATAAGGGCTTTTGGGGTGGCTCCAATGGACGGGAAGGGTGGAAAGACTACTTTACCAAAGGATATATTCCGTACGGTGACATTCATGAAAGCACGGCCAAGACACTGGAGTATGCATACGATGATTTTTGCGGCTATCAGTTGGCTAAATCGGTTGGCAACGATTTTTATGAAAACGTGTTTGCCCGGCAGATGTATAACTACAAAAACGTGTTTGACCCGGCGGTCAACTTTGTGCGGGGAAGGCAGCCGGATGGCAAATGGCTTCCTGACTTTGATGCCGTTGAATGGGGCGGCCCGTTCACCGAAGCAAATGCCTGGCAATATACCTGGTCGGTGTTGCACGACATAAACGGCCTTATTCATCTCATTGGCGGAGAAGACCGGTTCAATGCGAAACTCGATTCTTTTTTCACCATGGATCAGCGGATTGAGTACGGCTCTTACGGAAAGGAAATCCACGAGATGAAGGAGATGTTGCTGGCAAAAATGGGCCAATATGCGCATGGTAACCAGCCTACGCAGCACGTTCCGTATCTCTACAATTTCAGCGGACAGCCCTGGAAATCGCAAAAGCAGGTCCGCCAGGTGATGTCGCGGTTATACAATGCCACTGAAAAAGGCTACCCGGGAGACGAAGACCAGGGCCAGATGTCATCCTGGTATGTGCTGAGCGCGTTGGGAATCTATAGCGTTTGCCCGGGAACGGACCAATACGTAATCGGCAGTCCGGTTTTTGAAAAGGCCACGATCACGCTGGAAAACGGAAAACGTTTCACCATCCGGGCGACCAACAACAGTCCGCAGCATGTGTATATCCAGTCGGCGCGTCTGAACGGAAAGTCGTATGACAAAAACTACATTACGTATGCTGACATCGTCAACGGCGGCGAGATTGAGTTTGTGATGAGCGATACCCCCAATTTCGATCGGGGAACCGCCGCAGCATCCAGGCCGTTTTCACTGAGTCCGCTGTAGATAACCGGAATTTCGGTTTCGGTAACTGATAAAAGAACCATTATAGTACCCTAATTATAAATTAAAGTTTTGAATATGAGGTATTTATTTTACGCAATGTTTATTGCGCTTACGTTGGCGTCGTGTAATAAACAGGGTTTTCTTGACCAGACGCAGTCGACAGACCTGAATGAACAGGTTGTTTTCTCGGACAGCGCCTACACCATCAATTTCCTTTCGAGCATGTATGCGGATATTGGTTTCGCTACCTGGCCGAAACGATTTGGTGGAGGTGGGTTGGACGCCTGTACCGATGAAGCGGAAGGCACCGGTTTGGGAAGCATCAATACATTTATCCAGTTCGCCACAGGTACGGTCAATTCAAACATGATTACCAAGGACGCCTGGACCACGGCCTATACGAATATCCGCCGGGCCAATATTATGCTCAAGAATCTACCGGCTGTAAAATTCGGTGACGACATCAAAGTGCGGGTGAAGGCTGAAACGCGCTTTTTGAGAGCCTATTATTATTTTATCCTGCTGGAACATTACGGAGGGATACCGTTGATGGGGGATAGTGTATACCATAAGGAAGATCACATTCCCGCCGTGCGTAACACGTTTGAAGAGTGCGTGGAATATGTTGTATCGGAATGTGATGCCGCAGCGGAAGACCTACCCTGGATGCACATTGGCGAAAATTACGGGCGTGTCAGCAAAGCAGCCTGTTACGGGCTGAAATCCCGTCTGCTATTGTATGCCGCGAGCCCGTTGTTCAACGGCGACGCGGAGGTAACAGACGAACGCCTACGTGCGGTTGCGGGATACCCCGACATCGACCCGTCAAGGTGGGAGCGGGCGGAGCAAGCCGCTGCACAGGTAATGGAAGGCTCGGGCGGACAGTATCATTTACACGTGAACAACGACCCCGAACCGGGCTATGGATTCTATGAGGTCTTCCAACTGCGGAAGAATTCCGAATACCTCCTGGCCCGGATGCAGGCGTCAAACAGTGATCTGGAGGGGATATGGAATCCACCGACCTTCGGCGTTTCAAGTCCCGGTGCCCGCCCCTACCTGGAAATGGTAAACGCGTTTGGAATGAAGAATGGTCTGCCCATCGACGATCCCGCATCCGGGTATGATCCCGAACAGCCGTACAAAGACCGAGACCCAAGGTTTGCCAATACCATCACACGCGACCAATCATTGGTTTTTCACCGGGATGGGCTGGCAAGACGGCCTGTTAACATCTACATCGATAAAACCGATCCCAATACTATAAAATCCGGTCAGGATGCCGTCTACAAGGGTACGCCAACCGGATATTACACGTACAAGATGCTCAATCGCGATGTAGCCGCAGATTGGTTCAATACGTACACGCCGCGGTGTTTTCCCATCATACGGTATGCGGAAATCCTGCTCAACTTTGCCGAGGCACGTAACGAACGGCTTGCATCGCCCGATCCGGAGGTCTACCAAGCGGTCGAGGCCATCCGGGAGCGGGCAGGCCTTTCGCCTTATCAGCTGCAGGCGGGACTTACACAGGCCGAAATGCGGGAGATTATCCGGAATGAGCGAAGGAAGGAACTGGCCTTTGAAGGGCACCGGTTTTTTGATGTCCGACGCTGGAAGATTGCAGAGGAGGTTGAAAATAGCCAGCTGCATGGTACAGAACCTGCGCGGACATCTTCCGGCACCCTGTACAGCACCATTAACGTACGGAAACGTGTATTTAACCCCCGCATGTATTTGTGGCCTATTCCGCAATCGGAAGTGGCAAAATCGGCCGATTTAATTCAAAATCAAGGTTATTAATTGCATTCAATGATGAAGATCAACGTAATATTACCTGCAGTCTTACTAGCATTTGGGCTGACAGCGCTTTCGTCCTGCGAAGACGGAATTTCGAACGTGTCAACGGCCGAAGCGGCGAAAGACATTACCGGAAGCTGGAAAGTGGTTCAGCTGACAAGAAACGGCGAAGATTTGAGCCAACGGCTGGATCTCACCGATTTCCGGATCGATTTTAATCCGGATGGAACCTATACACTCGCCGAACAGTTGCCGTTTATTGCCAATGCACCGGGTACTTACAGCCTCAGTGATCCACAATATCCGTTTGCATTGATTTTAAAGCCGGAAGGTGTCCAGGAAGATGTCGTGGCCAGATTTCAATTTCCTGTGGTTGAAGGAGAACGGCAATTGAGCCTTTCATTCAGCCTTGGATGTGAAAGCAATGTGTACCAATTTAATTTTGAACGAGAAAACCAAGACTTATGAAACCTGTAACCCGTACGTTATTATACTGCTATCTTGCTGTCGGCCTTTTCGTAACCCTGTTTCTGGTACATTGCGGATTGACGGCGCTGACAGTGACGGTGCCTGAACAGGCGATGGTCAACGAACGTGTCACGTTTGTAATGCACAGCGGTGCAGAGCCCCGGATTGAAGAACCGGGAACCTATACCACACAATTGCTTGCCGGCATCATGGTTCCGAAAAGCTGGAACGCCAGGGAAAACGCGGTGTTGACGTTTACCAGCCCGAAGGGCAACGGTACGATGCGGATGATACCGAACTCGGAAATCGAACCGGTGTCGGGCGTGAATTGGCATCAGGCGGCAAAAAATATGTTTGGAATCGGTCCGAACCTGGTGGACGATTTTGAGTGGATCGTATACCGGAGCCCCCAATCCTATACGTTCCGCAATAACGAAGATATCAGTTTTGACGTAAATGTGGAATGTAATGTCGGGGCAGAAAACATGCTGGCGCGGTTAGGGTTTTATGTCGGCTCTTCCATTGAAAACCTCCGTCCGGAAGATACAGACTATAAAAAGGTCGCGTTTTCGCAGGTGTTTGAAGTAACCGGCGGTGAAGGTGATCTGATCGATTTTGTCAATCCGCAACTGGCCGCGATACAACCCGTCCGGAGCCTGGATAACGATATCATCACATTGACGTTCGATGCCGGGGTCACGCATACCGCACTGGATAATCAGGAAGATATCTATTTGACGATCAAATGTTTTGATGAAGCGGGGGCGCTCATCGCCGAAGTTAATGAACAAACGGATAAGACCCGGCTCACGGACATCGGTGGTAAACGGTTTCTGTTGGATTTTTGGCCACGGGGCTATTTCAATCTGGAAAAGGACCAACGGATTGCCCGTCTTGAATACTACTGTACGGACGCCACCGGTACTCAACGCGTTGGATACGGCAATACCGAAGAGCCATTTACCTATACTTTCCGCTGTCAATAAATAATCTTGAACATGTTGAATCACTATATAAAAGTCAGTGCAACAGGTTTATTCCTGCTTATTGCGGTAAATCAAGTTGCTTACGGAAGATTTCCGAAACCAGGTGCCAGTCATCGGACGGTGGATCAGATCGGGATAAACAGCCCCATCAAAGTAGTTGATGAATACGGGAAACCGCTCCCGGCTGTAAAAATCTATTCGTTGCAGAACGAACTGCTGGGCGAGACGGACGAACAGGGTGAAGCCGCCTTAACGGTTACCGGGCCGGATATGCACATATCACTGCGGCATCCAGCCTATTATTCAAAAACGTTGGCAGCGGGAACGGCCACTACGGTAGCATTGGTCCCAAATTACCTGCAGGAGCCCGCAACGGTTGACGTGCTGCATGACAAACGGGATCGGAACACGGTTATCGGATCCGTGGCCGTTGTTTATAACAGCCAACTTAAATCCACGCCCACATCGTTATACCTGAACGCCTTGACCGGTAGGCTCCCCGGTTTGTACACGCAGGAAACCAGCGGATTCCGGTCAGCGCGTATCGCTCCGATTACAGCGAATGACCTCGCGGGTTCTTTGCCCACAAGCGCAACGAAATACAGCACCAGTCTGAGTGACAATGCGGAGGTGGCTTTTCAATTACGGGGGCAAAACCCGGTCGTATTGATTGACGGCGTACAGCGGGAGATTTACTCGATTGATCCGGAAAGCATCGAATCGATCACCGTGGCAAAAGATGCATTGTCGTCCATCCTATTAGGGCAAAGGAGCTCCCGGGGTGTGCTGCAGGTGACCACCAAAAAAGGAAGACCGGGGCCTCCGCGTATTTCCTTTACCGCACAAACCGGCGTACAGCATGCGCTGAAACGACCCGAACCCCTGAGTGCACACCAATATGCCTACCTCTATAACGAAGCACTGCTGAACAGTGGCCGCGCACCGGTGTATTCCCAGGAAGACTTTGACGCGTTTAAAAACGGGAACTCTCCGCTGTTTTATCCCGATGTTAATTGGTATGACGCGGTTCTGAAAACTAATACGCCGATAACCAAGTATAACCTTGGGGTAAACGGTGGAACAAAGAATGCACGCTACGCCTTGTCGCTCAGCTATCTCAACCAACAGGGGATGTTCCAGTCGTCTGATCAGTTTGATTATGAAACCAACCTGGGGCAGCAAAGGTATCTGATTAATAGCTCCATCGATGTCGATGTGACGAGCGATCTGACCATCGGGCTCCAATTGTTCGGTCGGATTCAGGAAGGACGCAGTCCCGGGGCCGGTGTAGAAGGCATACTCAAAGCCTTACAATCAACACCCAATAATGCATATCCTATTTTTAACGACGACGGCACCTACGGAGGTTCGTCTGAATATCCAACCAACCTGTACCAGCAGGTTACCGGGTCCGGATACCGTTTAGACAATACCAGGGACGTCCTGGCAAACCTGGATTTCAACTACCGGTTTGACCGATGGCTACCGGGGCTGTATGCCAAGGGCAAATTCAATGTGTCATCGACCTCCTCCAGCTTGGTCGACCGCAACCGCCAGCAGCCGGTTTACGATGTCCGTTACAATGAAGCGGGAGAGCTCGTATATGTACGGTATGGCAACATTTCGGATCAGCCGAATTCATTTGCTACCACATCGACAGCAAATTTCATCTACTACCAGGGTAATATCGGATACGATACACACATTAACGAGGATCACCGGATAGGGGTACGGATTTTTGCCGACCAACAAACGGCAAACTACCAGTTTGATCTACCCGCCATCCACACCAACGTTGCGGCTACGGCAAATTACGCATACCAAAACAAGTACTTTGCCGAGGTTGCGGCAAATTATTCTGGTTTCAACCGCTTTCAGCCGGGAAGCAAGTTCGGACTGTTCTACGCCGCGGGTCTGGCCTGGGACTTGGCGCAGGAGTCTTTCCTGGCCGAGCAATCCGATTGGCTGACGGAACTTAAATTACGGGCCACATACGGCAAAACCGGCAATACCAACGAAGGCGCATTGGGTTACTACAGTTGGCGCGCCTCTTACGGACAGGATGGGAATAATGGTTATGGGGTAGGTTCGGAATATTCGTTCGTAAGCAGTTTGGTGGAGAAAGGGCTGGCGAATGTAGCAGGCACCTGGGAAAAAGGACATAAGTTCAATGTGGGACTGAACCTATCGTTGTGGAATTCCCTTAGCTTATCTGCGGAATACTACAGGGATACCTATTACGATCTGTTACAGCAACGGGGATCCACCATTGAGCTGATCGGAATCGGCTATCCAAATGAAAACATCGGCAAGAACCGGTATGAAGGGCAGGAACTTGCCATCACCTATCGGAACCACGTAGGAAACTTCAATTATTTTATTGCAGCCAACGCTTCGCGGATGCGTACGGAAGTGGTTTATATGAACGAGGTCTTTCAGAAATACAACTGGAACCGCCGCACCGGTATGCCGGTGGGGCAGACCTTCGGCTACCTGGCAGACGGACTGATTAAGGATCAGGTGGAGGCCGATGCCGCCCCCCTGCTGGGAGGAAGTGAAGTACACCCTGGCGATGTCAAACTGGTCGACCTGAACGGCGACGGCATGATTAATATCTATGACCAGACCGCTATCGGTAATACCAAACCGTTGCTGTACTTCGGAACAACCATCGGTTTCAATTTTATGGGATTTGATTTCAGTGTGCTCCTGCAAGGTGTCGCAAACCGTACGTACCAACAAACGGACTACTCTTTCGGAAGTGATGGAGAACGGCAGGGGTATTCGTACTTGCTGGGACGGTGGACACCGGAGACAGCCGAAACGGCTACCTATCCACGCCTCACCATCGGTTCGGATCCGACCAACACACCGTATCTCAACACGTCGAGCTACTGGACACGTTCGGGTGAGTACCTGCGGATACGGAACATCGATCTGGGGTATACTTTTCCGTTCCATCTGAGCCGGAAAATACGGGTCTCTGCACTCCGCATTTTTGCCAATGCACAGAACCTCTTTACCCTTACGCCATACGACCGGCTGGATCCCGAGATCAGCGGCGATACGGCTTATCCCATCCAGCGGGTGATCAATTTTGGAGTAACGATCAAATTATAAACCTGAAATCAACTAACGATATGAACTACATACAGCTAAAATGGTTTGTTTTCATCGGGCTTGTAACCACTGTTTTTGCCTGCAAGAGCGACCTTGAGGTCGAGCCTATTGAATTGCAGACGTTGTACCAAGTATTTGATAAGGATGATTCCGCGGGTGTTGAGGCAAACCGGTTTTTGCTGGATTGCTATCGTTTTCTGCCGGAAATGGGAAACCGCGTGGGTGGGGACTTTCTGGATGCAGCCACAGACGATGCGGTGTCTTCCAACGTGACCAATACGTCCGTGCAGCAACTGGCCATGGGAACCTATACTTCCGATAATTATCAAGACAACCTGTGGGCGTCGTGGTATCAGGGGATACGCCGCACCAGCATTTTCATCGCCAATATCGATCGCGTGCCGCTGAATGGAAAACTGGCCAACGGAACCTCGTTTAACCGGGTGTGGAAAGCAGAGGCCCGTTTTCTGCGGGCAATGTTCTATTTCGAGTTGGTGAAGCGCCACGGAGGCGTTCCGCTGCTCGGCGATGAGGTCTATCAATTGGACGACAACATCGAGCTGCCGCGTAGGAATTTTGAGGAATGCGTAGAATTTATCGTCAGCGAATGTGATGCCGTTAAAGATAGCCTGCGGACCGATCCGTTTAATCTTCCTTTTTACGAAAGACCGACGAAAGCTGCGGCATTGGCCTTGAAAGCACGGGTGCTGTTATACGCAGCCAGTCCGCTGTTCAACGGTGGGAATATCGATCCGCAAAATGCCCTTACAGGCTACACGGATTTTTCAGCCGCCCGATGGGAAGCGGCAGAAAACGCGGCAAGGGAACTCATCGAACTGAATCTGTTCACACTTGAACCGGAGTTCAGAAATGTATTTATCACCCGGAATAAAGAACGTATATTTTCGAAACAGGGCGGCAATAACACCAGTGTTGAAAACAATAATGGGCCCGTCGGATACTCCTCCGGAGTCAACAACGGCCGGACAAGCCCGACTCAGGAACTGGTCAACGCGTTCGGTATGGCAAACGGGCTGCCGATCGGCGATCCGAATTCCGGATTCAACGAGAATGATCCCTATGCAGATCGGGACGGACGCTTTTATGCGACGATCTTTTATAACGGTGCCCCGTGGCTGAACCGGCCGGTTGAGACCTTTGAAGGAGGAGCCGATAAGCCGGGGGGAACCAAGCAGCAAACGAAAACCGGTTATTATCTGCGGAAATTTATGGGTGATTTCGAATCCGCCGTCAATTATAGCAACGTAAACCACGATCATATCCTCTTCCGGTATGCGGAAGTACTGCTGAATTTCGCCGAAGCACGGAATGAACGGCTAACTGCCCCCGACCAGGAGGTATACAACGCGGTGGAGCAAATCAGGGAACGTGCCGGATTGGTGCCGTTCCAGCTTCCGGCGGGACTCAGCCAATCGGAGATGCGTGAACTCATCCGGAACGAGCGCCGCAAGGAACTTGCTTTTGAAGAACACCGGTTTTACGATGTAAGGCGATGGAAAATCGCCGAAGCGGAATTCAATAAAGAGTTGTCGGCAATGACCATCTATCAAACGGGTACCGGAATCATCCGGCAGCAGACACCGGTATTGAAAATGAACTTCGAAGAGCGGATGTACCTGGCGCCGATCCCGTTTAGTGAAGTCATCAAAAACCCGCAGATGATACAGAATCCGGGTTGGTAATCAGATGGTTTAATTGCTATTAGGAAGAAACAAATGAAAAGAAGTATATATCTTTTACTGGTCATGGTTGCAGCACCATGTATCCTCGTTGCACAAACGGTCGTCTCTGGGGTTGTGAAAAATGCCGAAGGTCCATTAGCAGGGGTGACGATTTCAGAAAAAGGCAGCAGCCATGCCGCTCAGTCTGACCAAGACGGACGGTTCCGTATTTCGTTGAGCCGCGGTGGGAATGTGTTGGTGTTCAGTAGTGTAGGGTACATCACACAGGAGCGAACGGTTGAAGCGTCGGGAGAATTGGAAGTGATCCTCCAATCCAACGTTCAGGATATCAATGAGGTCGTTGTGGTTGGCTATGGTACAACGAAGAAGCTGACCAGTACCGGCGCGCTGAGTTCAATTAAAGGGGCAGATATCCGGCAAATTCCCACTGCTAACGTGCAGAATACGCTGGCAGGTAGGTTGCCCGGCTTTGTGTCGGTGCAGCGATCGGGACAGCCGGGCAGGGATGCTTCCGATTTTTACATCCGTGGAGTGAGTTCGCTGAATCCGGATGGGAACCAGCCGCTGATCATCGTGGATGACATTGAATACACGTATGAACAATTGTCACAGATCAACGTCAACGAGATCGAGAGCATCTCCATCCTGAAAGACGCATCCACCACCGCAGTGTTTGGTATTAAGGGGGCAAATGGGGTATTGGTGGTGAAAACCCGGCGGGGGGAATCCGGGAAACCGAAGATCAACATCCGCCTGGAATCCGGTGCACAAAGTCCGGTAACCCGGCTGAAATTCCTGGATGCTTACGAAAGTGCGCTGTTATGGAATGAGGCAATTGCCAACACGGCAGGTGATAACACCAACCAGCCGTTCAGTCCCGAAGCGTTGGAACATTTCCGGCTGGGGGATGCCCCCTATGCCTATCCGGACGTCAATTGGTATGATCGGATATTCAGACCCATGAGCTTTCAGCGGAACAGCAATGTGGATGTAACCGGAGGCAGCGAAAGCATCAAATACTTTATCTCCGGCGGCGCATTTTCCCAAGACGGGAATCTATATAATTTCGAAAATAACGGCGATCAGGTCAATAACAATTACTACTACCGGCGGTTCAACCTGCGGTCCAACCTCGACGTCCAGGCAACCAAAAGCCTGCAACTGCGCCTCGATTTCAGGGCAAACTTCAACCGGATCAATGGGCCCAGGGCCGGAAATATCGTGGGAGAAGTGTTTAATTTCAATAAAATCCGGCCCTGGTCGGCACCCTTTCTCAACCCCAATGGTTCGTACGCCTACGCCGGCGATACGCAGGATCTGTCGCCTACCATCAATGCACGGCTGGCAACAGCGGGCTACCGGCTGGACCGGCGGAACGACCTGAATATCCTGTTCGGCGGAACGCAGGATTTGGATGCGATCACAGAGGGGCTTTCGTTTTCAGCTCGCATTGCCTATGCGAGTGTCGAATCCAATGGACGCGAGCAGGCGCGGGATAATTTGCCCGTATATAAGTATTTCCCGGAGACAGATTCCTACCAATTAAAAGGCGGTGCGCCCTATGTGTTAAGCCCGTATACACTCCGTGCTTACCAGGGCGATTACAACAGCCGGGTGAATGTCCAGGCCAACTTTAACTATGTAAAGTCTTTTGGCGAACATCAGATCAATTCGTTACTGCTTTATAACCGGGAATCGTATAACACAAAGGGGGATAAGCAGTCTAACTGGATTCCCCAGAATTTCCAGGGATTTACGTTCAGGACCGGTTATAACTACAATGAGAAATACCTTGTGGATATCACAGCCGCCTATAACGGATCCGACCGTTTTCAGGCCGATAAACGGTACGGGCTTTTCCCGGCTATATCGGTCGGGTATAACCTAGCGAAGGAATCCTTCATCGCTGATAAGATCGATTTCATCGATTTACTTAAACTGCGTGCCTCATACGGCATGGTAGGGTCTGATAAAGTGGCCGGTGACCGTTATTTGTATCAGCAGGTTTACAACACAGGAGGGAATTATTCGTTCGGGGAAACCCACCAAGGGGTCGGTACGATTTACGAAGGTAACCTGGGCAACAGCAACGTAACCTGGGAAAAGCAGAATTCATTTGATGTGGGTCTGGATCTGAGCGTCCTGAAGAATCGGTTTTCGCTGGTGGTTGATTATTTCCATAACATCCGGTATGATCAGTTGGTCACTTCTCAGTCTTTGCCACTCAATATTGGCGTAGGGGTATCGCCCACCAACATCGCGCGTGTCCGGAACCGTGGGGTGGAGTTTGAGCTGAATTACAACGACCACATCGGCGCATTCAACTACAACGTCAAAGGCGTGCTGACGCACTTTAAAAACAAGGTACTCTTCCAGGATGAACCCGCACCGGCGTTCCCTTGGCTGCGACTGACGGGCCATCAGGTAAACCAACCGCTGGGGTATGTATTTGATGGTTTTTATACGGAAGAAAACCTGGCCGAAAGTGCCAAGCCAGCAGGGGGCTATGAAGTTCAGCCAGGCGACTTGCTGTATAAGGACCTGAATGACGACGGAGTGATCGATGACTTCGACCGGACTGCCATCGGCCGACCGGACGTACCCAACACCAGCTTTGGATTGACGTTGGGTGGAAGCTACAAAGGATTCAGTTTCAATGTACTGCTGCAAGGGACTACCGGGTATAGCTTCAGCGTCCAGGGAAGCGGCATTGAGCCTTTCCAAAGCCAGTTCCAACCGGTTCATCAACAACGGTGGACCCCTGAAACCGCTTCGACAGCCCGGTTTCCCCGGTTGACAACCAACCCAACAACCATTAATAGTCCGTCGTCCTATCTATCTGATTTTTGGTTGATCGATGCGACTTATCTCCGGCTGAAAACCGTTGAGCTCGGCTACCAACTGCCTGACCGTTGGCTACCCTTCAAGATGAACAACGCACGGCTTTACCTAAGCGGCTATAACCTGCTGACGTGGACGAATTATTCACTATATCAACAAGATCCCGAAGTTACCTCCAATACGGCGGGGGATGCGTATCAAAATCAACGGGTAATTAATTTAGGCATTCAAATCGGACTCTGATGAAACCAAAAACTATACTGATACTGGGATTTGTCCTGGTTACTTCTTGCGATAAGCAATTCGAAACGCCCGCTCATCCAGGCAGAATGATCAAGGATTTCGCACTGGAAAGCGGCCAGCATGGGGCGGCAACCATCTATCGTGAAGGTGATGCATTCAAAATATTGATACGGGTCGATTCGGAAACGGACCTGACGAACATTACGCCGGTTATCACCATTTCTGACCAAGCGACCATCAGCCCTGAATCCGGTAAACCGATCGATGTGTCGGCCACGAAAAAAATGACCTATACGGTCACTTCGGCTTCTGGATTAAGCCGCCAGTGGGAGGTTGAATTCAGGGTGTATGAGTCCGGTATCACCGATTACGACACCTACAGTATCGCTACGTCAACCGGATTGGTATTGCAGACAGCGGGGGATAAGGACTTTAATGAGCAATATTGGGAAAACGCCACGATGACGGTGGCTGCCGCCGAAGCGGCCACCGCAGAGAACCTCCAGCGGTGGCAGGAGTGGGATATGATCTATCACAGCACAGAAAACAACATCCGATACTATCAGCTACGCAACCTCAACAGCGGAATGTTCCTCCAGGCGGCGGATGCTGGTTCGCCTGTGACACAAAATCCGGAGCTGAAAACCAATGCCGACCCGCAGCTCTGGCAGATTGCCGAATCAACGGAATCTGGACAATACGAACTCGCTAACAAGGCCAATGGACTATATCTGACCCTTAGCGGCCTTGGTGCAGGTAACCTGACGGCGGTAAGCGCCGAAAAGCAAGGGAGTGAACGGCAACGGTGGACCCTTACCAAGCTTCCGAAAGACAGCTACCGGGATGGTGACGTGACCCGTTTTTTTGCCCGGACCACCGGATCGGTAGCGTTCGATCAGGGCACCAGCATTCCGCTTTCCGATGGGCGCATACTGTGGGTCACGCAGGATGCCTGGTATGAAGGAAATCTTACCCCCAACGGCCGGCTCTACGGCGACCGTTTCATCTCGTACACCAATTCCATCATCATTCAATCTTCTTTTGACAACTGGGACCCCAGCTCACCGATGATGACGCGACAGGGAGCCAGTCACAACATCGGTAATATCTGTCCCATTCCGGAAGGTGCAGGCAGGAACTGGGTCGGCCCCGGAGTCGAATTGGGCGATTATGTGTATATCCATGGGGGAGAAGGTAACGGACTCGAAGATACCGACCAGGCAATTTACAAGCTGAAGAAGGAATCCGGAAATGAGTGGAACCAGGTAGAGCGATTGGCTATACCGGGCATGACCGGTCAACTGGAGATCGGCTATAAAGACGGCATGGTAAAATCCGATGATGGTTATGTATATGTCTACGGAGAACGCGCAAAACCGGAAACGTTTGGGCACAACACGCTCCTGTATGTTGCGCGTTTTGCCCACGATACCCCAACGGATTGGACGTTCTGGGATGGAACTGCTTGGAGCCCGACCCCGTCTACTACGTCGGCGGCCGTGATCGACGAAGGAAACGGTACCAACAACTTTGCGTTTTTAAACGGCAAATACCTCCATCTGACCATGGATCAAGGGTTCTATTGCGGCATTCCTTCCATCAATATGTATATATCCACTTCCACCAGTCCGACAGGGCCTTTCACGGACCCCAAACTCGTGTACAGCTTTACGGAATATTACAAAGGATACAACGCACGGGTGTATACGCCGATTATCCACACGGCATCGCAGAATGGCAAAAATGAGTTACTGCTTACCTATAGCATTAATTTCGGTGCCTGCGCGGAAAATAACGAAGGCAGTGTCAAGGAAAGCGACGGAAACCTTGACCCCTATTTTTATCGGGTCAAAGGTGTCCGTGTACCGTATGAAATGATTGGTTTATAGGTGATACGATTGAAATGAATAAATTAAAAGTACTGATTTGTTGCCTTTTTTTATTCCCAACCGGCAGTTTTGCTGCGGTGGTTGACAGTTTGCGCATAGCAGACGCGCTGCAAAGTAATATGGTGATCCAGCAAAACCGGCCGTTCAAGGTTTGGGGAAAGGCTGATCCGGGTGGGAAAGTTGTCATCCATGCCGATTGGCTCCCAGCTCCAACGGAAGTTTATGCGAATGCAAATGGCAATTTCATGGGGATCATTCCGGTGCCAAAAGTAGAAAAAGGCGACTTTACGCCACACCGTATGGGTGTCACTGCGGGCGACGAACAGGTTGAATTGAGCAACCTGTTGATCGGCGACGTTTGGATTTGCAGTGGCCAATCCAACATGCAGTTTTCCGTCAGGGAGATGAAGGGCGCCGAACAGGTCATTTCCACAGCCGATCAACCGCATATCCGGTTATTGAATGTCGCGCTTAATTTCAGCGAAACGCCCCTGGAAAATTTCAAGGGCAGCTGGCAAACCTGTTCTCCGGAGTCGGTTGCGGGATTTAGCGCGGTGGGGTATTCATTTGGTAAAAAGCTGCTTGACAACCTGAATATTCCCATCGGTTTGGTGTTTACCGGGATTGGTGCGTCGAGTGTCCAAGCGTACATCCCGAAAGCGGATTTAGCGGCCGATACGATGCTCAACCGGGTATATTTGCAACCGTATTTGGCGGATCCGAAATCAACCGAACCGGTAGATGGCGGCTTCTCGTTTGAAAAGGTCATGCGGCCTTATCTTTTATACAATGCCATGGTTCATCCGCTTATCAATCTTTCCATCAAAGGAGTTGTCTGGTACCAGGGCGAAGCCAACCACTTGGAAAGAGCAAGTTACGTGCGGGCGACCCAAACGATGATCAACAGTTGGCGACGGGACTTTTCACAGGGCCAGTTACCCTTTTATTATGTGCAGATAGCGCCATTTTTCCATGATAAAGAAGACCCTGCGCTTGCATTTGACGCTTATTTCAGGGAAGCACAGGAAAAAATAGCCACCCTTAACAATACGTATATGGTAAGTACCCTGGACGTTGGCGAAGCCAGGGATCTGCATCCGAAAAACAAAAAGCCCGTTGGTGAACGGCTGGCTGCCGTTGCGCTCAACCGGGCATATAATCAGTTGGACGTGGTGTATCAGGGGCCCGTGGTAGACGAAGTGGAAGTTGCGGGTAGCACGGCGTATGTTTCCTTTAAACCCGGAACGCTGGGAACCGGCCTTCAAACAAACGACGGGCAATCGCCTCAATTTTTCTATGTGGCGGGAGATGACCGGGTTTTCTATCCCGCAAAAGCGCATATTGAGGGCAGCCGCATTGTCGTGGAAAGCAATAACGTAACCCGCATCGCCGCCGTGCGGTACGCCTTTTTTAACTATCCGGTAACGAATCTGGAAAACAAAGAGGGCTTTCCGGCCCTTCCTTTCCGGACCGATACGTGGGAAGAAGAATGATCGATGAATACGTTAGGTGCCAACGAAGAAGGGAAACTGCTGCACAGGTTGCGGAAAGGGGATCGGACGGCATTTGAGATTATTTACCGCGGATATGGCGAGCTTTTGTATAGCCATGCGGGTCGACACCTGGACGATCAGGAAGAAGCGAAAGATATCATCCACGACGTCTTTTTTAATCTATGGCAAAATAGAGAAACGCTGCACATCCGGGAAAACCTGAAAGCATACCTCTATCAGTCGGTCAGAAACCGGGTAATTAACCATCAACTCAAAAGCAGGCGGGCGGATAGGTACATTCGCTCGTTTCAGCATTTTCTCGAGAAAGGGCAGGCAGATACGGATTTCCGGGTACGGGAAAGCATGCAGACCGAATTAATTGAACGGGAAATATCGTCGCTACCCAATAAAATGCGAACCGTTTTTGAGCTCAGCCGAAAGGAAGGTCTCTCGCATAAAGAAATTGCCAAGCAGCTCAACATAACCGAACAGAGTGTACGGAGCCATGTCAAAGGTGCCCTGAAAATTTTACGTGTCCGGTTAAACATTGTTATTTTATTGGTCTGTATGATAGTGATTTAAAAAAAATGATTCTTTATTTTACCCCCCAACATCCCGTTGGATTGTCTCCACCCAATATAAACCTTGAAGGAGACAAGACAGTTGAAAGACAAGCAAGATCGTAAAGCCAAAGACATCCTACGCAGGTATGTAAAAGGCCGGTGTACCGACGAAGAGCGGGCATGGGTAGAAGAATGGTATCACGAAAGCGGCCATTCGACAGCTGAGTTGGATCCGGATTTGGCAGGAAAGCATCTTGCTGACGTTTGGTCGGCGCTTGAGCACGAGACCGCGGGCCGGCGGGTTTTGTCCCTTCGGAAAATTGTGTCCATCGCGGCGGCCCTGGTCGCGATACTGGGGGTCAGTAGCTGGTATGCCGGAAGGCATGCCGGTGGGAAGACCGAACCGACCGTAGCACACGCACAACAACCCATACAAGCCGGAAGGGACCAGGCGTTGCTCACCCTTGCAGATGGACGTACCATTCATTTGGATAGCGTTGCCGTGGGAGATCACCTTGCAGGGGACGGAATCAGCCTGATGAAGACGGACAACGGGACGTTATCGTATAGCATAGCGGCAAATTCCGGCGATGAAGCCACTGGAAAGTACAACACAGTATCGACACCCAAAGGCGGGCAATTCAAAATTATCTTACCCGATCATTCGGTCGTGTGGATCAACGCGGCTTCCTCGCTTCGGTTCCCCGTTGCCTTTACCGGAGCAACGCGAACGGTGGAATTGGAAGGAGAAGGATATTTTGAAGTGGAACACGATGATACCAAGCCGTTCATTGTCGTTTCCGGAAATCAGCGGACAATTGTTAAAGGTACCAAGTTCAACCTAACGGCCTACCCCGACGATCCGCGTCAGGTGACCACGCTGTTGGAAGGATCTGTACTGGTGAAAACCGGAGAAAGCCAATTACGTGGGGATGAGGTTTTGCTTCATCCCAATGAGCAGGCGGTTCTGCACAACGAACGCATCACCACATCCAGAATCGATGCCCTGGCGGCCATCGCCTGGAAAAACGGCAAGTTCGTGTACAACAATACGCCGCTGGAGGCCATCATGAAACAGCTCGCGCGGTGGTACGATGTCGAAATCGTCTACCGGGAAGCGGTCAAGGAAATTACGTTTACCGGTTCGATATCACGGTTTGAAAACATCGAGGATGTTTTACGCAAGATTTCCCTTACGGAAAGTGTACGATTTGAAATCAACGAAAGGAGGATTATGGTACGACATTAAGGGCCTGTTTGCTGTACCTTTTCAAAAAAAGCCGGATTCCGATTGCGGCGGAGCCCGGCATATCATCAAGGCACGGTTAGCTGAACAAACTATACAATGGATCTATATAATTTACATTTAACCCCTTAACTGATTCAAAGATATGAATTTTTACCATCAAGCGATTGGATGGTTAGCCTGTATCCATCCAACGGCTGCAAAAAGGATCATTATGAGAATTAACCTCGTGTCATTAGCGCTGCTTGTCGGGATGCTGCAATTGCAAGCGTATGACCTAAAGGCACAGAAACTGACACTGAATGTCAATCAGTTACCTTTGGAAAGTGTACTCAAGGAAATAGCGAGGCAAACCGCCTACGACTTTCTGTATAATGCCCAACAATTAAAAAACAACGCGGTACCGGTCTCCATCAACGGAAGTAACATTCCGCTGGATGAAATGCTGGTCAGGATTTTTGAAAAACAACCCCGTTTAGGGTACGTCATCGATCAGAAAACCGTGGTGATCAAGCCCAAAAAAGAAGCCGCTCAGCCGGCGGAACCCACTGTCGTACAGCAGCGGACCGTCAGCGGCCGCGTAACGGACGAAATGGGAACCCCGTTGACGGGCGTCAGTATCCTCGTAAAAGGCAGCGGACGGGGAACCAGTACTTCCGAAGCGGGAACGTATTCGATCGACGTCGGTGAATCCGACCAGACGCTGGTGTTTTCCTACATCGGGTATGCCGAGCAGGAGGTACCCATCGCCGGAAAGCGCGAAGCGAATGTGGTGCTGCAAGCACAAAGCAGCGACCTGGAAGAAGTGGTGGTGGTAGGTTACGGAACCATGTTGAAGCAGAACCTATCAACGGCGGTGAGTACGATCGATGCTTCGAAGCTGACGGAGCGGCCTACGACCTCCAATGTATTGCAGGGCATGGCGGGAAAGATCCCGGGGGTGAGCATCAGCCTCAATTCCGGGGCACCGGGCGGAAGCCCGGCCATCAAAATCCGCGGTACCGGCTCGTTAAACTCCGATAACGAACCGCTGTATGTGGTCGATGGGGTCGTGGGGGTAAACCCGGATGTGGTGGATCCCAATGTGATCAAGTCCATCGATGTATTGAAAGATGCCACTTCCTCGGCCATCTATGGATCGAGAGGGGCTAACGGTGTCGTGGTCATCACCACAAAGGAAGGTCGGAAGAATGGCTCCACGATCTCCTACAATACCGCCGTGTCGGCGGCAACGCTGGCCCGTGAAGTGGATGTATTGGATGCTTATGAAAGTTTGGAGGTCTTCAAACGGGCTTATGAGTACGCCCCGGGACGGATTGCGCCTCATTTGGATCCGAATAACGATTTTGCGCGGAAAGATGATCTGTTCAACCCCGATGGTACGCCCAAATATAATACCAATTGGCAGAAAGTCACCACCCGCACAGCGATGCCCCACCAGCATTCGCTGACATTTTCGGGCGGAACCGATAAACTGACCGTGGCGGCCAATGTTTCGTACCGCGACAACCAAGGGATTATGCGCAACACCTACGAAAAGCAACTGAATGGTTTTGTAAACCTGAACTGGGACGTGAAGGAGTGGTTTCACCTGCAGGCGGTTGTCAATTTAGGAAGCAACAACGGCCGCAATTCTGAAAACAGTATTTCCCGGTACATGCTGGAATACCTGCCCTTCCTGCCGGTACGGTATCCCGACGGCACCTATTCCCGGAAAGGCGACTATCCGGGCGCTGAGGATGCCGAGAATCCGGTGAAGATATTGGATCAGCGCGAATCGTATGCGAAAAAACAATACAACCTGACCAACCTCATCGGCACATTCAAGATCTCGCCGAAACTGAAATTAACAACCAGTTTCAGCAAGCAGGAGGGGGCCGACATGACATCGTTCTACGCCCCGAGTACCCTTTGGGGGTATGGAAGCACTCAAAACGGCCGCGCAGAACGGGGGCATGCCGTTTATAATTCTTGGACCAACGAAGACTACCTGACTTACGATGATCAATGGGGAAATCATAACCTGAATGTGATCGGTGGGGTTAGCTGGTACTACGACCAAAGTACGTTTTCCAACGTCGGCACTGAAAATTTCTTCGACGATTTCTTTAAATACTACAATTTGGGGGTAGGAACGGTGCGCTCCATGGCTGGATCAGGGTACGACGACAGCAAGATGAACTCGTACTATGCCCGGGCCAACTACAATTACGACAACCGGTATATTGTTGGCACTTCCTTCCGGTACGACGGGTCGTCGCGATTCGGGGCCAATAACAAATACGGGTTTTTCCCTTCCTTTTCTGCGGCATGGCTGCTTTCCAACGAAGAATTTTTCTCGTCCATTAAACCCACCGTTGAAAACCTGAAACTCCGCATGAGTTACGGGATCGTGGGCAATGCCGGGATCGGCAACTATTCAACCATGGCCCGGTATGGAAATTCCCTGTTGCCGTTCAACAAAGATCTCCATACCGTCGTCACCTTGCAGGAGATGAGCAACCCGGATTTGAAGTGGGAACGTTCTAACCAATTCGACGCGGGATTGGACGTTTCGATGTTCAACGGGCGTATCGAATTTGTGGCCGATTTTTATAATAAAATTACATCAGACCTGCTGTACCGGCTGCAACTGCCTTCGACCACCGGATATGAATCGTCCATGACCAACCTGGGAAAAATCCGTAACCGCGGACTCGAGTTGGGCCTGACGACGCGCAATATCCAAACGCGGGATTTCTTATGGACTACCTCGGTTAACTATTCGATGAACCGGTCGATGGTGATCGATATCGACGGCAACATCATCGGTAAATGGGGCGGGCGTATTGTGGAAGGGCGTCCGCTGAACCAGTTTTATGGATATGTGCGTTTGGGAACCTGGGGCGTCGATGAGGCGGCAGAAGCCGCCAAGTACAATAAAAAGCCCGGTGATCTGAAATATTTAGACAGAAATGGAAATGGGCAGAAAGACGGCGACGACCAGGATTTTCTGGGCAGTGGTACCCCGAAATTTGAAATGAACCTGGCCAACAACATTTCATACAAAGGGTTTACGTTCTTGTTTGATCTGCATGCCCTATATGGGAATCAGGTTATCAATTTTACCCGTCAATTGATGGAAAACCGGGTAACGTTCTCGAATTCCTATGGCGGAATTCTGGAAAATGCATGGACACCGGATCATCAAAATGCGATGGTTGCCAGCTTGCGTTTGCCGGGCGATGGCTATGAAAACGATGTGGATTCCCACAGTGCCGAGCCCGGCTCGTTCCTGCGGGTACGAAATGTAGGGCTGCGGTATGATTTCGAGAACAACATCCTGAACAATTGGCGTATCCAAACCCTGTCGCTGGGTCTGAACGTGGAAAACGCACTCCTGTTTACGAGGTACAGCGGCGGCGATCCCGAAGTAACGAGTTACGACCCGGTGTTTGAACAGGGCGTAGACTTTTACACGTATCCCAAACCACGCACGTACTCCTTTACCTTGGGGGTCAGTTTTTAAAGGAAGGTTTAATTTCAATTGTAAAAGAACATGAAAAAGATCATATTTCGAATAACCGGTTTACTCATCTGGTCTGTCGCAATGGTATCCTGTAGTGAGTTTTTGGAAGAAAAGCCAAAGACATTTCTGAGCCCTTCGCAATATTATACATCCGAAAACCAGATACAAGCCGCGGTGGAGGGAACGTATGAAGGCCTTTCCCGATTGTTGGGATCCGACCTGGAAATCGCCACCGTCCGCCTGTTTAACCTGGAATACATCGTCGGAAACAGTTACCGTCCGCGCTCCGCCGGAAGTCAGGAAAACCAGTTTTTGCTGCTGTCGGGAATGGATGAAAATAACAGCATTCTCCGGGAGATGTGGCGTGCCGTTTATTTTCCGGTAGAAAATTGCAACAGCGTCATCGAAAATGTTGAAGCAACCGATATCATCAACGACGCTACTAAAAACCGGTATCTGGGGCAGGTATACTTTTTACGGGCATATTACTACTTTATGGGCGTACAGCTGTTTGGCGATATCCCATTGAAAATTGAGCCCACCCGGGATCTGGCCGATGTCCACATCCCGAAGACGCCCAAAGCGGAGATCTATAACCAGATTGTTTCCGACTTGCAGCAGGCAGAAGCATCGGGTCTGCCGTGGACAGACGATGGCGGCTATGTGAATATGGGGGCCGTCAAAACGTTGTTGGCCAAGGTATACCTTACCATGGCGGGATACCCCCTTCAAGCCGGAAACGAATATTACCAAAAAGCGTACGAAACGTCAAAAGAGGTCATTGAAAGTGGACAGTTCCGTCTTTTTGACAACTACCAGGATCTTCGGGCCATCAACAACGAAAACCGCGGTGAGCACATTTTCATGATCCAGCGGGAAGCCCAAAATGCCGGATCGCCTTTCCATTTCGGTCTGATGCCTTACCCCGAGGCTCCCATCTCCGTCAATCCGAGCTTTGGTGGTGGAATGGCGCCGCTGAAGGTTTTTTATGACAGCTATGACGATGACGACCGCCGGAAAGCGGAGCAGGCGTTCTTCTACACAAAGCGCCCGAAAAGCGGCGATCCGTCGACTACTATTTCATTGAACACACCGTATCTCAATAAATATTGGGACGATGAAGCGGAGAAAACTTCGAAAAGTGGAGCGAACATTCCGATTTACCGGTATGCGGACGTACTTTTGCTATGTGCGGAAGCCAAAGCCCTGGCCGATGGGGGGACCACCAGCGATGCGGCAGCGGTGGATGCGTATTACGCCGTAAACCACCGGGCGTTTCCGGCAGCAACCCGGCCATCGTCGGTTACGGCAGATGGGGTTTTGAAAGAACGGTTCCTCGAGCTATGTTTTGAATTCCAAAACTGGTATGACATGCTGCGGACCCACAAAACCTATGATCCTGCGAGCAGAAGCATCGTCGACTTGCTGGGGTACAAGGCACCGAACCATGAATTTCCGTTTAAGGAATCGGATCTGATCTTCCCGGTTCCCCTGCGGGAGAAGGAATTGAATCCGCTATTAGAAGAATAAATGATGAAGAAACAATCGCTAGTTATATTCCTTTTTTGTCTGCTGAGCATCCGGTTTTCAGCGGAAGCTCAGGAAGCTTATTTCATCGATGGATACCATGGCGGTGTCTATGGGCATTACCCGTTTGGGCAGACCGATTTCATCACGGAAATGCTGAAAAAGCATCCCGACTGGGATATCAACATGGAAATTGAACCCGAAACATGGGATGTGGTGAAATTGCGTGACCCGGCGGCCTACGAAGCCTTCAAACAGCTATTTGAAGACCAGTCGGTCAGCACCGGACGGATTGAATATGTAAACCCTACGTACGCGCAGAGTTATCTTTTCGCCACCTCCGGTGAAAGTAACATCCGGCAATTCTCCTACGGCATGGCGTTGCTCCGGGAACATTTTCCGTCGGCCGTATTTACCACCTACTCCAGCGAAGAGCCCTGCTTTACCAGTTCGCTTCCCTACATCCTGAAATCGTTTGGATTCAAATACGTCTCCACCAAAAACCCCAACACCATGTGGGGCGGTTACACCCGGGCGTTCGGGGGCGAGTTGGTCAACTGGATCGGTCCCGACGGCACCGCCATCACGACGGTGCCCCGGTATGCCAGCGAAGACCTTCAACCGGGATCGACGTGGCAGAGCATCGCCTGGTATAACAGCAAGGACTATATCCGGAAATCATTTGACGCGGGAATCCAACATCCGGTAGGGATGACCATCCAGGATGCCGCCTGGAGCCACGGATGGGCAAAGGGGCCGTGGCTGGGGCAGGATACCACTAAATTTTATACGCCTACCCGGTATACAACCTGGCGCGACTATTTCGCCAACTATTCCATCGGCACACCCGATGAAGATTGGCATTTTAGTCAGGAAGATGTCCTGACCAGTTTGGTATGGGGGAGTGAAGTGATGAATACGCTTGCGCAGGAGGTCAGAGGGGCAGAGAATACGATTGTACAGGCCGAAAAGATGGCGGCGTTTGCTTCACTCGTGGAAAACACGCCCTGGCCGGAAAAGCTTATAGACGAAGGGTGGATTAAATTACTGCTTTCGCAGCATCACGATTGCTGGATCGTACCTTATAACAATCTCCAGGGTGGACGCACCTGGGCCGATCACGTAACCGAGTGGACCGGAGTGACCCATCAGAATAGTCAGGTGGTGATTGATCGATCGCTGAGAGCCCTGAATGGAAAAGGCGGACAAAATGCGGTTCGGTTGTTCAACACCTTGGCGGTCGACCGCAACGAGATCGCGCGCGTGAAAGTGCCTTCGAATTGGGTCCGTTCATCTTGGGAGGTGATCGATCCGCAAGGTAAGGCGCATCCCACACAGCTGGTCAAAGAAGATGGAAACACCTGGCTATTGTTCCGGGCACACGTTCCCTCCTTTGGCTATTCCACCTACACCATCCGGGAGGGAAAAGCAACCGCCAGCGATGCATTATCGTACCGTCAGGAAAAGGGTAAATACGTGCTCGAAAGCGATCTATACCGGCTCGTTATCAATCCAGAAAAAGGTGGCGTGATTGAAAGCCTGATTGCCAAAAAGCTCAACAACAAAGAGTATGTAGACGCTACCAGCAAATGGCACTTCAATGAACTCAAAGGTTACTTCGGCGAACAATCAACCTTTATATCCAGTGCCGACCAGCCTGCCCGCATACGGGTGGTGGAACATGGGCCGTTGATGCTTCAACTGGCAATCGATGGGATGATCGGCGAACACCCCTTTACCCAAACCATCCGGCTTCAGCAAAACGAAGAAAAAATAGACATGGGCGTATTTATCGATTGGCAGCGCAACGAGGCCATCGGAGAAGCTGGCATTCCGTTCAGTGCCGAAAACCCGAGGAAGGCATTTTATGACGATCGTTATAAACTGCTGGTTTGTTTTCCGGCAGCTATTAGCGATCAGCAAATTTACAAGGATGCGCCTTTCGATGTGACTAAAAGTCAATTGGAAAATACATATTTCAATCGGTGGGACGAGATCAAGCATAACATTTTGTTAAACTGGGTGGATCTCGGAAGCAACAGCAAAGACAATAGTTTGGCCCTGTTTACCGACCATACCACCAGTTATGTGCACGGAAGCGATCATCCGTTGGCGCTTACCCTGCAATATTCGGGTAGGGGACTGTGGGGCAGGGATTATACCATCACGGGTCCTACGGATATCTCGTACAGTTTGCTGCCGCATGCGGGCCAGTGGGACGACGACCGGATTTGGACCCGAAGTGAACGCAGAAACGAGCCGCTGGTAGCCACCTTGGTTGACGCTGGGGCCGATGACGTAGCGCAGCAATCGTATTTTTCCATCGAGGACCATGCGTATGAGTTGGTATCCATGGAAATGAAAGGAGCTGACCTCTACATCCGGCTCTTCAATGCACAAAGCGATGAAGCCGACAAACAAATCACATTTGGCGGAAAGGCGGATAAGATAGCATGGGTGGAGTTAAGCGGTGAGGTTTCCGAGCAAGCGAAATATGCGACCGCAGAAGACCATGCGACGGCCATCACGGCCCATATTCCCCGCTTCGGTATCCGAACCCTCAAACTCAGCAACGTGAAAATAAAATGATCCGATCATGTTCCCGTTGATCTCATCGCTATTCAATTATTTATTCGGCACGGATTTCTCCTGGCCGATACCCACTTTTGGATTTTTCGTAACGCTATCGTTTATACTTTCCTATTGGGTATTCCATAGCGAGTTTGGTCGTAAGGAACGGGAAGGCCTGATCAACGCCTTTGAAGAGCGGGTAGACACGGGGATGCGATCTAACGTGTTCATCGGTTTAGGTTATGGCCTGCTGGGCTTTTTGATCGGATTTAAAGGCGGCGGAATATTTCTCGCGTATGATTCGTTCCGCAGTAATCCGCTTCACTGGCTGTTTTCAGGTCGCGGCAGTTGGGTTGCCGGTATGGTGTTATCGGTATTGTTGGTTCTTTTCTTATTTCTTATACAACGGAAAGCACTCCTGGGGCGGGGCCGGGAGGCGACACGCACGGTGAGACCCAGGAACCTGTTGCCCACCATGCTGCTGTGGGCAGGGTTGACGGGTTTTTTGGGTGCGAGAATCTTTCATGTATTTGAGGATGGTCAGCTTTTCCGGACGCAGACCTTTATGGAATTATTGGATTCGGGTGGACTGACGTTCTGGGGTGGACTGTTTTTCGGTGCAGCGAGTTATTTCTATATCGGTATCCGGAAGGGAGTGGATTGGAAGCACTTGGCGGATATTGGCTCGTTGGGAATGCTGGTGGCTTACGGCGTAGGCCGGATTGGGTGCCATCTCTCCGGCGACGGGGATTGGGGTATCGTGAATAACTACGAAAAGCCTGTTGAATGGCTGCCGCAATGGGCGTGGTCATTCCGGTTTCCGCACAATGTGCTTAATCAGGGAGAATACATACCCGGCTGTTCGGGTATGTATTGCTCCATACTGCCTCATGGTGTATTTCCGACTTCATTGTATGAATCCGTGACGATACTGCTTGCCTTTTGCGTACTCTGGTTTGTGAGGAAAAACATCAAAGTTCCCGGGATGATGTTTGCAATTTATCTGTTTGTGGTCGGCATTGAGCGATTTCTGATTGAATTTATACGCGTTAACTACCAATTCGATGTAGGGGGTATTGCGTTGTCAGAAGCGCAGTTAATCAGCCTCGGGCTTCTGTTATTAGCGGCGTTCGTTGGCGGGTACCTGTTCATGAAAAACGGAGCCAAACGGCGTTTGGTCAGGTGATCACCGGAGTCTTTCACACCGAGACGCATCTTGCAAGACCCGATCAAGGCTCAATGTATCCCACGTACACACTCTTACTGTATTGCTTTTTGCTGGTGCTGTGCACGAAAAGGTAGGCATGAAACGGTGCGGTCTGCAACTGCGGGGGCAGGTCCACTTTGATATACCCTTCCGTGCGGGTACAGGTGATCGGGTTGCGGCCGGCGACACCCGCCTCCGGACTGTACGCCACCAGCACGACCTCATCCGCGGCTTTTGCCAGTGGGTTCTCTTCGCTGGAAAAATAGATTTCAAGCACCTCAGGCCCGAGCGCCACGTCCTGTATGTCCACAGATGGAAGCATTCCCATGCTGATTGCCACACGGTCGGGCACGATCCGCTGATCGGGATACTGTCCCTCGATTGCATCTTGTATCAGCTTTTTGAGTGCCTGACCAAAAGCCTTGCTTTTGTTGCCCTTACCGTAACCCAGCCAGGTTTCGGCGATGATGGAACGCAGCGGATTGAGGAACGCCATCGCCAGGCGCAGCCGCTGTTGCACGGCAAGTTTGCCATACGATTTCTCCTTTACTTTCGGCTTGCTCTTGTCGTAGAAAAAATCCATTGAGCTGCGGGAAGAAGATATAGCCATGAAATCCACTTCCAATAATTTTTTAAGGGTAGCCTGCGTCCATTGAGCCGGGACAAGCTGTAGGAGTGTGTTTCGGATGGCAATCATTCCTGGATGTGTGAATTGCGCAGCGTATCCGATTTGCCGGGATGTGTCGGTAATATATTTCGTTCGTTTTAATCGCCTTCTCTCGAAGTTTTTGAAGGCCGTCTCAATCGAGGAGTTCTGTTTAATCTCCTGGTTCAGCACGGCGACATCTTCGAGGGCCTGGCATGCTCCCTGGCCCATATTCGGAGTGGTGGCATGCGCCGCATCACCGATCAGCAATATATTGCCGTAAGCGAAGCGGGTTAGTGGTTTGATATCGATGATGTCATTCCAAAGCAGGTCTTCGTCGCTCGTATTGGATAAGATTTCCGGGATGGGGTCGTGGTAGCTGCTGAAATTGTACAACAAATCGGTCACTGAATAATTTTTGTGTTTGCTGCTGTTTTGGGGAGCGTTCATGCATGCGTACCAGTAAATACGGTCATGGATTAAGGGTGTCATGCCAAACCTGCCTTTCGGACCCCAGGTTTCCGAACCATGCCGCAAGCCGATGTTACCATTAGCGATCGTAGCCCGCCAGCAGGTATATCCCGCATACCGGGGCTTCGCTTCGGGCAGCAGTTGTTGCCGGGCGATGGATCGGACGCCGTCCGCCACGACGAGGTAGCGGCAACGGTAAGAGGTGCCGTCTTCAAATGACAGCAAAACTGTATCGGCGATTCTTTCAAATCGCTTGAGCCGCTTGCCGAGAAGAATCCGTTCGGGGGGAAGCTTCGACAACAAATAGCGGTGTAAGTCGGCCCGGTGGACGGTGAAATTTTTTTGATGATACCTCGAACTCAGACGCTGGGTGTCGGGCGCGATCAGGGTGCGGCCTTTATGATCCAAAATGGCATAGGTTTCCGTATAATAGCCTATCTGTTCGACTTCCGCACGGAGGCCGAGGCAATCAAACGCCTGCATCGCATTTGCGGCCAGGCCAAAACCTGCGCCGATGCCTTTCAGCACAGCAGATTGTTCAAAAACAAGGAAATCCTTTTTTAAATCCAAAAGGGCGATAGCGGTGGACAGGCCCGCTACCCCGCCTCCGATGATTGCGTATTCACAGTCGAGTTTCATGTTTTTTGTTGAGACCGTCACCAAAAATACACAAATGGGTTGGGTTTAAGAAGCTGTTTATTTTGGCACGATGATTGATGGTTGTATATGCAACTATTTAAATAAATGGACACAAATATAGTTGAAACAAAAACATTTTATGATTTCCTGACGGGGAAGGCTTATACGGCGCTATCCCGGCGCCTGCAGAAGAACCTTCGTGATGCAGGCCTTGACATCACCAGTGAACAGTGGAGTATTTTGTACGCGCTGTGGGAAGAGGAGGGACTTACACAGCAGGAGCTGGCACAGCGGACATTCAGGGAAAAAACTGCAATTACTCGATTGATAGACAATTTAGAGCGAAGAGACCTAGTGATCCGGGTTGCAGATAAGGGGGATCGACGCACCAATCTGATTTACCTGACCAAAGTCGGAAGGCAATTAAAGGCGGTGTGTATGGAGCAGGCCAACCAAACATTGCAGGAGGCATTGGCCGGGGTAAATGCTCCGCATATACACATCGCAAAAGATACATTGAAAAAAGTATACGAGAACTTGAAATAAGTTATTTTAAAATAGTTGTATATACAACCATGTGTAATATGTGTACGATGAATAAGCGAATGTATCCGGTGTTATACTGGATGTTTCCCGTATGGATGTTGGCGCCATTGGCCGGTGTCGGCCAGGAGGCGCCTACGCTGGCTCAATTGGCCGAGCGTGCGATTGGAAAAAGTCATTCACTTGCGAATGCCGAGCTAGATATCCAATCTGAACGGGAAACACGCAGGGGGATCCGGGAGACCTACCTGCCGCATGTGGAAGCAAATGGAAAATTTGCGCACGTAAATGCCGATGTATTGGTGGATCTTCCTACCACCACGCTCCCTTTGTTGAATATCCCCCTGTTTGATGGCAGTGAACGGTTTCAATCCAGGGGCAATTTATGGTCGTCGGATATCACGGCTTCGGCCGTACTATTTACCGGCACCAAGGCTCCGAAATTAGGCAAGGCGCTCGACCAGAAAATAAGGGCGCAGGAGATTATGCTGGAAAAACGCAAGCAGGAAATCATGGACCAGGTAAGTACTGCCTACGATCAACTCGCATTGCTCCGTCAGGTACAAAATGTGTTGGAGGAAAGCCAAAAGCGGCTCGATATTGAGAAGAAGACAGCAGAGAAGGCGTTTGGATACGGTCTTATTACGTCCTACGAGCTGAATAAATTGGATGTTGCCGAGGCGACGTTTGCAGCGAAAAAGCAGGAGTATGAGGGAAAACGCGGATTGCTTCTCCAGCAGCTGCATCAGCTCACGGATGTTCCCATGGATTCATTGGCATTGATCGCGCATACCCTTCAACCTTACTCACTCGCGGCCACATCCGAAGGCATTGCCAATCGGCCGGAGGTTGCCGCCCTGGATGCCGCCATCGAGGCAAACCGATACAAACTGCAGGCAGAACGTGCTCATTGGATACCGCAGGTACAGGCATTGGCGCGTGTCGGCTATTACGGCCTTACCAACGGGTCGCTGAAAACGCCCTATACACTTCCGGTAAGTGGCCAACCGGTCCAGCTGGGTATCGATCGTCTGCAGGCCTTCCCGAGCTATATGGTCGGCGTTGGCTTCCGCTGGAACCTATTTGACGGGATGCAGGGAAAACGGGCGGTGAACAAGGCGAAAATTGAGGTTAAGAAGGCTGAAAATGAGCGGCAGGAGGCGGAGGAACTCCTTAATTTGAATCTGGTTAAGGCACAAACGGAGTACGAGCTGGCCAATAAACAATTGACAACGGGCCAAACCCGCTTGAATACGGCAAAAAATGCCCTTAACATCGCGCAGAAGGAATCCCGTGTCGGATTAATCAAGCCTGCGGAACGCATCGCGGCGGAAACGGATTATCAACAGGCTGCATTTGATTACTACCAGACGGTTTTCAATCAGCGGCGGGCTGCGTACCAGCTGCTGATAGCCACCGGAAACTTAACGCTTGAAAAATTGAACGAATAACCATGAAAAAATTACCGATCATGAATAGGAATATAGTAACCAGTATGCTTTTCGCGACTGCCCTGTCGGCTTGTAGCACAGCGGTTGAGAAGGGGCTTGAAGGCAAGATCAAACGGGAGGCCATCACGGTAACGACAAAAGTCCCCGGAAGAGTGGCAGAATTGTTGGTTTCCGAAGGCGACCAGGTCAAGCGGGGGGATACCCTCGCCGTCTTGGACATTCCCGAAGTGGACGCGAAAATCGCGCAGGCACAGGGGGCCGTACGGGCTGCCTCGGCCCAATATGAGATGGCCGAACGCGGCGCGACAGCCAACCAGTTGAAGCAGTTGCAAGCCAAGCACGATGCGCTGAAGGAACAATATGAATTTGCGCGCAAGTCATTCAGCCGCGTGGAGGCCATGTTCGCCGATTCGCTGATTTCTCCGCAGCGTTACGACGAGGCGATGGCCAAGTTCCAAGGCGCACGTGCGCAATACGATGCCGTGGTGGCTGAACTCGCGGAGGCCAAGTCCGGCGTACGCATTGAGAACAAGCAGATGGCGCTGGGTCAGCAAGAACGGGCTGCGGGTGCCCTTCGTGAGGCGGAGGTGGCGTCTGGTGAGCGCTATATCCTTGCACCGGCCGACATGACCATTGAAACCATTTCCCTGCATGCCGGCGAACTTGCTACACCCGGTTATAGCATTTTCAACGGATACCTGCCGCAGACCACTTGGTTCCGGTTTACACTGCCGGAGAGCCAGGTAGGCAAGGTTCAGTTGGGCCAGCAAATCCGGATCGTTGTACCGTACCTTGATAAAACCATCGAAGCAAAAGTTGCAGCGATCAAGCAGCTGGCAAAATATGCCGATGTGTCTACGGCTTATCCGGATTACCAACTGGAGGAGGCTGTCTACGAAATCAAGGTTCGGCCTGTGCAGGCGGCCGAAGCCGAAGCTTTTCTCAATAACGCTACCGTAATCTTAAACTACTGATCATGCGCACGTTCATCCAATTAGTCAAACGCGAGTTTCAGCTTTTCTGGGCAAACTCCGTACTGCGACTGCTGTTCATCGGGGCGCCGATCTTATACGGCGTGCTGTTTGGGTTTGTGTATCAAAAAGGTAAGGTGACCGACCTGAACATCCTCGTGGTAGACCAGGACAATACGCCGCTGAGCAATCGGCTGGTTGACATGCTCAACGATAATGAGGTGCTCCATGTTGTGCAGGTCAAGCCTGAGCGACTGGACCTGAAGCGGGACCTGATCCGGCTGGATGGGCAGGCAATTGTCGTTATCCCCGATCGTTTTGAAGCGGATGTGCTCCAGAATCGTTCGCCGGAAGTCAATGTCCAGATTAATCTGGCGAATATCCTTACGGCCAACTACGCGTCGCGGTCCATCCAATTGGTGCTGGGTTCGTTGAATGCCGGATTGGAAATGGAGGCGCTCCGTAAGCGTGGTACGCCGGATTATGCAGTATCCGAGAAATACCAAGCATTCAGCACGAACTACGTGCGTTTGTATAACCGGTCGTCCAATTACATGAGTTTTCTGTGGCCCGGCATGCTCGCTACGATTGTGCAGCAGGTGCTGTTATTGGCATTGGCTTTAAGTTTTGCGCAGGAATACGAACGCGGTACGTTCAAGTCGGAGTTGCTGGCGCAAACGCGTTCACCTCTCAAGGCGATTTTGGTTAAATGTATGCCTTATTGGCTGATGATGATCCCGATCGGTTTGTTCTTTTGGGGACTGCAACAATACTTCCACGTACCATTGATCCCGCATCAACCGGGTCCGAGTCTATTACTGTTTATGCTCTTTATCGCGGCGTCCTCGTTTATGGGGATCTTGGTGAGTATACTGATACCCAGCCAGCTAAAGGCGACCGAGGTCTTGATGGTCGTGGCTACCCCGAGCTTTGTCCTCAGCGGATTTACTTGGCCACTGAGTCAGATGCCCGGCTGGGTCTCCGTGGTCGCAGACGTCATCCCACTCACACATTTTCTCGGCGGATACCGCATCCTGCTGATGCAAGAGGGATGGTTAGGCGCGATCCATCCGCAACTGCTTGCACTGATGATATTGACGGTTGTATTTGGATTGTTGAGCTATGTGGCTTTGGCGTTGAAAATAAGACGCGTTTCTCGGAAAGACCAGCCATCTTCTTAAGATCCGGTGACACTTTTTATTTTTGGAAGGTGCCGACCAACCAATCGGGGAAAATACCCAGCAGCAATACGGCTAAGACGGTCAGCGTCGCTATCAAAACGAGATAGGATTGAGTGGGCCTGATGTCCACGGATCCCTCCTGTTTCCGAAGAAACGCATTCAGCGGTATTTTGAAATAGTAAAAGAGGGAAATAACGGTCGTGAGCGCCCCAACGATCAGGAGAATTATCATGCCCGGATTGCCGGTCAGTTGCCAGTTGCCAAAAACCGCGGTAAAGACCAGCAGCTTGGCGACGAATCCCGAGGTAGGAGGGATGCCGGTGAGGGAAATGAGTAGCAACACGAAGCCGACAAATGCCACCGGCATCGCCGGGCCTAATCCATTATATTCAGTTACATCGGTGGCTCCGGTTCGCGATTCGATGTAGTCTGCAAACAGGAATACGCCCATGTTCATCAATGAATAAACCGACAGATAAAACAGAAGGACACCGTATTCCCCCGCTGAATAGGCCAGAACGGCCATCATCAGGAAGCCCGTATGGCCAATCGACGAATAGGCCATCATTCGCTTGACATGGGTTTGGCGCAGTGCGGCCAGATTGCCCAGGAGCATGGTGACGATAGCTGATACCAGTATTAGCGTATGCAGGTATTGGTAAGCCCAGCTTTCCACGGGCCAAGCATACAGGATCCGCGCAAGCAGCGCCACACCGGCAATCTTCGGAGCGGTTGATAAGAAAGCCGTCACAGGGGTAGGAGCGCCCTGATATACATCGGGCGTCCAGAAGTGGAATGGCACGAATGAGAGCTTGAAACCGATACCGGTGAAGACAAACAGCAGTGCCATAGCGGTAAGCAGCGGGGCAGTGGCTGCCAAGCCCTGAATATGGGCAGCGGATGTGAAATCGAGGTTGCCTGTGAATCCGTAAAGGAAAGAAAGGCCGTATAGCATCACAGCAGAACAAACGGATCCAAAAAGCACATATTTCATAGCAGCTTCAGTCTGTCGTGCTTCTTTGGCAAGGTAGCCCACCATGAGGTACGAGCCGATGGACACCATTTCAATGGATACGAAGACCATCAACCAACTGGTGGCCATACCCATCAGATTAAGTCCGATGTGGACAGCCAGGAGAATGCTGTATAGGTCGGCCGTCTTCTTCGGGTGGGTTTTGAAACCGGGGTTTGCGTGTACAAACAGAACGAATAAGAGGCAAACCGCTGCGATAAGGACGCGGGTATATCGGCCGAAGGCATCTGCTTCGAGCATCCCGAACAACAGACCATCTGCCGTGGGCTGCGATAATTGCAATATGCTATAGCCGCCCGCCAATATGATACCCGCAACGGTAACGACGAATGTACCCTGCTTCCACCAGCGGTCTATGAACAATCCGCTGCCGATACTCACGAGGAACGTAACTGTCAGTACCATTTCGGGCAGCAACACGGGCAGCCCGGCGAGGATATGATCCAGTTTAGTGCTTATGTCGGGTAGTAGCTGGGGCATTTTCAATTTTCAATTCTCCAACTTTAATTAGTAACCACCAATTCCACCAGAGCCAATACAGAAGCGTTGATCTTGTCAAACGCCAGGGCTGGATATACACCGAGAGCTAGCGCCAACCCAAGCATGGGTACCATAATCAGCGTTTCGCGCGGGGACGCATCGACGAGGGTTTTTGTCCATTCTTCGCCTCCCTTAAGGCGTGTCTGGCCGAAGAACATGCGTTGCAGCGTCCAAAGGAAGTAAGCGGCACTTAGCAGGATACCCAATGAACCGGCAATAGCCATCCACCGTGGTAGGATGCCATTGACACTTTCGGCGTTGAAGGCACCGATGATGACGAATACCTCACCAATGAATGCGGAAAAACCGGGCAGCCCCAGCGAAGCAAAAAAGGTAATGGCCACAAACACGGTGAACCGGGGCATGATACTCGCTAACCCCCGGAAGTGATAGATGTTCCGGTCGTGTACACGGTCGTACAGCATGCCCACAAGGAAAAACAAAGCGGCGGAAAGGAAACCGTGACTCATCATCTGGAATATGGCTCCTGCTGTTCCCTCGGTTGTAAGTGAGGCGACGCCCAGCAGGACGAATCCCATATGGGATACGGACGAGTATGCAATCATGCGTTTCAGGTCGCGCTGGGCGAGTGCTACCAGCGCACCGTAAATGATTGATACGACACCGATGAGTCCCAACCACCAAGCCGATTGCTCGGCCGCATCCGGGAAAATACTAAAGCAGATACGCAGGATGCCGTATCCTCCCACTTTGAGCAGGATACCGGCGAGTATGATGGATATGGGCGTAGGCGCTTCCACGTGCGCATCGGGAAGCCAGGTATGCAGGGGTACGATGGGTACCTTGATGGCAAAAGCAACGAATAAGACGATGAAGCCCAGCAGGCGTGCCGAAATACCGATCAGCTCGTGGCCGGCGGCGACGGAGAATAGGGCATCGGGTGCGTAATTAGCCGGATTCATCATGTGCAGCATGTTGAATGTATGGGCGCCGGTTTCGGGATTGGTTACCGAGAAATAGAGACCCACAATGACCAGGAGCATGAACACCGAGCCAAACAGCGTATAGAGGAAAAATTTGATGGCCGCATACTCGCGCCTTGCCCCGCCCCAGATACCGATGAGGAAATACAACGGCAGCAGCATCAATTCATAGAAGATGTAAAATAGAAAGAAATCCAGGGCAGCGAAGAGGCCCATGACCGCCATATTGAGGATCATCAACAGGATGAAATAGCCCTTGACACTTTTCTGGACATTCCAGGAGGCACCGATGGCGACGACCATGACGAGTGCCGTGAGGAATAGGAAGGGCATGGAAAGCCCGTCGACTCCAACGAAATAATCGATCTCCAATTGCCCCAGACTGCCCATGTCCAGCCGTATCCAGGGGATGTGATCCACGAACTGATACAGGTGTGCTTCGGTAACGCCTGCGCCGTTAGGCTGGAAGAGGTAATACATACCCCCACTTAATATCAACTGCAATAGGCCTGTGAGCAGCGCCACATATTTATAGAGCGTTTTTTGGGTTGCCGGAATGAACGACATCAAGAGTGCAGCCGCCAGCGGCATGAAAACGAGTATGGTCAATAGGTGCGGATTCATAGGAGCACGACGATATGATAAAGCAGGATTACCAGAATTACAAGAAACAGGGTGGCGAAATACCGTTGCACGCCGCCGGTTTGCAAACGCCGGAATATATGGCCCAATCCCCAGGCAATTTTGCCGACCAGGCGAACAAGGCCATCCACCAGACGTTGGTCTATCCACGCTGCCGTTGCAGCGAGCGAGCGGCCCAAGGCGGCAAGACCGTTTACTGTGCCATCTACCACGTGGTAGTCTACCCACAGCAAGAGGTGGGATAGCCGGACAATGGGGCGCACGATGGCCACATTATAGAGCACGTCGAGGTATCCCTGATGCTGGGACAGCCGATACAGCAAGCCATTGGTTTTCAGGGGGTATTTGCCGTTAACGTACCAATGCCAAATGATAACGGCCACAATACCTGTTACCCCGGTGGTTAGCAGGGGAATGACGAGGTGCAGCAGCCGGAGTGGGGGCAAGGTGGAGACGGTGGTGGTCAATCCCTGCATCAGCCATACATGACCGTCATTCAGCGGGTTAACCGAAAACAACGGGAAAAGTGAGCAGCCTGCGAAAAACAGCATCGGAATGAGCATCGTCATGGGTGCCTCATGTATATGAGTCTTATTTTTGGCCAAAGGATTGGAAAGTGAACCGAAGAATACGTTGGCCAAAAGCCGCAAAATGTAGAAGCTGGTCAGCATACTGACGATGACCAAGACATAGGGAATGAGTTTGGCTGCTCCGGATTGCAAGGCTGCCCACTCAAACGTGTGTACGAGCAGAGCGTCTTTGGAGAGATAGCCCCCGGTAAACGGAAATCCGGCCAATGCCAGCGAGGCGATAAGCATGGTGGCAAACGTAAGGGGCATGTGCTTGCGCAGGCCGCCCATATTCCGGATGTCCTGCGGGTCAATATCCAGCGCATGTGTTTCCTTGACGTGCTGCATCTCGTGAATGATGGCTCCCGCGCACAGGAACAGCAGACACTTGAAGAACGCATGGGTAACCAGGTGAAACAACGCTACCGGATACATGCCGATGCCAATGCCGACCATCATGAAGCCCAATTGCGAAATCGTGGAAAAAGCCAGTATTTTCTTGATGTCGTATTGGGTCAATGCAAAATAGGCGGCAACAAAGGCCGTCACTGCCCCGGTGGTGGCGATCACCAGCAAGACGGTTTCATTGAACACCGGAAATAAGCGGGCGAGCAAAAATACGCCGGCGGCCACCATGGTGGCGGCATGGATCAGGGAGGACACCGATGTAGGTCCTTCCATGGCATCGGGCAACCATACGTGGAGCGGGAACTGCGCCGACTTGGCCATGGCACCAAGGAAAAACGCGAGGCCGGCCACGGTAAGCCAAGGTGCCGGTAGAGTTTCCGGAGTGGAAATCAGTGTTCCAGTGTCCAATGTGCCGAGATGGCTGTATACGATGCCGATGCCGATGAGGAAACCGATATCTCCGATCCGGTTGACGATAAAGGCCTTTTTATTGGCCTGTACAGCGGAGTCTCTGGTAAACCAGAATCCGATGAGCAGGTAGGACGCAAACCCGACCAGTTCCCAGCAGATGTACATCAGTAGCAGATTGTCGGCCACGACCAGTCCGAGCATCGCAAAGCAGAAAAGGCTCAGGTACGTCCAATAGCGATGGATGCCCGGATCTCCTTTCATATACGCGGCGGAATAGATGTGTACAGGCAATGCGATCACGCATACCAATACGAGCATCAGCACGGCTATGTTATCGAGCAAAAGCCCTACGTGAAATGCCTGCTCGCCGATGGTAAACCAATGCCATTGGATGTGGACTGGGGCCTGATTCCAAACCTGGGCGAATGCATAACACGCTGCCAGTAAACTCAGTGAAATAGCAGAGATGGAGATCGCACCGTTCCGGACATGTTTGCCGAGTGCTGCGGATAGGAGGAATCCGATGAAAGGCAATAACACCGCCGATAGCGCAGCCAGTAGGGGATATGTCAGTGCAGTCGTAGGCAATGTTTTCTTTCTTAATCCTTTAAATTTTTTATGTCTTCGGGATTCACCGACCGATAGAATTTATATACATTGAGAATAATGGCCAATGCCACGGCTACCGCCGCCGCCGCCAATACAATCGCAAACAGTGCGAATACCTGTCCGCCGTACATCGTTTTGTCGTACCGGCCGAAAGCTACCAGATTCAGAATCGCCGCATTGATCATCAGTTCAATGCCTACCAGCACCAAAATGGCATTGCGCCGCGCCAGCACGGCATATAAGCCGATGGCAAATAAGCAGGCTCCTACCACGAGAAAATGCGTAAGCGGGATCATGACGTTGCCTCCTTTCGCGTAAGATGGGCCGCGCCGATCAACGCCATCATCAGCAATACAGAGACAATTTCGAACGGCAGCAGGTACCGGGTCATGATCTGAACGCCGATGTGCTGGATGGTTTGATCCGTGGGAGTAAGTACCGTGCCCGCTTCGCGGGAGGCCGCGATCCACCCGGGTTCATCCGCGCCCAATTGCAGGGACGTATAGACCAGTATGGCGAGGAATGAAACCGCAATGACGAGTGACTGCCAGGTGGGCAGGGCAAAGAAATGGGAAGTTCCGATTTGCAGGTCATTCAGCAATTCCTTGTTGGAAAGCATGAAAGCAAAAAGCATCAGAATCAATACGCCACCCACGTAAACGAGGATTTGCGTAATCGCCACAAAATCAGCCAGCGCAAATACGTATAAACCGGCAACGGAAAAAAGAACGATGAAAAATAGAAAGAGGGAACGGGCAATGTTCCGCATGCTAACCAGCAGCAGTGCCGATCCGATCGCCAGGGTTGCAAAAACATAAAACACAAGCGCCGTGATGTTCATTATTTCCGTTTGGCCGCCTCCTTTTCAGCTTGGAATTTGGTCCACTCCCGTTTTTTCTCTTCGACTTCGGCAGGCGTCATTTCTGCAAAAGAATAGGTCAGTTCAGCCAAGTTGGTCATGCTGCGATCGTATTGGTCGGTCATGGTAATGCATTCCGTGGGGCAAACCACGGTACATAAACCGCAGTACATACACTTGGCCATGTCAATGTCAAACTGGGCAGCATATAGGCGTTTTACGCTTCCATCGGATGTTTTTCCGATTACATCGGTAGCTTTCACGGATTCAATGGTGATGCAATCCACGGGACATGCCTTGGCACAGAGATCGCAGACAATGCAATCGTCTATTTCGACATCCAGTTGATACCGGGCAACTTCCGGAATCGGCATTTTCTCCCGTGGGAATTGAACCGTTGTAACACCTGCCTGTTTATCGAAATAATCCGCTTTGCGCACATCTAGCACTTCACGTGACCGGCGTGCACCAAAAAGGTGAGCGAGCGTAATCGCCAATCCTTTCGCTGCGGTAATGAATGCTTGTAACGCTATTTTGAACATTTTTTCTTAATTTCAACTTTCACCCCATCACCCATACCCGCCAAACTCCTGAAATGGCCATGCATAGAAAAGCCAGCGGCGTAAGCACTTTCCAACACAGTGCCATCAGCTGGTCTGCCCGAAGCCGTGGCAGTGTCCACCGGATCCACATCTGTACGCCCACAATCAGCAATGTCTTGGAGAGTGTCCAGAAAATCCCCCAGATCCATCCGGTAGTCCAATCTGCCAACCGGACGCTCCCCATATTCGGCAACGGTGTATTCCAACCGCCGAGGAATACGACTACGCCAATCATGGCTACCAAAAACATCATGGCGTATTCTGCAAGGAAAACAAAGGCAAACCGAAGGCCTCCATATTCGGTGTGGAAACCGCCCACCAGCTCAGATTCAGCTTCCGGGATGTCGAACGGAGCCCGGTTACACTCCGCAAGCGATGCGATGAAGAAAATCAGGTAAGCCACCCACAGATGTGGTGCCTGAAATACGTTCCATGCCAGCAGACCTCCGATGTTGGATACGTCCCACAGTCCGAGGAAAAGCAAGGTGTTTTGCGACGCGATACCCTGATTGATGACGATTTCCTGCATATGAAGTGTCTGGGTAATCATCACTGCCGAGATGAGTGCCAAGCCGGAAGGGATTTCGTACGATACAATCTGTGCGACGGCGCGCATCGAACCCAATAAGGAAAACTTATTATTAGAACCCCAGCCGGCCATTAATAAGCCAATGGCGTCTACCGAGATAATTGCAATGACATAGAAGAGCCCTAAATTGAGCGCCGAGGGCGCGAGTCCCGGCGCCCATGGCATCACCGCAAATCCTAGGAATACGGCCACAAATATGATGACAGGAGCTGCCACGAACAAAATTTTGTCGGCCGCAGCAGGCGTAATGAACTCTTTTTGAATTAGTTTGAGGATATCGGCCAAGGTTTGCAGCGTGCCGTGTTTGCCAGTTTCCATTGGGCCGAGCCGATCTTGAACAAATCCAGCTATTTTCCGTTCACTGTATACGGCAAACAATGTAAAACCCGCAATGAACCCAAACAGGGCAATACCAACGACAATATATGTGATATAAAAGACCAATTCGTCCTATATGTTAAATGTCGTGCAAACATAAGTATTTGACGCCATAATATATAGTAAGTTAGTAGATTATTCGCGATGCTTTGTTTTATAGGTGCTCATGAATGCTTTAAGGAAAATCTATAGGCTTACGAGGCTTTGATTATCGTTGATCAAACGGTATATAGTCCCGATGGGTGTTACCGGTATAAATCTGCCGCGGCCGGCCGATGGGCTCCTTGTTGGCTTTCATTTCTTTCCATTGCGCAATCCAACCGGGCAGCCTGCCAAGGGCAAAAAGTACGGTAAACATATCGGTGGGGAATCCCAACGCACGGTAAATGATGCCGGAATAAAAATCGACATTGGGATAGAGCTTGCGATCTACGAAATACTGATCTTTCAGCGCTGCTTCTTCCAGTTCTTTAGCTATCTCCAATACCGGATCGTTGATGCCCAGCTTTTCCAGCACGTCGTCACATGCCTTTTTGATGATTTTGGCGCGTGGATCAAAATTCTTGTATACACGGTGGCCGAATCCCATCAAACGGAACGGGTCGTTTTTATCTTTGGCTTTGGCCAGCCATTTAGCACTGTCACCACCGTCTTTTTTAATGTTTTCGAGCATTTCAATGACCGCTTGGTTGGCGCCGCCGTGTAGCGGCCCCCAAAGGGCCGATATGCCTGCGGAGATGGACGCATATAAGTTGGCGTTGGAAGACCCCACGATACGCACCGTAGAGGTAGAACAATTCTGCTCGTGATCCGCATGCAGGATCAGTAGTTTATGCATCGCGCTTACTACCGATTTATCGATGGTGATATCTTCGGTAATCTGCCCGAACGTCATGTTCATAAAATTATGCACGTAATTAAGCTCATTACGCGGATAGATGACCGGATGTCCCAATGATTTCTTATAAATCCATGAAACGATGGTAGGCATCTTAGCGAGTAGTTTCATGATGGTGAGGTTTTCATCTTCCTCACTGGGGTTGGGGTCGAGTGATTCCGGATAGAATGCAGACAGTGCCCCCACCAGGCAGGATAACTGGCCCATCGGGTGTGACTTTGACGGAAAACCGTCAAAAAATTTTTTCATGTCTTCGTGAATCAGCGTGTGTCTGCTGATTTTATTGCGGAAATCTGCCAGTGTATCGGCCGAAGGCAATTCACCGTAAATGAGTAAATAGGCCACTTCCAAAAATGTCGATTTTTCAGCCAGTTGTTCAATGGGATACCCACGGTAACGTAAAATGCCCTTCTCACCATCCAAAAAAGTGATTTCGCTTTTCGTTGCACCCGTGTTCTTATAGCCCGGGTCTAGCGTCACCGCGCCCGATAAGTCCCTTAATTTTGAAATATCAATGCCCTGTTCGTTTTCAGTTCCTGTAATGATGGGTAGATTGTAAGAGTTGCCGTTTAGTGATATAGAAGCTGTTTCTGACATAATTTTTTTGGATGAATTGCAAACATAGATAAATTAGCGTTTATATGCAACTTATTACCTTGCTTATGCATGTTAATTTATTCGCATTTCGTCGTTTATCGGCACTGATAAAGGCTCCGCAATTACCGTTCTTTCCGCCGCCTATTTTAGACGCTTTTGAAAGCGGAAACGTACGGTAATTGGGAAAACATTAAAGCGATTGAACCGATTTTGATACCTAACTTTATGTAACGTTGACATTGTAGCCGCTTTGGATATCCACAACCCTCGCATTTTAATCACGGAAATTTTTAAATAAATTGCTTGTTTACGAATCTTTCGTATATTTACGACGAAAACGTAACTGAGATGGAAAAATTAACGCAGCAGGAAGAGGAAGCAATGCAACTAATATGGCGCAACCGCGGTGGGTTTATCAAAGAATTGCTGGATACCATGTCTGGGGAAAAAGTGCCCTATACGACACTCGCCTCAACGATCAAGAACCTGCAACGTAAGGGCTACGTAAAGGCGGTGAAGTATGCCAACGCGTATCGGTATGAAGCAGTTATTGATGAAGCGGAATATAAGAAATTGTTTATGAGCGGATTTGTAAGTGATTATTTCCGTAATTCCTATAAAGAATTGGTGAGTTTTTTTGCCAAAGAGGAAAAGATCAGCGCGGATGAGTTGGATGAGATTGTCCGGATGATTAAAGAGAACAAAAGCAACTAGCCATGCCGGAAGTGATGATATACTTATTGAAGGTCAACCTTTCGGTTATCCTGTTCTATCTCGGATACCGATTGCTGTTGCGTAGATTGACTTTCTATACCCTCAACCGATTTTACCTTCTGTTTTCTCTGATTTTTTCCTTCACTTATCCGTTGGTGGATCTAACAAGCTGGCTGGAGACATCCGAGCATGTAATACCCACTGAAATGGTTTATGTGATTCCAGACTGGCAGCAGGTTCCGACCGAGACATTTGATTGGTGGATGTGGCTACTGGGCTTGATTGGGATGGGAACCTTGTGGTGTGCCGTGCGGTTGACAGTCCGTCTGCTGAGTCTGTGGCGTATTCATCGGCAATCACAACCCTCAATATGGCAATGGTTCAGGTATCGTCAGGTTTTCGGAGATATCTTGCCGTTTTCCTTTTGGCAGCATATCTATGTGAATATACACAATTACGAGCAGCGGGATCTGGCGGAGATTTTCAAACATGAACAAGTTCATGTGGATGGATTGCACACGTTCGATGTATTGCTGGCTGAATTAGGTAGTGTGTTTTCCTGGTTTAACCCAGGGATATGGTTGATGCGTACCGCCGTTCGTGAAAACCTGGAGTTTATTACCGATAGGAAGGTGCTATTAAGTGGGATAGACAAGAAAGCCTACCAGTACAGTTTATTGTCCATAGGGAAACAATCGAGCCGGTATTCAGATGTTGGCAACGGCTTTAATTTCAAAAGTTTAAAACGACGGATTATGATGATGAACAAACGAAATTCATCCCGGTTGCAGCTGGGGAAATATGTATTGGTGGTTCCGGTAATTGCTGCGTTTGTGTTGGTGTTTACGGTGTCGCGTGCTTATGAATATCAAGCGGAGGAGCCAGTGATCGTTGAGGATTCCATTGGAAATAAGCCGCCGTGGTGGAGCGATTTGCCGTCCGAACGCTTGGGACGAGGGATTGTTAAGGTGAGCGTTGATACAGCTCAGGCACAACCCTTGATTTTGGTAGACGGAGAGGCCTTTGAAGGTGATCTCAAGAATCTGAGTGCCGAAACGATCGAAAGCATTGATGTGCTGAAAGAAAAATCTGCTATTGAACGATACGGGAGCCGGGGAAAGAATGGTGTGATTCTCATTACATCAAAAAAAGGCAGAAGAAATGAAGAAAAGCCGCACCTTACGACCAAGGACACCACGATAAGAATTACGGGATACAAAACGACAGAACACCCCGTGACGATTCGAAAGGATAATTGGCAAGACAGATCCCAGGCTACGCCGAATACCGTATCGACCTGGGGAGAAGGAAATTTCGGTGATGCGCTGATCGTTATCGATGGGGAAGCGCAGGATGCCACAGCACTTCGCTCGTTATCGCCGAGTCGGATTGATGCCGTACACGTGTGGAAAGGGAAAAGCGGGGAAGAGAGGTACGGAGAAAAAGGCGCAAACGGAGTTATCGAAATTACGACCAAAAGCCACAACGATAAAGGGAAATAACGCCCTGTTCCGTCTTACTTGTTAAATAGGTTCATGGTCCTTTCTATACCGATATGAACGAAGCTGTTGACAAGTTCTACGGAGCGGTTGATAAGTTGAGGTAACTCGATGAGTTCATCGTCATCGAATCCACTCAATACGTAATCCACTTGCCTGCCTTTGGGAAAATTATCACCCACCCCAAAGCGTAACCGCGGATAACCTTGCCCTCCGCATAACGCTTCAATGCTCTTCAGTCCGTTGTGACCGGCACTGCTGCCTTTTGCACGCAACCGTAGTTTTCCGAAGGGCAGCGCGATTTCATCAACGATTACCAAGATATCTTCCACAGGTATTTTTAGTTCATGCATCCAATAATTTACAGCTTTGCCACTTAGGTTCATGTAGGTGGTAGGCTTGATCAAATACACCTGGTTGCCCCGGTATCGGTACTCGGTGTAATAGGCATACCGCAGGGTGGAAAAAGTCACGCCCGCCTGTTTTGCCAGTTCATCAGCTACCATAAAGCCGATGTTATGCCGGGTGTCCGCATATTCCGCTCCGATATTACCAAGACCTACAACTAGCTGTTTTTTTGCCATTTGGTGCAAACTTATTCATTGAATGGGTATAAACCAAAAAGCACCAACCGATAGGCTGATGCTTTTTCGTACATGCACACGATGGTGCCCGTCAAGTTATTTTTTCTTGTCGGCCTTTGCGGCTTCTTGCTCAGCCTGGCGCAAGGCACGCGACATGATTACCGATACGATGGTGTCGTCCGCATTATTGAGCACTTTCGCATTTTCCAATTGAATGCTGCCCACCTGTACCGACTTACCCACTTCAAGGCTTTCAAGGCCCACTTCGATGTATTGTGGCAAATCTTTGGGAAGTGCCTTTACCCGGAGGGAGCGCAGTTTCTGGATCAACTTACCACCCACTTTCACACCAGGTGATGTTCCGGTTAGTTTGATGGGGACATTCAATGAGACTTCCTTTTTATCATTCAATTCCAGGAAGTCCACGTGGCGCACCTGATCGGTAAGTGGATGGAATTGAGCATCCTGGAGGATCGCTTGGTAAGTTGTGCCGTCGATATCCAAGTCGATGAAATGAACATCCGGCGTATAGATAGCCGGCTTCAAATCAGTTGCGGATACGGCAAAGTGGTATTGTTTTTTACCACCATAGAGCACTGCGGGTACTTTACCCTCATAGCGCAGCTCCTTCGCATCTCGTTTCCCTACGTTCTTTCTCAAAGAACCGCTAATAGCAATTGATTTCATTGTGATCGTTATTAATTTTTTTTTTAAGGCCGCAAAAATAGGTTAAATAAACGTAATTTCCTAATCCACTTTGAAAAGGTTGCTGATGGACCCGTGTTCATTGACATTCTTGATGGCATTTGCAAACAGATCGGCCGTTGAAAGCACCTTGATTTTCTCGCTTTGCCGTTGCAGTGGGATGGTATCTGTAACAATAAGTTCGGTCAGCGCCGAGTTTTCAATGGTTTCATAGGCCTTGCCGGATAGCACGGGGTGGGTACATACCGCACGCACGCTGGTAGCCCCATTTTCCATGATGAGCGAAGCGGCTTTTGATAATGTGCCCGCGGTATCACAGATATCATCAATCAGTACGATGTCCTGCCCTTCGACATCGCCGATGATCGACATGGATTCAATTTCATTGGCGCGTTTACGCTGTTTGTCGCAGATGACCACTTCGGCATTGAAATATTTTGCGAAGGTACGTGCCCGGTACGAACCGCCCATATCTGGCGAAGCGATGGTGAGGTTGGGCAAGTTGAGCGATTTGATGTGCGGCACGAAAATCACTGACGCATCTAAGTGGTCGACCGGAATATCGAAGAATCCTTGGATCTGTGCAGCATGGAGGTCCATCGTCATGATGCGGTGAGCACCCGATGCCATAATCAGGTTGGCAATCATTTTGGCAGCGATAGCTACCCTCGGTTTGTCTTTCCGGTCCTGCCGGGCAAATCCGAAGTAGGGGACAACGACTGTGATGTAGTGTGCCGAGGCACGTTTGGCTGCGTCGGTCATCAGCAGCAGCTCAAACAGGTTGTCCATCGGTTGGTTGGTGGATTGAATCAGGAATACGTCGCATCCACGGACGGACTCGTTGTAAAATGGCTGAATCTCGCCATCGCTGAAACGCGATACGGTCATTTCGCCTAGGGCTTTGCCATAAGATTGTGCGATCTTTTGGGATAATTCGGTGGAACCGGAGCCAGAAAACAGCTTTACCGGATTGAATTGCAATGGCATTGTTTCGTTGTTGTTTTGTGGGTTTGCAATGGATTGGGATCTTGTGCTATTTCAACGCTAAATATACGTTAAAAAATTACGGATTGCCAAAAGACAATCCGTAATTTTTGTTGCCCGACCAGGATTCGAACCTAGACAAACAGAACCAAAATCTGTCGTACTACCATTATACTATCGGGCAATCTGAACTTACATTTTTGCCACCCTTCCGAATGGGACTGCAAATATAGGGGGATATAATAATTAATGCAAAAATATTTTATTTTTTGCTGGATGGGTCGATCTTACCGGAGGAATACTTATTTTCGGGGCGTAATTTTACGATAGACCATACGTGTGATACTTTATGAATTACAATAAAATCAATAATAGTATAGGCTGGTTGTGTGGATTGGTAGCCACCGCTGTGTATGTATCGACGGCCGAGCGAACGACAAGTTTTTGGGATTGCGGTGAATTTATTGCGTCCGCATTCAAGATGCAGATTGTGCACCAACCGGGGGCACCCTTGTTTTTGATGCTGCAGAATGTGTTTTCCAATCTCGCGTTCGGCAATCCCCAGCTAATTGCTTTTTGGATGAATATCGGATCGGCGTTATCCAGTGGTTTAACCATTGTGTTCCTGTTTTGGAGCATTACGGCCCTGGCACGGAAAGTGCTTTGGAAACCGGGCACAGAGCTTACACAGTCGGCATTGATTCAAATCATTGGAGCAGGTGCAGTGGGCGCCTTGGCTTATACGTTTTCCGACACGTTTTGGTTTTCGGCGGTTGAGTCTGAAGTATACGCCATGTCGTCACTTTGTACGGCGGTTGTATTCTGGGCAATTCTGAAATGGGAGGCTCATGCGGATGAACCTGGAGCCGACAAATGGTTGCTTTTTATCGCTTACATCATGGGATTATCCATCGGTGTACACTTATTGAACTTGTTGGCCATACCTGCTATTGCCTTACTCATCTATTTTCGGCGTACTCAAAAGGCTACAAGCAGCGGTGCCATCAAGGCGCTGCTCCTGGGTTTTGTGGTAGTGGCGGTGGTGCTTTGGGGGATTATCCAATACCTTATTAAATTTGCAGCCTATTTTGATTTGTTCTTTGTGAATACACTGGGCATGGGATTTGGTTCCGGCGTTTTTGTATTTGCGCTGCTATTGGTAGGCGGCATAGCCTATGGAATTTGGTACTCGATTCAAAAGGCGAAACCGTTACTTAATATCATCCTGTTGTCGTTTGCATTCATTGTGTTCGGATACAGCTCGTTTTCAATGATCTTGATCCGCGCAAAGGCGGATCCGACGCTGAATAACAGCGATCCTGACAATGCATTTGCATTCCTGAGTTACCTGAACCGCGAACAGTATGGAGACAACCCGCTTTTTAAGGGGCCTTACTTTGATTCCCGACCCATTGACGTAAAATATGGAAGCAATATTTATCGGAAAGGAACTGAAAAGTATGAGATTGCTGGTCGTAACTTCGACTATGAATACGACCGGGAAACGGTGTTTCCACGTATCTATAGTACCCGGGAGGCCTCGCACCAGCAATATTATCGCAGCTACCTGAACCTCGGCGAAAACGAACAGCCTACGTTTGGCGATAATCTTCGCTTTTTCTTTAGCTACCAAGTAGGGCATATGTATGGAAGGTATTTCCTTTGGAATTTTGTGGGTAGGCAAAACGATCAACAGGGGCACGGTGATCTCACTACAGGCAATTGGATCAGTGGCATCAAGTTCATCGACCAATGGCACGTGGGTGGGCAGGACGCGTTGCCGGAATCCCAGTTGACAGACCCTTCGTATAATCGGTTCTATTTTCTGCCCTTGATTTTAGGGCTGATCGGCGCGTTTTGGCACTTCAAACGCCGGCAGCGGGATGCAGGTGTAGTGGGACTGCTATTTTTCATGACCGGATTGGCGATCGTGCTTTACCTCAATCAGACACCTTTGCAGCCGCGTGAACGGGATTATGCCTATGCGGGTTCTTTTTATGCATTCGCAATCTGGATCGGTCTCGGTGTGGTGGGCATCACCGACTGGCTGCGGAAGAAAGTCAATGCGCGGACCGCAGGATGGATAGCTACGGTCATCGGACTGCTGGCGGGACCCGTCATACTGGCCAAGGATGGATGGAACGACCACGACCGTTCTGAAAAATCCCTCGCCCGGGACATTGCCCGGGATTACCTGGAGTCTTGCGCACCGAATGCGATCCTGTTTACTTATGGGGATAACGACACGTACCCGCTGTGGTATGTACAGGAGGTCGAAAATATACGGCCGGATATCCGGATTGTAAACCTGAGTCTGCTGAGTGCCGATTGGTATGTGCGGCAGATGAAAGACAAAGTGAACGAAGCCGAACCGCTGCCCATTACAATCCCGGATGAAAAATATGTTAAAGGTGTGCGCGATGTGATTTATTACCAGGATGCGAAAATTCCGGGATCGGTAGAGTTGAAAGATATTGTTGCCTTGATGTTATCCGACAACCCCAATGACAAACGACAGGTACAGAGTGAGCAGCCTGAAAACTTTCTGCCCACGAAAAATTTACGGCTCACTATCAACAGGGAAGATGTTATCAAAAATAAGGTGGTTCCCCAGGCATGGCAAGACAGTATTGCCAGCGTCATGCAGTGGACTTATAATCGTAATTATGTATCGCGTGCGGAGCTGGCCATCATGGACATCCTTGTGAACAACAATTGGGAGCGACCGATTTACTTTGCTACGACCGTGCCGAGCGATAATTTTATGGGATTGGATAAGTACCTGGTTTCGGAGGGGTTTGCGCTACGCCTTATGCCAATAAATGTAACGCAAAACACTTCGCAGGGATTGGTGAACGCGGACGCTATTTACGACCATGCCCTTAATAAATACACCTGGGGCAACATCCGGAATTCGGCTTATCTTGACCCCGAGTCTTACCGGATGGTGAGTCTGATCTTGAACAATATCTATTCCGCACCCGCCGAAGCCTTAATTGCTGAAGGCAAGACGGAAGAGGCGAAGAAGCTACTGAATAATGCATTGGAGTCTATGCCGGAGCGTATTTATCGGATTATGGATGCATATGGTTATTCGTTTCTTACCGAAAATTTGTATGCTGTGGGCGAGACGGATAAAGCCAATGCGCTCGTTGAACGTAACGTAAAATATTTGGAGGAACAGCTCCGATATTTTGCAGCCATAACCGAAACAAAGCCCAACTTGGAGATGCAGAACATTCAATACAGCATGTTTACGTTGAATCGGTTTTCAGACGCTGCAAAAGCGCATGGGCAGCAGGAATTGGCATCACGCATCGAAAAGATTTTTAGCCAATATGAGACCAAGTTCTTCGGCGGGATGCCTGCGAATTGATCGGGAAGAAATCCCGGCAGCACGTTAAAAAGTGTTAAATCCGGGTTCAGTGGATATGTCTAATCGGTTTATCGCTTATTTTTAGGCGATTATAACGAATGGCTCACTAACCCGGAACTATGAACTACTCAAAAATAGACAACCTTGTAGGGTGGCTGTGTGCGTTGGTTGCTACCACGACGTATGTATTGACAATGGAGCCGACCACCAGCTGGTGGGACTCCGGTGAATTTATAGCTGCTGCACACCGTATGCAGATCGTGCACCAACCGGGAGCACCGTTGTTTCTTTTGCTACAAAATGTGTTTTCGAACCTCGCTTTCGGTGACACACAGCAGATCGCTTATTGGATGAACTTCGGGTCGGCAGTCGCCAGCGGATTAACTATTCTCTTTTTATTTTGGACCATTACGGCGCTGGTGCGCAAGATTCTGGTAAAAAAGGGTGAAGCACCCGTATGCATGGAAGTATTGCAAATTATAGGTGCGGGTGCTGTCGGCGCCATGGCCTATGCGTTTTCAGATACCTTTTGGTTTTCAGCCGTTGAATCGGAAGTGTATGCCATGTCTTCCCTATGTACAGCGGTGGTGTTTTGGGCCATCCTCAAATGGGAGGCCCGGGCAAATGATCCCAGCGGCGACCGATGGCTGGTATTCATTGCATATATCATGGGGCTTTCCATTGGTGTACACCTGCTCAACTTGTTGACGATACCGGCACTCGCCCTGGTGATATACTTTCGCCGGACGCATAAAGCAACGGTTGGCGGCGTGACCAAAGCATTGTTGATTGGGTGTACGGTGCTCGCCGTAATCCTTTGGGGTATTATCCAGTACCTCGTTAAATTAGCGGCTTATAGCGATTTGTTTTTTGTAAATACGTTGGGAATGGGTTTTGGAACCGGGATGGTGTTTTTTGCTGCCTGTTTTGTGGGCAGCATTATTTACGGGGTATGGTACTCCATCCGCCGCGCGAAGCCGGTGCTTAACCTCGTGCTGCTATGCCTCGGTTCTGTTATCTTCGGATATGGATCTTTCGCCATGGTGCTGATCCGGGCAAAGGCGAACCCATCGCTGAACAATAGCCAACCCGATGACGCATTTTCCTTCCTCTGGTATCTCAACCGTGGCCAGTTTGGCAGTGAGCCCCTGCTGAATGGACCCTATTTCGATTCCCAATTGACCGATATACATCAAGGAGATAAGGAATACCGGAAAGGTGAGGATCGGTATGAACTAGCGGGTAGCGGTGATCAGCCGGTATATGATCGGACAACCCTTTTTCCGCGTATTTACAGCAGCCGGGATAATCATGCATGGGGGTATCGCGCCTGGCTGGGTTTAGGGGACAATGAACGTCCTGAATTTACGGATAATCTGAAATTCCTTATGAACTACCAGCTGAATCACATGTATTGGCGGTATTTCATGTGGAATTTTGCCGGTAGGCAGAACGATGTGGAAGCACGTTTTGACAGTCGCACGGAAGGCAACTGGATCAGTGGCATCGAGTCCGTCGACCAATGGAGGCTCGGCGGGGAAAACGCATTGCCTGAGTCCCTGCGGGAAGACCCTTCGCGAAACACCTATTATTTTCTTCCACTCATTTTGGGTCTTATCGGCCTTTCATGGCAGGCACGCCGGAGTGGCAAAGATGCGGTAGTTATCGGGTTGTTATTTTTCTTTACAGGGCTGGCTATTGTTTTTTACCTCAATCAGCCCCCGTTGCAGCCCCGCGAACGGGACTATGCCTATGCAGGTTCGTTTTATGCATTTGCCATCTGGATCGGTATGGGCGTGGTCGGACTTTCGGAGGTATTGCGTAAACGACTTCGTTTACGTGTTGCCATTCCTGTGGCGATTGTGCTCGGCTTTATGATGGTCCCAGCATTGCTTGGTACCCAGAATTGGGATGACCACGACCGATCGGATCGCTACATGGCCCGAGACATGGCCCGCAATTACCTGGAATCTTGCGCCCCCAATGCGATACTTTTTACCTATATTGATAACGATACGTTTCCACTTTGGTACTTGCAGGAAGTGGAGGGTGTACGGAGAGACGTGCGGGTAGTCAATCTGAGTTTATTGGGGATGGATTGGGCGGTGCGGCAGCTGAAATTGCCGATCAACGACGCTCCGGCATTGCCCATCACGATGAAAGATCACCAGTTCGCCAGAGGTACGCGTGATTACCTGTATTACCACGACTACAGCATTCAAGACTCGGTCGATTTGGAAAAAATTCTGGCGCTCCTTCTCTCGGATAATCCGGCCGATCAACTGGAATATGCAGACGGCTCCCGCCGGAATTTTCTGCCCACCAAACACTTCAAACTGAAGGTCGACAAGCAACAGGTAGTCGAAAATAACGTAGTTCCAGAAAAGTGGCAGGAAGATATTCTTGATACAATGGAGTGGACTTACAATCAAAATGGTGTTACACGAGCCGAGCTGACCCTGATGGACGTACTAGTTCACAATCAATGGAAACGCCCAATCTATTTTGCTTTCACGGTCCCGGAAAGCCAACGGCTTGGACTCGATAACTACCTTGTATCCGAAGGGTTTGCATGGCGATTGATGCCGGTCAACGCCCAGCGTGATCCGGAAGTGCGGGAACGCTTGGTTAATACCGATGCTGCGTACGAAAGTATCATGCACCGATTTGCGTGGGGAGACATGAACCAATCGACTTATCTTGATCCGACGTCCCGCACGATGGTTGGCGAAACGATCAAGATTTTTTCGGACACCGCCGAGATGCTGATTGCCGAAGGCAATATCGATGCCGCGAAAAATATCGTCAATCGGGCAACGGAGGTTCTGCCTGCAAAAATCTACCAACCGGATATTGCCGCTCGTTACCCGGTATTGGCCGATCAGCTTTATGCCTTAGGCGAAACTGCAAAGGCGAATACGTTGGTCGAACGGAACCTCAAATTTTTGGAAGAGCAAATGGCTTACTATGCGGCCATTGGCGAAACCAAGTCCTTAACGCAGACGGAGGCGGTGGGGATCCACAACAGTTTGTTTGCCTTACAACAGTTTTCCGCGGCTGCCGAGGCGCATGGTCAGGCAGTGCAATACAAACAGTTGCAGACGGTGTTTGACAAGTACCGGAAACTTTTTTTTGAAGGATGACAGCGAAAGGCCTCCTGACATTCCTCGTGGTTATCCTATTGGTTGGGCGTGTTCAAGCACAGCATCCTAGGTTGCGTGTCCTTCAGGGGGGTAAATCCACCAGTATCCGTGGCCTATCGGTACCGGATGATTCCGTAGCCTGGGTGAGCGGGAGCAATGGATGGGTGGGGCGTACGACCGACGGGGGAAAGACATGGGACTGGCAACAGGTGGTGGGCCACGAAACGAAAGACTTTCGGGACATCGAAGCCTTTTCAAGGGATACAGCATTATTAATGAATGCCGGTTCGCCGTTGGTGATCCTCCGTACGACAGATGGCGGCCGATCTTGGCACCTGGCCCATCGCGATGAACGTCCCGCTATTTTCGTTGACGGAATGGACTTTTGGGATGACCGACGGGGATTGGCGTACGGCGATCCGATTGACGGGCTGCTGCAATTGCTGGCAACGGAGGACGGTGGTCGGACCTGGCACGACATTAGCCAGCAGGCCGGAATTCGGCTGGCTGAGGGTGAAGCGGGATTTGCAGCCAGCGGTACAGGTATTCGTACGTTGCCTGGTGGATATGCCTTTATCGCGACCGGTGGCCTCCAATCCCGCCTTTTGCATACGACAGATTACGGCCATACATGGATTGCAGAAGATTGCCCCATTATCCAGGGTAAGGCTTCTATGGGGATTTTCTCCATTGCTTTTCAAGATGAGCGCCATGGTATAGCCGTGGGAGGTGACTACCAGCAGGATAGGCACGCGGAGGATGTGGTCTTTGTTACGACGGACAGTGGTGCTTCGTGGCGGCGGCCAATAAAGGCAACCGGCGGATACCGGTCGGCCGTAGAATATGTCGGGGATCGGCAACTGGTCGCCGCTGGTACTTCTGGCGTGGATTACTCTTCCGACGGAGGCATGACTTGGGAAGCCATTTCCCGTGACGGCTACCATGTGGTCCGACGCGCAAAAAAAGGCCACTGGATCTTGTTGGCTGGTGCCGATGGACGGATTGCCACACTTCAACCTTGATCCGTTACCTCAGCCGAACGCTTATCGCAGATAGTTCTTAAAAAAATGCAAAACTAATTTGTGTTTACGAAAACATTCGTATATTTGACTACGAAATAAATCGTATATTGTATGGCGGACAAAAAATCACTCAAGCTTACGGATAGTGAACTGGAAATTTTACGGGTGCTTTGGCAGCAGGGAGTCAGTACCGTGCGGCAGGTGCATGACGAGTTGGCGAAGACGAAGGATGTGGGATATACCACAACCCTGAAGCTGATGCAGATCATGCATGAAAAAGGGTTGGTAAGCCGGGATACTTCAAATAAGACACATGTATACCGTCCGGAAGTGGACCAACAGCAGACCCGACAGCATATGGTCAATAAACTGATTGATCATATGTTTGCGGGATCGGCATCGCGCTTGGTTATGCAGGCATTGGGCAACCACCCAACCAGTAAGGACGAGATCGACGCCATTAAACGTTATCTGGATGGATTGGAAAATAAAAAATAGCCGATCATGACCTTTTCTTTAGACAATCTGGTTGAGGCTATGGGATGGAGTATCATCCACTCACTGTGGATCGGTGCGCTTGCTTATGGCCTGTTGTTACTGTTATTTGCCGCATTTCCGGAAACCCGTGCACGGACCCGGCATGCGATGGCTTTTTCATCACTTATCTTGTTGTTCGCTGGGTTTTTGGCCGTTTTTCTGGACAAGCTGGATATTTCATTTGGTAGCGCGGGTATGCATGGAACTTCCGTGGATTTTCCGTTGACCATGCTGGTTTTTTTAGAAGCAAAACCACCTGCCGTGCCTTTTTTCAATTACTTGGTGGGAGGGTACTTTGCGGGTTTCTGTTTGCAAACCCTGTTATTGGCGTTGGGATATGTCCGCGTGTACCGGCTGCGCAGCTCGGGTCTACTGCCCGTACCGAAGGAATGGGAGGAGGTTTTTGCACAGACGTTGTTGCGCATGGATATGAACCGACGGGTTGGGTTTTGGCTCTCCGGAAAAATAAAAACACCGCTGGTTGTCGGCTACCTAAAACCGGTGGTGCTCTTTCCATTGGCCGCAGCGAATCAATTGGATTTAGATCAGGTGGAGGCCATATTGATTCACGAACTATCGCACGTAAGGAGAAACGATTACCTGCTCAATTTATTCAAGACGGTGATCGAAGCGGTACTATTTTTCAACCCATTTGTGTGGTTGTTGGGCCGGATAGTCAATGAAGAGCGGGAGAACGCTTGCGACGACGATGTGCTGGAGCAAATCGGCAAGCCGATTTTCTATGCGCAGACCTTGCTTCGGGTGGCAGCGCTGGCCAATGGGGCAGATCACAAACTGGCAATGACTGCTGTCTGCAAAAAACCATCTCAATTGTTTCAACGAATCAAACGTATTACCGCTATGAAGACTAATTATCGGAATGTGCGCCAACAAATATGGGTGCTGGCATTTGCCCTGTTGGCATCGGCCTCGCTGGCATGGATCGGGCCGAAGGAAAAGGTCAACACATCAATTAGCAGGAACCCGGATGCCAACGGGCTGGCCGAGCATGACAATCAGCAGGCAGTGCTGGATACCACCCGGACAATAGGATTTGACAAAGCCCAGGTAGACACCTCCCGGAACGACGTGAAACCGGTAGTCAAAGACCAAATGGACTACGTTGAGTTCAGGGCGGTTCCTTTCGAAATTGCGATGGATACTACCGTATTCAAAGCGCGGCCGAAGATGGTTTATATAAACGGAGACACCATTCAGTTAACCTCCGACACCATTATGGTGCAGCTCAACCGAAGCAAACCGTTTCCCGAAGATTTGGCATTTTTCTATCCATTCAATGCGGATAGTCCGCAGGTTTTGCAGCGGAAGGCGTTTAAGTTGGATTCCCTAAACAAAACCGTCCAGGAGGCATTGGCCAAGAGCATGAAGGCAATCAATATGGATTCGCTGAACCGCATGATAGCAAAACGCGTCGCATGGAACGATTCGATCACTGTACGGATCGACTCGATTTTCAAAAGCAAGGAATTCGTTTTCTTACCGAATCTATCTTTTAACATCGATAGTCTGGTGGCCTTCACACCACATGTAAAAGAATGGGAACTTTATCAATCGCCTGAATACAAAGCGTTGCGCGAAGATTTCGAGAAAAAGGTGGAAAAGCTGAGGCGGAAAAGAGAAGGTTCACACTAGTTAATTCGTTAGCTAATCCGAGGCTGCTTCCGCTACCTGGAAGATGAGTGGGTAACAAATCTCGGAACGTAATGTCATCGTCAATCCATTGCCCACGCACTTCGGTGAAGTGTTGTTATTTGAACCCACACCATTCGAGATGGATGTGAGGTTGTTAGACAGGTTGGGATGCGGGAAAAATATCGTTCCGAGTGTCGGCATAAATCAAAAAAATGTAGTAGGTTTGTGGCCATATTCAAGCTTTGTAAAAAGTAAGAAATAGGCTCCACGAAGCCATAAAAGGCAGCTAAATTTCGAATGAAACCTGCGATGTCAGCGCCTAACGAGAAAGGCAATGAAGAAGTAGGTTCCGTGAGGCCTTAAGAACAAGATGCTTTCGAATGAAACAATCTATATTATTAGAAGGTCAAAAGTTCCAGATTACCATCCAACGGCTCTGCCACCAACTGATCGAGAATCATGTTGACTTTTCCGAATCTGTCATCATCGGAATCCAACCACGCGGAATTTATCTCGGAAGACGGATTGTGGAGGAACTGAAGCAAATCCCCGGCTTACCCGAAATAGCGTATGGAGAATTAGACATTACCTTTTTCCGGGATGATTTCAGGAGAAAGGACAGCGGTCCGCTCGTGCCGAGCAGTACGCATATCGATTTTATCGTTGAGGGAAAGAAGGTGATCTTGATGGACGACGTGCTGTGGACAGGCAGGACAATCCGCGCGGCCATGGATGCATTGCAGGCGTTTGGCCGACCGGCCAAGATCGAATTGCTGGTATTGGTAGATCGCCGTTTTTCACGGCAGTTGCCGATTGAACCTGACTATATTGGTATGCAGGTCGATTCGATCGATTCGCAGAAAGTTATCGTCAGTTGGAAAGAGGTGGATACATATGACCGGATTACGCTATTGACAGAAGAAGATCATAAATGACAGCAACGACCAGGCAAATCAGCACCCGTCATCTTTTGGGAATCAAAGACCTCAACGAGGATGATATACAGCTCATTTTTGATACGGCGGATAATTTTAAAGATGTACTCAACCGCCCGATAAAAAAAGTGCCGTCCCTGCGTGACATTACCATAGCGAATGTTTTTTTCGAGAATTCGACGCGCACACGGTTATCGTTTGAGCTGGCAGAGAAACGGCTTTCTGCGGATATCGTCAATTTCGCGGCATCGTCATCGTCGGTGAGCAAGGGTGAGACACTCATCGATACGGTAAATAATATCCTGGCGATGAAGGTGGATATGATCGTGATGCGACATCCTTATCCAGGCGCAGGGGTTTTTTTGAGTAAACACGTGAAGGCACAAATCGTGAACGCAGGTGACGGTGCCCACGAACATCCTACGCAGGCTTTGCTGGATGCCTTTTCGATCCGTGAGCGATATGGAGATGTGTCAGGTAAGAAAATCGCCATCATTGGAGATATCCTGCACTCGCGTGTGGCGCTATCCAATATTCTGTGCCTCCGTAAACTGGGGGCTGAAGTGATGGTTTGCGGACCCACTACGTTGATTCCCAAACACATCGGTTCGCTGGGAGTAAAGGTAGAATATAATCTCATCAACGCGTTGAAATGGTGCGACGTAGCTAATATGTTGCGCATTCAACTGGAACGGCAGGACATCGCCTATTTCCCATCCCTTAGGGAATATTCCATGCTTTATGGGTTGAATAAACGATTGCTCGATTCGCTCGATAAAGAGATTACCATTATGCATCCAGGTCCCATAAACCGCGGGGTGGAAATTACCAGTGATGTGGCCGATAGCCAGCATTCCATTATTCTTGATCAGGTGGAAAATGGGGTAGCTATACGAATGGCCGTGCTGTATCTGCTTGCGGGGATACGGGGGTAAGAATAGGTTATTAACATTTGTGGACAACTTTTGAGGAAAACTTTTGGGTTTCCCACTAAATTAGCGGGTTAAATTGGGTAAGGTGTATTTTATGGCCCCAACTTTGCGTGGAATAGAGGAATAAAAACAGAATTAATTTGACGGCATGTTTAATCGGATTTATCAGTTAGGTATTACATTTAGTTTGATGATATCAGCTGCCATGGCCCAGCAGAGTGCGTGGCAGGAGGTCAATCAGGCATATAAAACGGGGATGGAGTTGTATGAAAAACGGAAGTATGCCGCCGCCGCCAAGTATTTTGATAAAGTAGAGGACATCCGCATAAAATCTACCTTACAACAGGACGAGCATGTGGAATTGTCGCTGCTGAAAGAGAATGCGCGTTTTTACCAGGCCATCTGTGCACTGGAACTGGAAGAGTCCGATGCGGAAAACCAATTCCTTCGTTATATTAAAGATTATCCGGCGAGCGCAAACTCGAAAGCTGCCTATTTTCAAGTCGGGCGTTCCTATTTTGCTAAAAAAGATTACGAACACGCACTCGAGTGGTTCAATAAATTGGATAGTCGTAACTTAGCCGGTCGGGAAAACCGCGAATTCCGATATAAACAGGGGTATTCTTATTTTATGACCGACGATTATGCGTCGGCTAAGCCGCTTTTCGAGCAGTTGAAAGATGAAGGAGGGGTGTACCAAGAGGCGTCGATTTATTATTATGCATATCTATGTTATTTGGATAGGGAATTTAAGACAGCGCTTACCGAATTTGAAAAACTAAAAGGATCCAAAACGTACGAAGCTACCTATCCCTATTATCTCACTGCGTTGTATTACCTGGATAACCGGTATGACGACGTATTAGCGTATGCCTTGCCAATTCTGGAGAATACCAAGCAGGCGCACGAAACGGACATGTTTCGCATTATTGCGGCTACCTATTTTGCAAAAAACGATTTCGAAAAAGCCCAAGCATACTATGATAAGTTTCAGGCAGCGGACCAGGGCAAAACGCAAAACAATCAGGATAGCTATCAGATAGGCTACATTGCCTATAAAAACGGTGATTACGAAACCGCTATCGCTGAATTGCAGAAATTGGAAGAGCCGGATGCTTATTACCAAAGTGCCATGATTGCCTTGGGGGATGCATTTCTGAAATCAGGAGACAAGCAGAGTGCACGTAACGCATTTTTTAAGGCCTCCAAGCTGGACTTCGATCCGGCCCTAAAGGAAGAAGGGCTATTTAATTATGCAAAACTTTCCTCGGAGCTGGAGTTCCACCAAGTGGCCCTGGAGGCAACCAAGGAATACTTGGATACCTATCCGAATAACAAACGGATGGAGGAAGCACAGACACTTTATGCGGAGACGCTGCTGGGAACCAGCAATTATCGCGCTGCGGTCGATATTTTGGAAAAGATTCCGAACCGTGGTCCACAAGCAGATGCAGCGTATCAGAAAGTAACCTACTACCGTGGACTGGAATTTTATAACGAACGGGCCTTCGAGAACTCCATCTCGCTATTCATGCGGTCGGAGAAATACCCCATCGATCCGCGGCTTTCTGCGTTGGCCGCCTATTGGAAGGCGGAGGCTATGTATGAAGTGCGCAAGTATGGGGAGGCTGTACAGAATTTTTCGCGGTTTCTTCGTATGCCAGGCGCCCGGAATACCGACGTGTACAGTTATGCGAATTATGCGCTGGCCTATGCGGCATTCCGCAATGACAGTTACAATACTTCGGCTAATTATTTCGAGCGTTTTCTTTCCACCGGTGGGAACGCTATCGAGCCTAACGTTCGCAATGATGCCATCGCCCGGCTAGGCGATTCGTATTTTTCTATGCGCAACTACAGCCGTGCCATGCAGTATTACGACCGGTTGATCAATAGCAAGGCCTCGAGCCAGGATTATGCCCTTTTTCAGCGGGGGATTATTCAAGGGTTGCAGGGGAATAACGCTGCGAAGTTGGCTACGTTACGATCGGTTGTTGAGCGGTTCCCCAATTCGAACTATGCAGATGATGTAGCCTTTGAAATTCCTTACACCTATTTTACGACGGGAGACTATGAAACGGCGATTGAAGGGCTTCAACGAATGATTGAGCAATATCCACGCAGTAGCTATGCGCCGCGTGCGTTGATGACCATTGGTCTGGTGCAATATAACAAAGACGATACAGAAGGGGCAATGGCGACGTTCCGGCGCGTAGTAGAGGAACATGCGACTACGGATGAAGCGAGGCAGGCGTTGCGTTCCATTGAAAACATCTACCTGGACCGTGGGGATGCATCGGGATATATCAATTATGCTACGAGCACCAACATCGGGGATCTCAGTAAGGCCGAACAGGATAACCTTGCGTTTCAAGCAGCTCAAACACTGTTTGGTAGGGGCGAATACCAAGCGGCGGTAGAGGCCATTAATGCGTATTTTGATAAGTTTCCCAAGCCCATTCAGGAGAAACACGCCCGTTACATCCGGGGTGTGAGTCTTTACAAAACCGGACATCCGAAAGAGGCCCTTCACGATCTTAATATTATTCTTAACGATTGGACCAGCCCCTACACCGAAAATTCGCTGCTTACTGCAGCGGAGCTTTACCTGGGACTGAAACAATATAATGAAGCCATTGTACACCTCAAGAAACTGGAGCTTACTTCAGAGTATAAAGCCAATTATGGTTTTGCGGTAAATAATTTGATGGTCTGCTACTATGAAATAGGCGATATGGAGCAAGTCCAGAAATATGCGAAGCTGATCCAGGAGTATGATCGTTCCTCAGAGGAGGATATCGCAAAAGCACACCTTTATTCGGCGCGTGCAATGCTCAGAAAGGGGGATGTGCCACCGGCTATGAAAGAATTGAACCTGGCAGCACTGAAAAGCCAGACGGTTGTGGGCGCTGAAGCACGCTATCGCGTAGGGCAGCTCCAATATGAAGCTAAGGAATATGACAAAGCTATTGAATCGGCCTTCGACGTCATCAATAACCTGGCATCGTATGACTATTGGGTAGCTAAAAGCTTTATATTACTTGCCGACGCATACGCGGGCAAGGGGGACGATTTTCAGGCAAAAAGTACCTTGGAAAGTATCATTGAAAATTACGAAGGAGAAGATGATATTATCCCGTCGGCCAAGGAGCGGCTAGATAAGCTCAATAATAAGGGGAAGGGATAGGAATTTAAACGAGCGATGATAACGCAAGAATCGATCGGCTACAAATACTTGCTTACCGGGGCTTTTTCGGTCTTACTCGCTGTAGGTTATGCGCAGGAAGAAAAAGGACAAGTGGAACCGGAGCAGCAAGAACAGCAACGGCCAAGTGAACAGCACGGGGAGCGGGAGCCCATCACGATTGATTCGATCGATGTGGTGCGCGACTACCGGCCTATGTTGGCGGATGCGGTAAAGATTCGCCGAAGCCCGGACATGCGTATTAACCGGCAAGCACTTGAAACCGAGCTGCGTCGGATTGCCGCCACCACGTACTTTGCAAAGAACGCGTTCAAAAAGCCTTATTACGGAAGATTGCTGGAACGGCATCGGGAAGCAACACCGAGCAATATAGATAATTACCGGATCGGCTACCTAGCCTATGAGAACGGTGAATACGAAAGAGCGACTGCCTTTTTCGAGAAGCTGGAGAGGTCAGATGCCTTTTACCAAAGTTCGGTGATTGCTTTGGGCAATATTTCCCTGAAAGCCGGGGATAAAGAAGCTGCACGGAATGCGTTTGTCAAAGCATCTGAACTGGATTTCGACCGAGCCTTGAAAGTGGATGGGCTGTTTAATTATGCTAAAATACTATTTGAATTGGACTCCCCCCAGGTTGCCTTGGAAGTGGCCCGGGAATATGTCACTCAAGAGCCTAAATCTACCGTCGCTGCGAATGCTGAAAAAACAGAGACTCCTGAAACTCTGCTGGCTGAAATCTTGTTAGGTACCAGCAACTTCGAGGCAGCCGTAAATATGTTGGAAACATTCAGCAATCGGGATAGGGAAGCCGACATGATCTACCAAAAGGTAGCGTATTACCGCGGATTGGAATTCTACAACGAACGGGCATTTGAAAATAGCATTTCCCTGTTTATGCGGTCGGAAGAATTTTCCATTGATCCGCGGATAGCGGCACTGGCTACTTACTGGAAAGCGGAAGCCATGTATGAAGTGCGGAAATACGGTGAGGCGGTGCAGAACTTCTCCCGTTTCATGCGAATGCCCGCGGCACCTGAAACCGATGTATACAGCTACGCAAACTATGCGCTGGCTTATGCGGCCTTCCGCAGTAACAGTTTCAAGGTCGCCGCCAACTATTTTGAACGTTTTTTGGCTACCGATGAAAGTTCGATGGAAGAAAATGTGCGAAATGATGCCATCGCGCGTTTGGGCGATTCGTATTTGTCCTTGCGCGATTATGGCCGGGCCAACCAACACTATGACCGGCTGATCAACGGTAAAGCCCCCAATCAGGACTATGCGTTATTCCAGCGCGGTATTATCCAGGGGTTAGAAGGTGACAATCAGACCAAAATGAGTACGCTGCGCTCGGTGATCGAGCAATTCCCGAATTCAAATTATGCCGACGACGTAGCCTTTGAAATCCCGTACACCTATTTCACGATGGGCGACTACGATACGGCCATTGAGGGGCTGCAGGCGATGATCGATAAATATCCGCGCAGCAGCTATGCCCCGCGGGCACTGATGACGATCGGTCTGGTGCAATATAACAAGGAGGATAATGAAGCAGCCATGGCTACATTCAGAAGGGTGGTGGAAGAACATTCCACTACTGATGAGGCCCGTCAAGCGCTGCGCTCCATCGAAAATATGTACCTGGATGGCGGCGACGCATCGGGATATGTCAACTATGCAACGAACTCGAACCTCGGTGACCTAAGCAAGGCAGAACAGGATAACTTGGCTTTCCGGGCAGCGCAAACGCTGTTCGCCCGTGGTCAATACCAAGCGGCAGTGGAAGCCATTAATGCTTATTTTGATAAATTTCCCAATCCCATTCAGGAGAAACATGCCCGGTACATCCGTGGGGTAAGCCTGTACCGTACCGGTCATCCGAAGGAAGCGCTGCACGACCTGAATATTATTCTGAATGACTGGACCAGCCAGTATACCGAAAATACGCTGCTTGCGGTAGCGGATCTGTACCTCGGATTGGAACAATATAACGAGGCGATTGTGCACCTCAAAAAACTGGAGCTTACGTCGGAATACAAAGCGAGTTACGGGTATGCCGTAACCAATCTCTTGGTCTGCTACTATAAAATCGGCGATATGGAGCAGGTACTCAAATATGCCAAGCTGATTAAAGCGTATGACCGATCCGGCGAAGAAGACATCGCAAAGGCTCACCTGTATACCGGTTACGTACTACTGCAGAAGGGAAATTCGACGGAAGCGGCCAAGGAGATGAATCTTGCAGCGTTAAAAAGTCAGACGGTGACGGGGGCGGAGGCGCAGTACAACGTTGCGCAGTTACATTATAAGGCCAAGAGATACGACAAGGCAATCGAAAGCGCCTTTGACGTGATTAATAACCGGTCGTCGTATGACTATTGGGTGGCCAAAAGCTTCATCGTGCTGGCTGATGCCTATGCCGGTAAGGGCGATGCCTTCCAAGCAAAAAGTACGTTGGAAAGTATCATTGCGAACTACGAGGGGGAAGACGATATCATTCCGTCGGCCAAGAGACATTTACAGAAGTTGAATTAGGAATAACAGGAATTTTAACAGCTTATGATCTTTCATAAAATCATGCGTCAGGGATATTTGCTTACAGGGATTTTTTCGTGCTTGCTTACAGCGGGATATGCGCAGGAACAGGAGCAAAAACAGGAACAGCCACAGGAACGGACGAACGAAAGACCTGCTACGATTGATTCCATCGATGTGGTACGTGATTACCGACCTATTCTGGCAGATGCGGTGAAGATACGGCAGAGTCCGGACATGAGTAACAAACGGCAGTATCAGCCGGAATTGACCTATAACATTCTGGACAAGAAACTTGATATTAATACCGGGACTAAACGGCTGACGATTCAAGAAATGCCGTTTACGCGTACGCAGACACCGTCCAATAACTATGCGAAAATAGGAGCAGGAAATTTAGGGACCTTACTGGGTGAAGTTTATCTCAGTTCCGATTATTGGGTGGATACTCGGGTGGGTGGATATGTGAAGCATCTGAATCAGCAGGGCGCGATCGAGGCCCAGAAGTTCTCTTCACAGCAGATCGGGGTATTTGGTCGCACGATACTGGGGCCGGTTACGCTGGATGGTGAGCTGGGGTACAATCGTTATGGGACAAGGTTTTATGGTTTAATGAATGACGCTGCGGGCAATAACCTGAATCTGGATCCCACCAAACAGACTTTTAATGACATTTATTTTACAGGCGAGTTAACCAGCAATTACGACGAGCAGGCTACGGATGCCTTCAGCTACTCGTTAAAGGCCGATGCGTATGGTTACAGCAATGCACAGGCAACCAAGGAGAACTCATTCGCATTGGCCGGGTACGTAAATAAGCAAGTCGGCGTGTTTAATGTAGGCGCCAATATTTCCGGGGATTTCACTTCGGTAAAGGATGCAGCGTACAGCTTTGCCAATAATATAGCGAAAGTAAATCCGTATATCCGGTTTCAGGGACCGAATTACAACATTACGCTGGGTGCAAAATTCGTGGCCGAGTTCGGCGACTCGTCGCGTACCAATATCTTCCCCTCAGCAGAGATCGATTTTGCGTTGGTACCGCAGTTTGCCCATCTTTTCGGAGGAATCAATGGCGATGTGAACCGAACTTCTGTAAAGGAACTGACCAAGGAAAATCCCTGGTTGGCAGCGCTGGGAACATCCAACTACATCCGGAATTCAGTAGACCGCATGTATATTTTCGGCGGTATCAAAGGGAATGCCGGCGCAACATTTGGGTACAAGGTGAAGGCATTTTATCGGCGTATTGAAAATATGCCATTTTACGCGATTGCTCCCGACGCTCCATACGCATTTAATCTGATTTATGAAGATGGAGACAATGCGAGTACCATCGTCGGTTTGGAGGGTGAAATCAATGTTCGGGTTTCTGAGGTCGTAACGTTGGGCGGCAAACTTAATTTTAATGAATTTGACCTTCAGCAACAGGAGGAAGCGTGGTATACGCCCAAAATGAGATTGTCTGCCAACGCCCGTTTCAATATTAGCGACAAATTGTATATTGACGGTGAGTTGCTGTTTCAGGGGCAGACCTACGGTTTGGTGCAAGATCCGACAATCGACCTGTCGAGCTACGCATTCACGGAGCTGAGCGAAAGTGGAGCACGCAAAACCACCGTTCCGTCTTTTGCCGACCTGAGTGCCGGCGCTGAGTACCGTGCTACCGATCGTATCGGTATCTATGTTCGTCTTAACAACATGCTGGGAACGAACTATGAGCGTTACCTATTTTACCCCCGGCTGGGATTGAATGTGATCGGTGGTGTTAATTTTTCATTTTGAACGGGATGTATTACGCTTTTGAGCTGCAGCTTATGCAGGTTTCACTTTGAGAGGGCGATACAGAACGAAATGAGTTAAGGTATTAACTATGAATTTGGGTTTGTGCATAACGAATTTGTTGCGGCGGTACCCAGCGGTGGAGGTTCCGGGTATCGGCGTGTTTAAGATCACACGCATACCTGCATCATACGATCGGGAACGTTCGGTAATTCTTCCACCTACGAGTCTTATTGAATTGGCAGAAGGGCATGTTAGCCCTCTTCCTATCGTGAATTACCTGCGGGCACAACGCGGCGTGGATGAGGCTACTGCCATGCAAATGCTCGACAAGGCTGTGAGGGATTTGGTAGAGACGGTTACGGAGAAAGGCCGGGCTTTGCTAGATGGGGTAGGCTATTTGGTTGCCGACGGTGCATCGTTTGTATTCAAGCCCTTTGATAGCGGTGCAATGCAGGTTTCTCCGGTTGCCATACCGCCGGAAGTGGCAAAAGAAATAGTGCCTACACCGGAGCATGCTGCGGAATACGAAGCAGACGCTGCCATATCTCCACGCAGGAGTCATACTTCGCGGTGGATTGCAGTGACAGCATTGGTGTTATTGGTATCGGTAGCCGGCGCGATGTGGTATTATAAATCTGGATGGTTTGAAGGAGATAAGAGGGGCCAGCTTTTGGCACAAAAGAAGGAAGCAGGAGCCCCGGTGGACCAAGGTGAGCCATCCGAGGTAGTGACCCCCCCTGCGGACACTGTCGCCGATTCTGTGATTAGTCAACTGTCGGCAAAGGTTGCAGATAGCGTGCCTAATGATACAGCGGCGCCTGTATCGAACCCACCCAAACCTGCTATAACCTATGAGATTATTGTCGGTTCGTTTGCAACGATGACACAGGCCCGGAAGTATGTGGCTAAGATGAAAGCCAAGGGGTACGATTTGCGGGCATTGGATAGTCGTATGCCGGGCAACCGCAAGAAGATAAGCTGGGGGTCGTATGCGACGGAAGAAGAAGCCTATCGCGAGTTGGTTAGGGTGCAGAAGAATTTTGAGCCGGGCGCGTGGATTGCTAAGGTAGCCAACGATTAAAAAAAAGATATAGCATAGGAACAGATCGATAAAACAATAACAGGAAAACACATTACATTTATTATGTCATTATTACAACAAGACACTATTTACCCGCTTGATTCGTTAGCGGGTGCGGCACAGCAGACTGTAGAACTGGCGAACGAGAAAATTAGCCTGATTGACCTGTTATTCAAAGCAGGGTGGATTATGATTCCTTTGGCATTGCTGCTCTTTGCTACACTGGTGATATTCGTTGAGCGATACCTGACCATCCGGAAAGCTTCCAAATATGATCCGAGTTTGATGTCGCACGTGAAACAGAGTGTGCTTTCGGGTAGATTGGATTCTGCCCTGTCAGTTTGTAGAGCGAGTAATAGTGCGTTGGGCCGGATGCTTGAAAAGGGATTGCTGCGGATCGGCCGGCCGATTAAGGATATTGAAGGTGCCATTGAAAATGTCGGAAAGCTGGAAGTTGCCCGACTGGAAAAGAACCTCAATCTGTTAAGTATCATATCCACCATTGCGCCGATGCTCGGTTTCATTGGAACCATCTTCGGAGTTATTATTATTTTCCGGGATGTGGAAGCCGCCGGCGGTATCGATATAGCCAGCGTCTCGGGAGGATTGTATGTGAAAATGATCGCATCGGCAACGGGGCTTACCATTGGTATCCTGGCGTTTGCAGGGTATCACACACTGAATACGATGCTTGAGCGACTGATTCTTCGGATAGAAACCGATGCGATTGAATTTGTTGATTTATTGGATGAACCCGGTTCCTAAAATTTGCTGACGCGATGAATTTAAAAGCGAGACGAAATCGATCGGAAGTCCGAGTCTTTACAGATTCCCTGAATGACATCATGTTTTTCCTCATGCTGTTCTTCCTGTTGGCATCGGCTGTTTCCAATCCCCAGGTGGTGAAGCTGTTGTTACCCCGTTCAAGTGCAGGAGAACAGTCTGTGGCGAAGAAAACGGTGACTGTGTCTGTTACCCAGGATCTGAAATATTACCTGGACAAGCAGGAAGTTCCTTACGAAAATCTGCTGAATGCCATTCAGGCTTATGTGCAACCGGGAGAAGAGCTGACGATTATGTTGTATGCAGATAGCACCGTGCCTATTCAGAATGTGATTTCGGTAATGGACGTAGCTAACAAACTTAAAATTAGGTTGGTTTTAGCTACAGAACCGATGAAAGAATAGCTACTTGCGTATATCGCGCAGGTTAATTAAGTTTGTTTATGGAATTGGCAGGTTGAATGCATCCTAGGTTTAACAGGCAAATGTAGTATTGATACGATGAGTTATTATCGGATACAGGAAGACAACAATTTCCCCAAGGCGCTGTGGATATCCTCGGGGATCATGGGTGGGCTGTTGCTTCTCAGTTTTATTATCATGATCGGATCGGCTTTTCCGGAGATTGGGACGGGCGGCATCATTGTCAATTATGGTACTTCCGATGTGGGGATGGGGGATGACTATATGACCGTGGATGAAGCATCGACGGATCCCAATGCCAACAATGTACGGCCTGATAAGATTGATCCGCAACAAGAAACGCAGGAAACTCCATCGCAACAGGTTACGGAGCGAAGTGTCGCTACACAAGATCTGGAAGACGCACCAGCAGTAGTGGCTAATGAACCGAAGAAGGCCAACGCTGAAGAGGCAACGGTGGAAAAGAAGGATAGCAAGCCCGCGGTGAATCCGAATGCGCTGTATTCCGGAAAGCGTAACAATTCCTCGGGCCGTGGCGACGGTACCGGCACGGAAGGTGGCAACCAAGGCAGCAATCAGGGTGATCCACTTTCTTCCGACTATGGCGAAGGAGGATCAGGGGATGGTGATGTTGGACTTTCCATCCAAAATCGCGGTTGGGCGGTGCCACCCGATATTGAGGATAAGGGACAGCAGGCTGGTGTGGTAATGGTAGAGGTACGTGTTGCCCGCGATGGCCGGATTACCTTTGCGCGGGTCAGCTTACGCGGAACAACGTTGACGGATAAGGCGCTGTGGGATAAATGTGAACGCGCAGTACGGTCTGCCCGGTTTAACGAGATTGAGCGAGCACCAAGGGAGCAACGTGGACTGATTCCCTTTCGATTCAAACTGAAATAAGACGATCCGTTTGTTTAGTCGACCATGAACTACGAGGAAGCTGTCGATTACCTCTATGCGCGGTTGCCCATGTTCACGCGCGATGGAGTATCTGCGTTTAAGAAGGACCTGACCAACACATGGCAACTGTGCGAAGCACTTAACAACCCCCAGGAGCGGTTCCGTTCCCTACACATTGCGGGTACAAATGGTAAAGGTTCGACGTCTCACATGCTAGCGGCTATCCTACAGGCTGCGGGATACCGGACCGGATTGTACACTTCGCCCCATCTGCTGGATTTCCGGGAGCGGATCCGTATCGACGGGGCCTTGGTTTCCAAGCAATCCGTAACCGATTTTATCAATCAGCACCGTCCATTGATCGAGTCGATTCAACCGTCTTTTTTCGAGGTAACCGTGGCAATGGCATTTGATTATTTTGCCCGCGAGAAGGTAGATATAGCCGTTATAGAAACCGGATTGGGCGGCAGGCTCGATTCAACCAATGTCATCAATCCGCTGCTATCTATCATTACCAATATTGGGTATGATCATACCAATATGCTGGGCAATACGCTACAGGAGATTGCGGGTGAAAAAGCAGGTATCATCAAGTCTGGGGTTCCTGTCGTGGTGGGTGAATGGCAGCCGGAAGTTTCAGGCACTTTTGAGCGGATAGCGAGTGAGAAGAAGAGTCCTCTGGTTTACGCTTCGTTGGAATGGAGGGTAAGGCCTACGCAAAATGGCCAAGCCTATCAATACCTGGAAGCAATTCATCGAGGTGAACCCAATGGGAGCTGCTATGCGCTGGACCTGAAGGGAAGATATCAAGCGAAAAACCTACCAGCCGTACTGATGGCGGTGGAGATATTACGATCAAAGGGCTTTTCCATCGAAGAGGTGCAAGTCAAACAGGCGCTGAAGCAGGTACAGCGGGTTACCGGTTTGATGGGAAGGTGGCAGACACTAGCCAGTGCTCCGTTGATTATCTGTGATACGGGACATAATGTGGATGGATGGCATGAAGTATTGGCGAATATCGCTGTAACTCCTCACAGCAGGCTTCACATGGTATTAGGAGTAATGCGGGATAAAGATTTGGATAAGATGTTACCATTGCTACCTGAAGATGCCCGCTATTATTTTTGTGAAGTGGCGATGCCCCGGGCACTGCCTGCTGCGGAGCTGCTTGCTGCTGCGGCGATGCATGGCCTGGATGGGGAGGCGCGGAGTAGCGTAGCGGACGCCCTGCAAGCTGCACAACAACATGCGGCCGAGGATGACCTCATTTTTATAGGCGGGAGCACCTTTATCGTGGCTGATGCCTTATTGGCGCTGGGCTTTAAATCGTGATAGGCTCCGCTCAGCGAGTCAGTTCTCCGCGGATATTCTGTTCCGCCCAATAGGCGACTTCATCTTGTTGCGAAAATTCTCCCTGTAAATACATGAGTTTCGTGACGGCAGCCTCAAACGTCATGTCGTACCCGCTGAGCACACCCATTTCTTTGAGGTATCTACTGGTTTCATACCGCCCCAGTTCAACGCTCCCTACCTTACATTGGGAGATGTCAAGGATGTTTTTTCCGTTGCGGATGGCTTCCTGTATCAGGCCCAGGAACCAAGGGGCTGTGGTGGTATTGCCCGAGCCGAAGGTTTCCATGATAACCGAGCGCGCCTCGGACTCCAGCACCGCCCGGACAACCTGTGGGCTGATGCCGGGGTATAGTTTGAGTACGGAAACGGAATTGTCTAGTTTCGTATGTAAGATGAACGCTTTGTCGCTGTTATCGAGCAGCGCATCCTTGTTGTATTTCAGATATACGCCGGCTTCGACCAGCACCGGGTAGTTGGGCGATCGAAAGGCTTCAAACTTCGCGGAATTGTATTTAAATGACCGGTTTCCACGGAACAGTTTATTATCGAAAAAGATGCATACTTCATGAAGTAGGGACTTTCCTTTTTTCTTCGCCGAGGCAAGCTCGAGCGCCGTAATCAGGTTTTCCCTAGCATCGGTACGAATTTCGCCGATGGGAAGCTGCGAACCGGAGAGGATCACCGGCTTTTGCAGTCCTTCGAGCATAAAACTCAATGCGGAGGCAGAGAATGCCATGGTATCGGATCCATGGAGAATGACAAAGCCATCGTATGCATCGTAGTTTTCTTTGATGATGTTGGCCATTTCGACCCATATGGCAGGCTGCATATTGGACGAGTCGATGATCGGTGTGAATGAATGTACACTGAGGTTATAATTCAGCCGTGCCAGTTCGGGAATATTTTTCGCGATGAGGTCAAAATCAAAGGGTACGAACGTGCCGTTGTGTTCGTCTTTGACCATGCCAATGGTTCCCCCTGTGTAAATTACGAAGACGTTATTCATTTAATTCGAAATATCTGCCGGGCGTTTTCTGTCGTGGCTGCAGCGACGGTTTCCAGGGAAACCCCGTGTAAATCTGCGATTTTTTGTGCGATATGCAGTAGGTAACTGCTTTCGTTCTTTTTGCCGCGGTAGGGCATCGGTGCCAGATAGGGTGCATCAGTTTCCAACACGACATGTCGGAGATCAAGTGCGGCAACCACCGCATCAAGTCCGGCATTTTTATAAGTAACCACTCCGCCGATTCCCAGGTTCAGCCCCAGGTCAATTGTGCGTTTAGCCTGTTGGCTGTTGCCGGTAAAACAATGTAAAACGCCTCTAAGGCGACCGTCCTGCACTTCGTCGAGCAGTTCAAAAAGTTCGTCGAATGCATTCCGGCAATGGATGGACACGGGTAGGTCCAATACTTTGGCCCACATAGTCTGTATGCGGAACGCCTCTTGTTGAAGGGGCAGCGTCGTTTTGTCCCAATAGAGATCAATGCCGATTTCACCGATGCCATACACCTTATTCTCAGCGATTGTTTTTTCGATCACCGCTAACTCGTTCTTATAATTGGCTTTTACTTCACAGGGATGTAACCCCATCATGGCATAGCAGTGACCGGGAAAGGAGGCGACTGTGCCGAGTACTTTGGGAATAGATTCCCTATCGACATTTGGAAGAAGCAACTGCTGTACGCCATTGGTAAAACAACGTTGCATTTGGAGATCCAATTCCGGTGTACCAAACAAATAGTACAGGTGTGTATGCGTATCGGTTAATGTCATCATCGTTTCGTGGGCCGCGTGCAAACTTAGGGAACTCGTGTTTGAAATCCAACTAAAACAAGAACGCCTTCCGTTGGGGAAGGCGTCCGATTACGATTACTGCGCTGTGCTGTCCTGAGCGGCTGCATCGTTTGCTGCCGGTTTGAGGACATCAATGAGTTCGATGTCAAATACCAAGGGAGCAAAGGGTGGGATTACCCCGCGACCATCACCGCGCTCGCCGTATCCGAGTTCGGAGGGGATGATGAGTTTTGCCTTGCTACCTTTGGGCAATAACAGCAAACCTTCGTCCCAACCGGGTATTACCTGCCGCACGCCAATGGCAAACTTGGCAGGCTCATACGGGCGCATCGGATTGTATGTATTATTCTTTTCAGCTACCTCCTTAATGGAGGTGTCAAATACATCGCCGGTAGCTACCAGGGCACCGGTATAGTTTACTTTAACGGTGTCGCCGGCTACCGGTTTTTCACCTGTGCCTTCTTCGGTGATGATGTATTGCAATCCGGAAGCGGTTTTCAGGGGTTCAAGATTATTCTTTTTGATATAGTCGTTGATTTTGCCTTCCTCGGAGGCTTTCAACTTTTGGATTTCCCCGTCGAAATACGTGTTTACTTCGGCATACAGTGCGCTGTCAGTCAGTTCACCCTTTTTGAAGTGCTTGTTTACTTTCACATTGAACGTCACGTAATGATCGGCAAAATCCGGTTTGGGCTGCATGGTTTTTGCAGCCATTGTATCCAGGTTTAGCTTAAATACGGCACTGTCACCTTCTCCCAACATTTTAAACATGGAGTTGTAATCGCCGGGATATAAACCAGGGAGGGAATCCGCGGCGATGTTTATGATTTGGGGAAGGCCGATTTTGTACGTGCTGGAAAGGAGCGAGTCCCGATCCGTGGTCACGGTCATATTGACGGAAAGCAGATCGCCTGTTTGCGCTTTGGGTTGACCGCCATCCTTTATAATTTTGTATTGTAAGCCTCCTTCGCCTGTTTTGAATTGCTGGCAGGCACCGGCAAGCACAAGGGTTGCAAGTCCTAAACTAAAAACTGATTTCTTCATTTTTCTATGTGATTAATTATGTGTTAATTGTGTTTTATATTCCGGTAAAATGGATTTGAATTTTTTCACTACGTCCAATAGCGGTTCGTTTGAATTTCCTCCGGCGGCATTGCGATGGCCACCGCCATTGAAATAGCGTTTGCAGATTTCGTTACAGGGAAAATCACCGATGGAACGTAGCGAAAGCTTCACCTGTTCGGTGCGGTCTATGATCAGTGCAGCAAGCTTCATCCCACTGATTGCTAATGCGTAATTGACCAAACCTTCGGTATCGCCTGTGGTGATGTGAAAGCGGTGAAGGTCCTGACGAGAGATGCTAAAGAGCGCGGTATGGTATTCGGGAATTACTTCGAGTCTATTTAATAAACAGAATCCCAAGAACTTAAGTCGGTTTTCGGTGTAGCTGTTGTATACATGTTCGTGAATTTCCCAGTTTTTAGCTCCAAGTATAATGAGGTCGGCGGCAATTTCATGTACCAGGGGAGTGGTGGTCTGAAAGCGGAAAGAACCTGTGTCAGTCATAATCCCCGTATAGAGGCAGGTAGCGATTTCGGGCGTAACAGACCGGTGGTCGTCCATGACGTTAGCGATAAAGTCATAAACCAACTGCGCGGACGCGGCCGCATGACTGTCCCAATGTCGGTAATCATCGAAGCCTTCAGGTTCCAAATGATGGTCGATCATGATCTTTATGCCGCTAGCGTTTCTCACGGCATCCTCCATGGCGTGTATCCTCGGCAGTCCATTGAAATCCAAGCAAAAAATAAGGTTCGCTTGGTCAATCAGTGCATCGTTGGCGGCTTTGTCTTCGGTATATATCCGTATATCGGCTCTTCCGGGCATCCAATCCAGAAACGTCGGGAAATCAGAAGGCACCACAATATGTACTAGGTGATTTTTGGCTTTCAACCAATGGTATATTGCCAGCGAAGACCCCAATGCATCCCCATCGGGTTTATGGTGGGTGGTGACAACAATGTGCTTCGGTTTGGTCAGTTCCTCCTTAAGCGCTTCCGGTGTAAACATGCAACTGCTAAAAGTGTGCAAACCTACTATAAAAAATCCGATTACCGAATTTTTGAGCTTCGAAATCTAAAATTTTATTAGCTCCTTTTTGTTACAAACTTTTGGTGGTAAAAAAACAGATTTTTTGCACAAATTATCGTAATAACCACGGTGATTTTTTTTCGAAATTTGCGTAACGTAAAGACTTTATTGACTGACTAGACGATCAATTATGTTAAGAAGCCAGGGCTGGTTTGGCCGAAAAGGAAAGGATGGCTTCATCTATCGGGCATGGATGAAGAACCAAGGGATCCCGGATGATGAATTCAGGGGTAAACCGGTGATCGGTATCTGCAATACGTGGTCGGAGCTTACACCCTGCAATGCGCATTTCAGGGAGTTGGCCGAATCCGTAAAGCGGGGGGTGCTGGAAGCCGGAGGTTTTCCGGTTGAATTTCCGGCTATGTCGTTGGGAGAGACGTTAATGAAGCCCACGGCCATGCTTTTTCGGAATCTGGCCAGCATGGATGTCGAAGAATCCATCCGTGCAAATCCCGTAGATGGAGTGGTACTGTTGTGCGGCTGTGATAAAACGACTCCTTCGTTGGTGATGGGGGCATGCAGTGTGAATCTTCCGACCTTAGTGGTGTCAGGAGGGGCGATGCTGACCGGAAAGTATAATGGACGGGACATCGGTACGAGCGACTTATGGCGGTTTTCCGAAGACGCGCGTCGCGGTATCATGACCGAGGAGGAATTGAACCTTGCCGAAGCAGGTATGTGCCGGAGCCGCGGGCATTGTGCTGTGATGGGTACGGCGTCGTCCATGGCGTGTATGGTGGAATCGTTGGGACTGTCATTGCCGGGTAATGCCGCGATACCGGCGGCCGATGCCAACCGGAAAGTGCTTGCCCAACTGTCGGGAAGGCGCATTGTAGATATGGTGCATGACGATGTTAAACCATCTGACATACTTACCCGGTCGGCATTTGAAAATGCCATCCGGGTAAATGCTGCGATCAGCGGGTCGACAAATTTTGTCATTCACCTGCTGGCTATTGCCGGGCGGATTGGTGTACCCCTTTCGATCGATGATTTCGATCGGTATTCGAGAGACATCCCGTTGGTTGCCAATATCCAGCCTTCGGGCAAGTATTTTATGGAAGATATGTACTATGCCGGAGGGTTACCTTCGGTGATGTATGCGATCCGGGAGCACCTTCACGTGGATTGCCTGACGGTGAATGGGCGTACGGTAGGGGAAAATATCGCCGAAAGACGAAGCCTGAATACCACGGTAATCGCCGATGTGGAACAACCTTTTAACGAAATCGCCGGTGTGGTGGTACTAAAAGGTAATCTTTGCGAGGCGGGTGCCGTGCTTAAGCCATCCGCTGCGAGTCCGGCATTGATGCAGCATACAGGCCGCGCGGTCGTGTTTGAAGATATCGAAGATTATAAGCATAAAATTGACGACCCCGATCTGGATGTAGACGAGACGTGTGTGCTTGTACTGAAAAACGTAGGGCCTAAAGGATACCCCGGAATGCCGGAGGTCGGCAACATGGGGCTTCCGGCAAAACTGCTGGAAAAGGGCATCACCGATATGGTGCGCATATCCGACGGCCGTATGAGTGGAACTGGATTTGGTACGGTGGTATTGCATGTATCGCCCGAGGCGGCAGAAGGAGGGACCTTGGCACTGGTGGAAGATGGAGACATGATCCGGCTGGATGTACTGGGCCGCCGCCTTGATCTGCTGGTGGACGAAGATGAATTGGCGCGACGACGGAATAATAGGGCGGATGCCTCAAACCGTTTTACACGAGGGTATGCGAAGTTATATGTCGATCACGTAGAGCAAGCTCATCTTGGCGCGGATTTCGATTTTCTGAAGGGAACATCGGGAAGTGAAGTGTCCCGCGATTCGCACTAATGGGTTATAGACGGTGAATGGGTGTCTGGTGGCAGTTAGCTTTGTATTGGGTAGGACTCAGCCCGGTTTGATCTTTGAATAATTTGTAAAAATGCGCCAACGAATCGTAGCCACAACGGTAGACTACCTCCTTGACGGAAAGGTCACCTTGCAGGAGCAGTTCTTTTGCGTTTTCGATGCGGAGTTCTGTTAAGAACGTCGAGAAGTTCTTCTTCATCCGCTGTTTAAAGTACCTGCTGAAGCTGGATTCCGTCATGCAAGCCAACGCCGCTACCTGCTGCAGGTAGATTGGCTTGTCTACGTTGTTTTTTACAAAATTGATGGCAATTACCAACTTATCTGTATCGTCGGCGTTTGCCTGGACCGGCGCATGGGATAGAATATAACGTTTATCGTGTGAAGTGGAAATGAGGTGCATAATCTGCAACATCCCGTTCAGCTTTTCAAATCCCGATGTTGCGGAGAGCGACTTAAGTTGCTCTGCGATAACGTTGCGCGTCCGACCATATATGCGAATACCCTTGGTGGCCTGCTGTACCATTCGCCTGATTTGGTCAAATTCTTTTAGGGAACCTAACAGCTGGTTGAAAATTTCGGAATTGAAGTAGGTGATGATCACTTTGGATCTAAGCGTTGATCCTTCTTCATAGAACGCCGGGTCACTCAACCAGACGTGAGGTACATTGGAACCGATAAAAACCATGTCGCCAGCTTCGAATGGTTCTACCCGGTTTCCGATAATCCGTTTTCCAAATCCTTGTTCGACAAACACCAGCTCCATCTCGGGATGCGCGTGGAAAGAAGGCCGGGAATGAAAAGGAGACCAAAGAAAGGGTTGTTCCCGCTTGTCGATATACAGGGATTCATTGATGAACGGCGTGATTTCTGTCCGCAGTAGTTTCATGGTTTCTTGGTCATCCAGCAAAAGCGAAAGTAAGGAAATTATCGAGATATTCAATCGAATAGACTCAGCTGTCCGCTTTTTGGGGGTTTTGCATCACCAAATACTGTTTTTCCGCCGTATTTCCAAGCATTGTCCCGTTCAATTTTTAAGAGTTCATTCAAGTTGTCTTTGGCTGCAAAATCGTGTTCGGCGCGATAGGCCAACTTGCTCAGCGCCTTGATGGCTTGTTTTTTGTCGTCCATACCGAGTTTGGATCGTTGGACAGCGTGACTGAGCACATCAATGGTATCATCGTATACCTTGGTGAGCACCGGGAAAGGATGTCCGTCTTTGCCACCGTGCGCAAAAGAGAACCTTGCCGGATCTTCGAATCTGGAAGGTGTGCCGTAGATGACCTCACTCACTAAGGCAAGCGACTGCAGCGTACGCGTGCCCATGCCCCGCAGCAACAGGAGTTCTTCAAAATCGGCTGGATTTTTTTCGTGCGTAAGCCATAGCATGGCGCCCAATCGTTTGAGGTCAATATCCTTGGATGTCACGTGATGGCGATTTGGCATCACCAATTTGGATGCCTCTGCTAAAATATGTATGGGTTTTTCCCTGCATAAACCGATGATGGCATCTTTTGCCGGTTTCGCATCGGCGGCGGTCATGTCAATGATTTTTCCTTGGTGGATGCCACAGATTCCTGCGTGCGGTTTTTCGGTAAACGATGTAAATGCAGGGGAGTGCCAATGGTACCTCCGGGCGGAAGCGTCGGCATCTTTCATTCCCTGTTGAACCACGGTCCAGTCGCCATTGTCGCTCACAATAAAGGTGTGGAGATACAATTGATAGCCATCTTGGATAGCCGTATTATCAACCTTGGCAACCAATTTAGAAGCCCGTACCAGTTGCCCGCTATCTAAGCCGTTCCGATCGCTGTATTGAAATAATTCGTGTGGTGTATTTTTGGAATGTTTACCCTTACCGCCACAAATATAGATGCCCAATTCTCGGGATAAGGGATTGATGGACTTTTTCAATGCTCCCAGTACGGACGTGGTGATGCCGGAGGAATGCCAGTCCATTCCCAACACACAACCCAAGCTTTGAAACCAAAAGGGATCAGCCAGCCTTTTCAGGTATTCCTGTTTACCAAAGTCTTGGAGTATACATTCCGTAATTGCCAAACCCAGGCTTGCCATTCGATTGGCGAGCCAAGTGGGTACATGGCCGTAGTGAAGGGGTAGGGTAGCTGTTCCGGATTGTTTCATACGTGTATTTCGGATGGACGCAAATTAATTGGCCGATGTAAATTTACTAATAAAAATAGTAATTAAAAAATTAAAAAAGAGATTGATTGAGTTTTGCAATCTATCGTGCCCAGCGATGAATTTCATTTGTCCTACATAATCACAAAAAAATAATGCATTTTTGCTGGCTCTACACATACATACTAAATGGCAAATAAGAACTTAAGCAGAGATATTGAGCGAATTGCCCCGTCGACCATGGCCGACGTGGTGGAAACTCGGTTGCGGGAATATTTAAAGAAGAAGGCGTTCAAGCCGGGGGATGCATTGCCTAAAGAACTGGAATTGGCTGAGGCGCTGGATGTGAGTCGAAATGTTGTGCGCGAAGCGTTAAGCCGCTTACGTATGTTGGGTATGATCGAATCGAGGAAAAAGCGGGGTATGGTATTGGCAGAACCCGATATCCTGGGTGGATTCGAGCGGGTGATGGATCCGTTGATACTCGATGTGAAGACGCTCCAGGATTTGTTTGAGTTACGCCTTGTGCTCGAAATGGGACTTGCCGATATCCTGTTTACGCGATTGACCGAGAAGGACTTGATCGACCTGGAGCAGATTGTTAACAAAGAGGTGAATAAAGTGCAAAAGCCGTTTAAAGTCAAGCATGAAATCGCGTTTCATGGCAAACTTTATCAAATGACAGGCAACGATACATTCCGGCGGTTTCAGAATATGTTACTGCCCGTATTTGAATACGTAGTAAGTGAAGAGGCAAAGATCAATGGCGAGGCGAAAGTCGGCAAGGTAACCCACCGGGATTTGCTGGAGTTGCTGAAAAAAGGTGATCCAGAAGATTTCAGGAAAGGAATGAAGGAACACCTGAGCCCGCATTTTGAGCGTGTGCGAAAATAGGAATTGTAACAAATCGATCTAAACAAGGGAAATCATGAAAAATATTTGGAAGTGTGAATTTAATACTCTTATTTTGTTGATATGTTCTACATAAGAACGAGAATACCAAATATTAAATTTGTACTGAATTATGAGGTTAGCTTTATTTATTCTTATTTTCTCTTGTTGGATATTCTGTCCAAGTCAAGAGGCTAATGCACAAGGCAGGTCGGTTTCTGGGACGGTCAGGACATCAGCTGGGGAACCGGTGCAGGGAGTTACGGTTTCTCCCAGCGGCTCAACGGCCAAAGCCACTACCGACGATGTAGGTGCCTATCGGATCGATGTGCCTACTGCGGGACAATCACTCACTTTTTCGGCGGTTGGTTTTGAGACACAGGAATTAGCCATTCCGGCTTCAAACGTTCTGGATGTGGTACTGGCCGAGGCACAAACCAACCTGGATGAGGTTGTCGTCGTAGGATACGGTACGCAATCGCGCCGTACCGTCACTTCGGCTATCACGAAAGTGGGCGGCGAGGTGCTGCAGGATATTCCGATCAGCACGGTAGGCGAAGGTTTGAAAGGCAAGGTGGCCGGCGCACGGGTCTATTCGTCTAATAATACGCCGGGTGCTGATGCCGTTTTCCGGATACGTGGCGGCTCGTCCATCAACAAATCCAATGATCCATTGGTGTTGGTAGATGGAGTGGAGCGAGCTTTTTCGGGAATCAATCCCAATGACGTGGAGTCCATTGAGGTGCTTAAAGATGCTGCATCCACGGCCATATACGGTTCGCGGGCTTCCAACGGTGTGGTACTGATTACGACGAAACAGGGGTCTGCGGCACAAGCCCCGCGAATTACATTTGATGTAAACCTTGCCCATCAGGAAGCGGAAACCTTGATTGATTTCATGAATGCGCGGGATTATATCAATACAGTGAGGCCGGCTGTTGCCCTGAGTCCCACACCTCAATATAACAGTACTTCAGGCTTTTCAGCAAGTACGGGGAACAACGAAAGTTCCATTTATTCGACCCGCTACCTGATGGACGGCGAATCAATTCCTACAGGATATGCTTCGATGCCCGACCCACTGGATCCATCGAAAACCATTATTTACCAGGACAACGATTTTCAATCATTGATGTACCGGGAGGTGCTTTGGCAGAACTACTACCTGGGTATAGATGGCGGAAATGAATTTATCCGGTATGCTGCCAGCGGCGGATTCACCGATGACGGCGGTGTAGCATTGGGTACCGGCTATTCAAGGTATAGCGGCCGCGCAAAAGCGGATGTCAAAATTTCCGATCGGTTGACTTTGAATACGGCTTTTGACTTTTCCCGTACGCGCTCGAGTGAATTTGAGAATCAGATGAATATCATTGCCCGCGGGCTTGCAGCTCCACCGACGCAGAAGGTTTACTTTGCTGACGGCACCCCGACACCTGGTTTTAACGCCACATCCCCTAATCCGGTGTGGTGGGATTATACGCGGGATGTCGGAAACAAAGATCAGCGGCTTTCGTTGATCGGTGGGTTAAATTACCGCATTTTAGATCAGTTGAAAGCCAATGTGCAGCTTTCGAACTATAACCACGTATCGCAATACGATTATTTTGAGAAAGCCCATCAATTCAGTGGCTTACGCACGACTGAGTCGAGCTTCAATGAGTTGGGAAGAACGAAATTGGATGCATACCTTTCCTTTGATGAAACCGTTGGCAACCATCACAGCTTGTCGGCCATGGCAGGATATTCCTATCAGGTGACGGATCGGAAGGCCCTCTCGGCCAGTGCAACGGGAGCGAGTTCGGACAAAGTTCCCACGTTGACTGCGGGTCCGAATAAGACCGGCGCGGAAAGCAACTTTGAGAAAGAAGTGCTTATCGGTTATTTCGGCCGCCTTTCTTACGATTACCAGAAAAAATACCTCTTGATGGCTACTTTTCGCTACGATGGTTCGTCGTTTTTTGCCGAAGGCAACCAGTGGGGCTTTTTCCCCGGTGTATCTGGTGGCTGGATAATTTCCGATGAAAATTTCCTTCGGGACAGCCGTGTGGTCGATTATCTGAAATTGCGTGCGAGCTTCGGCCAGACGGGGAACAATTCGATCGGGCTTTACGACGCGTTGGGGCGGTATGCTACGGATGCACGGTACAACGGAAATGCAGGGATTGTTCCGGCTACCATGCCAAACCGCGACCTTACGTGGGAAACTTCCACGCAGCTTGACGTAGGTTTTGATTTGAATATTATCAACAACCGGATTTCGATCAGTGCGGATTATTTCAACAAGATTACCGAAGATCTGCTGTTCAGTATGGAACTTCCCAATACCTCCGGTTTCAATAATGTTCAGACGAACGTGGGTAAGGTACGGTTCCACGGATATGACTTGGAGCTTTCCTCACGGAACATACAAACGGATGCGTTTTCCTGGGATTCCAAGCTTACCTGGAGCTTCGTTAAAAACGAGGTGTTGGAATTGCCCGATAACGGTCGGGACCGGAATCGGATTGGTGGTATTACGCTGGATGATGGCACCGCATTCGGAGGAACCGCCGAAGGCGAACCCTTGTACCGGTATTATGGATTCATGGTGGACCACATTCTGCAAAATGCAGAGCAGGCGGCAAATGCAAGATACGATGAACGAGCAAGGGGTTGGGATCCTGCAGACGGGCAGAATATCCGGGGGCGTAAGCTTTCGGGCGACTATGAATGGATGGATCGCGACGGGGATGGACGGATTACGGATAAGGACCAATTCGATTTGGGCGTAACGGTACCGCATACAACAGGGGGATTGAATAACTCGTTTTCCTATAAGAATTTCAGCCTGAATGTGTTTGTCGATTGGGCTTTGGGGCATTCCATTAATCACAATGCCTATATGCGGTACTTCATGAATACGTTTGCTAACAATTATACCATCGTTAATGCGGTAAAAGAAACCTGGAAGCAGGAAGGCGACGATACGAAGTATGCCCGGTTTACGGCAAATGATCCCGATGCCGGAAATTCCAACTTCTCCCGGACTTCCAATGTTTTCAACTACAAGGGAGATTACCTATGTATCCGGGAGGTGACACTCCAATATCGCATGCCGGAACATTTATTCGGTAGATTGGGAATCAATGGCTTGACGTTGACCCTGTCCGGAAATAATTTGCATTATTTCTCTGCCGTACAAGGTACGGGTATTTCCCCCGAGGTGGGCGCTTCCACCACATACAGCAACAGTGCCGCAACCAGGTATTACAATTATCCGCCGATCCGTAGATTCTCGGTGGGAGCTAAAATCACTTTGTAAATAGTACAGCGTTATGAAAATCAGACGATATTACCTTACTTACATAATGGCCGGTTTGCTCAGCATGCAGGCATGCCATGATAAACTCGACATCAGTCAAAAGAGTGCAATCACCGCTACGTCGATGTGGGAGAGTGAAGGCGACGCACTTGCTGCTGTCTATGGGACCTTTAATAAAATGCGCTCATCGTTCTCTGCCGCCTACGTATTCTGGGGAGAATACCGCTCGGGTCTTTGGGGGCCGGGAATAGCAACTAATGCAACATATAGCGATCCATTTACCAACCAGTTGAATGCGACGCATACCCATGCAAATTGGCAGAACTTGTACACGACCATCAATGATTGTAACCTGATCTTGAAGTACACCCCGAACATTTCCTTTATCAACGAAGCGGACAAAAATAAAGTGCTTGCCAATGCGTTATTTGTCCGTGCATTTTGTTACTATTGGATAGCGCGCGTTTGGGGCGATGCACCGATATTGTTGAACGGGTTTGAATCGGGGCAACAAGAAGACCTGTACCCTTCGCGCGAGTCTGCCGATCGGGTTTTCGAGCAAGTAGGTATCGATTTGGCGGAAGCCGGTTCGCTGATGCCTGAAAACGTAGTCGATCGTAACTTGGCTTCCAAGGCCGCTATTCATCTCCTGCAGGCCGATTATTACCTATGGATGTCCAAAGTAAGGGGCGGGGGCGAAACGGCACTGAATGCAGCCAAACAAGCAGTAGATCAGGTATTGGGCAATTCCAACTATGCGCTGATGTCGGATTTCAGTAGTGTATTTGAATCGGAACTCAATCAGGAGATCGTTTTTGCCTGGAGCTTTGTTCAGGACGAGCATACGGGTGGGTACCCGGCAGATCTGCTCGTACCGTTGCAGTATATATCTGCTCAGTATGTGGAGAACCCAATCAAGGTCGGAACTCATCAGCAGTGGATATTCTTAACCGATGTTTTCAAAAACTTCCTGTCGGAAAATGCCGATGATCAGCGGACAAATGTCAGTTTCGAAACGTTTTTCGATGCCCCGAAAAATACCATGTTTCAATGGGTTAATAAATTTTCAGGCAGTTGGGAAAATCAAACACGCGTTTTCGATTCGGATATCGTTGTATATCGGTACGCTGACGCCTTATTGATGAGTGCAGAAATCGAAAATGCATTGGGCAACTCGCCATTGGCTGTTGAACAATTAAACAAGGTGGCAGCGCGGGCTTATGGCGTAGCTGATTTTTATGCAAACACGTTATCACCGCAACAAATAGACGACGCCATTTTGACCGAACGGAAGAAGGAATTCGTAGCTGAGGGTAAAATTTGGTGGGATCTCATCCGGTTCGGTGTGGTATTTGACGAAGTGCCCACCTTGGTTGGTCGTGAAAACGAGCAGAACGTTCTTCTCTGGCCGGTGCACAACTCGTCGATCAATACGAATCCAAATATCATTCAGACGCCTGGTTACTGATTCGTAGGAAAAAAGACGATATTAGCTATTGATGAAGGTATTAAACAGACAATTTGCAGGTATGGGGTTTGGGACTCCAAGGAGTGGGACTTTATTAGCGTTATGGGTTTTTGTGACGCTTCTAATTGGTGGTGCATCCTATGCCCGGCAGTCCGCACCGGTTTATTCAGATAGCACTTCTATTGTTGTGTTTGATCCGGCTATTCATCCCTACTCTTCACTTCGGATTCCTGCGCTGGTAGTTTCCAAGCGGGGAACACTCCTTGCGTTTGCTGCAGGCAGGATAGACAGTGGGAGCGATTGGGCAGATATGGACCTTGTGATGCGTAGGAGTGAAGATGGTGGCCGTACCTGGGGACCCTTACAGGTCGTAGCCCGACGTGAGGGGCATGCACCTACGGATAATCCAACCCCTATTGTTGGAGCGGATGGAACGATTCACTTGGTTTATCAACGGGATTATGCACGGGCCTATCACATTCGTTCGGTAGACGATGGAAAGACGTGGAGTGATCCAACCGACATTACGTACGCGTTCGATGCTTTTCTGGATGAGTATCCCTGGAAAGTGTTGGCACCTGGGCCGGGCCATAGCATTCAACTTCGGAGTGGTCGCTTAGTCGTGCCTGTTTGGTTAGCAGCGTCGGACGTAGTAACTCCGCACAGGAGCCACCGGCCTTCGCGCATCGCTACCATCTACAGTGATGACGGCGGGACGACCTGGAAACGGGGTGCTTTGGTTCCTGATGTGGCTGGGTTCAAAAATCCAAGTGAGACGATGGCAGTGGAATTGGCGGATGGGCGCGTGATGTTAAACATACGTAACGAGTCTGAACGCCGCAGAAGAGGGGTAAGCTATAGCGATGACGGCATTTCAGGGTGGACGGCCCCTACCTACGTGGATGCGCTGTTTGAACCGATCTGCATGGGGAGCATCCTGCGTGTGGATAGTCCAGGGGGCGATCCAGGGCTATTGTTTGTCAACCCCGATAGCGAATCGATTCCCAGACATCCACGTGCGAACCTAACGGTGAAGTGGAGTGTCGATGGCGGCAAAACCTGGCCCGCAGCTCAGGTATTGGAGCAAGGTATAGCTGGATATTCCGACTTAGCGGTTGATGCCGATGGCACGGGATATTGCTTATATGAAACCAAACAGACTGGCTCGCAGAAAGGTTTGTCTATCCATCTTGTACGGTTTGATATACAGCAGCTTCGAGGACAGGAAAGATAGTGAGGTTTTCAAATATGCGTGTAGGTTTTCCATTAAATAGGTTCGTATTGTTAATCGTATTGGCATTGCCAACGACAGGAATTTCAGTTGCCCAAGTGAACGAAAAAGCCCGGAGCAAGGATTCCTCGAGACCCAATGTGCTATTCATTGCGGTGGACGATCTACGTCCGCAATTGGGATGTTACGGTGATACGGTAGCCCATACGCCTAATATCGATCGGCTGGCGAAGATAGGAATCGTGTTCAATCGGGCTTATTGCCAACAAGCCGTTTGTGCGCCTTCCCGGGCTTCGGTATTGACAGGCCGACGGCCGGATGCGACGAAGGTATGGGATTTGAAAACGCATTTCAGAACGGCTTTGCCTCATGTCGTTACCTTACCCCAGCATTTCAAACAACAGGGATATGATACCCGGAATGTCGGCAAGATCTACCACGATCCGAAAAATGCGCAGGACCCGATTTCTTGGTCGGCGCCGGAAATCATGGCCGTCACGGATGAGGCTGGACCAAAATACGTGTTGACCGAAAACTTACCGACCGCAGGGTCATGGAAAGCGGCGGCAACTGAATGTGTGGATGTGCCAGATAGTGCGTATGTGGACGGAAAAGTGGGAAACGCTGCCGTGAAGCTCATCGAAGAACTAAAAGACACCACTTTTTTTCTCGCCGTGGGATTCCGTAGGCCACACCTCCCTTTTACGGCACCCAAACGCTATTGGGATCTATACGACGTGGATGAAATCCCGTTGCCTGCTCACGATCGTGCACCGGAGAACACACCGGAAATCGCCCTGCATAATAGCGTGGAATTGCGCGGATATACCGATATCCCGGATGTCGGGCCGATGTCTTCAGGGAAAATCCGTGAATTGCGTCATGGGTATTACGCCAGCGTCAGCTATATTGACCACCAGATCGGCCGACTACTGGATGAGCTGGAACGGCAAAACCTGTTAGCAAATACCATAATCGTTCTATGGAGTGATCATGGGTATCATTTGGGTGAACTCGACCTTTGGTCGAAAACCACCAACTTTGAGCTTGATACACGCGTGCCCTTGATTATCGCTTCGCCGTTATTCCATCACCAGCATGTTCATACGGATGCGTTGGTCGAACTGGTCGATCTCTATCCCACCTTAGCAGACCTCGCGGGACTGCCCATTACCGACGGATTGGAAGGAACCAGCATGGCACCATTGATTGCAAACCCCAATCGCACCTGGAAGAAAGCTGTATTCAGTCAGTTTCCACGCCCCTGGATGTATCAGGGCGAACCAGAGGTAATGGGTTACTCGGTGAGAACTGCGGATTATCGGTATACGGAATGGATATCGACCAACGATAAGTCGGTGAAAGCGGCTGAGCTATATCATTATAACGAAGGTATCGAAACAGCGAACCTCGTCGATCAAGCCACATATAGTAAAAAGCAAGCGGTATTGAGGCGGCTGTTACACGATGGGTGGAAGAAGGCACGTCCAGGAAACGCTGGAAAATCAGCCTCATCCAAAAAACACTAATCGATTATGCACAAGTGTCTTATAGGATTGGTCTCTTTGCTGCTTTGTTTTCAAGGCGTGATGGCTGGCGGCAAAAATCCGAACCGACCGAATATTATATTTATCTTAGTGGATGACCTGGGTTGGGCCGATCTTGCAACTTATGGTAATTCGATTCACGAGACGCCAAATATTGATCGACTGGCGGCAAGTGGAATGACTTTTACCGATGCGTATGCATCAGCCCCTATTTGTTCGGCCTCGCGTGCATCACTTCTCACCGGTAAGTCGCCCGCCCGGCTTGGCTTTGAGTTTGTAACCAAACCAGACGACAGTGATGTGCCGGAAGGTACGTTACTTCGGCAACCGAGGTATCCAAGGGATTTACCGCTGAGTGAAAAGACGATTGCTGAGCAGATCAGTCCGACTTACGTCTGTGGTTATTTCGGCAAATGGCACTTGACCCAGGAAAACGACCGTTACCTGGGGTGGGGAAATATGTTCGGGCCCTTTCAACAGGGATTCCGTGTGGGGGCTGAGCACAGGGGAAGCCACTCATACGGTTATTCTCCCGCCGAGAAAGGGACATTCAGCAACCTCGCCAGCGGAACGTTTCCGGTAGACTCGGTGACGGAATTGTCCATCCGTTTTCTGGAGCAGCATCGCGATGCGCCCTTTATGCTTTATTATTCCATGTACTATGTCCATGCACCCGTAAAAACGCGGAGCAAATGGCTATACGATAAGTATCGCGAGAAATTAGGGTCCGCTGCCAGTGAGGAATTGATCCATTACGCCGCATTTATCGAGACGATGGATCATTACATCGGCCAGTTACTTCAGGCGGTTGAACAATTAAAGTTGGGTGAGAATACACTCATCGTCTTTACTTCGGATAACGGTGGCGACCCGCGCTTTTCCAAAAGTGAATCGTTGAGGGGAGGAAAGTGGACGCTCTATGAAGCGGGTATCCGGATTCCTACCATTGTATGCTGGAAAAACGTGATTAAAGCCGGAGCGATCAGCCGTATACCCATCAATGGTTACGACTGGTATCCAACGATTGCCGAGCTGACTGGCGTTCCCAACCTACCCAAGTGTACCATCGATGGCCAGAGTATCGTTCCGGTTTTGCTTGGCAAGGGACAGTCAACAACCGATAAAAATCGAATACTCTATTGGCATTTTCCGTTTTATCACCCACCGGTTGTTAATTCGAAACCGCAGTCTGCAATAAGGATGGGGAAATATAAGGCCATCTATTTCTATGAGGAAGACCGGATCGAATTGTATGATCTCGATACGGATAGTGCCGAACAGCATGATATTTCAAGGGCGGAGCCAGCACAGGCGTCGACGATGAAAAAACTGCTATTCGATAAATTGGACTTGGTACATGCCAGGATGCCCGTAAAAAACTAAGACTTAATTTAATGATTGCCATGTTAAAAGCTCAGTTATCCAAACGATTTTTTTTCATGCTGTGCCTGCTATTGGCTGCCGTGGCGTTACGTGCCAACCAGGCCGCTAAGGTGACTGTTGAGCAGCAGCAATATGAGGTGCCCGTTTTGACCCAGAAAAGTCACAACCCTGTATTGCGGCTGAAAGTAACCGTGCCGGCGGACGAGCAGCCATTGACTTTAAAATCATTGGTTGTGGAGTTGAAAGGCACAACCACTATGCGGGATATTGCTGCGATTGACGTATTTTACTTAGGAAGTGATTCCGTATTCAACGGACGGTCTGTTACCAATACAGCACCCTTCGGTACAGCCACAAAGGTGCAGGCGAAAACAACTATAAAAGGAGAAAAAACATTAACATCGGGCGACCATTTTCTTTGGGTATGTTATACCCTCAGGGACGATGCGGCGATCCTTGGCCGCATTGGCACCGCATGTAAGCGTGCGTCATTTAGTAATGTAACAGTTGCGCCAAGCCGGAAGGGGAATCCTATAAGACAACGTATTGGCGTTGCGTTGAGGCAACATGGGCAGGACGGTGTGCATACCTCCCGGATACCGGGATTGGCCACAACCAATAAGGGAACATTGCTTGCTATTTTCGATGCGCGTTATGAAAGTGCACGTGATCTGCAGGGACACATGGATATCGGTTTGCACCGCAGTACGGATGGTGGACAGACGTGGGAACCACTGCAGGTCGCGATGGATATGGGCGAGTGGGGCGGATTGCCGCAGAAATTCAATGGTGTCTCGGATGCCTGTATATTGGTTGACAAGAACTCCGATGCCATTTATATCGCCGGTTTATGGATGTATGGTGTAATTGACGCCGCAGGTACATGGGTAGAAGGTTTGACCGATACCAGTACCGTATGGAACCATCAGTGGCGTAACAAAGGATCCCAGCCTGGTTTTGGCATTAAGCAAACCTCTCAATTTCTGATCGTGAAAAGCACCGATGACGGCCAAACTTGGGGCGAACCGGTAAACCTCACCGAGCAGTGTAAAAAAGAGGAATGGTGGCTGTGGGCACCGGCGCCGGGACGTGGAATTACCCTGGAAGATGGCACACTTGTTTTCCCTACGCAGGGACGCGATGCGTCGGGCAAACCCTTTTCCAACATTACCTATAGCAGCGACGGGGGCAAGACTTGGAAGACCAGTAACCCCGCATTGGATGTACCCGGTGGAACCACGGAGTGTGCTGTGGTGCAGCTCGCTGATGGCACCTTGATGCTAAATATGCGGGCCAATAGCAACCGGGGTAACGAAGGGGCTGATAATGGGCGTGCAATTGCCGTCACCGATGATATGGGCGCCACCTGGCAAGAACACCCTACATCTTTCGGGGCATTGCCGGAACCGACTTGCATGGCGAGTCTTTATATCCACGAAGATGCGGCGAAGCGTGCAGGTAAACGGCGGCTCATGTTATTCCTGAATCCCAACTCGAAAACGGCACGCGACCACATCACGCTGAAAATGAGTCTTGATGAAGGCAATAGTTGGCCAACGGAATACTCGCTTTTACTGGATGAATGGAAGGGCAGGGGATATTCGTGTATAACCAGTGTGGACAGTGAACACATCGGTGTGCTATACGAAAGCAGCCAGGCAGATATGGTGTTCCAGAAAATCAGTATTAAGGAATTGGTGCGATGAAGCATTTTAAGTTGTTTATAATTTGGCCGTTGTTTTTTTTATCGTGCCAACGGAATCCTGATACAAGACCCAATGTACTATTCATCGCTGTGGATGACTTGAACGATTGGATTACACTTTTCGATGCGAATAATCCCATAAGAACACCTAACCTGGAGCGGTTGGCATCCAAGGGTGTCTTTTTTACCCATGCGTATTGCTCTTCACCGGCGTGCAATCCTTCCCGAGCGTCGTTATTGACCGGCACGAGGCCCCATAAAACCGGGATCTATGGTAATAAATCAGATTGGCGAAAAGCACTTCCTCAGGCGGAAACGATCCAACAATATTTTATGAATCATGGATATTTTTCAGCAGGAGCAGGGAAAATTTTTCATCACCATTGGGACGGAGCATTTCATGATACAGCATCGTTCCACGAATTCCAGCCCATGCCCGACACCTATCCGGATTCCCCCTTGCCTGCCAGGAAATTGAATGGCTTTGAATGGTACGGCAGCAAAAATACCGACTGGGGAGCGTGGCCGCTAGCAGTGGGGGATGCCGTGGATTACCGTACCGTGAGCTACGCTGGAGATTTTTTAGACAGGGCGCACGAGGAACCCTTTTTTCTCAGTATCGGTATATTCAGACCTCATATGCCAGGCTATTCGCCCCCGCAATATCGGGAAAAATACCCAGTTGAAAATGCGGTTATGCCAGTAGTGAAAGCGAACGATTGGGATGATCTTCCTAGTGGCGCAGCTCAACTTCTGGAACCTTCTAAATGGTTCTGGCAGGGCATGGAGCGGGCGATAGCCGAAGATCCACAGGCTTGGGCGGACATGGTCACGTCTTATCAGGCAGCGGCCTCCTTTGCAGATGCACAAATCGGACGCCTGCTGGATGCGCTTGAGCAAAGCCCTTATGCAGACAATACCGTCATTGTATTGTGGAGCGACCACGGTTATCATCTCGGGGAGAAGCAGCATATGGAGAAGTTCGCCCTTTGGGAAAAGACTACACACGTCCCGTTTATCGTGGTTGCTCCTGGGCAAATAAAGCCAGGTACCACTATTCACACTCCCATTGATCTCACAACGGTTTATCCAACCCTTATCGACTTGTGCGGATTACCTGCTAGGTCCGGTTTGGATGGCTATTCTGCGCTACCCCTCCTGGAAGATTCCACAGCTAGTTTCCCTCCGGCATTGATGACCTATATGGAGGGCAACCACGCCATACGGACAGCACGGTGGCGGTATATTCGGTACGCAGACGGTACAGAGGAACTATACGACCACACAAAGGATGGTCACGAATGGAACAATTTGGCTGTTGATACGCACTATTTGGCGGTGTTGGATAGCCTTAGGCCGTTCGTCCCTTCATCAAGTGCTGTTGCTGTTGCGGATATGGTCAAGCCATCTCGGGTAATACAAACGGAATATCGGGGCGATTCGAACGTTGTACGATGAAACTTTGAAAATATTAGCAATGAAAACAGTTTATTATGTAAAATCGATCATCCTGTTGCTGTCAGGCTTGCTTTCGGGTTCAGCCGCTGCGGAAATCGAGCTACCCGCAGTAATCGGCGACGGTATGGTGCTCCAACAGCGGGCGAATGTACCGCTTTGGGGGACTGCGGACGGCCAGACGGTGACCGTCACTACTTCATGGAACCAAAAGAAATATCAAGCCCGGGTTAACGGTTCAGGTGTCTGGCGGCTGCACGTAGAAACACCTCAAGCCGGAGGACCTTATGAAATTCACCTAAATGACGGAGACAAAAAGGTATTGAAAGATGTATTGATCGGCGAAGTGTGGCTCGCTTCCGGACAGTCCAATATGGGAATGCGGGTGGGCAATTCGCCTAAAGACACGGTTTTGCATGCGGGTAAACTTATGGCGGAAGCCGGGTATCATCCCACGATTCGCCTTTTTAGGGTGCCGGTAAACTCGGCAGTCCACCCGTTGGGCGATTGCGATGCGGAATGGACTGTGCCTGATTCGGCATCCGTTTCAGCGTTCAGTGCAGTCGCTTATCAGTTTGCGCTTAATTTACAGGACGAACTTGATATACCTATTGGGATTGTGCAGTCTGCCTACGGCGGTACCCAGGTACAGGCATGGATGGATTCCACTACGCTGAATAGCTTTCCGGAACTGGCGGGCCAGCCAGTGCCGCACAACATTACTAAAAATACACCCACCGTACTGTTCAATGCCATGATTAATCCGATCTTAGGATATGGCATCAGAGGTGCGATATGGTACCAAGGGGAGGGAAATCGTGCCACTGCTAATCGGTATGCAGATTGGTTTGCGGACATGGTGTCGGGCTGGCGGCAACGGTGGGGACAGGACGATTTCCCCTTTTACTATGTGCAGATCGCACCGTTTAAATACGATGGAAAGCACCAATCTGCGTACCTCCGGGAAGCACAGTTGGATGCAGCTAATCGCATCCCCAATACGGGCATGGTGGTGACCATGGATGTAGGTTCTCAAAGTACCATTCATCCGCCAGACAAGACGACGGTTGCCAGCAGGTTATCAAATCTCGCATTGGCACGGACCTATGGGATGAACCGGCACGAGGTAGATAGCCCGGAATTAAAGCGCATAAAGACGGATGGAGCGCGAGTTTACCTTTATTTTGATCACGTAGGCGATGGATTGACTGATTCAGGAAGCGGGTTGCGATGCTTTGAGATCGCGGGTGAAGATCGGGTTTTTTATCCGGCCGAAGCACATATCGTCTCGAAGGGTGAAATCAGGGTCACCTGTCGGCAGGTAACCAAACCTGTGAGCGTTCGTTACGCATTTAAAGATTGGGTAGTTGGCGACCTATTTAACTCAGTGGGACTGCCTGCTTCATCGTTTAGAACCGATGATTGGTAAAGATATTATTAAAAGTTGATCAAAATATTCTGGTAATAATTCATAAAAATATGGTAAAAATAAATGGGCTTATAGCAGCTACTTTTGCGACATTTCATGTAGATGGCTCGCTTAACTTGGATGGTATTCCACCTTTGGTTGATAAATTGGTTGATGACGGTCTGAAAGGTGTGTTTATCTGTGGAACAAACGGCGAAGGGCCGAATCTGACGGTAGAAGAGCGGATGGCGGTAGCGGAGGCGTATGTCGCATCGACAAAGGGTAGGTTGTTGGTGTTGGTTCACGTGGGACATACGTCCATCGCTGAATGCCGCAAACTAGCCGCGCATGCAGAAAAAATTGGGGCAGACGCGATATCGGCAGTGGCAGCATTTTACTTCAAGCCGGCTAATGTGGTAAATTTGGTAGACAGTATGGCACAGATTGCCGCTGCCGCTCCGGACACACCGTTTTACTATTACCACATTCCGGCATTGACGGGTGTCGGAATGGATATGGTGGAATTTCTCCGCCTGGGGGAAGAAAAAATACCGAATTTGGCCGGAATCAAGTATACGGCGGCAACCATCCATGAATATCAAGCGTGTCTGAATTTTAAAGCGGGTAAATTTGACGTATTGTTTGGCTATGACGAATTGTTGCTGCCCGCGCTGGCGGTAGGCGCCAACGGTGCCGTGGGGAGTACCTATAATTTTGCTGCTCCGTTATATTTGCGTGTGATGGAGCTTTTTAAGGCTGGACACCTGCACGAAGCACAGCAATTGCAACTGCTGTTGGTTAATATGATCCGGGAGATGGTTAAGTTTTCACCCATACCTGCGCAAAAAGCGATCATGGAAATGACCGGAATGGACCTCGGCCCGTCACGCTTACCGTTGGTGTCGCTATCCGAACAAGATAAAAAACTACTGCAAACACGGCTGGAAGCCATTGGCTTTTTTGATGTTCTAAAGCAGATCAAGCCGGTGAATGATCGCGTATGAACCATTTATTGTATAAAAAAAATAGCTGGATAATTATGATGGCATTGGCAGTGGGGCAGGGGTGCCAACCTTCTGGGTCGGCAGGTATTGAATGGGAACAAGCTACGCAAGTGCCGGATGCCGTTGGGTTTGCAGGAGCGTATGCGGGTGTGAGCAACGGGCATCTTCTTGTAGCTGGCGGGGCGAATTTTCCCGAAGGAACCCGGCCTTGGTCGGGTGGTACAAAACAATGGAACGATAAAGTATTTGCATTGGCCGAGAAAGGGGGACAGTGGAAGGAAGTTGGCCGACTGCCCCGTCCGATGGGATATGGTGTATCGCTGACGTGGCAAGATCAGGTGATTCTTTTGGGCGGAGCCGATCAATCAACCCACTATCAGGACGCCTATTTGCTGCGCTATGAAGAAGGCAGGTTGGTCACGGATAGGCTGCCTGATTTGCCGGCGCCAAATGCTAATGCCTGCGGAGCCTTAGTGGATGGTGTTATTTACGTCGCTGGCGGACTTACTCACCCGGCTGATACGACCGCTACACATATCTTTTGGTCGTTCGATTTGAAAGTTTCCCCAGCAGAGAGAAAATGGGAAATACTGGAGCGCTGGCCCGGTTCATCCCGGATGCTAGCTGTCGCAGGTGCCGCTGGCAATGCATTTTACCTAATGAGCGGAGTGGCGTTGCATGTGCCGGCGGGTGATTCATTAGCCCGCCGTACGTATTTAAACGATGCATATCGGTACTCACCAGAAAGTGGTTGGCAGCGTATTGCTGATTTGCCCCATGCGATAGCGGCCGCGCCCAGCCCGGGCTATACAACCGATGCGGATAAGCTGTGGGTATTCGGTGGTGACGATGGGAGTCTTGCGGATCAGAGCAGTGCGCTTCAGGACAAGCATCCGGGCTTCCGGAAGGATATCCTATCCTATGATGCGGATTCAGATTTATGGGATACTATGGGCGAAGTGGTGACCGATAAGCAACCCGATCCGGAGAACAACCCCAACGCCAGTACGTGGGCACCAGTGACCACCTCATTGGTGGTCTGGAACGGGCAGGTGGTCCTTCCCATGGGTGAAGTACGCCCGGGGGTAAGGACCAATCGTGTATTGATGGGTACGTTAAACGAACAATAATTATGAAAAAACCAATAAATGTCAAATCATGGTACCCTTGGGCGTTGGTCGGGGCATTATGGATTGTTGCGTTCCTGAATTATCTCGATCGGATTTTGTTGACGACGATGCGAGATCCCATTGTGGGCGAGTTTTCGTTGACGGATGCACAGTTCGGTCTGCTTACCTCTGTGTTTCTGTGGTCATATGGGATATTCAGCCCGTTTGGTGGCTTCCTCGCCGATAAATACAGTCGCAGGAACGTGATTATTTTCAGTGTCGGTGTATGGTCGCTGGCCACGGTTTGGACAGGGTATGTGTCATCATTTGAAGAGATGATTGCGGCGCGGATCGTGATGGGTGTAAGCGAAGCTTTCTACATCCCGGCTGGGCTGGCTTTGATCACTGACTATCACCGTGGGAAAACAAGATCCTTAGCCACTGGACTGCATTTTAGTGGGCTATACACCGGACTGGCCCTAGGAGGGGTTGGTGGCTATATTGCCGAGCTGTGGGGCTGGCGCTACGGATTCCATGTGTTTGGCATCTTTGGTTGCGTTTATGCCCTTTTGCTGTTGTTCTTCTTGCGTGATAGAAATGAAGGAGCTGTTGCGATTGATAAGAATCGGCCGGAAAGCTCGGTAAAATTAGGTGAATCTATCCGGTCGCTTTTGAATGAACGTTCCTACTTGGTGCTGCTGGGTTATTTTGTCGTATTGGGCATTGCTAATTGGTTGATTTATGCCTGGCTTCCCACCTTCCTGAAAGACCGCTTTGCACTGGGGCTGGGAGAGGCAGGCATATCGGCAACGTTGTACCCGCAAATCGGATCATTCATAGGAGTCTTGCTGGGAGGTATCTGGGCCGACAGATGGTCAAAGGCGAATCCACGTGGACGTATATTGGTGATCGTATTGGGATTCACGTTAGGCGCTCCGGCGTTGATTTGGATGTCGTGGACCAGTGTTTTCGTTATTGCGATTCTAGTGTTACTACTTTTCGGTATTGCCCGTGGTTTTAGCGACGCCAACTTGATGCCTGTGGTAAGGCAGGTTGTCGACAGCCGGTATGCTGCTACGGCGTATGGGATTCTCAATTTTCTGAGCACCATCGCCGGAGGACTGATGGTTTACGTAGGTGGAGCACTGAAAGACGCAGAAATAAAGCTATCCGCCATCTATATTGTTGCCGCTGGCCTGTTGCTGGTAGGAACGTGGTCACTGCTGCTCGTAAAGGTGAAAAAAGAATCGCAAGAATGACGGCAAATAAGCATTTGACGGCAGCCAGCTGCCGGGGAAACTGGGGAACGTTGTTGTTGCCCATCAATGAGGACGACTCGATCGATTTTACAAGGCTTTCCGACGAGATTGATTTGCTGATCTCGGCTCGCGTAGATGGCATATATTCCAACGGAACAGCGGGCGAATTCCATACGCAGACGGAGGATGAATTTGATCAGGTAAGCCAATTATTGGCTATGAAATGCCACGCCGCCGGCATGCATTTTCAGATTGGCGCATCACACCCGGTCCCAATAATAATGATGGAACGTATCCGGCGCACAAAACACCTGAATCCAGCCGCGTTTCAGGTTATCTTGCCCGATTGGGTTAGGGTTACGGAGCAGGAGGCCCTTGACTTCTTGACGCGCATAGCGGTCGAAGCAAGTCCGACCCCCATCGTGCTATATAATCCACCCCATGCAAAGAATGTCCTCCAGCCCGAACAATACCTTGCTTTGGCAGAGAAACTCCCCGCGTTGATCAGTATCAAGTTATTGGACGGTGACGACAGCTGGTACGATCGGATGAAATCCGTCGCAGACAACGCAGCGATCTTTGTACCGGGGCATCATTTGGCCACGGGTGTAGCAAAAGGCTTGGCACGTGGTGCCTATTCCAATGTGGCATGCCTAAGCCCTTGGGCTGCGCAACGCTGGTGGCAATTGATGCAGACTGATCTGGAAGAGGCACTAGCGGTTGAACAGCGGATTCAGGCGTTCTTTTCCTGTTATATCGTTCCGTTTGCTGAGCAAGGATACAGCAACCCCGCGTTGGATAAGTTACTGGCCGCAGTAGGCAATTGGTCGAATATAGGGACAAGGTTACGTTGGCCGTATCGGTGGATACCCACGGCAGAAGTGCCTCGCGTAAGGCAAGGGGCAAACGAAATGTTGCCCGAGTGGTTCTTTGAAGGGAGAACCTGAGAGAAGACAAATTGGACTAACCTTAATAATCGTATCGATCCACGGAAGCTATCTGGTTTCCTTCTTTGGTGAATACTACGATCGGCCGGTAACTATCGGCTTCTTCTTCCGTTACCTTGCAGAAACTGAGGATATGCACTGTATCGCCGAGTTTGGCATGTAACGCTGCCCCGCCATTCATACAAACCTCGCCGCTTCCGCGTTTGCCGGGAAGTACATACGTCATGATACGGCTGCCATTTATCGCATTGTTAACATATACCTGTTCGTATTTTTTGATTTGGGCTGCGTCCAACAGATCGGCATCTACCGTAATCGATCCATTATATTCGACATTTGCCTCGGTTACTTTAACGGTGTGGATTTTTGATTTTAAAATAGTTAACTCCATTTGTTGTTTTTGTGTATTTTTTAGTTGATTGTTATGCTGTCCGGATATAGCTTTCGGAGCGCTCACAGGTCTCCAAAAGAAATTGCTGTTCGTGTTGTATAACTACGTGCCGTTGATAATGGCAGTGATAGGTGAATTGATACGGTAGAGAAGGGTCGATTCCGCAATCGGTTTGACAATTCACCTGATAATCTACTCGGCCGTCTACCGCATATTTGGTTACCAAGAGTGTGCCAATTTCCACACCCGCTTCAAGAGCGTACCACGCCCCCTCGCCGATACCGCCTAGCCACTGCGCACGTGCAGGTACTGTTGCGGGTCTCGTAGGCTCAGCCGTATTGCCGGGTTCGCGGTCGCAGGGCAATTTTTTTGCCTTGGTAGCCGATAGGTTGTGAAGCAGCAAATCCAACTGGAAGCGTAGCGATTGCCAGCGGCTCATCCGCTTGGATACCTGTGTGCCTTGGTCGTAGCAGTACACCATCGTATCCGGTGATGCATTCACCACATTGCTCATAGGGCTTGGTTTGAGACTTTCGGGAAATTTTACCCGTCGTTTTGCAGGATTTTTCGTTGCCCACCCAGCCAGTAATACTTGTGCGACAAATCGTGAGCAGCTATTATTGCCCCGGGCAACGGCTCCGTAGGGGATTGGCCCCTGGTCAACCAGTGCTTGTGCGGATTGGGCGGCTTTCCCAAAAGAAAGTCCGTTAGCAATGGAAAAGAAAAGCCTACCGCCACCATGGGTCGCATTTTCTTTCTGGTGTAGCTCAGTTAAAATCGCCGCTAGATTTTCAATAGCGTCCTCGGCAGTTACCTGTGCTCGGGTGGAAAGTACTAATCTGGGGTCAGATGCCGCTGATCGGGCCCGTCCATATCCACGTGGCGTAACATACCGGCCAAAATCATAATAGGCCAGCAATCCCGTGCGACGGTTCACCAATACAATAGCCGCGTGGCCGACCTTGAAATTCAGGTTTTTTACAATACCTGCTCGTTTCAGTAAGGCCATCCATCGTTCATCACCACGTGCAGTTTGATCAGGCCAAGCAATAACTAATGCTAAGTCTCGGTATTCTTCCAACGTATCCTCCGTTCACTACTTTTCACTGGGCAGTGAAGTAACCTTTAGAATCTGTAAAGAATTGGGAATTTTGCGTATCGGACGTAAAAGATAAATTTAATCATCATATTGTCAAAGAAATTATCATTTTTGTAACCCAGATATTGCTAATGTGTTAAAACCCGAACATGAAAGAGTTTCTTAAAACAGTTGCTGGCAGATTGCCTTTTATTTTTATTGTTGTTATTGCCATCGTTGGCATTAGTTCTTGCAACAAACGCAGTGGTAAGCCCAGGATACTGGTGTTCAGCAAGACAGCCGGTTTTTACCATGAATCTATTCCTGCTGGTAAGGAGGCGTTGATCAGGCTTGGAGAAGAAAACGGGTTTGATGTGGATACCACCACGAATGCGGAATGGTTTACAGAAGACAGTCTCAAGAACTATTCGGCGGTGGTATTCCTAAGTACTACGGGCAATGTGCTCGATTATCGTCAGGAAGCGGCATTTGAACGATATATTCAGGCAGGAGGAGGTTTTGTGGGCATCCATGCCGCAACGGATACGGAGTATGACTGGGGCTGGTTCGGACGCTTGGTCGGCGGTTATTTCCAAAACCATCCCCATCCCCAAGAGGCAACTTTCCATGTGCTCGATACGCTTCATGCAATTACCAAGGGGCTGCCCGCAACATTCAGTTACCACGACGAATGGTATAATTTCAAAAAACTGAACCCAGACAATAAGGTATTAGTTACCATCGACGAAAGTAGTTACGAAGGTGGAAAGAATGGCGAAAATCACCCGATGGTCTGGTATCGTGAATACGACGGGGGACGTTCGTTTTACACCGCCCTGGGACATTCTTCGGAATCCTTTAAGGACCCCCTTCACCTGAAACTGATAGTAGGTGGGATCCAGTATGCAATCGGTAAAAACCATAAACTTAACTATAGCAAGGCGAAGACGCAGCTGCCACCAGAGCGGCAACGCTTTACCAAAACACAGTTACATCAGGGCGACCTTTTTGAACCGACAGAAATGGCCATATTGCCCAATTTTGATATCCTGATTGCCCAACGGCGCGGAGAATTGATGCTGTATAAACAGGACAGCCGCACGGTGGAGCAGGTTGGATTTCTGGATGTTTACCACCAATCCGGTGTACCGAATGTAAATGCCGAAGAGGGGTTCATGGGGCTGGCACTTGATCCGGACTATGAAAACAATAAGTTTATTTATGCCTTTTACAGTCCTGTGGATACTTCGGTGAATCGATTGTCACGGTTTGTGTTCGATAATGGCAAACTTGATCTGGCTTCTGAGAAGGTGGTACTCCAGTTTTATTCACAGCGGCAGATTTGCTGCCATACCGGTGGTTCCATCGCGTTTGGTGGTAATGGATTATTGTATTTATCCGCAGGCGATAATTCTACTCCTTTTGATCAGCCCACGACGTATAAAAATCACGGATTTTCTCCGAGAGACGGCCGCCCTGGTTTTGAACAGTATGATGCCCGCCGTTCATCCGGCAATACCAATGACCTACGGGGCAAGATTCTGCGTATAAAAGTGACGCCTGACGGCGGCTATGAGATACCGGAAGGTAATCTTTTTCCCGAGGGTACTGACAAAACCAAACCGGAAATTTACGTAATGGGCAACCGCAACCCCTACCGGATTTCCGTTGATCAGAAAACCGGATACCTCTATTGGGGAGAGGTGGGACCCGATGCAAATAACGATAGCCTGGATACACGGGGTCCGCGTGGCTACGACGAGGTAAACCAAGCCCGGAAAGCGGGATTCTTTGGGTGGCCTTTCTTCGTGGGTAATAACTATGCCTATCGAGCATACGATTATGCTACCGGTCGCGTGGGAGAACCTTACGATCCGGAAAGGCCCGAAAACAATTCACCGAATAATACCGGGTTGCACATTTTGCCGCCGGCGCAACCTGCCTTTATCTGGTATCCTTATGCAGCGTCCCCTGATTTCCCTCAAGTGGGTACGGGCGGTCGTAACGCAATGGCCGGACCGGTGTATTACACCGATTTATTTCCGAAAGAAACCCGCTATCCCGACTATTACGATGGTAAGCTGATTATCTACGACTGGATACGTGGCTGGATCAAAGCAGTAACTATGTTGCCGAACGGTGATTTTGACAAAATGGAACCCTTTATTGAGGGAGCATCGTTTGCTAATCCGATCGATATGGAGGTGGGTAAAGACGGCAGGTTATATGTGCTGGAATACGGCAAGGGTTGGTTCGCAAAAAATAAAGACGCGGGTATTGCCCGCATAGACTACCTTGCAGGCAACTTGCCTCCGCAGGTGGGCGAAGTTAAGTTGGAGAAAATGAACGGTGCTACGCCGTTTACTATCCATGCTACGGTTGAAGCTACCGACTACGAAAACGATAAACTGACCTATACCTGGAAAGTAGGTGACGTGACACAGAAAACGGCAGATCCGTCATTTACGTATACGCTGGACCAATCTGGGGAATATGCCATCGTCGTTACGGTGAGCGATCCGTCAGGCAATAGCGCTGAATCGAATCCTGCATCCGTTTACGCCGGCAACGAGGAACCCACGGTCGAAATCATTTTGTCTAATACTTCGGGTCAATACACGCCGGGTGAGCGTATTGAGTATGAAGTGAAAGTAGACGATCACGGCCGTGAGATCGACCCTTCCAATTTAGTGGTATCGGTGGACTATGTAAAGGGATCGGATTTAGCCGGTGCATCGTTGGGGCATCAGCAGGTTTCCGAACTGATTTTAGGACGAAGCCTGATGATGGCTTCTGACTGTCAGTCTTGTCATAAAATATCAGAAAAAAGCGTAGGTCCCGCATTCACGCAGGTGGCCGCTAAATACCATGGCCAGAAAGATGCGTCCACTTATCTGGTAGACAAGGTGCTCAATGGTGGTAGCGGTGTGTGGGGAGAGGTTGCAATGGCTGCACACCCGGGCATGAAAGAAGGCGAAGCTAAACAAATCGTCCAATGGGTTCTGTCGCTGGCAGACGACGCATCGGCGAAACAGAAATCACTGCCGGCGAAAGGGGTGGTCGTAGCTCGGAAACCCGAAGCAAGCGCTGAAGAAACTGTGCTTCGCTTCCATGCGCAATACACGAATACTCCTGGCATGGGAATACGGCCATTACCCGGATCGAAAACAGTGGATTTGAAGCTGTCGACGAAATCAGACTGACGTCAGGGCGGATGTTAAAAGCGTATTGGAATCAATTAACGGATGTCGATCGTAAGCATCTGGCGGGATTGGACCACCTGCGCGCATTGGCGATCATACTCGTTTTTTTATGCCACTATCGCGCGTATGACCGCCCGGCTTGGGTCAATGAAATTGGATTGTTCGGTTGGACGGGGGTTGATCTGTTTTTTGTGCTTAGCGGATATCTGATAGGTAATCAGCTAATGCAACAGTTGAAGACCAAGCACTCCATCGGTTTTTGGGAGTTTTACCTGAATCGGGCGTTACGGATTTTCCCCGCATATTTTGTCGTGATCTTCTTGTATTTCACATTTCCCTTTATTCGCGAGCGAGATGGCATTGCGCCGCTGTGGCAGTTTCTGACATTCACCCAGAATTTTGATCTGGACTTTGGCAATGAGGCTACCTTCTCGCATGCCTGGTCGTTGTGCATTGAGGAGCAATTTTACCTATTGTTGCCCATCTCGCTATGGCTGGTGGCGCGCACAGGTACGTCAAAACGAGGAATTTGGATTTTCTTGGGGATATTTATCTTCGGTTTGTTGCTGCGCGGTATCAATTGGATGTATTTCATGAAGCCTTTTTATGAGGGAGGTGTCGCCGATAACCGCTTCGTCACCTATAACAAGTGGGTTTATTATCCAACGTATAATCGCCTGGATGGGCTGATGGTAGGAGTGGCAATTGCCGCCATCATGAATTACCATCGGCGGTGGCGCGTTTGGCAGGCAACAAAGGGAAATCTGTTGTTAGTAGTGGGACTGATCCTACTGGCGGGCGCTTATTTTTTAATGCGGGGCGACCGACTCGCGTTTTGGCCCACGCTTCTCGGCTATCCCTTGCTTTCGGTTGCCTATGGGATGATGGTCTTTGCGGCACTTTCTCCTTCCTGTATTCTGCACCGCATCCGGTGGAAAGTGAGTACACTGGTTGCTGCATTATCCTACGGGATGTACTTATGTCACAAGTTTTTGAATCATCTCATGCAGGGACCGCTGGACGATTGGGGACTTGCCGAAGATGGTAGCCTGCGCGTACTGATATGCCTGGCAGTTTCCATATTGGGAGCGTGGTTGCTGAATTTTTTCGTGGAATACCCGTTTATGAGGCTGAGAAGGCACCTGGTGAAAAGAGCTCAGTCGTAGCGGTAGCAATATAGTTTCCGATCGTTACCGCAAAGTAAATAGTTGACTTCTTCATCCGACAGAAAGCCATAATACGATAACAGACCACAACCCGTTGGCAAGCTGACGCTCGGATCGATTGGTGCGTCCTGGCTTTTATCGACAGCATTGCTTGCCGCACTCGCGCGGGAATTCCGGGTGTGCAGATGCCTTCCGCGACCGTCGAAAGAAAGAATGTGATTGCCTGCCTGTACGTCAATGCGGATGTTGCCGTTGGTTTCATCCGAAGCCGTAGCCCCGTCTCCATCAGCTTTTCGCGGGAGCCGCAAAGAAAAGCCCGGAAATGGGTCGCCTTCTCTATCAATACGGTACAGCCGTTCGGCGGTGGTAAACAAGATGCTGCTATCGGAAAGTTGGCTTATGTTGCCCACAATTTCACCTGGAAGCTGTGCATTCCATAGCTTTTCGCCAGTTGCTGAAACCGCATAGAGTATGTGATAGGCATCCTGCACCAAAATAAATCGGCGACTATCGTCTAAAAAAAAGACCATGGGTTTAGTTACGGGCTCCGCATTCAAATCGAAAGTCCATAAGGGTGCTGGATACCCCGAAGTTCCATCCGTTACCGCCGTATTGACATCGTTGATTTCTGTGCCTTCCTGCGTAGATTGCTCGTCTTTTCCCAGATTCGAGAAATAAAAGTACGAGGTAACGATGATCGCGATGAACACAGCCGACGTGATGATTATCAGATTCCTCATCCCTACAAACTTAGTTAAATACCATGTATTTTACGAATAACAATGTAAAAAAACAACGAAGGACAGCGGGTTTTCGCTTGACAACAGCATCTTGCATATACACCTAATTATCGTTATGTTTGGCAAAATAATTAGGAATAAGTTGCCTTCAATAAATCATTGGAATACCGATGGAACCTGTGAAAAGTACTCAAATTATTGACGAATGAACAAACGGATTATACTCACCGCTTCCTTTTTTGGCTTGGCCGCTGTCGTATTGGGAGCTTTTGGGGCTCACGGTTTGGAAGGTAAAATCAGTAAAGACCATTTGGAGACTTGGGAGACTGCAGTTGATTACCAATTTTACCATACTGTAGCCTTGTTATTTTTAGCAACCTTCTCGCGGGCTAAAAATAGTTACATCAAATTTTCCTTTATTACGTTTACTTTGGGAATCTTGTTGTTTTCCGGCTCGTTATATTTGCTGAGTACCTATTCGATTACCGAATTCGGTTCACCGGCTATTTTAGGGCCGATAACACCTGTCGGTGGACTATGTTTTATTTTGGGATGGCTGGGGTTGTTTATTGCCACCATTAAAAATAAGGGATAGCTTTATTCCAGTTTACGATGCTTGAATTTACCGAAGGCAGTGACGATGTGCGTACTACGTTATTCGTGGAGGTGGTATTACCTTTGGCTATTTCCAAAACCTATACGTACCGGGTACCGAGTGCATGGAATGCAGATGTAGCGGTGGGTATGCGGGTCATTGTCCAATTCGGAAAGAATAAAGTCTATTCGGCAATTGTTTATAATATAACCCAAAAGGCACCTGAGCGTTACGAGGCGAAGTATATTCTGAATGTGCTGGATGAAAGACCGGTAGTCGATCGTTCTCAGCTTCGTCTTTGGGAGTGGATGTCGTCTTATTATTTATGCACGATCGGCGAAGTTATGCAGGCTGCCCTACCCGCAGCACTGAAGCTGGCCAGCGAAACGCGGATCATCGCCGCAGATTTAAATTCAGTTGACCGGTCGACACTTAATGACAAGGAATTTCTGATCCTGGATGCCCTGGAAGTTTCCCCTGAACTGAAAGTAAGCGATATCGTCAAATTACTTGGACAAAAAACAGTATTTCCCATCCTAAAGCGACTGTTTGACAAGGGCCTGATACTGATTTCGGAAGAGATTGCGCCGAAATATAAACCAAAGGTAAAAACGTTTATTTCGCTGCATGACGATTATACCGACGACCTGGGCCGGAAGCTGCTGCTGGAGATGCTCAGCAATGCACCGAAACAGCAGGACGGGGTTTTGGGATACCTCCAATTGCATCGCCGCCTTTCCCGAATAACTAAAGCAGCTATCATGGAGGCCAGTGGTTGTGGTGCAGCCAGTATAGCGGCCCTGATAAAAAAAGGGATATTTATAGCGAAAGAACGTGCGGTCAGCCGGCTTGATGGCGAGGACATTGAGCTTACGGGAGATTTCAAGCTCAGCGAGCCCCAACTGAAAGCATTTGATGAAATCAATAAACAATTTAAAGCAAAAAATGTCGTGCTTCTGCACGGTGTCACGGCCTCGGGTAAAACGCAGGTATATATCCGGCTTATCGAAGAGGCGGTGGCCAAGGGGAAAAATGTCCTGTATTTATTGCCTGAAATTGCACTGACCACGCAAATAACGGAGCGCCTGCGGTTACACTTCGGTACTAAATTGGGCGTATACCATTCACGTTTCAATGACAATGAACGTGCGGAGGTATGGAATAAAATACTCAACAACGAGTATCAGGTAATTGTGGGTGCACGCTCGGCTGTTTTCTTGCCGTTTCCGGCATTAGGTCTCGTCGTTGTCGACGAAGAACATGAAACTTCTTATAAGCAATTTGATCCGGCCCCGCGTTATCACGCACGCGATACGGCGATTTACCTCGGCCACATTCACGGAGCAAACGTACTATTGGGGTCAGCTACACCTGCCGTAGAAAGCTATTATAATGCTCGGGCGGGGAAGTATGGACTGGTTGAGTTGAAACAGCGCTTCGGCGATGCTACGCTTCCCGAAATCTTGACCGTACATATCGGCGAGGAAAACAAGAAAGGCAATATGTCTTCTTATTTCAGCAGTACGTTGCTTCAGGAAATGGGAAATGCAATTGCCCAGCGGCAGCAGGTCATTCTTTTCCAGAACCGACGTGGGCATACGCCGCTCCTGCAATGTAAAACCTGCGGCTACATTGCGAAATGTATCCATTGTGACGTTAGCCTCACCTATCACAAAAGCAGCGGCAAGTTGCACTGCCATTATTGCGGATTTTCCGAAGATCCCTTACAAGTGTGTCCCGCCTGTGGATCCACACATATCGAGAGTAAAGGGTTTGGCACCGAAAAAGTAGAGGAAGAGTTGGAGACGTTGCTTCCCGAAGCGCGTATCGGTCGCCTGGATTTGGATTCGACACGGGGAAAACATGGCTTTGATCGCGTATTGAATGCATTTGACGAGCGCGTTTACGATATACTGGTCGGCACTCAGATGGTGGCCAAAGGATTGGACTTCGGCAATGTAAGTGTAATCGGTATCATCAATGCCGACGGCTTGATCAACTACCCTGATTTCAGGGCGCACGAACGTGCCTTTTCACTGCTTGCCCAAGTGAGCGGAAGAGCGGGTCGCCGCGACAGCAACGGGAAAGTAATTATCCAATCCTATGCCCCGCAACACCGCATCGTCCAGCAGGTGATCGCCAACGACTATGAGGGTATGTTCCTGGCGGAAGTAACCGAACGTAAGATTTATGCTTATCCGCCCTTTTTTCGGTTATTCCGGCTAGATGTAAAGCATAAAGAACAGCACGCCGCCCATGACGCAGCCCATCGGTTGGCCATTTCGTTGCGGGAAGTGTTGGGACATCGGGTCGTAGGTCCTGAAACTCCATTGGTAGGGCGCGTTCGCAATCACTACATTTTCAGTATTCTGCTTAAGGTGGAACGTGCTGGTACGAGTGTAAGCAAAGTGAAAGAATTGGTCAAAACTGTTCTGCTGCAATTTGAGGCCAGCAAACCCAATCGGGGCGTACGTGTGCAGGTCGATGTAGACCCCTATTGATTGATCATGCCAAAGCTGTATTGCAGCGTGATGGCTGCCACGGGTCCAAAAAAATATTCCCAACGATAGCGCTTCGTTTGATGGGGTATACCGGTAAATGAACCATCGCTATAGTTGTTTATTTTTTGATAGGTATAAGCAATGTTGAAGTTGGCCTCGGCGCTGATTGCAACCCGCGGGACAATATATAGTTTTGCACCAACAAAAGGTGAAAATAACAGCGCGTTCTTGTTGTCTTCAGCGAATATGGGGGTATTCTCAAACCCTTTTGTGCTCAGCCTTTGGACCATGAATCCCAAATCTGCTCCGAAGTAAGGCTGAAAGCGGGAATAGTTTATGTTTTTTTCTGCACCTACTTTCAATGTCGTGTTTTGGAGTTTCCCCGCCACTTTTGGCAGACAGCCTTCGCACTCGTTATCAAACTCGATGTCGTTGTTGAAATGTGCAGCTTGCAGGCGGTAACTGATTTGGTTGTCGTTTATTTTGAACAAAATACCATTAAAATAAGAAGTGCGGAAGGGTTGCCCCGAAGGCTGGTTGAGCAATTGCGGAAATTGCTCATAAGCGTATGCACGGACTGCAATCGTATACCAGTAATCTGTATTGAAATGATAGTTCTTTTTTTTGGGGATAACAATTGCCGGATAATCAACCGTGTCAATTCTCGTCACCTGTGCCGACAGCTGATCAGCTCCGATGCACAACAAGACAACCAAAAGAATATACCTCATCCGCAATAGCATTTGTACCTTGCGAAAATAGAAATTTTTCACCTAATCTCCGTATGTTTGGAGCATAATGGCATATAAGTTTATTGACAATTACCGTGAACGAGGAGCAAGGAAACAATTGGTCGAGCTATTAAAGCGGCGGGGAATCGAAGATAAGGGCGTGCTGACCGCTATCGGTAAGGTTCCGCGGCACTATTTTTTCGACGAAACTTTCTGGAGCCAGGCATATAAAGACATCGCCTTTCCGATCGGCGATGGACAAACCATTTCCCAGCCGTATACCGTAGCCTACCAAACCGAGCTGCTGCATATCAAACGCGGAGACAAGGTGCTGGAAATAGGGACGGGCTCAGGATATCAAACTTGTATATTGCTGGAATTGGGGGGAGATGTATATACGATCGAGCGCCAACCCAACCTCTACGATAGAACTACCCGGGTATTACCCTATATGGGATATAAACCACACTTTTTTTTAGGCGATGGTTCCAGGGGGATACCGGAACACGCACCTTACGATAAAATATTGGTTACGGCCGGCGCACCTTTTGTGCCTGACGTGATGTTGAAGCAACTTCGGATAGGGGGGGTAATGGTAATTCCTGTTGGTGGCGAAAAGGAACAGAAAATGGTGACCGTCCTTCGCGTTGCGGAGAATGAATACGAACGGATCGAGCTTGATACGTTCCGGTTTGTTCCGTTAGTGGGCGATCAGGCATGGTAGTGGGAGAGAAATAAACGAATCGGGAATTAAAAAGACACGTGAATAAGTGATAGCGGATGGAAAATATTTTTGATGCGTACCATAGAAATATAAAGGATACTCGTTCGCAGCTGAACAGGTTGCGCCGATCCATCAATAACAATTCACTGCTACGTTTAGCTGCCATTATCGGTGGCGGCGCAGCGTTGTTTATGGCCGTGCAATCGGAATATGTAGGATGGGTGATCGTTGTTTTCCTTTTGGTTATTGTGTTCTTCGCAGGGCTTGTTTGGCGCCAGAGCAGGCTGGAAATGCAGAAAGTAGCATTGGAGAGTTTTTTCGCGGTCAATCAAAATGAAGTAGATATAGCCGAAGGGAAGTCCAATCGTTATTCGGATGGCGGGATGTTCGCAGACAATCGCCATCCCTACAGCGGCGACCTGGATATATTCGGACCGTCGTCGCTGTTTGCCTTGGTTAATCGTGGCGCTACTCCTCAAGCCAATACGCTGCTGGCCGAATGGTTGTCAGCGCCCGCCCATGCTTCGGATATTAAGGCACGCCAGGAAACGGTGAAGGAGTTGACAGACGATCTTGCGTGGTGTCAGGAGTTTCAATCCCGATTGTGGTTCAATCTGCATCACCCGGTTGATTTTAAACAGCAGTTTGCACAGTTTTTACGTAATTCGGATAATTCGTTCGGCAGCCGGATCCTACGGTTATATGTAAAAGTAGTACCGTGGTTGATGGCGACGCTCGTTGTTACAGCCTTATTTATTCCGGTTTTTTCAGGGATAACCCTGTTTTTCGCCATTGCGCATCTATTGGCTGCAGTTGGATATGGCAGAAAAGTAAACCAAGTAGCAAGTCTCACCGACAAGGCAGGTCGTTTGCTCAACGCCTTTGCGGCCGCCTTTGAATTGGTTGAAAATAGAGTGTGGCAAAGCCAACGGAGCAGGATGCTGTTTTCGTCTTTGGGTTCTACAGTGGGAAATGTACCTGTTTCATTGATATTCAAGAAATTGGCAACGTTGATCGATCGGCTGGATTACCGATTAAATATGTTGGTCGGGGCCATGCTTAATATGATTGCACTTTGGGATTTCAGGCAGGTATATGCGCTGATTGAATGGCGCAAAAAGTATGGAACGGACATTCTCCTAGCATTTGACGCGATTGCTGAGTTTGAAGTGCTGGGAAGCTTCGCGTCCCTACACAGAAATCATCCGCAATGGGTATTCCCGACGATCGAAGAAACGGCAATGCCTTTTTTTACTGGTGAAGCGCTTGCCCACCCCTTGATTCCTGTCGGAAGCGCAGTATCCAACGACTATCGGATGGACAATCACCGGATTGCCCTGATCACTGGATCAAACATGGCTGGCAAAAGTACTTTTCTCCGTACGACCGGGACCAACGCTGTACTGGCGTTTTGCGGGGCACCTGTATGTGGGAAAGAGATGCGTGTATCGGTATTTCACTTGATTACCTATATGCGAATCGCAGATTCTCTTAACGAAAGCACCTCAACATTTAAAGCCGAACTGAACCGTATACAAACCGTTCTCAAAACAGTGGAGAGCCAACCGGATACCTTCTTTCTAATCGATGAGATGCTACGTGGAACCAATTCTGTCGACAAATACCGGGGGTCGAAAGCGATTATAAAAAAGCTAATTGCCCAACATGGAGTCGGTATGGTCGCCACACATGATCTCCAGTTGGCGAAATTAGCCGACGAGTACCCCGATGCGGTGCATAACTTCCACTTCGATATTCAAGTACGTAATGGCGAGATGCTTTTTGATTATAAGCTAAAGGATGGGGCATGTACCGTTTTCAATGCATCGTTACTCTTGAAAGAAATCGGTGTGGAAGTGATTTGATCGATTATGTTAGCCTTTCATTACCCGCGCCAATTCCCGTTTGGTATCCCGTTCCTTGATGGTTTCCCGTTTGTCGAAATCCTTTTTGCCCTGTGCCAGCGCAATCTCCACCTTGGCAAACCCCCGTTTACTAATGAAGATACGAAGTGGAATGATGGTAAACCCCCGTTCTTCACTTTTGGCCTTTAGTTTTTTGAGTTCCTTTTTATTCAATAGCAGCTGGCGATCCCTTTTTGCCTCATGGTTATAAAATGATCCATGGGAGTATTCTGCTATATGCATATTGCGGATGTAAAGTCCATCGTCAAAGAATGAACAAAACGAATCGTTGATAGTTGCTTTTCCTTCGCGTATGGATTTGATTTCCGTGCCAAGGAGCCGGATGCCTGCCACATAGGTATCCAGCATGTGGTATTCGAAGAAGGCCTTCTTATTTTTGATATTGATATCGGAAGATAATGCCATTGTTTCTCTGTTTTTTTATTGATTCGCTTTTTTTGATTTGAAATTATGAATCGACAAGCGTGCGTATGCTCGTATATGCCTAGCTTATTTCAGTCTGCAATAAATGTTTTGCGCTACCTTGTCCGAGATATTGATCGTTTTTCCACCGATATCTAACGCCAAGGAATGGTCGAATGCATATTTCTGGAGCACCTGGATCTGGCTGTGTATGCCCAATCCAATTTCGCTTACATATTGCAAAAAGGACGGACTATTATCCTTTACAGCAATAATAACGTATCGTTGGTGTTCCACGGCTTCCGCTAATGTGAGGCGAGCCTCATCGATATAGTCGCCGTTGGCTGTCGGAATGGCATCGCCATGTGGGTCGAACGGTGGAAAACCCAAAAATTTATCGAGCCGTTCCACCAGCTCGTCGGATTTGATATGTTCCAGTTGCTCGGCAATATCATGCACTTCATCCCAACTGAATCCCAGCTTGTCAAATAAAAATGTTTCCCAGAGCCGATGTTTGCGAATGATGGCAATCGCTAGGTCGCGTCCTGTATCGGTGAGTGATATTTTCCCGTATTTTTCATAATTGACAAGCCGCTTCTCCCTAAGCTTCTTAAGCATATCGGTAGCAGTAGCCGGGCGAACATTGAGCTTTCCTGCCAATTGATTGGTGCCTGCTTCGCCGCCGCTTCCGTATTCGCCGGTGATCCGGAGCAATGCCTTTAGGTAATTTTCCTCGGTGTCGGATAGCATAATCGCAAACTTAGGCAACTTGCATTTTATATGCAAGCAAGTTGCTGTTCTCCCTCTGTACCTATTAGAAATCGATAAAATGGTCGTAGCGAGATCAAATAAAAAAGGCACCTGCAGGTGCCGTAAGCATTAAGTTTTGACTGGCTGTTATCGTTAGGCACTTACACCCAATTCCTCAGCCATGGCTTTACCGATTTCTGCCGGAGATTCCACTACACGGATACCACACTCCCGCATGATTTCCATTTTGGCCGCAGCAGTATCATCGGCTCCACCGACAATAGCACCTGCATGCCCCATGCGGCGCCCTGGAGGGGCGGTTTGCCCGGCGATAAAGCCGACAACCGGTTTGGTGCCATGTTCCTTGATCCAGCGGGCAGCCTCCGCTTCCATACCGCCGCCGATCTCACCGATTACGATGATTCCTTCTGTTTCTGGATCGTCCATCAAGAGCTCGACGGCCTCCTTGGTGGTCGTGCCGATGATGGGATCGCCGCCAATGCCTATGGCCGTGGTAATACCCAATCCGGCTTTTACAGCTTGATCAACGGCTTCGTACGTTAGCGTTCCTGATTTGGATACCACACCAACTTTTCCTTTTTTAAAGATAAAGCCCGGCATGATGCCAATTTTTGCTTCATCTGCGGTGATGATACCTGGACAGTTTGGCCCGATCAACCGTGAATTTTTATCGCTCAGGTAAGATTTTACCTGGATCATATCCTTGGTAGGGATACCTTCCGTAATGCATACGATGACTTCGATGCCGGCAGCAGCAGCCTCCATGATCGCATCTGCAGCAAATGCGGGTGGAACGAAGATAATAGATACATTGGCGCCGGTTTTTTCCACGGCGTCCTGAACCGTGTTAAATACCGGGCGATCTAAATGCGTCTGGCCGCCTTTACCGGGAGTTACACCACCCACCACCTGCGTGCCATATTCGATCATCTGAGATGCATGGTAGGTGCCTTCGTTACCTGTAAAACCTTGTACGATTACTTTTGAATTCTTATTTACTAATACGCTCATGGTTCTGTTTTTTTGCCTCGCAAAGCTAACGTTTTACCGCGAAAAGTAGAAACTTAAGCCGGACATTAAGCGATTTTTCTTTTAATCCGTTACAGGAAGGTAGCCCTTGGCGTAGATATCCCATAGTACGATACCGATGGATACGGCAATGTTCAGTGAATGTTTGGTGCCTGATTGCGGGATTTCAATACACATGTCTATAAATTCCATGACTTCATCGGATACACCGTGTACTTCGTTCCCGAATATCAACGCGTATTTTTCGGTTTGCAGTGGCCTAAACTGCTGGAGGGGAATGCTTTCTTTGGCTTGTTCGATTGCGGTGAGCCGGTATCCGTCTTGCCGAAGCTGCTGCACGGCCTGCAGGGTGTCGGATACATGATGCCAAACTACCGATCGAGTGGCACCTAGCGCGGTTTTTTCGATTTCCCTGTGGGGTGGTATACCCGTGATGCCGCACAAAATGATACGTTCAATGGCAAATGCATCCGATGTACGAAAAGCCGAGCCTACATTGTGCATACTCCGTACATTGTCAAGTACCAATGTAATCGGAAGTTTGGGCTGTATTCTGAATGCTTCGACAGACGGCCGTCCGAGTTCATCCATAGCTAATTTTTGCATGGGGCAAAGATAGGAAATATGAAGTACGAAGGTATAAATACGAAGTAAAGGTTAAGGTACCGCCTAAAATTTTAAGGTAATTGTTTTGAATATTGAAAAGAAGGTAATATCTTTGCGGACTGAAAAAATTGAAGAAAAATTAGCTAAATAAATGGCAAATCATAAATCAGCACTTAAGAGAATCCGCGCGAACGCTGCGAAGCGCCTGCGGAACCGCTACCAAGCAAAGACAACCCGCAACGCGATAAAAAAATTGAGGGGTACCACCAATTCTGAAGAAGCAAAGGAGTTATTGCCGCGGGTGATTTCTATGCTTGACCGTTTGGCCAAGAAAAATGTCATTCATAAAAACAAGGCTTCCAACAATAAATCAAAATTGACGAAGTACGTGAATAGCTTGTCATAATAAATACTACAGATACGTAAAAAAGCCGCTTTGATTAATTTGAGCGGCTTTTTTTGCGTTATAGCGATTACTTCGCTTGTTCACTTATTTCTTTGTTCGTTCGATTATCTATCTCGATTATCTATTCCTCGCTTCACTCCTCAACTGCTTGAGTACCTCTTGCAACTTTGCTTGGTCTCCCATATAAGGTGCTAAATCGAGTAATTCGACTTTCCGGAAATCGATTGGGTGGCTTTCACTTTGTAGCGAAATATATCCGCTTTTTAAGGGCTTCCCATCCACTTTCACAGCGGGATCGTAATTCGATACACTGCCTCCGCCAATCTGAGGTTTGTAGTAGGTAAGCACGGTATCACCTTCGAGAATATGATGGACCACCGAGTCAGCTAACACAAGAAATTCTGCGGTTACCCATTGGTCGCCATGGTAGGTCTTTGAGGTTGAATTGGTGCAATGCGGTGTAAACAGTTCGCCATTTACTTCCATAAAGACGTTGGTGCCGGGTGTACACAGGTTGCTGGTGGTTCGTTCATCGGTGCCGTTCCCTCCCAGCAGTTGCCCTTCTATGGATATGGGGAAATCTTGATCTTTCAACATGGTACGGGGATCCTGCCCATGCAGCATGGCTCCGCTGTTACGCCAAGCCCATCCTTCACCGCCGGGTGCCTGCTCGCCCACGAAGCGGTATTCAACGCGCAACAGATAAGCCGAGAACGGGGTATTGTAGTGAATGTGGCCATATTGAAAGTCAAAGTCGGTATATCCATCATACCGTACTTTTAATAGGCTGTCTTCTACACGAAAAGTGTTGGCATAGTTTTCGCCAACTTCATGTTTTGCGATTTTGACCGTCCAATCATTGAGGTCTTTCCCATTGAAGAGTTGAATCCATTCGAATGAATCGTTTGTTTCATTGGCTGAGTTGGTACACGCGCATATGGATAGTGCCATTGCCGATGCGAAGATGAAGAGTGTTTTCATTGATTGTATAATTGAGTTTGATATTGCTTTATCGATCCCACAGTCCGCGGTGTTTTACATACTCACTCGGTCGTACACCGACTATTTTCGTAAATGTATTGCTGAAAGTAGGTAAACTGCTATAGCCTACTTTTGTTGCCACTTCATTGATGCTGAGTTTATCGTCCAGCAGCAATTTCAGTCCTTTTAACATGCGTAAAATAGTAAAATATTGAATAAAAGACATATTGAGTTCCTTTTGAAATAGTCGCGCGAGCGACCGTTCGCTGATGCCGAAGTGATCAGCAACCTGCTTAAAGCTGATGGTATCGGCTATGTGTCTGTCCAAGTATTCGACGATCTTCAACAGCCGGCTGTCGTCGGGATACGGTAACGCCAAAGGCAGTGCCCCCTTACTCAATTCAGGTAGTAACATTTTGAATGATTTGGCAATACTGTATCGGCTTTCCTCTTGGGGGTGAATATTTCCGTTCCATCGGTTGGTAAACATCATCAGTTCCATCAAGAGATCGTCCACGGGATAGATTGCCGTTTGCATAAAGAATGAATTATCATACTCATAGACCGGAAAATACAGGTTACGCATGATTACTTCCGGTGTACTGGGATGAATACTGTGCCGGACGCCCGCTGGAATCCAAATATAATGTCTGGCAGGCAGGAAATAGGACTGCTGAGGCGTGTTGAGGTATACGACGCCTCCTTCAGTGTAAAGAAATTGGCCTTTTTTGTGAACATGTTCAGGAATAAATTTTTCTCCCATAACCGCGTGGTGGCAGTAAATGGTATCCGGATGTCGGTCTACCTCGGTAATGTAGTATCGGTTTACATACTGTTCCATTTCTCGCAAAATCGGAGAGGCACGCCTCTCCGGAAATTGCAGCTAAATTAAATAGAAAACACGACTTATTGTCTAAAACGGATAAATTTATGACCTGATATAATAACATTGGTCCCGCCATAACTGTTATATTGCATACAAGTATGTAGAATTTAACGAACGTAAATGCATTGAAATGACTTACGAAAGGATTAAAGCAACACGGCTGATTGATAAGGTAACCACCGCCGAACAGGCTGCCCAATTGTTTGAACACGGCATGGTTGTGGGGTCGAGTGGATTCACGAAGGCGGGCGATAGCAAGGCGGTATTGGATGCCTTAGCCAGACGTGCTGAAAAGGAAGAATTTCGAATTACACTAATGACGGGGGCGTCGTTGGGACACGATACCGATGCAAAATTAACACGTGCCGGCGCGCTGGCAAAACGGATGCCCTTTCAGGTGGATCGCGTACTCCGCGAGGCAATTAATCGGGGCGAAGTACTGTTTATCGACCAACATCTTAGTGAAAGTGCGGAACTACTGCACAACCATTGTCTTCCTCCGGTGGATATTGCAATCATCGAAGCCGCGTTTATCGAGCCAGACGGTAGCATTGTGCCCACTACATCGGTGGGTAACTCTGTGACATTTGCTGCGCTGGCAAAAAGGGTCATTATTGAAATTAATACGCGTGTTCCCGAGTCTATTTATGGCCTGCATGATATCTTCCAACCTGAGAATTACCCCCACCGCAATGTGATTCCCATCGTAGCACCAGAAAATCGCATCGGTCGCAGATCAATACCTGTCGATGTAAACAAGATTGTTGCCATTGTATTTACGGATATCCAGGATAGTCCGGCCGAAGTTGCGCCCCCCGATGCGAAGACCGTAGCCATTGCAGGTCATCTGCTCCGATTTTTCGAGGATGAGGTAAAGAAAGGGCATCTTACCGACCGGTTGCTACCCATACAGGCTGGAATCGGCAAGGTAGCCAATGCGGTACTTTCGGGTTTTAAGGATAGTAATTTCTACGATCTTCGTATGTTTTCGGAGGTATTGCAAGATAGTACTTTTGATTTGCTGGATAGTGGGAAAATGAGCTTTGCATCGGCATCGTCCATTACCGTTTCCGCTGCTTGTTACGATCGAGTGTTCGGTAATCTCCCTAAATACAAAGATAGAATCGTATTGAGACCACAGAACATCAGCAATACACCTGGCCTCATCCGGCGCCTAGGTGTCATCGCTATAAATACGGCTATCGAATTTGATATTTACGGCAATGTAAACTCTACGCATATCGGCGGTACGAATATCATGAACGGTATTGGTGGATCCGGGGACTTTGCACGGAATGCCTACCTGAGTATCTTTGTTACGCAGGCAGCCTCGAAGAATAACCAGATATCGCACGTCTTGCCCATGGTTTCACATGTGGATCATACAGAGCATGATGTCGATATTCTTGTAACAGATATCGGACTAGCCGACCTGCGGGGATTGGCGCCTCGCGAACGGGCCGCCCGTATTATCCATAATTGTGTGCATCCCGATTACAGGGAAGCACTGCAATCCTATTTTGATCGGGCGTGTAGGTTGCGTGGTGGACACACGCCGCACATCCTCGAAGAAGCTTTTATTTGGCACACCCGCTTTCGGGAGACGGGGAGTATGAAATAAGAATCGAGAATCGTACCTTTACACTGTTTTTCCTAGCATGACCCTTACGCAACTAGAATATATTATAGCGGTTGACACCTATCGCAGTTTTGTGGCAGCTGCGGAGAAATGTTTTGTAACCCAGCCAACGCTGAGCATGCAAATCCAGAAATTGGAGGAGTCCATCGGCGCGCGAATATTTGATCGCAGCAGACAACCGATTGTTCCGACGGAGGTGGGCGTTGAAATCATCAAACAGGCTCGGGTGGTGCTCACGGAAAGCCGAAAAATCAACGAATTAGTGCAGTTGAAAAAGGGTGAATTGGAAGGTGAATTCCGTATCGGTGTGATTCCGACCATTGCCCCGTACCTATTACCGAGAGTGTTGGGGAGTTTTATGAAACGGTTCCCCAAGCTACAACTACAGATTTGGGAATACACGACCGAGGTAATTATCCGTGAATTAAAGGCAGGGCTGCTGGATTGTGGCTTATTATCTACTCCGGTTTACGACCCGGCATTGGTGGAGCGCCCGATGTTCTACGAACCGTTTGTTGCCTACCTATCATCCGATAGTTCAATGATCGCAAAAAAAGAGGTGACTTCCGATGATGTATTAGGCGACAAGCTATGGCTGCTTACAGAAGGACATTGTATGCGCGGTCAGGTATTGAATATCTGCCAGCGTAAGCGCAGCATGGAACCTGAAGGAACCTTCGAATATAACACGGGTAGCGTGGAGACATTGAAGCGGATGGTCGACAGCAACTCCGGAACGACGATCCTGCCGGAGCTAAGTATTGAAGACTTTGACGAAGATCAATTGGCCCGCGTTCGTTATTTCAAGTCGCCCGAGCCCGTGCGGGAAATCAGTTTGGTGACCACACATAACTTCTTGAAAAAACTGGCCATTGATGCATTGGAAAAGGAAATTAAAGAGTCGATTCCCAAACGATTCAAGTCAAAAAAGAAGAAGGACGTAATGGGATTTGAATAAATGGTTAATGGCTAATTGTTAATAGGTAATTGTGGTTAATAATGGAAAGGCGGCAACGGCATATCATTTACCGGCTCAACCAATGGCGGATGCAGAAGATTTCCAACCGCAATTTTATGGTGTTGCTGGCAGTGGTGGTAGGCATTGTTGGCGGACTGGCGGCCGCAGCCCTAAAGGGGCTTACGCACTACATTGCAGCCTTTTTGCAGGACGATTTACAATGGCAGTATAAGTATTATCTTTACCTGTTTTTTCCCCTTATCGGTATCTTGCTTAGTGTACTTTATGTACGCCGATTTATCCGAAAAGGGACCTTCGAACACGGCATGACTCCGATTATTTATGCTATTTCCCGCAAATCCAGCCGTATTCAGGTGCATAATATTTATTCGCAGATTATCACCAGCGCACTCACGGTAGGGTTTGGCGGGTCCGCCGGATTGGAGGCCCCCATTGCCTATAGCGGCTCTGCTATCGGAGCGAATGCAGGGCGCTTTTTTGGTTTAAATTACCGCGAAGTGACTATGCTCTTGGCCTGCGGGGCTGCCGCAGGTATAGCCGGTGCTTTTAATAGCCCAGTAGCTGGGATGATTTTCGCCATTGAGATCCTGTTACCTGAGTTTTCCATCCCGGCATTTATTCCCTTGCTAATGGCCGCAGCCACAGCGTCTGTCGTGTCTAAACTGATCTATAGCGAGCCGCTCTTCCACTTGGTTACAGACGACTGGGAATTTCAGGCATTGTTCTTTTATCTCTTATTGGCCGTTTTAATAGGGCTTTTTTCGATTTACTTTGCTAAAATCAGTGTCTGGGTAAAAAGTGCTTTTGCCAAAATTAAAAACCCTTATCAAAAGGTGTGGGTCAGCGGTCTGAGCCTTGGTTTGATGATTTTTTTATTTCCTTCTCTTTATGGTGAGGGATATATCTCTATCCAGCGGATTCTTGATGGACGGACAGACGCTTTATTGGCGAACAGTATTTTTGCAGATTATCAGCATGTAGGGATATTGGTGATGGTATATGCCGTGATTACGGTATTCGCAAAATCGGCTGCGTCGCTCATTACACTCAGCAGCGGGGGGAATGGCGGGATATTCGGACCGAGCCTGGTAATGGGGGGGCTGTTGGGGTTCGCTTTTTCCTATGGAATCAACCTTACCGGGTTAATTGAATTGAATGTGCCTAACTTCGTGGTGGCCGGTATGGCAGCTGCGCTTAGCGGTATTATGCATGCACCCCTGACAGGAATTTTTCTTATCGCCGAGATTACCGGGGGGTATGCGCTGATGGTTCCCTTGATGCTGGTTACGGCAATCTCGTACCTGATCAATCGAACTATATTGAAATATTCCATATATACCAAGGCGCTGGCCGAGCAGGGTGATCTGCTCACTCACGAAGACAAAGACCGTACGGTATTGAGCATGATGAAACTCCGCTACGTATTGGAACGGAACTTTACGATACTGCGACCCGATGAACGGCCAGCAGACCGCCGTTATGACATCATCCATACAAAGCGTAATATTTTTCCTGTGGTAGATACGACAGGCAAACTACTGGGCATTATCTACAGCGAGCGGCTCTTTGAAATTTTGCTGGGTGAAAACCTAGAAAAGAAAGACCAAGACAAAACCATGCGCGAGCTAGCCGAGAAGCCTGTGGATATTATCCAGATGGATGTTAATATGGAAGCAGTGATGCAAAAAATGAACCGGGAGGATATCTGGATATTACCAGTGGTGGATGCCGATGGAAATTACATGGGGTTTGTGTCCAAATCGGCGGTTTTCAATAAATATCGTGCGCTGCTGATGCGGCAGGCGACCTACCTTGAGTAACCTAAACTTTGGGTAACCTAAACTGTCAATGGTCAATGGCTGATTCCTGCCTGGAGCTCATTAAAAATTAACCATTGACCATTGACAATTAAATTACAGGCTTTTTATCCGAATATTGCGGTAAGCAACTGCGTTTCCGTGGTCTTGCAGGGCGATTTTACCTTTTGGATACTTGGCAAAACCTTCCCAATCTTTGAATTTGCTGGCGTTCAATACCTGTTCCCATTCAGGGGTGCCAATGGTGACATCGGCGGTTTGCACGCCATTGAGCCACAGGGTGATCTGCCCATTGTTTTTACGGATACGGGCTTGGTTCCATTCGCCAACAGGCTTCGGCTCGGATACTTCTTTACCCCCGATCATGTCATAAAGAGATCCTGCCAGGTGGTTTTCGATTTTGTTGTCACTGGCATCGATGTTGTCCAATACTTGCATTTCAATACCGGTTTGATAGGTCGCGCTAAACTTGGGATCTTCGTGAACACCGAAAATAATGCCGCTATTGCCACCGGATGATATTTGCCATTCCAATTCAAGCTCGTAATTTTCATATTCTCCGTCGGTAACAATATCGCCACGTTGTTCACGCGGTACATCCGGGTTAAAACTTAAAGCACCATCTTTAACAACCCACGCTTCAGAGACCGTATCTCTCAGGTAGGTATGCCAACCATTGGTGGTTTGTCCATCAAACAAGGATACCCATCCATCATTCTCCGTAGCAGTTTCCGCGGAAGTGGTGTCCTGTCCTTCGTCCGTTTTTTGGCCAGACCCGCATGCGGCCATGACAGCAGCTGTCAAAGCAACTGATAATGTTTTTGTTAAATTTTTCATGTTTAAATTCTGCGATGTTTTGATTTACAAGTTTGTTCGGTTTCAATACTACAAACTTATTTTCAAAAACGAATGTTTTGATGGATTATTTTTGTAAAAGGCACATTTTATGCCCGTGTCTAACTAAATCACATTCATTTATCGGCCGGTCATGTTGCGGAATATCTTCTCAAAGATGCCTAATTCGTAACGGAGTTCGGTCGGTATACCGTGAAATACGCAATAGTTGTGAAGGCCATTGTAGACAGGCGCACACGAATAGAAATATGGGAAACGGCGTTCTAAGGAAAAATAAAATGATTTCGAGATGGTTTTATTAAAAGATTTATTTATTTGATAAACAATAGCTTGTGTTGGTTAAGTCAGGAAGGGAGGGTGGACAACTAAAAAATGTCTTTTTAGCGGCGGTTAATTGGCATAAAGCATGTAATATTGTAGGCATGTCGTTTACTCGGTTTCGCAAGGTGTGTTTTGTCTTCATTGCCCTACTTGCCTCTGTTCCGTTTCATGTGTCTTCCCAGACGTCCTATACAATCAGCGGTCATGTTCGTGATGCCGGAACCGGAGAAACGCTAATCGGAGCAAGCATCCGGCTGAAGGATGATCCTTCCGTTGGTGCGCGAACCAACAATTACGGTTTTTTTTCACTTACCGTTCATGAAACAACCCAAGTATTGATCATATCGCATGTAGGCTATCACGCACAGGAAGTGCCGGTGACGCTGACCAGCGATACCACAATTCAGATTGATCTCAGCAGCGGTGAATTGTTGGAAGAGGTGGTAATCAGCCAGTCTACATACCGTGAAAATGTGCGTAGTCCGCAAATGGGAATTGCCAGGGTGGATGTGAATGAGATCAAGAACGTGCCGGTATTGATGGGCGAGAAAGATGTGTTGAAGACCATCCAACTTCTCCCCGGGGTGCTTTCCGGCGGTGAAGGCAGCAGCAGTTTCTATGTGCGGGGTGGAACGGGCGATCAGAACTTGATTTTGTTGGATGAAGCAATGGTGTACAACGCGTCGCATCTGTTTGGTTTCTTCTCCACATTTAATTCGGATGCCATCAAAGAAGTGAATTTGTACAAAGGGGGAATGCCAGCACAATATGGAGGCAGGATCGCATCGGTATTAGATATCACCATGTTGGACGGCAATAAGAAGAACTTCGGTGCAGAAGGAGGTGTCGGCCTGATTGCTTCGCGGCTGAAAGTTGATGGGCCGATCGTCAAGGACCGCGGGTCGTTTATGATCAGTGGGCGCCGGACGTACGCCGACCTTTTTCTGAAACTTTCAAACGACGAAGAGGTAAATAACAGCCGGCTCTATTTCTATGACCTGAATGCCAAAGCAAACTATCGGATTGATGAAAAGAACACACTTTTCCTATCGGGGTATTTTGGAAGGGACGTGTTGGGTTATTCCAACCTTTTCGGTTTTGATTGGGGCAATGCTACAGGAACCTTCCGTTGGAACCATGTGCTGAATAGCCGGTTATTTTCCAATACCACATTTGTGTATAGTAATTTTAATTATAACGTCAGTATCGAAAACGACGAATTTAATTTCGTCATTGCCTCCCGTATACAGAATTACAACCTGAAACAGGATTTTCAATTTTTTTCCACGAGCAAGAGCACTTGGCGTTTTGGTGTCAATGTATTGCAGCAAGGGATTTCTCCGGCCAACATCAATGCAGACGAAAATACAGCGGTAAATAGCTTGCAATTGGAAAACCGCAAAGGGATGGAGCTGGCGGCTTATCTTTCGCATGAATGGAAGCCAACCGACCGATTGAGTTTGATTTATGGGCTTCGCCTGAATACTTTTTTGCTGTTTGGCCCGGGCACATTTTATGCATACGATGGCGAGGGAGACGTGATAGAAGGTGTGGAATATCGAGGCGGCGACTTGGTGAAACATTACTTGAACTTAGAACCCCGCCTATCCTTGGGGTATCAGTTGCAGGGCAACAACAGTATTAAGCTTTCGTATAACCGTAATACCCAAAATCTGCATCAGTTGTCTAATTCCACCTCGAGCTTACCCACGGATGCATGGGTGATGAGTAGCAACAACATAAAACCCCAAATTGCCGATCAGGTAGCAGCGGGTTATTACCAGAATTTCGGAGGCGACCGATATGAATTTTCAGTGGAATCCTATTATAAGTATATGCAAAATCAAATAGACTACCGCAATGGAGCTGATTTGCAGGCCAATGAGCACATCGAAGCTGAATTGCTGTTCGGGCTTGGCCGAGCTTATGGTGTCGAAGTGTTTTTGAAAAAACGGGAGGGTCGATTGAATGGGTGGTTGAGCTATGCGCTTTCGCGCAGCGAGCGGCGGTTTGGCGGCATCAATAATAAAAATTGGTTTGCCGCGCGCCAAGACCGTACGCACGATGCATCGGTTGTGGGTATGTATCAGCTATCACCGCGATGGAATCTCTCAGCCACCTTTGTATATAGTACGGGCAATGCCGTGACGTTCCCCAGCGGGAAATATACAGTGGACGGGCGTACTCTTTGGTATTATACCGAGCGCAACGGTTACCGGATGCCAGATTATCACAGGTTGGATTTAGGGACAACTTGGGAATCGGCGACATCCAAACGCTTTAAATCCAGTTGGACGTTCGGAATTTACAACGTGTACAATCGTAAAAATGCATTTATCATTGATTTCAGAGAGAAAGAAGGTAATCCGAATGCCACCGAGGCATATCAGATAGCGTTATTTGGGATTATTCCCTCCGTTACGTGGAATTTTAAGTTTTAGCAATGGACAGGTGTTACAGGTATTTTATAGGGATGTTGGCCTTTTTTGGGTTGGGATGCGAAGATGTTATTGACATCGATCTGAATGACGCGACTCCACAGTTGGTGATCGTCGGAGAAGTAAGCAATCGATTGGAAGATCAACAAGTGACCATCAGCCGGACGGTTGCCTTCAGTACCGACAATCCTTTTGATCCGGTGTCGGGCGCTGAGGTGACGGTGTTTGACGAAGACGGCAGGTTATTCGAATTGATTGAGCAGACCCCTGGAAGATACCGTAGTAAGTTCAAGGGGCAAGTGGGGCACCAATATCGGCTGTGGGTACGCGTCGAGGGAAAGGAATTTACGGCGACTTCTCGCATGCCGGAATCCGTGTTGGTAGATTCGATAGGAACCGGTATCCGAAATGTCTTTAACGAGGAACAGAAATTCATCAGTGTCAAGTACCAAGATCCCGCCGGTGTAGGCAACTACTACCGCTATCTGTGGAGCGTCAATGGCAGTCCTGTTACAATGGTGCGTGTTACCAACGACAAATTCAATGACGGTAAATATGTGAATGAAGACGTTACCGACTTTGAGACCGAGTTAGTTGCTGGTGATTCCATATTCCTATGGATGCAATGCGTTGACAAGCAGGTGTTTGATTTCTGGAATGTGGTACAGGCGAACAACCCAGGTACCGCAGCTCCGGCTAACCCACCTTCGGCCTTCGGTGAGGGAGCGTTAGGTTATTTTAGTGCACAAGCCGTTGCGGAGTATTTCATAACGGTTCAGTAGTGCATAGGACAACGTTATAATACGCCAAATTCATACCCATCCGCCATCCACTGTTCAATTGCTCGGGGCAGCGCATAGGCTACGCGTGGAATAGCTTTGATGTTGTCGTGAAATACGATGATTGATCCACGTTGTGTATATCTCAATACATTATCTAGGCATTTTTCTGGAGAAAGTTTGGTGTCGAAATCACCGCTAAGAACGTCCCACATGACGATCTCATAATTTTTCTTAAGTTCAGCGTATTGCGAGCGTTTGCCCCGGCCGTATGGAGGGCGGAAGAGTCGGGTCGCCGTCAGTTGCTCGCAACGGTCTACGTTCTTCAAATAAATGTCATCTGGTGTTTTCCAACCATTGAGGTGGTTGTATGTGTGATTGCCGATCCGGTGTCCGTTTTCCAGCAGTGTATTGAATAAATCAGGATGTTTTTTTATATTTTCGCCCACACAGAAGAATGTAGCCTTGACACCATAATTATTTAGGGTATTTATAACAAGCGGTGTAACATCCGGTATCGGCCCGTCGTCAAAGGTGAGAAAAATGCGTTTTTCGGTGCGGCTACGGTGCCATGTGAGCGTAGGATAAAGCCAATGTAGAATGAAGGGAGCTTTGACAGTATACATGAATTATTATAAAAAGTAAAGATACGATTTTGGAGACAATGAAAAGAAGTTTCTCATACCTTGCCTATTTGACCGCTTGCTTTTGTGTTGCATGGCTGTCGCCTAAACAAAGTGCCGCACAGAAATTAGTTCCCATCAAAGCGGCCATTCACCAAGCGCTAGACAACAACCTGCAAGTAAAACAGGCCCGATTTCAGGAAGCGTTATCAGAAGAAGACTTAAAACAGGCTAAAAGCCAATTTTACCCGTCGTTGAATGCACAGGTAGGTGGGAATATGCGCTTTGGAAGGTATTTTGATCAATATTCAGGGCAATTGGTGCCTTCGGTAAATACAGCTAATGCAGGGGCATCAGCGGATGTTCCGATTTTCCAGGGATTCCAGCGAGTTAATCAGATACTAGCCAACAAAAATCAGCTCGCAGCTGATCAAAGCAACGTCGAAAAGGTAAAAAATGACCTAGTGTTATCCGTGGCTACCACTTATCTAGAGGCACTGACCAACCAGGATTTGTTGACGGCGGCTGAGCAGCAACTGAACCTTTCTCAGCAGCAATTGGAAGTAGCAGAAGCAAATTATGAAGTGGGGAATAACACGCTGGCCGATCTGTCGCAGGCAAAAAGTCAAGTAGCTACCGATGAACTGAATGTGACCTCCGCGGAGAACGCTTTTGAGTTGTCAATGCTAAATTTAAAGCAGCTCATGGAAATGGACCCCTCGGAAGACATCGTGTTGGAAAAGCCGCCGATTGCCAATATTGAGCAAATAGAAACACCTTATACTGCGACTGAAGTTTATCAGCAGGCGTTGAAAGCACAACCAGATATAGAAACTGCCGTTTTTTCAACCGCAGTCGCCAAAAGCAACATCGACATTGCTAAGGGTGCATACTATCCGACATTAGACTTCGGTGCAGGGTACGGTACCAGCGTATCTTCCGTTGCTGTACAGCCCATTGCGTTTGATCCGGATGGGCGGCCAACCGAGTACGGTCGGGTGTCTTTTGGCGATCAGTTGCGCAACAATGAAAGTCCATACATCGGATTGACGCTGACCATCCCGATATTTAACCGGTTTCAAGTCAGAACTTCCGTAAACAAGGCAAAAATTAATTATCAAAATGCCTTGACGAATGAACAATTAGCTAAAAATAACCTCAATAAAATCGTTAACCAGGCAGTGTTGGATCTTCGCTCTGCCAGCAAGCGGTATGGTTCAACAGAAACGGCATTTGAGTCGGCCAAAGATGCCTTTGAAGTCATTCGTCAGCGGTATGAAGTCGGTTTGGCTAATTCGGTTGAACTTTTCACCGCCCAAACAACGATGAACAAGGCAGAATTTGACCATATTCAGGCAAAATACGACCTGTTGTTTAGAAGCAAAGTGATAGACTTCTATCTGGGCAATGAGATAAATTTCGGGAACTAACGAATAACAAGCAATAGCATAAATAAACAATGGCAAAGAAAAAAAATACACTTAAATATGTACTCATTGGTGCGGTAATCCTGGTAGTAGGGGTCATCATTGCCAATAAGATGGGATGGATTGGCCAGGGAGATGTAATCAAAGTGGCTACCGATAAAGCTGAGAAAAAAACGGTAAACGAACAGGTGTCGGCCAGTGGTAAAATTCATCCCGAAGTAGAGGTAAAATTAAGCTCTGAAGTTTCCGGCGAAATCGTCGAACTGACCGTAAAGGAAGGCGACGTGGTAACCAAGGGACAGATCCTTTGCCGCGTACGGCCCGATATCCTGCAATCCGGTTACGAGCGGGCGGTCGCTTCACTAAATGCACAGCGCGCCAGCTTGGCCATGGCGGAACAGCAGTTGAAGCAACAGGAAGCGAATTTTGCCAACATTGAGGCCAACTTCAAACGTAATCAGGAATTATTTGAACGGAAAGTGATTTCCGTAGCTGAGTTTGACCAGATCCGGGCTGATTATGAGAGTGCCAGAGCAAATCTGGAAGGACAGCGGCAAAATGTAATCGCTACACGGTACGGTATCGATCAGTCGCAGGCATCGGTAAAAGAAGCAGGTGATAACCTGGCCCGTACTACGATTTATGCGCCGGTAGATGGTGTTGTTTCGTTGCTGCAGATCGAACTCGGTGAGCGCGTGGTGGGTACCGCTCAAATGGCAGGTACTGAAATCATGCGCATCGCTAATATGGAAACAATGGAAGTTGTTGTTGAAGTGAACGAAAATGATATCAATCGGGTGGCACTCAATAACGAAGCCTCGATTGAAATCGATGCATTCCAAAACCGGAAATTTAAGGGGATTGTTACCGAAATAGCGAGCTCATCCACCACAGCTACTGCAGAGACTACCACGACTGCCGGGACCGATCAGGTGACCAATTTCAATGTAAAGGTTCGTATTTTGCCTGATTCGTATACCGATTTGTTGAAAAACGATCAACCCAATCCATCGCCATTCCGTCCGGGTCTATCGGCTACAGTAGATATACATACACAGCAGAATACTGGTTTAGCAGTGCCGATACAAGCAGTTACGACACGTGAACCCGTGGCTGCAGATACCGCAGCCAAGGCAGCCAATGCCACCGCAGGAGCTCCCACACCCACTGGGATGCCCAAAATGAAAGAATACGTATTTGTATACGAAGGAGGTACTGTGAAGCAGGTGGAAGTGACCACCGGTATTCAGGATGATACCTATATCCGCGTTCTTTCGGGGCTTGAAGAAGGCGATGAGGTGGTATCCCGCCCATTCAATGCAATCAGTAAGCTGTTGAAAGATGGCAGCAAGGTAGAAAAAGTTGATAAGAATAGCCTGCTTTAAGGAGCGACTGTTTTGCACTAGCAAATCGAAAAGGGTAGAAAGGCAACATCGCACGGGCACAACTCCGCGATTTAGCAAACACACGGCTCCGTATATAAAAATAAGTTGGACTGATTATAAATAATATGTATATTCGCCACCGTTAATCAAAAAGGTTTGACAATGGTTTGCCCTCTGGCTAATTTCGAGGAGGTTTATCGGACGGATCACGGCGCAGTGTATCAATGCAGCAGGCAGAATTGTTACTGGTTGGAATTTGCAGGCGACACTACCGCATTCCGGGTGAGCGATTTTTTTAGTTTTAAGAAAAAAATTGATGCTATTGACGTTTCGGCGATGATTATTGATCCGTCCAGAACGGCAGATTTCACCATCTTGATGCCTTTTCGTACACCTCGCTGTTTTGTATTGGATATCAACGATGTACTGAACCTCAGGGAGTTGTTAAATGGGGCAAAGTTCATGATCGAGCTCAATAGCGTGATCAATGCATGCCTGAAAACCACACCCACACGGGTAGCTAAGCTGTAATTTAGACTGAATTCGTATTGTTTTTATTTTGAGTGTATTACCACTTGATTTCCGTATTTTTGTAGTATAAATTACGAGCGACGAATGCTCGTTGATCGAAACATAAATACACGTATCATGAAAGATCTATTGCGATTAAAAACATCGTTGAACGAAGAGATAGAAAACATATTGAATGCGCAAATCAAGGTGGAAGCACATTCATCATCTGTGTATCTGGCGATGTCATCTTGGTGCGATGACCAAGGATATGATTTCAGTTCGGACTTCTTTACCAAACAATCGGAAGAGGAACGAAAGCACATGATGAAGCTTTTCAATTACGTAAATGACCGGGGTGGCAAAGCGATTTCTCCGGAAATCGTAAACGTTCCCACGGATTTCGAATCGTTTCGCAGCGTATTTGAGCAAATGCTGGAACAGGAAATGTATGTAACTCAACAATTCAACCACATTGCCGAGAAGTGTATTAAGTTAAAGGATTTTGTGACCTTTCAATTTATCCAATGGTTTCTTGAGGAGCAAATCGAAGAAGAATATGTAGCAAGGCGTATTCTGGAGATGTTCGATGTGATCGGCGAGGAGGGAACAGGCCGTTGGGAGATTGACAAGCACATACCCAAAGTGAGTTACGAGGGGTAGTATCTACGCTAACCGCTACGTTTTATACGGGTTGTCTTTTTTGGAAAGGACAACCCGTTTTTTTTTGCACGCATACAGATAATGTGCTATCTTTCGTTCCTTATATAAGGAGCAGATATATCAATTAGTTAGCTATCCCTACATAAAGTTGCCATCAATAACAATCCATAGGCTACTCATTTTTGCATTACTTTTTGTATCGTTGCAGGCATTTGCCCAGCACCAACGAAAAGAAATAAGCGGCGTTGTGATTGATACGGCGGGCGTTGCGCTACCCGGCGTAAATGTGCGACTCACCACTGTACTTGATACGGCATTGGTGATTACGGACGGAGGAGGTAACTACCGGTTTACAGATATCATCGGTCCCGAATTTCGGCTCACATTTAGCATGATTGGCTACAAGATATTGGACAAATCCTATCCGTCCAATTTCCCCGGTCCGGTAGTACAGCTGCTCCCAACGGTGCTGCCTCCGCAGCAGACATTGCTCAAGGAAATTGTGATCAATCGTATTCAGCCCATTGTTATCAAGGAAGATACGGTGCAATACAACATGGATGCCTTTAATGTGCGACAAAACTCGTTGCTCGAAGAAGCATTGAAGTTGCTTCCCAATGTGCAGGTGAGGCGGGATGGTACGGTGATCGCCCACGGGAAACAGATCAGTAGGGTGCAGGTGGACAGCAAGAACTTCTTTGGCGGCGAAGTACTGACGGCTACCCGCAACCTGCCTGCTGAATTTATCCAATCCATTCAGGTGATCGATTACTACGGTGATATGGCCAATAGCACCGGTATTAAAGATTCCGAACCGGAAAAGATACTTAATATCGTGTTAAAGGAAGATAAGAAACGCATTCTCTTCGGGCAGGTCACCGGTGGCGGTGGTACGGTAGATCGCTACATTGGCAGCATGGGGATCAACAACTTCAACGACGGGCAGGAGTTTTCGGTGCTGGGCTCTTTAAATAATACCAATACCAGCCTTTTCAGTTACGGTGCCCCTACCGGATCCGGAGGAAGGGAGCGTGGCAATTCGGACCTAACGGGAATGGTGGATCCCGAAGATGGTATAAATACTACCAACTCCGTTGGAATAAGCTATTCGGATGACGTTTCGGACAAGGTAAGTGTTTATGGAAAGTATACGTTTACAAACCGAAAGAACCGGACATTGGGCAATTCCGAGGAGACAAGTAACTTGGGTACGTTTTCTATCGTCACACTGAAAGACAATGAGATCAATACCGACAATAAGAATCACTTAATGGCTTGGGATATTGAAGCACAACTGGATGATCGCAATTACTTGAAGATCAGTCCAAATATTTCATATAGCAGTGTCGGCTCCCGCCATGTCAGCAACGATACGATTCAGCGGGGGTTGGAGCGGACCATCACCGATAGGGATTACCTGGCGGAGGAGAATGTTTCAACCCCCAATTTTGACATGGATGTGCTGTACTCACGCGCATTTCATAAACCGGGGAGAAAGTTTGTGGTCAATATGCAGGGAAAGTATGCCCAGCGGGATAAAGAGGAAAACATTAGTGATGCATTTAGAAACGTCAACATACTAACCGGCGAACCCGTGACGGGCGTCAACGATTACGACCTGAGGCAGGATGTGACGAGCGACAACCAGAACCGGGTGGGAAGACTGAAAGCTTCTTACGTTGAGCCCGTCGACAACAACAGTATATTGGAATTCAGCTATGAATATAACTACACCGCAATTGACAGTCGCCGTAGCGTATGGGACGTCGATAAGCAGGAACTTGTCGATTCGCTGAGCGTAGATTACTCGTATTTTTTTGAAAGCAATCGCATGGGATTGGTTTACCAAATGGAGCAAAGCAAGCGTTTTAAATATACGTTGGGCTTTGCTGTGCAGCCACTGCTCTTGCGAGGACAGACGATGGATATCGATACAATGACCCAGCACCGGAATGTCAACCTGATACCTAGTGCAGGCTTCCGCTTCCGTATTAATGACGAAAGTGAATGGTCGATCGAATACTTAGGAACAAATAATCAGCCTAATTTTTCGCAGATACAACCGATCCGTGATGTGACCAATTCGCAGAATATTATTATCGGAAATGCCGAGTTGAAAGCGGAGTTTGTCAATCGGATCACCACCCGCTTTCGTCAAACTAAACTGGGAAAGAATCGCTTTTTCGAAGCGCAGCTGGCACTTAACCAGGTCCAGAATAAAATTGTGACAAACCGGTCAAATCCAAGCGGTACGGTTCAGGAAACCAGTTTCCGGAATACATCCGGATATTTCGACGCACGTGGGTATTATATGTATAGTACGGCGATATTCAACGACAATTTTCAGTTTAACCTGAATGGTACAACAGACTATGTCAACAACGTATCGTATGTTAACGATAAGAAGAATTTCGGCCGTAATTTTATTTACTCGCAGGCCATGCAAATGCGGTTTATGCTGGAGGACGTAATTGAAACGGAGCTAAACACCAGTTACACCTTTAACCGTACCCGTTACTCCCTGCATCAGCCATATGGGCTGGTTAACGGTATCAACGCAAATTCCTTCTTGGTCGGACTGGCGGGAAAAGGGTACCTTTCGGACAATTGGGCGTTTGGGTTTGACCTTTCACACCGCCTCAATAGTGGTTATAGCGACTTTGTCAGCGTTAACCCAACGTTGCTAAACGCCTATATCGAATGTACATTTCTCAACAACAACATGGCATTATTACGGTTGCAGGGTTTTGATCTATTCAACCAGAATACCGGGATTACAAGGGAAGTATTCGAAACGAATATTTTGGATGTACGCAATAACCGGCTGGCCCGATACTTCATGCTGTCCTTAAATATACGCTTGCAGAAATACCCAGAAAAAAAACGATGAACGCAATCGTGATAACGGCTTATGGCGAACCTGAAAGCCTGGTGCTTGCAGAGCGGCCGGTGCCTATACCTCGTGAGAATGAAGTGTTGATCAATGTGTATGCCGCGGGCATCAACCGCCCCGATGTCTTCCAACGCAAAGGTCAATACCCTGCTCCGGCAGGTATCGTATCTGATATTCCGGGGTTAGAGGTGGCTGGGGTGATAGCGATGTGCGGTGACGGGGTAACGCAGTGGGGGCCGGGCGACCGGGTATGCGCGCTTGTAGCAGGGGGAGGATATGCCGAGTACGTCGCGGTGAATGCTACACATTGTCTTCCTATACCCGATCATCTCGATTTTATGCAGGCTGCCTGCTTGCCCGAGACGGTATTTACGGTGTGGCATAACGTATTCCAACGCGGCAGGCTGCAAGCCGGAGAAGTGCTATTGGTACATGGAGGAAGTGGTGGAATCGGCACGACGGCTATCCAACTGGCAGTGCAGTTCGGTGCCACGGTATATGCCACGGCGGGGTCGGATGAGAAGTGCCGTTTCTGTGAACAACTGGGAGCGATCCGGTGCATCAATTACCGAAAAACTGATTTTGCCGATGCATTATCGGATATACGGATCGACGTGATATTGGATAGCATCGGTGCACCCTATTTCGAACGCCACGTAGCATTATTAGCCGAAGAGGGCCGGCTCGTGTTTATCAATGCCTCAGAAGGAAGACATGCTCCTTTGGATATCATGAAGCTGATGCGGCGGCGACTTACACTAACGGGCAGCACACTACGTGCACGGGACGCTGCGTTCAAAAGTGCGTTGAAGGCATCTATCGAACAGCATGTATGGCCACTGGTGGAAACCGGCACATTTCTTCCGGTCATTCATCGGGCTTTTCCGCTGGCACAGGCATCTGATGCTCACCGGCTGATGGAATCTGGTGATTTTATTGGTAAGTTGGTGCTGACCATTCATAATTAAGTGCTAAACACTTTTAGCGTTCTGTTTTTCTGTTATTTTTCTCATATTAGCAACCGAATAACGTTGGTATTATAAACACATAACGAATTACGAAATGAGACGATCACTGATTTTGTTGCTTACTATAGTTTCGCAAGCCGTTCAGGCACAAGATGTAACCCATGTAGAACGTCCATTGGATTATGTGAATGTATTGATGGGCACCCAATCGGTTCATTTATTGTCTAACGGAAATACATATCCGGCCATAGCACGTCCCTGGGGCATGAATTTCTGGTCGCCCCAAACAGGAAAAATGGGAGACGGTTGGATGTATACCTATACGGCCGATAAAATCCGCGGATTTAAGCAGACGCATCAACCGTCTCCTTGGATGAACGACTATGGTCAGTTTTCCCTTATGCCCATTACAGGTGAACGGACGTTTGACGAGAGCAAACGCGCCAGCTGGTTTTCGCATAAAGCCGAGGTAGCCCAGCCGCATTATTACAGCGTTTACCTAGCTGATCATGACGTAACAACGGAGCTTACCCCCACGGAACGGGCTGCACGGTTTCGTTTTACGTTTCCTAAAACCGACAGTGCGTATGTGGTCATCGATGCATTTGATAAAGGCTCCTATGTCAAAGTTGTACCGGGAGAGAACAAAATCGTCGGTTATACCACCCGCAACAGTGGCGGGGTACCCGATAATTTCAAGAACTACTTTGTAATCGTGTTTGACCGTCCGTTTGCCAACGTAGGAACGTTTGCAGATTCCGTGTTGGTGGATAATCGACTGGAAATACAGGCTGATCATGTGGGCGCCATCGTAGGTTTCCAGATTGGTGGCCGTGGCGAGCAAGTGCAGGCCACCGTTGCGTCTTCGTTTATCAGCGTAGAACAGGCCGAACTGAACTTAAGGGAAATCGGCAACAAAAACTTTGAGACCATCAAACAGGAAGGGGCTGATCAATGGAATACCGAACTCGGAAAAGTAACCGTGGAGGGTGGTACCATAGACCAAGTACGCACGTTTTACTCTTGCCTGTACCGAACCATTCTCTTCCCCCGCATGTTTTACGAATACGATGCCAATGGCGATGTAATTCATTACAGTCCTTATAACGGAAAAGTATTACCCGGCTATCTTTTTACCGATACCGGTTTCTGGGATACCTTCCGGGCCTTATTCCCTTTTCTCAACCTGGTGTACCCGGAGGTGAACCAACAAATGCAGGAAGGGTTGGTGAATGCCTACAAAGAGGGGGGCTGGTTGCCTGAGTGGGCCAGTCCTGGCTACCGCAATATCATGGTGGGTAACAATTCTGCTGCTGTGGTGGCAGATGCTTATATCAAAGGGCTGCGGGGCTATGACATCGAGAAACTGTACGAAGGGCTGTTAAAAGGCGCAAACAACGCCGGGCCGATCACTGCTGTGGGTCGGGCAGGCGCTGAATACTACACCACGCTTGGTTATGTGCCCTATGATGTAAAAATCAATGAAAATGCTGCTCGCACGCTGGAATATGCATACGACGATTTCGCAATTTACCAGTTGGCAAAGGCGCTGGGCCGTCCTGCAGATGAAATTGCATTGTATCGTGAACGTAGCTTCAATTACCGGAAGCTGTTTGACAAAGAGACCGGTCTGATGCGAGGAAAAAATAAAGATGGTAATTTCCAACGGCCATTTAATCCGTTTAAATGGGGCGACGCTTTTACAGAAGGGAATAGCTGGCACTATTCGTGGTCGGTGTTTCAGGATGTGGAAGGGTTGGCACAGTTGATGGGCGGGCATGCCGCATTCGTACAGAAGCTTGACTCCGTATTCTCGCTGCCGCCAGTGTTTGATCATAGTTATTACGGATTCACCATCCACGAAATCCGCGAGATGCAGATTGCCAATATGGGGCAGTATGCGCATGGCAATCAGCCCATTCAACACATGATTTACCTATACAATTATGCCGGTGCACCCTGGAAAGCCCAGCATTGGGTGCGAGAAACCATGGAGCGGATGTATTTGCCAACGCCCGATGGATATTGCGGCGACGAGGACAATGGTCAAACATCGGCCTGGTATGTGTTTTCTGCGCTGGGTTTTTACCCCGTTACGCCCGCCACGGATGAGTATGTCTTGGGCGCTCCATTATTCAAGAATGTAACCATCCACCTGGCAAATGGAAAAACTATCGAAATACAGGCGCCTAATAACAACAAGGAAAATCGGTATATCCAGTCGGCTACGTTTAACGGCAAGGAATACAATAAGAACTACCTCAAACACAGTGAGCTGATGAAAGGTGCTGTGCTCCGATTCGATATGGGAGACAAGCCGAATATGACCCGTGGAACCAAGCCAGGTGATTTGCCATTTTCGTTAAGTTTAGCTAACGAGTAACGAAAAAAATCGGGCGCACAATCGGCTATTTCAGATAGGCTCGTTGATAATTTAACGGGCTTTTACCCGTGATTTGCTTGAAGTATTTGTGGAATCCCGCGAAATTATGGAATCCGCTTTCATAACAGATTTGCTTCACATTCAGGTTGTTTTCGATGAGCAGTTTACAAGCATGGCCCACGCGTATTTCGATAAGAAACTGCGAGAATGTCTTACCTGTTCGTGACTTAAAATAGCGACAGAAGGCATTGCTGCTCATGCCCGCCACCTCGGCCACTTCATTCAATGCGATCCGCTGCTTGAAGCGCTGCAGGGCGAAATCATAAATATTGTTGATCCGGTCTTTTTCAGCGTGCTGGAAATGCGGATTAAACCCGACAGACGATAGCAACTGGATGTGTTTGGTTTGCGCAATGGCAGTGAGCGCCTCAATCAACAAAACGATCCGTTTCGTGCCTTCAGTGGTGATCAATTCTTCCAGTAACTTGCATACCCGCATTCGGGCTATACCTTGCACGGAAATGCCCTGTTTGGCTTGTTGAAGCAGCACCTTGAGGTGTGTGTTCTCCGGCAGATTGAGAAAATCCATGCCCCAGAAATCCTCATTAAAATGTGCCACACGGACATCGGCTGCTTCTTGGTTGCTGGCATCAAAATAGCTATTGTCGAAACTCCAGTAATGGGGCAAGTTGGAACCGATGAGCACTACATCCCCCGACGAGAAGTTGCGTATGCTATCGCCAATGAATTGGGTGCCCCGGCCTCTTTCAAAATGAATAAGTTCAATTTCCCGGTGATAATGCCAGCGGTTGTTAGCATAAGGTACAGTATCCCGCCGTGCACTGAAAGAGTGGGCTGGACCTGTACTTACCTTTAGCAACTGTGGTTTCATTAGGAAATAGTTTTTTATTATTCAGTCAAAAGAACATAATATTTGACAATTATAATAAAAATAAGCTAATATAGCTGAATATATCGCTAATATGGAGGCAGCTTTTGACTGGTTTGTTTGTTTACTTTGCCTAGTCTTATTATACGAACCAATTATTCGATAAACTAGTGATGGCAAAACGACAAATGACGATTCCGGTAATTTTGGTCACCTCTTTGTTTTTCCTATGGGGATTTGCACATAACCTGAATCCCATTTTGATTCCGCATCTTAAGAAAGCTTGCCAGCTATCGGATTTCCAGTCGGCCTTTATTGATTCAGCCTTTTTCATCGCCTACTTTGCCGTGGCACTGCCTGCCGGTTATTTCATGAAACGATTTGGGTACAAGCAGGGGATTGTTTTCGGACTCTTGCTATTTGCCTTGGGGGCCTTTCTGTTTTTCCCCGCCGCCAATACCCGTGAATACGGATTTTTTCTCATAGCCTTGTTTGTCATTGCCAGCGGGCTGACATTTCTGGAAACAGCAGCCAATCCGTATATTAGCGTATTGGGCGATCCGGGAACAGCAACCCAACGGCTGAATTTGGCACAGTCATTTAATGGGTTGGCGGCTACGCTGGCACCCTTCATCGGGGGGCATTATATTTTATCCGGTAAGACGCTAAGCGTAGAAGAACAGACAGTGATGCCGGCAAATGACCTGACCGCTTATCTACAATCGGAAGCGGATGCCGTTAAATTGCCATATATCGTGATCGGCGTAGTAGTGTTGTTGGTTGCCCTGCTGGTAAGCCGTACGTCGTTGCCCGAAATTAACGAAGAAACGCATGCGGACGATGGTCGCGTGAAGGGGAAATCACTCTGGACTAATGGTAATTTCCTGTTTGGGGTTGTGGCACTGTTCTTATATGTAGGGGCACAGGTAGGCGTAGTCAGCTTTTTTATCCGCTTTTCGGATCAGGTAGCAGGAGTACAGGAAAAAGCTGCCGCAAATCTGTTGTCCGTTGCGTTACTGGGTTTTATGCTGGGACGCTTTGTGGGGACATTCCTGATGCGCTTTGTAACTCCTGCTAAGCTGCTGGCGATTTTTTCGCTCCTCAGCGTGATCTTTACCCTGATATCGGCAGGGGTAGATGGCATGTTTGCCGTTTATGCCATGGTAGGAGTTACCTTCCTGATGTCTATCATGTTTCCAACTATTTTTTCGCTCGCGATCGGCGGATTGGGTAAAAATACCAAGCAGGGATCGTCCATCCTGATTATGTCTATTGTGGGAGGCGCCATTGTCCCCTTGATCATGGGTCGGTTGTCCGATTGGCTCAGTATGCAGAGTGCGTATGTTGTACCTGCTGCTTGCTTTGCAGTCGTATTGCTGTTTGCCCTACAAAACATAAATAGTAAGGTTACCCAGGTTGCTGCGGCACATTAATTAATATCATATGCAACACATAAATTGACAAATACAACAAGCATGAAAAGATATGCATTAGCGTTGGACCTGCAAGACGACAAGCGGCTGATAGCTGAATATGAACAGTTGCATCAAGCCGTGGCACCGGAGATTCAGCAATCTATCAAAGATTCGGGCATCACCCGGATGGACATTTATCGGTTCGGCAACCGGATGTTTATGATCATCGACGCCAACGATGATTTTTCATTTGATGAGAAAGCCACGGCGGATGCGGAGAATCCTTTGGTACAGGAATGGGAACAGCTTACCTGGAAATACCAAAAAGCGATACCGGGTTCCAAGCCGGGGGAAAAGTGGGTTATCATGAATAAAATTTTTGAACTTAGTGGTACCGAACGTAACGATGGATAGACAGCTTTTTCTGCGGATACATCCCGATGATAACGTGTTGGTTGCATTGCAGGACCTTGCACCGGGCACCGAAATTACATTTGAAGGAAAACATTTTTCGGTGTTGAGTGGGGTAAAGGCGAAGCACAAATTTACGTTGGAACCCTTGGAAGCAGGAGGTGAAGTGCGGATGTACGGGGTTTTGGTAGGCAAAACCCATATTGCCTTACCACAAGGGGAAACCATCACGACGCAAAACGTTCACCACGCTGCAGATCCATTTACGTTGGGCGAACGCAAACTCGACTGGAGGCAGCCGAATGTGTCGGCATTTCAGGATCGGACTTTCCTGGGGTACCACCGTACCAATGGAACGGTAGGCACCGCCAATTATTGGCTGGTCATACCGTTGGTGTTCTGCGAAAATCGCAATGTGCTGGTAATGAAACAGGCACTCGAAGAGAAATTGGGCTACCGTAAACAGTCCAGAGACTATGAACCTGAAGTGGATCAGTTGATCCGATTGCATCAGGCCGGTGCAACCGTCGAGGATATTTTAAATGCCGATATTGCTGCTGACCGGGAACAGGGCGTCGGAAAGCGGTTGTTTGAAAACGTGGACGGCGTTAAATTCTTGAACCATGAAATGGGTTGTGGTGGTACGAGGATTGATTCGGATGCCCTTTGCGGGTTGCTCGCGGGATATATTACCCATCCAAACGTAGCGGGGGCCACCGTATTGAGTCTGGGTTGTCAACATGCACAGGCTTCCATCCTTCGGGAAGAGATTAACAAGCGTGACCCAAATTTTGACCGCCCGCTATATATCTTTGAACAACAGCTGATGGGCACGGAAACTAACTTGATCCAGCGAGCCCTGAGCCATACCTTTGCCGGACTGATGAAAGCCAATGAGCAACGGCGAACGCCTGCACCGATGAGTAAATTATGCATAGGTTTGGAATGCGGAGGTTCAGACGGGTTCTCAGGGATTTCAGCTAATCCGGCATTAGGCTATGTTTCTGATATGCTGGTGACAATGGGCGGCTCGGTCATCTTATCTGAGTTTCCCGAACTATGTGGGGTTGAACAGGAGTTGAGCGACCGGTGCATTGATGCACCCACGGCGCTTCGATTCATGGAGCTTATGAAAACCTATAACGCGAGGGCCGAAGCAGATGGATCCGGCTTCTATGCCAATCCTTCACCCGGTAACATACGGGATGGGCTGATCACCGATGCAATCAAGTCGGCAGGGGCCGCAAAAAAAGGAGGTACTTCCCCGGTAACCGCCGTGGTGGATTACCCCGGAGTAGCTAATAAACCGGGGTTGAACTTACTGTGTACGCCGGGCAACGATGTAGAAAGTACTACTGCGGAAGTGGCTGCCGGAGCAAATGTGGTATTATTTACCACTGGACTGGGTACGCCTACAGGCAATCCCATTGCGCCCGTTATCAAATTGGCCACGAACACCAAGTTATTTGCGCGCATGCCCGATATCATCGATATCAATTGCGGTACAATCATCGAGGGAACGGAAACCATTGAGCAAACGGCACACCGTATATTGGAATTCGTGATCGACGTAGCCAGTGGAATTACGCAGCCCAAAGCTGTACAATTGGGGCAGGACGACTTTATTCCATGGAGAAGAGGCGTGTCTTTATAGTTGGTCGTTACGATTTATCTTACTAGATTTAGCAAATTTTAACCGATGTCAAATAAAAGATTACTAGGGAAAACTGCCGTCATTACGGGGGGCGGAAGTGGAATAGGGCGGGCAATTAGCCTGTTGTTTGCCAAAGAGGGGGCATTTGTGCATATTTTGGAATTGAATACGGAGCGTGCCGATATGCTGACCGATGAAATCCAGGCTTCCGGAGGTCAGGCCCAGGCTCATGTCTGCGACGTAAGTAATCAACAATCGGTGTTGGAAGTAATGGCCCGCATAAATACGGTTGATATTTTGGTAAACAATGCAGGTATTGCCCATGTAGGTGATGTAGAACACACCAACGAGACGGATTTCGACCGCATCTACACGGTCAATGTTAAGGGAGCATACAATATGTTATACGCTGTTGTACCCCGCATGAAAGAGCAGGGAGCGGGGGCCATTCTTAATATGGCATCGATAGCGGCTTTAGTAGGAATCACCGACCGGTTTGCTTACTCGACGAGCAAAGGTGCCATTTACGCAATGACGCTATCCATTGCCCGGGATTACCTGCACCACGGCATCCGATGCAACAGCATTTCGCCTGCACGCGTGCATACACCTTTTGTGGATGGCTTTATTGCCAAGAATTATCCCGGTCAGGAAGCAGAAATGTTTGAAAAACTTTCTAAAACCCAGCCCATTGGCCGTATGGCGCAACCCGATGAGATTGCGTCGATGGCGCTCTTCCTCTGCTCGGACGAAGCTGGATTTATTACTGGTAACGATTATCCGGTAGATGGCGGATTTGTTAAGTTGAATAATTGATGGTGCGATCAGCTGTCAGAAATCAGCGATCGGAAAGCCTACAGCCGAAAGCCGAAATCTGACTGCCGGTCGCAAAAAAATAAAAAATATGAAATTAATTCGATACGGCGATCCCGGCCGTGAAAAAATAGGGGTACAGATCGATGGGGTAAATTATGATGTCTCCGCATTCGGAGGTGATTACAATGAGGAATTTTTTGGGAACGAGGGACTTGCAAGGCTGGAAGAATTTGTAAAAGCCAATGAGGGTAACTTGGTAGCCGTTCCAGAAGGCACTCGTTTGGGAAGCCCACTCGCGCGACCTTCGAAAATCCTTTGTATTGGGCTCAACTACCGCGACCATGCGGCCGAAACGGGCGCTACAATTCCTAGCGAACCAATTCTCTTCATGAAATCGACAACGTCGCTGAGTGGTCCATTTGATGATATCGTGATTCCCAAAAATTCAACGAAAACCGATTGGGAGGTTGAATTTGGTGTAGTGATCAGCAAAACAGCGAGCTATGTGGATGCAGCCAATGCATTTGATTATGTAGCCGGGTATGTCCTGCATAACGACGTGTCTGAACGTGCGTTTCAATTGGAACGTGGTGGTACCTGGGATAAAGGGAAGGGATGTGATACGTTTGCACCTATGGGCCCCTTTCTGACTACCAAAGACGAAATTTCTGATATAAACAACGTACGTCTCTGGCTCACCGTAAACGGCAAAACGTACCAAGATGGGACCACACGGGATTTGATTTTTGATGTGCCGTTTATCATCAGCTACGTAAGTCAATTTATGACGCTACTACCTGGCGATGTTATTTCTACAGGTACCCCTGCGGGCGTTGGATTAGGTTTCAATCCGCCTATTTATCTCAAACCGGGAGATGTAGTTGAACTGGGGGCCGACGGACTGGGTACTTCACGCCAAGTAGTCAGGGCGTACCGTGGCTAAAAGAAGGATAGGTAGCACGGTATGAAACGGATTGATGCACATCAGCACTTTTGGAGGTATCAGCCGGAAAGGGATGCGTGGATAACCGACGACATGGCGGCTATCCAACGCGATTTTCTGCCGGACGATCTGAAACCTGTATTGGACGTGAATGGTGTGTCGGGTTGCGTGGCCGTACAGGCCGATCAGTCAGAAGAGGAAACCTTTTTTCTATTGGATCTTGCCGAGCAACATCCCTTTATCAAGGGTGTGGTGGGATGGGTGGATCTGCAAGCAGCAAATGTTGTTGAACGATTGAGTTATTTTCGCCGGTATCCCAAGCTTAAAGGCTTCCGTCACATCGTGCAGGGCGAACAAGATCTTCATTTCCTGTTGCGTCCGGCGTTCCTCCACGGAGTTGAGTCGCTGGGAAAACAAGGATTTACCTATGACCTTTTGGTTAAACCGCATCAATTGGAGGCAACGCTTGAATTCGTACGCGTATTGCCCCCGCAGCCGTTGGTAATTGACCATTTGGCCAAACCTTATATCCAAGCAGGCGAAAGGGAACCGTGGGCCACTCAGATGGCAGCTATTGCACAGCACCCGCATGTGTATTGCAAATTGTCCGGTATGGTGACTGAAGCTGACTGGAAGAATTGGAAGCCAGCAGATTTTTTGTTTTATGTGCGGCATATACTACAAGAATTTGGTCCCCAGCGGGTTATGTTTGGGTCGGATTGGCCAGTATGCTTGGTTGCGGCGGATTATGCACAAGTGGTTGAATTGGTAGCTGAAGCCGTCGACAATTTGACAGACAGTGAACAACGGTCGATATGGCATGAATGTGCGGCCGACTTTTATAGATTGAATACATAATTATGGATCTGAAGTTAAAAGATAAAGTAGTGGTGGTTACCGGTGCGGCCAAAGGAATCGGTAAGGGCATTGTGCTCGCGTTGGCGGCTGAAGGAGCTATTCCCGTGATTGTAGGTAGGCGTCAATCCGACAACCACTTGGTGCAACAGGAGATTGGGGTTCAAGGAGGAAGGGCATTCTGCATTGAAGCGGAGCTGACCCGGCCCGTGGACTGTGAGCGGGCAATTAAGGAAACAGTGGCCGAGTTCGGGCGCATAGACGGTTTGGTAAATAACGCTGGTGTAAACGACGGAGTGGGATTGGAAAACGGAAGTTATCAGGGGTTTATAGACAGTCTTCATAAGTCGCTTGTGCACTATTACCTCATGGCTCACCATGCACTCCCCGCATTGAAAGAAAGCAAAGGTAGCATCGTAAATATTGGGTCGAAAACCGCAGAGACGGGGCAAGGAAATACATCAGCCTATGCCGCAGCCAATGGCGGACGTAATGCGTTGACGCGTGAGTGGGCGGTGGAACTTTTGAAATATGGCATTCGAGTGAATGCGGTAATCGTAGCGGAATGTTATACGCCGCTGTACGATACTTGGATTAAAACGCTGGATAATCCAACAGAAACGCTTCAAAAAATTACGCAACGAATTCCTTTAGGTAACCGAATGACCACAGCGGAAGAAATAGCCAACATGGTGGCGTTTTTATTGTCCGAACAGTCAACCCACACAACCGGTCAGTTGATCCATGTGGATGGGGGGTATGTACATTTGGACCGGGCAATTGATTGACGGCCTATTTTTTATTATTCGATCACTACGCCCATTTTACTGAATTTCTCAATGCGTTCCGCAACCAATTGACTTGCGGGCTGTGCTTTTAAGATAGCAAGATCGGCAAGTAGCTGTTTTTTTACGGATTCGGCAATTTGTTTCGGGTTATGGTGCGCACCTCCTAAAGGTTCCCGAATGATACCGTCGATAAGGCCATTTTTCAACATGTCAGCGGCTGTCAATTTCAAGGCCTCAGCAGCTTTTTCCTTGTAGTCCCAGCTTCTCCAGAGAATCGATGAGCAGGATTCAGGGGATATTACTGAATACCAGGTGTGTTCAAGCATGTACACACGATCGCCCACTCCGATGCCTAACGCGCCGCCCGAGGCCCCTTCACCAATAATTATACAGACGATAGGCACCTTCAATACCGACATTTCCATTAAATTGCGGGCAATGGCTTCGCCCTGGCCCCGTTCTTCCGCTTCGATACCTGGATAAGCACCCATCGTATCGATCAGCGTAACCACTGGCTTATTGAATTTTTCTGCCAATTTCATTAACCGCAGGGCTTTCCGATAACCTTCTGGATTGGCCATCCCAAAATTGCGGAACTGCCTCTCTTTCGTATTCTTGCCCTTCTGATGGCCGATGATCATGACTGACTGGCCGTTGATGGATGCAAAACCACCTACAATGGCCTTGTCATCCTTCACGTTTCTGTCCCCATGTAATTCGATGAACTCTTCGCAGATCTGGCCAACATAATCCAGTGTTTGAGGTCTATCCGGATGCCTCGACATCTGTACCTTTTGCCAACCGGTCATGTTGTTATAGATTTCATGTTTGGTCTTTTCCAACTTTTCCTGTAACTCCGCCAATGTAGCACTCATGTCGACTTTGGTTTTTTCAGCAACTTGATGTACTTTCTCAATCTGCATTTGCAGATCGGCAATTGGCTTCTCGAAATCAAACGTTGTCTCCATATAGGGTGTTTGCAAAAATCAGTGCGCTAAGTTAGGGAATTGTATTGACTATTTAAAAAGGCATTCGGCGTTCGGCAATCGGTTTTCGGCAATCAGCTGTTTGCTGACTTCTACTTCCGACAGTTGATTTCTGAAACAGCCGAATTCCGACAGCCAATAGGTGAGATGGCTCGGTTTTTGCGAAGGTTTCTCAAATTCAACGGTCGACAGTATTCAATCAGGCTTATGATTAGAACGATTACTTTACTCCTTCTGTTTTTTCTAAAGGGAATCCTATCAGCTACCGCCGATACCTATCCGGAGGTTTTGTTTGAAAATAGTATATTAGACGGTAATTATGCGTATAGCCGGATCGATTACAACGCCGGTAGCTGGGTGGAAAATGTAGACGGAAGATTACCTGTTTCGGATACCGTATTCTTTACTCCGGGCAACGCATTGTCACTGAAATATAAGTCGGCCACAACCGGCACGTGGCGTGTACAAATCAATTATCCTCCGGGCTCGCGTTGTTATCAATCTAAAACAGGCCACATTTTGACGTTTAAGTTATTTGTTGCTTCCGATACGGATGTTGCTTCGTTACCGCGGTTGATGTTGGTGCAAAACGAGCAGACCAGTACGGGAATAAGCCTCGCTGAGTACGTTGATGATTTTCAGCCTAATATGTGGTTGAACGTGCAGGTACCGTTAGGTGATATCCACGGGTTCAACCCCAAGGTAGCTATTGATGGCATACAATTCCTGCAGGGTAATGCAGGTAATGAAACCCATTGGCTTTATATCGATCAGATCGAGTTTCTCCCAGCCCGTCCACCGCGGGTAAAGCTGTCTTCGCCGGCAGTATTGTCAACTGCAGTGGCTTACGACCGTCATGTGGACCTAACGTGGCAATTGCCATTGACACCGAGTATCCGCTACATAAAAATCTATCGCTCAGAAGATAATGAGCACTTTAATCCAGTGGCTATTCGCCCAATTTTCGTGCAAAAATATACGGATTTTGTGCCCTATTCAGATCGTACGTATTATTATAAAGTCGCGTGGGTAGACTATGGTTACCTTGAATCGCCATTTTCCGGCGTACTGGAAGCGTCTCCCAAAACGGCTAGCGATGACGCGATGTTGGATTTCATACAAGCAGCCCATCTTAATTATTTCATAGAACGGACAGAAATAAACAGTGGAATGCATGCGATTCACTTCGGCGTTGACGATGCGACGGTGTCTGTGCGTGAAACCGGACTGAGTGTGCTTGCTTACGTGGTGGGGGTTGAGCGTGGGCTCGTATCTCGTACGGCAGCCATAGGTAGGTTCCAACGGATCGTAGACTTTTTGAGTAAAGTAGATCGGTACCACGGGATGTTTCCTGAAAAGATAGACGGGCGGACCGGTAAGGGCGTTTTTGCAACAGATACTGTACCCCAGGGTGATGTGCGGTCTACGGCATATTTGATGCAGGGCCTGCTTGTAGCACAGCAGTATTTTCAGGCCGATAGCGGAAAGACGGGTACGTTATTGGAAAAAATCGACAGCTTATGGAACACAGTCGAATGGGATCAGTTTGCCATCCAGGGGCAAGAGAATATCCTCTTGGATCGTTGGTCTCCTACCGTCGGATTTAGGGATGCTTCTCCGATGGGCGGTTTCGGAGAGGATTTTATCTGCTATGTACTTGCCTTGGCTTCACCGCAACACGCGCTACCACGTGATGCTTATACCCTAGGACTCGGATTCCGGAGAGCATTGGCAGATTCAGCTCATGTGATGGAATTAGCCAACAACACGTCTTTTGCCGTTAAGCTCGAAACAACGGATGACAGTGCTTCGCCTACTTATGTCGAATATCCGTATGTAAACGATACGACATTGTATAGCCTTCCAGTAACTGTCGGATCTATCGATACGTCATTGCTGGAAGCTTATAAGCCTTTTCTTGCCTTTGATCCACGGGCAAAGCGTGATACGTTTGCAAACTATTTTACCAATACTATAAATTTGACCGGGGCATATAAACGACGCGACAACGAAAAGGGTTACGGTGGATTCTCGCGGGACATATGGGGCGCGGAATTGCAATTGGATTCCACGGATACTTTGTGTACGATCAATCCCGCTATTGCGTGCGCCAGCTACGCTTATCTTCCGCAAGAGGCCGTGCGATCCATGCGAGCGTTTTATAGCAGATTTGGTCATGCGTTGTTTACCGAGTATGGGTTTCGTAGCAGAATCGGGATCGACAGCAATGCGGTAGCCGATACCTATGATGCCGCAAACCAAGCGGCTGTGGTGGTCATGATTGAAAATGGCCGTAGTGGATTGATCTGGGAGTTATTTTCCCAGCATCCCGGTATTCAGAAGGTTGTCGAAAATTATTTTAACATCGAATAGATTTTAGTTGCATGTTTTTTACTTTTGGATTTTGACTTTTACTTTTTACTTTCCAGATATGAAATTTTATACGTTCCTTTCGTCGGCACTAATTTTTTCCCTGGCCGTAACCTCTTGCAAGAATAAGCAAATGGCTGTTAATCCGGGGGCACAGGTGAGTATTGATGGCACTCAAGATGGTTTGAAGCACGTACAACGCGACTTTGAAGATGCGGCAGTGACCGATCGCGGTATCATGGTTACATTTGACTCGGATGTACTGTTTCCTCTTAACTCATCTTATCTGACGGATCAAGCAAAGGAAGAGCTTGATAAGTTACTAGCGCTGCTCGACGATTACCGGGGCGCCTCACTGATTGTGGATGGGCATACCGACGCTACCGGTACGGAGGAATACAATCAATGGTTGTCTGAAAAAAGGGCAGAATCCGTGAAAAAATATGCCGTGGACAAAGGACTTGCAGAAAATCGGATTACAACACATGGGTATGGGCAGACCAAACCGATTGCCCCCAATAATACGCAAGAAGGCAGGCAGCAAAACCGTCGGGTAGAAGTAACCATTGTGACGGATAAGAAATAAGCTAGATTAACACACATTTAGCTCTTGGGCTTTAACAGCCTGACCATAAAATCTTCTTGTTTTTTCTTCGAAATCAACGGCATTGTCCGTTGTAAAAAATTGAATGTGCCCGTTTTTTGTGCAAAGCGTTTCCACTTCACGATGCTTTATGAGATAATCTGCCAAACTATTAGCGACCAGTTTTCCTTGGGGCAGCACTTCAATATGAGGAGGCATAAAACGCTTGATAAGCGGAAGGAGCAGCGGATAGTGCGTACACGCGAGAATCACCGTGTCAATATCCGGCGATTGCTGCAGCAGTCGCTTAATATCGCTTTCCACAAAGTAGGCGGTTCCTTCGGAATCCAGTTCATTGTTTTCCACCAGTGGAACCCATAGCGGACATGCCTGCTGGTACACCGTTATGTCGGGAAAAAATTTATGGATTTCAATTGGATAGGAGGCAGACCTTACCGTGCCAGGAGTAGCCAAAATTCCGATATGTCGCGTGCGTGTATAGTTGCCGATCACCTCTGTCGTCGGACGGATGACACCCAATACCTTGCGAAGATCGGAATGAAGCGGTAAGTCCTGCTGTTGGATGGTTCGGAGTGCTTTAGCTGAAGCTGTATTGCATGCCAGCACCACGAGGTGACAGTCCATTGCAAAAAGCTTTTCAACACATTCCTTCGTGTAAGCGTAAACCGTTTCGAACGATCGCGTGCCATAAGGTACCCGGGCATTATCACCTAAATACACGTAATCATATTCCGGTAGCTTGGCAACGATTTCCCGAAATACGGTGAGCCCTCCATAACCTGAATCAAATATACCTATCGGTCCCATTTTTGGAAGTCAGATATTAGACATTAGATGTTAGACAATCCCCTCAGCTATGAGACACTGAACTCTGTTGTCTTCTAGCTCATAGCTACTTCAGCAAATATGGCTTTTCTTTGTAAGTTTTCCATAAAAATTCACCAAATAACGTATTTGCCCAGGCAAACCACTTACGGGTGAATTTTTTGGGATCATCTTTGTGAAAAGATTCATGCATGAATCCGGTATCGCCATGGGTGCTTTTTAGCAATTTGATGCAGGCGCGCATCTCATTTTCGTCTGTAGAAGTCAATCCGCGCATCGTGATTGCCATGGGCCAGATCATGTCGCGACCGATATGTGGCCCCCCAATTCCTTCCGCCGCTGAACCTTTGAAGAAAAACGGATTGTTTTCCGATAGGATAAAGGCACGCGTACGTTGGTAAATCGGATCGCTGGCCTCTACAGCATCTAGATACGGCAGTGACAGGAGGCTGGGGATATTGGCGTCGTCCATCGTGATGAAGCTTCCGAAACCATCCACTTCGTAGGCATAAATACGGCCGTGCAACGGATGGTCTATGATACCATATTGGTTGATTGCGGTTTCCACTTCAGCGGCCAATTTAAGCATCTCATCAGCCAACGCTTGTTCATTGGCTATCTCTGTGAGCAGCGCAGCCGACTGCCGCAAACTGACCACGGCAAAGAGGTTGGAAGGGATCAAAAACGATAGCAGGGTCGCATCGTCACTTGGCCGGAAGCCTGAACAGATCAAACCGACCGGATTAACGGGATATCCATAGCCGTCTACCTGAAGTGTATCCGATCCGCGTGCCGTTGTACGCTCGAAGCGATAGGGGCCCAAGCTTTCCTTACGTTGCTGTTCCTTGAATGTTTTCAGGATATTGCGTTGTGCCTCAATCCATACTGCATCAAAAGGGGACTTGTCGTGAGTGGCGCTCCAATATCCGTGAGCCAAGCGGATGGTATAACAGAGCGAATCGATCTCCCACTTGCGTTCGTGGATACCGGGCTTCATGTCGGTGTGGTCGCTGCCCCATTCGCCCACACGCGTGGGATCGTTGTAGAAAGCGTTGGCATATGGGTCAATATTGATACATTGACTTTGTTTATTGACTAATCCCGCAATAAGCTGTTGCAACTTGCGATCTTCCTTCATGAAGGGAAGATAAGGCCAAACCTGCGCGCAGCTGTCACGGAGCCACATGGCGTCAATATCACCGGTGATGACGTAGGTATAGGGCTTTCCGTTCTGTTGTTCTGGAAATACGGTTGTGTCCAATGTGTTGGGAAAGCAATTACCGAATAGCCATCCCAATTCCTTGTCTTTTACCTGTTGTTGGAAGGTCTCAATGGCCCGTTCTACAGGCTCACTTGAAAAATGCCGTTGGCTTTTCGGTATGCGAACCACCGGATAATCCGATCTGGTGGAAGCAAGTGAAAACTTGCTGGCCCATATTCCCGTGCCCAATACAGCGGCATGCTGGATGAATGTCCTTCGTTTCATGATGTATTCCCCCGTCTATGAAATTTGTTTACGGCTGCAATATGCAAAAAAAATGAATACCAGCATCTGCATATCCGTTTTAGCAAGTTCATTTTTGATGTTTTTAATGCCGTTATGAGAGAACTTTGTTTCTAATTTGATTATTAGCTTGATTCTTGGAAGGCAATGTTATCTTTGCTGAGTGATTTTTTGCACGATGACTAGACGTTTATACGGCCATTGCTTGCAGTTGGTAGGAACAATAGCACTGTTATGCTGCTTTGTGTACAACGTGAGCGCCCAATCGGCATACCAGCCTTATTCCTACCAATTTTATCAGAAACTGAATAATGTATTATATAGCACGGATACCAAACTCCACACATCGGTAAAACCGATGATAATGGATCATATGCTCCAACCGAGGTACGATTCGCTTATGCAACTGGGAGTATCGGAACGTTACTCGTGGGGCGGACGTAAGCTTTACAACGAACACTTGATTGCTATCAAAGAGGATGCATATACATTTTACGCGGATTTCCTTCCGGATTTTCAATTGGGGCGCGACTTTGCCGGTGGTGGACGTACTACTTGGTTGAATACCCGGGGAGCACAGGCGGGAGTGACCATCGAAGACAGGTTCTCATTGTATGTGAATTTTTTTGAAAATCAAGGCGCCTTTCCCGGCTACTTGGATGATTATATTTTTATCCATACGGTTACACCCGGACAGGGATATGGAAAGACGCTATATAGCGATCGCAGAAAAAAGGACTGGATGTACGGATCTGCTATCTTATCGTACACGGTCGATGAGTACCTCAATGTAACGCTGGCCTACGATAAAAATTTCATCGGTGACGGCTACCGGTCGGTATTGCTTTCGGACATCTCATCCAACTACACCGCATTGAAGCTGACCGGTAAGTTAGGGAATGTACAGTACCTTAGCATGTGGACGTATATGTTGGATCCGATGCATCCCCGTTCACTTGATTCGGTTGCACGTGCGGGTGATAATTGGAAGTGGGGCGCATTTCAGTATGTGGACTGGAATGTCAATAACCGGTTTTCGGTTGGGCTTTTCCAATCGGTGGTTTGGGGCAGCCGCAATGCAGCGGGCCGTAGAGCGTTTAATTTTAGTTTTTACAATCCCGTTGTCGTGATGCGGCCCACGGAACTGACAAATACTTCTTCCCCGGCTGAAATGCACTGGGGATTAACTACCAAATACAAGGCGCTGAAAAACTTAACGGTATATGGGCAATTCTTGCTGGAGGAATTTACCGACAGCAAATGGGCTGCTCAGGCCGGATTTCGTGGGTTTGATGCGTTTGGTATCAAAGATTTGAATTTCCTTGCCGAATACAATACCGCAGCTCCATATGCCTATGCCCATGCGGATCCAGTAAGCAATTACAGCAACTATGGGCAACCACTGGCTCATCCATGGGGAGCCAACTTCCGCGAAGTTGTTGGTATACTCAATTATTCCTATCGGCGGTTTGATTTTTCTTTTCAGAGCACCTGGGGGCAGTTCGGTACCGATCCGGATGCGTCTACCAACTTTGGTGGAGATATTTTTCGGCCTTACGGTACACATCAACGTGTGGACGGGCATCCTATCGGACGGGGTGTCGGCAATAATTTGCTGTATGCCGACGGTAAGATATCGTACCTGTTCAATCCGAAATACAACCTAAGGGTAGAGGCGGGTGCTGTCTATCGGAGACATGGCATCCCCGAGGAGGGAATACACCACCAGACCGGTATGGCGACATTGGGGATACGGGCATCGTTCCGTAATTTTTATTACGATTTTTGAATCAAGTCGATTGTTTCCTAAGTTTGTAATTATATGAGCAATATCATCATCATCAACGGTCCCAACCTGAACCTTTTGGGCGTACGGGAAAAGGGAATTTATGGGGATATGGATTTCCAAACCTATTTCGACGTACTCCGGCAATCTCATGACGGTGTGACATTAACCTATTTTCAAAGTAATCACGAAGGAGCAATTATTGATAAAATACACGAGGTGGGTTTTTCGATGGATGGCATCGTGCTCAATGCGGGGGCATATACACATACTTCGTTGGCCATAGGGGATGCCATTGCTGCTGTAACAACGCCGGTAGTCGAAGTGCATATTTCCAATGTATACGCTCGTGAATCGTTTCGCCATCATTCATATCTGGCAAAAAATTGCAAAGGAGTTATCTGCGGGTTTGGTCTTGATGGATACCGGCTGGCCGTGGAGAGCCTGCTAATAAAATAAATAAACTTAAGCTGGCGCATCCAGCCATAACCGCTGCCATCGGAACGGTGGTTCCATTGTGGAAATAACTGACCAGCCCCGATGAAAGTGCTCCAATAGCCATTTGCAAACCACCCAGCAACGCCGAGGCGCTGCCGGCTAACCTGCTGAATGGTGCCAGTGCTAATGCAGATGTATTGGGAAACACAAATCCCTGCGAACCCAGGAATAAAAAGATCAAAACGATCATTGTAAAAAGGTTCATTGTACCCATTGTACAAAGAAAGGCCAGTATCAATCCGATGGACGACTGGACGATTAATGCGATCTTTGCGACTTTGGCGCTGCTGTATACGTTTAGTAAGTACCGGTTTAATTGACTCGCTGTAATCAGCGCCGAGGCAATCACGGCAAATACCATTCCGTATTGCTTTTCATCAAGACCATACAATGTAATCATGATATAGGGGGATCCTGCAAGGTAAGCATACAATCCGGAAGAAGCCAAACCGCCCGCAAATGCATACGTGAAAAATTGCCGGGTTCTGAATACCTGCCAGTAGGATTGTACAATGGGCCGTGGCATGAGAGATATAGCTGAGTTAGCACCTTTACTTTCCGGAAGGAAAAAGATGACCGCTAACAATATGCAGGTAGTAATGGCGGCCAATACCAGAAATATACCATGCCAATCCCAATGCGTAATCACGAAACTGCCGACAGTTGGTGCGACGATCGGCGAAACGCCGATGACCAGCATTAACAGGGAAAAAACTTTCGCGCTTTCCGTCGGACCATAAAAGTCCCTGACCATCGCCCTCGATGCTACCATACCCCCACAGCTGCCCAATGCCTGTATGAATCGGTAAATAATCAGGTTGTCCGCAGAATTGGTCAGTGCGCAGCTAATGGATGCCACAATGTAAATCACCAACCCGACAATAAGCGGAATTTTGCGGCCAAAACGGTCCAACAGCGGGCCATAGATGATCTGGCCCGATGCGATGCCAATGAAAAAGGAGGTGAGCGATAGTTGAATGTGCGCAACGGTTGTATGGAGACTATCGGCAATCGCATCAAAGCCGGGTAGGTACATGTCGATGGAAAAGGGGCCAATAGCCGACAGCAACCCAAGTATAAGAAAAATAAAAAAGCTATGCCTGCGTGCGAAAGTCATGAAGGAAACAAAATTAACGCATTATTTTGGTATTTTCCTATCTTTATCCCGAACTAACTATGTCTTCATCCCGAACTGAGTATGTCTTCATCTCGCAAAAATACGTATGGTGCCATTCTTTTCCCCCTATGTGCGCTCGTGGTTCTACTATGGGCGTGCTGCGAGTCGGATCGTGGAAAAAGTCTGAATGAGGGCACCTATAGCGCGCTTTATGATTCGTTAAGCGTAGAAGTAACCTACATGGATTCGCTGATGGAAAGCGGAAATTTGCTGGTGTTGGAAAATCACGTGAAGCAATTGCGGATGTCGGAGGACGCTTGGCTTCAGGCAATGGATGCTCCGGAATACGCATGGATGAGCTTCTGGATGGCGTTGTTTTACACCCGGTTGGGCGACCTGCAGACGGCTAAGCATTACAGTGAACTGGCTATCGATAGGTTGGACAGTTTGAAAATGACGCCGTATAACTTGACTTTTACAACGACGGTACTGAACAATGCAGCAGGGATTGAGGCGGAAATGGGCAACTTCAGCCGGTCAATTCAATTGTTGTTCCGTGCCATAACGTATTATAAAGGGGATACCATTAACGAGGACATGATCGACTTATACAATAACATCGGACATAATTATAATGTCGTTGGAGCGTATGATCTGGCAGCCCAATACTTTGAACGGCAACGTGTGCTTACTTGGCAGCTTGGTATAGAAAGTGGATACGGTCGCTATCATCGTAATATGGGCGAGATGTATTCCAATATGGGCCAATATGAAGCGGGTATAGATCACATGAAACAGGCGGCGGATTATTTTCATCGGTTTGGACAGTCGGATGATGAACTTTACGTCAATACCCTGCTCGCTCAGAATTACATTGCCCTGAATCAGCTGGATGAGGCAGAACAGCTGCTCCGTGGGAATCTTCGAGAAACTGAACGTCTGCAGCTTTGGGAAACGTATGTGGAGACCGCCATCAGTCTTTTTGATTTTCATGTGGCAAGGGGGAATGAAGTGGCGGCATTTGAGGCAATTGAGCAAGGCTTGTCGCGGATTCACATGAACAATACAGCACGTATGCAGCTGAAAATCTACGACCGGCTGATTAACTACTATGAGCAAAAGGGAGGTTTTCGAGAGGCCTTTACGTACATCACTGAGCGGAATGCGATTCAAGATAGCGTATTTAATGTCGACAAGCGTGACTTTATGCGCGAAATGACAGTGAAGTACGAGACGGATCGGAAGAATGACCAAATCAGCCAGTTGGAGCTGGACAATCAACGGGAGCGGAGGATCAAAACGGTTTATTTAGTGGGGTTGCTGGTGTTTGCAGCTATTATTTTTTTGATTGCTAGATTGCTGCGGCGGATTTCTGTTCAGAAAAAAACGCTGGAAGAGGTAAATGCCACCAAAGACAGATTGTTTTCCATTATAGCCCATGACCTTCGTAGTCCGATGATTGCGCTGCAGGGCATGGGTAACCTCATCGAACATCACTTAAGGAACGGCAATGGCGAAAAATTGTTGCAGCTTGGCAACAAGACGGGCGAGGCACTTACCCGTATTAACCACTTACTCGATAATCTGCTGAACTGGGCTGTGACTAACAGTAACCGGATAAGTTATAACCCCATTGAACAGGACGTGGCAAGGCTGCTGGAGGAAGCGTTAGCCGTTCACAACGCGGCTGCCGAAGCGAAGGGTATCCGTTTATCGGTCGACGTGGACGCAGTCAGCGTATGGGTCGATCTGAATATGGCAGCAACGGTACTGCGTAACCTGATCTCCAACGCGATTAAATATGCGCCAGTGGGAAGTACCGTGCGCATAGGCGGTGCTTTTGATCCGAATTATTATGTAGTTCGTATCCAGGACGAGGGTGGTGGAATTCCACAAAAGGTGATTGATGAACTTCAACAGACGGAAGCCGCTTTGGTATCTGGTGGAAGTAGGCAGAGTTTTGGATTAGGACTGCGGCTGGCCATGTACTTTGCAAAGAAAAACCAAGGGCGATTAACGATACGAAACGAATTGAAAGGGGCACTCGCAGAAATTTACTTGCCGTTGGCGGCTAGTAGCTAAGGAGCATTAGTGGACATACGAACGAATCATATCCGAATGAAATCGCTTGCAGGATGAAAATTTTCATAGTCGAAGACGAAGATCTTTATATTGACCAGTTGGAAATGGTGGTTGAACAGGCCGGCCATACGGTATGTGGCGCCGCAACCAACGCCGAGGAGGCCTTGCGGCTGTTTGAGAAAAGCTGTGCGGATATGGCGCTCATCGATATCAATTTAGCGGGCGAGATGGATGGCCTGGAACTGGGGAAATGGCTGAAGCGGTTTAGGGACGACCTGCTGATTATCTTTATCACCGCTCACTACGCCGATGTGGGGTATTTTGAAAAGGCCAAGCAGCTTTCGGCTTATGCATTTTTGAAAAAGCCCATTGACGCGACCGATTTGTTGCGTACCATCGAGCTGGCCTTCCAATACAACACCACGCAGGCCGACGTCGGCACCCGGGGTCATACGGATGACCATCACACCTTGCTGGTGAAAATCAAAGCGAAGTACATCAAGATTGACCAAAACGACATCACCCATATCGCCGCCGAAGACAAATACTGCTCCATCCACCTCAAAGACGGGACCGTGTACCTTGAACGGATTTCGCTCAAGGAGTTGAACAAAAAGCTTTCGCCGCGATTGTTTGCCCAAACCCATCGGAGTTATATCGTTAACTTAAATAATGTACAGGAAACCGATACCGCCGAATTTACCATTAAGGTTAATGGCAACCAAATCCCGCTTGGAGACACCTACAAAGATTATTTTTTGAAGAAATTTGGGGCTTAGCAGCCGAAATTTTTCAGGTTCGCGCCGTTATTCATCCCGTTCACGACATTTTTCCCCACCCGTTTTATTTTTTCATTTCATTTGTTGCCTATAAGGAAATTGATAGCCGGTTTCCAAGCCGTATCTACCATTATGGGCGTTATGAAAAGAGAAAGACTACCTCGTCATTTGAATCGTTTTTGGTTGCTGGCCCGTGCAATGAGGCGGATTGCTGGGTTTGTCTGTTTGCTACTGTTGATGAACACGAATGTGTTCGGACAGTATTGCGTTGGTGATATTACGCTGGATGATGATTTTGAATATATCTCCCGTGTAACCTTTCAGGAGATCGATAACCATTCAGGAAGGAGTGGCGGAAATGGATATAATGACTACACGGCAATGGAAGCCAACCTGACGCCGGGTGAAACGTATCAAATTGCGGTCTCTTTAGGCGACTCTTATGCTTCCGATTACGTTTTCGTGTTTATCGATTGGAACCAAAACGGCTTGCTGGATGATCCGGGCGAGGTATACGAGGTGGTGACAAACCTGCCAGAGCGGGATTCAGGGCCACATACGTATGATATTACCATTCCTGAAAATGCGGTGTCTGGCGCCACGCGCATGCGCGTTGTATTGCAGTATGGGGAATCTGACCCTAACCCCTGTATTACTTCTGGCGACGGGGAAGTCGAAGATTATACCGTTATTGTGGGGACGCCATCGGCATGTCCGCGGCCGACGGGTCTCGCGACTACGGCGGTTACAACGTCTTCCGCCGATTTGTCGTGGGAAAGTGTGGGCGGCGCCTTTGAACTCAAATGGGGGATATCAGGATTTGGGCTTGAAGACGGTGGTACACTGGTCAACGGACTTACAGCCACTACGTACAGTCTGGTTGGATTAACCGAAGGTATTCCTTATGATGTTTATGTTCGGAGGGATTGCGGTGTGGACGGTTATAGTGATTGGACAGGACCGCTTACCGTTACTCCGGCACCCATTGCGATGATCACTTACACAGGTGGGCATATTCCAACCGCGTTTGATGAAGACCCCGACCTCAATAGTACGAATTTCTGTGAACCTGAACCTACGTTGACGCTTGAAATACCCGATGGCTACCAACTTTCGGGCCTTACCGTGCAGTATCGAATGGAGGCGCGGAACTACGGATATATCAGCGAACAGCGATCCATGCTCTATTCGCCGACGTTAGACCAGGGTGAAGAACACATGGTGTTTGGATCGGGCTATTCCGAAGGGACTTATGACTACGAGCGGCCCATTACATTTGCCAACGGTGCTACAGGCGAAGTGGATTTCGTGCTACGGGCTTGGCGGACCTATCAAGGCAGTGGTAATTGTAACACAACGTATAATCGCGTGGTTGCAGGTTCTTGGAAACTGATCGCTACATTCGAGCGATTGGCTACCTGCCTGCCTCCCGCGGACTTGGCCGTCACCGCTATCAGTCGGCAGCAGGCCACCGTTTCGTGGGAGTCGGGTGAAGCACCCGGCGTCGGATATGACTATTATTACGCCACGACCAGTACGCCCCCCCATGCGGCTACTACGCCCAAAGGGAGCACGGCGAATACGACATTCGACTTATCCGGATTGGAAATGGGCCAAACCTATCACGTTTGGGTACGTGCCAATTGCGGGGACGGAGACTACAGCAACTGGACGGGTACGTCATTTACCACATCGGCACCCTGGTCGGAGTCGTTCGATGTGGAACATTATTACGAATTACCAGCGGGATGGCAGTCACAAAGTGGCTCTTGGACGGTCGACAGAACAGAAGCACTCCTTGATGCCGAGAGCTATGTGGTCAACAACTATTTTTCCAGTGGTGAGTCGGATTTCCTGACTACGAATGCCATCGGGCCGGTGGAGGACGGGGATGTATTCACGTTCATCTATCGTAATGCGTATTATAATTTGCCCTACCAGGCTGCCCCAGCCGGTTCATTCAAGGTTACCGTCGGCGTATCGACGGATGGGGGTGAATCCTTCCAGGATGAGGAAGACTTTACGACCGACGGAGCGAGCGGTTGGCAGCCGTTCACGCTCGATATGGGTGTTTATGCAGGGCAAATGGTCCAGCTTCGTATCGGCGTGGAGACGATTGGCGCGATTTACTCGTACCGTTTTGGGTTCGATAATTTTTATGCCGGTCCGCCGCAATGCCCACGACCATTGAACCTGTCGTCTTCAGCGATTACACCGACCAGCGCCACGATTGCATGGAACGAGCCTGCCAGTTTGCCGGACGGCGGATACCAATACTACTACGCCAAAAGCGCTACGCCACCAACGGCGGTAACCGAGCCTTCCGGAACGGCGTCATCCAACTCAGCCAATCTAATCGACCTATCGCCGGGCGAGCAGTATTATTTTTGGGTCCGCACCGTGTGCGACGAAGAGGTTTACGGTGCGTGGAGCATTGCCGGTACATTTGCCACCGAATTGGAATTATCCAGTCCATGGACGGAAGACTTCGAAGCATCGACCTCGGCTCCGCCCGGATGGGGGACGTCCCATTGGCAGGTGAATGCCGAAAGCGATATCCTGAATGCGGATGGTAATATCGTGTATTCGTCGTTGTCGAACAGCGCCGGTAATTGGAGTAAAACACTCACAACCCCTAATATTAGTGTAGCAGCAAGGGATGTAATCTCCTTTAGCTATGCGACCAAGGACGATTTTTTTGGCGGAAATCCTGCCAAGGGCCGGTTTACCGTCAGTATTTCCGAAGACTATGGTGCGCATTATACGGATATCGAGACGGTTACCCTCAATAGTACAATGACTTGGCGGATGTTCAGTTATGCGTTGGATAGTTATGAAGGAAAGAATATTAAGTTACGCATCGTTGCGGAACATGTTTCAGGAGGATATCAAGTAGGGTTCGATCTCTTCCGTGTGGGCCCGCCTGCTGGCTGTCCGGTGATAGGCACCGTATCCGCTACGACCGTCGGTTATACAGGGGCGATCGTCGAGTGGGAGGATACGGGGAGCGACTACGAGTACTACCTCGTGGATAGCAATACGCCGCCAAGTGCCTATACCGGCAGCTATGAACGCACTTCGGACACCGAGATCCACTTTGATGATTTGGAAAAAGGCACAACCTATTATTTTTGGGTCCGGGCATATTGCAGCGACGACAGCTACGGTGAATGGGGGCCATTGGCCATGTTTACCACGCCAACGCAGGTTGGTACACCGTGGGCCGAAAGCTTTCCAACCGAGGGTGCGCCGCAAGGATGGGAGATAACCGGATGGGAAGTTGGAACGAATTCGTACCTGTCTGAGCCGGATGGAAATGCAATCTATAAACAAATATATTATAATTTCGATGTCGCCGAACGTACATTTACCACGTTGCACGTCGGTGATATCCAATCGGGCGACCAATTGTCTTTCCGTTATCAACTGACAACACATAGTAGTACACCCCCTGAAGCCGGATCGGGGAATTTTACGGTGGCCATTGCTACCGATATCGGAAACCCCTACACCGATATCGAAACAGTTGAAAATAACGGCACCGGCGGCTGGCAGGAGTTTTCCTATCCACTGGATGATTATGTGGGTGAGACAATCCAAGTGCGCATTGTCGCGACTTGGGTAGTTGGCAACTACTTTATCGCTTTCGACGATTTCTCCGTCGGGCCGGATGCCAGCTGCGCGGCGTTAACCGGATTGAGCGTATCGGATATCACGGCGGATGGGGCAATGCTGGCTTGGGACGAAGCCACTGTCGTACCCGCGGGATATGATTATTATTTGGCCACCGATGAAACAATGCCGGGTGCCGCCACCGAACCTTCGGGAAGCACTTCGTTGCCCTCGGTAGCATTAACCGACCTGGTTCCGGGACAAACGTATTATTGGTGGGTAAGGGCTGTCTGTGGCGCGGAAACCGTCGGCGTTTGGAGCGCAATCCAATCCTTTACGACCAAAGCGGTTACGCCGCGGCCCTGGCTGGAAAGTTTTTCATCCACAGCTACGCCGGCAGATTGGGTAATCGATGGATGGTCCATCGATAATCACGAAGACATTGACGGAGGTGCAGGAAACCTGCTTTATTATAATTTATATTCGAGCGATCCAAATGCCCAGTTCACGACACCGGATGTGGGCATTATCCAAACGGGGGACGAATTGTCGTTCCGGTTTAAACGGGTTAATTATAATGCGCCCGAAAGTGCGCCCGGATCGGGGACAGGCGGATTTGAGGTGAAAATATCGACGGATTTCGGCGAACACTACGAAATGCTGGCGACCGTACCCAACGATGGGACCACAGGGTGGCAATACCGGCAATTGGACTTGTCTGATTACGCGGGGGAAGCCATACGTATCCAAGTGAATGCCACGCAGGAAGATGAAGCGGACTATTACCTAGCCTTTGACGACTTTGCCGTGGGACCACCGCCAACGTGCCCGCCGATCGCCGGCGTGGCCGTTTCCGAGCGGACGACCACGACCGCGACAGTTTCCTGGGATGAACCCGACGATGCACCCACTGATGGGTACGGCTACTTTATTTCCACATCCAGTGAACCACCGGGCGCCTCGGTCGGCAAGGTGACCTTGCAGCCATCCGTCGCATTGGAAGACCTCGATCCGGCAACAACCTACTTTTTCTGGGTAAGGGCTAACTGTGGTGACGAAGATTATAGCGCGTGGCGGTCGATTTCGTTTACAACGGGAACCATTCGCTATGTGAAAGCGGATGGTTCGGGCGACGGCTCTAGTTGGGCCAACGCATCCGGTGTGCTGCAAGCGATGGTCGATGCCTCTGATCCCGGAAGCGAGGTGTGGGTAGCCGAAGGAACCTACCGCCCTGAAACGGATACCGGTATGCCACCAAGAGGCTTCGAAATGAAAAGTGGGGTAGCCATTTACGGTGGTTTTCCCTCCGCAGGGGGAGCATGGAACCAACGTGACTGGAGCGCAAACCAGACCGTTCTTAAAAGGCATCCTTTTGAAGAACTCCCGGTTGTGAGTAGCTACGATGTCGACCCAACGGGTATATTGGATGGGTTTGTGATCACGGATGGAAATGCCTCCAGGGGCGGTGGCATATATAATCTGGATGCCTCGCCTACCTTCCGGAATCTTGAAATCCGTAACAACAAGGCGCTATGGGGCGGCGGCATGTATGCCGACGGAAGCTCGCCCCGACTGATCAATGTAGCGATTACCAATAATGAAAGTAGCTATGCAGGGGCAGGAATGAGCAATATAGACTCCGGCAGTCCCATGATGCTTACCAATGTAGTGATCAGTAACAACAAAACGGGGAACGGCTATAACGGCGGCGCTATGGATAACACCAACGCTTCGCTGATTTTGACAAACGTCACGATTGCCGGGAACATTTCCAGTAATAGTGCTGTATACAACGAAAACACCACCCTAACCATACGGAATAGCGTCATATCGGGAAACAGCGATGGCTATAACGGAATCGATGGTATCCGGCAAGGAGGCGCGGGGAATGTGGTGACCGTTGATTACAGCCTTGTGGAAGGTTTGACGGCCATCGATAGTCGGGGCAATATCGACGGGAATACCGATCCTGGTTTCATCAGACCGGGAGCGGGCGACTATCGGCTACAGGAAACGAGCCCGCTGATCAATGCAGGGAGCAATACCTATTTCACACCAGGGGCCGAACCGGATCTATCTGGAATTAATACCGATGTGGCCGGTAACCCGCGGTTTTACGAAGGAAGTACGATCGATTTAGGGGCTTACGAATATAATAGCAATCAACCGCCGTTGCCCACGACCATCCGGTATGTTAAAACCGCTTCAAGCGGTGGTGACGCGGTTGCGGACGGACGCAGTTGGGAAACGGCGTCCAGCAACCTGCAGGCCATGATCGATGCGTCCATGGAGGGCGATGAGGTTTGGGTAGCAGCCGGTGATTATCATGCGGTTTACAATGATCGGCCACACATCACGTTTGTCCTGAAAGAAGGGGTAACCGTTTATGGTGGTTTCCCGGCCAATGGCGGGGATTTGGACCAGCGCGACTGGAAGGCCAATGAAACCACGCTCATCGGGTACAGCGGGGGCGGGTATCCGGTTGTAAGCAATCATGACCTCACTAGCCAGACTGTATTGGATGGTTTTATCATTCAGGAAGGCGATACGGACCGGGGTGGCGGGATTTATAATTTGAACGCATCGCCGACGCTCCGGAATTTATGGATCAAAGATAACCAAGCTGCCTGGGGTGGCGGAATCTACAACACGGGCGCATCCTCGCCGGAAATTACCGACGTAGAAATCAGTAACAACATTGTCGAATATTCGGGAGGCGGCATCCTCAATGGCGAAAACTCCAATCCCCCATTAACCCGGGTCGTCATCCGGAACAACGAAGTAACAGCGCTGCCGATAGAAGGGGGTTCGGCCGGTGGCGCCGGAATTTTCCATCAGAGCGGCGGAACGTTGAAACTGGTGGAGGTGACCGTGGCAGACAATACATCGAATAGCGATGCCGGCGGGATTTATATAGCGGACGAATCTTCGGACCTGTACCTGGAGAACAGCCATATTTTAGGCAACACTGCACACCGAAACGGAGGTGGATTTTATTTACACCGGGAAAGCACGGACGTGACCTTGGTAAACACAGTTGTGGGCGATAATCAAGCACAATGGGGTGGCGGTATCTACAATGATGGTCACTTAATACTGCTCAATACCACGCTTGGTGCCAATAAGGCGGCAAATGGTGGGGGCGTGTACCATGCGAGCGCCGGTGCTGCCGCGGAAATCGAAAACAGCATTGTCAGTGGAAATTACCAAACCGATGGAACAACGCCGGACGATGTTTATAACAACGGTTCGGGAGAAGTTGTGCGCAACTATTCCCATAGCCTGGTGACTGGAAGTGGAGGGTCGGGAGCATGGGACGAAGGCTATGGTATTGACGGTGGAGGCAACGTTGATGCGGCTGCTGACTTCCTTAGTTTAGATAGGGCCGCTGCCGATTACCTCAGGCTAGGCGCTTGCAGTCCGGCGATCGATGGAGGTAGCGACGAAGGTTACGAAAATAGTGATCACCAGTTAGCGCTCGATTTGGACGCAGCAAGTAATCCGCGATTGTATGGTAGTAGCATCGATATGGGCGCATTCGAACGGCAAATGCCACCGGCAAATAGCGTGGTAGTTCCGACAGCCGGCACCTATCGGATCGGACAAACGCTCACCTTCGAAGTGACGTTCAGTGCTCCAGTTTCCGTAACCGGAATCCCGTATATCCCGCTCATCATAGGGGGGCATGATAGGCAGGCTCATTATGAATCAGGGTCGGCGTCCAATACGCTGACATTCCAATATCAACTAGTAGAAGGGGATGAAGATACCGAAGGCATTGAAATGGCATCTGCTATTGCATTAGATGGGGGAGAATTAATATACACCGATAATGAAAAAGATGCCGACCTTACCCTATGCGGTGAGGTCGAAGGGGGAACCCTAATCGATGGCCTTAAGCCGGAACTGACCGCCGTTTCCATCGCTTCCGACAATAGTGCCGACGTCACGTTGGCTAAGCCCGACGACGAAATCACGTTGACCTTTATCGCCGATGAAGCCATCGGTTTGCCCACAGTTACCATTGCGGGGAACTTGGCTACCCTAAGCGCATCGGATGGAGAGCCGAATAGCTGGCAAGCCAGTTACACGATGACCGCCGATGATGAAGAAGGGCCCATTGCGTTTACCATCGATTATGAAGATGAAGCGGGTAATGCCGGTTCTACCGTTGAAGCTACGACGGATGAAAGCATCGTAACCTTTGACAAGACCCCGCCTGAAACCCCAACATCGCTGGCTATTGAACGCGCCGATGGAAAGCTGGTAATTAGCTGGGACGTCAATACGGAAGTGGACTTTGCCTTGTATCGGCTCTACATGGGTACGGACCTAAACGACCTAAGCGAATCCATCGATATCACCGATATCGCTGCCGACAGCTATATACATGCCGATTTGGATAACGGCACGGAATATTATTACCGCATAGCGGCGGTCGACGAAGCGGGAAATGAAAGTGAATGGAGTGACCGATTAAGTGAAATGCCGAAGGCTGCCCAGACCATCACATTTGATGTGTTGGATGATAAGGTATACGGTGCCGAATCTTTTGTATTGTCAGCGACCGCTACATCGGGACTGACGGTGCAATTCGAAAGTAGTGACAACGGGGTTGCATCGATTGGTGATGATGGCGTGACCGTAACCATTCATGGCGCGGGAACGGTTACCATCACCGCTACACAACCGGGAAACACGGCATTTGAACCGGCAATAGCGGCACAGCAGGAATTGATGATTTTAAAAGCCAAGCCAGTCATCACATGGGCCAATCCTACGGCCATCACCTACGGCACGGCGCTGAGCGATACCCAACTGAATGCGGAAGCTGACGTTGATGGGCTGTTTACCTATACCCCTGCGGCGGGCACGGTGCCGGATGCCGGCACCGGCCACCCGCTCACGGTGACGTTCATACCGGATGATACAGGCAACTACGAGCCGGTGACGGCCGAAGTGGCGATTGACATAACCAAAGCCAAGCCGGCGATCACGTGGGCCACACCCGATCCGATCACTTACGGCACGGCCCTGGGCGATACCCAACTGAATGCGGAAGCTGACGTTGCCGGGCTGCTTACCTATACCCCTGCGGCGGGCACGGTGCTGGATGCCGGCACCGGCCACCCGCTCACGGTGACGTTCGTACCGGATGATACAGGCAACTACGAGCCGATGACGGCCGAAGTGGCGATTGACATAACCAAAGCCAAGCCGGCGATTACGTGGGCCACACCCGATCCGATCACTTACGGCACGGCGCTGGACGATACCCAACTGAATGCGGAAGCTGACGTTGCCGGGCTGTTTACCTATACCCCTGCTGCGGGCGCGGTGCTGGATGCCGGCACCGGCCACCCGCTCACGGTCATGTTCACGCCGGATGATACGGACAACTACGAGCCGGTGACGGCCGAAGTGGCCATCGATGTGAGGAAAGCTTTCAGTAAAATCATCGCTGAATCCGTTCAAATTCATACCTATGATGGTAACCCAAAACAAGTACAGGCTACGTTAAACCACAGTAAGACCGATCTCGGGTACATGCCGCGGCGGAATTATACCGAAGCAGGTACATATAAAGTAACGGTGATGGCAGGAGAGACGGAGAATTACCTAGGGGCATCCGAAGAAATAATGTTGGTCATTAATAGGGCACCGATTACAAGTATTACGTTGCCTAATGGCAGTTTTGTATACAATGGAATAGCTCGGTCATTGTCGGTGGTAGGTGATTTACCGGTAGGGGCTTCGGTGACCTATGAAAACAATTATCGTACTGATGTGGGCAGACAGAAAGTAACGGCTACAATCAGTGGTGATGATTATGAAGATCTCGTATTGACTGCATTCTTGACTATCACTCCTGCTACACGGAGCATAAGTTTTCCGCCTCTCGCAGAGCATACCTATGGTGATGAAGACTTTACAGTCGGTGCTTTAGCTAGTAGCCTTGAAGAATTGATGTACGCCAGCAGCAATCCTGGAGTGGCGGCCATCACTTCCGACGGGAAGGTCCGCATCGTGGGTGCTGGAACGGCCACGATCACGGCCACGGTTCCGGAAAACGGGAACTATGTCAACCGGCCGGAAGCCGGGCATGTGCTGACGGTGAACAAGGCGACCCAATCCATTACGCTGGATGCCCCGGCAGAAGTGGGCCGCAATGGGGGCACGGTGCTGCTGGATGTGTCGGCCAGTAGCGGGCTAGAGGTGACGCTGGACATCGACGATGAGGAGGTGGCCGCATTGAACGGTACTAGGCTGACTATCCTCCGCTTGGGCACGGTTCGGATCACGGCCACACAGGCCGGTGATGGCAACCACGAAGCGGCCAATCCGGTGACGGCAACGGTGCGGGTAAGCGTCCCGGCGCAGGAGCTGCCCATCCGGGTGAGCAAGGCGGTGTCGCCCAACGGCGACGGCATCAATGAGTATCTCGTGATTGAAGCGATCAAGGATTATCCGGACAACCGAGTGAGTATCTTTAACCGGAACGGGACGGTGGTGTATGAGGCCGGCGGCTATAACAACGGCACGGTGGCCTTCCGGGGTGTCGGCACGGGACAGCATGCAGTGCCGGCAGGAACGTACTTCTACGTGGCGGAGATCCGGGTAAACGGGGAGTGGAAGTATGAGAAGGGGTGGTTTGTGCTGAGGTATTAGATGGGGCTGAACGTGCGGAGCTACGGGGAAGTTGTGGGATAGTTCGGTTCAACTTCGGCGGCGTAGGGCTGGGGATGGTGGCAGGGTCGAGAGTAGCCGATGTATTGGTAATCAGCTCCTTGAGCTGCTGGTCGTAGCTGGCGTCACCCAGCTGTAAGCCGAGTTTTTCTGCATTCGCTGCTAGCCCACGGCGTATGGTCATTTCCATCCCTTCGGGGCGCACGCCCATGTCCGCAAAATTAAAGTGAATAACGGGGCTTTTCTGTTCCCAGTCCCAAGGGGCTTGTATCCACAGCCCTTCGAAGAGCTCGCGGCTTCCGCTGAACAGTTCGTGGAGGATATCCACCAGTAGGCTCTTGCCGAAGCGGCGCGGGCGACTCAGGAAATAATATTTTCCCGAATCCACAAGTCGGTGGATCACTTCGGTTTTATCCACATACAGTTAACCGCAACATTTTTTGCCTACTTTTGCGTTTTGTCCTAAATTCGTAAACATGAACGGTAGCGGATGTCACACCTATTTATAGCGGAAACTATGAACAAATTCGGCTGCTTCCGTGCTTTCTTGGTAATGGCTTTACTGCATATTTGTTCATTAACCTTTGCACAGTACGAGGGGTTATTAAATAAACCTTATAACCAAAAATTGCAGGCGATTCATGATTTCTATAATCGGATAATCGTTGATGAACCGGATTCAGCACACGCGTATACCTATATTGACCAGTTTCGGAAAGCGGCGCGTATCGCTGGTGATGATGAATCGGTATTAGAAGCCGATTTGGCCGAAGCACTGTTTGATTTCCGTAGATTAGAGCATTCGCTTGCCAAAATGTACCGCATGGAGCAAATCGGGAAGGAAAAGCGGATTTTGCACATCGCCTGTAGGGCAGCCTATGTGATTGCCCAGGATCGTTGGGAAAATCAATCCTACGAACAAGCGTTTCGGAGTTATGCTACGCTGGACAGTCTGTTGCAACAGGTGGATGTAGCTGGCTTCCCCAATAAAATCACATACCTCAATGACATCGGTCGTGCCCACTACGAGTTCGGGGACTACCAGCGGGCAGTTCCGTATTTCAGGGAAGCCACGCAGCATGGCGTACATCCCTTTTTTGAAAATGCATGGAAGCACGCCATGAACAACTTGGGGCTGGTTTATCAAAAGTTGGATAGACTGTCGTTGTCTGATTCCTGTTTCCGGCAGATTTTTACCCACAATGATACGGATAGTGAGGTTTGGGCAGGCATAGCAGCGGGCAATCTGGGCTACAACCAGTATCTGCTGGGCAACGACGCAGTTGCAATTCCCCTGCTGCAAAAAGACATAAACATCGCCCTGAAGTACGGCGATTTTGGGTTGGCATCCGGATCAGCCACGCCCATGGCCGATATCCTGACGCGGCGTGGTGAGCTTCCGGCAGCGAAACGCTACCTCGATAGTGCATACGCTTACATCTATCGTTCGGGGCAGACGGATCGGTTGCGCCGGTTGTTTCCGGTAATGAGTAAATGGCATGCCGCGTCGGGGAAAGCCGCCGATGCAGCCCGGTATATGGATTCGACGATGGTGGCCAACGAGCAGTATTATGCAAAGTTCAGTGGGCTGAAGATGCTGCGGGCTTCCCAAGAACAGATGGCCAGCAGGCGGGAAGCCGATTTGCAGCGGCTCCAAGCCGAAGGCCAGCGGCAGGTAAACCAACGCAACCTCATACTCGGGGGGCTGGTTTTTTGTGTGCTCATCGGCGTATTTTGGGTGTATAAACAACGTAAAGCAAATGAGCTTGCATTGAAAGACCGGGATCTGCGCCTGTTGGAAGCAGGTAGCGAGTTGCAGGATGCCCGTATCCAGTTAGATGACTTTGCCCGCACCATTGCAGAAAAGAACCGGCTGTTGGCGGCCTATGCCAAAACCGAACAGACCGCTGAAACCCGTGAATTGGTGGAACAACTTTCCAAACAGGTGGTGCTTACCGATGACGACTGGAGCCGGTTCAGCACCTTGTTCGGCAAGGTATATCCCGGTTTTCAGTACCAGCTGAAAACACGCTATCCGACACTCACTCCCGCAGAAATCCGATGCCTTTCCATGGAGAAACTGCGTTTTTCCAACAAAGAGATGGCGGCACTGCAGGGAATTTCTACCAGTACGGTGCTGGCTACCAAGCACCGTATCCGCAAAAAACTCGACATCGGGTCCCATACCGAAATAATCGAACTTATCCAGTCGATATAGCATAAGTGGTTGGCTGATAGCTGTTCTGTTGTTTGCCCGGTGTGGACGCAAGCAATTGAAAGGATTTTGCAAGGTATCCCATGCCTTGGCAAATGCAGGTACGCGCTAAGTTTGTGGGTATGTTACCAATGGAATACCGGTTAGCCAATCGATTGCTTGTCCGCCTGCTGCTCATCCTGCTGGTGTTGGCCATCCTCAGCGTTATCTGGTATTACCAGTGCAGACTCGAAGACATCCACCAACAAATTAATGACCTGAATGAAATCCATCATTGATCTACCTACTCTGCTAACAAAGAAACTGCATACCGCCGCACTGATCGGCGTGCTATGCCTGTTGGCTTTTCTCGGGGCGAAGGCCCAGCCGTATCAACCCACCGGAGGTATTCTCTATGTAAATCAGCAGGTGGGCGACCCAGGTGGTGACGGCAGCTCCTGGGACAGCGCAATCCCCGAATTGGCCGATGCGCTGAAATGGGCAAAGGAAAATGAAAACAGTTGGACAACAGACAGTCCGCTGAAAATTTATGTGGCCAAAGGAACGTACAAACCTATGTACAGCCCTGCTGATAATAATTTTGGCAACAATGGTGGCCGTAACAACAGCTTTTTGCTGGTCAACAACGTACAGCTGTACGGGGGCTTTGTAGGAGACGAGGATGAGCTTGATGGCTCGGCAGACGATCTGGCGTCACGGAATTTTGAAAACAACAAAACCACGCTGAGTGGTGACCTCGACGGTGACGGTACCCTCAATGGCGGCAACGCTTACCACGTGGTGGTGTCGGTAGGGACCGTGCGCAGCGCCCTATTGGATGGCTTTGTCATCAGCGGAGGGAATACGGATGGCGCCAGCACGATTTTAACCGTTAATGAACAGTCGGTGGATTGGGACCGCGGTGGTGGTGGGATGTTTAATAACGATTCTTCCCCTATATTAACGAACATGACGGTCAGTGGGAACCGTGCGTATTATGGCGGGGGGATGTGTAATTTGATTTCTTCCCCTGTATTAACGAACGTGACGGTCAGCGGGAATAGTGCGGCTGAAGGCGGGGGGATGTTTAACGATGATTCTTTTCCGGTATTAACGAACGTGACGGTCAGCGGAAACCGGGCGGGTGGTTCTGGTGGGGGGATGTTTAATAAAGATTCTTCCCCTATATTAACGAACGTGACGGTCAGCGGAAACTGGGCGGGGGGTTCTGGTGGGGGGATATATAATGCAAGTTCTTCCCCAAAAATCTACAACAGCGTCGTATGGGCCAACGGGACATCGGCTATTCAGGGAGCCAACATAGACGGCAATAGCAGCCACAACCTGATCGAGGGCGGTCATGCGAGCAATATAGAAGGCTATAAGGACGGAACCGCCGGGTTGGAGGCAGACGATATTTTTGAGAGATATGTTGCGGCTACTACGGAACCGACGACAGCAGGTGATTTCCGTTTGAAAGCGGGCAGCCCGGCTATTAACAAAGGCGACAACGATCTGTATGAAGCGGCTGACGACGATGAAGACAACCTCGGCAAAGACACCGACTTAGCAGGCAATCCGCGGGTACACAACCAGACAGATGGCGGTATCATTGACATCGGCGCCTTTGAAAGTCCGTATGCCCCGATAAGTCCCACGGATGGTATTCTATATGTCAATATCCATGTCAATGACGGTAAGGGGCCAGATGACGTATCATCCGACCAGTCCGGCAGCTCGTGGGAAAATGCAATCCCCGAACTGGCGGATGCGCTGCAATGGGCGCGCGAAAACGAAAGTAGCTGGAACGCGGAAAATCCGTTAAAAATTTACGTTGCAAAAGGGACGTATCAGCCGAAGTACCTCCCGGCAGGGATCGGATCGTCTTTCGATCCACGGGATTATACGTTTGGAATGGTCAATCATGTTTCGCTGTACGGCGGATTTGACCCAGAAAACGGCATTGCAAACCTTGGCGACCAACGGATATTGCCCGATCCGAACCCGAACGGATCATTCACCGGGACGATGTTATCCGGATTGTCCAGTTATGATATTCCTGTTTACCACGTGGTTACCGCATTCGGAGAGTCGGGTAGCGATCAGGTCAACTTTATGCTGGACGGGTTTACGGTCTCCGGCGGAAAAGCTAACGGAACCGAATCTAACAGACCATTTGACGCATACGAAGCCTATCAGGGTACTGGTGCAGGCGTTTACCTCATCTATGCCAATGCGCGGCTCAATAACGTGAAAATCACCGGAAATCAAGCCTTGGAGGGAGCCGGAATTTCGATAGCATATAGCGGTACGGAGCTTACACTCCATTCGGTGTCGGTTTGCAACAACCGGGCAAGCGGGTATGCTGCGGGTATCCATTCGCCGAGGTCCAACACGGGGATGATACGCAATACACTAATTGCTAACAACCAGTGTGACGGTAGCGCACCCGGATGTGCCGTTAGTTTTGATAGCGGTTCAGTGTTTACGTTGGTGAATACCACCCTGGTTGACAACATGGCCGGGGGTGTCCAAAACGGCATAAACGTGACCGGTAGCACCATATCCATCCAAAACTCCATCATTGCGGGCACGGTATCGGGCACAATAGACGCCGCAAACAGCGGCAACAACCTGTTGGATGCCGACAAGGCAGCAGTAGCGTTTGCAGACCGGGCAAGCGGTGATTACCGCCTGGCACCGGCCAGCCCGGCCATTAATGCCGGCAACGGCACGTATTATACGGAAGCCGGTGGTAACCTGTCGGCAGATACCTGCCTGGGTGGGCTCCCCCGGCTGTTGGGGGCGGCCATAGACATCGGGGCGTTTGAATATCCGGTAACCATCGGGCCGGATGAAACTAATATCCTCTATGTCAATAAAAACGTGAGTGGCCTTGTCGGCGACGGCAGCAGCTGGGAAACGGCCATGCCGGAGCTGGCCGACGCGCTGAAATGGGCAAAGGAAAAATACGAGGCGGATAATACGGTATTCGATACCGAACCGCTGAAAATATACGTAGCCAAGGGTACGTACAAACCTATGTACAGCCCTGCTGATAATAATTTTGGCAACAGCGATGGCCGCAACAACAGTTTTTTGCTGGTCAACAACGTGCAGCTTTACGGGGGCTTTGCCGGTACAGAAACCGGGCTTAATGGTACGGAAGCCGATTTGGCGGCACGGGATTTCGAAACCAACAAAACGATACTGAGCGGCGACCTCGACAATAACGACGGCGTCGACGGAGCCATCAATGGAGAGAATGCCTACCACGTAGTGGTTTCAGCCGCCGCCGTTGGCAACGCCCTGCTGGACGGCTTTGTCATCAGCGGTGGGAATGCGGATGGCGAAAGCATGTCTTTAACCGTTAATGAACAGTCAGTGTATAGCGACTTTGGCGGGGGGATGTATAATGTATCTTCTTCTCCTGTGTTAACGAATGTGACGGTCAGCGGGAACCGTGCGGTTAGTGGCGGGGGGATGTATAATTATGTTGGCTCTTCCCCTGAATTAATTAATGTGACGGTCAGCGGAAACCGTGCGTTTAATGGTGGGGGGATGTATAATTTTAGTAATTCTTCTCCGGTATTAACGAACGTGACGATCAGCGGGAACCGTGCTTATGATGGCGGGGGGATGTTTAATGAAGATTCCTCCCCCGTGTTAACGAACGTGACGGTCAGCGGGAACCGTGCGGATAACGATGGCGGGGGGATGTTTAATTGGAATTCTTCCCCCGTGTTAACGAACGTGACGATCAGCGGAAACCGTGCGAATAGTCGTGGCGGGGGGATGTACAAAAATGCTTCTCTTCCTTCCACCACACTATACAACAGCATCGTATGGGGCAACGGGACATCAGCCATTATAGGAAGCATTAACGAAAGCAGCAGCCACAACCTGATCGAGGGCGACTATGCGGACTACAATATCGGCGATATACCGGCAGATCTGGAGGCTACCGATATTTTCAGGGCTCCCGCGGCAGCCGATGGTGCGCCCACCACCGTAGGGGATTACACGCTGAAAGCCGGCAGCCCGGCGATAAACAACGGGGATAACAACCACTATTGGGACGCCGTTGGCGAGGGTAACCCGCTCCCCGACACAGAATCCGGATGGGGACTTGATTTAGGTGGTAACCCACGGCTCTCAGGTGCCAATATAGACCTGGGAGCCTACGAAAGACCGGTTTTTGAGGTGCCCGATGCAGCGACCTTAGCCAGGATAGGTGTTGACCCGGGTTATCCATCGGACGGGTACTACATCCAGACAGCCGATATCGATCTTTCTGACTATGCGGCAGGGTCAGGATGGGCACCCATCGGCGGGAATTTGGCTGCTTTTAACGGAACATTTGACGGAAACGGCTACACCATACGGAACCTGAAGATCAATCGTCCGGATGTCGATTTTGTCGGTCTTTTTGGAGTAGTCGGCAGCGAAGGTTTGCTCACTGACATCCGCCTGATGGATGCGGAGGTAACCGGAGGGGAAGCTGTGAGCAGTTTGGTTGGCAACCTGCGGGGCGGCACAGTCGAGCAAGTCTATGTGCGGGGAACGGTCAGTGCAGCGCAGAGTAATGCCGGCGGCTTGGTCGGAGTAAATGTGGGAACGATCCGCAACAGCGCCGCTGCCGTACATACGCAAGGGCAGGGTAGGGTAGGCGGGTTGGCGGGTACCAATGCCGGTACGATCCGTAACACGTATGCCACCGGAAAGGTTGCCGGAAATAACCAAGTCGGTGGATTGGTAGGCTACACCCCATCTATAGGAACACTTGAAAATACCTACGCTTCGGGCGACGTTAACGGAACTGTTGGTTCGTTTCAGGTCGGCGGGCTGATCGGTCGGAGCGATCGCGGCGCGGTGGTGACAGCAAGCTACTGGAACACGGCAACATCGGGAATGGACGCCAGTGCCGGCGGTACCGGCAAGGACGATGCCGGAATGCGCCAACAGGCAACCTTCACCGACTGGGATTTTACCGACACCTGGGCCATTGATGAAGGCTTCTCGCACCCTTATCTGCGTTGGTACGGCAACCCGGTTCCACGGGTAACCACCACCTCCGGTACCGCGACCTTTACGGAATCAACCCAGGGCGACCCCGTACCGGTGGCGGTAGACCCGGAGCTGACGGTGAGCGATGCAGACGATATCACGCTCGCGTCTGCAACCGTCACCATTGTTGCCAATTTTCAACAGGGGCAGGATCTGCTGGACTTCGGGAACGGCAGTGGAATGGGCAATATCACAGGCGAATACGATGCGGACGCAGGCATCCTGACCCTGACCTCTCCCGGCGGTACGGCGACACTGGCCGAATGGGAGACGGCTCTGCGTGCGGTGACGTATAGCAACCCGTCCCTTGATCCGGACACCGAAACGCGTACAATCGGCTTTGCGGTTCACGACGGCATATCCGCCAGCAACACAGCAACCAGAGCGATCGCTATCGTAGCGACGAATACGGCACCGGTGAACAGCATCCCCGGTAGCCAGACCGTCGACCAGAATGAGACGCTGGTATTCGATACAGCCAATGATAATGCCCTGTCGGTTTTTGACGTGGATGTGGGCAGTGGCACGATCCGGGTTACCCTGGCGGCTACAAACGGTGTACTTACGCTCGCGGGTACAACGGGGCTGGTTTTTACGGACGGTGACGGAACGGGAGACGCCGTCATGACCTTTAACGGCACGATTGCGGATATCAACGAGGCATTGGATGGGTTGCAGTTTATTCCGGCAAGTGGGTATAACGGCCCGGCCACGCTGCAAATCACCACGGATGATCTCGGGCACACCGGAGCGGGTGAAACCGAAACCGACACCGATCAGGTCGATATCACGATATATCCCATCGAGCCGGTGGTGGTGGCGGCCGGCTCGGAAAGCACCAACGGAATCTTCGGGATTGATGACGATATTACCCTGACGGTCACTTTCGATCAGCCGGTAACGGTGGATGAAGCTGCCGGCTCTCCGGGTCTGTTGCTGGAAACAGGGGATACAGACCGCGAAGCCATGTACGTATCGGGGTCGGGCAGCCATACGCTGTTGTTCAGCTATATGGTACAGGCGGGCGATTATAGTGCCGATCTGGATTACGTAGTCACGGATGCGCTGGCGCTGCACGGGGCGACCATCAGAAATAGCCGCGGTGACGATGCGGTGCTGACCCTGCCCACAGTAGGGGGATTATATTCCCTCTCGGGGCAGCATGATCTGGTGATAGATGGCGTGGCACCGGCGGCCCCGCAGGGTTTGGGTGTGCTGTTCGGCAATCAACAGAATGTGCTGGACTGGCCCGACCCTACAGATGTAAACATCGTCGTTTATCGCGTATACGGAGGTACAACGGCCCTTCCCACAGCCTTGTTATACACGGTCCTGGCTCCGGTCACCACGTATGTACATTCGGATCTTGCAAACGGTACGGCCTATTATTACCGGATTACGGCGGTAGACGGGGCGGGCAATGAAAGTGCGTACAGCGATGAGGTGAGCGCTACGCCAAAAGCTCCGCAGACCATCACGTTCGATCCGTTGCCCGCTAAGACGTACGGCGACGGGGATTTTAATGCGGGTGCGACAAGCAGCAACGGCAGCATAGCGATTACTTACCGCAGCAGCGACGAACGTGTCGCAACGGTCGTTGACGGTAACATCCACATCGTTGGTGCAGGCGTGGCCATCCTTACGGCTTCACAGGCAGGCGATGCGGGCCATACCGCCGCGTCGGATGAGCAGCAGACATTGCAGGTGGCTGCAAAACGCTTGACCGTTACAGCGAATGGTCAGCATAAGGTATACGGTGATGCTGATCCGGATCTGACCTATATAGCCGCGGGCTTTGTGGCGGGCGATGACGAAACAATGTTAACGGGTGCGCTGGAACGTGACCCGGGCGCGGACGTGGGAAGATATGCCATCTCGCAGGGACACCTGGATGCAGGAGGTAACTATGTAATTGACTTTACGGGCGCAGACTTTACAATTACGCCGCGCCCGCTGACGGTGACGGCCGGCAACCACACGGTGCTTTACACGGGGTCGGCCTACAGTGGGGGCAACGGGGTGGCGTATGACGGCTTTGCCCCGGGCGAGGATGAATCGGTACTGGGCGGTTCGCTGGCTTATTCGGGCAGCGCACAGGGTGCGGTGAAGGTAGGCAGCTACAATATCCAGCCGGACGGCCTTACGGCAGCCAATTACACCATCACCTTTGCCGGTGGCCGTCTGGACATCGTCCCGACGGGGGTGAACGTGCTGACGTTTGACAGCCAAACGGCGGGCAGCACGGTGGGAGTGTCCTACGGTGCGGCGCCGCTGCAGGCAGCAGCCCGTGCGACCTCGGGGCTTCCGGTAAGCTACCGCAGCAGCGACGAAGGGGTTGCCACGGTTGGCGCGGACGGAACGGTGACCATCCGCGGTGTGGGTCGCGCGGCGATCACGGTGAGCCAGGGTGGCGACGTGAACCACGGCGCTGCGGCGGATATCGGCTTTACGGTGGAGGTGGCGCGTGCGCCGCTGACGGTTACGGCCAACAACGACACGAAAGTTTATGACGGTACTGCCTACAGCGATGGCAACGGGGTACGATACACGGGATTCGTGTACGGGGAGGATGAGGCGGCGCTTGAAGGCGCGCTGGCGTACGGCGGAAGTTCGCAGGGCGCGGTTGATGCGGGCACGTACGAACTGATGCCCGGTGGGCTGGCTTCCGGCAATTACAAGATCGGTTACGTCGCGGGGCAGCTGGATATCCTTCCGGCGGAACGCACGCTGACCTTCCCGGCATTGCCGGGGAAGACCTACGGGGATGGGGATTTCGATGGGGGCGCCACGTCGAGCGGTGGCGAGACGATCAGCTATTCCAGCAGCAATCCTGGAGTGGCGGCCATCACTTCCGACGGGAAGGTCCGCATCGTGGGTGCTGGAACGGCCACGATCACGGCCACGGTTCCGGAAAACGGGAACTATGTCAACCGGCCGGAAGCCGG